>OGCN01000105.1_pt1 | contig 137625 bp, 126 predicted proteins | sample 1570181 | NCBI WGS metagenome assembly OGCN01 (sample SAMEA4370584, study PRJEB24528) | human gut metagenome | reverse complement strand
GCAGTCGTTAAAACTACTACGCTATAAAAAGTCTAACTTTTGGGGGTCACATCAACAGCATTCTCTTTTTTATGTTAATAAATTAATCTAAAATTTCACCGTTTGTACCGATTGTATAAACTTGCCACGGAATGAATTTACCGCTGTTTTGCAACGCTGTTTTTGCGGCATACTCAATACCGCCGCAACACGGAACTTCCATACGAACTATCGTAACACTCTTAATGTTGTTGCTTTCGATAATCGCTTGCAATTTTTCGGTGTAGTCAATATCGTCAAGTTTCGGACAACTAATTAGTGTAATTCTGTTTTTTATAAACTTGTTGTGAAAATTGCCGTAAGCGTATGCACTGCAATCTGCCGCAATAAGAAGATTGGCATTGTCAAAATACGGTGCGTTGACAGGTACAAGTTTGATTTGTACCGGCCATTGTGAAAGTTGGCTCGTTGAAACAGGCGTGCTGGTTTCGGTATTGTGCTTTATAGCCTTTGCCATACTGCCCGGACAGACAAACGCAGGCTTTTCTTGTTCTTTTGCTTTCTGCATATTTTGCTTTACCGCATCTTCATCAAATGCGGCGGCTTCACGGGTTTCAAAAGAAATCGCATTAGTCGGACAGGTAGGTAAGCAGTTTCCTAAACCGTCACAGTAATCGTCACGCAAAAGCTTTGCCTTGCCGTCAACAATCCCTATTGCACCTTCTTGACAGGCATCGGCACAAATACCGCAACCTGTACATTTATCTTCATCTATTTTTATAACTTGTCTTATCATAATAATCCTCCGTTTTAATATGTTTTTCGACAATCACTATTATAATACAAAAATCAATAAAAGTCCACTATTTTAGTGTAAATTTTAAAGAAATATTATACCATTCCAAAAAGCATATAAATCAACGTTCCGACAACACCACTGCCAAGAATAATTGTAATTGCGTTCGTTTTAAATTTTCTGAGTAAAAACAGCGCCACAAGGAATATACCGAGTTCGACAAAACGAATATCTTTTAACGATGCAGAAAAAATATCGGTTTGGAAAAGTGCGAGCATTAGTATAGATGTGCCTGCAGAGGTTATAAGTGCGACAACAGCAGGACGAAGGGCGGATAAAACCGTCTGAACTCCGCCGACAGTGCGGTATTTATAGTAGAAATACGCGAGTATAAAGCATATGACAAATGACGGAATGATACATCCGAGCGAGCAAAGCAACACACCGCCTATACCGGCGATACGCATACCGACAAATGTTGATGAATTTATGGATATAGGACCCGGGGTCATTTCCGCAACAGTGATAAGGTCGGAAAATTCCTCCATAGTCATAAGGTGGTGTATGTTTACTATTTGTTCCTGAATAAGCGGAATTGCGGCATAACCGCCGCCGACACTGAACAGACCGACTTGTATAAATGAAAAAAATAATTTCAGTAAAAGCATTATCCAATCTCCTTTTTATGTTTCTCTTTTAAAACCGACACAAGTAAATCGAGTAGGCCTATTCCAAGACATACGAGTATGACTATCATAGCGCTTACCCCTAAAAAATAAGTACATACAAACGCAATAATCATCATTGCGATATATAAAATTCTGCGGGTTTTGAATACGTTTTTCGCAAGATTTATAACAACGTCAAATATAACTGCCGCAACGCCTGCACGCATAACTTGAAGTGCAACGGCTATGTATTTGTTTGTTCGGAATTGGTTATAGAACAGAGATATGATTGAAAGTACAATCATAGGAGGCAATATTGTGCCGAAAACAGCTGAAAGCGAGCCTAAAATTCCCGCCATTCTGTAACCGATTATAACAGATGCGTTGACGGGCAGCGGACCGGGTGCGGACTGAGTTATTGCGGTCACATCAAGCATTTCGTCCTCATCAAGCCATTGCAGCTCCTCAACAAATTTTTTCTTCATTAATGAAACGATTACAAATCCGCCGCCGAATGTACATGAGCTTAAAACAAACATAGACTTAAATAATGTCCATAATATCCACGCTTTACTTTTTTTCATTATGTAAATTCTCTCCTATTTTATTTTTAACGATTACATTATATCATTCTTTTTTGTGTTTGTAAATTCATAGGTCAGAATAAGATGTTAATAATTTTAAAAAAATTATAAAAAAATATTGTTTTTTGAAATAAAATCTGATAAAATGTAAGGCGGAATTAATTTTTAAAACAATGGAGTGATACAAATGGCAATTAAAATAGGTATATTGGGATACGGCAATCTTGGCCGCGGTATTGAATGTGCAATCAAGCAAAACGATGATGTTGAGCTTGCTGGTGTATTCACAAGACGTGATCCGTCAACTGTTAAGATTATGACAGAGGGCGTTAAGGTTTATTCGGTTGATGACGCTCCTAAGATGAAGGACGAAATCGATGTTATGATTCTTTGCGGCGGAAGTGCGACAGACCTTCCGAAACAAACACCGGAATATGTTAAGTATTTCAATGTTATAGACAGTTTTGATACACACGCAAAAATTCCTGAACATTTTGCGGCAGTTGACGCAGCTGCAAAGGCTAACGGCAACGTTGGTATAATTTCAGTAGGTTGGGATCCGGGTATGTTCTCACTTAACCGTCTTTATGCAAATGCTATACTTTCAGACGGTAAGGACTATACTTTCTGGGGCAAAGGCGTGAGCCAAGGTCACTCAGACGCTATCAGAAGAATTGACGGAGTTAAGGACGCAAAGCAATATACAGTTCCTGTTGACTCTGCACTTAAGGCAGTAAGAAACGGTGAAAACCCTGAACTTACAACTCGTCAAAAGCATACGCGTGAATGTTATGTTGTAGCGGAAGAAGGCGCAGATAAGGCTCGTATAGAAAATGAAATCAAGACAATGCCTAACTATTTCTCAGATTATGATACAACTGTAAACTTCATTTCAGAAGAAGAATTAAAGGCTAACCACAGCGGTATTCCTCACGGTGGATTTGTTATCAGATGTGGTAAGACAGGTTGGAACGGTGAAAATAGTCACATTATTGAATACAGCCTAAAGCTTGATTCAAACCCTGAATTTACTTCATCAGTGCTTATTGCATATGCAAGAGCCGCATATCGTATGAGCAAAGAGGGACAAAGCGGTTGTAAGACTGTATTTGACGTTGCACCGGCTTATCTTAGCAAGCTAAGCGGAGAAGAACTTCGCAAGAATCTTCTATAATAAATAATACAAGCAAAAGCCGTCTTAGGACGGCTTTTTTATCTGAGAGGGAATATGATTTTAGTAATAGCCGAGAAACCGTCATTGGGCAGAGATATTGCGGACGCACTGCCGGGACAGGTTACAGAGAGAAATAACAGATTTATACGAAAAGGCGACTATGCGGTCACATGGGTATTCGGTCATATGCTGAGCCTGAAAGAACCGGAAGACTATGATATGAAATATAAAAAGTGGTCGCTTGACGATTTACCGATATATTTCGACAGTTGGGAACTCAAAATGGGTGAGGACAGTAATTCAAACAGAAATTACGAAACCAAAGCACAGCGTGTCGGACTTATAGGCGAGTTGCTTGAAGAATCGGAATCTGTTATACATGCAGGCGATCCCGACGAAGAAGGACAGCTTTTAATTGATGAAATTCTTAGGTGGTTTGATTATAAAAAGCCTGTTAAAAGACTTAATACCGGTGATACGACACGCGGCGGACTTGTAAAGGCGCTGTCACATATGACAGATAACAACGACAGCTTGAATGAGGGTTGGTCGGCATATGCGAGAAGTGTCGCAGACCTTATGATCGGCGTCAATATGAGTCGATTTTTTACATGCTCAAATTCAGGCGTTTTGCTTGCGGTCGGTCGTGTTCAGACACCGACTTTGGGACTTGTCGTAAAACGTGATATGCAGATTGAGGGACATATAAAGACTGTGTATTATGATATTTTTGCCGATGTAAATGTTGAAACGGCTGACGGAAATAAAACCGTTACCGCAAAATATACAAAGAAAAAACAAAAGGGTACTGAAAATAAGCAAATAACTGAGCTTGACGAGGCGGAAAAGATAAAAAATGACCTTATAAACAAACGGTTTGACAATATTAAAATCGAAAAGAAAGTCGTAAATGAAGACCCGCCGTTGCCGTTTAACCTTGTAAAATTGCAAAGTTATTGCAGCAGCCACTTTGGGTATAACCCTGCCGATGTTATGGATATTACGCAGTCACTTCGTGAAACACATAAGGCGATAACGTATAACCGTTCGGATTGTCAGTATCTGTCGGAGGAACATTTTAAAGAGGCACCTAAAACGTTGGCGCAAGTTGTGCAGAATATTAAATTCAAGCCAAGTGAACTTGACCCGACAATTCACTCAAAGTGTTTTAATGATAAAAATATCACCGCACATTTTGCGATAATTCCGACAAATAATAAGGTTGATTTGAACAAGCTTACAGAACGCGAGAAAAATGTATATCTTGCGGTGTGTAAATATTATATGGCACAATTTTTGCCTAAGGCTGTTAAAGAAAAAACAAAAATGACGATTGAACTTGACGGAGAATATACGCTTGCGGCATATTCGACAGTCGTTTTGAAAAAAGGATATACGGCGATATTCAAGGATATAAAAGCCGAAGAAGTTACGGAACTTAGCACTATTGCGGACGGTATGTATTCAGGGACTGCGATTGACGCGCGGCTTGAGGAAAAAGAAACAAAGCCGCCGTCACGATACACAAAGGCGACCTTGAATGAAGATATGACAAGGATTGCGAAGTATGTAACTGATCCCGAGGTCAAGAAAATGCTTTTGGAAAAGGATAAGGATAAAAAAGGTGAAAACGGCTCAATCGGAACTTCCGCAACGCGAAGTACGATTATTGACAGCCTTATAACAAAAGGCTATGTTGCCGAAGACGGAAAACGGCTTATTTCAACGGAGCTTGGACGTGAACTGTACCGCATATTGCCCGATGAAATCAAGAAAGCTGATATGACGGCAAAATGGTGGGCGATACAAGAGGATATTCGTTCCGGCGATAAGACGTATAAATCGCTTACGGACAATGTGCTTGATACCATAAAAACAGTAATTTCTAATTCATATCCTGCGGTAAATCAAGCCGTTATGACAAAGGCGGTAACGGAAAAATATCACGAAGTAATCGGAACTTGTCCGCTTTGCGGCGGTAACGTTATAGAGGGAACAAGGGGATTTGGGTGCAGTAATTGGCGTGAGCCGATGAACTGTAAATTCACTGTTTGGAAAAATCAAACAAAAGGTATGTTCTCAAATGTCACAATAACTTTGCCTATGGCTAAAAAATTGCTTGCGGGTAAAAGTGTCAGAATGAAAAAACTGTTGAAGAACGACGGCACGACATTTGACGCTGATGTTGAATTGAAAGTAGATAAAGAATCGCAATATCCCGTACAATTTGTTTTTGCGCCGCCGAAACCGCTCGGAAAATGTCCGAAGTGTAACGGTGACGTTGTGGAAAGTATGAAAGCATTTTCGTGCAATAATAACTGCGGATTTATTATATGGAAGAAATCCGATAGGGGATTATTTAAGAAAACAACAATAACTCAAACAATGGTCAAAAAATGGCTTGCGGGTGACAAGGTGCGATGTAATAAGCTGATGGGTAAAAACGATACGGAATTTAAAGCGGACGTAACTATGAAATATAACCCCGACAGCGTGTATAACGCACCCGATTTTACATTGGAATTTGTGAATGACGAGAAAAAAGACGTATCTCAATAAAATGAGATACGTCTTTTGTTTTAAATCAAAACAGAATGACCGCATTTTTTGATAATTCTTTGGTTAAGCTCAGTTGCAAAATTGGTCATAACATTTTTGTTTGAAGCACAAATCGATGTTTTAGCACCGGATTTTAATGTGATTTCTAATTTATGATTAGAACCGGCATATAAAAACAACAAAGGTAAAATTATTGTATAGCAAGTGAGAATTGCCAAACATATATGATACCAAGTAAATACTTTTTTGACGTGCATAGCGGCTATATCGTCATATCTGACAATAGACATTTTGTTTGCTTTTTTGGGGAATGTCTTGACTTCCATACAATCATTCTTTGCAAGAATGGTATATTGAATGTAGGTAACAAGTAAAGCGAAACGCATACCTTTTGTGGTTGAAAAAGTGTATTCGGTATAGTCGTCGCTGTTGTCAACGGCTGCGTCGGAAACTGTAGGTTGTTCATAGTTTAAATCTTGTGTACTCATTATAAATTCCTTCTTTCATTTGTATTGAATTTATAATACCATATTTAAGGATTTTAGTAATGGACCTGTGGTGATAAAATAAACCCCATCTATAAAACAGATGGGGTTGGATACTGTAGACAAAACCTCTATGGTTTTGTCTACTTTATTTTTGGGAGTTTGAGGTGCAACCTCAAGTTTCAATCATTTCTGGTGACATGTGCGGCAGAAATGGCTTAAAATCTAAAGTTTCGACTTTGGAGGAACTTTATGATTTTTTCGATGAAAATACTCAAAAATTACATCGTAAGATGTAATTTTTGGAGCTGTCGACATTTTGTCGACAGGCTCATTGCAAATTATTTCAATGCGTCTTCGATTGCGTTAAGTTCGTCTTGTGTGAAGTCAAGATTATTTAGTGAGTTGACATTCTCAATAATCTGAGAAGCTTTTGACGCGCCAAGAAGAACACTTGTAAGTTTGCCGCCTCTCAAGTTCCATGCACAAGCCATTTGAGCAAGTGACTGACCTCTGTTTTCGGCAATCTTATTTAGCTTAACAATCTTTTCGATTTTATCGGCTGTAATGCCCTCTTTTGTAAGGAACGGTGAACTCTTTGCGGCTCTTGAGTCGGCAGGAATACCGTTTATGTATTTGTTTGTAAGAAGTCCCTGTGCAAGCGGACAGAATGAGATTGAACCTATACCCTCGTCTTTTAGAACGTCCTGCAAGCCGTTTTCAATCCAGCGTTCAAACATATTGTAACGCGGTTGATGAATAACAAGCGGAGTGCCAAGTGACTTCATAATTTCAGCCATTTGCTTTGTCTGTTCTGCGTTGTAGTTTGAAATACCTACATAAAGCGCCTTACCGCTTCTTACGATATGGTCAAGTGCCGACGCTGTTTCCTCCATAGGGGTGTCAGGATCGGGACGATGATGATAGAAAATATCAACATATTCAAGTCCCATACGTTTCAAACTTTGGTCAAGACTTGCGATAAGGTATTTTCTTGAACCGTGGTCGCCGTAAGGTCCGTCCCACATGCCGTAGCCTGCTTTTGTTGAGATGATTAATTCATCACGATACGGTGCAAGTTCGTTTTTCAAAACCTTACCGAAATTTTCTTCGGCACTGCCCGGATACGGACCGTAATTGTTTGCAAGGTCGAAGTGAGTAATGCCAAGGTCGAAAGCTGTTGTAAGCAAATCAACCATATTGTCGTAACTGTCGTTACTGCCGAAGTTGTGCCATAAACCAAGCGAAAAAGCAGGGAGTAACAGACCGCTCTTTCCGCAACGGTTATATTTCATTGTTTCATATCTTTCTTTGTTTGCAATATACATTTTCAAAATCCTTTCTTATTTTATATGTTGATTTTTGCGGAGTTTCTTGCAATAATGTTTTGTTCGATTATCGAAGAAACGGAACTTTTTTTATTAATTAAATCCATCAGCATTGAAAAACAACGCTTTGCCAATTCGTCGATGTTTTGACTTACTGTAGTGACCGATGGGATAAAGTACGCAGATGAAAGAGAATCGTCAAAACCTGTGATTTGCATATCGTTTGGGATGTTAATTCCGTTTTCGTGTGCGGCACTTATAATTCCCTGTGCAATTAAATCGTTGGACGTGATAATTACATCGGGGAGTGAGGTTATAATTTTTTCTGTGAACAGTCTTCTTGCGGTTTTCAGTTTGTCACCGTGCAGGCTTTCTTCTAAAAATATCACCGAAGTTGTGTCGCTGTATTTTTTTAATGCATCGGTATATCCGTTGTATCTGTCTAAAAGATTGCTTTGACCTGTCGGAGTTTCGCCGACGTACATAAATTCTCTGCAACCCGATTTGTAAAGTGAGTCAACCATTTTTTGAACGGTTTCCCTGTTGTTGAAAGTAACAGATGGAATATTGCCGACTTTTCGGTCGCCTGTAACTATAGGAATAGATTGTGCGGCGATGCTTTGAATAAGCGGAATGTCGGAATTGTCACCGATAAAAATAATACCGTCAATACGTCGCTCCAAAAGTGCTTTTATACTGTCCTTCTCTGCTTTTAAATTGTGTCCGCTTTCGGTAAAAAGTACGGTATAGTCAGACATACGGGCGTATTTAAGTATCGCTGACGCACACGTTGCGTAAAATTCACCTGAAATGTCGGGGAATACAACACCTATACTTTTGCTTTTTTCACAACGCAGACTTCTTGCAGTTGTGTTGGGTGTGTAATGCAGTTCTTTTACGGCGTTTTTTACGCGTTTGCAAGTATCGTCCGAAATTGAAGGATTACCTGAAAGTACGCGTGAAACGGTTGAAGGCGATACTTTTGCGAGTTTTGCCACATCTTTTATTGTTACTTTTTGCAATATTTCACCTCCTGTGCAATCGTTTGCGTAAATAGGTGTTTAAAATGCACAGATTAAATTTTGTATCTGTGCAATCGTTTGCATAAATAATATCATATGATTTCTAAATTGTCAACAGTTTTTATGAAAGCATATATTTTTAGAATATATCGTTAATTATTTAAAATGGTTGATATTTTCACAATATTTATCAAATATTGTGAAAATGAAACAATCGGATATATTTTTAAAAATAATTACAAAAATACTTGATTTAATAGAAAATGGGTGATATAATGACAACAACATTTATAAGAAAAATAATGAAAGGAAAGAAAATAATGCAAAAGGAAACTAAGAAAGAAAGATTTGACAGAATTTCAGAGGCAAGAAAAATTAAAATACTTGACGGAATTCGCCTGCTTGAAAACTGCTCAAACAAATCAAATTACGAATACACAAATGATGAAATAGAAAACATATTTGCAGACATTGAAAAAGCCTTACATTCGGCAAAAGCAAAATTTACGGCAGATACAAAGCAACAACGTATAGATATGTTTAAATCTGAGTTTGAAAGAGAATATACGTGGCTTAACGGATTTATGAGAAATGTTTACAGATTTGCAGATAAAGAGGCTATGATTTCTCCCGAAACAAAGACTGCTTGGACATATTCTGAACTTAATTCAGAAGCAAACCGTTTTTCAAATGCGATTTTGGACGCAGGAATAATAAAAGGCGGAGTAGTGATGTTCCAACTTTTGAATTGCCCGGAATTTGCGTTTGCATATATCGCTTGTCATAAAACAGGTACAGTAAGTTGTCCGATAAATTTCAGATTGTCAGCCGGTGAAATTGCAATAACTATTGAGGACAGCAGACCGACAGTATTTATATATGAATCAATCAACAAAGACGCTGTTGAACAGGCACTGAAACTTTCAAAATTCACACCGAAAGTGATAATTATGGTGGACGAAGAAGGAGTGGCTCCTATACCTGGTACGGTAAAATATTCGGATTTTGTGAAGAATGCATCGGCAGAAAATCCGAATTTGAATTGGAATCTTTCTATATATGATGAAACGACAAGACTTTATACATCGGGAACAACAGGCAAACCAAAAGGTGTTTGTATAACAAGCATAAACGAAGTGCTTTCGGCGCACGATGTTATGATACATTTCCCGTTCTCGTCAGAGGATAAGTCTATGAATACAACACCTTGGTTCCACAGAGGCGGTTTGCATTCGGGCGGTCTTACACCGACATTTTATGCGGGTGGCTGTGTTACGATAATGCGTAAATTTGACGCGGCTTTGACGCTTAAATATGTGGAAGATTATAAGCTTTCGTTCATAATCGGTGTACCGGCTGTTTTGGAACGTCTTACGGAGGCTCAGGAGAGAAACGGCAGAGATTTGAGTACACTTCACGGTATCGTTACAATGGGTTCGCCGCTTGAACGTGCGGCTTGTATGCGTTATCAGAGAGTGCTTACACCGAGAATATTCAATGGCTACGGAACAACCGAAACTTTCTGGAATACATTTCTTAGACCGAATGATTTACCTGAAATGGCGGGTACAGCGGGCAGAGCTTGTACTGATGATGACGTGCGAGTAGTAAAGGTATTTGAGGACAGACGTGCCGAACCTCACGAAATTGTTGCTAAAGATAATTGCGAAGTGGGTGAAGTGATTATCCGCTCACACGCAAAATCAGCGTATTTCTACTATAATAATGAGGGTGAAACAGAGCGTAAATTCCATAACGGATATTTGTACACAAACGACCTCGGTACTTGGGATGAAAATCATTTTATTACTATTGCCGGAAGAAAAGACGATATGATTATTTCACAGGGTGAAAATATTTATCCTACGCAGATTGAAGAAGTGCTTAATTCACATCCGAAAGTTGCGGACAGTATCGTTACAGCCGTTCCCGATAAAGCACACGGCGAAATTGTTACGGCTTATATCGTAAAAGCAGATGAATCGCTTACTGTTGACGAACTTGAAGAATTTTGTAAAAACAGTCCTATGATTTCAAACTATAAACGTCCGAGATATTATAGATTTACAGCGACTATACCGACAAATGTTACAGGTAAGAAACTTCATTATAAAATTAAGGAAATGGCAAAGAATGATCTTATAAACGGACTTTTAATTCGTGCATAAAATAAGGGTGGTGTAATACCACCTTTATTTTTTCGGTAATTTACAATTTATTTACAAAATATCAAACAATATTGTAATTTAGTGGCATATGTTGTATTATATAACATAGGGGGGAGAAAGGACTAATATACAATATGTATACAATTTTGCAAGAAGAAAAGAGTGTTGAGGGAGTGGTAAAGACTACATACGGCATCAAATGTGAGGAAATGGCTGTTAATGACGTGTCACCAAATAAAAAAGAGGTGACAGAATTAATCGACAGACTGAACAAATACGAATTGTCACCCTGTCATCTGCAAGATGTAATTGAAGATTTTATCTAACAGAAAAAGCAAGCATTGTTTGTAGCAGTAGCTTGCTTTTTTTGTAACTTTAATCGGAGGTGTTTGTTACTCGAAATACTAAACAGTCGCTCATTGACGGAAGGGAAAATGTATGATACAATTCAATATAGATTTCTTGTATCGCATAACGTCACATTCTGTCAGAAAAGTTAGCTGACAAATAAAACTGAGAAAGGGATTTGTTTAATGATGGATACAACTATAATTTATAACGATTACCTTTCGGGCGATGCAAAGGCTCTTGAAAGGCTTATGGAGATTTACGGTGACAAGCTGACGCTGTACATAAACGGATATATAAAAAATCTCCACGATTCGGAGGACTTGTTGATAGAAGTTTTTGCATATCTAATCAGCAAACGGCCGAATATTAAAAGCAGTTTTGAAAGTTACATATATAAAGCGGCTCGAAATCATGCACTGATGTTTTTGAGAAAAGCAAAAAGACATATCATTCTTACAGAGGAAGAAATGAATTTTTGCATAGAAAATACATTTGAAGATGAAGTGTGTATTGCGGAGCGAAACAAGCGGATTTATGATTGTATGGAATATTTGCCGTCCGCTCAAAAAGAGGCTCTTTATCTTGTATACATTGAGGGAATGAGTTACAAAGAAGCCGCTGCTGTTTTAAGAAAGTCGGCAAAACAGATTGATAAGCTGTTGCAGCTCGGCAAAAAGAAATTAAGACCTTTACTTGAAACGGAGGGGATAAAAAGTGCGTTCAACGACTGAAAGAATAAAACTGGTGAAAAAACAGGCTGATGAAATAAAAAAACAGCGTAACGAAAAAAGACATAGACTGGCGGTCATCTCGTGCTATTCGTTTGGCATTGCTTTAATTGTAGTTATATCGGCACTTGTATGTAATTTGAATTTTGCGGGGTTTGAGCAGACACCGATGCATGACACAGCCAGTATTTTTGCGAACAAAGGCTTTTTGGGTTATGTCGTTGTAGGAATTTTGGCGTTTTTACTTGGCATTTCGGTAACTTTGATGTGTGACATTCTTCACAAAAGAAATAAAGAGAGGAATGAGGAAAATGACAGAACTGACAGATAATCTTTTACAGCTTTTCTGCGTTTTTATCTGCGGATGCTACTCCTGCATTTCGGCAATACGAAACAGAAGTTACAATCGCCTTTTGGTATTGCTTTTTTACCTGAGCTTCGGAATGGGGCTTGCCTATTGGGTACTGTACCTTATATTGTTAGGCACTTCTCCGCTTGTGTTCTGTGTTTCGGAACTGAGTTGGACGGCATCGTATATTTTTCTTGCTTTACGTCTTTATGCAGATGTACCGAAAGAAAAACATAAAAATAAAGCGATATTTTGGATTTTACCGTTGTTTTCTCTGGGTATTGGTATTTTCTTTTGTTTGCGAGGCAGTTATTTTGAGAACATCTTAATGGGCACAGCGATGGGAATATTGGGTTTTTATGCGGTAAAAGGTATATATTTTGCAAAAATTCAAAAACAGACGGGTAAGCTGTGGATTTTTGCGGCGGCTTTGATTTTTTATGCGGCGGAATATCTTTTGTGGGGTTCTTCGTATTTTATTACGGAAAACACCTTTATAAATCCGTATTATTTGGTTGACATATTTATAATGAATCCGGCTCTTATTCTGATAGCCGTTGCACAGAACAGGGAGGAAAAGCTATGCCGTACAATATAGAAAATATATTTATATGCCTTGCGGCTCCGTTTTTACTTGCCGCACTCGGTACAAATACCGGCAACAGAAAAAATTACATTTTTATAGTTCTCGGATTTGTCTGCTGTATTATATCCGCCTATTTGAATACATTTTTTTCGGTGCTTTACGGTGCACAGGAAACATCTGCTGTATTGGAAATATCACCTGTTATAGAGGAAACGGTAAAACTCATTCCTCTTTTGTTTGGTTTGATTGTTTTTGAACTCCAACCGCAGGAGGGGGATAATATTATTTTTAATATTGCAGTGGGATTTGCTACCTTTGAAAATATCTGTTACCTTTTGGAACACGGAACAGGTAATTTGTTTTATTTGTTAGTACGCGGTTTTTCGACCGGGGCTATGCACATTACATGTGCTTTTATAATCGGGTACGGACTTAGAGTATTCCGCCGACCCGCTGCGTTAAAGGCATCCGGCATTTTTGCACTGTTGTGCGTCGCGATTACATTTCACGCAATGTTTAATATGCTTATGAAAACCGACGGTTTAATAAAGCAATTTGGATATGCGGTTCCGATTGTTTCTTGCCTTATTCTGTTTCTGCTGAAATACCGTTTCAGAAAAATAACTGATTCAAAATAACTCTGTTTTATTCAGACCGGAAAAAAATCCGGTCTTTTTTTGTTTTTTTAGGGGGAAATTTTATATTTTCAAGCACCTATATAATAAAAGGGTGGATTGAGGAGGTGTGTGAATTGAAATCTAATGCGGAAAGAATGAATTTAGTTTTCGCACGTGCGAAAAAGATAAAATATTGCAGGGAGACAAAAAAGCTGAATTTCTGCAAAGTGGCAACCGCCCTGCTTTCCGTTCTTTTGCTGTGCTGCACCGCATTATTTCCGACATCGTACAAAAGTGCGGCGGTTGCAGGTTACTGCGGTGCAATTCTGCTGATAGACGGAATGGGCGGATATGTACTGACAGCGGTTGTGACTTTCATAATCGCAACGGTGATTACCGTAATTTGTATCAAAATAAAAAACAGGAGGGACAGAAAATGAGAAAAAAAATAGTGTCTATGATATTATCACTTTGCATCATAGTTTGCGCACTGCCGATGAATATTTTTGCGGCGCCCGAGCAAAACGAAACACTTACCTTTAACGGCGGTAAAACGCTTCTTCTGCAAAACGATTATATAAGCTTTTATTTCTACGATTTGCAGTATCAAACCTATACGGCAACGGTTCCGAGGGCAATCGCAAAGGAAACAGGCGAGGTTTTTACACAGGATATTCAAGCCCCAGACTGCCAACTTAATGTTTATACCGGCGGGGGAAATAAGAAGAAAATCTATCCGTATATCACACTGCAAAAAGCGGAATTTGTGTCCGAAACGCCGAACGGAAAAAATACCGCAATTAAGGCAGAATACAACATGGAAATGGTTCTGAACGATATTCCCGGAACTCCGTACGGCACAATAATGCCGGCAAAAGCAACGGTTTATCACGAGCTTGTATGTCTTGACAAAAAGGATAAAACGGCTTGGGGCGTTTTGACAACCGTCAGTGAAATACAAATGAACAGAGATGATTTCCCCGAACATGATTTGTACTTTGAGTGGCGGTATGTGATGAACAATTTTACCGGAATGGGTCACAGTGAAACCGCAAACAGCTCCGGAGGTCCGGCGATTAAGATGGATCGCACAACAGTAACCGAAAGCGGTGAAATAACAACGAAAAGTTCGGTTGTAACAGGCAAAATTGATGATGTGTCAACAAAGCACGTTCCGAAAGGCTATACCTTGTGGGGCGATGTAGACGGCGTTTATGTTAATGAAATTTACACAGACGCATATCCGTGGGCAAATCCGTTTGTCGGTTTGTCCGATTACTACGATAACTTCGATATTGTGTATTGCGGAGATTCTCCGCTGCGTGTAAGCTTGCCGCAGACAGTTACCGTGAGGCCGAACGATTTTCCTGTTCTTACATGGGTGGAAAGCAAAAGCTACTGTGGCTTTGACCTTGACGCAAATACGGAAATGTCGGTCGGTGCGCAGTATCTGTGGGGTTATCGTAATCTGAAAACACTGAGCGAGGAGCTTCCGACAAAACCTGACGAAATATCATCAAGTTTTTCCGCAAAGCGTCTTGCGGTATTTGAGTCAAACGGCGCAATTACCGTTGAATATGTCTCGGATGACGCCACACTTGAAAGTTTAAAAAAGAAATATAATGCGTCTCCTGTTGCACAAATAGCCGGCGAGTATAAAAGCACAAACGGTTCTTCTTTTGAATTTACCGGCGGAGCGGCAACGCTTTCTCCGTCTGTGACGGCAACGTGGGACGAAAATAATGGCGGAAAGTTGATTGTTTACAAAGACGGACGAATCGAACAGCATGGCGTTAATTTGAACGCTCCGTCATTCAAATTCTATCAGCCGCAAAACGGTGCGGAAGACTCTTTGAAAATTACAATGTCAAAAGAAGGTCTTTCGTTTGATATTGAACCCGACAAAAACAACGCAGTGATTTTTGTCGATATTCCATATGCGACGACAAAGTTGGAAAAAGCAACCGCAGATGCGGACGGCAACCTTGTTTTTAACGGTGAAATCGGATTCAAAACAGTATTTGACGGTGCTGAATTTTCGCTTGAAAAGTTGGGTTACGGTTTAGAAGAAAAGACGGTAAACGGCAAAAAGAAATATGAATTTAAGGTAAACGGCGTAAAAGCAAAAGGCAGCTTTGACACCGCCAAGATGATGGCGTTGGAGCTTGCAAAGGTTGAGGGTGAAGTAAACACCTTTAAGGGCGAGGAGCGATATGCGTTCAGTCTTGAACTGAATGCCTTTGACCTTTTTGAAACCGAGGCGGCACTTGCTCTTGAACGTAGCAATAACGGCGCTCTTATCCCTGACGAATTATGGTTTTATGTAAAATCATCACCGGGAATTGTGCTTGTTCCGCCTGTTCCTATAGGACAGCTTAACGGCGGAGGTGCCGGTTTTAAGGATCTTGCCGCAACGGTAAATGGCAATTATCTTGCCATTCCTCCTGTAAAATTACGCGGTGCATTGACGGGAACATATTTGCATCTTATCGAAGGAACAGGTAACATTATTATAGGACCGAGCGAGATTTCACTAAAAGCGACCGATGTTAATCTTGTAGGTGCAGGGGCGGCAACGCAGATTGTCGACAGCTTCGGCTATTCCTTAAAATTAAACGGACAGGAACGCAGTTATAAAGGTAATACATATGAAGGCATTTATTTCGGCGGCTCAAAGAAGCTTGCATTAAATCTGCCGAGTAAACAGATAGACGTTATAACGTTTGATTCTTCTATTGAATTGGGTGCTTTCGGCGGAGTGAATAACAGTAAGGATTATCTGTATCTTGCAATCGGTGCAAACGGCACGGTTGCAGGCAGAGTTCAGATTCCAAAAAGTAGTCCTGTTCTTGCCGGCAAAGGGTTTAACGTCGGAAATATTAATCTGATCGTAGGCGGTCAGACGGCTTTCCCAATCAGAAACGTCACAGTTGAGGAGGGTATGAAGCAAGCCTTCCAAAATGTCGATGTGTACCTCGGCGTGGTGGCTGAGGTGGGCGGTTGGTTAGCCAGCGCGCGAGCATGGGTACTTGTGCCGAAAATCGTAGAGACCGACTTCCGCAAAGGCGGCGGCTGGGATATTGAGTTTAAGATGTTAGGCTATATGCCTGAATGGAACTGGGCGGATAAAGGTGTGTCACCGGTTGTAAGTATGCTTGCGGAAGACAGCGATGCGAATTTTGCGGCGGTGCGAGATGAGAACTTTGTGCTTGCAAACACCGGCGTGAGTCGGACGGAAATCTCAGCAAGTGCCGGTACAGACGAAGCACCGTATATCGTACTTGCCTTTGACGGAAATCTAACCGAGGAGCAGATCAAAGAGAACCTAAAGATTTTCAATGACAGAAACGTTGAGCTTAATATCGACTGGATGACTGATGACAGTCAGTTTAATCCTGACGAAGATGTCAGCGCGACAACTATTGCAGATATGGAAAAAACAAACGCTGACGGCAAAAAATATCGTCTGGCTCTTCTGCGACTTAAAGAAGACGGAAAGTATATCGTTGATGCAGGCGGGTTGACTTTTACCGATGAAAAGACATTTTCTGTTGAGCCGTTTGAGAAGTTGGCACTGACACTGAATGACAATCAAATTTCCGGTAAGGTGAAGTATGCCGTGGATAACACGCCTTACGTTATCCGCACTTATTTTTCAAACGAAGAGGGCGGAGCGGACTATATGATTTCAGAACAGGAAATCAGTGATACCTCAAATATTGAACTTTCCGTTCCTGCATCGGGTGCGATAGCACCGACAGGTGAATATTATGTAACAGCCTTTCTTATGACGAAAAAGCAAGCAGATCTTAACGGTGACGGTAAGGAGGAAGACGCACTTATTGCTATTGATAATCAAGCGTTTAACACAAAAGTTGCATATACCAATGTAAACGAACCGTCCGCACCGACAGATGTTACTCTGCAAACGTCAGGAAATGAGGTAATGCGTGCGGAGTGGAATGCGTCAGAAAATGTTGACGGTTATAATGTGAAAATTTATGAGGAAAAAGACGGCGAATGGACAGACACAGGATTTGGATATGATTTGGATAAAGACACGACAGCGGTTGATATGGCACTAACTGTCGGAGGAAACGGCGTTCGTGTAAACGAAAACGGAGATACCGCGGAGTCTGTTCCTGCCGAGAATTTGTTGCCTGATAAGACATATAAAGTCGGTGTTCGTGCATACAAAGAATCGGAAAACGGAAAGTATTACAGTAAGGAAACCGAATCTACAGGCGAATTTCTTCCTAAATATACACCTATGGATATAGCACTTTCGATGAACGGTAACGAATGCACTGCCGATGAAAACGGCGTTTATCACGCGTATATCGGCGGCGGTGACAATACTTTGTCTGTAAGCGGATCGGACGCTGATGCGACATTTAAGCTGACAAGAATGGACACAAATGACCAAATACCAAACGAAAACGGTGAAAACACCTTTGCAATTCCGGAATTTGAGGGAAGTTTGATGTTTAAGATTGACGGTATTTCCGGCAAGGATGTAACAAGTGTATTCCTACTTATTAATATGGATAAAGAACCACCTGTTCTGACGCTTTCATCTGATATATTTTATGCAGACAATGAAAGCGGCGAATATACGATAACAGGAATATCAGATGCGGGCAGCAGAATTATATACGGCGATAATGAAGAAGTTGTTGCAGGCAGTGACGGTAAGTTTGCTGTTTCGGGAAAACTTTATGAAAGTCAAACAAGCAGTGTTATTATGCTTTGTGCACAGGATTTTGCCGAAAATACATCAATACCGCAGACTGCACTTGTTATAAAGAAAATATCAAACACCGTAACGGTAAATGACAGCTATGCGGAAAATTCGGGTAGCGGAGAGTATTCAGAGGGTGAAACGGTAACGATTAAGGCCGGCGAACGCAGCGGATATAAATTCAGCGGTTGGACGACTGACGACGGTGTACAGTTTGCGGACAGTAAGTCGGCAGAAACAACATTTACAATGCCGAGTAAAGCCGTAACCGTAACCGCTAACTGGACGAAATCAAGTGGCGGTAACGGAGGCGGAGGCGGTAATGTGCGTTATACCGTTTCGTTTGAAACAAACGGCGGTAATGATATTGCAAGCAAAACCGTTACAAAAAACAGTGTTATAAAAGAGCCTGAATTACCGATAAAAGACGGATTTGACTTTGAGGGATGGTATACCGATAAAGAACTCAAAACAAAATATGATTTTACTGAAAAGGTAACAAAGAATTTCACGCTATATGCGAAATGGACTGAAAAGGATAACGGTGAATGGAAAAATCCGTTTACCGATGTTAAGGAAAATGACTGGTTTTACGCTTCGGTGAAATACGCGTATGAAAATGACTTGATGAAGGGCATATCAAATACAGAATTTGCACCTGACAGCGAAGTTACCAGAGCGATGTTTGTAACGGTTATCTATCGTATGGAAAATGAGCCACAGACGGGAAAATGTGCTTTTACTGATGTTGAAAGTGACAGCTATTACGAAAATGCAGTTGCTTGGGCAAATGAAAACGGTATTGTTTCGGGCATTTCTGAAGAGTGTTTTGCTCCGAACGAGCCAATTACCCGTGAACAGATGGCGGCGATTATCTATCGCTATGCAGCGTTTAAAGGATATGACATAACTACAAGCAGCAACACATCTTATACGGATAACGACAATATTTCGGATTATGCAAAGGATGCTGTAATATGGGCGGCTGAAAAGTCCGTTATGACAGGTAATACAGACGGTAGCTTTGCACCGAAAGCAAACACAACAAGAGCACAGGTTGCTTCGGTATTTATGCGTATGGTTGAAAACTTAAAATAAAATATTGAAATTTCTCTAATAGATAATGAGAAAAAAGACCGCTCGGAATAGAGGTGAAATGCCTTTATTGACGAGCGGTTTTTTTTGCTTACGGTAAATTCACAAAGTAGTTGGATTACCTGACACCGGAGCATCTTCATACTGAAAAAAACAATAAAAAAACCGAGTGACATACAAAAACTTTAAAGTTTTGTAAGAACACTCGGTATGGTGCAGATGAAGTGAACACGTTTTGACATACACAATTAAATATAAGTTTTATTAAAGGGAATAATAATAGATTTGAAAGTTCTGTTATTATTCCCTTTTTGATTGCACAAAACAGATTTTATAGGAGGAAAAGGATATGAAAGTTATAGCGGTATCAACACAAAAGGGCGGTGTCGGTAAGACAACGACATCAATAAATTTGGCGGCAGCATTGGCAGAAAAAAATAAAAAAGTATTATTGGTCGACTTCGACCCGCAAGGAAATGCAACGATAGGTTGCGGCATTGCGAGTGTAGAAGAAACTATTGTAAAGGCTATGATGGCTGATATAAATAACAGCTTTACACCATCAGACTTAGCAATAATACACACAGATAAATTTGATGTACTTCCAAGTAACATCGAGCTTTCAAATTTAGAACTTGCGTTAGTAAGCGTCATAGGACGTGAGGGGGTTTTAAAGAGAATATTAGAGCCTATAAAAAGCAATTATGACTACATAATAATTGACACATTGCCGTCATTGGGCATATTAACGGTCAATTCATTTGTAGCTTCGGACTATGTTATAGTTCCAGTACTTGCAAAGGATTATTACAGCTTACAAGGTTTTGATGCCTTGTTACAGTCGGTAGAATTGACAAGACGTTGCATTAATCCTAATTTAAAGGTTTTAGGCGATGTGATTACAATGTATGATGGCAGAAATAAAAACGATAACATCATTTCAGAAACGATAAGAAACGATGAGCGAACGGAAACATTTAATACAGTAATTCCGCTATCAACTAAAGCTGCGGAAGCAAACAGAATGGGAAAAACAATATTGCAGCATGACCCACAAGGTAAAGTTGCTACGGCATACAGGGAGTTGGCAGACGAAATGTTAAATAGAATGGGAGAGTGATATTAAAATCTATCCGCAAAAGGATAGATTAGAGTTACTAAATATAGTAGCTCTAATGTGTTCTTTTGCAAATCAAGAAGATTTGGCAATCATACAAGGACACTCATATATTTTTACAGTTCAATAAAAGGTAATATAGGTACTTTTTCAAATTGCGAGCCTTATACAGCGATGGACGCATTCTGCGGTATCCCATATAGGCTGTAGGAGATGTTGTAATTCTCCGCCATGACCAATTTGATTATAATGATACTTACACTGAGTCAATGATAACTTCAAAGACAGTGTTCCGTCGGTTAGGGGGATATGCGAAACATTTTACGGAATCTGCTATATAGCAGTAGTCGTGTTTGTTTGGCATAATGTGATGAACTAACATCAACTTATGTTTCCGGTAAGAAATGTATTTTCGGTAGAGCGAAATAGTAAAAGGAATTAGGAATGAGAAGATATATATTACTCGACAGTAAAATCTTTTCGTGTTTAAATCCGTATGAAATAGCATTGTACACAATATTGAGTAAATACAAAAATGCAAAAGGTGATTGCTTTCCGTCACGCAGAACATTGAGTGAAAAGGGTGGCTTTTCAATATCAACATACACCAAATACATAAAAGAGTTGATAAAAAAGGGACTTATTAAAGTTAAAGCAAGGTGGAGAGCAAATGGTTCTCAGACAAGTAATCTATTTAGTGTAGCAAATACTGATAAAGGATTTTTTATTCATTCTGACATACTAAATAAAAAGCTTACAGTTTATGAATTGACTGTTCTTATCTATCTATGCAGTAGAAAAAATAACAAAAATAAATGTTATGTATCACAAAAAGAGATAGCTAAAGCGTGCGGAATGAGTGTAAGAGAAGTCAGTATAATTATATGTCGTTTGAGAAAAAAAGGATTGATAAATACTCGTATGCAATTCAATTTAAATAACAGAGGTAACTATGTTTTAGAATATACGGTTTGCATATGTAATGAAACAGAAATACGAAAAGAATTAAACAATGAATTAATTGTAATTGACGATATTAATATTGATATGCGAGATGATATTAATATCGGGATTATTAAAAGTATAAGGTAAAAGGAGAATATAAAAATGGCAGAAGTAAAAAGAGATTATGCAAAAATGATGAATATGTTTCAATCGACTGCACCGGAAACACAGACAACAACATCAGGTGAGCATATAGACAGAGAAAATGGTTGTGTTGAATTGTCAATCAGTATGCTTGAGCATTTCCCACAGCATCCGTTTGAATTATATACTGGTGAACGATTTGAAGATTTAAAAGAAAGTATCAGAGAGCATGGAGTTTTAACTCCGGTCCTTGTACGAAAACTGGATAATGGTAATTATCAAATTCTTTCGGGACATAACCGTTGTGAGTGTGCCAAAGCAGTTGGCTTTAAAACTGTTCCTTGTGTTGTATTGAGCAATTTAACAGACGATGATGCTCTGATGATTGTACTTGACAGTAACACAAAACAACGCGGCATAACAGAAATGAAAATATCTGAACAGGCTCATATATACGCACTTGATGTGGCAGTAAATAAACGTCAAGGTAAACGTTCTGATTTGATAAAAAGTATTGAGAAAAACCTTGAAATCCTTAGTAATGATGCGGGTTTCGAAACTTCTTCTCAATTTGAGAAGAAGTTGACTACAATGGATACAATAGGTGAAAAATACGGAATATCAAGAGCAACTATAGCAAGATTATTAAGAATTGATACCCTTATTTATGAGTTAAAAACAAGAATTGATGAAGATGAAATAGCTGTAAATGCCGGAGTTGAGTTATCATATTTAACTCAACAGGAACAGGAAATAGTAGATGAAGTAATTTGTGAATTTAATTACAAGTTAGACATCAATAAATCTAAGCAACTCAGAGAATTATCAAAGAATGGTAAGTTAAACAAGGTTACAGTTGTTGATGTGTTTGAAGGACGATATAAAAAATCTAAAACGAACAGTAAACCGTCGGTAAAAGCTATTACATTAAAGCCTAAATTCCTTTCAAAATATTATGCGGCAGATGTACCGCAAAATATAATTGAGGAAGAAATTGAAACATCAATAGATGTATGGCAGAAAATAAAAGATAAATTCAACGGTTTATCAGTTGAAGAAATCAAAGAGCAAGTAGAAAATTTGCTTGAAGAAAATATATAATAAACTCCCAAAGGGAAGTTTATTGGACTAAAGAAAATTTATAATTTAATCAGGAGGTAAATAATTATGAAAGCAATAGGTGTTGTAAGAAAGGTCGATGAACTTGGACGTATTGTAATTCCGGTGGAATTAAGAAGAAATATGGACATTGAGGTTAAAGACTCCTTGGAAATATATACAGAAGATAATTGTATAATTCTAAAGAAGTACGAACCGTCATGTATATTCTGCGGTGAGGCAAAAGATATAATTCAGTTCAATGGTAAAAATGTTTGTAAGCATTGCATAGAGGAGATTGTAAATGCGAGTGATAAGCATTGATATTGGGATGAATAACTTTGCGGCTATAACTAACAACATCGGAAAAGAACCTAACCTCATAAGAGGTAAGACTCTCAAAGCCGAGAATCAATGGTATAATAAAATAACACAGCCGTTAAGGCAACAGCTCAAGCAAGCATATGATATTGAACAACGGGAAAAATTGAGTTATAATATTAATAAGCTTGCCAAACAAACTATTGAGCATATATTTGAATATTTTTGGTCGGTTAGTGAATGGATTATTACTTACTGTATTGAGAATCGAATAGATACACTTCTTATCGGACAGTATAAAATGCTTGTAAGGAAAGATTATGTAACAATTCCATACGGATATTTTTATTCACTACTGGAAACAAAATGTGCATATCACAATATAAAATTTGTTCGTGTAAATGAAAGATATACTTCCGGTACATCATTCTTTGACGGTGAGCCACCAACAAAAGAATTTTACAACAAAGAACGAAGAATATATAAGCACCTATGGAAATGTAATAACGGAGAATGTGTTAATGCAGATGTGAATGACAGCTATCAAATTATGCGAAAAGTATATCCGCAATTATTTGATAATGGTGTTGAGGGGTATTTGAAAGATCCTAAAGTAATCGATATTAAAATAGACAGAGATAAAGGAGATGTAAAAAAATGAACGCAACGGAATTTGAAAGAGAACTGAATAAATTAACTGAGGATTTGGCTGAAAAATATATTAAATTAAGAGATTTAGAACGTGCCGGGTATAAAGATGAAAAATTAATGGATATGCTATTCTATGGACACGTTGCTCGTGTTGAAGCAAGACGGATTCAGGAAGAATTTTTCCCAATGGCAGAAAACAGCGAAGAAATTGTTATGACATTACTTAATGAAAATTTCGTTTATGAAGAAGTTGATTACAGTAATGAAGTTGATGATACATCGGTACAATATGCAAAAGTAGGATTGTTCCTATATGTAGAATATGAATTGTACAAGCAGATTGATGCTATTGAAGAATCAATAGGTGATGAAGTTGAACTTAGACTTTTTTAAGATTGTTCGGAGGTGCAGAAGATAATGTCTATAATAGAAGATTACAAGGTATTAGTCAAAAATGGTACTGAAAAAATATTATCGAACGGCGGTGAATGGAATAAATGGTTGAAGTTTGCCGGAAATACATATACATATGATGTAAACAACAGTATTGCAATATATATGCAAAATCCTAAAGCAACAGCAGCTGCTGAATTGACGGAATGGAACGATTACAGCCGTAGAGTTCACAAAGGTCAAAAAGGAATTATGATATATAAAGATGGCAGAATAAGATATATATTTGACATTTCACAAACATATTATACGGGCGGTAAGAAGTACGGCAGATGGTCTATTTCGGAAACGCACAAATTTATAAATTTCATAAATCAAAAATACGATATAGATAATAAAAATTTTGACGAATATCTTGCTTCTATGATAGCTTATCTTGCACACGATAAAAACAATTCAGATATACTGTTTCAAAGTGTACGGTGTATGGTATCCGAAAGAGCCGGAGTTACATATACAGACAATAATTTATCTGATATGTTTAATGCACTTATGACAGATGAAAGAAAATATATATTAACTGAAACACATAATATTTCAGCGAAAATATTACATAAAATAGAGCGGGAAAATAAACAATATAAGATTTGGAGGAAAGAAAATGAACAAGGAACTATTAATACAGGTGTCCAAGAGAACGCAATTGACAGTGAAACAGGAATTGCCGACAAAAGCATTCTTGACGGAGAAACAAATAAACCGCAGACTATCAGTAGGAAGTTACGGACGCAGACTGATGGAGTGGATGCAAGAGGAACAGCCGGAGAGGTATCAACAGCTGTTACAGGAGGGCGATCTGTTTCCAATATTAGTCGAAGTTCAAGTGGAAGCGAGCCAAACGAAAGACAAGATGGTGGACGAGATGTTGAACGATCCGGAAATCAAAGCAATGGATTGGTTGGAGAGATCAAAGGAGATAACGTTACAGTCGGATTTGATAGATCAGCAGATTATGAGAGAAATAGTATTAATTCCGAGATAAAATCAGATTATGAACAAATGGACTTGTTCAAAGATGAGAAAGACGAAAATGATACAACGGGTTTTACAGATGAGGAAATCAATGAACTTCTCAAAAAGGGTAGTGGCTTTGAAAATGGCAAAGAACGAATTTACTCATTTTTTAAAGAACACTATAACACACAAGAACGTGCTGAATTTTTAGCTAAAGAATACGGCATTGGCGGCAAGCATTCAAACGGCTTAAATGAAACACATAGCGGAAAAGGTATAACATACAGTAAGGGCGATATTTATCGCCCTTCTTCTGTTATAAGACTTACATGGACTGATGTTTCAAAAAGAATTGATAATTTAATTCAAAAAGACGAATATCTTGATATAGAAGAACAGCCAAAGACTGAAAACGTTCCAAATGATAAACCTTATTATTTTGCTGAAACATTCGGAGTTGATGAAGAACAACTGAGAATGATGTTAAGCTTAAATTTGAAAGAAGATAACATAAACGAATTCGGTAGATTGGACGAGCTAAAGAAAACAGTTGATAAAACAAAGGCAAAGGCATATTTTGACGCTCAAGCCGGTGAAGATTTAATGATGGCAAGAGTTAATATAAGGTTTGACCGCATTTTGCGTGATTATATTCTGCATGATGTAGAAATTGCAGGATATGTTGAAAATAACAATAATAATGAAATGCCTGTTCTCAAAGAACAAAATAAAATAAAATTATATAAAGTCGGAAGTTTCTACGAAATGTACGGAGATGAAGCAGTTAAAGCAGCAGAAATATTGGATATTAAATTAACACATAAGGTTGTTGATGGTGAAAGCGTACAGATGGCGGGATTCCCTCAACACGTTTTAGACAGATATACAGAAATACTTGCAGAGCAAGGATATGAAATAAATATTAACGAACAAGCTCCGGACACACAAGAAGTGACTGACAAGTTTGAAATTGTTGCAGCAAGACATACTAAAACAAATGCAGATATATGGGTTGTTTCACTTAATGAGAGGATTGATAGTGATGAATTTAAAAAACTTGCTATTGATGTAAATAAAGTAGGAGGTTATTATTCAAGGTTTCCCAAAACTTTGGACGGTAAATCAATTTCAGGTTTCGTATTTAAGAGCGAACCGACAGAAAAAGAGTTATCTGTTTTCAATGATTTCTTTAATGATGAAAAATCGGAAGAGGTTACAGAAGAAAAAGTCGATACTGCTGAAATAAATGATACTGAAGTTGAAATGGCAGAACCTGAAATAATTGAACCCGAAATGATTGCACTTGAAACTGACACAAAACCTGATTTACAAGTCGGAGATGTAATTGAATACAACGGCAAGCAATGGCGAGTAGCTCAAACAGGATTTAATATGAGCTTTGAAAATCTTGATGAGAATGATAGTGAGCAAATGTTTTCTCATATCGGAGGTATGGAAAGTTTCAAGGCGAGTCGAGATTATACTTTAATAACAGAAAAAGAAATTGCAGAGAAAAATGTTGATACTGCTGAAATAAATGATATTGAAGTCGAAACTCCAGAACCCGAAATGATTACACCTGAACCGGAAACAAAACCTGATTTACAAGTCGGAGATGTAATTGTAAAAGATGTCACAAAGAATATTGAAACAACGGAACGTTTGAATTACAGAATACAAATTGACGAAAACACAAAAACAGCGGGTAAAAAATATGCAGGCAATGTTTTAGCAATCAGAACGTTAAAACGAATTGAAAAAGAAAATCGTCTTGCAACTCCTGAGGAGCAAGACATACTATCACAGTATGTTGGATGGGGTGGTCTTGCAGATTGCTTTGATGAAAGGCATTTCAAATACAAAGAACTAAAAGCACTACTTACCGATGAAGAATATGTAGCAGCACGTTCAACAACGTTAAATGCACATTATACATCTCCGGTTATAATTAAAGAAATGTATACGGCTATTTCAAATATGGGATTTAAAGAGGGCAACATTTTAGAATCATCTTGCGGAATCGGTAATTTTATGGGACTGATTCCTGATGAAATGGGTAACAGTAAATTCTATGGCGTAGAAATTGATGATTTAACCGGACGCATAGCAAAGCAATTATATCAGAAAAATGAAATAATAATAGACGGTTTTGAAAATACAAAATTCAAAGACAATACATTTGATGTTGCAATAGGCAATGTTCCATTTGGTAATTATCGTGTAAATGATGTTGTATATAATAAATACAATTTCTTAATACACGATTATTTTTTTGCAAAGAATATTGACAAAGTTAGACCGGGCGGTATATTGGCACTGATAACTTCCAAAGGTACTCTTGATAAAGCAGATAGCAAGTGCAGAAGATATTTAGCTGAAAGAGCTGACCTTGTCGGAGCAATAAGACTGCCGGATAATGCCTTTAAAAATGCCGGAACAGATGTTACAACCGATATTATATTCTTGCAAAAAAGAGAAGAAATGCGAACTGATAACTTCCCTGAATGGGTTGATATTGATGAATATGCAGAGGGCATAAACATCAATAAATACTTTATATCGCATCCTGAAATGATACTTGGGGATATGGATCTTAAGAGTTCAAGATTTGGATTTGAAACTGCGTGTAAAATGCGTGACGGTGCAGATATGCAAGAAGAATTGCATAATGCAGTAATGACATTATCCGCACACATATCAGAAAACAATATAAGCAATGACATTGAATTGCAAACAAATGATGTCAATCTGAATAATGTACGAAATCTAACATATGTAGAGCAAGATAATAAAATATATTATTATAAAAACGGTAGTTTGACCGTTCCTGATGATTTAGACGGTAAAAAAGAAGAACGAGTTAAGGGACTTAATAATATACGTCAAATAGCAAGAAAAGTTATTAATATTCAAACCTTTGGGTGTACAGAGGAAGAACTTAAAGCCGAACAACAGAAATTGAATGCAACATATGACAAATATATTGATAAATATGGTGCAATACATTCACGTGGCAATAGATTAGCGTTTGCCAGTGATGTAGATTTACCGTTACTTTTGTCACTGGAAAACGTGGATGAGGACGGTAACATAACAAAAGCTGATATGTTTTCAAAACAAACGATCCGTCCGTATATACCTATTGAAAGTGCTGATAATGCTATTGACGGATTAAAAATATCATTAGCGGAAAAAGGCAGAGTAGATATAAAATATATCAGCATGCTTACACATCAAAGCAAAGGTGAAGTGATACAGGAACTTAATGGATTGATATATAAAAATCCTGTACACAGCAGTGTGACTGATGAGTATGTCGGTTACGAAACGGCTGATGAGTATTTATCAGGTAATGTAGTTGAAAAAGTTGAAATAGCAAAAAGGTTAAACGATAACGGCATATATGATAGAAATATAGAGGCGTTAAATGCAGTTCAGCCTGAACCATTGACCGCTGTCGATATTCCTTGGAAGATAGGCTTGTCATGGATTTCTGTTGAAGATTATCAACAGTTTATGTATGACACTTTTGATACAAGAGAATATTTAAAAGAAAACAATTATAATTCATATTGTATCAGTATCCGATATAATAATTACACAAATGCTTGGACGGTATATAACAAGCAAGCTGATAACAGTAATCTAAAAGTTACAACTGAGTTCGGAACATCAAGGAAAAATGCTTATGAGATTATGGAAGATAGTTTAAATCTTCAAAACTGTGTTGTGCGTGACAGACACGATGATGGTGACAGAGTTTGGTATACCGTCAATTCAGCCGAAACTGCAAAAGCACAAGAAAAACAAGCAATAATAAGAGAAAAGTTTTCGGAATGGGTAATGGAGCATCCGGATATTCGTAACAAGTATGTTGACTATTATAACAGAACATATAATAATACACGTTTAAGACAGTATGACGGCTCACATCTTACTTTTCCGGGAATGTCACCGGCTATAAAACTTAGAGAACATCAAGTCAATGCGGTTGCAAGAGTGTTGTACAGTGATACAAATGCTTTACTTGCTCATACGGTCGGTGCAGGTAAAACATATGAAATAGCTGCAAGTTGTATGGAACTAAAAAGGCTTGGTTTAGCAAAAAAAAGTATGATAGTTGTACCAAACCATCTTACGGAGCAATGGGGCAGTGAGTTTATGCAACTTTATCCGGGGGCAAATATTCTTGTTGCGACAAAGAAAGACTTTGTAAAAGATAAAAGACAGGCTTTCTTTTCTAAAATAGCAATGGGAGATTGGGACGCAGTTATTATAGGTCATTCACAATTTGAAAAGATACCTATATCTAACGAACGTCTTGCAAATGAGATTTCATTAGAGATTGAAAAGATAACTGCTGCTATTGAGGAATTAGGTAACGCAGATGGCAGAAGATTTTCGGTAAAACAACTTGAAACAAAAAAGAAAAATCTGCAAGCAAAATACGAGGAGCTTACTGCACAAGAAGTGAAAGATGATATATTCTGTTTTGAACAACTTGGTGTTGATTATATGTTCGTTGATGAGGCACATATGTTTAAAAATTGTATGATAACTACAAAATTATCAAATGTGGCAGGATTGTCGACCACATCATCAAATAAATCTATGGATATGCTGTGGAAATGTAAATACTTATCTGAAATCCAAAACGGAAGAGGTGTTGTATTTGCAACAGGTACACCGATTTCAAATAGTATTACAGAAATGTATGTAATGCAAAGATATTTGGATAATGGACTTCTTGAACGTAACGGCTTTGGCTTTTTCGATAACTGGGTTGCAATGTTCGGAAACATTACAACAGGCTTGGAACTTGCACCTGAGGGAACAGGTTACAGAATGAAAAACAGATTATCAAAATTTGATAATCTGCCGGAACTTATGAAGATGTTTTCTCATTTTACAGATGTGCAAACGGGAGATATGTTAAAACTTCCTGTGCCGGAAAAAACAATGCACAATGTTGCATTGGAACCGGATGAGTTTACGAAAAATATAATGATGACGTTTGTTGAACGTGCGGCAGCTATACGAGATAGACTTGTAGAACCGGAAGCTGATAATATGCTTAAAATCACAAACGAGGCAAGAAAACTTGCTCTTGATCCTAAACTTATAGATAATGATGCACCGATGAGCAGAAAAATTGAAGCTTGTGCTGAAAATGTATATAACATCTATAAGAATACAACAGAAACAAGAGGTACTCAACTTGTTTTCTGCGATTTAGGAACACCTAAAGATGGAGTTGATATAAATGATACCACTTACGGCAGGCTGATAAATGCCCTTGTAGAAAAGGGAGTAAAGCGAGATGAAATTGCAGTGATACACACAGCAAAAACAGATGTTCAAAAAGCCGATATGTTTTCAAAAATGCGTAGCGGTCATTATCGAGTTATGATAGGTTCGACAGATAAAATGGGAGCCGGTACTAACTGTCAGAAACGACTTGCAGCACTTCATCACATGGACTGCCCTTGGCGTTCATCAGACATTGAACAACGTGAGGGCAGAATCTTAAGGCAAGGAAACATGAATGAACACGTTGATATTTACAGATACGTTGTTAAAAATACCTTTGACGCTTACTTGTGGCAAATCGTTGAGAATAAACAGAGATTTATAAATCAGGTTATGCGTGGAGATATAGGCTTGAGAAGTTGTGAAGATGCTGATGAAACAGTTCTTTCTTTTGCTGAAATAAAGGCTTGTGCAACCGGAGATGTTCGCATAAAGGAAAAGATGGAACTTGATATTAAAGTACAAAAACTAAGTGCTTTGAGAGCGGCATACACAAAGAATAAGTTACTTTATGAAGATACAATACAAAAGTATCCAATCAAAGAAAAACAAATTCTTGCACATAAGCAGAAAATTGAAAGTGATATTGCTATGCGTGATAAAGCATCTTCTAACAACTTTAAGGTGAATGGGATAGAATATGATGAACGTGTTGCATCCGGAACAAAAATAATTGATGTATCACAAAAAGTTGTGGAAGGTACAGTTATAGGAGAGTATAAAGGTTTTGAAATACAGAAAGCACAGCCGTACCATCTTAATATAGTAGGGCAATGCACATATAACATAGAGTGCAGTAGTGATCCGGTTGGTATGACGATGAGGATTGAAAACTGCGTTAAAGGCTTAGAGAAAGAAGTTGATATTTGTAACAATAATATTGATAATCTTCAAAATAACTATAACCATGCTAAGAACAATATAAAATTACCGTTTGAACACGAAGACGAATTAAATGAGTCGTTGATACGACAAAGAGAATTGGAGCGAGAATTAGACTTGTCGGCTAATAAGTCTAATTCAGAAGATATGGAAATGTAGACGTTTTTACGTCTTTTTTTATTTCCTGAGAGGAGCAAAAGATGAATATAACATTAGAGATTTTATGTACAATTGCAACTTTTGCATTATATGCAATATTAGATATCGTAGGTGAACAAAAGAAGCAACTTGAGCAAAATGGAGATATGTTAAAGGCAAAACTATATTTGATTCTATTTGTATTTATACGAACAATATTGAATTTGTTCTGTATATTTGGAATGTATAAAATGTTAAAAATAATATTTTAGGAGGCGATTGATATGGCGGACTATGTTTCAAAAGATATGATAAATAAGGCTATGCAAGTTGATTTGCTTGAATATGCCAAAAGCCTTGGTATGGAATTTGAAACAAGAGGCAGTAACAACACATTATATCAAAAAGGACACAGCCTTAACATAACAAGGTCAAAAAATATGTACTACCGCTTTTCGACAGGAACGGGCGGTAATGTAATCAACTTTGCGATGGAGCAGAACGGCTGGACTTTTCAGCAAGCCGTAAGGGCATTGTGCGGTGAAGAAATTCAAAAATCAGTGCCTAAACAAACATATACTCCGGCAAAGCAAATACCGGAGCATAAAGAAAAAATGATACTGCCGAAAGCAAACTCTGATGCACACAGAGCATTTGCATATCTTGTTAAAACACGTCATATTGATAGTCAAATTGTATCACAGTTAATGCGAGAACATAAGATCTACGAAAATGACAAACATAGTTGTGTGTTTGTCGGTTATGATAAAAGCGGACAGGCGGGATATGCGTCTGTCCGTTCTACATATACAATGGGGAATTCATATAGAGGCGATGTAAAAAACAGTGACAAGCGTCATTGCTTTACGTTAAACGGAAAATCCGACAGTGTATATGTTTTCGAGGCACCGATAGATGCAATGTCACACGCAACTTTAACAAAAGTAAGCGGGTGGGATTGGCAAGAAGATTGGCGAATTGCATTGGGAGGTGTAAGTGATTTGGGTTTGCAACAATTTCTTTCACTTCACCCTGAAATAAAAAACATTCATTTTGCAACAGACAATGATGAGCAAGGCAAAAAAGTGTTGGAAAATGAATATAACACCGACGGAACAATAAAAAAAGTCGGTTATATGCAAAAATACAAAGATAAGGGTTATGAAGTTTTTCGTGAAGAACCGGCACATAAAGATTTTAATGAGGATTTATGTGCATTTATGGAAGAGCAAACACCCATACAGGAGGATATGAGTTTATGAAAGTCGATTTCAATGAAATGGAAATCATAATGATAAAACAAGTTATGACTATGATTCTTGCATTTTTTCCGCCGGAAACAGAAATATATAGGCATGCAAAGCATATATGCAAAAAAATAGAGGATAGCGATAATGCGTGATTTACTACAATTATCAGATAACAAGATACTGTTGCTATTATTTATAACAGCGATGTTCATATGTGTTTGTAGCAATATCCTCTTGGTATATTCAATACTTGAGGGAGAGAAAAAAATGAAAAAGATATGCAGCATATTTGGTTCTTTTCTTCTGCTATTAGTATTTGGATTTATTATATGTATGACTAAATATCTGTTTGGTCGCTACTTTTGATTTGGACTTTCTTTTCTGATATTTTACATACCTTTTTGGTATGGCAAGATACGCCTTTGTATCCACAAAGGCAATACACACCGTAAAGGTGTGTGAAAATTGGGCGTTGCCCAAACCCAGAACAAGAGGTGATATTTTGAAAAAGAGTACGGATTTTCACGTTAGAATATCAAATGATGAGTTAGAATTGATTGATGAAAAAGCACATCGGTTAAGATTGACACGTAGTAAATACGTAATACAAGCAGCACTTCATCAGAAGATAATAGTATTGGACAGTACGTCAATAAAACAACTTACTTCAGAACTTCGCAAAATCGGTATCAATATAAATCAGATTGCGATATTGTGCAATATGGGCAAATTAGAATGTGTCCATATTGAAGATACAAAATCTGAAATTACAAAGGTTTGGGAAGAATTGAATAAATTGCGAAAGGACGTAAAGAAACTAAATAATGAAAATTAATTTGTAGAAAGGACGCTTATTATGAAGTATAAAGTAACTAATAATGTTGAAATGTTGAATGAAGAATTTAACTTGGAAGAATATAATATGACAAATGATGATTATGTAAATGATTACATTGATGCGGAAAGTGAAGAAGAAGCGATCCGTACAGCAATGGATTATTTATCTGAGCAAATTCAAAATAACGGATTTGATGTTGATGTTAATAAAGAAGAAAAGGAAATGACAGTCTATAAAGATGACGAACCTCTTGAAAAATGGAACAATTTCCGTGCAGAAGAACAAGTACGTGATATTGATATTGAGAACGTAGATATATTTTTCGTGCAAAATGATGAATTTGTGGAAATGTATTATAATCCTGACGCAACAGCCGGCGGTCAAGTTGTTTATAATACAATCCCATATGAACTTGTTCATCAGGCTACAGAACAGGCAACAAATCAAGAAAGTGTGGTGAAAGATTTTTTTGAACATCTTGATACCGGTTGTAAACAATACTTGATTGATAAAGGAACACCTGAATTTGAAGACGCTTGCAAAGAACTTATAGAACGTGCCGGAAATGTTCAGGGTCGAACAGAAAACGCTAATATTGGATTAAATGGACGTTGGACAGCTACTATGGAAAAAATGCAGAAATATGCTTTGTCGCAGATTTTATTAGACAGAGCAGATGCAGAGCAACAGATATATATTCATGACTTGAAAGAAAAAGCACCTGATGTAATAATTGATTTGTCCTATCGAAAGGCTATGCGTGATGAATTGCTTCATGCTTTGAAAGAAACGGATTTAAGCGTAAACCAATTAAAAAATCTCTTGAAACACGAGTATCCGCTTGAAGCTTGTTATAATGAATGGATTAAAAATGATTTATCATTAAATGAAGTTTTAAAATCATCTATACAAAATTGTGCAGATAATAAATTTCAAGAGGAAGTGCAACAGGAAAACGATACTATTGAAGATATGGAAATGTAATATCAATGGCAATTATAAAAATGATAAAAAATCCGCCAAAAACTAAGTCGAATTTAAAAAAGTTAATGAATTATATTACACAGCCGGCAAAAACTCGACCTGATCTTGTAGGCGGATTTAATTGCGATTGGGAACAGGCATTTAACGAATTTAACGATGTAAAGATGGAATTTGATAAGGAGGATGGTATACAGGCAAGACATATGGTGATGTCATTTGATGTGAATGATGATGTTACTGTTGAGTTGGCTAAACAAATAGGTGATGAACTTCTTCAGCATAAATTATTTAAAAATTTCCAAGTAGTCTATGCAGTCCATAAGGATAAAGACCATGTACATATACACTTTTGTATTAACTCGGTCAATTTGGAAAACGGCAAACGTTGGCATCAAACGTCTGCCGATTTAAAATCTTTAAAAATTAGGTCAAATGACCTATGCCGAAAATACAACTTATCGGAAATTGAACTGAATCAAGATAAAGGCTCAAGGACTGATTCTGAAATAAATAACAGATTTGAAAGCTGGAAATACGAATTGTATTTAGCAGCAGTCAATTCATCAAGGCGTGCAAGCAGCATTGATGAGTTTAAATCTGTTATGAACGAATTGGGATATAGGGTTGAGTGGGAGGAAAATAAAAAATATATAACATTTACGACTCCGGATGGTCAGAAATGCCGTAATAGAAAAATGTATCCGAAGTATTTGTTTACAAAGGAAAATCTACAAAAACAATTTCAAGATAATTCAACAACATATTCACCGGAAGAATTAAAAAAGATACAGAAACAATTTATTGATAGAGTTAAATCTGTTGAACATCAGTATCCGCTATCATATATAGTTAGTGATGATGAAAAACAAACTTCTATGAAATATGAAAAATGGTACGATAGGAACCGAGAGTATTTAATTGATGATGATAAATATGATGTTTACAAAAGCTTGGGATATGCTTTAAAGTATTCAACAAGCCGAGGTGAATTTGTCAGTAAGTTAAATAAAAACGGTATGAATGCCGAATTTGACGATGAAACAAATATCACTGTATTTGAAAGTAGGCAAGGCATTGAATATGGCAATTACGAAATGTATCAAGGGGAAAAATATTCACCAAACGAACTTGAAAAAGTTTTTGTGAAAAATCGAACGGAAAAAGATTTTTATTCATCATATTGGGATTGCGTAAAAAGATCTAAGTCTATGAAAGACTTTCAAGAAATGATGAGGGATAAAGGGTATGGGTATTCATATGAAAATGATAAATATATCTTCTTTTCTTGTGACAATAGTACAGTGATTAACTCGCAAAGAATTGATGACAAAGTATTACAATGCTTTGAAAATAAAATGAATATATATTTGTCAAGAATGAAGTGGCAATCTCAAACTATTGATGATTTTATTGAAAAGCTGAATAAAAGCGGTTGTAGTATTAGTACGATTGCCGGAAAGACAGTATTTAAAATGGGAGGTTATTTTTTTGTAAATGATGACTTTCAAATAAATAGTATCAAAAAAGATTTGAATAGACGTAGTGACATAAAAGAATTGATAAAATCAGTCGGGCATTCAAAAATGTATGCACTTTCAAAAGCAAGCTTTATACATCAATTAGAAGAACAAGGCTATAAGGTTGAATGGAACAATGATAATATATTGTTTATCTTGCCAAACGGCAAAAGCTATTTGAATACAGAGTTGAATCCTAAAGCTGATTGGTTTAATGTGCAAACTATTGAAAAACAAATACATATAAATCTTGATAGATATATAAAAAATCTTATGCGACAAGTCCATAGTACAATGGACTTTGTAGAACTATTGAAAAGTGAACAAAGCAATATTACCGGAGTAACATCTTCCGAAACTATGACGAAACATGATATTGAAGAAATTCTTAAAGATGTTGGACTTGATTTCCGCTCTTTAAATGAATATTATGATTTGAAGAATGATAAAACTGAATTGCAAAATGCTATATGGCAGTGCAGTCGATGTTCATTATCAAAAGATGATTTTATATTAAAAATGGAGCAGTTGGGATATAAAGTTGAGTGGGAAAAAACAGTAGAATATGATACGGTGGAGAATGAAAATACAAATGTTTCGGTTGGAAGCACAACATTTTCAACTGATGAAGATTTGAAGTATGACAGTAAAATTGTATTTACAACACCATTCGGAAATAAATTTAATAATAAGGATTTTAAACGTCCTGATTTATATTCTTCTGACGCACTTTTAAAGAAATTTCAAAACAATAATGTTATGAATGACTTCGATATTTTGATTAGTTTTTTGAGATTATTCAATTCAAATGACAGAGCACCTGTTTCATCAGCTATGTCACTTGTCGGTTCGGACTTGAATGGTGAAAAGTTAAAAGAATTTATGTACCACTTTGAACAAGGTACTGCAAGTATATATAATAAAAACTTAAATAATGATTTGAGTATGTAGGAGGCACTTAAAATGAGCAAAAGTACGGCGTTTATAATTACATTTCTACTTATTGGGACGGATGTGATATTAATACTTTCTATAGTAACAGGCAAAAGGTATAATAGAAGTTGTCTTATGGATGCATGGTTTATAGGAGGATTAATGATTGTAATTGATATATTTTTATCTTTAACAGGAAAATAAAGAAATGAGGAATTTAAAATGAACATATTTAATTTTTTGCCTATAATGCTGTATAAAACAGCAGTGTTAGGAGTAGGAGCGGCAGGAATACTTTTACCTGTATTAGGTTGTACAGGAGAAAGACCGATGAATAATTTGGAAAAAGGAGCATTCTTGATTATAGGAACTATAGTTTTAACAATAATATATTATCAGAATGGATTTTTTGATACTAATTTTCAAAAGCAATATTATCAGGCTATAAATACCGACGTGACAGAGTGCCAACATTGTCATAGGAGCTTTGAGGGTATGGAATATATAGGGGATAAATGCCCGTATTGTGGCAAGGAAATAGAAACTAAAGTTGGTGATATACCGAACGACAGTAACTAAGAAGGGGTTTAAAATGATTGAATTTATAGTAACTATAGTTTATTGTATTATTTTGATAATATTAAGTATATTGTTTGTTATAAAAGCAATTTCTTTCTTTTCTAACAAAGCAAAATTTGCAGGAGGAATGTGTATTTATTTATCTGTACTTACATTATTTTTTTCAATTTATGGAGGGTATAAATACTATGTTTCTCAAAAGCAAGATTTTTGTCCGAATTGTCATTATGAGTATAAGACGAATGAGAAATTTGACTATTGCCCTGAATGTGGGATAAAGTTAAAAAATATATGTGATAGTTGCGGTAAAATCTTATCGGATAAAGATATTAATATTTGTCCTTATTGCGGTAAGAAAATAGAAATTAAAGTTGGTGAAATATCAAGCGAAAATAAATAAGGGGAGAAGTATATAATGTTTATATTAATATTACTAATGATGATAACTGTTTTTTCGATAGCTACATATGTTGTTGTGTGCATAGAGCTAAAGCGGCTTTATGATTTGATAAAGATTATGTCAGAAAAACAAATTGAACTTACATCAAAAGGGATAGCTAATCAGCAATGTACAACGCAAATGGAGTGTGACGGTTTTCGGAGCAATAGGTGCAATAATGACTTTGTAGAAAAAGATAAAAAAATGTAGAAAATGACCTTGACAAACATTGCTATATATGGTATAATATAGTTAGAAAATAAAAGATAGATAAAGCTTGAAAGGAGCGATTACTATGAAAAAGATATTAGCAGTTGTGTTATCAGTAGCAGCATTAGCAAGTACAACATCAGCTTTGGCATCAACATATTCAGATGTTCCTGAGAATGCTTGGTACACAGGTTATGTAAATAAAATTTCAGAACTTAAAGGTTTTGCCGGATATGAAGATAATACATTCCGTCCGGATAATCAGATTACTCAAGAGGAATTTGTGAAAACGGTTGTTGCTTTGACAGTCGGTGAGCAACCGGAGGCAACAGGCGAGAATACAGAGCCTAAGCGTTCTTGGAAAAACTGTTGGGACAGTTGGGCTCAGCCGTATCTTAATAAGGCTATGGAAATGGGACTTATAACAGAAGAAGATACAGACTTCCGATATAACGGTTTGCCTTGCACTCGTGGCAATATGGCAAAGATAGCAACAAGAGCATTTGAATATCTGAAAGAGGAAGATATAGCTGACACATCAACATATGCGGCTAAATTAAAAGATTATTCTGATATTCCGGATAAGTTCAAGTCGTATGTACTTCAAGCATACGGCAAAGGAATTATAAGCGGTTATGAAGACGGTACATTTCGCTCGGACGGTATTTTAACAAGAGCAGAGGCTTCATCGGTGCTTGTAAGATTAATTGATAAAGCAGAACGTCCTAATGCTGATGAAACGCTATATGACTATTTCGGAAGAAAAGTTACATTTACAGAGCCTTTGAGAACTGATGTTCCGGAACAGTATCAAGTGAGCATTGCAGACCATAAGGTTTTATCGCAAGCGAATTATAACGAGTCTGTACAGTTGGGAGGAACTCCGTCTGATTATCCGTTAAATCGCTCAAAAGCTATGATGTTTGAAGATTTGGTATTGCAGTCAATCAGATATGACGGCGATACAATAACGCTTACAGTTCCTGATTATCTTCCTGAAAGTCAAAGATGGGTGATAAGTTTAGGTTATTGGGAAACTGATAAAGATTATGATATGACAAATGTGAAACATATTAAAATATCAGAACCGGGTGAATATTCTTTTTCGGGAGTAAAATTGATGGGTGGTGTAATTATGACAGTTAAGCCACAAAACTCAGATTCATTTACTTCGCTAATAGAAGTTACTTATCAAAAACCACTTTCGTTAGAAAGACTTGATAAGCCTGAAGTATCATTCAATAATATGCATACTAATTTTGAATGGGTACAAGGTCAAGGATATAAAGATTATATCAAAGATTTTGATGGTGAAATAGCATATCCGGTTGAATGGTAAAAAGTATTGTATTAATCATTGACAAAATGAAATAATAGATATATAATGATAATAGAAAAAGGCAAGACCTCAAACGGTTCATGCCCAACAATAAACGAACTATTTAAAAATCAATAGCCGTCTTTGGTGGTTCAAAGGCGGCTATTGTGCGTTTATAGCGAAAGTTATCAAGAAAATGATAACAACTAAAATTGCAACAAGCAATTTCTTTGCCATATGTAGCAATATGCTTACTTTTCATAAGCATTCCCCCTTTCATAGACTCGGCATAAAGCCTGTGAATATAAAAGTGGGCATAACCGCCGGTGTAAACACCGTTAAGAAGTCTTACCTTTAATATCGGATTGCTCCGACACAGATATTATATATCAAAAAAATACAAGATTCAACATTATTTATCAAAAGTTATATAAATGTAAAGAGTGTAGTAGCTACTGCACTTTTTTTAGTATAAGGAAAGGAATTTGAATAATGAAAGGATACAAAGTATTTCATTCAGATTGGACCTGTAGAGGTTATCAATATGAAGTCGGAAAGACTTATGAAATTTTAGAAAATCCTAAGTGTTGTGAAAAGGGATTTCATTTTTGTAAAAAAATAATAGATTGTTTCCATTATTATAGTTTTGATCCGGCCAACAAGATTGCGGAAATTGAAGCGATAGGAAAAATTGACACAGACGATACTGATTCTAAGTGTTGCACAAATAAGATAATTATCTTAAAAGAATTGGAATGGAGAGAAGTATTAGATATGTGCAATAGTGGGAAGTTGAATTCCGAAATTTATAATAGTGGAAATAATAATAGTGGAAATTATAATAGCGGGAATTATAATAACGGAAATTATAATAGTGGAAATTATAATAGTGGAAATCATAATACCGGAGACGGCAACTGTGGAAATAATAATAGTGGAAATAATAATAGTGGAAATTATAATTGCGGAGATTATAACAGCGGACATTATAACAGCGGACATTGTAATAGTGGACAGCATAATACTGGAGATTATAATAGTGGAGATTATAATAGCGGAAATCATAACAGTGGATATTGTAATACCAATACTCCTAAAGTTAGAATGTTTAATCATGTAACGGATTTTGATTTTGATGATGAAACTATAACAAGATTTGACAATATTTTATTTAATTGCCCACAATCATATAAATATTCGGATTTTATTTCCATAAGCGATATGAGTGAAGATGAAATTATTAGACATCCTGAATGTGAAACTATTGGCGGATATATCAAAACAATAATAGTTGAAGCTGACAAGCAAAAATGGTGGGATGAAGATGTTAGCGATGATGATAAAGAATTTATTAAGTCGTTGCCATATTTTGATGCAGAAATATTTTATGAATGTGTTGGCATAAGAATTAAATAATATATAAGTACAATTTAATAGTAAAGATGAAATGGAGCCGTAAGGCTCTTTTTTAGTGAACTGAAAGTGAAAACGGTATTGACATAAAATAAAAATATGGTAGAATGGTGGGTGAAGAAGTTTGAAATGTGTAAAACGCAGCTTATCAAAAAGAATTGACAAATCATATAATGATAAGTTTTATAGTGATAATAAAAAACTTATGAATATTCTTCGTGATGGAGAACAATATGGGAAAAAGCAACCTCATCAAGAATATGCACAAGCTGCATTAAAAGAATTTTATAAAAAACTAAAATCAACAAGTGAACGAAAAGAATATATAAATAGAGGAAGTCATTTGTCATATATGTTTTTGCTTGTAAAGGTAAAACACGCATTTATGAAAACGGATTATATATGGGCGTGCCACGAATTGCAGGACATATTGCATTATGAGGATATATTTCAGAACAGGATAAAATGTAATGTATTGAGTTTGCTTGAGGAATATATAGAAACGGGGTAGAGTTATGTTGTTTGATAAACTCTTTAAATATAAAAAGAATACTGTTGCAGATATTGAAAATAAAAAAAGAAATCAATTTGAAAAAGCAATACATACAGCCGAACTGTATTTGAGTTGTAATGAATACAGTATTGAAGAAAAAAAGACAATATTGACTTATATGATGGACGTAATAAAAAGAGATATTCAAAGCGAATATATTGCAGATTTGTTCTATAACGATGAATCAAAAAGAATCTCTCTTGAATTTGTTCCTACATTATATTTTGATAAAGACGGCATAAAACATTATCTTGAGTTTTCGGAATGTCAAGAAGTTTCATTGAAAGATAATTATGTAATAACATTTCCTTGGAATTGCGGCAGAATGGGTGATAATATATTAAATATAATAAAAAACGGATTTAAGAATTACCCTATTAATCACATTGTATATTACTATAAAGAATTAAATATATGCCAAGTGATGAACGGAAACCATTCTATTGCGGCAGGAATATATACAGAAAAGGGAACTGTTTTAGCAAAGATAGTAGATATGAAACCATTGTTTGAAAATTTAAAGACAGATGGAGCATATTATTATAGTATTCATAACAATACAATTATTGAAAAAGTGCAAGATTTTCGTATTGCCGTTATATTTGAAATAGCAAAAATGAAATATAAGTTGGAAAATGAATTAGAGCCGTAAGGCTCTTTTTTAGTACCGGAAAGGAATTAAAATAATGAATATAGTTTTTGAGTTGATACCTATAATAATAGCAGTATTTTTGATTTTTAAGGGCAATAAAATTAAAGAATATCTGCTTAATTTATCTATTGAGAATAAGTTAGAAAAAAAATTTAAAAATGTAGACGCACCTATGCAAGTGTTATTTTCAATTTTATTGCTTATAGTAATATTTGCCGGCGAAACATATATTTTAACGAATGGTTCAAATATCATAGAAATTATTATATCGTTGGTAATAACATTGGTTAGTGTTTTAAATATATTTTGGTGGAATGAAAATTATTATTTTTAAAAATTGACATTTATGTTTGCTGAAGGTATAATGATTAAGGGTGATTTACATGATTAAAGATACGATTGTACTAATATTGTGCATAATAATTTATTTTGGTTGTTTAATAGAACTAATAAGAATAAAAATGTGTAAAATTAATATTAATGACTATTTTTATTGTGCGTTAAATAACAAAATTTATATGAAAAGTAGTATGATAAGCAAAAAAAAGTGGAAAAGCTTAAAACGTGAGGAAAATAAAGAACGTATCTTTGATGGTTTTGATAAATTAGCAGAAAATAAAATTTACAAATTAATAACACATAAGGCTATGATATATAGGCTAATGGCATGTGAAGAACTTGGGTACATAACAATAATTAAAATAAAAAAACATGTATTTCCTAAGAATATTGGGAAATTAGAAAAACAGTTGGGAGCAAAAAAAGTAAATAAAAAGTTGAAGAATGTGTATTTTGTAAAGATAAAAACTACAAAAAATATTAAAAATTACAATATAAATGAACTGAAAAAAGTCTATTATAAAATATGTAGGAAGAAACTTGAAATAAAGGAGCCGTAAGGCTCTTTTTTAGTGCAAGAAAGGGTGATTATATTGAAAAGAAAAACAATAATATTTTTAACAATGGTGTTGACCGTCATATTTTCGGCCATAACCTCAAGCTTGATTGTGAATGCAGATGAGCTTGACGGATACACAAAAGTAGATTGGTCGTGGAACAGAGATATGGAAACCACCGATGCCAATTCTGTAATCGTGGGTGGCAATATTCCGTTTTGGCGATATGTAAATAAAACATCTCCGGCAAATAACAATGCAATATGGAAAAGTGCATATGGTGATGAATTATCAGATGATGATGTTACAAGAATTTGGTCAGGAGATATAGACAATAGATATATAGTAGCAAGTGTTGATGTTGCAAATATTCCCGATGAAAATATACGTCAATACATATATGACCATATAGACGAAGATTTACCTGATTTGAAATTCAAGTTTGATATTGATGCTGACGTTGAGGGAAAGTCAAATAAAGATAAAGCAGAAAATTTATTTAATGGTGACATTGGTTATCGTGTATATCGTGACGGTGATACCTGCAAAATTGAAATGAAATTCAGTCCCAAATTTCATTTGATTGATAATTATGACATTTATGATACTGATACTGTATTACCTAATATGCCGCATAAGGTACTACCTAAGGCGTGTTATCCGTACAGTTCCGTTATATTTTCTATGTGGGGATATAACGGCGGTTCTAATGAGCATTACGGAGCATTGGAAGTAGTTGAGGGTGATGATCCTAAATATATTTACGGTCAAAGCTTTGGTTACGGTGATATATTAGAAAAAGGAAAAATACCGAACAATATGGTTTATCCAAACTTTGAGGCAGGAGAAATAAATCAAGAGGGAACGTGGGCAGGTACAGTTGAAAGTGATACTCTCGACAGTAACCTTATTCGTATCGGACAACAATTTAAAAAGAGAGATGATTCGTGGTACTACAGCTACGGCGGAGCAGTCGGATATAATTTTAAATTTCCGTTTAAAGTTTCTCTTGCAGTTGACAACAGTATGAAAATCACAAAGCGTATTATTAATTATGTAACAGGTGATGTTATTCTTGAAAATACAGACAGCTTTTCGTATGACAACAATTCGATTGGTAAAATGTATGTTTTGGCGGATAAGTCGGGATATGCGTATGTTGATAATGATATGAATTTTGACGTCGGTTATGCGTACAATCATTTTGATGTAAAACGTGCAGATAACAATGAAATCTTGGGTGTTGATTCAAGCATTATCGCAAATGTAGCATTTGATCCTGAGATAAAGCACAAAATACTTGACGTTTATGTAACGCCATTGCCTGTTGAATCTAAATTAATAGTAAGATACGTTGATATTGATACAGGCGAAGACATAAAAACAGAAGAAATTAAGGGTAAAGTATTAACTACACCTGACGATGAAGATATAATTAAATACACGATTGACCCGCCTAAGCCACAGGTGATTGTTAAGAAGTATGTCGTTGAAGATTTAACCGGCAGAATCGAAGAAGAAAAAGAAAATCCTGATCCTGATGTTTCTGTTCGTGTTTCGGGAACTAAGCCTATTTTGGTTTTGATTATAAGTTGTACCAAAGACAACGGCGGTGGAGGTGATGACATTAGTCCGACACCAACGCCGACACCAAAACCAAACGATGATAACAACGGTGACGATGAGCCGGCAACAACTCCGATTGATCCGCCTATGTGCGACAGTGAAGAAAATACAATACAATGGGAGGAACGAGAGAAACACAGTTACACAGGCAGTGACAATAAGAAACATACTTGTTACCACTATTATGTGTATGAGGCTAAATTAAAAGTAGATAGTGTTGATGTATCACCAACAACACTTAAAAGCGGATATGGTGTTACAACCGACATATCTACAAGTGTAAGTTACAGACAAGTGGCAAAATATAAAGAGGGTAATTGCGATCACAGATTAAGTACATCAAGAACACCGACATCAAAACCAAAGCCACCTACAAAAGTAGCAGTAAGAATGGGATGGACAACACATACCTTTGGCGGTGATTTCATTCAAGACAGTACTGTATTGCTTGACAAAGTATCCGGTAACAGTACAACAGCTAAATTTTCTGCACCGACAAATAGTGCTGTAGGTCAGAAAATGATATATACAGATATATATTTAAGCGGTACGGGGAGTGAGCCAAGACGTCACGTAATCGCATTTGATATATACGGAGGAGGTGTTGACGGTACTCAATGGTGTACAACTGTTACCAAAGAACTTGTTATCAACGGTGATATGTACGAAGATGCCGGAACTACATCAACATATTAATATTTTGATTGAGGAAACACATTGCTTTATAAAAAGTGATGTGTTTTTTTATTACAGAAAAATGAAAGGAAGGTGATTATATGCCGCCTATTGATCCAAAACTTGTAAAAATGATAATCGAGGCAGTGGCAAAGATTGTTGAAGAAATCAAGGAAAAGCATTTAATATCAAAAATAGTGTTGGCAAGTGCAGTTGTAGTTTCTCTTTTGTTTTTCCCGATATATGTAATATCGCATCCGCTTGAGGCGTTGAGCATTGCAAGAGGTGACAGTGAAGTTACAGAAGAATATTTAGGATATATCGCCGGAAAATACGAAACAGGAACATCCGATCCGGCATTTATAAGTTCCGGTGAAGGTGATTATGGTGGAGTGAGTTATGGCATTCCGCAATTCCCATCAAGAGGTGGGATGGTTAAAAGTTTTACTAACTGGCTTGCAGAACAAGATGAGGAGTTAGGCAGTCTGTTTAATGGATTAACGCAGAATACAACTGCATTTAATGACGCTTGGAAAAAAGCCGCAGAGATAAGCAAAAGTAAATTTGCAGGTTTTCAGCTTACATATTCACATCAAATAGATGTGAAACCGTTAGTAGAAAAATGTCTTAGTCAATTAGATATAGACTTTAATCGCTCGCGATGTTTGCAAGAATTGATAATATCAACAGGACAGCAATACGGACCGAATACATCTGTAATAAGAAAATCAGGTGTTACATCAGATATGGATGATGAAACTATTATAAAAAAAATATATGCCTATAAACGAAATACAGTAGGGTCATATTTTTCAGGGTCAAGCGGTGGGGTGCAAAGTAGTTTGAGAAATCACAGATTTGTTGATGAAGAAAAAGATTTGTTGGCTATTGTCGGACAACCACCGCTTGGTATTATCGGTGAAGAGGAGGGAGGAATATCAACCGGATATAACTTACCTCGTGATCCCGGATATGGAGCATTAAAGAAATTCCTTATGGCTTGGACTATTGATTCAGACGGAAATATAACAGAAAAAAAAGATATTGAAGAGTCTGTTGCATTATCGGGTGAACCATACAATGGTACAGATGTTCCGTTATATCTTCAAGGTAGTTATGGTAACTATAGCTATGGAACAGGAACTATTGCAACATCAGGTTGTGGTCCGACATCGATGGCGATGGTAGCTACTCTTTTAACAAAAACGGTTGTATCACCTGTAGACACTGCAAAATGGTCGGAACAACATGGATATAAAGTTTCAGAAGGAACGGCATGGGCATTTTTTCCAAGCTATTCATCGGCTATAGGAATATCGTGTGATGTTGTATCAAACACCTCAAGTAATATTGTAAATTGTCTTAAAGCAGGAAAGATTATGATTTTAAGTATGAATCCCGGTCACTTTACGAAGAGTGGACATTTCATTGTATTAAGAGGTATAACATCTGACGGTAAGATATTGGTCAATGATCCGGCAAGCACAGAAAGAACTAACCAAACATGGGATGTAGGAACGGTTGCCAGCGAATCGGCTCAAGCGTGGGCATTCAGTAATTAAATATGGAGGTATAAAAAATGGACAGACAGAAAAAATTATTGCAGTTATTGGGTTTAATAGTAATATTGATTTCGGTATTGATATATTACGGATATAACCACATGAATAAAAAGAGCGATAATACAACAGATAACAATGTCAGTGTGACAGAAACTGTTGTACCGACAGCAACGAATATTGCAGAAGAAGATAGTAACGGTAACAAAAACAATACGGTGAAGCAGTCAACGGATAAACCTGCTGTTTCTGAATCGAATACCACCAATAATACATCATCAAATAATGATAATACAAATTCAGCAAAGGCAGATGAGTATTATGATGACCTAAATAACAGTGATGGCGTACATACTGTTCCGGAGGGTGAAGATGAAACAGAAACAGTTGACGGTATTGAAGTAATTAAAAATCCTAAGGAGGGAGTGCAGTAGTATGGGAATGGTACAAGTATTGCATTATTACTGCAAAAGACGGCGAGCCGAGCTATTAAATGATATTACATTTAAAAAAGGAATATCGTGTCAAATACAAACAGATTTTTTGGACATATCGGATATTGTAAAAGAACTGACAAATAAAAATCACATTGATTGTGTAGCTATTGATGAAGATTTGTTCGGTATTGGTGATATTGAAGATATAATATCAAAACTTGAAGTTTTAAAATTCGTTACGGATGAAACGAAAATATTAATTATAGCGTTAGACCGTATGCGTAATGATGAAATGATACAGGGAATTCAAAAAAGCGGAGTAGTTGACTATATAATCACAAAAGAAATGATAGATGATTTTGATGATGTAATATCAAAATTTTTTGACGGTACAATAACTGAAAATGAAAAGATATTATATACACCGTCAAATAACGAAGATTTTGACGTTGATGATATTTCGGAAGAAAGTGGTGTGCAATCAGAAATTTATTCTTCTGATATTGAAGATAACAGTACATCAGAGGAAGATTATCAAGGCGAATATTCTGAAACAGAGTATAACGATAATACCGAAAATGTTGCTGAGCAAAAAACAATTATTTCAAATAGTCAAAGTAATATATTCAGTAGGATGAAAGAAAGTTTTCAGCAGAATAAAGTGAGTGAAGATGTTCCGAGTATAGTGGAAGTGCCTGAAGATAGGATGATTACGATTGGCATATGCGGTTTACAATCACATATAGGTGTAACTCATCACGCATTAGCTATGGCTCAAGCACTGAGTGAACAATATAAATACGTATGCTATAAAGAATGTAATACGCATGACATTTACAATGTGTTGCAGAATAGTAGCCTGAAAAAAACAATGCCGGGATATATCAGAATAATGAATGTTGATATTTTCAATAAAAATGCAGATGTAGAGGAATATTCTGATAAATATAAATTCTGTATAATGGATTTTGGAACAATTAATGAGTGTACACAAGCAGAATTTTTTGAAACAGATATTCCTATTATAATTGCCGGAATAAAAGATTGGGAATTTAATAACTTTATGGGTGCATATTCGCAAGGAATTTTAGATAAAGCAAATGTAGTAATTAATTTCTTCCCCAAAAAAGAACAGTCAGATTTACAAAATGCTTTTTCAGATTTAAAAATATTTTTTGCGGATTATGCACCTGAAGTATTTGAACCAATACCAAATATTTCAATGTACAATCAAATTATAAATACAAGTCTATCGGAGGTTTAATTTAATGAAAAGTATAACAAATATTTTTAAAAACAAAATTGTTGTTGCGGTCATATGTTTTGTAATTGCAATGATAATCGCATTTATCATTGTACCGTCAAAGAACCATGACGGTGAACGTGTGAATGTTATTAAAGTAACTAAGACTATATCAGCGAACACAAAAATAACAGATGATATGCTGAAAGAAGTTAATGTTGAATATGACAGTGTCCCAAGTGAAGCAATAAGAAGTAAGAGCGATATTGTAGACAAATACGCTAAGTCAACAATATATCCATCGGATTTTATAACACAGGAAAAATTAAGTGTTATCGATACTTCGAGTAATTTGTATTCATTAAAAGACGGAGAAACTGCTGTCAGTGTTACAATGAAAACTTTATCAAAGTCAGTGAGTGGTAAAATTTTAATCGGTGATGCAGTTCAACTATACGGATATGACACACAGGAAAAAGAAATCAATCCAGATAGCGGGCAATGGTACTTTGAAGTTTTGGCGATTGATAATGCCAAAAGCGAAAATGTATCCGGTGCAAACTTAAATGAACTTTCAGACATTGTTCCGGCGTCTATTACGGTGAAAGCAACATCAGAAGAACAAGTAAAAAGTATTGTGAATATGGAAAACAATAACGACGTTCAGGTTGTATTTGCCGGACGTGGTGAAGAAGCAAAAAAGCTACTTAACAGATAATCATGGAGGTAAGAAAATGAACGGAAAGATTATTGCGGTATGCGGTGGAAATGGTGTGGGAAAATCAACAATATGCACTAATTTAGCGACAGTCTTGAGTGAAGATAAGATAGTAATATTATTTGCTCCACGAACAGACTATCCATCAATTCAATCTTTTTTTGATATGAATATCGCAGAAAATAAAAGTTTAAAAAAATTGTATGATGATATGTCTATTGAAGAATCAGTCGATATAAAAGAATATCTCGTACAGTATAAAAATAGCAATATATTTATTTTATCTGCACCTGATACAACCAATGTATTAACATTCGCAGATAATAAAATATTGCCGGAGCAGAATAAATGTATAAATATGCTGATAGCACTTCAAAGAATGTGCGACTATCTAATTATTGATTGTGATACCAATGTAACAAATCATGTATCTGCGTGGGGGCTTAACTATGCTGACATAGTAATCAATGTTATGAAACCTACACAACAGGGTTTACGAATAGCAAATGCTTATCAGGGATATTTCAGTGAAATATGGCGAGGCAAAGTAGTCAACGTTGTAAATGCCGACAAGAATTACATAGGTATATCAGATTTTGAAAAAGCATTAGATGTGCCGGTAAAATTTGATATAGAACTTCCGTATGATGAACAGGTTGAATTATCGGAAAATACAGGAGTGCCGATAATTAATGAATATCATAAGGTCAAGCTGTTCGGTGGCAATTATAAAAAAGCGTTTATGGAACTGGTTGATATAATCTTAACAGATAATGAGGAATAAAGGAGATTTAAAATGGAAGGTATAACTAACGAATTAATAATTAATACATTGTCGCAGGATACAGAAAGTATAAATAATGAATTTATGGCACAGGTATCGTCATCGGGAATGGAAAGTATGATAATAAAGGCATTGCTACCTGTAATAGCTATTATGGTGGTGATTGTCGCTATAAACTATATCTTATCGGCAATAGGATATGTAAAGATATTTCAGAAAGCAAATATTGATAATCCGATTGCTAAGGGAATGATACCATTATGGAATACGTTTACTGCGTTTCAAATGACAGATAACTTAAATATGTTTTGGATATTAATTGGAGTTTCTGTAGTAAGTTCAGTAATATCAACTATTCCGGTAATATCGTCATTAACTATTGTTGGTTCTATATCTGCATTATACATTGTAATACTTCAAGAACATAAGCTATCTAAAGCATTTGGGCATGGAGCAGGATATACAGTTGGTTTAGTTCTACTACGACCGATATTTATGTTGATTTTAGGTTGTGGCAGTTCGCAATATGAAGAATAGATAGGATATTAACGGTAACATTTGAGTTGCCGTTATTTCTATTATTAAATTAAAGAGGGTGATAGTCAATGAATGAAAATATCACATTGAGGGGAGGTGAAAATCGTGAATAAGGTAGAACTAATAGGACGTCTTACACATGACGTCGAAATGCGTCAAACTCCGAACGGTGTTTCGCTTGCGAGATTTTCAATAGCAGTAACACGACGATTCAAAAATTCAAACGGTGAATATGACGCAGATTTTATCAACTGTGTTGCATGGCGTCAGACAGGAGAATTTATTGCAAAACATTTTCAAAAAGGTGGTATGATTGCAGTGGTCGGAAGTATCCAATCAAGAAGTTGGGATGGCAACGATGGCAAAAAGCAGTATGCAACAGAAGTTGTGGTTGATGAAGTATACTTCACCGGAGCTAAAAAACAAAATAACAATAATCAACAGCAAACACCACCGCAGGATAATTCAGATTATTATCCTGATCCTGATTTCCCTGAATTGGATTATCCTGATGAATCGGTTTAACGTTACAATAAAAAAATGTGAGGAAGTGATATAGTTGGACGTACAAAGTTATATGTACGACATGAGTCGGCAAGTGAATAAAAAAGAAAACGATGAACAAACACCGGAAAGAAAGATTGAAAAAAAATCATATAATGATATTTTAGAATATGTCAGAAAAGAAATATCAAAAAATCACGCAAGTGAACTTGCAGAAATAATTACCGATCCGGAAGCTCAAGTTGTACTTCGTGACCGAATTGTTCATTATCTAAATGCCGGAAGTTTTACTTGTGCTGAAGATATGAATTTTCAGCAACTTGTGAACAAAATTCATGAGGATATGTCAAGCTTTGGTGTCATTACACAATACATATATGATAAAGATGTTGAGGAAATCAACATCAATGCATGGAATGATATTGAGGTTATTTATCCTACCGGACTTGTAAAGCTTGATGAAACGTTTGCTTCACCGCAACAAGCAACAGATATAGTGCAAAAAATGTGTGCCTATGGCGGTATTCGTCTTGATGAATCACAACCCGTTCAAGATAGTTATATTTCAAAGGGTGTACGTTGCAGTGCTATTATGCGTCCTGTTGTGGATAGGGAAATAGGTGTATCAGCGTCAATACGTCGTCAGAAAACAGTTGCAATTACTCGCGATAATCTGCTTAAAAGCAATACTGCATTAGCCGAAGAACTTGATTTTTTGACTATATGCGTGAATAGCGGTGTATCAGTCGGTTATGCCGGCGGTACAGGAAGTGGTAAGACAACTGATATGGGCGTTCTGCTTAAAAATATTCCGTATGATAAACGTATTTACAGTATTGAGGATAGCCGAGAGTTAGACCTCATTGCAAAAGACGATAACGGAAAAGTATTAAATCGTGTTATTCATACGGTAACACGTCCACACGAAGATCCTAAAAGTAATGTGGATGCAGAGTTGCTTTTAAAGGAAGCATTAAGACAACACCCAGATATAATTGTTCCGGCGGAAATGCGTGGAAGTGAGGCATGGACTGCGGTAAACGCAGGATTAACAGGTCATACGATTGTTACTTCTGTTCATGCAAATTCAGCTGAAGAGGCATACGAACGTATCTTCATGTTATGTCTTGAGAAAAACGCAAATATGACTGAAAAAATGTTAATGCGTCAGATATTAAAAGCATTTCCGGTTATGGTATTCAAAAAACAGCTTAGTGACGGCTCAAGAAAGATTATGTCTATCGTTGAAGGTATTGATTATGTAGACGGAAAAATTCAGTTTAACACATTATATCGTTTTCAGAAAACCAACGAATATATGGATGACAATATGAAATTGCACATTGATGGATTTCATAAAAAAATAAACTGTATATCCGATAGGTTGGCATTGAAATGGTATGAAAACGATGTTGACGAAACTACTATAAAAAAGTATGCTCGTGCTGATTGGTCGGCTGCTACCGCCTATGAAATATACGAAAGAGGTGAAGTGAATGGTACTGCTTAGAATATTGACATCTGTTTTCATATTTTTCGGCTTGTATTTGATTTGTAGAGCTATCTTCGGTGATAAGTCTATAAAATCTAACAAGTGGAAACAAAAACAATCACCTCAAGCAATACTTAATGCAAGAAAAGAAATAATAACGGGTAAGAAATTATCCAAATTTGAAAAATTCAAAGCCAATGCAGAAGAAGTACTACGACTATCAAATACAAAAATGACGTGGGAGCAGTTTGAACTGCTTGATGTACTTTGTATTGCAGTAGGTGTTGTGATAGGCTTGATATTCAACAATGTTATTCTTTCTGTCATAATGGGTGGCATAATGGCATATATGCCGTTAGTTGTACTCAAAATGAAACAGCATAAGTATTCTGTTTATCTAAATGAACAGTTGCAGTCGGCACTTAATACTGTTACTACGGCATATTTGAAGAATGATGATATTAACCTTGCAGTAAAAGAAAATCTGCACCGTATAGATGAACCGCTCAATACCATCTTTCGTGAGTTCATCGCTATGAATACTTTTATTGATAGTGATATTGTAAAGAACATAAAAATCATGAAAGAAAAAATAAACAACGGATATTTTCACGAATGGTGCGATTATCTTATGTTGTCCCAAAAAGATAGAAACATGAAGTATGTTCTGCTTACCATTGTAAGCGAAATATCAGAAGCAAAAAATATGCAACAAGAATTAAATACTGCAATGTTCAATATCTATAAGGAATTTGCTATGGTTGCAGGATTAGTGATATTTATAGTACCGGGAGTTAAATTGTTAAATACAGATTGGTATGGTTACTTAGTTAATACCGGAGTTGGTAAATTTGTTGTAGCTTTATCTTATTTGGTTACGTTCTTATCTTTCATACATGTCGTGAAAGTAACTCAACCGACTAACGAAATGTAGGGAGGATGTAGAAATGTTTCTTATAATTGTAATAGGGCTGATAGGTTTTGGTTTGTATGAACTTGTTACAACTGTATACACAGTTCCAAATCGCCAAACCAAAAAATCAATTAAAAGATTGACACAGCAAAAAAAGTTATCGGAAGACCTTAGAGAATTTTTTGTTGATCCAATTTCGAAGGTTATTTTAAAATTTATAAAAATGGACAGAATTGCAAGAGAAAAAAAACGAAAAGACCTTTTGAGAGTAGGTATGGATATTACACCTGAAAAATATTATGCGGACGCAATAGTTATATCATTATGGATAGTATGTTTGGGAGCCTTATTTATATTAATAGGATTTCCTCTTTTTTTTGCTATTTCTGTTATACTCTCGTTTGCATTGTTTTTCAATAATATTGAAGTAGTCAATAAAAAAATTAATTTTATAAATCAAGCAATAACAAGAGATTTACCTAAGTTTGTAATGATATATGACCATGCAAGAGGAGATAACGTACAACTTGTCGATATTATAGAAAAATATCGACAAGCAGCTTGTGAGGAATTTCAATATGATCTTGATTTGTTGATTGTTGATTTAAAAACAAGTAGTGAAGAGGCTGCGTTAATATCGTTTTCTGAGCGTACTAATATTCAAGAATTGAGTAATTTTGTGAATATATTACTTGGAAGTATAAAGGGCGATGATGTAAGTACAGCTATTAAACTTACGGAACGAGAAATGGAGGTAATTAGAAGAGAAGAAAAAAATAGAAAGATACTTGCTTTGCCGGATAAAGTTAGAATGGCTATAGTTGCAACAGGAGTGATGGCTGCAATAGTAGCCGTAACACCAATTATTATGGATACAGTAAAAGGTATATCAATGTTTAAATAAAAAGGAGAAATGATTATGAAAGTTGAAAAAGTTTTAAGTTTAAAAAGTAAGGCGGAAATAAAGCTAAATAATCTGAAAAATGATTTGTTAAGACAACAAAAAGAAGGAATATCAGGGTTTGTTGTATCATTGTTGCTCATTTTGGCGGCAATAGTTGTAGGTGCAGTATATATGAAACTGGCGAACAAAGGAATGGAAACCATATTCCAAGATATGATTGATCGTATAATTAACGGTTTTAAGGAATAATTAACGGTGAAAAATATGGCTAAAAATTTTGCAAAAAAGAAAAAAGGAAGTATCGCAATATGGCAGATATTTGAGATTATTCTGTTTGCGGCGCTTGTTTATACATTCATAACATTATGGCCTGTTTTTCTGCAAAAGCAAAATGTCGATTACATAGCTAAAACAATGGTGCGTGCGGTTGAAACAAACGGTCGTATTGATTCATCAATTACAGATTTACAACATGAGTTGGAAAATGATTTCGGTGTTGAACTTGATGATGTAAGGTGGACAACTCAATATGTTCCGGGAACAAACAAAATTCAAATTAAATCTAAATTTGAATTGACAGTTACAGACCATGCAACAATACGCATTATGAATCCTACATTTGGTGATCCGCTTGATATAAATGTACCGATGTCAAAAACATTGGTAGGTGTATCACAGGTATTCTGGAAGTAGGTGATACAAATGCAATATAAGAAAAAAGCATTTTCAGGTATAGGTTTTATATTGGCTATATTTATGTTTGGTATAGCATTGTTTATAACAATGGAATACTATCATATATTCACTACAAAAGAAAGTGTTGATATTGATGTATCACGAGCATTGAATATATCTGTTGACCTTGCAATGCAGGATATAGACTGGATTCAACATAATTCAGTTATGGATACGACAAAAGCGGAAAAGGAATTTAAAAGCTATTTAATAAATGATATGGGACTAAACAGTAATTACGAAAAGTATGATTCTAATGGTGAATTTTTGTATCAAATAATCATTGATGAAACAAAAATTCAAAGAACACCAGCTAAATTTAAAGTGAGTGGAAGAATACGAATGAAACCCGTAACAGTACGAAGTGTCTTGCCTGAAACATTTGATGTTCCATTTTCAGAAGAATCAAAAAATACACGATATGATGATTAAACAAGGAGGTGCAGAGTATGAATACAATGGTTGTTAATTGCTATGCCGGACCGGGTGCAGGTAAAACTACTTGTGCTTGGGAAGTTGCGTCACAACTCAAGAAAAAAGGTATTAATACCGAATATGTTTCGGAGTATGCCAAGGAATTGGTTTGGGAGGGAAAATATGATGTACTTGAAAACCAAGAACATCTTTTTGCAGAACAAGCCAAACGTCTTGAAAGACTTCGTGGAAAGGTAGAAGTTATAGTAACAGATTCGCCGATTTTGATGAGCCACATTTATGGCCGAAACAACAGTACGGATTTTACAATGCGTATCGATGATGAATATAAAAAGTATTATAACTTCAATCTTTTTATAAAACGTGGTGATACATTTCAGCAAGCCGGACGCATTCAAAATCTTGAAGAAAGTAAGGCACTTGACAGAAAGATAATGAATATGTTAAAAGAAAAAAATATTTATTTCGGTGTATATTCACACGAAAATGTAAAATATATTTCGGATAACATAATTAAAAATTTGCAAGCAGTCAGAGAAAAGCCTGAAATTGAAATTAAAGATACTCCGACATTAAAAGATGCTGCCACATATGATAAACTATACGGCAAAGAATCAGTAAAAGGCTATTTTATCGTTGACAGTGTGACACTAAATAACAATACATTTGTTATGGGATATAACCCAAATGCACCACAACCGTATGTGACATGGCAAAAGTCAGATGATGAGTATTCTTTAGGACATTATTTTAGTAATGAATTAAAGGCTAAATGCGATTTGTTAAAACGGGCTGATAATACTCTGAATAATGAAAAATATGATTTTATAGATAATATTGAAAGCAGTATATCTAATGGACAAGCAGTTGAACCTCAAGATTACGATTTCTATAAAACATTAGTGTCAGAGCCTGAACAGATTAATTCTGAAGTCGATATGAATGAAGATTTTGAAATGTAGGAAATCAGAAAGGAAAAACATTTAAAATGGCAGAAAAAATGAACGAAACTGAAAGATATTATCGTGAAGCAATAAATGATCCATATAAGTGTATGGAAACTGTTAAGAAAGCTCCATGGTCGATTAGATATGCAAAGGAACAAACACTTGAATTGTGTATGGAGGCAGTACAAAATGACGGAGAAGTGCTTGCATACGTCAAAGAGCAAACACCTGAAATATGTATGGCAGCAGTGAAAAATGACGGGTTAGCATTAGATTATGTCAAAGAACAAACACCCGAAATATGTATGGCAGCAGTGAAAAATTACGGGTTAGCATTAGAATATGTCAAAGAACAAACACCCGAAATATGTATGGCTGCTGTGAAGAATTGTGGGTGGGCATTAGAATATGTCAAAGAACAAACATCAGATATATGCATGGTAGCTGTAAATAGTAATGGATTGGCGTTGAAATATGTCAAAGAGCAAACACCCGAAATATGTATGGCTGCTGTAAATAGTAACGGGTTGGCACTGGAATACGTCAAAGAACAGACACCCGAAATATGTATGGCTGCTGTGAAGAATTGTGGGTGGGCATTAGAATGTGTCAAAGAGCAAACATCAGATATATGCATGGCAGCTATAAATAGTAATGGATTGGCGTTGAAACATGTCAAAGAGCAAACACCCGAAATATGTATGGCTGCTGTAGATAGTAATGGATTGGCACTGGAATACGTCAAAGAACAGACACCCGAAATATGTATGGCTGCTGTAGATAGTAATGGATTGACATTGAAACATGTCAAAGAGCAAACACCTGAAATATGTATGGCTGCAGTGAAGAATTGTGGGTGGGCATTAGAATATGTCAAAGAACAGACTCCTGAAATATGTACGGCAGCAGTGAAGAATATTGAGTGGGCATTAGAATATGTCAAAGAACAAACACCGGATATATGCATGGCAGCTATAAATAGTAATGGATTGGCGTTGCAATATGTCAAAGAACAAACACCTGAAATCTGTATGGCTGCTGTCAATAATAGTGGGTGGGCATTGGAATATGTCAAAGAACAAACACCCGAAATATGTATGGCAGCGGTACAAGAAAATTTCCGAGCAATACGTTTTGTCAAAGAACAGACACCTGAAGTATGTATGGCAGCTATTAATGAATCAGCTAAGGCTTTGCAATACATAGAACATCAGACACCGGAAATGTTTATTGCAGCAATGAAACATGATAGCAGAGCGGTAAATTATATTTCAGAAGAATGTGCAAAATCTTTGATAAATAACGTTGAAAAAAGAATATCTAACAGACAAGCGGTTAAACCGGAAGAATACTATGCATATCAAAATTTAACGGCTGAGCTTGAACAAATTAATTCAGAAGTTGATATGAATGAAGATTTTGAGATGTGAAAGGAAGATGAAAAATGAAGAAAGTGTATAAAAGCATTTTAGCGGCAACCATAGCACTATCGACAACAATGTCGATAGTAACAGGATTTGCGGCAAACAACGACAAAGAAAAAAATCAAGAAAATAATTCAGCTATAACATATAATGCCGGAAACGAGATTAAACCTGATGTACAAGTTTTAAGCGATAACGGTACACAACTTACAAAAGGTGTTGATTATGATTTGTCTTATGAAAACAATGTGAATGTCGGTAAAGCTACTGTTAATATCACCTTTAAAGGTAACTATACGGGTACACGCAGTGTGAATTTCAACATCATTGCAAAAGCATTGTCAAACGATTTGGTTGATATATCGGAAACAACGGCACAAACATATACAGGCAGTGAAATTACACCGACACCGACAATTAAATTCGGCGATGTCACACTTGTTAAAGATAAAGATTACACATTGTCCTATGAAGATAACGTAAATGCCGGCAAAGCAAAAATTAATGTGTCGTTCATCGGCAATTACTCCGGTACTGCAACTTCAAGCTTTGATATTATACCGGATGTGCTTAATCAAGAAAAGGTAAGTATATCAGAAACTACGGCACAAACATACACCGGCAGTGCTATTACACCAACACCAACGATTAAATACGGTGATGTAACTCTTGTTAAAGATAAAGATTATAATTTGACTTATACCGATAACGTAAATGTTGGTAAAGCGAAAATTAATGTGTCGTTCATCGGCAATTACTCTGGCAGTGCAACGACAAATTTTGATATTATACCGGATGTACTTAATCAGGAAAAGGTTGATATATCAGAAATAGCAAAGCAGACCTATACCGGAAAGGAAATCACACCGACACCAACGATTAAATACGGTGATGTAACTCTTGTTAAAGATAAAGATTACACATTAACATATACTGATAATATAAATGTGGGTACTGCTAAAGTAAGTATTACATTTATAGGTAATTACTCCGGCACTGCTGCAACAAATTTTGATATTATAGCAAGAGTGGTAACTGAAGATGATAAAACTGTTACAATTCAGCCAATTGCAGATCAAACATATACAGGCAGTGAAATTACACCTGAACCTGTAATTATTGATAAGAGCAGATAAAATAAGAAAAATCTAAAGGAAAGGGGATAATGACAGTGAAAAATAAAATAACAGCTGTTATAACGGCATTTGTTTTGTCGGTCAGTAGCTTATGTCTTACAGTAATGGCAGACGAAACAAATACATCAACACCTATACCTACAATAACACCTGCTCCGACAGATGATATTAATATAACTGTTGACGGAAAAACATTAGTTAAAGATGTGGATTATAAATTAACATATCGTGACAACATAAATGTTGGTACTGCAACGGTAGTGGTTACTTTCATCGGCAATTACTCGGGACAAAAAGAAGAAACATTTAATATTGTACGAAAGAAATCATCATCGTCATCTTCATCTAAAAAGGACAATACCAAAGTTGAAGTAATGCAAGATAATAATGTGCTACTTACAACAGAAACAAGCGGTGATGTAAATGTAATTATACCGAAAAATATTGAATATAACAGTGTGTATAAAGTAATTGTTACTGTAAAAGGCGTAGCTCAAGCATACAAGGATGTTGAAATCAAAGACAAATATGGCAGAACATTAAGAGGAAGAACAGATAAAAACGGTGTTGCATATTTACAGGTTGTTTCGAATGAAACACCAAAGCCGGCTGTGGCAATAACGCCAACACCGACAGCACAATCATCAGAAATACATAAATCATATATTTCAGGATATGACGATAATACATTCCGCCCTGATGGCAATATAACAAGAGCCGAAACTGCGGCTATATTATATAGAGTATTAACTAATACGAAATCAGGTGAATCAATTAGCTTTTCTGATATAAAAGAAAGTGCGTGGTATTATGAGTCTGTAACTGCAATGAGTAAAGCGGGAATTATAAACGGATATACAGACGGAACTTTCCGTCCGGATAATCAAATTACGAGGGCAGAGTTCGTTACAATGATAATGCAGAATAAAGAATTGTCTGAATTTGATACAATACCGTTTACTGATGTTAAATCAGATTTGTGGAGTGCAAAATATATATATTCGGCATTTAAAGCAAAATATATAGACGGATATGAAGATAACACATTCAAACCTGATAATCCAATTACAAGAGCAGAAGCTGTGAAGATAATTAATAGCATTCTCGGCAGAACGGATTACAGAAATGAAAAAAATCCGTTTACAGATGTAAAAATATCTCATTGGGCATATAAACAAATTCTTGAGGCAGCAGTAGAACATACAAAATAAAATGCAAAGGGAGGAATACCTCCCTTTTTGCGTTTAGAAAGGAGAATTTATAATGAAAAAAACTATAAAAAATATATTTGGTTTAATTTTCATAACCATAATGTTATTATCGGTAAGTGTGGCAAATGCAGATAACGATTTTGGAATTTCATTATTTTCAGGAACAAGTTCTTCTGATGCTAATTCGATACCGGGAACTTCAGATTTGTATTATTCATTTGAAGATGGTGTTTTGTCTATTTATGGTTCTGGAAAAGTACCAGCAAATTTATCAGCAACATGGACAAATTCAAAAACGGTTGAGTTCAACCCAAGTGAAGTAACTGAAATAATCATCGAAGAAGGAATAACAGGAATTAATGACAGATTAACAAGAATGTTTAAAAATGCTATTAGTGTAACATTACCAAGTTCGCTTGAATCTATAGGTGAAAATAATTTTAGTAATTTTACGAAACTCGAAACTGTTACAATACCTGATAACAGCAAATTAAAATACATATATACAAGAGCATTTGAAAGATGTACATCACTAAAAAGCATTAATCTGCCGCAAGGATTGGAATCAATTTATTCACGAGCATTTTATACTTGTTCAAATTTGACTAACTTGAAACTTCCAAGTACATTAACACGAATTGATGAATTAGCGTTTTCTAATGGTCCGAGATTTAAAAACAATGAATTAACTGTCCCTAAAGGTGTTACAACAATAAAGTCACGTTCGATTTATAACATTAATGATTTAAAAACTATAAATGTTGAAAATGGTGTTACGAAAATCGAAAAATATGCTTTTGCAGACAATGACAGCTTAAAAAATGTATATTTGCCAGCAAGTATTACAAGTATTGATGTACTTGCTTGCAAAAGTTATAATTATGAAAAATATTCGGCTTGTGACATTTATATAGACAAATATAAAGATTCAATTCCTTGTTATTCAAATTGGGGTACAGATGGCACTATCTATTGGAAAACAAGAGATTTCAAAAATACAACGGATAATACTGTAGTTATTAGTGATGTTGCAGATCAAACATATACAGGTTCACTTATTGCTCCTAATATTACTGTTAGTTGTAATGATGTTGAACTTGTAAAAAATACGGATTATACAGTATCATACAGCAACAATAAAAATGTAGGTACAGCAACAATATCAATTACAGGTATTGGAGATTATACCGGCACAATTACAAAGAATTTTAATATTGTTGCAAGAGATATTTCGGATACAACTATCGGAAGTATACCAAATCAGACATACACAGGTAATTCGATTTCTGCATTACCGGTTATAACCTATAACGGAGCAACATTAACAAAAGGGACTGATTATACGCTAACATATTCCAATAATGTTAATGTAGGTACAGGAACTGTTACAATAACAGGTAAAGGTAATTTTAAAGGAACAACGTCAAAAACATTTAGTATATCAGCACGAGCAATGTCTGACACAAGTGTAGCTAATGTAAGTTCACAAACATATACAGGTAATGGTATTTCGCCATTGCCTACAATCACATATAATAACAAAACGCTAAAAAAGGATACTGATTACACATTAAGTTATTCCAATAATATTAATGCCGGAACAGCAACAATAACAATAACCGGCAAAGGTAATTTCACAGGAACAACGTCAAAAACGTTTAGTATATCAGCACGAGCAATGTCTGACACAAGTGTGGCTAATATAAGTTCACAAACATATACGGGTAACGTTATTTCGCCATTGCCTACAATCACATATAATAATAAAACGCTAAAAAAGGATACTGATTACACCTTGAGTTATTCCGATAATATCAATGTTGGAACAGCAACAATAACAATAACCGGCAAAGGTAATTTCGCAGGAACAACGTCAAAAACGTTTAGTATATCAGCACGAGCAATGTCTGATACAAGTGTGGCTAATATAAGTTCACAAACATATACAGGTAACGTTATTTCGCCATTGCCTACAATCACATATAATAATAAAACGCTAAAAAAGGATACTGATTACACCTTGAGTTATTCCGATAATATCAATGCCGGAACAGCAACAATAACAATAACCGGCAAAGGTAATTTTACAGGAATGACATCAATGACATTTATAATTACACAAAAATCAGCAGAAAAACTTAACATATCAGAAATAGCAAATCAAATTTATACGGGCAAAAAAATTAAGCCGAATGTTGTTATTACAGATACAGAAAGATGAGAGGTGCATGATGAGATTATTCAACAAATTAGTTATATTTTCTCTCTCGGTGGTTGTTGTTTTAAGCGGAATTAATGTATATGCTGCACCTGAAGATGTTTGGTACAGTGATGTAATGGAAACAGCCAATAAAATCGGTATAATAAATGCCGATGAGCAACCTGAAGAAACAATAAGTAATGCTGATTTTATAAAATTAGCAGTGAATTTCATAGAAGATAAAAATGATATTGTTTTGTATATGGAATATGCTCGACAGCAGGGATATGTTTTAATTACGGAAATGACTGATGAAACAAAACCTGTAACAAGGCAATCAGTAGCAAAAGTTGTTTCACGAATGTTAAAACTTCCGGATACAGATATTGATATGACGAATGTTGCAGATTGGGACACAACGTGTCCTAAATGCAAAGAAGATATAGGCAAGTGCTATGCGTATGGTATTATGTCAGGGTACGAAGATAATACATTCAGAGGTCGTTATCCGGCAACTAAAGCAGAAGTTATTGCAACAATGCTTAATGCAAAAGCATATCTTAATATAGCAGAGGAGAAATAAGCATGAAGAAAAAAACAAAATATATAACGGCTGCTATCGTGTTTGTATTGCTAAGCTTGTGTAATATTTTTGTTTCTGCTATATTTCACAAAATGCTAATCAAAGATAATCAGTGGTTGACATTTGCACCATTCATTGAAACGTGCAAGCTTGTATTTAGTAATATGGGAGCAAGAAGTATATTCTTAGCATTTGAGGTATTTATTGTGCTTGGGTTGATAGCGGCACAGCTATCACGAACATCTACATATAAATCGGATATGGTTAAAATTTCTAAGAATATTGAAATACCGCAACGAGCCGGACAGAATCAGTATGGTTCGGCTCGTTTTTACCGAGATGATGAACTTGATACAGTTTTTACAGAAATAAAAATAAATAAGCAAGACAGTTATATTCAAGAACTTATGAAACATGGATATGACGATTTAGAATTTATGAAGAAAGAATAAAGGGGAGCGTATTTTATGAGAGCATTAGGAGTAGTAAGAAAAATTGATGAACTTGGACGTGTTGTAATTCCGGTAGAAGTACGAAGAAGATTCGGAATAGACGTCAAGGATTCTGTTGAAATATATATTGATGATAATGACAGCATTATCTTGAAAAAGTATGAGCCGGCGTGTATTTTCTGCGGCGATGCAAAAGACGTTTTTAACTATAATGGTAAAAATATTTGCACTGAATGTGCAAAAAGAATGGGTGTATATGCCAAAGAGTAATATTTAAGTGAAAGGAATTAAACAATGTATTTAGTTTTATCAATACTGCTTGGACTTTGTCTTGGCAGTATTTTTTATATCATTGTGAAAAAAGACTTAGCGGATAAAACGAAACACAAAGCTATACCGATAATATTGAGCATGGGTACTATGGGTATCGTTGGTGCAATAGAATATGTTTGTATGAAGAATATCAATTTTACATCAATATTAATTATGTTGACATTACTTGTATTAGGCTTTGAGTCGGTAAGCGACATTGTTTGTATGCACACATATACAATACCTATATATATTACGTGCGGTATTATTCTGATAGCAAAAATTGTTTACGGAATTTATAGCGGAATTAATTTTGATATGGTGTATAAATTGATAACGATACTGATTTACGGTATATGTTGCATTTGTTTGTCACATTCGGTAACAGATAGATTGGGAAGTGGCGATTTTGATATTGCTTTTCTTATATATTTGACAATGCCGCTTTTGTCAACTGCATTTATGTTGACGGCTGCAATTACTTGGACAAGAAAATGTATACGTTTAAAAAAATATCAGAAAGAAAAAAATAGTGATGTTCAGCAGACACAGGAACTGACGGTAAAAGATAAAGAAATTCCGTTAGTTCCTTTTTTATTGCTTGGATATATCATTTTTCTATTTTTGATATAAAGAAAGGGTGAAAAATTTGAATAGTGATAAACCGTATATTGAAAAAGGCGGTATACTTTTTGGAACAAAAAAGGACAGATATTATATCAACGGAAGTGATACGCACACATTGGTAATAGGAGCAACGCGTTCCGGTAAGTCGAGAAGTATCGTGTTACCGACTATTGGAATAGAAGGACTTGCCGGAGAAAATATGGTTGTGTCTGATCCGAAAGGGGAACTTCATCAATATACATATCCATTCCTTGAGGCATTGGGATATAACGTATTTGTTCTTGATTTTAAAAATCCTGACCGTTCCGACCATTTTAATTTTTTGCAAGAAGTTATTGACGCAATTAATGATGATAATATTCCGTTAGCACAAAAAAAAGCATTGGATATTACTGAAGCATTAGTCGGAAATGATACATCGAGCGAAAAAATATGGTCAGAGGGTGAAAAATCAATTATGGCGGCGTGCATATTGGCGGTGGTGTATGACAACAGGGAACACCCTGAATATCAGAATCTTACCAATGTGTATCACTTCATTAACAATATGTGTGAAATGTCTGATAACCCACCGTTGAAACGTTATATAGACACAATAGAAGCACTCAATCCTAATCATCCGGCATTGGCATTAATATCGGCAACGAAGGTTGCACCGTCTAAAACACAAGGCAGCTTTAACATATCTGCATTGGCTACATTACGCCTGTTTGCAGATATAAATGTGTACAACTTAACAAAGTCAAACAGTTTTAAAATTGAAGATTTGAATGACCAAAAAACAGCTATATTTATAATCTTACCAGATTATAACACCACATATTACGGTGTTGCAAGCTTGTTTGTAGACCAGATTTATACCAAACTTGCAGATGTAGCAGATTTACAAGGCGGTCGTTTGAAAAGAAGAGTAAATTTTATACTTGATGAATTTGGTAATTTTGCGGTTATTCCTGACTTTGCAACCAAATTAACAGTTGCAGGTGGTCGAGGAATACGCTTTAATTTGTTTCTACAATCAACTGCACAGCTTGAGAGCGATAGCAAAAAAGTGAAGTATGGTAAAGAGGGTGCAAGAACGATAGTGGGAAACTGCGAGTATTGGATATTTCTATCATCTGACTTGGACACGAGAAAAATGATAAGTGAAGAAATAGGCGATTATACAACGATGTCAAATTCCGAATCTAACAGTTATAACGGTACGAGATTGTTTGATATGACAGGTGCAAATATATCGGCAAGCAGAAATTTAATGGGCAGGCGATTATTAAAACCTGAAGAACTTTCTTTGATAGAAAGACCTGAAGTGTTGATAGTTGGCTCAAGACCGGTAATAATGCACGCATATGACTTGGCTAAAACACCATTTAATAAAATGTTTGGATTAGGAAATGTAAAACATAACACGAATGTTCGTGCTGAACGATACAATCGCAGAAAAACAGAAAAGATTAATGCGGTTGTAGAGCTATGGGGGATTTGGCGAAAGTATAAAAAGCCGGCACCACGAAGAAGTGTTTTCACTGATAAAAATATTAATATGGGCGAAAAGATTTTTAAATAAGGAGAATGCAAAGATGATAAAAGTAGTGAAAAAAATATTAGAAAAGATAAATTTAATAGGAATAGCAATGATGATTACTGCACAAGCAGCTTTTGCAGACAGTATATCATCTACAAAGTTAGCCACCGGAACAACTAATCTTATTCAAGATGTTACAGCTTGGATTATAGGACTAGGAAGTGGTGTAACGATTTTGATGGTTATATATTGCTTGCTTCGTCGTAATATGGCAGATGAAATGGATCATAAAAAATGGCAGACCAGAATGATTGTATCATTGATATCAGGTGTTGGTATAGTTGTGGCATCAGGTGTAATTAAAGCATTGGTATCATATTATCAGTAATCAGTATTTACATATAAGAAGAAAGGAGGGATAGTTTGTGGGCAATATAATTGTTATCTTTTTAAAATGGATATTAAATAACTTTTTTGATACGGAACTTGACGATATTGATATAAACTTTAATATGGGATTTGATACTTTGGCAAACCATACATTAATGATAGAAAAATCAATAGGGTTAACCGGAAGTACATTTAATCCCGAAGCTATTTTAAATTACATCATGGGATTTGCAGTCGTATTGATAGTATTAAAGTTTCTGAAAAAAGGTTTTGATACATGGATAGCATGGACGGATGATCCATCTTCAGACCCGCTACAATTAACAACAAACTTTGTCAAGGCACTTGTTTGTGCCTTGACTTTCCCTATATTATATGGTTGGTTGGTCGATGTTATCGAAGATTTAACTACCGGAATAATGAATGTAATGGGAATTGGTGGAATGACATCATTGTCAGATACCTTGCGTTCTATGATAGATACTGCCGGTTTTACAATGATTATTTTCATTCTGATATATTTAGTTTTGATAATAATGCTATATATGAAATTCTTGATGCGTGGAGCGGAAATTTTTATTGTACGAATGGGATTTCCGTTAGCGTGTGTAGGAATAATAGATGCAAATGGCGGTGTGTTTTCCGGATATGTAAACAAATTATTTCAGATTGTTTTATCAGTAACGGTGCAGGTAGTGTTGTGTAAACTTTCATTATCATTTATGATTGGCGGACATTTAATATGGGCTATAGTATTTGCAATAACGGCAGTTAATTCACCACGAATACTTCAGGAATTAATCTATAATCCTGGCGGTGGTGGCGGTGGTGGAATTACGCAAACATACTACATCGCACAAATGATAAAGGGATTAGCGAAGAAAGGCTGATGTTATGGAAAGAATGATTGATATTATTGGACTTCTTCAAATCATAATAAGACTTGGTGTTGCTTGCAGAGTTGTTATTTGTTTGTTAAAGATGAATTTTAACAACGATGACGGTGGAGTAGCTGAGAATAAAATGAGGATAAAAAATTCTTTGATTTTCCTTGTAGTAGCTGAATGTGCATGGGGTATAAAAGATTTAATATTCCACTATTATGACATAAATTTATCATAAAAAAGGAGAGGCAACTAATGGAAAAGAATAAAATATACATTCCTATAAATATACAAACAGAAACAATGATATTTCAAGGATATGGAATGTCGGAATTGTTTAAAACACTGGCATTTACGGCAATTACCAGTGTTATATGGATAATACTATTCATTATAAAACACAGCTCGATACAGTTAGCGTTTGAGATCATGTGTTCAATGGCTGTCGGAGTATTTATCTTTGTAAAAGATACTACTAATCAATGTATAGTAGATTATATCAGGTATATGATAAAATTTGCAACCACGCAACGATCTTATCGCTACAATAACCATATTGAAGATGAAGAAGCTTATATTATAAAGGAATATAAGGATAGCTTAACAGTTGAACAGTAAAGCAGATGATGATTTGGAACTGTAGTAATTACAGTTCCTTTTTTTATTTGAAGGGAGGAATCAGACTTTGTTTAATACAATAAAAAATTTATTGTTTCCACCAAGTAATAATAGTGGGACACAAGATACAACTCAAGACTTTGTTAATATCGAAAGCATACATGAAAATATGATTATAAATAAATCGGGTATTGCAATTATGATGATTGGTCTTGAGGCAATATCTCGTGAATTAATGACAGAAAAAGAACAAGTAATACAGGCTACAAAGATAATCGCTGAATTAAACGGTGAAACAGAACCATACCGACTGATAAAAGTACAGGGTGCAGTAGATATTTCCGGCATTACAAATGGCTTGTTATCATTGAAAAAGACTGCGTCGGAAAAACGTAAGTTGTTTATAAATGAGGAAGTTCAATATTTAGATAAAATTGCGACCGAAAATTCATCATTTACTCCGCAATTCTATGTTACGATTTGGGATAAAAATGTTGAACATTTGCAACAAAGAGCAAAAGAAATGACAGAAAAATATCGTAAAGCCGGAGTGAATGCAAAACTGCTGAATTTAAAAGAAATAGTATATGTATTGACTTTATACACAGATCCGGTTGCTGCATTGGCTGAGCAAGATGTAGATAATATAGTTGAAGCGGTTAAAGCTCCGGTTATGTATTTTTCGGATGATAATTGGGAGGAAATGTGGAAATGGTAAAAAAAATAATTATATTTCTTCTTATTGTAATAGCACTTGTAGTTATTACAATGCTGAATAAAAGCAATAATAAGAAAGTAAAAAAGGCAAATAATAGAAAAACAAATACTATTAAAAATGAAAAAAAGACGCCAGTAAAAGACGTAGCGTTAGTGGAAGAAAGGACTTCAAGTAAGAAGAAAGAAGTTGAAATTGATCCAATGCTAAAAGCTATTTTGGATACGGTTGCTCCTATATCGGTATCATTTGACCAAAATTCTTTTAGGTTTGGTGATAAAATTGTAAGGGCATATGCAATTACACAGTATACGCCACACCCTAAGTTCGGTTGGCTTGCTGATATAATGGGTATTCCGAATACGATTGTATCAACATTATATACACCGACATCGAACGCAGATTTAATGCAAGCATTGGCTAAAACACTTAATGTAATGCGTGGTACTGCTGAATCAACTCGAAACTATATCGAACAGCAACGTGTGGAACAGGGTATTGAAAATGCGGAGGAAACAATTAAACGATTGGATAGAACCGGCGAATCAGTCGGCCGCTTTTCGTGTATTGTTTTGGCGTTTGGTACATCAAAAGAAGAGTTTCAAAAATCATGCTCAAGGGTGGAAAGCAAAATATCTGCACTGAATTTGAGAGTGAAAATTTTATCTAATCTGCAAAAAGAAGGATTTATGTCTGCATTTCCAACATATACACCTCAAGCAGACGTTCTAAGATGTTCTGAGAAAATTATAACACAGTCGGCTATGGAATTTGGTATGCCGATAGCATCATCAGCGTTTTCAGATGATACAGGTTGTCATTTTGCTGAAGATACTAACGGTAATATGATAATACTTGATATGTGGAAACGTATCGGTGACAGAACAAATTCCAATTTCACTGTTATGGGTATGCCGGGCAAAGGTAAATCATTTTCAGTTAAGTCTATTTTGTTGGGCGAATGGATGAGAGGAACAAGAATATATATAATAGACCCGGAACGAGAGTATGTTCAAATGGTAGAAGACGAAATGGAGGGTGAAGTTCTTAAGGTTGGTGCAAATTCAAAAGGTTCAATGATTAACCCGTTGCAGATAAGAACAGTTTCATCGTCATCAAAAGATGAAAAAAATCCTGATGAAGAAGATACGGCTAATTTAGCTTCGCACCTAAAAACAGTTGAAACATTTTTTGATTTATATTTGGAAGATATAACTGCCTCTCAAAAGGCATTGTTAAAGGATATGACAATTAAGGCATATGCTAAGTATGGTATTACATTTGAAAGTGATATTTATCATTTAACTAATAATGACTATCCGGTAATGAAAGACATTTATGATTTAATTGAGTTTGAGATAACTAAATTAGATATGAAGAAAAAACGTGGAGAGAACGTAAGTACGGTTGAATATAATGATTACGTTCAGTTAAGAGGTCTGATGAAAGACATAGCAGTCGGTGGTGATAGTTTTATTTGGAACGGAGAAACAACTATTCATAGCGACAGTAAGGTTGTGGCTTTGGATACATCAGGATTTGCTGAGGGTAATGAAAAATTAAAGAAGATACAATATTTTAATGTTCTGACATGGGTATGGGAGCAAGCATCGCAGAACAGAGAAGAAAGATGTATCATAGTTGCTGATGAGGCGTATATGATGATAGACCAACGTGTTCCAACTGCATTGATACATATGCGTAATATGGCTAAACGTGGCAGAAAGTATAATGTATCTATAATGACAATATCTCATTCTGTTGTTGACTTCCTTGCTCCGGCAATCAAGCAATATGGTCAGGAACTAATCGGTACAAGTTGCTATAAAATGTTCTTTGGCTGTGAAGGACAAAACTTGCTTGAATTATCTAACCTTTACGATTTGAAAGAGGCGGAACGAGATTTCTTGCTTGGAGCAGAACAAGGCTATGCTTTGGCTCAGTTCGGTTCTAAACGTGTAATTGTTCACTTTAAAGTCGGAGATTATAAAAAAAGACGTATCTCCGGCGGTGGTGAAGGTGTTGAAACAAAAAAGAAAAATACAAGCAATCGTGATAATGTGGTTTGGCAATCGGTTAATGCTTAATATATCAGAAGAAAGAAAGGTGAAATAATTGAATATTAAAAGTATTTTATCAAAGTATCCGGAATTGGATGGCAAACTAATTGATACTATTGATGAGAATATGAAACTGTTTATATCTAATGAAGATTATAAATTATATGTTATGCTAAATACAAATAAATCGTTTGTGTTAAAAGAGCAAAATGACACGAAATCATTTGAAAATTTGTCAGATGTGAATGAATACATCTCAAACAAATATCCTCTTAAAAAAGGGGATATTTGCGAGGATATGAATTGGCTGGGCAATAAGATAAAGATTGTTGCGACAAATAATAAGGTGTTTGTATATGCTGACGAGAATGGCCGATACGGAATTGCGTATTCGGCATTACACGTCGGTCGGAATTCATTATACAATGATATTTCTTTGGGACAGGCATTGAAAATTGCAAGAGAAGATTTTGGCTTGGCAGATGATGAATTTTTATATTCCGATGAAAACAAAATATATAGCATAGCTGAAAGTAATCCTGATTATGTGATATTGCACAATTTAACAGACAAAAATTATTCGTTTGTAAAAAAAGGTGATTTGCAATTTGATTATGATAATATAGTGCATTTAACCGTTTCGAAAAAGTTTGAAAATCTACAAGACGCACAGGGTTATGCGTGGAGTAATTATGATATGAATTTTAATGAAAGTCTAAAACAATTACAGAACAAGATTAAAAGAGAATATCAAGATATAATGGACAAACTTGAAAAAACAAATGCACGAGAAATTTTGAAACATATCAAACAGATATATTCTTTAAAAATGGTTAGAGATGTGTTTGATAATGAAGTAGGAATATTTATGCCTAAAGCAACAGTGGATTATCTTTTAAAAGAAGATGTAAATGCCGCAGATGAATTGGCTGATAGGGTATCGGAGTATGACAGTGCAGATTTTCATAATGAGAATGTGCAAACAGCAGTTGAGGATATTCAAATCGAAAAAGAAAAAGAATTTGAGTCTATTAATACATATGAACCGGAACTTGAGTTATAATTTTAATATGAAGTGAACGGAGCTGTACAGTAATGCGTATAGCTCCGTTTTTATTTTTGTACGATTTTTTAGATAAGGGGATAGGGAAATGAGATATTTTTTAGTAGATAAAACTGTTTTTGATAATAACAAGGTGGGTATGTACGGTAAGCTGATTTATGCAATATTGTGCAAATTTTTAAATGCAGACGGAACGTGTTTCCCGTCACGCAAAACCATATCTAAATGCGGTAATTTTTCGATTTCCACATATAACAAGTACGTTTCTGTTATGTTATTAGAAAATGTGCTTGAAAAGAAAATCAGAGTTAGAAAAAACGGCTCACAGACCAGTAATCTATTTAAGCTAAAAAAGAATAAGGAAAATTCATTTCCTGTACGCAGTGATATATTTAGCAAAGGACTATCTTCAACAGCGGTGTGTGTATATATTTGTCTGGCAAGACATATAGCTGAAGATAATTGTTGTAGGGTATCGCAGCATTTGATAGCAGAAAAGTGTTCCATCAGTATTTCTTCTGTTATACGAGCGGTAAAAGAATTAAAATCTGCAAATATGTTAGAAACAATAAAACAAACCAATATAAATAATAACGGTAACTATGTGCTGCTTTATAGATTGACTGATGGTACAGAATATAAAAATGTTATTCGCAGAAAAATTGACGTAGAAAATACAAAGATAGCAAATGCACACATGCAAACATACAGAGATTTGAATGCGATAGAAAAACGATTAAATGGCATAACAATACCATTTGCAACCCCACTGCATATGACGTACTCCCCCTATGCATATGACACACCCCCAGAACTATACTTATATTAAATATATATTAGAAAAAGAAGAATATAAGACAAATTCCATATTATAACATATAAAATCAAGACTGAATGTTTTTGGTGTTCTTTTTGTGTGCCTAAATGCAATACTGTATTGACAGTAGCTAAAACTTGTTATATACTAAAAATAAATTAGGTAAAAGAGGAATTATTTATGGCGAGTAAAGAGTATCAGAAATTAAAAGAAAAAATAAAAAAGGAATACAATGATTTTGCGGTAAGCATTGAAAAACTTGACAAGCGTACAATAATAGAAAAAGCAAAAGAAATTTATATTATGCAAGAAGTAAAAATGGTATTTGAAACTGAAAATATATTTATACCGAAAGAAGCGTTGGCATTCTTAATGAATGATGATATAAACGCAATAAAAGAACTGACGGAGATAATATTGGATGCTGAGAGTGTAGAATTTTATTGCGAGAATATGGAAATGGCGATAGAAGAAATACAAATGAAAATGGAAAGTTAATATATGAAACGGATTTGAACAGACGTTGGTGTTGAAATCTTCCCTTAAATCGTTTTAGTAATACAAACTAAAGCGATTTTTTTTGTATCAATATTTATAATCTTACTAAAATAAAGAATAATTTGCACTATATGTATTTTGAGAGTATAATCATATATCGGTGGAAATTAATAAGTGTTTGTGCCTGAAAGAACAATGAAATATATTGTGCAAGGGGGTGAACAATATGAATGATGAGCGAGAGATTAAATTCATTTATAGTGAAAAATTTGATGAAAAAGTTTTTAATAGAATTTTGGAGCTGATGAAGGAACTTATCATATCTATTCAAGAAAAAAAATGAATAAGGAGTAGGAAATTAATGAGGGGGCAAATTGCTTTTCGATAGGAATTATTGTTATATAATTGGAATTTATCTTGACAAAATTAGTAAAATATGATATAATAATAAAGCAATCAAGGGATAAAAACAGAACATTTTTTATTTGCCCTCTGTACACGAAAAGGAGGAAAATAAAATGTTGGCTGATTACCTTGAAAAAATAAGAACAAAAACAAATGTGCTTGTATTAAAAGCTGTAATATATGCACGTTATTCATCAGATATGCAACGTAGTGAGTCTATAGCTGCACAGATAAGGTTTATTAGAGAATTTGCAAAAAATAATAATATAATTATTGTCAGTGAATATATAGATGAGGCACAGAGTGCAAAAAGAGATGATCGTGAAGCATTCCAACAAATGATGAAAGATAGCAAGTCGGCGGAATGGCAAATTGTCTTAGTGCATAAGTTAGACAGGTTTGCTCGAAATCGTTTTGATAGTGCTACATATAGAATACATCTTCGTAAAAATAGAAAGTATCTGATTTCAGCAGTAGAGCAGTTTGATGATTCTCCTGAAAGTGCGATGTTGGAAGCGGTTATAGAAGCAATGTCAGAGTATTACTCAAAGAACTTAGCGCGAGAAGTTATGAAAGGTCTAACTGAAAATGCACTAAAAGGTAAAAACTGCGGTGGTACTCCTCCATTGGGATATGATTTGGATGAACACAAGTTTTACAAAATTAATGCGTTTGAAGCTCAAGGAGTAAAACTTATTTTCAAGCTATTTCTTGATGGTAAGACCTACAGTGAAATAATCAGTATATTAAATGCAGCAGGGTATCGAACAAAGTGTAATCGATTATTTTCGAGAAATTCACTATATGAGATATTACGAAATGAAAAGTACAAAGGTATATTTGTTTACAACAAAACGCAAAGTCGTGATGAGATAACAGGTAAGCGTTCCGGTCATAGATATAAGTCTGAAGATGAAGTGATTAGAATCAATGGCGTGGTTCCACAGCTTATATCTCCTGAAGATTGGGATGTGGCACAGTCAATCCTAGATAACAGAAAAAAAGCATATGGAAATAACGCAAAAGAAACCTATTTGCTTTCCGGTAAGATTAAATGCGGCAAATGTGGTGGCAGTTATGTCGGAAGACGTGTTTTTAATAGCTGTGGTGTGAAATATATATATTATGCCTGCAACGAAAAGCGAAATCCAAATTTTAAATGTGATAACAGTAGTGTTAGACGTGATTGGATTGAAGATATAGTTGTACAAGCAACAAAAGAATTTGTAAAAAGGTTTAATGCCACATATTTTGAAGACATTCAAAGCGAGTATATAAAAGAGGTAGAAAACTGCAACCATAAAGAAATTAAGACTTTGCAGGATAAGTTAAATTCGGTTGAATCAGAGATACAGAGATTAGTTGATGCCATTTCAAAAGCTTCTTTGGAATCATTGATTAGTAGGCTGGAATTATTAGAACAACAGAAAAAAGAAATTCAAGCAGAAGTAAGAAAAATTGAAATTCGTAATGATAATTTTTCTGCCGAACCAATAAAAAAACTGCTATCTAAAGCAGAAAAAATGTTAGAAGAAGAATCAGCTCCGTTAAAGGAATTGATAAATCTTGTAGTAAAAGAAATAGTGGTAAATGAAAGCGATATTCAAATCTATATGAATTGCTTTGATAAAACTATAACACACAAGAGATAGATAAAATCTATCTCTTGAATGTGTATGTTATGATGGTGCAGATGAGGTGATCACTTTTTGACATACACGAATTATATGCTATTTCACTTTGTAATAGGGATGTTTAAATAAACGATTACATCTTCTTCATTTACTATTATTTCATTTACTATAAGATCCATCAGCTCTTTTAATTGTGGAACTGATTTTTCCTTTAACATTTTTTTTATCTTTGTCAATAACAAATTTATTTTTTGCTTTGATAATATTTTACCTTTTTCTTGAGATAAAGCTTTAATCCTTAACTGTATTTCCGCTTTTTGTTGCTCTAAATCTGTAAGCTTTTCAATTAAAGTGGGGGAGTTTGTTATTGTAATAACATCAACAATTCTTGAAAGTTCTTTGTTTAAACTGTTTAATCTTTGGTTAAGGATAGATATATCTGCTTTCTTAGAAGACTGAGCACTATCAAAACATAGTTGATAAATATTTTGCTTTTGTGCTTTGCTGAGATGATGAATGTAATTATCAATAATATTTATCATATATGATTCTATCCAATCTCTTTGAATAGAATTGTTATTGCACTTGTAATTTGGATTACGCTTTCCGTTGCAAGCGTAATATATGTATTTTGTACCACAACTATTGAAACTGCGTCTACCATCATAACTGCCACCACATTTGCCACACCGAATCTTACCGGAAAGCAAATAGGTTTCTTTTGCATTATTTCTGAATGCCTTTTTTCTGCTATTCAAAATCAACTGTACGTCGTCCCAATCTTCGGGAGATACAATCTGTGGAATGACACCATCAACTCTAATGACTTCTTCATCGGATTTATAACGATGTCCCGAACGCTTACCTGTTATCTCGTCACGGCTTTGTGTTTTGTTGTAAACCAATATGCCTTTATACTTTTCATTCCGCAATATCTCATAGAGTGAATTTCGTGAAAATAGTCGATTGCATTTTGTTCGATATCCGGATGTATTTAACTTGCTAATGATTTCACCATATGTCTTACCCTCAAGAAACAACTGGAAAATAAGTTTTACCGCTTGAGCTTCAAACTCATTAATTTTGTAATACTTACGCTCATCTAAATCATATCCCAATGGGGGAGTACCACCGCAAGTTTTACCTTTCAGTGCATTTTCGGTTAAACCTTTCATAACTTCACGAGCCAAGTTTTTTGAATAAAATTCAGCCATTGATTCAATGATACCTTCTAACATACAACTTTCAGGAGTGTCATCAAATTGCTCAGTAGTGCTAATCAGATATTTTTTGTTTTTTCTTAATTCCACTCGATAAGCTGCACTATCCATTCGATTTCGAGCAAACCTGTCTAATTTATGTACTAATACAAGTTGCCAATCTTTTTGCTTTTTTGAATCAGCTATCATTTGTTGAAATTGTTTTCTTTCATCGCTTTTTGCACTCTGTGCCTCATCGGCGTAAATTTTATCGATTACAATACTATGCTCATCAGACCATTTTCTTATCAATCTTATTTGTGCATCAATGGATTCTCCACGTTGCATATCAGATGAATATCTTGTATACACAACAGCGTGAAGAACTACAACATTCAACCTTTGCTTAATTTTGTCTAAATAGTTTTCTATCATAATACACGCTCCTTTTTTGTGTGTGTACATCTGATACTTTCTATAGACCCTACGTTGTTACATTATGGAGTATATCGCAAAACTATTGGATTTGTCAAGTACAAATTCCAAGTTTTATATTTATTCTTGTATTTCCATCAATATTTCTGCTAAAAGTTTAATGATTTTTTCTTCATAAGCCTCTATTTCTTCAGCATTTTCATTTTCTTTTATAATTATAGTTCTTTCTTCTTTCATCTTTGTTTTCTCCTTTACATTTTTTTAGTGAGAATAGTCTAAAATAGACCATTCTCACTAATTCTTAATATTAGTACGTTGATGTAGTATAAGCGTCCTCATACATATCACCATTTATAATAAAAGTTTTTTCAACGGTTGTACACCATTCAGTACCATCTACACCGCCACCGTAAATGTCAAAAGCAATTTTATGTCTTTTAGGCTCTTCTTTTGTTCCGCTTAACCATAAGTCCGTATATAGTTTACTTTCGTTTACAATGTTATTATAAGGAGCAGAGAATGTAGCAGATGTACTATTACTTGATACTTTATTCATATCAACCATACTACCTTGAATAAAATCACCGTCAAAGGTTTTTGATGTCCAACCAAGACGAGCGGTGGCTTTAGTCGGTGGTTTTGGTTTGTCCGATGGTGTTCGTGTTCCTAAGCGTTGAGAACAGGAATAGCTTTTCTGTGCATTGGTTTGCTCATAGCTTATACTCGTTTTGATTTCTGCGTCAAGTCCATAACCGCTTTTTATTGGGTCAGGCGATAATTTAATACTGTCTACTTTTAATTTTGCCTTATATGTGTATGTGTGATAACAAGTGTGACTTTTTCCGTCAGTAGTTGAAACGGTGTGCTTTGTCTGTTCTTGCCAAACAATAGTATTTGTATCACTATCACAAATAGACGGGTCAATAGGCACTGTTTCTATTTCATCATCAGGTACTTCATCATTACTCGGAGGACGATTTTCATTATCAGGATTAGGTGTTTCAGTCGGAGTTTCAATAGGTGTATCAGGTCTAACGTATATTTCAAGCGTTTTATTTGGCGTATTTGGCGATAAATCTACATTAGCATATACCGATGTACCTTCAATTACATTTTCGCTATTTGGGCCATTTATGACTTTATATCGTTCATATATGTATTCTGTTTCCGAATTATCAATGATTGCTTTACCCGAATTATCAGCCAATACATATGTTTTGGTTATACTATCAGACTCTCCAAAAGGTATTGATTCAGTATCTTCAAAAATCACTTCACCTGTGATACTGTTTATAAATCTTTTTGTTACTGTTCCGTGCAAGTCCAATCCAAGCGACACCTTAAACGGAAACTTAAAATTATATCCGACTGCTCCGCCATAACTGTAATACCATAAATCACCTTTTTGCTTATATTGTTGTCCTATACGAATAAGATTACTGTCAAGCGTATCACTTTCAACTGTGCCTACCCACGTTCCCTCTTGATTAATTTCTCCAGCCTCAAAGTTTGGATAAACCATATTGTTTGGTATTTTTCCTTTTTCTAATATATCACCGTAACCAAAACTTTGACCGTAAATATATTTCGGGTCGTTACCCTCAACCACTTCCAAAGCTCCGTAATGCTTATTAGAACCGCCTTCATATCCCCACATAGAGAATATAACGGAGCTATATGGATAACGTGCTCTTGGGAGTCGTTTTTTAGGCATATTGGGTAAAACCTTTTCTTCGTCACTCAAACTTTCATCATTGCCATCTATCAAGTAAAACTTTGGACTGAATTTCATTTCAATCTTGCAAGTATCTCCGTCACGATATACTCTGTAACCTATATCTCCGTTAAAAAGTGTTTTTGCTTTATCTAAATTTGACTTTCCATCTACATCTGCATCAATGTCAAATTTGAATTTTAGGTCGGGAACGTCCTCATCAACGTGGTCATATATGTATTGACGTATATTTTCATCTTTGATGTTTGCAACATCAACACTTGCTACTACATATTTTTCATTCAACTTACCACGCCATATTTTTGTAACTTCATCATCTGATAACTCATCTCCATATATACTTTTCCATATTGCATTATTGTTTGCAGGGTCTGTTTTATTTACATATCGCCAAAATGGAATGTTACCACCGACAATAACGGCATTCTCATCAGTGGTTTCCATATCCCTGTTCCAAGACCAATCAACCTTTGTGTATCCGTCAAGCTCATCTGCATTTACAATATAGCTTGATGTTATTGCAGAAAAAATAACGGTAAATATAATTGTTAAAAATATTATTGTTTTTATTTTCATATCTAAATTCCTTTCCTTGTACTAAAAAAGAGTGCAGTTAAAACTCCACTCTTTACATTTATATGACTTTATATGAATATTGTTGAATTTTGGATATTTTTGATATATAATGTTTCTGTCGGATACTTCCGATGTTAAAGGTAAGATGAAAACAGTGTAAAAACTGAGCGGTTATGCCACCTCATATATGTTTTATACATATATGCCATCCCTACATTATCAGTCGGGAAAGGAGGTGGATACTATGGATAAAAATTACATAATAACTTTTATGTTGATTTTATTGCTATTAGCATTAACCATAAAAAAATAACACGCTCTCCTGCTAAAGATTCGTGTTATTTTTTGTAACAATCTTGGCATAACTGCTTGAAGTCTTGCCTTTTTCTATTATCATTATATATCTATTATTTTAATTTGTCAATATACTTTTACCAACTTAATTCAAACTCGTATTTATTTTCGTCAAATACATAATCTTTAAAATAGTCTTTATATCCTTGACCTTGCACCCACTCAAATGTTGTCTGTGCATTATTAAAATCAACTATTGGTTTTTCTCGTCTTTCTAATGAAAGGTTCACACCGTTATCAATAAATATACCGGATGTAAAGCTACTGCTGTTAAGTGGCAATACTTTTATCGAAATTTCTTCCAACACCTTTATATCATTAAATTCAAATGTTCCCGGTTCTCCGACATAGTGACTTTTCATTGTTGTAAAATCATAATCTTTGTCTGTATCCCAATAAGCAATACTTATTGCCCATCTTTGGCTTTCCGGCAATACATCTGGTACAGTTAAAGTAATTGTATCACCGTCATATCTGATAGACTGCAGTACCAAATCTTCAAACATCATAGCTTTTGAACGGCTTAAACAATAATCAGATGGTGTTCCTCCTAATTGTACAGATTCATTATAATTTGCCTGTGATATTACATCGTGGTCTGAAATACTTACTTGATACTGTTCGGGAACGTCTGTTCTAAGTGGCTCTGTCCAAGTAACTTTTCTTCCGAAGTAGTCATATAGTGTTTCATCAGCATTAATTCTCTCGCTCTTGTCAATTAATCTTACAAGCACCGATGATGCCTCTGCTCTTGTAAGTAAGCCGTCATCTCTGAAAGTGCCGTCATCATAACCACTTAGAATACCTTTTGCATAGGCTTGAAGAACATAAGGCTTGTATTCTTCTTTCATTCTGTCATAATCGTTAAGCTTTGCAATGTAAGTTGAAGTATCGGCTACCGGTTCTTCCTTGAGGTATTCGACCGCACGAGTGATAACTTTAGCCATCTCACCTCGAGTGCAAGGGATTCCTACAAGTTTAAACTTTGTATCTTGTTCTGTTATTAAGCCAAGCTCAAATGCTTTATCAAGATATGGAACAGCCCAAGAGCTCCACTTACTGTTCCAAGTATTTTTTACTGTTGGAGCATTGCTTTCGTTAAGCTCACCGCATATTAAACAAACAACTGTTTTTATAAATTCTTCTTGTGTAATTTGGTTATCCGGTCTGAATGTACCGTCCTCATATCCTGAAAACGCATTAAGTTCGGAAATCTTATTCACATAGCTTGAATACCAAGCCGATTGGTTTACATCAGAGTAATCTGCCGCTAATGCAGAACTACAAGATATAAGCGTTACTGCAGATAGAAATGTTGCTAAAATTCTCTTTTTCATAATAAAATCCTCCTTTGTTCTATATCTTTTATTAACTATATTATACCATATTTGTGTTATTTTGTCAAGTTATTTTTTGAGTTTTTATCTTGTTTTTCGACTGATTTTGCTTTCTTTTTCTGACATATTCAATCATCTGTTCTTATGTTGTTTGAACTTAGTTTAAACGGAATATCAAAGCTTTTGGGAAGAATACTTCTAACAGTAACGGGTTGCATTCTTATTCTGCCGGTAATCGAATATTTAGCCGGTGATTTTTGTATATCTGTTTCATCAATGATTATCTGATATTGAAAACTTCCGTCATCGGCATATTTCTCATATTCATCATTCAATTTCATATCTTCGGTCAGATATGTTTTGAATTCTCTCTGTGCTTTCTGCGTATCCATAACAGAGTTATGCTGCACCCAATCCATATCTTGAACAGCCATAGTAACCGATATATTTAAAGCTCGAGATATATCGGTTTCTACACTTTCCTTAACTGTGAATATGTGATAATACTCCATTGTTATAAACAAGGCTATTCCGAAAATGAATATTGCAGCTATAAAACCAATACCCGAAAAAGCGGCTTTTTTATAATTAAATAAGTTTCTCAAAATCAAAACCACCTTAATTATTTTTTTCTTCGATTGCAATTCTCAAGGCATTAAGTTCTTCGCTGACCTTTTGAATAGCCTCTTGAGTTTTTTCAAGATTTACACTTTTTAATTTACCTTTATTGCATCGTGTAACAATTTTATCAATATTTTTGTTAATGTCCCTAAGCTCTGATGTAAATTTTCGGATATCGTCACTTGGTAAGGCATAAACGTTAGAGTTTCGTATTGCTTGTCTGACGAAATCACTTCGTGAGATTTTTAATGTTTCTGCCTTTTTAATCATTATTTCAATATCTTCAGGTGATACTCTCATCTTTAAAAATTTTGAATACTTTGCCATTTCAAATCAACTCCTTATAATTTTCAACTGTGTTCATTTAGATTTTTAACTTCTTGTCGTAATTTTTTCAATTCTTCCCATACCTTTGTTATCTCATTTTTTGTATCCTCAATATGTATACATTGCAACTTTCCCATATTGCAGAGTATTGCAATCTGATTTATATTGATACCGATTTTACGAAGTTCTGAGGTAAGCTGTTTAATTGCTGTATTATCCAACGTTATTATCTTCTGATGCAATGCTGACTGTAATAAAAATTTACTTCTTGACATTCGTAATTTTTGTGCTTTGTTGTCTATTTCATATAGCTCATCTTCTGTTAATCGTATTTCTAATCTTCTATTTTTCATCGCAATTCTCCAAATTAATATATTATGGGTTTGGGCAACGCCCAATTTTTTGCACACTCAAACGGCGTGTGCTTGCCTTTGTCCGTACAAAGGCGTATCTTGCCATACCATTTTTAACTCAAAATCGAGTTAAAAAGCGGTCTGTAAAATAGCAGAAAATAAATAGATAAATTCACCGCTATTTTTGATTATTTAGCAAGTTTATTATATTATTTTTAATATCATCAACAGACTTATCGGGATAAAAAGTCTTTATTTCTTGCCATACGTCCATACTTGCCTCAACATCTGAAGCAATTACATCTTGAGAAACAGTCGGCGGATAATATTTTGACAGAAATTTAGGCTTTATTGTAAATGACTTTAGCTTTTGTGTCACTGACTTTCCATATCTCCCCTCAAAAACTTCAACTGCGTTAATTCTGTCAAGTTTATGGGCTTTTGAGAGTTCTCTAAGCTGATGGGCTTTATGTTCGTCAAGATGATAGCTGTATTCATCTATGATTTTAGCAATAAGCTCTTGCTCAAAGGAAGATAAGTAAGACATTTCAACTCCGGCACGAACCGATATTTGTTTATTGTCAATATGCTCTTTCAGTTGTGGTAACAGTGTGTCAATGCGAATAAGCCTTGCCACAGTATTTTTTGATACACCGTATTTATCGCCCACTTCTTGCACTGTATTTAACTTTTTCCCCGATGGGGAAAATGTCTCAAAATCCGCACCGTTACTGAACATTTCAAGGTTTTGTTCTATGTTTTTTATCAAATCCGAACGCTTACCTTGTCGCTTGTTTACTGCTACATCAAGTGCGTATATATGAGCCTGTTGAGATATTGACATTTCAGAAATGCTACGTTGATTAGTATTACTATCAAGCATTATCATCAATGCGTCATCATCAGTTAAATCGGTTAATACAATGCAAGGCACCGTTTCAAGCCCTATTGCTTTAGCGGCTTTATTACGGTTATGACCTGATAAAATTTGATATGTATTATCATCAAGCACCCTGATGAGCAATGGTGTAATCATTCCGCAAGCTTTAATACTGTCTGCTAAATCTTCAAATCTTTCACCGCTATAAAGCTCAAAAGGTTGATTCGGAAAAGGTTTTAGTAAATCAACAGGCAAATGGACAATCTTGTTATTGTCAAAGCTGATTGTTGGTATAGCCGCTTGTTTTTCTTTTTCCATTTTTTCGAATTGTTCAATCATTTTTGCATAATCTTTTTTTATTTGCATTGCTTTTAACCTCCTGACTCGTATATATCACTGTTTATCATATTTTGTAATACTATTTCTGAGGTAAGCGGAATATTGTATAATGTGCTTATCCAATATGCTTTTGGATTTTTAATTCTCTGAATTTTACGAGAATATGCAAGCAAGCATATTTCAAGTTTTTGTGCCGTTATTTGCCGAAATTTATTTACAACCGCATTATATTCAATAAAGTCACCCTCAATTTTGTATTTCGGACGATATACAGTCATAACTTCAGCCATAATATTTACAACTTCATCAACAATATCACGTTCAGTGTGATTAATGAGATAGTCATAATCAATTTGCTTTTTTATTTCATCTACTGTTTTTGTATATCTATCAATCCATTCTTCTTCATTTTGGGTATCACTATTCTGTATATTATAATTATCTTGATTGATAGGATAGATATAATTAATATCAGTATTATTAATATTATTATAATTACATTTCGATTTTCGAAACTCTAGACTTTTGATTTCCGAAAGTCCTGACTTTCGATTTTCGAAAGTCTTGTTTTTCGATTTCCGAAAGTCTTGTTTTTCGATTTTCGAAAGTCTTGTTTTTCGATTCCTCGAAAGCTTGATTTTCATTCTTCAAAGTGCTTGATTGTGATGTAGTATCCTTATCTTCAATATCATAAAACTTTTTTAGATATATTATTGCAGGTCTTCCTTGTCCCTGTTTTACTCTTTCAATAAGACCGATACCTTTTTCGCTGTCAAGCTCTGCAAGCATTTTTGTGGCTTTTTCAGTTCCGCAACTCATTTGCTCCATAACATCATTCGTAGTAAAGAAAATATATGCTCTGTTGTCATCATCAAGCCAACCATTACGAATAGATAAACTCATTCGGTCAAGCATAAGACCGTAGAGTAATTTTGCACTGTCAGATACCTTTTTGAAAAACTGTGATGTTATAAGAATTTTTGGTATTCTGTAAAATGTAAATTGCTCTGCCTCAGAGCCATAAAAATAATCAAATTGCATATTTAACCCTCCTTTTAAAAGATTTTGTTTTTCGGAAAATAAGTAAGACGTGGGAAGTCACATTATATCTTAAGATATACTCCGTCTTCATTGTGACCGAGCGGCGAATTACCGAAGTATCATTATTACTGATTTTCGAGTTGTGGCAAAGAGTTTCCCATATTCTTTTTTCTTCTTGCACATAGTTCGCAAATGCGTGTACAGCAGACGGCTCGTCGAAAATCTTGTTTACTTAATTACCTTTTATTTAGTTTTCTGTGTTTGATTGCTCAAAATAACACATCAGAAATGTCCGATAGACATTTCTAATCTATCATCTTGATATAAATTTTTTGTAACAAAAAAGGGAGTAATAGTATCAGATGTACACTTACATCGTTTACTATTACTCCCTAATTTTTCAAAATAAAAAAGGTGACTTACAAAAAGTAAGTCACCAATTTGGTGCAGATGAAGGGACTTGAACCCCCACGTCGGTGACACTAGATCCTAAGTCTAGCGCGTCTGCCAATTCCGCCACATCTGCAAACAACATAGTGAATTATATCAGATACACATACATTTGTCAACACTTTTTTTTAAAAAAATTATAAAAATATTTTTCAGATAAAAATTTTAGTGAAATTGTAAAAAAGGACTGTACAAAATTTAATTGTTATAGTATAATTATGTTATTAATGATTAGCGATCATCAAGCTAAGAGAGAGAGGAGAAAAGAAAATGGAGAAAAGAAAAAAATTGCTGTCTGCGATACTTTCTGTATCAATGATTGCAAGTGCGTTCACTGCATTGCCTTTATCAGCAAGCGCAGAGGGTGAACAAAATTCCGGTGAAGAAGTTACTGCGACTGTTTCACCAAGTACAACGGCTGGAGTTACTACAACAGACGAACCTGCTACAGCTGCAACTCCGGAGGCGGCAGGCGTTGTTTACGAAGATCAAAAAATCAAAATTACAAATGCTAAAGCTGACAAAGTAACAATCGTAATTTCAAAGTATTACGATAACAAAACTTTAGCAGGCGTAGAACTAAAGGAAAATGTTAAACTTGAAAACGGTAGCGGTGAAGTTGCTTACGATTTACAAGGTAAAGCGGCTAAAATTATGGTTTGGGATGATATAAAGACAATGACACCTTTATTTGCAACAACAAGTGTTGAAGGTACTGTTGATCCGGCACCTACTCTAAAGCCGACTGCACCTACAAGCCAGCCGGAAACAACACCGACGGCTGAGCCTACTGCAACACCGACAGTTAAGCCTACAGAAGTACCGAGAGAATATACAGAGATATATACTCAGGACTATGAAGATGTAGCAGATACATCTGCATTAAAGAATATTTGGGCATCAGCAAACTATGCAGACGGTATTACTTTGGGTACAGATAATACTAAATATGCACAGTACACTGACGCAGATAAGAATACAAGAAGTGCAACATCGGCATTTGATGTTGATTTGTCTTCTCAAGATAAGTATGCGGTAGAATTTGACCTTGCATTAACTAAGTCAAGCAAAGATGATGTACAATTTGTTGTAGCATCAGGAACTATGCCGACTGCAAACACAGGTATGACTTCAAATTATATCTTCAAGATAAATATGGCAGGTAATTCTAATAACTGTAAGATTAATGACGTTGACGCGGCAACCGTAACTCTTACAGACGCAGCTTGGTACCACTATACAATATTGGTTGACAAGAACGAAGGCTTGGCAACTGTCAATATCACAGATAAGAGCGGTGAAAAGGTTGTAGACAAGTTGATTGTTCCTACAAACGGCGTTAATGATAAGATTACGGGTATCTTATTCTTGTCAGGACGTTATCAGAGTGTTATGAAGTTGGATAACATTGTTGTTCGTACAACAGATAAGTATGATGAGTTTGGTCAAAAGGCAGAAGAAACTCTATCAAAAGTTGAATTTGCTTCTGAACTTAATACTACAATTAACCAGCCTAATGAAGGCGAGCCTGTACATAAGCCTATTGCAATTAAGGCAACAGGTATATATGGCGGCGACCTAACAAACAAGGAAGGTCTTAATGTAGAATGGACAGTTACAGGTCTTGATAAAGAAGACGGCTATATTTCACTTACAAAGGCAGAAGGTACAGGTGAGGGTACTGACGGTGAAAGCCCTAACGGAAATACCACTGCTTACTTCAATGTAAGAAACGGTGTTTCAAACTGGTTCGGTAAGGTTACTGCAAAGGTAACATATCTTGATGAATCATTTGAAATATCTACTCCGTTTGCCGTAATCGGTGCGAGCGGTTCAACTAATATAGCTCCGGATGCCGGTTATCCTGAAAACATGAGTTCATATGACGATTCTCTTGTAGGATACACAGCTACATCAAATACAATCAATTCAAAGGATCTTGTTCTTAACGGCTGGTCAATATACGGTTCAAACGGTGTAAGAACTCTAACACTTAAGAAGGATGAAGATAATACAAAGTATCTTCAATTTGCATCAAACGGTGGCGGCGGTTCAACTGTCGGTGTATATCAACTTGCAGAACAAGCGTCACAATATATCGTTGATATGAAGGTTAGATTTACAGGCGGTGCAATGGCATTCGGTCACTACGGTAATACACCGAATAATGCAACTAATAATCCTAACTGGACAGTATCATACGGAAGTGGTGCTTTGACGGTTGGCACTCAGTCAATTCCAGGTGTCAACAGTGAAGATTGGTACAGAGTAATTGTTTCTGCAGATGAAAGCGTAGGAACTTACTGGGTTAAGGTATATAATGACGCAGGTACTCTTGTAGGCGAAACAACAGCTGAAGCTATGAGTTCTACATATACAGAAACACAGAAATATTTCTGTTTCCAAGGTACATATCCTGTAGATTTGGCAAGCTTCAAAATTTACACACCTACAGCCTCAACAATGACTGTAAATACTGAGGCAGAAACTATCCAGGTTCCTGAAACAGGTGCAAACAGTGCAACAGCAGAATTAACTGCTATAGTTAAGGATACAGACGGATATAATATCTCAGGTGCCGTTACTTGGTCACTTGCTGATGAATACACAGGTGTAAGCATTGCAAGCAAGGATGCTCAGACAGCGACTTTGACAGTAACAGACGAGGCGGCTGCCGGAACTGTTACAGTAGTTGCAACTTACGGTTCAAAGAGAGTTGAAAAAGAAATTTCTCTATCAACAACAGGTAATGCAATCGCATTTACAAAGTCGTCTTCAAGCATAACAATTCCGTTTGAGGGTTCTGATGCCGTAACAGGTAACTTCGCGGCAGAAGTAAGAGACAAGGCAGGTCAACCTGTTGAGGGTGCAAACGTAACTCTATCACTTGTTGATGCTGCAGGCACACCGGTGACAAATGCGAAGGGAATTACATTCGATGCAACAACAGGCGTTTTGACAGTTCAGGCAGGTGCAGTATCAAAGGTTCTTTATGTTAAGGCGGTTGCAACTGTAGGTGACGAAACTTTGACATCAAGAGTTAAGGTTAATGTACACGGTTTGTCATTTGCATTCGGAAGTAATGATCCGTCAGACGACAGCTTTACAAAGGTAACAGCAGCTGACGCATATTCAGATAAAATTGGTTACGGTTTTGATGATACATCAGTAGTAACAAGTGAAGAATCAGATGTAAAGGGTACTGCGGCATACAGATTTAAGGCTAAAGTTCCTAACGGTAACTATGTTGTTAAGGTTACAACTTCATCTGCAACAATGACTTCTGAAGTAGTTGAAGGAGTTGCGGCAACAACAGGAATTACAAAGACAGGTACACAATTTAATGTAGCAGTTTGCGACGGTGTACTTGACCTTACATTTGAAAGCGGTTCAACATTGTCAGATTTGACAATTACACAAGCTGCAGCTAAGGCAGCACTTGCTAAACCGGCAGTATATGCTATCGGTGACTCAACAACAAATAATAATGCATCAGGTAACATTTCATGGGGTAACCGTGTAGGTAATGGTGTAGCAGTTCCTGATACATTCTCATCATTCAGCAATAACGGTATGGCAGGACGTGATTCTGTAAACTTCTATAACCAAGGCAGAGTTGAGACAGTTCTGTTGAGCGTTTGCCCTGGTGACTATGTAACTGTTAATATGGGTATCAACTCAAAAGAGGCAGGTGAATCTGCATCATACTACACATTGCTTAATAACTACTATGTAGAAGGTATTATTCAACGTGGTGCTATTCCTGTAATTGTTACAGCTACACCGCTTGGATTCAGTAGTTCACAGTATCCGTATAATGCATCAACAGGTAAGTTTACAGTAAATCGTGGTACAGGTGCTCATAACGGTGATTTGAGAAAAATTGCTCAATCACATAATTTGAACATTATTGAATTGGGTTACTATTTTGAAGATTACTTTAATAGTCTAACAGCTGAAGATGTTGCAGCTTATAACGCTGAAAACGGAACAAGCTTTACATCACAAGTTGAACTTGTAAAGAGCTGGTATGGTGACCACAACCACTATAAACAGTATCTTGCTGATAAGATTGGTTCATATATCCTTGACAGTGTGTCGAAGATTGCAGGCGGAAGTACAAACTTCAACCAGGCAAATGATACACACATCAATGAACAATAATCAACTTAAAAGAACTTCCCAAACGGGAAGTTCTTTTTTTGTGCCTGCTTCCATATACATAAACTAAAAAGGGGATTTGGGTGTGAAAAAAATACTTTTAGTAGTTGTTATAATCATTTTTATTACGTTGCTTTTGCCGCTTGCGATAGTTTGGTTAATCGGTGGCAGTGGAGAAGGACAAAGTCCGATTGAGAGCGGAACGGTAAGTGTGTATGTGTCAGAAGAAGATTGTGTTAAAGATATGGATATTAATGAATATTTAAAATGCGTGGTGGCGGCGGAAATGCCTGCCGATTTTGAGGAAGAGGCATTAAAGGCACAATCCGTTGCGGCAAGAACTTATCTGTACTCACATATTGCCGAAAAAGACAAAGGCAACATTGCCGAAAGACACAACGGTGCGGTGATATGCACCGATTCAACGCACTGTCAGGCGTATATTTCGGAGGATAAGCGGAGAGAAAGCTGGGGTGCCGGTGCCGATGAAAATTGGAACAAAATAAGCACAGCGGTTGACGAAACTACAGGACAGATAATGACATACAACGATGAAATAATATCGGCGGTATTTCATTCAACTTCGTCGGGTATGACGGAATCGGCAGTTGACGTTTGGGGGGCGGACGTGCCGTATTTGCAAAGTGTTGCAAGTACGGGAGATGAAGAATCACCGAAGTATCACAGTGAATTGACATTGAGTGAACAGGAATTTAAAAATATTGCGGAAGAAAAAATTGACGGTGTGGATTGGAATAATGGACTTGTATCGAACATTAACCGCTCAAATGCAGGCGGTATTGTAACAATTGATGTAGGCGGAGTGAATATAAAAGGAACAGAATTTAGAAATATATTTTCACTGCGTTCCGCAAATGTTGAAATATCGCAAGAAAACGGCAATATAAAAATGAGCGTAAAAGGGTTCGGTCACGGCGTTGGTATGAGCCAGTATGGTGCAGATTACCTTGCGAGGCAGGGAAAGACATATGAGGAAATTTTAAAAACTTATTATACAGGTGTTGAAATAGAAAACAGGTAAAATTGCACAAAAAATGATACGAAAATTTGTGACTTAAAAAAAAATATGACTGTTTTTTATATTGAGAAATTCCGTAAAAAGTTATAAAATATTATTATAATTATTTTTGAGGGAGAGATTTAATAATGAACAGAAAAGTGATAAGTGCGGCGGTTGCAGTTGCAATGACCGCCACAATGAGCAGTTTTGCCTTACCGGCAAACGCCGCGGAAGTTAAAACTCCGCAATATCAAACAAACGCACGTCAAATGGAAAAGCTTAATCGTGGATTGATTGCTGTTAAGACAACGGCAGATACACGAGGTCAGGCAGTTAACGGTGTATATTTGAGTTGGAGATTGCTTGGTGACGAAAGTCTTGAAAATCAAGCATTCGATATTTATAAAAACGGTACAAAAATACATACAACAGGTGTACATGACGCTACAAACTGGATTGATACATCGGGTACTGCATCGGATAAATACAAGGTTGTAAAAGCGGGTGAGGACGCGTCTAAGGAAACTGAAGTTACACCTACTTCAAACAACAACTGTGCAAAGTCAAATGAAGTCGGAAATGGAAACAGTGAGAAAAATTCATTTACATATGTAGATATTCCTATTTCACGTCCTGATCCGGTAGAAAGAATGGGTGACGGCAAGATTTCAAATTATTACACTGTTGACAAAAGCCACGAAGGCGGTGCGAATGACGCGTCTGTCGGCGATCTTGACGGTGACGGCAATTATGAAATTGTATTAAAGTGGGACCCGACAGACTCAAAAGACAGTGCCGGTGCGGATTTTACAGGTAATGCATATATTGACGCATATAAGATTGATCCGAACAATGACGGTTATATGTGGCGTATTGATTTGGGTAAAAATGTTACATCAGGTGCACACTATACGCAATTTTTGGTGTATGACTTTGACGGTGACGGAAAGTCAGAAGTGGCAATGAAAACAGCACCCGGTACGGTTGATGGCACAGGTCATTACGTTACGGAAGTCGGTGATACTGACGAAATCAGAAATACCGACAATACAAAATCATATATAGGCACAAGCGGAAGATTAAAGGGTAAAAATCCGTTTACGCAGTATTTAACCATATTTGACGGCGAAACAGGTGCCGCACTTTATACAACGGACTATATTCCGTATGATGCGGCAGAAGATCAATATTGGGGCGACGGCAAGGCAAAGTATAACAGAAGTGAAAGATACCTTGCGGCAGTGGCTTATCTTGACGGTATTCATCCGAGTATCGTTATGTGCAGAGGTTATTATCACGACTCTGTAATTCGTGCATATACATGGGACGGTACTGAACTTACAATGCAGTGGGAGCATAAAGGTAAGAAGAGTGCAAGTTCAACGACACTGTATGGACAAGGAAATCATAATCTTTCTGTAGGTGATATTGACAATGACGGCAAGGACGAAATTGTTTACGGAAGTGCCGCACTTGATGATGACGGTAAAACAGTTCTCGGAAATACAGGCCTTGGACACGGTGACGCAATGCATATGAGCGACTTTAATAATGACGGCATTCAAGAAGTATTTTCGGTAAAAGAGGAGGAATTTAAAAAGTATGCTGAAGATTTAAGAGTCGCAAGCACAGGAAAACATTTTTGGAGTTCCGGAAAACTGACTACATCAAGTGATAACGGACGTGGTGTTATGGATAATATTGATGATAGCTACGCAAAGGAACATTCAAATGCATTGGCGATAGGTTGGAGTAGCGGAATTGCAAATGCTCACGACTTAAATGGTGATAATGTTGCCGCAAAACCGTCGGGTGCGGGAAGCGGTACCTTTGATAATTTCCTTGTATATTGGGACGGCGATTTGAGCCGTGAATTGCTTGACGCAAACATTATTCAAAAATATTATGCCACAACAGGTAAAACAAAGAGATTTTACGGTCCGTTAGACGGATACACACTTACAGGCGGTTCTACAAACAACTACTCAAAGAGAAATCCTTCGCTTGTTGCCGATATTTGGGGCGACTGGCGTGAAGAAATTATAATGCCGGTAAACAAAGGCTCGGCAACGGATCAGGCGTATTTGAGAATATATACCTCTACAATACCTACAGATTACAGAATTACAACATTAATGCACGACTGCCAATACAGATTGTCGGTTGCGTGGCAGAATGTCGGATATAACCAACCGACACACGCAAGCTATTATATAGGTTCTGTGGCACTTGCAACAGACGAAAGCGGCAATACACTTAACTATCTTGCACCGGCAGTACCTTATACAAAGGTGACATATTCGGCACCGGAGCAAGTAGCGGTTACGGGAATGACTTTGGAGAAAAAGTCAATAGAAGTTGAAAAAGGCAAGACAGAAACAATCAATGCGATTATCACACCCGAAAATGCGACAAGAAAAGGTATAACTTGGACTTCGTCCGATACAAACGTGGCAACTGTTACAAACGGTGTTGTGAAAGGTATTTCAGCCGGAACTGCAATTATAACGGCAACAACCAAAGACGGTAACTTTACAGATACTTGTGAAGTGACTGTTACGCAAAATGCAGTTACGGGCATAAGAATTTCGGAAAAACTAATTGATTTGGGAATGGGTTACAAAAAACAAATTACCGCAACGGTAATGCCTGGTGACGCTACGGATAAGTCTGTAGAATGGACATCTGAAAATCCTGAAATTGCAACAGTTTCGGACAACGGAACAATTACCGGTAAAAGCTACGGCAGAACGGTTGTAACCGCAACTACAACAGACGGCGGATATACCGCAAAGTGTGTGGTAAGAGTTAAACCGATAGATGTATTTGACGCAACGGGTAACAATGAGTTTGTATCGGAAAACACTGATGCAAATACTGCATTTACAGGAAGTGCCAACAGTGCGGTGATTTCTCAAACGGGTGCGTCTAACGGTGCGGAGGCACATAAAGATTTTGAAGTTTATGACAGCGGTAAGGTTGAGCTTGAATACAGACTTACAACAGGCGGTGTAAAGGTTGACGGTTCAAATTGGAATTGGACAGGACATGAATATACAATGGGAATGAAACTTCTTGACAGTGAGGGCAACAATATTGTGACTATATATCAGCCGTATACTACAAAGGCTCAAAACTTGATGGCACAAACTTCTGCCGATTCTGCGGCAGCTGCTGTAACTGCATCAGGTTCGGGATGGTCAAACAGCGGTAACGTTGCGGGTAATATTCAAGGTAGTTCAAAGCGTTGGAAAGTAAAAGTCACATTGGATTATGATAATGATAATTGTACTGTAAAGGTTATGGGTACAGACGGAACATGGGCAAATGATGACGGCGTAATGCAAAGAACATTTGCGCTAAACGGTGCTAAATTCAAGACATTAAGTTTGTATACTCAAAAAATGGAAGATTATGCTTCGGCTACTTTAACAGCGTCGCCGAAAATCGAAAACCTTGCATACAGTAAGTCAACGACTGCTTCGGGTGTAACAGAAGAATTGTATAACAAGGGCGGTGACAGTAAGTTTGCTGAAAGTGACTTGACAGATTGGACACAAGTAGGTACAGACACTGCGTCACTTGCTGTAGACAGCGACAATAACCGTATTTGGTATAATGCGACTCAACCGACAGGTGAATACAGTGCGGAAAAGAATTTTGAAGTAGGCAATAATGCTATCGTAACTTATGATGTTGATTGGTATTTCGGAAGTGCGGTAAACAGAGACGGTAACTTTGAGTATCTTCAAATCGGTAATATTCGTCTTGGTTGGACAAACGGCTATAAGATGTTCCTAAGCACAGACGGCGGAGCAACATGGCTTGACAGCGACAGTGACGGCACAAATGACAGCATATTCAACGGTGCAAATCAAACATACACTAAGAATGTTAAAGTGACGGTTAATACTGCTACAGGTGTAGCATCACTTTGGTTTGACGGAACAAAAGTAGGCGATTATACTACAGAAAACGCAACAAATGCTGTTAAATTCGGATTTACTCGTGCCGGTGCGGCACCTAACTGGGCTGTTCCGAACGGTATCGACAGAATTAAAGTGTCACAATTTGTTCAAGGTGAAGAACCGCTTGAATTTTCAGAAGTGAAAGTAAGTGGAAAAGACGATAAGACTGCTACGGTAACATATGCGGTTGTTGATGAAGATGTTGATGACATTTCATTGATAGGTGCATTGTATGGCAAGGACGGTAAACTTGTTGAAATCAAGACAGTCCCTGTTGCCAATGTTGAAAAAGGCAAATATTTGGAAAGTGAAATTACTTTTGACAAAAGTATCAAAGAAAATAATTTGAAAGTATTTATGTGGGATTCGCTTGGCGGTATGACAGCACTTTGCGAAAATGCTCAATAACAAATTTAAAAACAAAAATCGCAGACTATAAGGTCTGCGATTTTTTTAATGTGTTATTTAGTATGTTTTCGAGTTCTATTGCTTTTGATACGACTTCGGGGTCGGAAAGACAATAATTTTTTTCAATTATAAGATTATCAAAATCTGTTTTCAGTTGTTTAATGTTGTTCATTTATGTATGCTCCTTTCAATTACACGGTTATATATAAACCACTGCTTGTTGTATTTATTTTACAATATATGATAAAACTTGTCAATATATTGTGGTATAAAAGGAGCAACTTTCGTGTTGCAGAAAACGACACAACCGTTTAAATTTCATTATCTTTCTTCGCTTTAACCTGTAAAACGACAAAAGCTGACACAGCGGCAATCATAAACAGTATTGCAACAAGCTGAGAAATGCCGAGAACATTTGGAATTACATATAATATATAATTCGGATTTCTCATACCTTCAAGAAACAGTCTGCCGAATGAATACCAGAAAATATAGAAACAAAATACCTGTCCGTCATTCTTTTTCTTGTCACGAATCAGAAGAAGTATCACAAGTCCGATAACATTCCATATCGATTCATATAAAAATAATGGGTGAACAGGTGCTGCACCGTTTATGGACATACCGAAAAGGCTGTTTGTTTCACCGCCGTACACTTCGACGTTTACAAAGTTTCCGAAACGTCCGATTGCTTGACCGATAAAAAGACCTGGTGCACATACGTCAAAGACTTTGGCGATATTCAGCTTTTTAACTTTGCAGTATATAACGGTTGAGATTATCGCACCGATAATACCGCCGTAAATAGCAAGTCCGCCGTTCCAGACTTTAAACATATCGGCTATCGAGTCAAATTCATCGAGTGCGAAAAGCACATAATATATTCTTGCGCCGATTATTCCGAAAATAAGTCCGAACAAGGCGATATCCCATACATTATCTTTTTTCACACCACGCTTTTCACAGGTTTTATAAACGAAAAACAATCCTAAAAGAAAACCCGAAAGAATGATAAGCGCATACCAATAAATAGGCTTTGAACCTATTGAAAATGCGACAGGTGAAATGTTTAGAGAAATACTGAGTTTAGGAAAAGCAATGTTGTTCATAATCATACCTCCTTCATAGTAAGTGAAATACGTTTTTTCGGTACGTCAACTTCAAGTACACGAACTTTCACAACGTCACCGACTGAAAGTACGTCGGTTGGGTGCTTGATGTATCGGTCACATATTTGCGATATGTGTACAAGTCCGTCTTGATGAACACCTATATCGACAAATGCACCGAAATCTATAACGTTTCTCACCGTTCCCGTCAGTACCATATCTGGTTTTAAGTCCTCCATTGAGAGAATGTCGCTTCTTAAAACAGGTTGCGGCAATTCTTCACGCGGGTCGCGACCTTTCTTGATAATACTGTCGGCAATGTCTTTTAAAGTGATTTCACCTATTCCGAGTTCTTCGGCTAATTTATGTGTATTTTCTTTCGACAGACGTTGCTTTAAATCCGCAACTGTGCCGTCTTGAACGTCTTGTTCGGTATATCCCATATGTTTAAGCAGCTGCGTGGCGGCTTTGTAGCTTTCAGGGTGGACGGAGGTGTTGTCAAGGACGTTGTCACCGTCTGTTATACGCAAGAAACCTGCGCACTGCTCAAATGCCTTTGCACCGAGTTTTGGCACTTTCAAAAGTTCTTTTCTTGTATTGAATTTACCGTTTTCTTCGCGATATGTGATTATGTTTTTTGAAACGGTTTTGTTAATTCCGGCAACATATGAAAGCAGTGACGGAGAGGCGGTGTTAAGGTCGACACCAACACTGTTTACACAATTTTCAACCACTCCTCCGAGTGCCTCACCAAGTCGCTTTTGGTTCATATCGTGCTGATACTGTCCGACGCCGATTGACTTAGGGTCAATTTTTACAAGCTCTGCAAGCGGGTCTTGCACACGTCTTGCTATTGAAACGGCACTTCTGAGTGCAACATCATACTGCGGAAATTCTTCGGTTGCAAGCTTTGACGCACTGTAAACCGACGCACCTGCCTCGTTTGTCATAATGTAAAATACTTCTCGGTCAATTTCTTTTAAAAGGTCGGAAATAAATATTTCACTTTCCTTTGAGGCTGTTCCGTTACCGATTGAAATTAAGTTTACGTTGTTTCTTAAAATCATATCCGTAAGAATTTTCTTAGCCTTGTCTTTGTCGTGGTTAGGCAATGTGCAGTAAACAACGTTGGTGTCAAGGACTTTACCTGTTTCGTCCACAACCGCGACTTTGCACCCTGTTCTGTAACCCGGGTCAAAGCCCATAACGATTTTATCCTTAATAGGCGGTTGCAATAAAAGTCCCGAAAGATTTTGATTGAATACCTTTATTGATGCCTCCTCGGCATTTTCCGTAAGCATATTGCGTATTTCTGTTGATATGGACGGCGCGATGAGTCGTTTATAACTGTCCTCAGCGGCAAGTTTGACGTACTTTGTAGACGGTGATTCGTGTTTTGGAGTAAGTCGTCTGAAAAGATAGTTTGTGATTTTTTCTTCGTCAATATCAATTTTTACCGATAAAAATCCTTCTTTTTCGCCACGATTTATCGCAAGCAATCTGTGGTTTGCAAGCTTTTTTATTGGTTCAGCAAAATCATAGTAAAGACGGTATACACTGTCGTCTTCTGTTGACGCTTTTGAAACCAAAAGACCAAAGTCGATTGTTTTTTGACGAATATCTTTTCTGTATTCGGGGTTATCACTGATTTCTTCGGCAATTATATCCATAGCACCGGCTATTGCGTCCTCACTGCTTTCAACATCTTTTTCGGCGTCGATAAAATCAAGCGAAATACTTTCTATATTATCGCTCGGATTTTGTGCAAGGATAATTTCGGCAAGCGGTGCCAGTCCTTTCTCTTTTGCGATAGTCGCTCTTGTGCGTCGTTTCGGTCTGAACGGACGGTATATATCCTCAAGTTCCGATAATGTTACGGCATTTTCGATTGATTTTTCGATTTCAACGGTCAAATTTTCTTGCTCGTCAATCAAACGCAATATTTCTTCTTTTTTATCTTCAAGGTTACGTAAATATGAAAGCCTGTCGTAAAAATCTCGTAATATTTCATCACTTAGAGAGCCTGTTGCCTCTTTTCTGTAACGGGCAATGAAAGGAATTGTGTTTCCGTCATCAATCAGTTTTACGGTGTTTGTAACCTGTTCGGAACGTAAGTTAAATTCAGACGTAAGCTGATTTATGATTTTTTCTTCTGATTTTTCCATTATGTATATCCTCCAAAAAATAATGCTTTGCTTTGAAATTATTCTGTAACAATTCTGCAAATGAATTTTAAAAATTCTATTCACAAACTGAAATATTTGTGATATAATAGTAACAACCACAATATATAGTGTGCAATTATGTAAACTCAACACCAAATATATATGTGATTAAAAATGCAGTTAAGCTAATTATATCCCATTTAGCTTAATTTTACAAGCAAAACAGTAAAATGAGTTAAAATGAGATGTGCAAGCTGAAAAAAATACAAAAAACCTATTGCACTTTTGATTGATTTAGGGTAAAATGGAGTTAATGGGAGCGGATTGGAGCGTTTGGGGTGACAAACGGTCAAATTGGAGAGAGTAACCCATAAATCAATAAAAAGGCAGGTGACATTGAATATGGTAAATTTTGTTGACGAATATCCGCGTCAGCTTGACGAGCGCGGAAGAATTATCTTGCCTGCCAAAGTTAGAGAAAATATGTCCGAAACAGTGTACGTTACACGTTCAATGTCAGATAAATGCCTTCAATTATACACACAAGAGGAATGGGATAAGATTTCTGAAAAGATTAATCAACTCCCAACTGCCACAGACAGAAATGCTGCGGCTTTTGTACGTTTGTTTTTCGGTAAGGCTACTTCAGCCGTTATAGACAAGCAAGGCAGAGTGCCAATCGCAAAGCGTCTGATGGAATATGCTAACCTGAAAAAAGATGTTGTGCTTGTAGGTGCAAACACACGTCTTGAAATATGGGACAGTGAAGAATGGGATAGATACCAAGATGAACTTTCAGACGATATTATGATGGACGGAATATTAAATTACGGACTTAATATTTGATTTGAGGTTGTCGATAAAGTGTTGACGGTTCAAAAAATTAATTGAAAGGGAATCAAAATGAAATTTAAACATATTTCAGTATTGTTTGGGGAAAGTATTGACGCGCTGAATATTAAACCGAACGGTATATATGCAGACGGCACACTCGGCGGCGGCGGACATTCGCACGGTATTTTGTCAACAAACGATTCGTGCCGACTTATCGGTATAGACCAAGACAAAGAGGCTATTGCGGCGGCAAAGGAACGTCTTAAAGAATTTGACGGCAGAGTGACGTTCGTAAATCGCAATTTCAGCGAGATTAAGGATATTTTATCAGAACTTGATATTGATGAAATTGACGGTGCGGTACTTGATTTGGGCGTGAGTTCATATCAGCTCGATAATGCCGAAAGAGGTTTCAGCTATATGCACGATGCCGCTCTTGACATGAGAATGAATACGTCTTCGCCGAAATCGGCATATGACGTTGTAAATTCATATTCATGTGAGGAATTGATGCGTATTTTTTATGACTACGGCGAAGAAAAGTGGTCAAAGCGTATTGCGGAATTTATTTGTGAAAAACGTAAAACAAAGCCTGTTGAAACAACATTTGAACTTGTTGAAATCATAAAGGCGGCAATACCGAAAAAAGCCCGTATGGAAGGCGGACATCCTGCAAAGAGAGTGTTCCAGGCGATAAGAATTGAAGTCAATAACGAACTCGGAATATTGGAAAATGCTATTAAAGACTTTGTGTCAAGCATAAAATCTGGCGGGAGATTGGCGATTATAACGTTCCATTCACTTGAGGACAGAATTGTCAAAAAAACATTTCAGGATTTGGCAAGGGGTTGCACTTGTCCGAAAGAATTTCCGGTATGCGTATGCGGCAAGAAACCGGAAATTAAAATTATTTCAAGGAAACCGATTTTACCGTCGGAAGAAGAACTTGAATATAATTCACGTTCAAAAAGTGCAAAATTGAGAATTGCCGAAAAATTATAGGATAGGCTAAAGGATAATTAAGGGAGAGAATTATTGTGGAATACGGAAATTTGGCATATAAATTGCCGGAACAGTATGATGAACCGATAAAAAAGAGAAAACCACAAAAGAGAAAAGAGAAAACAGTTAATACCACAGCAGTCAGTAACAAGAGGAATCATGAACAAATGCAGTATAAGAGAACAATTTTTCGTGGAATATGCGTGACAGTGCTTTTGGCTGTATCAGCAGGATTTATGATTTCAAAATTCGTTGCTGTGAATGAAATGAACCAGCAGGTTGCGTCACTTAAAAGTCAGCTTACAACGCTTGAATCAGCAACAAGTCAGATGGTTTTTGATCTTGAACAGAGTGTTGACCTTACAAAAATTGAAAAAGAGGCAACAACAAGATTGGGTATGCAAAGACCTGAAAAGTATCAGACAATATATGTAAACGTAAAGCAAGAGGATATGACAGAGAAAACTGCCGGTGAAGTAGAGGGGTTTGGACACGGTATTGTGTCTGTATTGAAAAAGATTGGTGGTAATATTGTACAATTTTTCAGCATAAAATAAAAATGGACTTCTATAATTATAAAATTATGAAAAATGTACATTTATTAAAGTATTAAAAGGAATTGATAAATTAATGAAACCATCATTAAATGAAATTAAAAAGAAAACGATATTTATGGTGTGTATCGTTGCTGTACTGCTTGCGTTGCTTGTTTTGCGAGTGGCATATTGGCAGATAATAAGAGGTGACGAGCTTTCGAGCAAGGCAAAGGCACAACAGCAGGGCAGCAGTATTGTTACAGCGTCAAGAGGAGACATTTACGACCGTAACGGTAAGGTGCTTGCGGAAAGTGCAACGGTAAACACACTTATTTGCAATCCTAAGGATATTGAGGCGGACGGTGACAGTGAAGTAATCGCCGCAAGATTGGCTCCTGTTTTGAATATGGATCAAAACGAAATCCTTAAGATTATAACAAAAAATTCAAGATACCAAGTTATAAAAAAACGTCTTACGAACGAACAGACCGAGGCGGTAAAAAAATTAAGAGATTCAGATGTTGACGCAACGATTGCAAAAGCATTTAAAGGGGTATATTTTGAAAATGATTCAAAGAGATATTATCCGTTCAACGTTGCACCGCATATTTTGGGATTTACGGGATATGACAATAACGGTTTGCAGGGAATTGAACTTACTTTCGACGATGAGCTTATGGGGCGTAACGGAAGTATAGAAACTAATCAGTCGGCAAAGGGTACAACACTTAAAGACCAACAAAATGAGTATTTGAACAGTTCTCAAAACGGTGATGACGTTGTGCTTACGATTGATGAAACAATCCAGCATTTCCTTGAAAAGCACCTTGAAGAAGCGGTTACGGAAAACAAGCTTAAAGAGGGTGCGGCAGGTATTATTATGAACCCGAAAACGGGCGAAATACTTGCAATGGCAACTAAGCCTGATTTTGACGTAAATAATCCGTATGATATTGACCAGTTTGAAAAATATGCGATAGATTTGGGATATGATACATCAGATGACACAAGTGACGATCCCGATGCAACACCGAAACCGACAGAAGATCCGAATAATTTAAGTGACGAGGCCATTGCGAAAATAAGAAATAAAATGTGGAGAAACAAGGTTATTTCGGATACATATGAACCGGGCTCGACATTTAAGATTATTACTGCGGCGGCGGCTTTGGAAGAACACGTTGTAGACCTTAATTCAACATTCTATTGTCCGGGATTTAAGATTGTTGCCGACAGAAAAATCGGTTGTGCAAACAAGAGCGGTCACGGCGCTCAAACATTTGTAGAGGGTGTAAGAAACTCTTGTAACCCTGTATTTATGGAATTGGGCGAAAGACTTGGGTATGAGAAATTTATGGAATATTTCACTGCATTCGGTCTTACCGAAAAGACAAACGTCGAACTTGTCGGCGAGGCGTCAAGTATTTATTACCACAATAAAATGAGTGAAGTCGATATTGCGACAAGTTCATTCGGTCAAGGTTTCCAAATAACACCGATTCAGCTTGTAACAGCCGTTTCGGCGGTTATCAACGGCGGTGAAAGAATGAAACCGCAGATTGTAAAGGAAATCAGAAACTCAAACGGAATTTTGAAAACGTATGAGCCGGAGGTTATAAGCCGAGTTATTTCGGAAGAAACATCTCAGCAAATGAGAGAAATTCTTGAATCGGTTGTATCGTTGCCGACATCAACAGGTAAAAATGCGTATGTAAAAGGTTGCCGTATCGGAGGTAAAACAGGTACTTCGGAAAAAGGTAACCGTGACGAAGAAAAACGTATTGCGTCATTTATCGGTTTTGCTCCTGCAAACGATCCGGAAATAGTGTGTCTTATAATGCTTGACGAACCACAGGTTGATAACAAATACGGCGGTACAATAGCCGCACCTTTGGCAGGTGAAGTTATTGAAGATGTACTAAACTATCTCGGTGTTGAAAAGCAGTACACAGAAAATGAAGAACCAGACGTTAAGCAGGAAATACCTGACGTTAGAACAATGGATTTGACAGAGGCGAAGAAAGCCGTTGTTGACAAAAAGTTGAATGTTCAAGTGAGAGGTGACGGAGATACGGTAGTTGACCAGCTTCCGAAACCGGGTACAATGCTTAACGAAGATTCAACGGTAATATTATATACAGAAGAAATTGACAAAACACATACGGTAACGGTACCTAATCTTAAAGGAATGTCCGTGGATAATGCGAAATATACTCTTGAAATGAGCGGATTGAACTTTGAGATTGTCGGTGCGGGACACAGTGAAGTGTCGAGTGCGTATGCGGTAAATCAGAGCATAGCGGCAGGCGAGGAGGTTACACCTGCAACAGTAATAGGCGTGGAATTCCGCCAAGTAACTTCAGACTAATAGGACAGGGGGAAATGTCAAATGTTAGCAAGTGAATTATTAGGCAGTAAATGGCTTGATGAGCATGAAGATATAGATATAACCGGAATAGCGTACGATTCAAGAAACGTACTTCCGGGAAACGTTTTTGTATGTATCAAAGGCTTTGAAACGGACGGACATAAATATGCAGAAATGGCAGTTAAAAACGGTGCGTCACTAATCGTTGCCGAAGATAAAATAGATGTAGATGTACCTGTTTGGTATGTTGAAAATTCGAGAGTTGAAATTGCGGAAATGGCTTGTAAGTATTACGGCAATCCGTCAAGCAAATTCAAACTTATCGGTATCACAGGCACAAACGGTAAGACTACAATAACATATTTAATAAAGAGTATAATCGAAACAGCCGGTATGAGAATCGGTGTTATCGGTACAAATCAAAATATTATCGGCGACAAGGTACTTGTTACGCAAAGTACAACACCTACAACACCGAACGCACTTGAACTTCAACAGCTGTTTGCGGAAATGGTTGACAGTGATGCGGAATGTGTTGTAATGGAAGTTTCGAGTCACGCACTTGAACTTGAAAGAGTACACGGTTGTCACTTTGACGTGGGTGTGTTCACAAATCTTACACGTGACCATCTTGATTTCCATAAAACTATGGAAAATTACTTAAATGCAAAGGCTAAGCTGTTTAAAATCAGCGATAAGGGTGTTGTTAATTTCGACGACGACGGCGGTAAGAAGATTGTTGCAAACAATGACTGCGATATATTAAAAGTCGGTCTTTCGGACGGTTGCGACCTTAAAGCGAAAAATATTGAAATTTCATCATCGGGTGCTGATTTTGATGTTGAATATGACGGTAAGACATATCGTGTCCATATAGTAATTCCGGGCAAGTTCAGCGTATATAATGCAATATGCGCTATGGGTGCGGCACTTCAGATGGGTATTGATATGGATACCATTATCAAAGGTCTTGAAAATGCAACAGGAGTTGTCGGACGTGTTGAGGTTGTTCCTACAAATACCGATTATACGGTTATAATCGACTATGCACACACACCGGACGGTCTTGAAAATATAATTAAAACCGTTAAAGATTTTGCAAAGGGTGAGGTTATAACATTGTTCGGCTGCGGCGGTGACAGAGATAATACGAAGCGACCGATTATGGGTGAAATCGCCGGAAAACTTTCGGATTACAGCATTATAACGTCAGACAATCCGCGTACGGAAGACCCTGTTTCTATTATAGAACAGATAGAAGTCGGAATGAAACGCACAGACGGAAAATATAAAGTAATAGTCGACAGACGAGAGGCTATCGCGTATGCTCTTGACCACGCAAAGAAAGATGATGTAATCATTCTTGCGGGTAAGGGACAGGAAACATATCAGATAATAGGTAAAGAGAAACACGACTTTGACGAACGTGTTGTTGTATATAAACACCTTAATAAATAATTGAAAAGGGCGGCTGAAAAACTACCGCCCTTATTTTTGAGCATAGGACAAAAAGAGAGAAAGGATTTAATTTATTATGCAGGCAATGACGATTGAAGATGTATTAAAAGCAACAGGGGGAACACTTTTAAGCGGTGATGTACACCAAACTTTTAACGATGTAATCAGTGATTCGAGAAAGGTTACGGCAGGTGTGCTTTTTGTGCCGCTTGTCGGTGAAAAGTTTGACGGTCACGAATTTATAAAGGCGGCTTTCGACCTTGGTGCTTCGGCTGTTTTGACACAGAGAGATACCGAGCTTTTAGTAGATAAGACAATCGTAAAGGTTGAAGATACATTAAAAGCATTCGGCGACATTGCAAAGTATTACAAGCAAAAGTATAATGTTCCGACTGTTTCCGTTACGGGCAGTGTGGGAAAAACTACTACTAAAGATATGCTTGCATCAGTCCTTTCACAGAAGTATAATACACTTAAGACAATGGGCAACTTCAATAATGAAATAGGTTTGCCTATTACGATTTTCGGACTTGAAAAAGAACATGAGGCGGCTGTTCTTGAAATGGGAATGAACCATTTCGGTGAAATAGAACATCTTGCTGATATAGGCAGACCTGATGTTGCGGTTATAACAAACATCGGTCAGTCGCATATTGAAAATCTCGGCTCACGCGAAGGCATTTTCAAGGCGAAAATGGAAATGACAAAGCTGTTTACAAAGGATAATACACTTATAGTAAACGGTGATGACGATTACCTTTCAAAAACAAAGGGTATGGGTGAATACAAGGTAGTATATTACGGTATAACAAATCCCGAAAATGATGTTTACGCAAAGGATATTGAAAATAACGGACTTAACGGAATTAAATTCACCGCAGTTGTTGACGGCGGCGAATATCCTATTGAAGTAAATATTCCGGGTAAACATAATGTGTACAATGCACTTGCGGCAATATGCGTAGGACGTGAATTTGATGTGCCTATGGATAAGATTGCAGAGGGAATACGCAGTTTTGAACTTACAAAAATGAGATTGGCTGTTGAAGAATATAACGGTATTACGATAATCAATGACTGTTATAATGCGTCACCGGATTCGATTAAAGCGGCACTCGGAGTGCTTGCGGATACAGATAAAAACAGAAAAGTCGCAATTTTGGGCGACGTGCTTGAAATGGGCGATTTTGCAAAAGACGCACATTACAATCTCGGTAAGGTTGTCAAGGAGAACGGAGTGGACTTGCTTATAACAGCCGGTGAAAATATGAAATATCTTGCACAAGGTGCAAAGGATAACGGTGTAGAAAATATAGTGTCATTTGATAAAACTCTTGAAGTGTGCAACTATGTCAAAGATGAAATCAAGAGCGGTGACGCGGTGCTTATAAAGGCGTCAAGAGGAATGCACTTTGAAGAAGTATATAACACAATTAAAAATAAATAACGAGAGGAAAAGGATTAAAAAATGGAATTGATAAAAGAAATGTTAATGTCATCATTGCTTACACTTGTCGTTGCACTTGTTGTAACGCTTGTGTTCGGACCTGTGTTTATTCCGTGGCTCAGAAAACTTAAATTCGGTCAGGAAATAAGAGAAGAAGGTCCGAAGTGGCACCAGAAAAAATCGGGTACACCGACAATGGGCGGTATTATGTTCATAGTTGCAATGGCGATTGCGATACTTGTAACAACCGTCATTTTTGCAATGAACGGTAATTTTAACACGACATACGCAAGATGTATTGTATTGTTTGTAATTTCACTCGGTTTCGGTGTTATCGGTTTTGTGGACGATTACATTAAAGTAGTAAAAAAACGTAATCTCGGACTTACAGCACCGCAGAAATTCATAATGCAAGTTGTGCTTGCGGCAATTTATATTGCAGTGCTTTACTTCATAGGCGAGCTTGATACGGCGATTAAAATACCGTTTACAAGTATTGAATGGATAATGCCGATATGGCTTTACATACCGTTCGTAATGTTCGTTGTCGTAGGTGTTGTAAATGCTGTAAATCTTACAGACGGACTTGACGGTTTGGCATCAAGTATAACGACAATAGTTGGAATATTCTTTATGCTTGTGTCATATATCGTATTTAAAGAGTATGGCGTGACTGTATTTTCAGCGGCATTAATCGGCGGTTTGATAGGATTTTTGTGGTATAATAAATATCCTGCAAAGGTGTTTATGGGTGATACAGGCTCACTTTTCTTGGGTGCGTCGGTTGCACTTATGGCGATTGACCTAAAAATGCCTATACACCTTATATTGATAGGTTTTGTATACTTTATGGAAACACTTTCTGTAATTATGCAGACTGCATATTTCAAATATACAAAGAAGAAATACGGTGAGGGAAGAAGAATATTCAAGATGAGCCCTATTCACCACCATTTTGAAATGTGCGGTTGGAAAGAAAAGAAAATCGTTGCGGTATTTACATTGGTAACGGTAATTACTTGTGCTGTTGCATATTTTGCAATTTAAGACGAATTAATCGGAAGGAGATTTAGATATGGCAGGGACTGCATATCCTAAAAGAGCTATAAAACAGAATAGACGAACAACTCGTGCTAAAATAGGAAAACCGGTTAAGCTTGCACGAATGGGAGAGATAGACTATACATTTTTGTTTATAGTAATATTGTTGCTTTCATTCGGTTTGGTAATGCTGCTCTCGGCGTCTGCACCTGCCGGAAATACTTTACATAATAATTCGTACTACTTCTTTAATAAACAATTCCTTTGTGCAATATTGGGACTTATCGGAATGTGGGTTATTTCAAGGATTGATTACAATAAATATAAAAATACCGTTCCGAAGTTTATGATTGTATGTACAATACTTTTGGTCTGCGTTCTTATACCGGGTTTGGGCGTAAAATTGAACGGTTCGAGAAGATGGCTTAATACTCCGTTTCTTCAGCTTCAACCGTCGGAATTTATGAAACCCGTTATAGCGATGTATTTTGCACGACTTGTCGATTCGGGAAAATATAATTTGAAACATCTTAAGGGTAATTTGCCGTATATAGGAGTTATGCTTATAGTTGTCGGACTTATGCTTATGGAAACACACCTTAGCGGTGCGATAGTTATTGCCGGTATCGGTGTAAGCGTTATGATTGCAGGCGGTACACCGATTAAACCCGTACTTATCGGAGCACTTATTCTTTTGCCGATCGGCTTAATCGGCGTCCGCGCACTCAGCGGTGTAAGATGGGCACGCGTAACAAGTTTTATGAATCCGTTTGCGGATATTCGTGACGAAAGTTATCAGGTTGTGCAAGGACTTTATGCGATTGGCTCGGGCGGTATTTTCGGACTTGGCTTGGGACAGAGTGTACAGAAATATTCGTATTTGCCTGAACCGTATAATGACTTTATATTCGCGATTGTTTGTGAGGAACTTGGTCTTATCGGTGCGGCTGTTGTAATTTTGCTTTTTGCGGCGCTTATTATAAGAGCAATAAGAATTGCTATGAATGCACCCGATACATACGGCTCACTTGTTGCGGTGGGTATTGCGGCTCAGCTTGCTATTCAGACGATACTTAATATCGCCGTTGCAACGTCAAGCGTACCGAATACAGGTGTCGCATTGCCGTTTTTCAGTTACGGCGGTACGGCAATAATAACGCTTTTATGTGAAATGGGAGTATTGCTTAATATATCAAGACATTCCGTAAAAGATTAATGTGGAGGAAGATTTATGAGAGTATTATTTGCGGGCGGAGGAACAGGCGGACATATTAATCCGGCTATTTCAATCGCCGATTATGCAGCTAAACAGGATAAGGATTTTAAGGCTTTGTTTGTCGGTACAAAATCGGGACTTGAAACAAAACTTGTACCGAAAGCAGGATATGATATTGAATATATCGAAATACAAGGTTTTGACAGAAAGCATATTTTCAGAAATTTTGAAACGGTAAAAAAACTTATTTCCGCAAGAAGAAAGTGTAATAAGATTATAAAGGAATTTAAACCCGACTGTATCGTTTGTACGGGCGGATATGTAAGCGGCCCTGTTGCTATGGCATCAAAGAAAATGAAAGTGCCGTCGCTTATACATGAGCAAAATGTGTATCCGGGTATGACGGTAAAAGGCAGTGCAAATTATGTTACATATCTTGCACTCAGCTTTGAAGAAACAATTAATCATATGCAGCATAAGGAAAAATGTGTTGTAACAGGCAATCCGCTCAGAAGTGAAATACTTCATTCCGATTACAAAAAGTCAAGAGAAAAGCTCGGCATAAAAAAGCCGTTTGTGCTTATTTTCGGCGGCAGTTTGGGTGCGGACAGAATTAATGATACGGTAATCGGTATGCTTGACAGAATATCAAAGGACAATAAAATCGAATTGCTGTTCGGAACCGGTGACAGAAATTACGATAAAATAATGAATAAAATTAAGGAGAGCAGAATAACTCTTTCGGATAACATAAAGATTGTGTCATATATTGACAATATGGCGGAGTGTATGGCGGCGGCAGACGTTGTTGTATCAAGAGCAGGTGCGATAACCGTAAGCGAAATTGCTGCACTCGGTAAACCGTCAATACTTATTCCGTCACCGAATGTTGTCCGTAATCACCAAGAGCAGAATGCAAGAGAATTTGAAAATAAGAATGCGGCAGAATTAATTTTAGAAAAAGATTTGACGTCTGACGCATTATACGATAAAATAATGTCTATGGTAAGCGATAAGGAGAGATTGAAAGAAATGTCGGAAAATTTGAAACCGCTTGCCAAAGTAGACGCACTTGAAAAAATATATGAGCTTATGATGAAAATGGCAAAAGGAGATAGAGAATGAAAATCACAACAGTAAAAGGTACAAATGATTATCTTCCTGAAGAAGTCAGACTTAGAGATTATCTTCAAAATCAAATTTTAAATACATATCAGGATGCCGGCTTTGAACGTATTATGACGCCTGCAGTTGAAGATATTGAAAATCTTGATAAGAGTGACGGCGGTGATAATCTTAATTTGATATTTAAAATTTTAAAGCGTGGAGATAAGCTAAAGAAAGCAATGGACAGCGGTGATACAAATAAGCTTTGTGATATGGGACTTAGATATGACCTTACACTTCCGCTTTCGAGATATTATGCAAATAATCGTGAACAACTTGTTCTTCCTGCAAAGTGTATACAGATTGATAAGGTGTACAGAGCGGAAAGACCGCAAAAGGGCAGACTTCGTGAGTTTGTGCAGTGTGATATTGATATAATCGGCTCATCTTCTATAAGCTCTGAAATCGAGCTTATTCATACAACAGCAAAAGCACTTTTGTCGCTTGATATAAAGGACTTTACTGTAAAAATTAATGACAGAAGAATTTTAAGAGCATTGCTTAAAGGTGTAGGCTTTGAAGAAAGTCAGCTTGACAGCGTGTGTATTACATTTGATAAAATGGATAAAATCGGTACTGAGGGTGTTATCGGTGAGCTTACCGATAAAGGCTTTGACGGCGGTGCTATCGCAAAATTCGGTGAGGTCATCGCAAAACCACTTACTGTTGAAAGCGTAAAAGATGTTTGCGGTGAAGAATCTGCCGAAAGTATTGAAACAATAATTAATGCCGTTGAAAAACTTTCGGACGGTGCGTATAAGATTAAGTTCGATATTTCGCTTGTAAGAGGTCAGGGATATTATACGGGTACTGTTTTTGAAATCGTAAGCGATAAGTTTAAAGGCTCTATTGCCGGCGGCGGTCGTTATGATAACTTAATCGGTAAATTTACGGGTGAAAATATTCCTGCGGTAGGTTTTTCAATAGGTTTTGAAAGAATTTTCTCACTTCTTACAGAGGCAGGATATACAATTCCCGATACTAAAAAGAGAATTGCTTTGCTTCACGATAAAGCAGACGTTGTAAATGCAATAGAAGAGGCAGAAAAACTGCGTAAGGATTATGATGTTGTAATCTATGAAAAGCCAAAGAAATTGTCTAAATTCCTTGATAAAATTCAGGCAAAGGGTTACTTTGGTTTCTGCTTCCTTGGAGAAGAAATAAGAGAATTGAAGAAATAAGAATTAAAGCAAGCTATACAACAAAATAGCTTGCTTTTGTTGCTTGAGAATGTGAGGTTGTGAAAATATGAATTTGGGATTTTATATGCCTACAAAGGTTATTGTGGGAAAGAATTGTGTCAGAGAAAACAGCGATGTTTTCAAAATAGGAAAGAAAGCACTTATCGTAACAGGCAAAAATTCCGCAAAATCAAGCGGTGCACTTGACGATGTCAAATATGCACTTGAAAAGAATAATATTGAATATGTAATATTCGATAAGGTTATGAGTAATCCGACAGTTGAGTGTGTGTATGACGGTGCGGAAACGGCAATGGAGGAAGAAGTTGATTTTGTCATTGCCATAGGCGGCGGCTCGCCGATGGACTCGGCAAAGGCTATTGCATTGCTGGCAGTATCGGACATTGAAAGAAAGAATTTGTTTGACGGCAACATAGGCAATAAGGCACTTCCTATGATACATATTCCGACAACTGCCGGAACCGGTTCGGAGGTTACGCCGTATGCGATTTTGACAAACCACGAAAAACAGACAAAAAAAAGTATTGCGTCACCATGCCTTTTCCCAACATACGCATTGCTTGACGCAAAATACACAAAAAATCTCGGACTTGCCACTACGGTAAATACCGCAATAGATTCACTTTCACATTCGGTTGAAGGAATGATGTCAAAGAGGGCGAATATAATGGCTGATGTAATAGCTAAAGAGGCTGTTAAAATTATTGCGTCAACATTTGACGATTTGATTAACGGTGAACTTACGGAAGACGACAGAGAAAAACTGCTTTATGCGTCAATGCTTGGAGGTGTTGTCATATCGCAAACAAAAACAACGGCGGTACACGCAATGGGCTATTCGCTTACATATTTCAAAAATATCGACCACGGCAGAGCAAACGGATTGTTGCTCGGTGAGTTTACAAAGTATATTGAAAGAAATGATAAGGACAGAGTTAAGGAAATATTGTCTTGTATGAATTTAGACAGTGCAGAAGAATTTAAAAATATTCTCGTGAAAATTTTGGGTGATAAAGAAAAGTTTGAAAAAGAAGAACTTGAATTGTATGCAGAAATTGCTCAAAATGCAGGCGGTACACTAAACAGTATGTTCGTTCCGTCAAAAGATGAAATACTTCAAATATATGTTGAGTCATTGATGTAAAAACGGCGGTCTTTGACCGCTGTTTTTTTTATGTGTGGAATGTTAAAGGGCGGCCAATGACCGCCCGTACGAATATGAATGGCAGATGACCGCTTATGTTAAACAATCGCTTATGTTAAACAATATTGTATGTAGGGGCGACCATTGGTCGCCCTTTTTATAGGATATTAAGGCAGTAGGGGACGGCGCCACGATGTCCCGAGAAGCCACCCCACAGTCGGCGTTGCCGACAGCTCCCCACAAGGGGAGCCAAAAAGCCTCTCCTTGAGGAGAGGTGTCACGAAGTGACGGAGTGGCAAAAATTAATCACCAGTCAAAAAATCTTTCGGCGATTTACCGGTAAGTTTTTTAAACGCTTTATAAAACGTGGAATAATCATTAAACCCACATTCATAGCAAAGCCCCATAATATCCGCACCTTCGGAAAGCACTTGTTTCGCCTTAGTGATTTTTCTTGTATTCATAAATTCTTTTATTGTAATACCGGTCTGTTTTTTAAATGTATGGCACATATAATACTTATTAATAAAAAATTTTTCTGCTAAAAAATCCAGTGTTATATCTGCGGAAATATTATCGGTAAGGTAATCTATTATATCGTCAATACGGTTATTATTTGTCGGTTTTATCGGCAAAACGGTGTTGTCAAGTGCATGATTTACCGCGACAAGAAACTGTAAAAAATACGATTTTATCATAGCGTCACTTTCGGGTACTCTGTTTAAAATGTAATGTTCAACATTTTTGAAATAATCGTAAAGTCCGAAAGACTGAACAATGTCTGACGGTATTCTGTTATTTTCGCCAATAGGTGAAGAATTTATTTTATCAAACAAATCAAATTCGGTGATAAAGTCGGGATGTATCTGCATAAAAATGCGCTCATACGGCTTTTCTGATTGAAAGAAAATCGTATGAAGTTCTCCGGGTTTTGTAAGCAAAATATCGCCGGGGTGAATTTTATATAGATTATCTTCGACTATGTACGTTGCATCACCCGATATAAAATATAGAAATTCATAATATTTATGAAGGTGCAAGTTAAGCTCCGGAGGCTTTGAACGGAAATAACTGTAAAGATATTCTTTCTGTTTATATGAAATTGCATCCATAAAATACACCTCCTACACAATTATTATAGCATAACAGGACAATATTTGCAATATTTTGGACAACAAATGCAATGGAATAAATTTAATTATTGTGTTATTATATAACCGTAAAATAAATCTCTCTCTCAGACAATCGTATTCTTATATAGATACGGTTGTTTTTTTATAATAAAATAGGTCGAAAAATATTTACTTGATACATTTTTTGTGATAGAATATTTATACCGATAATTTATAAAAAGGTTGAGGCAGTTGTAATGTTGAAAAAATATTTTAAGGACGAAAGCTATAATATAATGCCATGTGGCGTTGTTGCGTTTCAAAATGACAGTACGCTTAAAATTATTTCGGCGAATGATTACTATTATTCGACCTATGCGAACGGAAATTTTGAAAGTCTTAATATTTGCGAAGAAGACAAAAATATTATAGCTGATTTGAAAGATAAAAATGAAGTGGTATACAAATGTATTGTTTCGGACGGATCGATACGTTATATTTGTATGCATTTGACTAAATATAATGAAAATGATATTCTCGGTATTCTTATGGACGTTACGGAACAGCATACGAATCTTGTCAGGATGAAAGATGAGAGAAGATGTTTTACATTTGCTCTTAAAAGTTCAAAAAACATTGTTTTTGAACATAACGTAGCGGACGATAATATGACTTTATATATTCCGGTGAAAGGTCAAACCGAACTGAAAAAACTGTCTGTTCCCAATAATACGGAAGATGCTGTTTATGAGCTTGCGGATAAAAGAGATTACGGTTATCTTAAAGAAAACATATTCAATGAAAAAGTAGAAAATATAAGCGTCAGAATGAAGTTGCCGGGTAATAAGAATTATGAATGGCACCGCATTTTCAGAAATTTTGAACATGATGAAAAGGGTAATCTTAAAAGAATTTTCGGAACAATAACGAATATCGAGGACGAAAAACATCATGAAAAAGAATTAAAAGAAAAAATCGAGATTGACCCGGTACTTCATGTCTATAACAGAAATGCAGGCGTCGAGAGGATTAATGAGTATATAAAATCCAATCCCGAAAGCAGAGATTACGCACTGTTTGTTATTGATATTGATGATTTTAAAAATATAAATGACACATACGGACATTTATACGGTGATACCGTTATTGCCATGGTTGCGGAAATGCTGAACAAGGCAACCGATGATGACACTATTGTCGGAAGATACGGCGGTGATGAATTTTTCGTGTTTTTGAAAAGTAGCAGAATAGCAGAGAATGCCGACAGAGTTGTTGACAATGTATGTAAGATTAATATTTCAGACGATAAGAGAATAACGTGCAGTGTCGGAGTGGCAGACGGCAGAATATTTGAAGAAGTGCCTGATTATAAAGCGTTGTTCTCAAAAGCAGATAAGGCACTGTACAGTACAAAAAAGAATGGCAAGGCTCACTGGGAGATATACAATGAAAATATTGTGTACGACAATTCAAGCCATGCGATTGATTATGAAGCTGAGGACGCCGAAAACAGTACGGAATTATTTAAGACACGCGATATGATGAAAGTATTCCTTGAACTTTCTTCAAGTGCGAAAAACAGCGATGACGCAATGTATAAGATTATTCGGTATGTGGCTGAAAAGTTCGATATTGACTGGTTTCAGATAATGAAGGTCAATACCAAGGAAGATTTAATCACAATAAGCTATGAATGGTGCAGTGATCCGAAATTTCAGAATAATGCGGGAAAAAGAGGATATTATGCTCATTCTGACATTGAGCATTTCAAAGAATTTTTTGAAAAATATCCTGTATTTATTCTTTCAAATGAAAAAATAAACGGATTTTCGTTAAAGTTTCAACGTGAATTTGAAAAGAATAAAAAGAATGGTGAAGTGGTATATAATGCAAATATTACAACAGGAGATTCGTTCTTTATGTTTGTTTGTACGAGATTCGGATATGAAAATCCTTGGCAGATAGAAGAATGCGTTGAATTGAATATGGCGACTAAGCTTATGACGATGTACATTTCTCAAAGCGATAAGGAAACGGAAAATGAGAAAAAGCTTAGAAAAATAATTGATTATGACCGCAAAACCAGTTGTTATACTATTGCAAAGTTTTATGAACAGATAGGCAGACTGAGAAAATTTGCAGAGGAAAAAGACGAACAGGTTGCTCTGTTACATACCGATTTTTCGGGAATGCTTGATTTCAACGAACGGTTCGGTCAGATTGAGGGAGATAAGGTTTTTACAGAGTTTGTAAACTGTATTTTGCCAAGTGATAATGATTATAATATTATAACTCACATTGACGGTGCGGATATTTTTTTCAGTGCGTTCAGATTTAAAAATTTAGAAAGCTTTGATAAGATAGATGCGTTAAATAAACAATTCAGTAAAATGATTAATGAAAAATATCCCGGCGCGCATATTATTGTTAAAACAGGAATTTATGTGCTTAAAACAAATGAAGTTGTGGGAGTGGGGCTGGATAAGGCTTTGAAAGCTAAAAAGACTGTGAAAAATCCTACAGAATCATTTTGCATTGTCTATGACAAAGATAAACATGAAAATAGCTGTTGCTAATTGCAACAGCTGTTTTTTTTATTGAGTTTTCAATTTGTATAATCGGTCATAACTGTATTCATCGACAAGCTCGTAATTATTGTTGATTATATTCATAAACTGCTTACTGTTTACAATGTCGATATTGTGTATAACAACCCACTTAGGTTGTTTTTCAAGCATCATTTGATTAATTTGACGACCGAACTCGGGATACATTTCCGACCACCATTCCTGAAGAATAAATATCTTAAAGCAAGGCATAATGTCGGCTTGCAAAAGCCAAGTTGCCGAAATGTCGTAGCAGTATACGCTGTCTTTGTCTTCATCGGGAATTTGCGAGCTAAGCTGTTTTGCACTGTAATAAATATCCGAATATACGTCGCTTGTTTTGGCAGGGTGCCTTTGCGAATACAACTTCTTTGAGTAATGCACTATATTTGACTCTGATTGAACAAAGTAATTTGCCAACGGAAATGCCATTATTACGCAAAGTATTACTGCAAGAATGTTTATTTTATTTGATGTAATATAGAAGAATACAGCACAATAAATCGGTATTAAAGGTATAAGCGTTGTGTAATAATGCGTGTAACTGAAACCGAGTAATATAGGTATCAGTGCGAATATGGATATTGTTGTGATAAATGACGCAACCTTTGGACCAAGTCGTTTTGCGAAAAATGACGATATGAATATCATCATCAAGACAGGTGCAACCCATCGCAGAAGCAGTAATATGGCTGATGATGTCTTTTCTGATGAGCCTTCCGACGCGTATAGAAAGTTGAATACGAAAGTAGAAAACAACATATCCGACAGCGTCCCTTTAATAAGGAAGAAAAGGCATACAGGCACTGCCACTATCAATACACCGACTATAAAATACAGTATATTTTTAAATATTTCTTTGATATGCTCGTTTATAAAGTCGGTCATAATCGTAACGAATACAATACCGCAGATAATCAGTCCGTTGTTTACGCGGATAAATGCACAAATTCCAAAACATATTCCGTAAATAACCATATTTTTGTGAGGGTGAGGTGCTTTTGGGTGCTTTGTGATGAATTTTAATGCGGTGTAAATCGCTATCATACAGTAGAGAATACAGTATTCTTCCGTTAAGTTGCCGTCGCTGATTGTCGCACCGAATGCAAGAATGGTGATTATAACACAAATTACCGAGCGTATCGGTTTTGTGAAAAAACGTGCCGTTTTGTACATAAATATCGAAGATATTGAAAGGGATATACATTGTAGTATGAATACGCCTACTTTTGATTTTGTCAGGAAATATCCCAATGCATTTATGTAAAACAAAATCGGACCTTTGTGGTCAAAATAATCTCTGTATGCGTCCTTGCCGAGCGTTATCGCTTTTCCGAAGAATATGAAAATGCTTGAATCACCGTCGCATAAGTCCTTGTATAGCGGACTTGTGGACGCAGACAGAAGTAACAGAAATGCTATGCAGAATAATGTTAAAAATGCATAGATTATTAGATTTTTGCGTGTTTTTTTACTTTTTAAACTCACTGATATTTTTGTACCGATTTTTTTCGGATTGAGTTTTTCTTGTATATTGTCTTTTGTATTTTGTAAGAATTGCTTAAATTCAATTTTGTTCATTATATGCTCCTGTGTTTTGTGTATTGTTTATAATACTATTATAAACAATATGATTATATTTGTAAAGCAAATTTACAGTTGAAAAAAATAAAAATGTGATATAATAAAATTATGGTGTTATATATTATGGGGGTGTTGTGACATGAAATGGATTAAAAACTTAGAAAGTATAGCAATAACAAAAACAAGCGGAAAATGCCCGTATTGCGGGAGTGATAATACAGATTATACTTTTGTAGGAAATGTCGGAGGAGTCGGATATGGTGAAATATGGTGTAATGATTGTAAGTCAGCATATCATCTATCAAGAGTATTGATTACGGAAGAGTATAATTTGAATAAAGAAATTCCTAAAAATATCATATATAGATAAATATACAATAAAAAAGAATAATCGGTCTCCTCACAGAGCAGGGTTCGCTATAAAAATCCCCCTATCTGAATGTTCTTCTAAAATAAGTATACCGAATTTATTGTAATACTAATAAAAACCGTATAAACACTTGATATTCAAGCATTTATATGGTTTATACGTTTTGGCGGAGAAGGAGGGATTTGAACCCTCGCGCCAGTTTCCCGACCTACACCCTTAGCAGGGGCGCCTCTTCGGCCTCTTGAGTACTTCTCCATAAAAGAAAAGCATACAACAAGTTAAAATTGCTGCCGTTCTAAATAGCAATTAGCTTTGTATGCAGTACAAAATATAAAATTTTAAATGGAGGAGAGAGTGGGATTCGAACCCACGGACGGCGGAACCGTCACCGGTTTTCAAGACCGGCTCTTTCAACCACTCAGACATCTCTCCAGATGTTTGTTCATCAGCTCAACTGACAAAAATTATTATAGCAGAACATATACCTTTTGTCAACACTTTTTTTGAAAAAAATTAAACTTTTTTTAGTGAACTTTCAAAACCATAGGTTTTAAGCCATTTTTCATAACAAAAAACTGTCGATTTTTTTAATCGACAGTCAAAAATTACGCATTTTTATGAAAAACTTTTTTATAAAAAATCATACTGACACTGCAAGTTATAATTTCTGTAACCGGAAAAGTGAGCCATACATAATTAAGTCCTGCGAACGAAAATACCCAAGCAAGAGGAACAAGAAGTACAACTTGTCTTAGCACTGTTATAAAAATACTTTCCTTACCTTTTCCGATAGCCTGAAACAAAATAGGGAATGTAAGCGAGAGTGCGGCGGGTACAAAGCTTGCTCCGATTATTCGGAAAGCCACATTACCTATATTCAAAACTTCTGTATCATTTGAGAATATTCCGATTGACTGTTTGGGCAAAAGCACAAATATCGCCACGCCTAAAAGCATAAATGCGGCAGATACGGCAACAGTTTCCCAAAACACGCGTTTACATCTGTCTTTTCTGTTTATCGCATAATTAAAGCTCAATACAGGCACTATGCATACGCCGAGAGCATTAAGCGGAATAAAGAAGAAACTTTGAAGTTTATAATAAATACCGAGCACGGTTACGGATGCATCAGAGAATGACGCAAGAAGTACGTTCAGCCCGAGAATATATACAGTCCACAATGCTTGCATAATAATATTCGGCAGTCCTGCTGCATATATTTGTTTTACATACGGCAAAAATATATTTAATTTCGGCGGTTTATAAAATCCTTTAATACCTGTTATGACAGCGGCGAGCGACTGACCTATGACGGTTGCAACAGCAGCACCTGCGACACCCATCGGTTTAATTCCGAACATTCCGAAAATTAAAATAGGGTCGAGTACGATATTTGTCAATGCACCGACAATCTGAGCAATCATAGGTGTTTTCATATCTCCTTGCGATTGCAAAATCTTTGTCCAAGTGCTTTCAAGGAATATTCCCAAGCTGAAAATTCCGATTATTCTTCCGTACGTAATAGTGTACTCATGTACAATTTCAGATTCTGCCGAGATTAAGGCATACGGTTTTATGATGAAAAATGAAATTAAAGCGAATATGAACCAACTCACAACAGCCATAACAGTTCCTATTCCGGCGGTGTTAATCGCTTTGGAAGTTCGCTTTTGACCGTAAAACCGTGCCATAACGGTATTGACGCCAACACCTGTTCCGACTGCAACGGCACATATCAAAAGTTGCATAGGGTATATTACAGAAAGTGCCGTCAGTGCGTATCCTGAGAATTTACCGATGAAAAAACTGTCTACTATATTATATAAAGATTGAATAAGCTGTGCCAGCATAACGGGCGGCGCAAGCTTAAATAAAATTTTCATTGTTTTTTCAGTACCGAAATACTGATTATCCGATGGTGCTTTACTCATACATATGCTCCTTTGTATATTTTTTGCATATCAAGTATAGCACCTTTCAAAGTGAATTGCAATAAAAAAGCACCGAACAAAGTTTAATTTATTCAGTGCTTTTTTATTTCAGATGAAATCTTCGATAACATCTCTTAAATGATGTAATGAAAGTTCGTTTTTATTACAAACATTCACAAATTTTTCGGCGTCATCCTTACATGGAAAAACATCCGAAACAAAAGTTATTAGTTCGTGAGCCTGTGTAGTATAAGCACCTATACCATAGGTGATGTATTCCCCCATACATGAATCACACATTTTTTCTTCAATCACTCCGTAGTTTACCATTTTATACTTCTCCTTTTATCCTTTTGTATGATAAAATTATAGCATAAATAAGCGTAGAAATATGAATATATTGAAAATGAAGGTGTTTACGATGAATTTGACAAAAAATACATATTTGTGGTATAATTATGATAGAATAATTCCTTGTGAGGTGAACCTAAAAAATGGATATTGCAGTTTGTGATGACAATCTAAGTGATAGGGAAATAATCCGTCAGCAACTAAGTATCTATTTCTCAGATAGATTTATTGAATACAATATTGATAGCTATGAAAACGGCGTTAATTTAATTTATTCGATAGAAGATGGGGAGTATTATGATATAATATTTCTTGATATGTATATGGACAAGTTAAACGGAATACAAGTTGCGGAAAAACTTAGAAATATGAATTATAAAGGTAAGATTATATTTCTTACCACAACGTCAAAATATGCGGTTAAAAGTTATGACGTTGAGGCGAGCGGTTATTTGGTTAAGCCGCACGATATAGATAAAATCAGCATGGTACTTGACAGAGTGCTGAGCAATTATGAAAATATGCATACATACCAAATAAAAAAACGCAATTCCGTAATTCAAGTGTTGTACAGTGAGATTGAATATATTGAGAGCAGTAATTCAAAATGTATTCTTCATCGCACAGACGGAAACGAGTACACAATATATAAGAAACTTAATGATATTGAGGAAGAAATAAATCATAGAGCATTTTTGAGATGTCATCAGAGTTATCTTGTTAATATGAACAAGATAGAGAGTGTTGAGAATGATTTTACAATGAAATCGGGCGATGTTGTGCCGATAAGAACTCGAAATTTGAATGAAATTAAAAAAGAATACTATAATTATATTGAATACAGAGGTAATATTGCAGGAACGACCAAGAGACTGAAAGTTTTTTATGATAAAGTCGGCGGTGATTTTGAAGTAGTCAAAAGAAGACTCATTGATGAAAAATATGTTGTCCGCTTTGTACAGTGTTTCAAAAACGATACCGCTTTTAATGAATTGAAAAAGGCTTTGAATGAAGAATTGTATGAAAAAGCGTATCTTTGTGCGCATACTCTGAAAGGCTCGTCAGTAAGTCTTGATTTCGGAAAACTTTATAAGGCAAGTTCGGCTCTTACGGAAACCCTTTATAACATTAATCATAACGGAGAAGATTGTGATAAAATTTTGATTGATAAGCAATTTGGGGAAGTTGCAAAAGAATATAAAAATGTTATTAATAGTATGCAAATAATAGAAGAAGACTGACATTGTATTAAAATCTCGTTTAATGAACTCAATATAGTTCTGTATAAATATAGTTCTAAGAGGCTATATTTTGTTTTTGTACAAAAAAATATCCGAACTAAAGTTCGGATATTACAACTTGTGGTACGCGATCAGGGGTTCGAACCCTGGACACCCTGATTAAGAGTGGAACCAGATGTGTTTTATTTATTTTTATAGTGATTTATTTAAGACCTTTTAATCATGTAAAAATGGCATTACATAGCCATTTATTCATGTTTATACTGTATAAAAAGGGATTTTTGAAAAATACATAAATCATCTAAAAAATCCAAAGTGTTAGAAAAATGTTAGAAAGAAAAAATGTAGTCTGCTGACAATTCTAACTAGAAAATCTAAACGGTTTCTAGTTGGTAAATTAAATAAAGGTACACATATTTTTAACAATAAATATAATTCGATTTTTTAGAATATAAATTAAAATCATATAATTAAATAATACTTATTAAAGAGACTTGATTTTCAAAACTTTGAATTTCAAGTCTTTTTATTTGCAAAAATTTAAAAAGGAGGACTGACTATGCTGTGGAAAGGGACATAGAAGTAATTTTACACAGACAAACATCTAATCAAAAAAAGTAACAGAAGGGAGGAACTAATATGGATTTTGAACAGGAATTTGAAGTGATACCCGTAACAAGGGTAAAGATAACTGATACTGAGGCATATTCAAAGCATCCGTTCAGAGTGGTGCATAATAAAGCGCTTGAAATGCTTGCGGAGGATATAAAGGAGCATGGTCTGTTAAATCCAATTCTTGTGCGTGTATTAGGTTTTGGCGGCAGGTATGAAATTCTAAGCGGTCACAGACGAATGGAAGCGTTGAAGCTTAATGGTGAAACAGAGGCAGATGTACGCATTATTAAGTGTACTGACATAGAAGCGGCAAATATCGTTATAAAGTCTAATCTTCTGCAAAGGGATAAGATATTACCGTCAGAACGCGCAAAAGTATATATGCTTCGTAACGAATGTCTGAAAAAGGAGAAAGGCAATTTGTCCACCGGGTGGACAAAGCTGGATGAAAATACGCAGAAAGCATTGGCTAAAGAATTTGACGTGTCCAAAAGCAATATATATGAGTATATTCGTCTAAACTATTTAATTGATGATTTACTCATTTTAGTGGACAGCGGAAAAATAAAAATTAAAATATCGGTCGCTTTATCATATTTTTCAAAGGAATGTCAAAGTATAATACATCAATATTTCTTTGTAGATAAAAAAGATATATTAAATAGCGAATATGTCAAGAAAATAAAGAAGTACAGAAATAATCTTACTATTGAAATTCTGGAAAAGATAACTGCAGAACTTGGCGAACCGAAACAGAAGTCCGAAAGATATGTTGATGCCTTTGTAAAGAAGTATGTTGGTAAGTTCCATAGTGAACAGGAAATGGCGGACGTGCTTGAAAAACTGCTCATAGGTTATCTTAAAGACAATAAGCTGCTTGATAAGAAAGGCGGTGGATAATGAATACACTATGCTTCTGGTCAGGAGGAAAAGATTCGACTGCCTCAATAATTCTCGCTCATATACATCATTTGCCGATTACGGAAATAGTTTTTTGCGAGGTTATGTTTGATAAAAGCAGGAATATATCGGGTGAAATACCTGAACATATTGATTTTATCAGAAATATCGCAATACCGATATTTGAAGAATGGGGGTATAAGATAAAAATACTTCATGACGATTGTGACTATATGGATTTATTTTTTCATACCGTTACAAGGTCAAAGACAGAAGAAAACAACGGTAAACACAGCGGTTGGCTTATCGGCGGCAGATGTGCAGGGAATGACCGATTAAAGATGAAGCCTATAAGACAGTATCGTAAAAGTATTGAGGGTGAGTATATAGAGTATGTGGGAATAGCGGCAGACGAGCCTAAACGCTTGGAACGTCTGACAGATAACAAACGGTCTTTACTGTATGAATACCACTGTACTGAGGAAATGGCTTATGAATTATGTAAGAATTACGGACTGTTATCGCCGATATATAGCTTTACGCGGCGCAATGGGTGTTGGTTTTGTCCTAATCAATCATATAATGAGCTTGCACATTTGAAGTTTTTGCATCCCGAATTATGGGAGGAGCTGAAAGTATTATCGTGTGTGCCTGATTTGGTATCGCGCGGGTTCAGGTATGGTGTACCATTTGACGAGGTGGAGGAAAGAATAGATAAAATAATAACGGAAAATTGGGGGCTTTTACATACATAGCCCTTGTTTTTTTTGTACTCAAAATTAAAAAGTAAGTAAAGTGTGGTGAATTTTTATTGAAGCAAATTTATACATATTGTGATGAAAGCGGAGCGTCGCAGGTGCTTGAATTTTTGAAACATTCCGATGACAAGGTAAAAAAGAAATTCAAGTATCAGCTTAGTATGCTTGTAATGGAGAACAAAATACTTCGAGAGCCTCATGTAAAGCATTTTATCATAGAGCGTTACAGACAGTTTTATGAGTTTCGGATAAAGGTATCAAAAAAAATTGTGCGTATCATATTCTGTGAGAGGGACGATAATATCGTACTTCTTCACGCTTTTTACAAGCACGATAAGCGCGACACCGAAAAGGCTCTTGAAAATGCCCTGAAGGTATATGAAAGTCTGGAAAGCGACAGCCTGCTCCCGTTTCAGTATCTTAAAGAGGTGATGCTAGGATGATTAGTATCATAAGCGCGTTTGGAGGTCAGCATATTCAGGACGCACTGTATAAGGATATGCAAGGTCAGAATATGGTTTTTTCGTTAGAGGATTGCAGTAATGGTATCTCGCTGATTATGGCGGTTGAACAACACCCTGATGTTGACGTTATTGTAATCGGGCATACAGTGGTTAAGGATATAGAAACATATCTTTCACAAATACGGGAAATTACAAAGACAGCGCGTATTGTACTGCTCTTGAATGGCAAAAGACATCAGTATATACAAGAGCAGTATGAGGGATATAACCGACGATATAATGTTGAGGATATTATCTTTGAGGGTGACGGTATAGACAAATTAAAAATTCTGTCTATTATGAATAAGGGCAGGCTGACGGTTGAGCAGGAAATAAAAGAGGAAATACATGCTGAAAATCCGAGTCTGGCGGAAAAGCCTGTGGAGAAATCTAAAGAAAATTCCATCGAAAATCAGACGGGAAAATCTGATGTGGCTGAGTTTGATATAAAGCCGGAGGCAAAACCCAAAAGGGAAAAGCCTGAAAAACTCAAGAGAGAAAAGCCTAAGCGAGAAAAACCGCCTGTCATAGATATTAAGCCCAAAAAGAAAAAAGTATTACAGCATAAGTCAGCGGACAAATGCACAGTTATTTCTCTTTTTGGCACAACGCATGGCGCAGGCGTCACGAATATGACGGCGAGCCTTGCGGAATATCTGGTTATGAACGGTAAAAAGGTAATAGCCTTTAATCTTTCCGGCGGCGATGAGTTCAGGTATATAAACGGACAGGCGCAGTACAGAGATGTAAAATCATTTGACATATCTGAATTTGAAAAGGACTATGACGTTATTCTCATTGACCTTGGAACGCCATATAGAATAAGCAGCGGAGGAAAATATAACGGTTTTTCGGACGGGTATGATTACAGGAATATAGAATTTCTGAAAAAATCGTCCTTGCAGATTGTAATGTCGCTGTCGGACGCTTGGCATATAAAGAAATGCGAATACTTTTTAACAGATGAACAGTGGGCGGGGCAAATATCAAATTCATATATATTTCTGTTTGATACCGAGCCGCCTAAGTCATTGCAGAAATACGCGGTCAATATGTTTGACCGTAACAGTCAGAGCTTTGCAGAGGAAATTGCAAGGCTTTTTTTGACGGAATAAAAAATATAGTAGGAGTGATAAGATTTGAAAAAGTTATTGGAAAATAAGCTTGTAGTCGGCGGTGTGTGCATTGTCATAGCCGCTATTCTTGCGTTTCTGGTCTTACCGGGAATGTATAAGCAAAAGGAAAAGACGATATATATTTGCCGATTGCAGGCGGATATTACAGCAGGGACAAAGATTGAGGCACAAATGCTTAAACAAGTAGAGGTAGGCAGCTACGGTTTGCCTGAGTCGGTTGTCAAAAATCCCGATGAGCTTGTAGGCAAGTATGCAAAGGTAAGTATGACAACAGACGATTACTTGTACGCTTCAAAGTTTGCAGATTTCGTATCTGATGAACGCTTTGATAAGGCGGTATCAGAGGGAAAGCGCCTTATTGCCGTGAGTGTGCCGAGCAATGCCGCAAGTGTGGCAAATCAGCTAAAGGCAGGCGATAAGGTAACAGTTGCGTATTATGCTGATGATACGGTTATTATTGACGATACACTCAAAGGTATAGAGATTTACAGCGTGGAAAATGAGGACGCTCAAAATCTGGAGAATGTACAGGGGAGTGAGGATAAAGAGGACACAATCGCCGCTAACGTAACGCTTATAGCAACAGAAGAACAGGCGGCGAAGCTTATCAATGCCGAGTATTCGGGTAAGCTTCACATCATACTTGAAAGCAGAGGTGTGGCATAATGAACGCAAAAGTTATAGCGGTCTGGGGCGCGAACGGAAGCGGCAAGACCACAACAGCGGTTAATCTTGCGTTTTCGCTTTCACAGCGTAATTTCACGGTGGGACTCATTTCTTCAAATATATATTACGGAGAAATGCAGATGCTTTGCGGCTGTAATGTCCCTGACGACAGAGGAATATATCACGCGCTTATGGGCGGCGAAACAAAGAATATGCTTGTGCAGGCAGGAAAAACATCAGTATTTGTGCTGTCTGTTCCCGATAAGTTTGATGCTATGCAGCTTACTACCGTATCCGCAAAAAGCGTTAAGGATATGCTTGATGACGCGAATATGCGCTTTGATTATTTAGTTATTGACGGAAATACTGACTTAAATAATCCCATATCAAGCATAGGAATGACGGAGGCTGACAAGCTTCTTGTTGTTCACCGTCCGTCTGTAAAGGATTGTTTGTGGCATGACAGTATGAGAAATGTGTTTGATTTGCTTAATCTGTCATACAAGACAGCGCATATCTTAAACGCTCACGATAAGTCGTGCGATTTATCCGCGTATAAGTCAAGCATCGGTCTGACCTTTGACTTTGAGCTTGGATATGTGGAAAACGCAAATATCTATGCTAATACGGGACAGGCTATTGTATTCCACGATTTGAAGCAGGAACGTGAGTACATATCAGGCATGAAAGCGTTGACAAGCTCGGTAATATTGGGAGGGGGACAGTAATATGGACGTATTCAACATAAATGATTTAATATACAAGGTAAATATCAATACGACTTCTGACACTTCCAATCAACAGACTATGGAATATAAGGACGTGCTGGATAAGATACGGCATATCATATCCAAAAATCACTCGGCGGAGCTTATAGACGTTATATACTCACCGTCGGCAGGCGATAAGCTGAAAAATCTCATAATCCGTTATCTTAATCAGAATAAGATGTCGGTAGAGGAATGTAAAAACATTTCTATGCTTGCAGACAGGATATACGAGGACATGGCGGGCTTCGGTATTTTAACAAAATATCTTCAGAACGAGGAAGTAGAAGAGGTTAATATCAATGCTTGGAATTGTATCGAGGTTATCTATCCCGACAGAGTGGAATTGCTGGAGGAAACCTTTGTTTCGCCGGACGATTGTATGGATAAAATCAAGAAAATGGTATGGCTCGGCGGCTCTATCATTGACGGTTCCAATCCGAAAGTAGACAGCTATATAGGTGAGGGTGTAAGAATATCGGCGCTCATTCCGCCGTGTGTCGATAGTAAAACGGGCGGAGTGGCGTCTATAAGGCGGCAAAAGGAAAATGTCATAACACGCAGGCTGATGATTGAGTATGGCAGCGCAACACCGGAGGAGTTGGAGTTCTTGCCCGTGTGTATCAATAACGGTGTGTCGCTGGCGATTGCAGGAAGTACGGGCAGCGGTAAAACGACAGACCTTGCATATTTGATTTCGTGTCTGGACAAGAAAAAGAGAATATATACGATTGAGGATACAAGGGAACTGAATATAGCTCAGTATGAGAATGGAAGAATGACAAACAGAGTTGTTCAGACGCTCACAAAGGATGCGCCGAATCCGATTACAATGGACGATTTGTTAAAGGAAGCGTTAAGATTTCACCCGTATGCGATTATTCCCGCAGAAATGCGCGGCGCAGAAGCTATGACAGCGATTGAAGCAGGCAGAACAGGTCATGTTATCATATCCACGCTTCACGCTAATTCAGCGGTAGACGCGTATAACCGTATTCTTTCAATGTGTGTTGCAACGGGACTTCAATTATCGGAGAATAAAATCCTCGAGTTTATTCTGGAGGCTATTCCGATTGTTCTCTTTAAAAGACAGCTACCTGACGGGCGGCGTGTATATGATGAAATTTTTGAGGGTACAGGGATAAAGGGCGGTAAGGTCATCGGAAATACCCTGTATAAGTACGAGATTGAGAAAAATATATACGGAACTGACGGACAGATTGAAAAAGTAATCGGTCATCATAAGAAGGTCAGCAAGATGTCCGATGAGCTTTTGCACCGCTTACGCTATGGCGGCGCAAGCGAGGACGCTATAAAACAATTTATGTAATGGGAGGTTTTTGAGATTGCAAAATATAATATTGATTATGATATTCGCGCTCCTACTTACGGGCGCATTTTTATTTACCGGAATAAATCCGTTTAGAAGGAAGTCATATATTTCACTGTCTAAGCAGGTACAGGAGGAGAAATTCCGTAATGTTGACGAGCGGTTCAGCAGGCTGACATTAAAAGACCAAATTATTACAACGGTACAGAATACGGTAGCAATGGGAGGCAGTAATATGAAGATATTTGCCGCTATGCTTGCCGTATTCTGTGCGGCAGGGATAGGTATGGGAAAAATGCTTTTTACCGATACGGGACTCGCCTTAGTAACAGGGCTTGCTTTAATTCCCGTCCCTTACATATTCCTTAAAGTCAAGTCAAGATGGTATAAGCGTAATCAGGATGAGCTTCTTGAAAATACGCTGAGCCTTATAACTAACAGCTATATAAGCTGTAACGATATTATAAAGGCAGTAAATGAAAACCTGTCAAAGCTTGATGTTCAAAGACCGTTTGCTGAATTTATAACGGACGTAACGCTTATAGACAGTAATATCCGGCGCGGCTTGCGTCGTCTGGAACTGAAGCTCAACAACAAATACTTTTCGGAATGGATTGATATTCTGGTGTTATCGCAGGAAAAGTCGGGTGATATGAGGTTTATTCTTCCCGCTGTCATTGACGGTATGAATGACGCAAAGAAATTACAGATAGAGGCTGATACCGTAATGATGAATGTATGGAAGGAATACTTTATGTCTATCATCTTGGCATTTTCTATAATACCAATACTACGCTTTTCAAATGCTGAATGGTTTAATATTCTTATAAACACGTTTGTCGGAAAGCTGCTTATAGTTCTTATGCTTATATTAACAATAATATCAGCATTTTTGACGTTAAGAATAAACAAACCGCTGTAATGGAAAGGAGAATTTGATATGACAATAATAATAATCTTTATTTTAATTTCAGCGGGGATATTCAGCATTTTAAGCAGTGTGCTGAAGCTTCCGCCATACAGCGCCACGCAAAGGCTCAGAGGTGTTGCAGGTAAGACCAAAATGACGGAAACGCTCAATCAGCGTTTGCTTCTACCCGTCATGAAGCTTGTCGCTCCGTTTATCCGTCTTGATGATTTCAAGGAACGGAGAATGAAAATAAAGCTGGAGCGTGCAGGGATTATCTTTACACCGAAAGAATATTACGCTCGTGCTGTCGTAATGGCGGCGGGTACAGCTATTATAGGTACATTGGCAGCAGTTGCTATAATGCCGTCAATGGCTGTAGTGGTATGTATCTTAGCAGTAATAGTGTATTTTCACTTTTTCGGAGAGGTCAATGACCGCTTAAAGGAAAAAGATGAGCTTATAGAAAGCGAGCTGCCTAAGTTTATACGCGCTATTGTGCAGGGACTTAAAACAGAAAAAGACGTTATAAAGCTGTTGGAAAGCTACAGTACAATAGCAGGAAAAGGACTTCAATATGATATTGAGGTGCTTGTTCTTGATTTGAAATCAGGAAATTTTGAAAATGCCATGTTGGATTTTGACAAACGTGTGGGCAATGCCTATATGTCACGACTAACCAAAGCGCTTATAGCAGTAAACAGAGGTGATAATCAGGAGGCGGCGCTCAATCACTTGTTATCCGATATGTCGCTATTATCGCATGAAACAATGCAAAGAGAGTTAAATAAACGTCCGGGCAGAGTTAAGATGATGGTTATTCCTATCGTAGTTATCGGTATATTTACGCTGTTCTATGTAGTGGGAGTAAACCTCTTTAATTCTTTGGGCGGAATAATGTAAAAGAAAGGATTTGACAGAATGAATAAATTACTTGTAAAAACAAAGCTTGCAAAGGATAAGTTTATGAGAAATGCAAAGCGCGTTATTAAGAATACCGAAGGCGACCAGATTACGGGCTGGCTTATCGTTATACTTATTGTTGTTGTAGTCGGCGCGTTCTTCATGAAAAACTATCAGGACGCAATCGTGGAGGTCTGGGACGGAGTAATCGCTAAGATTAAATCGGCGTTCGGTATATAAAGCAATGAAAAAAGAAATACAGAAGAAAAGCAGGCGTTTGTCTGCTTTTCTTAAAGTAAAGAAAAAAGGCAGCGCGTATTATGAGCTTATCATCAAAACGCTTGTATTCATCACGCTGATTGCTACGGCTGTTTCATTTTTCAGTATATTTACCGTATATCTGAATTTGAATTATACCTGCAGACGCGTGGTGCGTGAGATAGAAATATCGGGACAGGTAACGTCAAATACAAATGCCTTGTTTGCTACGCTGAAAAATAACACGAACATAGGCGCGGGCGCGAATATGTCTGTAAGCGCAAGCTATTTCAATGCGGCTCAGAAAAAGATACAGCTACGCAACACGTTTGATGTGACTTGCACAACAAGCTATCGTTTTGACGTGTTTACTCCATTGGGACGCGATCCGATAGGCTTTACTATTCCAATGAAGGTCAGAATGACAGGAATGAGTGAGAAGTTTTGGAAATGATATATATTACATACATAGTTACATTCATAATTCTTGTATTCTATTCGGTATTGGATATTAAGTACAGGGAAATTCCCGCGTGGCTTTTGTATGCAGGGACAGTGGTTGTATTTGCTCTTGGTATTGCATCAAGAGTTATTATACAAGCGGATATTATCGGATATGTAATCATATCATCGGCAATCTACGGCGTTATATGTTTAATGGTAAAAATATTAAAGAAATGGGTGGGAGAAGCCGACTTTGATGTAATATTTGTGATATATCTTGCAATAGGCGCACGGAATATGTGTTTATTCTCATTTTCAATGTTTGTGCTTAGCGGAGTAATGTATGCGTGGCTTGCTGTGCGAAAATCTGACAGGGACAGGCGCCTGCCGCTTATCCCTGTTTTGACAGCCGCGTATGTAATGACTATAATCTTGGGAGGCGGTGTGTATTGATAAAATTAAAAGAAAAGCTTGCAAAAAAGAAAAAGGGCAGCGGTCTATTATTGGTTATGATACTTGTATTCTTTATGATAACCTTTATAGTAACGGTTGGCGAGTTTTACAGAGTTCATATTATGCAGCAGGAAATAGAAATGCACCTGCAAAGGACGGTAAACTGTGCTGTTGAGTATGCGATGGGCGATTCGTACAGACAGGATAAGATAGTAAATCTTAATGTCGGACTTGCAAAAAACAAGTTCTATAAATTTCTCGGCGATGATATGGGCTTAGACAGCTATAACCGAAAATATAGAGATGGGAAGTTTATATACAGGCTGAATTTCACCAGTGTAAACGGAACGAGCAATCCGGCAGTATTCACTGTGAAAGGGTACGCGACTGCAAGGAGTTTATTCTCATTTTTAATCGGAGAAATTGAGATACCATTCAATATATCTTCAACGAATTTTCGTATGGATTAAAACTGATTAAATTTTCGCATATCACCACTTTCGCAAGCTTGAAGTACCTGTGTACGACTGCGCCCGCTCACGCGGCAATCTGCAAAAATTTCTTTCAGTTTAAAAAATACGGAAGAACAAATTTAAAAAAAGTTTTGTACTAAAAATGCCGAAAAACCGCATAGGTATGCGATTTCATTTTTACGGAAGTACATTTTTGTAAATAGTTCTTGACATTGGTACTCAGTGCTGATATAAATAGAATACAAGCTTGTAACACTTATATTAAAAACGATTTGAAAAGGAGGAAAAGACAATGAAAAGGATTTTAACTTTATTGCTGACAATGATGATGCTTGCGATTTTAAGCACAAGCTATGCGGTGGCAGAAGAAACACCTGATATTACGGTAACGCTTGACGGAAATAAAATTGATTTCCCAGACGCAAAGCCGTATCTGTATAAAGACAGAACGCTTGTTCCTATACGCTTTATTAGTGAGTCTATGGGCGCTGATGTATCTTGGAACAGCGGAGAACAGGAAGTAACTATTGTAAAGGGTAAGGATACGATAATTACTCATATATTATCATCAAGGGCGACACTGAACGGTGTGTTATATACATTTGATGTGCCTGCAATGATAAAAGCAGACAGAACATTTGTACCGCTGAGGTTTGTTGCGGAAATGCTGAATTGTGATGTGGATTGGGACGAGAATACATATACTGTAACGATAACATCTCCGCTCGAACCTGTGGCATTTCCCGAACCCGAACTGACAGTACATTTTCCTGAAAATCCATACGAGGGTAAGTTGTTTTGGATAACGATGGATAATGTCAGAGATTATTCGGATTGTGATAATTACCAATTTAAGATTGATTTCATTACTCCGTCAGAGTTTAATATTTATGACGAAGATATGGGTGCAATACTTGGCTGGGAAACGCATAATCGTAATCAGTGGAGAAATGCAAAAAAGAATGGTGATGAAATATTTAGTGTAAGCGCAGAATACTATACCACAAGGGAAAACAAGACAACGTTTGAATTAAAGGACGGAATGCCTATGGAGTTTACATTAAGCGTTAAGCGTTTATGCAGCGGAGAGGTAAAGGAATATCACTATACGGAAACCTTTAAGTATCCGTATCCCGCAAAGGATTAAGGAGGTTTGATAAATGAATATACGAAAAGCTTTAACGGCTGTCGCAATGACAGCCGTTTTTCTATGCTCAAATATTGCAGTAAATGCAGATTACAGTGATGAATATGCAGATAAAGATTATCGCCATCAATCTGTATATAATTTATATGGCGAAGCTGTAAAAAAGCCAATAGCAAAGTTCCGTATTATCCGTATGCGAGACGGAGAGATAAAGGATATGCTTGAAAGCTATTCGGATAATGATTTGAGTACCGAGTTTCCTGCTATGCAGTGCTATGTGGGCGATATCATAGTATTTGAGGATTTAAGTGATCCAATGGACGGAAATGCTATCAAGGTTTGGGATTTTCAATACTACGGAGCTTTGGGCGACAGTTATCACGAGTATAATTACAATATACTTAATTCATCAAAGTTTGAATTAACCGAGCCGGGCGAAACAGCGTTTTTTCTATGCGTTAAAAGTGATGTTCCAACACAGGTAGGCTCGCTTGACCCTTGGTCCGACAACGGAAATCATCAGTCAATAGGCATAAACAGATGGTTCCCACAGGGAATGTATTGGTATTTTGCCACTGCAAGAGTAATTGTAAGCGCGTCACCTGAAGCAAAGGTGAATGTGAAGTATTGGGATGTTCCGCATAACAAAGTATTTTATGAAGAACAGCGCAGTTTGGGCGAAATGATAGGAGACCAGACGGTAAAGACCAATATCCATATCACTGATTGGGAGGGCTACGAATACAGCGGCTGGAATGTTCGACCTGAAGGACAGGATATTCAGTATTCGGGTACAGAGCGTGACGTCGGAATAGAGCTTGCTCCGTGGATGCCTGTTAAGGACTTGAACATTGAATACTATCCATATATTGATACCGAGCTTAGAGTTCGGTATTGGGACAGTGAAGCGGGACGCATTATGAGTGAGGAAACAATACCGGGTGAGCAGGTAGTGCGAGATAAGAAAACCACAATTACATATACTCCGCAGGATATTGAAGGGTATGACTATGGAGGCTGGAGCATACAGTTGCCGGATAGCAGTATTCCTGAAACGGGAGATAAAAAGCCTGTTTTAGTTGAGTTTGACGGTGCTAATCCGATAAAATATCTAAACATAAAGTGCTATCCTAAAGACGGTATTAAGCCACCGCCATCAACGGGCGGCACTGGCGGCGGAAGTGATATTATAAAGCCATCGGGAGTATGCGACGGTGAGATTGAATGGACGGAAACAGATTCGCATAGAGTCCGATACGGAAGTTACAGTGACGGTACTCCGAAATACAGGACGTGTTATCATACCTTTACATACAGGACAACTTTAAGTGCTGATGCAACGGTTACTCCGTCAACCTTTAAATCGGGCTACGGTTTTGAAACAAAGGTCAATTACAGTATAAAGACAAAGCTTATTGACAATGACGGTGATTATTGTTCAAGCTGGGGCAACAGCAGAAGCACCACGAGTAAAGTCAAAGACCCGACAAAGGCTACGGTATATATTCCGTGGAATGTGATAAACAGGCTTGGCACACAGTCAAAATCAATCGCTATGGAGAAAAGCGGAAAGGGCTTTCAGTTGCCGAAAAGTCCCATATCAGAAGCAGGCGCAAGAAAGATATATACAGATGTTGCGCTTGCAGGGACAAAGGAAGAGCCTGCAAGCCATAGCTTTGATATATATATTTCGGGCGGCGGTGTCGGCAATATAGAGTTCTGTAAGAAGTTATCCAAGACTATTACCATAAACGGCGATATGTATGAGGATGATTTTTCATCAATGAGTTAATGCTATTTACTATATTACTTTTGTATGCGGCATATACGGATTATACAAGACGCGAGATACCCAATAGCGTAATACTCAGTATGTATGCCTTATCGGTATTCAGTAATGCGTCTGTATTTGACAAGGTAACGGGATTGTTTCTCTTAACACTCCCGCTTTTTTTTGTTGCCTTGAAATATGACGGTATGAAGGGAGGTGATGTCAAATTCCTTTCGGCAGCCGGAGCGTATCTCGGACTTTATGAGCTTTCTTTAGTTCTTATCCCTACGACTGTAACGGCGGTTTTGTATGGATACATTAAGTCTGAGAAAAGCGTTCCGCTTGCCTTTGTATTCTGTATAGGGTACATCATTAAAGCCGTAATATTTTTGAAGGGAGGTTAGCGGATGAATAAAAAACTTAAAAGAATACTGAAAAACACCGTTCCGCTTGTCATCTACCTTGTCTTTTGCTTTGCCGTAAACGCATACGCGGAGGATATGTGGGAGGTCGCAAACCGCATTATTGTTGACGTATATAACAAGATTGCGGGTATCAGTACGGTTTTAGCCGCGCTTATGACGACGATATGTGTTGTCGGCATGAAGCTGTCTAATAATCAGCAGAAGGTAGACCAAAGTGTGGACTGGCTCAAACGTATCTGGATCGCGTGGGCGATTATCAATGGTATAGGCGCATTTTTAGCGTATGTCAGACCTCTTTTGGCAGGCTTGGCAACGATACAGTAAGTCAGTAGAAATAACTAAGGAAAGGAGTGATGCCATTGCTGGAACCAATAATGAAAGGCTTGATTGAATGGATATACGAAATGGTAGTCAGCATTATGGAATATGCGGCAAAGGAATTAGTCGGTGTTATGAGTATGGATATGTCATACTTTGAAAAAACTGCTCCCGTCATAAAGGATATTACAAATATTATTCTTGCACTCGGCTGGGGACTTTTAATAGCAAATATGGTGTTCCAGTCCTTAAAGGTTATGATGTCCGGCGCAGGCTTTGAGAGTGAAGACCCGAAGCACATATTTTGCAGAACATTCGTGTTTTCATTCCTATTGCTTGCGTCAAGACAGATTTGTAATATGGCTATGGGGATAACGGGTAAGGTTATCGAGCTTTTACAGATACCGCCCGAATTAAGCCTCGCCATACCCGACCAGAGTATGTTCAGTATCGGTTCGGGCGCAAAATGGCTGATAGTGATTGTGGTAGGCTTTATCCTCATATTTCAATATATTAAGTTGTTGTTTGAGATTGGAGAGAGGTATGTTGTAACATCTGTTTTGACTTTCTTTGCCCCGCTTGCGTTTGCAATGGGCGGAAGCAAGAATACAAACGATATTTTTCGTGGCTGGTGCAGGATGTACGGCTCTATGATGGTAATGATGATTATGAATATAGTGTTCTTGAAGCTGATATTGTCCGCAATGGATAATGTAACAAGCGGAAGTGTCCTTATATGGCTTGTCTTTGTCATAGCTTTAACAAGAGTGGCGCGGAAAATTGACAGCCATATCGGCAAAATCGGACTAAACCCTGCTCAAACAGGTAATGCAATGGGAAGCAGACTTCCGGGTATGATGACAATGGTAGCAGTTCGCACTATGGCGTCAACTATCGGCAGAAATATATCCGCGAACAGGGATACGGGCGCACGCTCATCAGGCGGACAAAGGCACAAATCATACGGACGGCATAACAGGAGCGGTGCAGGCAACAGCGGCAGTCATACAAATACCGAGCGTACAGCGGCGTCAATCGCAGGACGTACAGGCGGTTCTTCGTCAACAGTGAATATGTCAGCAGACGGAAACAGTACACCAACTCAACAACCGATAAATAAGTCGCAAACAAATCAGAATAATCAGTCCGCATTTAACCAGAACGCTCAGAACAAAGAAAAACCGCATAGATACGGTAAATACGGTCTTTCAACCTTTGAAACGGACGAAAGATATAACGAGTTCCCGAACGGTAATCCGGCGGTACACGCGGCAAGGTACGGAAAACCGAATCCGGCAGGCGATAAGAGCAGGGAAACATCAAGTCATACAAGTGATTTTAATGCGGAAAAGAGCGGTATGTCAGGTGCAGGGACAAAGAACAGACCGCCGATTGCAAGAAATCCCGCAATCGGTGTAAACGGAGGCGGAGTACATAACATCGGCGGTGTAAATACAGAGCGCAGTTCAAGCTCCGTCGTCGGCGTAACACAGGTACAGCAATCAACAGAAAGTCCGCAGACCAATATATCACAAGGCGGCGGTACGGACAGAAGCAGAAGCACATCGCATAACACAGAGAATATCCAAAACGGCGGTCAGACGGTAAATAACGCAGGAGGTCAGTCAAGTTCTGTTGTAAATACGCAGAAAAACAGCATGACAGGCGGTGTTAATAACAATTCGCATACCGATAATGTAAACCGTCAGCAGACAGTTAATAATCACAGGCAGATAAATCACGAATACAAAAACGGCAGATATAACCCTGCCGCTGTAAACAAGAAGCAGGACAGAACACTGTACCATAAGCAGACGACGATAAAGAAAATTGACTCTACCAATGAAATGAGATTACGGAAGAAACGGGGCGGTGATAATGGCAGAAAAACAAAATAACGCGGTAGCGACAGCGGGTAACATTGCTCATAAGCTTCACGGGACAGCGCAGATTGTGCGCGGTGCGGTTACAGCGGATTTCTTGGCAGTAGCAAGCGGAGCTACAAAGGTACTATCACCTAAAGTTATAGCAGGGATTATAGCGGCAATAATGCTCATAGTTATGATTCCGATATTGGTTATCTTTTCACTTCCGCAGGTGCTTTTTAATTGGGGAAGTCTGAAAGATACCGAGCTTATGGCAAGACACGAACACGCAAATTATCTTATGTCCTGTTATGATGATACCGATTTGAGCGAGGAGGACAAACTCTGGCTTATATCCATTGACGCTGTAAATAATAAGCAGGATATAATGAAAATGTCGCAAAGCTCTATTTCATCTGATAAAATGCAGGGCAAAACTCCAGACGAAGTAATGAACGAGTATGGCTTTGACGATGACCAAAAGAATTGGGTAACGCTTATGGTAAATACCATAAGACAGGCAAAGGCAAGCAATAACCCTGATTTGCCTATAATAGCAGGCGGCACGAATAACGGAATACCGTCGGAGGCATATAATGACGCCACCTTTGCGAAGCTTATAAATGAAGCGGAGAAATATCTCGGCTATCCGTATGTATTCGGCGGCTCATCACCGTCAACAAGCTTTGACTGTTCAGGCTTTGTCTGCTGGGTATATACGCACAGCGGAGTACATAACCTGCCGAGAACGACAGCGCAGGGGATATATAACCAGTGTACGAGGGTATCGGCAAGCGAAGCAAAGCCGGGAGATTTGGTGTTTTTTCAGGGAACGTACAATGCGGGCGAAACGGTAACGCATATCGGAATATATGTAGGGCAAAATCGAATGTTGCATTGCGGCTCGCCTATTCAGTACACATCAATAGACACAAGCTATTGGCGCAGTCATTTTTATAGTTACGGGCGCCTTTAATTTAATGAAGGGAGGAAACAATATTGAACGATTTTTTAATTCCCGCTAATTTTGAGGACAGCGGCAAGATAATGGGCTTTTTTTCTACGCGAAATGTAGTGGAAGCGGTTATACTCGCGCTTCCCTTTGCCTTTATTGTCTTTAAGCTATGTCCCGTGGGACTTACATGGAAGATTATATTATCGTCCGTGTTCGTTATACCGATAGGCGGGCTTGCGCTTATGGGGATACGCGACGATCCGCTGAGTATATTTGTCCGTACTTGGTGGCAATGGCGGAAAAACAGAAAAATATTAGAGTATAGGGGTGAGGTTACTTGAAGCTAAAAGATATATTTTCAAAGGACCGGTCGCAGGAAATTGAATACTACGAGGGCAGCACGCAGAAGTGGCTGCCTGTAAAGGAATTTAAAGACGGTGTTATCGTAATGAAGGACGGGCGGTATGTCAAGGTGATAGAGGTTTTGCCTGTTAATTTCTATTTAAAATCGGAAACGGAGCAGCAGAATATAATCTACTACTACGCAAGCTATTTAAAGATTGCACCCGATAATATGCAGATACGGGTGCTGACGCAGAAAGCGGACATATCAACATACCTTGAACGTCTGGGCGGTTTTCTGGAAACGGAAAACAATGATGAGTGCAGGAATATGATAGCCGATGAAATGAGCTTTGTTGAGCAGTTGTCATATAACGTGGCGGTTAAAAAGCGGTTCTTCATAGCATTTGACTTCACACCGAAGGGCTTTGACAAGGCATATACTTTCGAGGACGCAAAACGCTATCTGGAGGATGAGGAGTACAAGGCAAGACGATATTTGGCGCAATGCGGTATGGAAGTTTTAGAGGTATCGGATAACGCATTTTTAACAGACTTATTCTTTGCAATGATAAACAAATACACAGCAAAATCCATGAAGCCGGGACAAATCGGCGGTATGTATGACGAGGTGACTAACTATTAGAAGTCAAGAGGTTTTGAAAAGTTTTTCAAAAATTTTTAAAAGCTGAAAAACAACATGGCAAAAAAG
>OGCN01000103.1_pt1 | contig 138753 bp, 142 predicted proteins | sample 1570181 | NCBI WGS metagenome assembly OGCN01 (sample SAMEA4370584, study PRJEB24528) | human gut metagenome | reverse complement strand
GTGTACAAGAACTTGTGAGTAGATATGATTTCGGTCAATCCAAAGCATACACGATAAAGCAGTAAGTAGAACTCGTGAGGGTCTACATTATCTCGGTGTGAGTATATTTAATCACATTTTGAGTGGCAGGATTTGATCATGGCAAATTTCAGCAAAGAATGTATTGAGACGTTTTTAAACAAACAGCTGCAACTGTTTGATGAAAAAGTGGCAGAGACACCGCAGGAGGCAGAAGAGTTCCTTGAGGATAATCTGGCGGTCGTACTTGACAGTATCGAAGATGTACGTGACTATCTGGATGAGAGCGGAATGGATGCGGCACAGCTTTCCAAAGATGAGATTTTGCAGGCATCCGAAGTGTTTGCACTTCCGGGTGGAAAATATCTTGTAGTGCTTGCCTGAGAAATTCAGACGGAGATTTCCTGGCGAGTGTAAAGAAATGATGGAAGTTTTATAAGGTGCTGTCTGCGAAAAACAGCAGAGCATGTGCAAATAAATGTCATAAAATGATTTTGTAAAATAGGACGCCATGATGATTCGAAAACAATCTCACGACGGAAGCCTTGCTACCGTCAGTACGATTTGTTTTCGAATTCATCATGGCTATGCTGTTTTACGTTCCCTTCGGGGAATTCGTTCATTTGCACATGCACAAATTTATAGACTTTCATGAAAGCTCTATTTATATCAGAAAATGTCTCCCAAAATCAATGCTTTATACTGAAATAAGAATTGGCAACAAGAATGTTTTAACTCCCCACAGAATCAGCAGATGCACCGGATAAAACCAGTAGAAGAACCATTTGCCGGATTTCCCGCGTTTTCCGTTATAGAACCAGACAGGAATAAAAGCAAGCGGTGCAGTCGTCTCCCAGCTAAAGGCAACAGCTCCGGCTACGACCTGCTTCATCCGGTCATAGCGGAAAATATAGAGCAGTTCGATCAGCAGAACACCGCGATAGCCATAATCTGTATGCAGAGCCCATGCAAGCACCATTGCCAGGATTAAAACAAGCACCTGTGCCACAGGCTGTGCTTGCATTCGGAAGTAATCGCACAGCATCATAGCAAGCAGTCCGATCAGCAGGGTGAAAAAGACGTTTTGGTGTACTGGATCAAAGAGACGTCCCATGATCGCAAGATCAAAAGGGATTTCCGAGACCAGTGCAAACAGAAAAAGGCGGAGTGCATATTTTTTTCGGTCGTGCGTGTGCAGAAATCCTTCTACTAACAAAAAGCAGAAGATCGGAAAGGAGACACGGCCGATCAGACGGAGGATACGGTCTGTGTTCCGAAGCATTTCAAAAAGAGCCGCATCATTTCGTGTTTCATCTACCAAAAGGAGCCCGCGTTCGAAAACGCAGGCACCTATGTGGTCAATGAGCATGGTAATCATTGCAATCTTTTTTAAAGAACTCCCGGTCAGGGAAGGGGATTGTCTGCTCATCTGTTTTATTTTGCCAGCAGCATCATGATCTTATTGCTGCGGGTGATGAATTTGGTCATTTCTTCCGGTGCAAGTGGTTTATGGCTCAGCATTGCCAGGTCATAGAGCTGTTCACACATCATCGGTACATGTTCAGAATCTTTGTGATTGAAGATATACTGAACCAGTTCATTGTTTGCATTCAGAACTAAAGTAGCAGGACCGCCGAACATGTTCGGATCCATACCGTACATATTATACATCTTCATCATATCCTGCATACGGCGTGTTTCCTCAGACAGAACAATCATCGAAGAGACAGAAGCATTTTTCAGTTTTTCTACTTTGACTTCCAGCTTATCATTGTTCAGTGCTTTGTGGAATACATCCGTCAGAGTTTCTTTTTCTTCTTTCAGATCTTCTTCGGAAACTTCTTCTTTCATATCTGCATTGACATCTGCATCGATACGCTCGAATTTGATGGTGTCATCCTGACGCTCCAGATGTGTGATGAAAGCAGAGTCGATATTATGTTTCAGGATCACAGCATCAATGCCCTGTTCTTTGAACAGATTGATGTACTGGCTCTGCTGTACTTCATCTGTGACATAGAAAAGTACAGTTTTTTCTTTTTGCTTTTCTTCTGCATTTTCTGTGCTTTCTGTTTCTTTTACAGCTTCCGCAGTATCTTCTTTTTTGTTTTCTGCAACAAAATCCTGAAGAGTCAGATATTTGCCGTCGAGGTTCTTGAACAGCAGACAGTCTTTGATACGGTCATAGAATTTGTCATCTTTGATGCAGCCGTATTTGATGAACGGGCTGATATCATCCCAGTATTTCTCATAATTTTCACGGTCGGTCTTGCACATGCCGGTCAGTTTGTCTGCAACTTTCTTGCTGATATATTCAGAAATTTTCTTTACAGTACCGTCGTTCTGCAATGCACTTCTGGAAACGTTCAAAGGCAGATCCGGACAATCGATCACACCTTTTAAGAGCATCAGGAACTCCGGAATCACTTCTTTGATATTATCGGCGATAAAGACCTGATTGTTGTAAAGTTTGATCGTACCTTCTACAGAGTCATATTCTGTGTTGATCTTAGGGAAGTAGAGGATACCTTTCAGATTGAACGGATAGTCCATGTTCAGATGGATCCAGAACAGAGGTTCCTTGTAATCCATAAATACTTTGCGGTAGAAATCTTTGTATTCGTCTTCGCTGCATTCATTCGGATGCTTTGTCCACAGTGGGTGGATATCATTTAAAGCAACCGGACGCTTCTGGATTTTAACCATTTCTTTTGCAGGAGAAACTTCAACGATTTCTTTTTCACCGCTCTCATTTTCTTTCTCTTCTGTTTTGGCATCTTCGTGGATGTGTTCGATCACAACATCGTCGTCACGCAGTTCGCTCTCTTCAATGGTTTCGTATTCCGGTTCTGCGTTTGCTTTGGAGAGGAAGATCTCAACCGGCATGAAAGAGCAGTATTTGTCCAGAACTTCTCTTGTGCGGTATTCGTTTGCAAATTCAACACTTTCTTCATTTAAATAAAGAGTGATCTCTGTACCTACGGTTGTTTTGCTGCCGTCACCGATCGTGTACTGTGTGCCGCCGTCACATTCCCAGTGAACAGCTGTTGCACCGTCACGGTAGGAGAGTGTATCGATATGTACTTCATCTGCTACCATGAATGCGGAATAAAAACCAAGACCGAAATGACCGATCATTTCATCTGCATTTGTCTTGTCTTTGTATTTCTCAAGAAAAGCAGTCGCACCGGAGAAAGCGATCTTTGTGATGTATTCTTCGACTTCGTCTGCTGTCATACCAAGACCGGTATCAATGAATTTCATAGTTTTTTCTTCCGGATTTACGATAACCTGAATAGAAGCTTTGTAATCTTCCGGAAAAGTATATTCACCCATGATTTCCAGTTTTTTCAGTTTGGTGATGGCATCACATCCGTTGGATACCAGTTCACGGATGAAAATATCGTGGTCAGAATATAACCATTTCTTTATAATAGGAAATATATTGTCACTGTCGATGGATAAGTTACCTGTTCTATTTGTATTACTCATAATCGTTCACACCTTTCCAATAATCTTGCAGCAGCCAAGTTTTCTTATGACTGCCCTATGCAAGATAGTTTAGTACCGTTCTATGGAAATGTCAAGAGAAAATCAGCACTCAAACGCAACGAGTGCTAACAAAAAAGTATTAACTTTCTAAAGAAAGTATAAACTTCTGGATTTTCTGATCCCAGGCATGTTCCAGGGACTTATCCATTGAGAAAATGTTAAGAGATGTTCCGGTTACAGCATTCAGCCGACTATCTTTATAACGCAGATTTAAAAACAGGCCGTTGATGTCGGAGACTGTGAAAGAAGTATCTGTTTCGGACAGAAATGATTCGACTGCACGGGAAGAGAGCTGCAGGACGATCGAGAAAGAAAGCGGTGTGTGGTTGCCGCGGATCAGTTCAAAGCAGACGGGACGCAGCTGTTTCCAGCGGGCGATCGGTGTACGGTCTTTATAGAGTGTCTCATATTCTTCTTTCGTATAATAATCTTTCAGAATATGTCCATCCATATGGAAAGAGGCAAATGTAGAAAGAGAAAGCTCCGGAACGCAGAATGCATCAAAGGTACTGCGGCAGAGCAGATGGTTCATAAACAATTTTACTTCGGTTATAGGAATAGAAATCATAAGTACCTCCTGTCAAAAAGCGGACATATACAGGATTTTGGTGATATGGTCCGTGTATTTTTCAGTATAGCGGAAAAAACCGAAAAAGAAAAGAAGAAAAGCATTGCAAAATATGTGATATGTGTTATAGTAGAATGTAGTATTAAAAACCAGATAACATGATGTGAGTGTTAAGATTTATCTCAGTCGAGAAGACTCCCACTTCTGCAAGTGGTGAGTAATAACAAGTCTTTCTCAGTGGGAGTACAATCTCCGACTGAGATAAACGCTCCGCGAGAATGTGCAGTGATTCTGAGAAGAATATGTCAGCTTTCGCTGACCAGAATCACGCACCAAGTCTCACGTGCGTTCGACTTGAATTTTGACATTCATACCATATCAATAGAAGATAAAAATTCTGTGAAAATCTACAGAAGGTCTGGCTTGTGAACATCGCAGCACTTTTATTTTCATGCTGCGGCGATGCACATTTCTGTATAGATTTGAATAAGCGGAATTTAATATGGAGGATTTATAGATGAGTTTCAGAGTAGTGATCGACAGCTGCGGGGAGCTGACAGATGAGATGAAAAAGAGCGGCAATTTTGTGTCTGCACCGCTGACACTGCAGGTGGATGAGTATATTGTACAGGATGATGAGGAACATTTCAACCAGGCAGAGTTTTTAAAAAAAGTAGCGGAGTGCCCAAATTGTCCGAAATCTTCCTGCCCATCACCGGAAATATATCGTGATGCCTACGACTGTGATGCAGATCATGTTTATGCAGTGACGCTTTCAGAAAAACTGAGTGGATCTTACAACAGTGCAGTTCTTGGTAAAAATCTCTATCTGGAGGATCATCCGGATGCAAAAGTTTATGTATTCAATTCCTGCTCGGCATCTGTTGGTGAGACGCTGATCGGACTGAAAATCCAGGAGCTGGAAGAGAAGGGACTTTCTTTTGAAGAAGTTGTAGAACAGACAGAGGCTTATATTCTCTCACAGGATACTTGGTTTGTCCTGGAAAATCTGGACACCCTTCGTAAAAACGGCCGTCTCGGTACCGTAAAGGCTCTGGTAGCGACCGCACTGAAGATCAAACCGGTCATGGGATCAACAGACGAAGGCACGATTATTCAGCTGGATCAGGCAAGAGGCATGAAGAGAGCTCTTGTAAAAATGGTCGATTCAATCGAGGAGAAAAAATCATCCGATCCACAGGAGCGTATGGTTGGAATCGCTCACTGTAATTGTCCGCAGAGAGCAGAGATGGTAAAAGAGGAAATCCTAAAGAGGCTGCCGTTTAAAGATGTGATCTTGGTCAATACCGCAGGTGTCAGCACCATGTATGCAAACGATGGTGGAATTATCGTAGTTGCATAAGTTTTTAAAATAGTGTATACTATTAAGAAACTATATATAAGGAGTGAAAGACATGAGTCAGGCAAAAGTGGACCGCTACAAAGAAGAAAAGCAGAAACGCGAAAAGCTTCAGAAAAAAGAAAAAAGAGAGTTACTGCTCTGGAAAATAGTGGGCATTATCGTGCTGGTTGCTCTTGTTGGCTGGATTGGTTTCTCGGTATACCAGAATGTTCAGAAAGATGCGTCTCATACATATGAAATGAAAACAGATGCACTGGATCATTACATGAACGGTTTAAATGCTGAGACAGAAACTTCAAGTGAAGCGTCCACAGAGACAACAGAAAAAACGACAGAAGAAACAGCAGCAGAGACTTCTGCTGAAAGTACAGTAACCGAAGCAGCCGGTGAGACGGCAGCAGAATAAAAGAAAAAAGAAACTGCGTTATCGTGAAAACGAGAGGCAGTTTTTTATGTCTGAAAGAAAATGCTTCTGTTATATTTTTCAGAATGGTTTCTCAAAGGAAAATTGTACAGAAAAAAGAACGGCAACGTTTGTTATGTATTTAACAAAATACTTGCACTACATCTTGTGCTATGTTAAGATGAAAGCGACAAAACATAGAAACACAAAATCACAGAGAAAGGAAGATAGAAAACATGAAGGACTTTAAACAGTGGGATGGTTTCGCTGGAAGACTCTGGAAAGAAGGCGTAGACGTCCGCGATTTTATTCAGAACAACTACACACCATATGACGGAGATGATTCTTTCCTGGAGGGACCTACAGAGGCAACAGATCGTCTGTGGGGAAAAGTATCTGAACTTCAGAAAGAAGAGAGAGCAAAGGGCGGTGTCCTTGATATGGAGACTGATGTTGTAACAGGCATCACTGCATATGGAGCTGCTTATATTGATGACAGCATGAAAGATATGGAGCAGGTTGTCGGTCTGCAGACAGACAAGCCGCTGAAACGTGCATTTATGCCATACGGCGGAATCAAGATGGCTGAGAAATCCTGTGAAATGTATGGATATAAACCAAATCCACAGCTTCATGAGATCTTTACCAAATACCATAAAACACATAACCAGGGTGTATTTGATATCTATACACCGGAAATGTTAAAAGCACGTCATAACAAGATCCTGACCGGTCTTCCGGATACTTACGGACGCGGACGTATCGTAGGTGACTACCGTCGTGTGGCTCTGTACGGTATCGATTACTTGATTGAGAAAAAGAAAGCAGATTTTACTGCTACAAACCGTCAGGGTATGCGTCGTGGTGACTTCCAGCTGCGTGAAGAGATCGCAGACCAGGTTCGTGCACTGCAGGAAATGAAAGAAATGGCACAGTCCTATGGATATGATATTTCCGAGCCGGCTAAGAATGCAAAAGAAGCAGTTCAGTGGCTGTACTTCGGATATCTGGCTGCCATCAAGACACAGAACGGTGCAGCTATGAGTGTCGGACGTATTTCTACTTTCCTTGATATTTATATTGAGAAAGATATTGCAGCAGGCATCCTGACTGAAAAAGAAGCTCAGGAACTGATCGATCATATGGTTATGAAATTCCGTATGGTAAAATTCGCAAGAATCGCTTCTTACAACCAGCTGTTCTCCGGTGACCCGGTATGGGCAACTCTGGAAGTAGCAGGTATGGGTATGGACGGACGTTCTATGGTAACAAAGAATGATTACCGTTTCCTGCATACACTGGAAAACATGGGACCTTCACCGGAACCGAACCTGACCGTTCTGTATTCCGAACGTCTGCCTGAGACATTCAAAAAATATGCAGCACATATCTCTGTTACAACAAGCTCTATCCAGTATGAGAACGATGATGTTATGCGTCCGGTATGGGGCGATGACTATTCTATCTGCTGCTGTGTATCTGCTACTGAGACAGGTAAAGAGATCCAGTTCTTCGGAGCAAGAGCAAACCTGGCAAAATGTCTGCTGTATGCGATCAACGGCGGTGTAGATGAGAAGACAAGAGATCAGGTAGCACCGAAATATCAGGCGATCACATCCGAATATCTGGATTACGATGAAGTTATGGATAAATATGACACCATGCTTGACTGGCTGGCACATCTGTATGTAGGAACTCTGAACATGATCCATTACATGCATGATAAATACTACTATGAAGCAGCAGAGATGGCTCTGATCGATACAAACGTAAGACGTACATTTGCTACTGGTATCGCAGGATTCTCACATGTAGTAGACTCTCTGTCCGCAATCAAGTATGCAAAAGTAAAAACGGTTCGTGATGAAAGCGGAATCGTTACCGATTATGAAATCGAAGGAGACTTCCCAAGATACGGTAATGACGATGACAGAGCTGACGAGATCGCTGTATGGCTGCTGCGTACATTCATGGATAAACTGAAATACTGCCATACCTACCGTGATTCTGAGCCGACAACTTCTATCCTGACAATCACATCAAACGTAGTATACGGTAAAGCAACCGGTTCTCTGCCAGATGGAAGAAAAGCAGGCGAGCCTCTGGCACCTGGAGCAAACCCATCTTACGGAGCAGAACAGAACGGTCTGCTGGCATCTTTGAACTCCGTTGCAAAACTTCCGTACGAAGATGCACTGGATGGTATCTCCAATACACAGACCATCAACCCGGGTGCTCTGGGACACGATGATGCAGAGCGTACCGAAAATCTGGTTCATGTACTGGATGGTTACTTCAAACAGGGTGCACATCACCTGAACGTAAACGTATTCGGAAAAGAAAAACTGATCGATGCTATGGAGCATCCGGAAAAAGAAGAATACGCAAACTTCACAATCCGTGTATCAGGATATGCTGTTAAATTTATCGACCTGACAAGAGAACAGCAGCTTGACGTTATCGCAAGAACCTGCCACGACAGAATGTAATATGGAAAACGGGGCAAAAACAGGATATGTCCATTCGCTGGAAAGCTTTGGATCGGTTGACGGTCCGGGTGTGCGTTATGTGATCTTCTTAAGCGGCTGTGCGATGCGATGCCAGTTCTGCCATAATCCGGATACCTGGAATATGACAGCCGGCAAAAGCTACACAGCTGATGCCCTTCTGAAACAGGCAGTAAAATACCGCACTTATTGGGGAAATAAGGGCGGTATTACTGTCAGTGGAGGAGAACCACTGCTTCAGATTGATTTTCTGATCGAACTGTTTCGCAAGGCAAAAGAGATGGGGATCCACACAACGCTGGATACGAGCGGCAATCCTTACACGGAAAAAGAGCCATTCTATTCAAAATGGCTGGAACTGATGAAATATACCGATCTGATTCTTCTGGATATCAAGCATATTGATGAACAGGAGCATATTAAACTGACCGGTCAGACTAACAAAAATATTCTGGCTATGGCAGAAAAGTTATCGGATATGGGAAAACCGGTATGGATCCGTCATGTACTGGTTCCGGAGCGGAGCGACCGTGATGATTACTTGCACCGGCTGGCGGATTTTATTCACACGCTGAAAAATGTGGAGCGTGTGGAAGTACTGCCATACCATACGCTGGGTGTATTCAAATGGGAAAATTTAGGGATTCCATATCAGCTTGAAGGAATCAATCCGCCAAGTGCAGAGCGGATCAAGAATGCAGAAGAGATTCTGGCGTTCAGGAAATAGAAATAACAGGAAAATTTTAAATGTGCAAAGGAACAATTCCCTGAAGGACACGTAAAAGTGCCTTCCTGGGAATTGTTCCTTTTGCACATTTGGAAAGCGGACATTCACAATCCGCTTCTCTGCACTCAAATTTCAATATTCTACGAGTTTTTTAAAGCAGAGAAAATTTACTCCACAACCGGAGGTACAAAATGTTCGATCGCATTTCGCAGTTTCGGATGATTATCGGATGGTAACGCTGCGTTTTCGGCTGTTATACGTATAGACTTTTTCACCCAGATCTTTTAAAACCTTTATATTTCTTTTTACAGTATCTCGTTTTCGAAGAAAAGAGGGAGCATCGATAAAAGTGACCTTTGCATGGATATATTTGAAAAAGGATTCTCTCTTGTCGTTGTTTCCATGATGCGGAGCCTGAAGATACGTTGCCTTCAGACGTTTGTGATAAGTTTTGATAAGTCTTTTGCCAATGCTGCTCACAATATCTCCGGTGAAAAGCATACTTGTTTTTTTACCGGAAATTTTAAAAACCAGAGAAGAACCATTGCAGATATCTTTGGTTGTATCTTTCAGATTACGGCTGTAACCATTAAAAAATTCAAAATACAGACCGGCGAAGGAAAAAGTATCATCTGCTTTTGCCCACCGAATCTTGGGATTTTTTCTTACAAGACGTGAAAACTTCTGAAATACCTGATATTCATCCCATGGATATTGATAGTGTCTGTAACGGGAAGCGTTGATCTTTGGTGCAATAACCTGATCAATCTGTATGCCGTCCGGATTGGCAAAAATCTGATTAAAAGCTCCGACATGATCCGGATGCGGATGTGTGATAATCCAGAGATTCACCTTTCCGCCCAGTTTCTTTATGGTATCGCGTACTCTTTTCGCATCATAATCCCATCCACCGTCAATTACGATCAGTTTGCCGTTGCTTCCTTTGATCGTATAAAACATAGACTGCTGAAAATCAGAATCAGATCCATATTGTGTGACTTTCCAGGAAGATGCATAAACTTTTTCTTCGCAGAACGGATGCAGGCTGAAGAATAAAAAAAGTCCGACAGACAAGAAAAACCGAAAAGTATATAAATGAAAAAGCTGTGTTTTATTTTTCATTGGGATCTCTCCTTTAGTGATATATTTATCATATTGTCTTTTATACTGTTTTGCAGGAATTATCATTAACATTTCATTTTTCAGCTTCCACAACCGGTGGTATGAAATATTCGATCGCATTTCGCAATTTCGGATGATGGATCACAAAATGAATCGCCGGGGCATTCCCTTTGGAGATCATCGCCCATTTTCCTTCGTGCAGAATGATCTGCAGATTTTGAAAAGGATTAGAGGAAGATGTGGTCAAATGATAATTCGGATGTAAACAGGCAAAAGTTTCTGCCTGTTTTTTCTGCTCCAGATATTCTTCATAGCTCACTGGTATGTTATCTGGAAAAAACATACCGGACAGTGGAAGAGAAAGTGCATGAAGATAAAAATCTTTTTCGGTGAGGAGTGGAATTTCGTCTTCAATCACATCATGTTCCAGAATTTTTTCGGTGATATCACGCTGATTTTGTGCAAAGTCAAGAATGGAAGCCTGATCCTTTGCAGAAAGTCTGTGTTTCTGTAAAAAATCTTTCAGATAATCAGAATCCAGCGTGTAAAGTGGCAGGGAAGAAAGAATGCTGCGGCGTTTTCCTGGTGTGGAAGTGTCGGCAAGCAGAAAAGCATTCAGTTTTCCGACGTGATCTTCTCGATAAATATCCATCAGAGGAGAAGCATTTAGCAGCAATGCTTCTGCACGCTTTGTATAATAAGCAATATCTTCTTTTGTCTTGGAAAGATAATAACGCCCTTCGCTGTGATGACCCGAAATTGCTTCACCGGAAAGTACGGCAGCTCCGGATACTTTCAGGAAATGATGAAAAACATTGCCGGGATCGGATTTCAGATAATAAGGAGAAATCTGTCCGGTCATGTACATGGGAATCCAGCTTTCCAGTCCGAGCATCATTTCTTCAAAAGAACGGTCAAGATGATGAATCTGATCCAGATGCAGACCTTTTTTCAGGAGCAGAGCCATACCAAACATCCATTTCTTTGGAAAATCGGGGTCTTTTGCCATTTCTGTTATGGGCATATCACTGTACATGATAACTGGTCTTTTTGATCTGGAAAGGACGGTTGCCTTTAAAAAATGAAGTTCACTTGCCATCATTTCTTCCAGTCCATAGTAATATTTTGCCGTCGGAAACTGAAACGGAACACCCGGAACTTTCATTTCATCGAAATGGATGACTTTTATATATTCATTCAGATCAAATTCATCCAGTTTGGATAAAAATTTGGAAAGACTGTCTTCGCCCTTTTTCCTGTTCTGACTGTTTAAAAGCCACAGGCGGATTTTTTCGCAGACGACAGAAGTATCGTTTAGTTCTTCTTCCGAACATTCCAGAAGCTGTGCCAGCACATAAAGATCATCGCCCTGGCAGTATTTACGTGCCACATAAGCGGAAACAGCCAGGACAAAGCCTTCCGGATCTGCAGGAGAGCGGCTGCCGTTTCGAAAGCGGAAAATCGTTGAGGTATCATAACTGATGTGCTGGCACAGTTTTGTGATATTTAGATTCAGTACGGAAATCAGCGTGTTAAAATTCTGACGCAGTTGCTCTTTGTCCGTGGACTTCATGTCTGAACAGGCGAGAAATTGCTGACGGATCTCTGTTTTTGTGAGATTTGTGCCTTCTCTTTTTAATGCGAGCGTTTCTAGGGCAGAGCAGAGTTGTTCAAAAGTTTCAGAATGAATGTCCAAAGTACGTTCGCCGGAACGGTAGCGGCTGAGGGCAGCGGCAGAAATTCCGGAAACAGTGCAGAGTTCTTTGGCAGTACAGTTCACAGCTTTCATATATTGATTCAACTGTTCATAAAAACGCATAGAAGCACCTCTTTTCATCAAATTTGCAAAAACATCAATGAAGCGTATTTTGCGTTCGGTTGCTATGTGTTTATTGTATCGGAGATTTGCAAAAAAGGAAAGATGAAAATATCAAAATTCCCGATTTGGCAATTGACGTTTCGGGAATCTTACTTGTCAAATAAGCAGAATCTTTTATACTGAGAGTAAGAGAGAACAGGTTGATTTTATACAAAATGTTTATATCTGGACAGAGCGAAAAGAAGGGGGGAGAAAGAGGTTCTGACAGATCAGGAAAGGAGAAATTTTATGAGGAAAATAAAGGAGAAACACATGGATATAACTTGGAAACGAAAATGGATATTCTGGCTGCTGCTGGCAGTGATGCTGCTGTTTTTACCGGGAAAGACATTTGCAGCAGAAAAAGAAAGCAGAGAAGCAGAGGATTCATACATTTATCATACGGCTTTTGATGCAAAGGCGAGCCTTAAGATCCGTCATATGAAAGATTACGGAGTACTGGATTATGAAGAAACGGTGACAGTGGAAGATTCCTGTGATTATCTGGACGGAGATGAAAATCTGGATGAAATCCAGGCGAAAATTACAGCCTATGATGAGAAAGTTCAAAAAGTGTGTGAAGGAATGCAGGTTGTTTCCGGTACGGACACACGAGGTATTGACGGCGATACGATTAACATTGAATATGAAGATACGGAAGAAAACGGACAGACCGTTACCACCAGACATTTTTATCAGACTTACAAGATCCGGACAGACTGGGTACTGGAAAAGATGGAGATTTCGGATGTGAATATTGTGAACAGCACACTTTCCTGTTATGCCGGTGATGCTCCAAAAGCAACCGCCCAAAAAGGTGACAGTGATGCTTCAAAATATGAAATAGCCTATGAACGCTGGGAAAAGCTGGAAACAAATGCACAGGGATACCTAGAACCAGTAGCGTTCTGGTATTCTGATGAGAGCCAGTATATTGCTGCAACTCCAAAATTTACCACTTTTGAATCCGGTGCAATGTATATGTATTCTGTCTTTTTAAAAACGGTAGATGGGAATGAATTTTCAAAAGACCTGTCGCTGACATTAAATGGAAAACAGATTGACAGTCGGACCATTATTGTGGGAAATAACGGGACAACCTGTTTTGCAGATGCCCTGTACAGTGCCCGGTCCGAAGAAAAAGTAACGCCGAAGCCAATTGAAGTGATTGAAGTAAATGGAGTGGATTTTTCTTTCAAAGCGGGTGATGCTCCGAGATTCACCGGAAGTGTGTCGGAAGATGCTCTGTACTGTATCGATCACGAACGATGGAACAATTTAAAAGAAGGATGGACTTCCTCGGACTACTGGAATGGCAAGTATGGTGATTTTGACGGAAGCTGGGGTATGCCGCTCACGAAATTCAAAGCACTGGAAACCTATTATTATGGAATTTGCCTGAGCCTGTCAGCCAGAGGATATCGGGAAGGATATTATTTTGATAAAAACATAACGAAGTTGAAGATCAATGGTCGGCTGATCCCGATACCGGATCCGGAAAACAGTTTCGATGAAACAGGGGAAATGGTATGGTTTAGCGGCATCAAAAGTATTGTGATCCCGCCGCAGGGCAGCACAGCAAATGGAAGTACAACAAATCCTTCGGATACATCACAGACATTTCCGAAAATCGGAACATGGGTCAAAACAAAGAATGCACTTTATAAAGTGACAAAAGCCGATGCAACCGGATGTACCGTAACACTGGTAAAACCGCACAGGAAAACAAACAGTACCTTTACTGTACCGGCAACCATCAAAAGTGAGGATGGGAAAATCACATTCCGTGTAACGGAGATCAGTAAAAATGCATTTAAAAATCATGTGAAACTGAAAAAAGTCACCATCGGAAAAAATGTCAGCAGGGTCGGTGCGAATGCTTTTTCCGGTTGTAAAAAACTGAAGAATATTAAGATCACATCAACACAGCTCACAAAAAAATCTATAGGAAAGAATGTGTTTAAGGGCATTGATAAAAAGGCAGTTATCAAAGTGCCGAAAAAGAAACTGAAAGCCTATAAGAATATCCTCAAAGGAAAAGGACAGGCAAAAAGCGTGAAGATTAAGAAGTAAGCAAAAAGAACAAAATAAAATAAAATACATGCAGCGGGTGGAGAAATCCATCCGCTGTTACATCTTGTGAAAGAACAAAATTGATGCTAAGATGAAGTAAGGATGTTGGGGTCAAAAGACCCAAACTATGATGCCTACGGATTATTCCGTGCTTCGCACTCCTACAATCCTCTCCAATATTCGCATATCGTGGGATTATCATCCCACTTTTATGCTCATATCGGGGCGGGTCCCAAGGTCTTTCATCCACTTATGAGCAAGCTCATGTGGATTTAGACCTTTTGACCCTGGCATCAAGTAAGATATATATCAAAGAATCCTTACAGATTGTAAGCGTGAATGGAAAGAAACGGAGGTGTGATTTTATGTCTACAAAAAATGATTTGAATTATATTTTAAAAAAAATAGTGCAAATATATCGTTCGGTATATGGAGAAAAACTTGTTCAGGTTATTTTGTATGGATCTTATGCCAGAGGTGACTATGATAGTGATTCAGATATTGATATTGTTGCGATTGTTCATGGAGACAGAAAAATATTGCAGGAGCAATTAAAGAAAGTATGGGATTCTTCCTGCGAACTGGAACTTGAATATGAAACAATACTTTCACCAACGGTAATTCCATATGAGGAATTCCAACGATATCAGAAGGAGCTTCCGTACTATCGCAATATTGCACAAGAAGGAGTGATCGTGGTTGCCTGATAGTCGAAAAGAATTGAATAGTATTTGCAAAACAAAATATAGTAGAGTTACATTCAGAAAGGACAGATTACCATGAAAACACTGATCGTAGTAGATATGCAGAATGATTTTATTGACGGTTCATTAGGAACGAAAGAAGCACAGGCAATCGTGCCGAATGTAAAGAAAAAAATCCAGGAATACAAAAATCGAGGGGATGAGATCATCTTTACGAGAGATACGCACCAGAGTGATTATCTGGACACACCGGAGGGCAAAAAGCTTCCGGTTGTGCACTGCATCAAGGGAACAAAGGGATGGCAGATCGCAGATGGTCTGGAAGTAGAAGGCTGTACTTATATTGATAAGCCGACTTTCGGATGGACGCACTGGAATGAAAGAACGTTTCAGGAGATTGAGATGGTCGGACTTTGCACGGATATCTGCGTGGTATCGAATGCTCTGATCCTCAAAGCAACGTTTCCATCTGTGGAGATTACAGTGGATGCGAGCTGCTGTGCGGGAGTGACACCTCAGACACATCTGGCAGCTCTTGAGACTATGAAGATGTGTCAGATCCTTGTGACAGGAGAATAAAGTATGGCAGAAGTTGCTCTGCAGCGATGACAGTGAATGATAACCTATGAAATTGATAAAACTTTCTCAATCTAAGGAAGAAGTTCGTCTTGATTTCACACAATAGTTATGCTATTCTAATGGCAGTTAGAAATACCTAACTAACGTGAATAAATCATGGCAGGACTTCTTCTGTCTTTATGCGATCAGAGGCAGAAGACGAAGTGCCGATTATTTTAGGACGAGAAAGGGACTGGCAATCATGAAGAATTTAACAATTGAAAAAGTAATTGGAAGGGAAATCATCGACTCCAGAGGCAATCCAACCGTAGAAGCAGAAGTTTATCTGGCTGACGGTACGATCGGAAGAGGGACTGCACCAAGTGGAGCTTCCACAGGAGAGTTCGAGGCTCTGGAACTTCGTGATCATGATAAAGAACGTTTTGGCGGTAAAGGTGTGACAAAAGCAGTTGCAAACATCAACACCGTGATCAATGAAGCACTGAAAGGCAAAGATGCATCTGATATTTATGCAGTGGATGCAGCAATGAAAGAAGCAGACGGGACAAAAGATAAATCCAACCTCGGAGCAAATGCAATCCTGGCAGTATCCATTGCAAGCTGCCGTGCGGCTGCGACTGCACTTGAGATCCCTCTGTACCGTTTCCTTGGTGGCGTGAATGCAAACCGTCTCCCGGTACCGATGATGAACATCGTAAACGGCGGATGTCATGCATTATCTTCTGGACTGGATGTACAGGAATTTATGATCATGCCGGTTGGGGCACCTTCCTTTAAAGAATGTTTAAGATGGTGTGCAGAAGTATTCCATGCACTGGCTTCTATCTTAAAAGAAAGAGGACTGGCTACCTCTGTTGGTGATGAGGGCGGTTTTGCACCGGCACTGAAATCCGACGAAGAAGCGATCGAGACGATTCTGGAAGCAGTGAAAAAAGCCGGTTATGAGCCGGGAAGCGACTTTATGATCGCTATGGATGCAGCTTCTTCTGAGTGGAAGACAGGAACAGTCGGAGAGTACAAACTGCCAAAGGCAGGAACGGTTTATACATCCGGGCAGCTGATTAATCACTGGAAAGCTCTGGTTGAAAAATACCCAATCATCTCCATCGAAGATGCACTGGATGAGGAAGACTGGGAAGGCTGGAAGAAACTGACCGCAGAATTAGGTGACAAAGTTCAGCTGGTAGGCGATGACCTGTTTGTTACCAATACCGAGCGTCTTTCAAAAGGTATCGAGCTTGGCTGCGGAAACTCGATCCTGATCAAATTAAACCAGATTGGTTCGGTATCTGAGACACTGGAAGCGATCAAGATGGCTCACAATGCAGGATACACAGCGGTTACTTCTCATCGTTCCGGCGAGACAGAAGATACCACTATTGCGGATCTGGCGGTTGCACTGAATACCTGCCAGATCAAGACAGGAGCACCGAGCCGAAGCGAGCGTGTTGCAAAATACAACCAGCTGCTTCGCATTGAAGAAGAACTCGGAGCATCTGCAGTTTATCCACAGAAAAAAGCATTTCATGTTTCAAAGTAATAAAAGATAAAACAAATCACACATATAGTAACTGTCCACTATGTGCACAGTTACTATGCAAAAATCCATTAAAATTGCTTTGCAATGGGATTTTTGCACACTTGAATCATGTTCTTACGGTCTCAGCAGCAAGTGCTTCGACCTATATTGAATAATTTTTCTACATTCTACATGTTTGCCGTCTGCAAAGCATCCATAAGCTTGCGGACGGCAATGCTTTTTGGCCGGTTTTTGTCCCAGATCAGGCAGATTTCGCGTTCCGGCATTCTTGAGGTGAGGTGGAGCTGTACCACTTCGCCTTTTTTAATGGCTTCTTTTGCCAGTGCCTCCGGATAAAATCCGATTCCGAGGTTGTGCCTGATCATCGGCAGGATCTGATCTGCGGTAGCGGCTTCGATATCCGGATAGAACGGCAGATCATGCTGCAGAAAGTAATTGATATGCATTTCTCTTGTTCCAGTATTTTGTCCGAGAGAAATAAACGGAATGTCCGTAAGCTCTGAGAGATGATGGATTTTAGAGGAAAAATCAGCGTATTTTGGCCCGGCGAGCAGAATCTCACGGAAGGAAGCAAGCGTATAATGACGCATGGATTTTTTTAGCTTGAGCGGTGTTGTGACAACAGAAATATCGGCCAGTCCGTTTTCCAGTGCCTGAATGGACTGAGGGGTGGAGAAATTGGAAATTTTCAGGCGGACTCCCGGATACTGTGCGTGAAAGGTCTCCAGTCGGTCAAGCAGCAGCAGTCGCAGAGCTGTCTCGCTTGCACCGATCGTGATCAGACCGCTCTCCAGACTTTTGTCTTTTTTCAGCTCGGATTCTGCAGTAGAGAGCTGCTCGTAAGCGATCGCGACATGCTGGAATAGTTTTTCTCCCTCAGGTGTCAGTGTTACTCCACGGTTGGAGCGTACAAACAGTTTACATTCCAGTTCATTCTCCAGAATGTTCATGCAGCGGGTGATATTTGGCTGATTGTTATTTAAAATCTCGGCAGCTTTTGTAAAACTTTTATATTGGGCTACAAAATAAAAAAAACGATAATATTCAAAACTGACCATGCAAACCTCCTGTTTATTTTGACGTTCAAAAATGCCTCTGCAATCCGCCGGATCTGTTCTGTTTTGGGATAATCTGAAATCTGAAAAAGGAAGCACTTTTGCAGTGCTCCCTTATATTCAGGTTACTTGTGAAGTCACAGAACATCGCCGGACTTCGGATGAAAAATATTTACAGAATTATTCACCAAGGTTTTTCTTTTCTACTTCAGCGAGCATCATAGCACGTACTTTCAGAGGCAGACCAAACAGGGTGATAAATCCACTTGCATCATTGTGATCGTACATATCACCGGTTGTGAAGGATGCTAAAGATTCATTGTACAGGCTGTATGGAGAAGTTGTGCCGGCTTTGATGATGTTTCCTTTGTAAAGTTTGAATTTAACTTCACCGGTTACATATTTCTGTGTTACTTCAACGAAAGCCTGGATTGCCTCACGCAGCGGTGTGAACCATTTTCCTTCGTATACAACCTGAGCAAACTGGCTGCCGAGTTTTTTCTTTGTTTCCATGGTTTCACGGTCCAGAGTCAGTTCTTCGAGCTGTTCATGGGCTGCCATCAGGATGGTTCCGCCCGGTGTCTCATATACACCACGGGATTTCATACCAACAACACGGTTTTCTACGATATCTACGATACCGATACCATGTTTACCTCCAAGAGCGTTCAGCTCTGTGATGATCTCAGAAACTTTCATGGCTTTTCCGTTCAGTGTTTTCGGAACCCCCTGTTCAAAAGTCATGGTAACATATTCCCCTTTTTCCGGAGCCTGTTCCGGTGTCACGCCAAGCACCAGCATGTTTTCGAAGTTTGGCTCGTTTGCCGGATCTTCCAGCTCCAGACCTTCGTGGCTGATGTGCCATAAGTTACGGTCACGGCTGTAGCTGTGGCTGTGGTCGAACGGCAGGTCGATACCGTGTTTTTTACAGTATTCGATCTCGTCTTCACGGGACTGGATGGTCCATACATCGGTCATACGCCATGGAGCGATGATCTTCAGATCCGGAGCCAGTGCCTTGATTGCCAGTTCGAAACGAATCTGGTCATTACCTTTACCGGTAGCACCGTGGCAGATGGTAGTAGCACCTTCTTTACGTGCGATCTCAACCAGTTTCTTTGCGATAACCGGACGTGCCATGGAAGTACCAAGCAGGTATTTGTGCTCATAAACTGCACCGGCTTTTACGCAAGGCATGATGAAATCGTCACAGAATTCATCAATGATATTTTCAATATATAATTTAGAAGCACCGGACAGTTTTGCTCTCTCTTCCAGACCATCCAGCTCGTTACCCTGTCCGCAGTCGATGCAGCAGCAGATAACTTCATAGTCAAAGGTTTCCTTTAACCAAGGGATCAGTGTGGTGGTATCGAGACCGCCTGAATATGCCAGAACTACTTTTTCTTTCATGATATGTATTCCTCCTGAAATTTATGATCATTTTGTAAGTACAAGACAAAAGAGCCATAAAACCACTCTTGTGCAAGCACATCGTGGGTTTTGACTTTCGACCTTAGTATCATACACTATACAACAGTTATCATAATTATGCAAGCAAAAAAACGAAAAAGTTGTAAAAACAGCTGCGAAATGAATAATATACATTGTATGCGAATAAAAATACAATAAAAATACAAAGAAAACTCTTTACTTATAAAGAAAACGGGTATATGATAAGAAAGATTTCATTCGCACAGCGAATTTTTATGAATCTGCCGGAGACTGCATCAGATGGGCGGCACCTCACATCTGACAGAAAAGGAAAAAAGAATGATCCGGACAGAAAAGATATATTAGGTTGAAAGGAGAATGTTGATATGATAAAAGCCGGAATAATAGGAGCAACCGGATATGCAGGAGGCGAGCTTGTCCGTCTTCTCCTTAACCATAAAGAAGCAGAGATTGCGTGGTATGGTTCCAGAAGTTATGTGGATCAGAGATACAGCAGTGTTTACCAGAATATGTTCCAGATCGTGGATGCAAAATGTCTGGATGACAATATGGAGCAGCTGGCAAAAGAGGTAGATGTGATTTTCACAGCAACACCGCAGGGGTTGTGTGCATCTCTTATAAATGAAGGGATTTTAAGTCAGGCAAAAGTGATCGATCTAAGTGCGGACTTCCGTATCAAAGACCGGAAGACTTATGAGCAGTGGTATAATCTGGAACACAAAGCACCGCAGTTTATTGAGGAAGCTGTTTACGGACTGTGTGAGATCAACCGGGAGGATATCAAAAAGGCAAGACTGATCGCAAATCCGGGATGTTATCCGACATGCAGCACCCTGTCCATTTATCCATTATTAAAGGAAGGCATTATTGATGGAAATACCGTTATCATTGATGCTAAATCCGGTACTTCCGGAGCAGGACGCAGTGCCAAGGTTGCAAACCTTTACTGTGAAGTCAATGAGAACATCAAAGCATACGGTGTTGCAACACACAGACACACACCGGAGATCGAAGAGCAGTTAGGTTATGCCGCCGGTTATCCGATCCATATTAATTTTACACCGCATCTGGTTCCGATGAACCGCGGTATTCTGGTTACTGCTTATGCATCTCTGAAAAAAGAGGTGACTTACGAAGAAGTTAAGGCAATCTATGATGCTTATTACGGAAAAGAACAGTTTGTACGTGTTCTGGATAAGGATGTCTGCCCGGAGACGAAGTGGGTAGAAGGAAGCAATTATGTGGATGTAAACTTCAAATTGGATCCGAGAACAAACCGTGTGATCATGATGGGGGCAATGGACAATCTGGTGAAAGGTGCAGCCGGTCAGGCCGTGCAGAATATGAACCTGATGTTTGGATTTGCCGAGAACGAAGGCCTTCAGGGCGTACCAATGTTCCCATAAAACAGAGAAAGGTCGTGAGCATAGATGAAGATAATAGATGGAGGTGTAACCGCTGCAAAAGGATTTAAAGCAGCCGGTATGCATGCAGGTATCAAAAAAGGTACAAAAAAAGATATGGCAATGATCGTAAGCAGTGCACCATGTATGGCAGCCGGAACGTTTACGACAAACCTTGTAAAAGCCGCACCGGTAAAATGGGATCAGCATGTGGTATACGAACATGGAGAGGCGAGAGCTGTTGTGGTAAACAGCGGTATCGCAAACGCCTGCACCGGAGCAGAAGGATATGGCTACTGTGAAGAGACTGCAAAAGCGGCAGCAGAAGCACTCGGTATCGACAAGGATGAGGTTCTGGTAGCATCTACCGGTGTGATTGGAAAACAGCTGCCAATCGATACGATCAAAAAAGGCGTGAAGGATCTTTCCGGACTGCTTCTGGATACCAGAGAAGCAGCAACACTGGCAGCAGAATCGATCATGACAACGGATACGGTAAAAAAAGAGGTTGCCGTTGAAGTTGAGATTGGCGGTAAGACGGTAACGATCGGTGGTATGTGCAAAGGTTCCGGTATGATCCATCCGAATATGTGCACGATGCTGAGCTTTCTCATGACAGATGCAGCTATTTCAAAAGAAATGCTTCAGAAGGCATTGAGTGCAGATGTCGATGATACCTACAATATGATTTCTGTTGACGGAGATACTTCCACAAATGATACCGTTCTGCTGCTGGCAAACGGACTGGCAGAGAATCCGGAAATTACAGAGGAAGGCGAAGATTATCAGACATTTGCCAGGGCACTGCACTATATCAACGAGACGCTCGCAAAGAAAATGGCAGGGGACGGCGAAGGTGCCACTGCATTGTTTGAGACAAAAGTGATCGGAGCACAGTCAAAAGAACAGGCGAAGATTCTGGCAAAATCCGTTATTTGTTCAAACCTTACCAAAGCGGCTATTTTCGGACATGATGCAAACTGGGGACGTATCCTCTGTGCCATGGGTTATTCCGGAGCTAAGTTTGATCCGGAAAAAGTAGATCTGTATTTTGAAAGTGCAGCAGGTAAGCTGAAGATCATCGAAAACGGTGTGGCACTTGATTACAGCGAAGAAGAAGCGACAAAGGTGCTCTCAGAAAAAGCAGTGACGGCTGTTGCTGACATCAAAATGGGAGAGGCATCCGCATCTGCGTGGGGTTGTGATCTGACTTACGATTATGTGAAGATCAATGCCGATTACCGCTCTTAAGCGGTAAGAGCTGCTTTGTGGCAGAGCAATTTACAGGCATCTGTCCGGATGCCGGAAGTATGGATAGAAACTGGAGGAAAAAACAATGGATACAATGCAGGATCTGCTTCAGAAAGCCAGTGTGCTCAATGAAGCGTTACCTTATATACGGAAATTCAGCGGCAAGACCATCGTTGTAAAATACGGCGGAAGTGCCATGGTAGAACATGAACTGAAGAAAAACGTCATCCGTGACGTAGCACTTCTGAAACTGGTCGGATTTCGCCCGATCATCGTGCACGGTGGCGGAAAAGAAATCACAAAATGGACAGGCAAAGTCGGCATTGAGACCAAATTTATCAACGGACTGCGTGTGACGGATAAAGACACCATGGAAGTGGCTGAGATGGTCTTAAATAAGATCAACAAAGGATTAGTGTCCATGATGGAGAAAGTCGGAGTCAAAGCGGTTGGTATCAGCGGAAAAGACGGCTCCGTTCTGCGTGTTAAGAAGAAACTCTCCAAAGGCGAAGATATCGGTTTTGTAGGCGAAGTGACAAAAGTCAATACCGAGCTTTTAAATACACTGCTGGACAATGATTTTGTCCCGGTGATCTGCCCAATCGGTTCAGATGATGAGTATCATTCTTATAATATCAATGCAGACGATGCAGCATGTGCGATTGCAACGGCAGTCGGAGCATCCAAACTGGTATTTTTAACGGATATCGAGGGTGTATACCGTGATCCGCAGGACAAATCCACACTGATCTCCGAACTGAGTATTCCGGAAGCAGAAGAACTGCTCGGCAGCGGAAATATCGGCGGCGGCATGCTCCCGAAGATCCAGAACTGTGTCGATGCGATCAAGTCCGGTGTTTCCAGAGTACATATCCTGGACGGAAGGATTCCGCACTGCCTGCTGTTGGAGTTCTATACCAACAAAGGTATCGGTACTGCGATTATCGGGGATGAGGAGGAACGTTTTTACAATGAAAATGAATGAATATATGGAGAGAACGGAACAGGTGGTTCTGCACACCTATAATCGTTTCCCGGTTGTTTTTGAAAAAGGAGAAGGCGTACATCTTTATGATACCGAAGGAAAGGAATATCTGGATTTCGGTGCCGGAATTGCGGTGTTTGCACTTGGCTATCACTATGCGGACTACGATCAGGCTTTAAAAGATCAGATCGACAAAGTGATCCATACTTCCAATCTTTTCTACAATGTTCCGATGATGGAAGCAGCAGAAAAGCTGGTAAAGGCAAGTGGAATGAGCAAAGTATTCTTTACCAACAGCGGTACGGAGGCGATCGAAGGTGCGATCAAAGCCGCACGTAAATATGCATGGAACAAAGACCATGCAACGGATCACGAGATCATTGCCATGAACCATTCCTTCCACGGAAGAAGCGTCGGAGCACTTTCCGTTACCGGAAACCCGCATTATCAAGAAGCGTTCAAACCGCTGATGGGCGGCGTGAAATTTGCAGATTACAATGATCTGGACAGTGTAAAAGCTCAGATCACAGACAAAACCTGTGCGATTATCATGGAAACCCTTCAGGGCGAAGGCGGCATTTATCCGATGGAAGAGAGCTTCTTAAAAGGTGTTAAAGAAATTTGTGAAGAAAAAGATATTCTTCTGATCCTCGATGAAATCCAGTGTGGTATGGGACGTACCGGAAGCATGTTTGCATGGCAACAGTACGGCGTGATGCCGGATATCATGACCTGTGCAAAGGCACTGGGATGCGGCGTGCCGGTCGGAGCGTTTGTCTTAAACGAAAAGACTGCAAAAGCCTCTTTAGTTCCGGGAGATCACGGTACAACTTACGGCGGAAATCCCTTCGCCTGTGCAGCGGTTTCCAAAGTGTTTGATCTGTTTGAAGAACATGACATCGTCGGTCATGTAAGAAAGACAGCTCCGTATCTGGAAAAGAAACTGGATGAACTGGTAGAAAAACATGACTGCTTTACCGCACGCCGCGGAAAAGGATTCATGCAGGGACTGGTTGTGAGCGGCAGACCGGTCGGCGAACTTGTCAAAGCAGCTCTGGCAAATGGTCTGATTGTGCTTTCCGCAGGAAGTGATGTACTGCGTCTGGTGCCTCCGCTTGTGATCACCGAGAAAGACATCGACGAGATGGTTGAAAAACTGGAAGCGGTTTTATCTTAGTCGGAGAAGACTCAAACTTCTATAAGTGGCAAGCGACAAATTTGTCTTAGTGGGAGTGCAATCTCCGACTAAGATAAACGCTCCGCGAGGATGCACAGCGATTCTGTTGGGTAAATGTCAGCAAAGCTGACCAGAATCGCGTGCCAAGTCTCACGTGCGTTCGACTTGAAAAAACAGTAAAAAATGTATAGAAAACTCCTTTGTGCATATACTGTCAGAAAGTACAGGCAAAGGAGTTTTTTATGATTGGAATTTTAACAGCACTTTTATCGGGAGCCCTGATGAGTGTGCAGGGCGTCTTCAACACGCAGGTGACAAAGGCGACCAGCCTCTGGGTTTCGACCAGTTTTGTGCAGTTTACGGCACTTCTGGTCTGTCTTGTGATCTGGTATTTTGCGGACGGGAAAAGTTTTATGACGCTTACACAGGTCCCGGATAAATGGACGCTGCTTGGAGGTGTGATCGGTGCATTTATCACTGTTACCGTAATAAAGAGCATGAACAGCCTGGGACCTGCGAAAGCGGCGATGCTGATCGTGATCTCCCAGCTGATCATTGCCTACGTGATCGAGCTTCTGGGATGGTTTGGCGTAGAAAAACAACCGCTTACCATGCGAAAAGTGGCAGGGATGGCGATCGCGATCATCGGTGTTGTCATATTTGAAAAATAACGGTTGTATTTTTGAACAATGTTCGATAAAATAGGAATATCTGTACAGGGGAATTTTGTCAGAAGGCAGGAAGGAGTCCTTTTGAGAAAATCAGGCAGAAAGTTAAAGAGTCTGTTTTATCTGACCATAATCGTTGTACTGTGTATTTTTTTGGTCGGCTGTAATAAAAAAGGTGAGATCACGTTTGAACAGGCGGCGGATGAGGTGTTTTCGGAAGAAATTTCCAATCAGTCTGAAGTGGGAGAATCGAAAGAAACGGAGCGGATGAAAGCAGGGGGGACGGATGTGGAAACAGACGCCTGGATCTATGTAGATGTGGCAGGTGCCGTCAGAACTCCCGGTGTTGTAAAACTTGCAAGGGGAGCACGTGTGTATGAAGCGATCGAGCTTGCCGGCGGGTTTGCAAAAGATGCTGCCATCTCAGCGGTCAATCAGGCATCCGTACTTCAGGACGGGCAGCAACTGTATATCGTTACAGTCGAAGAACAGAAGACAAAGCAGCTGTCATCTTCCGAGGGTTCTCTGGAAACGTCCGGTGAGGGCAGAGTGGCAGATGCAGGCAAAGTCAATATCAATCAGGCATCAGAAGAAGAACTGATGACGCTTCCCGGCATCGGGGCATCCAAAGCTGCCGATATCGTACGTTACCGGGAAGAACAGGGCAGATTTGAGCAGATCGAAGATATTATGAATATCAGCGGGATCAAAGAAGCGGTGTTTGGAAAAATAAAAGATAAAATAACAGTACAGCAGTAAAATAAAACAAAAGGAATGAACAAAAATGGCAAAGAAAGTATTAGTTGTAGATGATGAGAAACTGATCGTAAAAGGAATCCGCTTCAGTCTGGAACAGGACGGCATGGAAGTTGACTGTGCATATGACGGCGAAGAAGCTCTGCGTATGGCAAGAGAAAAAGAGTATGATATTATACTTCTTGATGTGATGCTTCCGAAGCTTGACGGCTTTGAAGTCTGCCAGCAGCTGCGTGAAACTTCCAGTGTTCCGGTTGTCATGCTGACTGCAAAAGGTGATGATATGGATAAGATCCTTGGTCTGGAGTATGGAGCAGATGACTATATCACCAAGCCATTTAACATTCTGGAAGTCAAAGCACGTATCAAAGCAATCATGCGCCGTACCGAGAAAAAGGGAGCAGAGCAGACAAAGAGCAAAGTGATCCAGGCAGGAGATCTTACGATGGACTGCGAGGCGAGACGCGTCAACATTGCAGGCAGAGAAGTAAACCTGACTGCCAAAGAATTTGATGTGTTGGAGCTTCTGATCTTTCATCCAAATAAGGTGTACAGCAGAGAGAATCTGCTCAACATTGTCTGGGGTTATGAATATCCGGGAGATGTGCGTACCGTAGATGTACATATCCGGAGACTGAGAGAAAAGATTGAGATAAATCCGAGCGACCCGCAGTATGTACACACCAAATGGGGCGTCGGATATTATTTCCAGCATTCATAACTGTCAGGTAAATGTCAGCAAAACTGACCAGAATCGCATGCCAAGTCTCACGTGCATTCGACTTGAAAAGGTACACTGAAGGAAGGGAGCAGGCACAGGGGAGCAAGTGTTCAGAAAAAAGAAAAAAAACGAAAAATTACGAAAGTACATAAACAGTCTTCAGTTTCGTATGTGCCTGATCTTTATCATCGTTGGAATTGTGCCGATCATGCTGATCAAACACGGGATTTTAACGAATTATCAGGATCAGGCGGTGAAACAGCGTATCAGTATCATACAGAGCCAGAGCGATCTGATCACAGCCCAGATTTCCAAGACCGATTACCTGAGCGGTGAGAAGTCCAAGATCACAGATGTGGAGCTGCAGCAGATGGCGAATCTTTACAACGGCAGGATTCTTGTCGTCAATAAAGAGTTTCGCATTATTAAGGATACCGATCAGACAGATGAGGGCAAATATATTGTGGCGGAAGAGGTGATACGCTGTTTTCGCGGTGAGGATGGACAGAGCTACAGCAGGAAAAACGGCTTTATTGAGATTACCATACCGATCTATGATGCTCAGAGCAAAGAAGTGGAAGGCGTGATGATCGTCAGTACACCGACCAGAGATATCCGTAAAAACCGTGATGATCTGAACCGGAAAGTACTGATCCTTCAGATTGGAATGGGGATTGCCATTTTTCTGATTGCATACTATCTTTCCAAGATGCTGGCAAAGCCGTTTGAAAAGGTTACCAAATCTTTGAGCCAGGTGCAGGAGGGCTTTCTGGATGCTGATATCTCCATACCGGACTACACTGAGACACAGCAGCTTGCAGAGGCCTACAATCAGATGCTTGCCCGCATGAAAGCTCTCGATGATTCCAGGCAGGAGTTTGTCTCCAACGTGTCACACGAGCTGAAAACACCGATCACATCGATGAAAGTACTTGCAGATTCTCTTCTGGCACAGCCGGATGCACCGGTGGAGCTTTATCAGGAGTTTATGGCGGATATCGCAGAAGAGATCGATCGTGAGAATAAGATCATCACGGATCTTCTTTCACTTGTGAAGATGGATAAAAAGGCAGCAGATCTGCATATTGAAAATAAAAATATCAATGAACTGCTGGAGCTGATCATCAAGAGACTGACACCGATCGCGGACAAGCAGGATATCAACCTTGTGTTGGAGAGTTTCCGCCCGGTCAATGCCGAAGTGGATGAGACGAAGCTGACGCTTGCCCTGTCCAATCTGGTCGAAAATGCGATCAAATACAACAAAGAGGGCGGATGGGTGCATGTTTCGCTTAATGTAGACAACAAATATTTTTATGTAAAAGTAGAAGATTCCGGCATTGGTATTCCAAAAGAGTCACAGGATGCTATTTTTGAACGTTTTTACCGTGTGGATAAATCACACTCAAGAGAGATCGGCGGAACCGGTCTGGGGCTTGCAATCACGAGAAGTGCGATCCTGATGCACCGCGGAGCGATCAAGGTTTACAGTAAAGAGGGCGAAGGTACGACCTTTACTGTTCGGATCCCGCTGATTTATGTGAACTGATATAACGGTTCACCTGGCAGGGGCTTTTGCCGGAATGGAGAACAGAAATATGAAAAAAATGGCAGGATTTGCAGCAGCTGTGTTTCTTGGCCTGATGCTCACGGGTTGCCAGGGCACACAGAAGGCAGAACAGAGCGGTTATAAGGTTTTTTGCCGTAATGCAGAGGCTACTGCACTTCGGGAAGTGCAATATGAGCCGGAAGCAGAAGGCGGGGAAAAACTGGTGGAAGAATTGCTTTCTGCAATGGAAGGGACGTTTAATCGAAACGACTATCAGAGTGTTTTTCCGGAGGGACTGACTGCTGCGGTATCGACTTTAAAGGACGGACGGCTGACGATAGATTTTAATGATGCTTATAAGCAGATGGATGATACAAGAGAAGTTTTGCTGCGTGCCGCAGTGGTGCAGACGATGACGCAGATCACGGATGTCCGGGAAGTGGTATTTACCGTTGCAGGTGAGGCACTTCTGAACTCGGAAAATCAGGCAGTAGGGCCGATGCATGCCTCTTCGTTTATCAATTCGGAGGGTGACAGTATCAATGCATATCAATATGAGGCATTGCCGCTTTATTTCGGTAGCAGAAACGGCACTTCACTGACAAAACAGATGCGAAACGTGCATTATGCATCGGATGATTCTCTTGAAAAACTGGTGGTTGAGCAGCTGATCGCAGGACCGGCGGGCAGCAAACTTACTGCAGTTGTGCCGTCTGATACGGTTGTGCGTGAAATCCGTACGGAGGGGGATTTATGTACGGTGAATTTAAGCAGTGAATTTAATCAGGCAGTGGCAGGATCTTCGGTTACACCGGAAGTGACGGTTTATGCGATCGTAAATTCCATCTGCGAAAGCTGTGAGGATATCACGAAAGTCCAGATCCAGGTGGAAGGCAGCTCGGATGTACTTCTGCGTGATACACTGGATCTGTCACAGGTGTTTTCCTGTAACAGCAGTTTCATACGGGAGAAAGACGGAGAAAACGATACCGGGAGCAGCGATAACGGTGCGGTTCCATCGGTTGGCGTTGATCCGAATCTGACAAAGGAAGCACAGACAGAGAGCGGCACTTGATATATTTCAAAAAGAGACCGTTGTTGTTTTTGACAGGTATTCTGATCTTATGGATCTTGCTCTGTCATTTTGTAGGGATTCGGGAGCAGTTTCCTTATCCGCAGTCGTTTGACGGAAAACAGGTTTCCTGCACGGGAAGAGTCTGTCAGATCGAGGCAGGAGCAGATTTCTGGTATGTATATGCAGATCATATACAGGCTGATTTTATGGAGGAGGTTTCCGAACGTCTTAAGGTTCGGGCAATTCTGGAAGAGCCAGCGGACTGTGCGTACGGAAACTGGGTGCAGATCTGCGGCAAACTGACGCTTGCAGAGGCTCCCTCAAACGATGGAGCGTTTGACCGCCTTTTTTACCAGCAGACGGAGCGTCTTTTGTTTAGTATGAAAAATGCCCGTTTAACCGTTCGGGATGGCAGGCAGAATCCGCTGTTACAGTGGATGTATGAAGTCCGCAGGATCTGTATGCGGCATCTGGAGCAGATATTTGATGAGCAGGATGCCGGAATTCTCGCAGCGATGCTACTTGGCGATAAGAGCAGGCTGGATGAGGAGATCAGAGACTGGTATCAGGTGGGTGGCATTGCTCATGTGCTTGCGATTTCCGGACTTCATATTTCTCTGTTTGGCATGGCACTCTATCATATCTTGCGAAAACTGGGGATCTCATTTGTGGTTTCTTCCGGGATCGCAGGCAGTTTTATGTTATTTTATGCAGTTTTTACCGGTGCAGGTGTATCTACACGCCGTGCCATGATCATGTTTCTTCTTTTTCTCGGAGCACAGTGCCTTGGAAGGACGTATGATTTATTGAGTGCTCTGTCAGCAGCTGTTTTTTTACTTCTTTTTGATTATCCCATTTTATTATTCTCATCTGGATTTCAGATGTCAGTTTCTGCTGTGGCAGCGATCGGTGGATTTTATCCGATTCTGAAAAAGCATTACGGATCATATATCTCTTCCGGGGCGGCTATTCAGCTTTTTATGTTGCCGTGTGTTCTGTGGCATTCTTTTTCTTTTCCTCTTTACAGTGTGATGTTGAATAGTATGGTCATACCGCTGCTTCCGTTTGTTCTCGCCGGAGGCGGCAGTGCCTTGCTTTTTTCTTTTTTTTCGCTGAAAGCAGCTTCATATCCGGCAGCGGCAGTGCATCGTGTGTTAAATTTATATTCCTGTCTGTGCCGCGTATCTCTGGAACTGCCTTTTTCTCAGATGATTTTTGGAAGACCGAAACTGTGGTCGATTCTTCTGTATTATGTGATCCTGTCTGCGGGGGCTGTGTGGCTGCTTCAGAAAAAACAAAAGAAAGTCTGTTATCTAGTCTTTGTTTTCATGGCAATTTTCTTTTTGAAGCGGACGGAGCCGAAGGCGTTTTCTGTGACCTTTCTGGATGTCGGACAGGGGGATGGCATTGTGCTAAGGGATGATACCGGTGTGACCATGTTGTGTGACGGCGGGAGCAGCAGTGTCTCGAACGTTGGAAAATACAGAATTCTTCCGTATTTGCAGTATCATGGGATTGACCGATTGGATTATGTGTTTTTAAGTCACATGGATATGGATCATATCAATGGAGTAAGGGAACTGCTGGAGCGTCAAACATGCAGTATTAAAATAAAAAATCTGGTATTGCCAGCCATCAAAAATCCGGATGAGACGTACCTTGAGATTGAAAGACTGGCAGCAGGGCAGAAGATCGCCGTGCACAAAATGCGGGAGGGTGACTGTATCTGTACCCGGTCGATGATGCTTACCTGTCTTGCCCCGAAAGCTGGGGATACTTCCAAAAATAAAAACGCGACATCCATGGTGCTGCATGTAAAATACAAATCTTTTGATGTGATGCTGATGGGGGATCTGGAAAAAGAAGGGGAAAAGGATCTAATCAGAAGAAAAAAACTGCCGCAGCTTCTGGAAGGAGGAAATAAAATCGAAGTTTTAAAGGCAGGACATCATGGTTCCAAAGGAGCCACCTCAGAAGAACTGCTGGATATCCTGAAACCACAGATGGCGGTTTTGTCTTATGGAAAAGGAAATCGCTACGGGCATCCGGCACCGGAAACCATAGAACGGTTAGAAAAGGCGAACTGCCCGGCCGTTTCTACGGAAAAGTGTGGTGAAATAACATTTTTTTGCCTTAAAAATGAAAAAATTCTTGTTAGATATGGAAAAAACGTGATAAAATAATTAGAAAGGGGGCGATTGCCATGACGATTCGAGAGATGGCAGAGCAAAGAGAAGTGGCTTATTTCAGCCCGTATGCATCCCTCAGCAGCAAGTCCAGGGGACGCGACCGGGAAGAGCCGCCATGCGATATCCGTCCGGTCTATCAAAGAGACCGGGATCGTATTTTACATTCTAAAGCATTTCGCAGACTGAAGCATAAGACACAGGTTTTTCTGCTGCCGCAGGGAGATCACTACCGCACCAGGCTGACCCACACGCTTGAGGTAGCACAAACGGCGAGGACGATCGCAAGAGCCCTGCGGATGAATGAAGATCTGGCGGAGGCGATTGCACTTGGGCATGACCTTGGGCATACACCGTTCGGCCATGCAGGCGAGCAGGCGTTAAATGAGATCTGCCCGTTTGGTTTTGCTCATTTTGAACAGAGTGTCCGCGTTGTAGAACTTCTTGAGAAGAACGGAAAAGGTCTGAATCTGACCTGGGAAGTCCGTGACGGGATCCGAAATCACAGAACGTCCGGTCATCCTTCCACGCTGGAAGGAAAGATTGTACGGCTTTCAGATAAAATCGCATACATCAATCACGACATTGATGATGCATTGCGTGCCGGGATTTTAAAAGAAGCAGATGTTCCGGCAGAATACCGGGAAGTTTTGGGTGATACGATCCGGGAACGTTTAAATGCTCTGATCCACGATATTGTGATCCACAGTCAGGGCAAAGATGACATTGTCATGTCACCGGATATGGAAAAGGCGATGCGGGGAATGCGGAACTTTCTGTTTGAGAATGTGTATCACAATCCGCTGGCAAAAAGAGAAGAAAAAAAGGTCCGGCATCTTTTACAGGAACTTTATCAGTACTATATCGAGCATCCTCTGGAACTGTCAGAGGAATATTTAAACCTGATGGATGCGGGGCAGGAGAAAGAGCGAGTTGTCTGTGATTACATAGCAGGGATGACCGATCAGTATGCCATGCAGGCGTTTGCAGACCTTTATATTCCGAAGGCATGGCCGGTAAAATGAATAAGCAGGAAATAAGGAGATAGGTATGTATTATCCGGAAGAACTGGTCGAAGAGATCAGAGAGAGAAACGATATTGTCGAAGTGATCGGCACTTATGTCAAGCTTCAGAAAAAAGGAAGCTCTTATTTTGGACTTTGTCCATTTCATAATGAAAAATCCCCATCTTTTTCGGTAAGTCCAGACAAACAGATGTACTACTGTTTCGGATGCGGAGCAGGCGGCAATGTATTTACGTTCATTATGGAATATGAGAATTACAGTTTTCCGGAGGCACTGAAATACCTGGCAGACCGGGTCGGGATCAAGCTTCCGGAGCGGGAATATTCAGAGGAAGAAAAAAGACAGCAGGATCTGCGCATGCAGGTGCTGGAAATAAACAAGATGGCAGCCAACTATTTTTATTATCAGCTTCGTACGGAGAGCGGGGCTCAGGCTATGCAGTACCTGAAAAGCAGACAGCTGGATGATGAGACAATCAAACGGTTTGCACTTGGATATTCCAGCAAATACAGCAGCAATCTATATCAGTATTTTAAAAGCAAAAAAATATCCGATGAATTATTAAAAGAATCCGGGCTGTTTAATGTGGATGAAAAAAATGGCATGTACGATAAATTCTGGAATCGTGTCATCTTTCCGATTCTGGATGTCAACAACCGTGTGATCGGTTTCGGAGGCCGTGTGATGGGAGACGGCAAGCCTAAATATTTAAATTCGCCGGAGACGATCGTTTTCGATAAAAGTCGCAATCTGTACGGACTGAACATTGCAAGAACAGCAAGGAAAAAGTATCTGCTGGTCTGTGAAGGATATATGGATGTGATCTCCATGCATCAGGCGGGATTTTCAAATGCAGTGGCATCGCTTGGAACGGCTCTGACGGAGAAGCATGCCACACTTCTGAAACGTTATACGGACGAAGTAATCCTGACGTACGACAGTGACGATGCCGGTGTGCGTGCCGCACTGAGGGCGATACCGATCGTAAAACGTGCAGGACTCAGGGCAAGAGTGCTGCATATGAATCCTTATAAAGATCCGGATGAATTTATCAAAACCCTTGGGGCAGAGAAGTTTCAGGAACGCATTGATCAGGCGGAAAACAGTTTTATGTTTGAAATTTCCGTGTTGGAGAGAAATTATGACATGAAAGACCCGGAAGGAAAAACTTCTTTTTTCCAGGCGGTATCGGAAAAACTGATGGAGTTTGAGCAGGAGCTGGAACGTGAAAATTATATTCAGGCAGTCGCAGAGAAATATCACATCGGATTTGACAATTTAAGAAAAATGGTGAATCGCAGTGCGATGCGTGCAATCGGCAGGGAAGTACCGAAAAGTGCTGTGGACCGAGAACGAAAAGAAATCCGGAAAAAAAGTCAGGATGACGGCATGAAACAGTCACAGAGACTGATGCTGACCTGGCTGATTGATAAAAAAGGATTGTATGCAAAAGTAAAACCATACTTGGATGCGGATGATTTCACAGAAGATCTTTATCATCAGGCGGCACAGCTTTTGTTTGAACAGCTTGAAAAGAGCGAGCTGAATCCGGCAAGGATCATCAATCATTTTGAAGATCCGGAAACACAGAAAGAAGTCGCATCGTTATTCCATGCCAAGTTAAAACTGCAGTCGCAGGCGGAATTTGACAAAGCATTGAATGAAACACTGCGAAAGATTATCAACAACAGTATTGAATTTCGAACGAAAAACATGAATCCGGCAGATATTGCGGGATTGCAGAAAATCTTACTGGACAGAAAGAAAGTTCAGGATATGCCGAAGATCACATATCAGATGTGAGATGAATCCTGCGTCCGCAGGCGGCAGCAGCAAGACAGCACAGGCATCAGATGGGAGCATAGTCAGCTGTATATTTTCCGGTATTGGGGAAAAAATATAGGAAAGATACGGCACTTGAAAGAAGGTGGATCAGATGGAGGAACACAGCAAAGAATTTTTGGAGAAATTAAAAGGACTGCTTGCATTTGCAAAAGAACATAAAAATGCACTGGAACATCAGGAAATCGTAGATTATTTTAAAGGAATTTCGCTTACCGAGACACAGAGCGAAAAAATCCTGGACTATCTGGATGAGCATGGCGTGGATGTTCTCAGGCAGAAAGATGCAGATGCCCTGGAAGATCTGGAAGAGGAAGAAGAAGTCGATGTTTCGGAAGCGGCACTGGAAGTTCCGGAAGGGATCAGTACCGATGATCCGGTACGGATGTATTTAAAAGAGATCGGCAAGATCCCGCTGCTTACCGCAGAGGAAGAGATTGAGCTGGCAAAGCGGATGGAAAAGGGAGATCCGGAAGCCAAAAAAAGACTTGCCGAGTCCAATCTTCGTCTGGTAGTAAGCATTGCAAAACGTTATACCGGACGTGGAATGCAGTTTCTGGATCTGATCCAGGAGGGAAACTTAGGTCTGATCAAGGCTGTTGAGAAATTTGACTATAAAAAAGGTTATAAATTCAGTACCTATGCGACCTGGTGGATCCGTCAGGCGATTACCAGGGCGATCGCAGATCAGGCGAGAACGATCCGGATTCCGGTGCACATGGTAGAGACGATCAACCGCACGATCCGTACGTCCAGACAGCTCACACAGTCGCTTGGCCGTGAACCAAGTGCGGCAGAGATTGCGGAAGTGATGAAGATGCCGGTGCAGCGTGTGGAAGAGATTCTCAAGATCGCCATGGATCCGATCTCGCTGGAAACGCCGGTCGGGGAAGAGGATGACACACATCTTGGCGATTTTATCAAAGACAACAAAAGCGAAGTGCCGCCCGATGCTGCAGCGTATACGCTTTTGCAGGAGCAGCTGGATGAAGTCATGCAGACGCTGACAGACCGGGAAAAGAAAGTACTGGCTCTGAGGTTTGGGCTGGAAGATGGAAGAAGCCGGACACTTGAGGAAGTCGGAAAAGAGTTCCATGTCACAAGGGAACGCATCCGGCAGATCGAGGCGAAGGCTTTGCGGAAACTGCGGCATCCGAGCCGCAGCCGGAAATTAAAAGATTATCTTGATTAAGGAGAACAGATATGCAGTTATCAGACAGACTGCAGGCGGTTGCTTCCATGGTAACAGAAAACAGCCGTCTGGCAGACGTGGGAACAGACCACGGATACATACCGATTTATTTATGTGAGATGGGAAAGATCCCGTCAGCGATTGCCATGGATGTAAAAAAGGGACCGCTTCTGCGGGCTAAGATGAATATTGAGCGTTACCATATGCAGGAGAAGATCAGGACATGTTTATCTGACGGCGTTTTGAAATTAAATCCGGACGAGGCGGACAGCGTGGTGATTGCGGGCATGGGTGGAACACTCGTCATGAAAATTTTAGAAGAAGGCAAAAAAGTACTGGTGGACGTAAAAGAGCTGGTTTTGCAGCCGCAGTCTGACATTGATAAGGTGCGAAAATATCTGTATGAAAATGACTACGTGATCACAGCAGAAAAGATGGTATGCGAGGAAGAAAAATACTATCCGATGATGCATGTGCAGCACGGACATATGGAAGAACTTGCAGACATAGAATGGAAATATGGAGCTTTTTTATTAAAAGAAAAGAATCCGGTTCTTGGCTCTTTTCTGAAAAAAGAAGAGACCACGCTGACTGGTGTGCTTCAGAATTTAAGGCAGCAGCCCAAAGAGAGGGTGAAAGAGCGTATTTTGGAAATAGAGGCGTTGCTTGCCCTGAACCGGAAAGCACAGAAATGGATGAAAACAGAAGAGGAGTGTGAGAGGGCATGATCTGCCGGGAGCTGATTGAATTACTGGAGAAAAAATATCCGCCATCCATCGCAGAATCCTGGGATAATCCGGGACTGCAGGTGGGAAGCTATAAGAAAGAGATCAAGAGCATTTATATCGCACTGGATGCGACCGGAGAAGTGATCCGCCATGCCATCGATGCAAAAGCAGATCTGCTGCTGACGCATCATCCGATGCTGATGCATGGACTGAAAAAAATAAATGACGGTGATTTTTACGGACGGCGTGTGCTGGAACTGATAAAGCATGACATCGCTTATTATGCAATGCATACCAATTATGACATCGTGGAGATGGCACCGTTAGCAGCCAGGATGCTTGCGTTGAAGGATGCACAGATCATGGAGAAAACCTGTGTGCTTCCGGATGGACGTGAAGGCGGTTTTGGTATGGCAGGCGAACTGCCAAAAGAGATGACACTGCTTCAGTGTGCAGAGTATGTAAAAGATGTTTTTCAGATACCGGATGTGAAAATTTTCGGAAATCCGGAAACAGTTCTGAACCGTGCGGCGGTTCTTCCGGGCTCCGGGAAGAGTATGACGGCAGATGCCCTCCGAAATGGGGCAGAAGTTTATATCACCGGAGATTTTGGCCATCACGATGGGATTGATGCTGTAGACCAGGGACTGAATGTGATCGATGCCGGTCATTATGGCATTGAACATATTTTTATCGGACAGATGGCAGAAGAATTAAAGGAGCGTTTTCCTGAAATGGAAATCTGTACAGAGCCGATCCGACATCCGTTTTTGATGGTGTAGATAAGTTTTCGGAGAATCTCAAGTCACAGAACGGAATCTTCCGGTATCGATGACAATGTGATCTGTAAAAATGATCAGGAGGTGGTTTGACGATGGAGAAAGAATATATTCAGGTTTCTTTTGAAAATGGAAACATAGAAAGGAAAAGCTATCCGGCGGGTATACGGCTGCTTGATCTTGCAAAGGAATATCAGAAGGAGGATGATATTGTTCTTGCAAAGGTCAACGGGCGGCTGCGGGAACTGTACCTGCAATTAACGGAGGACTGCGGCATTTCTTTTATCACAACAAGGCAGCAGGAAGGGATGGCGGCCTACAGGAGGAGTATGACGCTGCTTTTGCTGAAGGCACTCTACCATCAGGCAGGGCATGAACACATCCGCAGAGTTGGGATCCATTTTTCCGTCAGCAGCGGATATTACTGTACGGTCGACGGTGATGTGACACTGGATCAGGATTTTCTTGATAAAGTGGAAGCCAGAATGAGGGAACTGGTTGCCCAGAAAGTGCCGATCAACAAAAAAACGATCGGTACGGACGATGCGATCGCATTGTTCTCGCAGTACGGGATGAAAGACAAAGAAAAATTGTTTCATTACCGCCGGGCTTCCAAAGTCAATATCTATGATATGGGCGGTTTCGAAGATTATTATTATGGCTATATGATTCCGGACACTTCTTATCTGGGAGCGTTTTCCCTGCATTTGTATGAGGACGGATTTGTACTTCAGATGCCACAGCGGAAAGATCCGAAGACGGTTCCGGCCTTTGAGCCGGAGAACAAAATGTTCCGTGTTCGAAAAGAATCGCTCAAATGGGGAGAGATGCTCGAAATTCCTACCGTAGGATTACTGAATGATTATATTGTGCACCATGGCATCCATGACCTGATCCTGATCCAGGAGGCACTTCAGGAAAAGAAAATTGCAGAGATTGCCGGAAAGATCGCCGAAAATCCAGATAAAAAGATCATTATGATCGCCGGTCCGTCTTCTTCCGGAAAGACGACCTTTTCTCATCGGCTTTCGATCCAGCTTTCCGCACACGGACTGAGACCGCATCCGATCCCGGTGGATAACTATTTTGTAAACCGGGAAGACACACCGGTGGATGAAGATGGGAAACCAAACTACGAATGTCTGGAAGCCATCGATGTTCAGCAGTTTAACGATGACATGAACGCACTGCTTGCAGGAAAGAGCGTGCATCTGCCTGTTTTTGATTTTGTGAGCGGCAAACGCATGTACAGTGAAAAAGAGACAAAACTTGGAAAAGAGGATATTCTGGTGATCGAAGGCATTCACTGCCTGAATGATCAGTTATCCTTTGCACTGCCAAAAGAAAATAAATTCAAGATTTATGTCAGTGCCCTGACGCAGCTCAACGTCGATGAACATAACCGTGTTCCGACTACAGACGGAAGACTGCTTCGAAGGATTGTACGCGATGCCAGGACGCGGGGAACGACGGCAAAAGCAACGATCAGCATGTGGCCGTCGGTGCGAAGAGGAGAAGAGTCCTATATTTTTCCTTATCAGGAGCAGGCAGATGTGATGTTCAATTCAGCACTGATCTATGAACTGGCTGTTCTGAAGATGTATGCAGAGCCGCTTTTGTTTGGCATCGGAAGAGAGGAACCGGAATACCAGGAAGCGAAACGCCTCTTAAAATTTTTGGACTATTTTGTGGGAATCCCAAGCGAGAGCGTGCCGATGAATTCTATCTTAAGAGAGTTTATCGGGGGCGGATGTTTTCAGATATAACAAAAACCATGGAAGTGACAAATATTGTCTTTTCCATGGCTTTTCTTTTTCTCTTACATCAGTCAAAAAAGTTCTCGATCCTTTTTTTCTTGTCAAACAGATCGTTGTACTGGAGGATCTGATACTTTCTGAGGGATTCATAATAAGGGGAGGATTCATCTTTTAAAGAATAATAGCTGCCATCCTCACCGAAATAACCGTTTGTTGTCAGCACCGGGATCTGTTTATGTATATCTAAAAGGAACTGATTGAACGGAGAAAGTTTCATGCCGGTGCTCTCAAGCATCAGAGTCGAGAGGTAATTCATACTGATGTTTACATTTTCCTGTTCTTCGATATCGTAGTTTGCCCAGATCAGAAACGGAGTCTTATAGAGATTCATATTTTCTTCTGCACTGAGTTTTTCGACATTTTTTCCGAGGATCTTGCTGTAAACTTCATTGGAAAGTCCGGGTTCGTGATCACCGAAAAAGACGATTACGGTCGGATCCTCCTGCTTGCTGAAATACTCGATCAGAGATTTCAGGGCAGTGTCGGAATGATGGATCAGGTTCAGGTAACGTTTCAGTTCCGGATCATCACATTTTTCTTCGATGGAGATCGGCATATCCAGATTGTCAAAATCCTGGTCATAGCCGCTGTGATTCTGCATGGTGACATTGAACAGATAAAACGGGGCATTGCTCTTCTTTTTTGCCTGTTCATACTGATTGATGATCACCTGGAAATCAGCTGCGTCGGATACAAAGTTGCGAATCTTATCCGAAGCGGAGACATCCAGATCTTTTAAACTGATGAAATCCGAAAATCCGAGGTTTGGATAAACATGGTCGCGGTTGTAACCGTTTGCACGGAATGGATGGAATGCCAGCATACCCTGATAATCCTGGTTTCCAAGATGTGTGGTCAGACCCGGCAGAAAACTTTTGATGTAAAGCTGATAAGGTGTTGCAGATGCCGGCACAAAAGCTTTGGACAGTCCTGTCAGAAACTCAAATTCCGTGTTTGCCGTCTGCCCTCCGAATACGGATACATAGGAGAACCCTTTTACAGTGTTTTTTGTAAGACTGTGGTAAAATGGCATTACATCTTCGCTGGTCCTGAAATCACCGACGGCCTGCAGATCGGCAAAAGCTTCGTCCATAATGGCGATGACATTTGGTGTTTTTGCATTGCCGGAAGAGGTTTCACTGCGATACGGGGCGGCTATCTCTTCAGCAGCGTTTGCAGAATATCCATCCGGTTTATGAATCATCATCAACTGGATACTTCGCATAAAAGTCAGGACGCATCCGTTTTTGCGGTAGGATTTGATCGGACGGAACGTATTGACAGTGACATGCATCGGTGTCACAGTCATAACCGGCGTATAGATCATGATCCAGAAGGAAGCAAAACAGATGGCGGCACTTCCTAGGATGGCAGAGATCCTTTTTTTGCCTTTTGGAAGTCGGAGACGTTTTACACGAAACAGCAGAATACACCAGGTGATCAGACCAAGCAGTGTGATCGTGCGGGTCAGATCAAGCGAATATTTATAATTGCCGACCACATTCATCGCAGTTCCCATGATCGTCAGATCCGAAGCCAGGATCGGGATTCCGCGAAACGTTGTTGTGAAATAATTCGTCAGTGAAAATATAATGCTGAAAATACACAGAAAACATCCGGAGAACCGCATACTTCCGGTCAGGGCAAACAGAAATCCCATCACGATATAAAATAAAAATGCGGTTACACCGAAACGAAGCAGGTAAGACGGACGGATAGAATAGAAAATCAGTCCGGGCCCCGCCGGGTTTGCGTATTCCAGGAACAACAGTGCCACAAGAGGCGTAAGGAAAAAGACAGTCAGAGCTATCCGTTCTTCCTTTGATAAATTTTGAAATACCGACTCTTTGTTGGAGGAATCGGTTGCTTTGGTTGATTTTTTCATATTGATACACTTCCTTTATCACAATCGCATCATAATACAATGAGCTATTATAGCAAAATGGAAGTTGACAGTCAATCTGAGAAATGTTAAGATATTCTTATGTTTGCGAGTAGGATAAATGATCGCGGCTGGCAAAACGAAAGGTGTCAGACGAGGAAAGTCCGGGCTTCACAGGGTAGGATGCCGGATAACGTCCGGCGGAGGCGACTCCAGGGACAGTGCAACAGAAATATACCGCCGGCCATAAGCCGGTAAGGGTGGAAGGGCAGTGTAAGAGACTACCGCCCTGCTGGTAACAGCGGGGGCACATGTAAACCCCATTCGAAGCAAGACCGAGCAGAGACATATGGCGGCCCGTCAGTTTCAGGTTGGTTGCTTGAGCCATGCGGCAACGCATGGCCTAGATAGATGATCATTCACGACATAACCCGGCTTATCGTTCTGCTCGCAGAAAAAAACAAGCACAGTGATTTTTTTACTGTGCTTGTTTTTTGTTCTTTTATTAGATGTTAAGGTTAAAAGATGTCATATGGCATCTTTTTATTTATGTTTGGCTTTTGAAGCGTGATATTTTTCGTCGCAGTATCTGCAGCGGTAAATTTCCTTTTCTTCATTGGAAAGGACAAAGACCTGATCCAGTCCGTGCTCGATCGATGTGATGCAGCGAGGATTCTTGCATTTGATCACATTGACGATCTGTTTTGGAAGGTGCAGCTTTTTCTTGTCTACGATCTCACCGTTTTTGATGATGTTGACGGTGATATTGTGGTCGATAAAACCAAGGATATCAAGATCCAGCATGTCAACCGGACATTCTACTTTGATGATATCTTTTTTGCCCATTTTGTTGCTGCGGGCATTTTTGATGATGGCAACACAGCAGTCCAGCTGATCCAGTTTCAGATAATGGTAGATGGACATGCTCTTTCCTGCTTCGATGTGGTCGAGAACCACACCTTCGTTTAACTGACCTACATTTAACATACTTTCACCTCCAGAAGTGTAAGAATCAGAGCCATACGTGCATAGACAGCATACTGAGCCTGCTTGAAGTAAGCAGCTCTTGGGTCATCGTCAACTTCAACTGCGATCTCATTGACACGAGGGAGCGGATGCATAACGATCATATCCTGCGGTGCAAGTTCCATTTTCTTTTTGTCAAGAATATAGAAATCCTTCATGCGGACATAATCCTCTTCATTGAAGAAACGTTCTTTCTGTACACGGGTCATATAAAGGACATCCAGCTTCGGAAGTGCATCTTCCAGACGTTCTACTTCTTCGAATTCGATGTTGTTCTCACGCAGTACATCGTCGCGGATATAACTTGGGATACGCAGCTCTTCCGGAGAAATCAGGACAAAACGGATTCCGGTGTAGCGGACCAATGCACTGATCAGGGAGTGAACGGTACGTCCGAATTTTAAGTCACCACAGAGACCGATTGTCAGATTATCCAGTCTTCCTTTCAGGGAGCGGATCGTCAGAAGATCCGTAAGTGTTTGGGTCGGATGCTGATGTCCGCCATCTCCGGCATTGATCACCGGGATTGGAGAATGTAAGGATGCCACAAGCGGTGCACCTTCTTTTGGATGACGCATTGCACAGATGTCGGCATAACATGCGACCATGCGAATGGTGTCTGCAACGGTCTCTCCTTTTGTAGCGGAGCTGGAATCGGCCGAAGAAAAACCAAGTACATTACCACCTAAATTCATCATAGCAGCTTCAAAGCTGAGGCGGGTACGTGTGCTTGGTTCATAAAAAAGAGTCGCTAATTTTTTGCCATCACATGCGTGGGCGTATTTTTTCGGGTTTGCTTCAATATCATTGGCCAGATTCAGGAGCTGATCCAGTTCTTCCACACTGAAATCCAGCGGACTCATTATATGTCTCATAATTTCCTCCTTTTAACTTCAGATTTTCTTTATCATATACCATTTGCAGACAGATTTCAAGATGAAGTTGAGCCATTTTTCTGATTCAGATATTCAAAAAGCAGACCGCAGAAGAACCAGAGCGGTGCATAGTCCAGACGGATCACACCGTTTATCTGAAAATGTGTCCCGGAATAGTCCCACGGGCAGCAGTGATGTTTTTTCAAAAGGCTTCCGCTCATATATTCGGCGGTGAAAATAAACAGCATATATAGAAAGCCACGCAGGAGAAAAGAACATTTTTTGCTGCAAAGGAAGTTTGAGAGCGGTTTCAGGAAAGCTGCCATACCGTAGATAGGAAACATCCACAGGGAAGAATGACCGGTCAGCTTCCATTCACGCCGCCGAAAGGAAAGAAAACCGGTCCACAGAAGCTCCAGGCACCAGCCGCAGATACCGCATCGGATAAAATTATTTTTCATGGGAAAAGTATAACCGGAAACGGGAAAGATTATACTCTGCCGGACCATAATGTTCTTGCAAAATCAGGTCGGGTATACTATAATTCAACGTGATAGGATGCCGGGCGAGGATGGTTTTCTTATTGTGGAACAGGATACTTGCAAAAGCCGGCACAATACTGGAAGAAGAATGGAGTTCTATGAATTACGAAGAAGCAAGAGCGTATCTGGACGATGCTGCCAGATACGGAAGTGTTCTCGGGCTGGATACAATGAAAGAATTGCTTGCAAGGCTTGGCAATCCGCAGGATGATCTGAAATTCATTCATATCGGCGGTACCAATGGCAAAGGATCGGTACTTTCATATCTTTCTGCCGTTCTGAAAGAAGCAGGTTATCGCGTTGGACGATATATTTCGCCGACGCTGTTTTCTTACCGGGAACGTATACAGGTAAATGAAATATATATAAAAAAAGATGCTCTGGCAAGGCTGACGACGCAGATACAAAGCTGTGCCGATGAGATGGTACGTGACGGTGCACCTCATCCGACCGCTTTTGAGATCGAGACGGCACTTTGCTTTCTCTATTTCAGGGAGGAAAAGTGTGATCTGGTCGTTCTGGAGGTCGGCATGGGAGGAGCTACCGATGCCACGAATGTGATAAAGACGACCGTTCTGGAAGTGCTCGCATCAATCAGCATGGATCATATGGGATTTCTTGGAGACACTCTGGCAGAGATCGCCGCGTGCAAAGCCGGTATCATCAAGCCAGATACGACTGTGGTCAGCATGAGACAGCAGCCGGAAGCCATGGAAGTGATCCGGCAGGTCTGTCAAAGGCAGAAGGCGGATCTGCGTATCGCAGATGCGGCAAATGCAACGGACATCGTATATGGGTGTGAAGAGCAGTATTTTTCCTATGGCGGGTATGACAGCCTTGAGATCCATCTGGCAGGCTCTTATCAGATTGCAAATGCCGTTCTGGCAGTGGAAGCGGTAAAAGCCCTGATCGATCTTGGCTATGCCATTTCAGAAGAAGCACTGCGCAGTGGTCTGCAAAAAGCAAGCTGGAAGGGCAGATTTACGGTTCTTCAAAGAGAGCCATATTTTATTATAGACGGAGCACATAACCGCGATGGGGCAAGGGTACTGGCTGATTCAGTACGTCAGTATTTTCCGAAAAAAAGGCTCCATTACATTATGGGTGTTTTTAAAGATAAAGAATACGAAACGATCATTGATCAGATGTCTGTATTTGATGCGGATGTGATCACGGTAGAGACACCGGGCAATCCGCGTGCACTGCCTGCGGAAGAACTGGCAGAAGCATGGAAAAAGAAAAAAGCGGATGTGACATTTGAGAAAAAGATAGAAAATGCGGTAAGAAAAAGTCTGGAAAAGGCGAAAAAAGACGACGTAATCCTCGCTTTCGGATCCCTCTCGTTTCTTGGTGAGATTGTGAAAGCTCTGGATACAATAAGAAGTGAGGTTTGAAAACTATGGTAGATCAGGAAAAAGTAAGAGAAGGGGTACGACTAATACTGGAAGGTATCGGGGAAGATATAAACAGAGAGGGACTGATAGAGACACCGGACCGTATTGCGAGAATGTACTGTGAGCTGGCAGGAGGTATGGATCAGAACGCAGCGATTCATCTGGAGAAGCGTTTCCATGTGGACAATGCGGATATGGTTGTTGAGAAGGATATCACATTTTATTCGATGTGCGAGCATCACATGCTTCCGTTTTTTGGAAAAGCACATGTTGCATATATTCCAAACGGCGAGGTAGTCGGTCTGAGCAAGATCGCAAGAACCGTAGAGGTTTTTGCAAGAAGACTGCAGCTCCAGGAACAGCTGACGGCACAGATCGCCGATGCGTTTATGGACAATCTGCACCCGCAGGGCGTTATGGTTATGATCGAGGCAGAGCATCTCTGCATGACGATGCGTGGGATCAAAAAACCGGGTGCACAGACAGTAACGACCGTGACACGAGGTGTGTTTGATAACAACAAAGAACTGCAGGATACTTTTTATCAGATGGTGCGTTTATAATGAGAATGGAACGTGTAAATCAGATTTTGCAGCACACACTTTATCAGAGCTGCCGCAGACAGATTGATGAAAAAGAAAAAGACCGGATTTTCTGTGGACATGATATGGGACATCTGCTGGATGTTGCCAGACTGGCATGGATCTTTAATCTGGAAGCAAATCAGGAGATATCGAAAGAGCGGATCTATGCAGCCGCTCTTCTTCATGATATAGGGAGGCATATTCAGTACGAAAACGGAACTCCGCACCAGATCGCAGGGCTTCCGATCGCAGAGCAGATCCTGACGGACTGCGGATTTTATCCGGAAGAGATGAAAGAGATTCTCTATGCGATCGAAAATCACCGCAACAAAGAGATGTTAAAGCGGGATGATCTTGCCGGGATCTTATACCGGGCAGATAAAATGTCCAGATGCTGCTTTGGCTGCCGTGCCGAAAAAGAGTGCAACTGGAGCACGGAAAAGAAAAATATGGAGATACAGTACTGAGGCAGAATATACGAAAAGAGGAAAAGCAGATGAAGATAGGAAACAAAGAATTTGATCTGAAAAATCACGCTTATGTGATGGGGATTTTAAATGTGACACCGGATTCTTTTTCCGACGGCGGGAAATGGAACGACAAGGGTCGGGCAATGCGTCATACACAGGAAATGATAGAACAGGGAGCAACGATCATTGATATCGGTGGCGAGTCCACAAGACCAGGTTATACACTGATCTCCGATGAGGAAGAGATCTCCAGAGTGGTTCCGATGATCGAGATGGTAAAGAAAAACTTTGATGTGCCGGTTTCTATCGACACTTACAAAAGTAGAGTGGCAGAGGCAGCGCTTGACGCAGGAGCAGATCTGGTCAACGATATCTGGGGACTGAAGTACGATCCGGATCTCGCAGGCGTGATCGCCCGAAAAAATGCCCCATGCTGTCTGATGCATAACCGTAAAGAGCCGGATTACACTGATTTTATTGCAGATTTCCTGAAAGATATGCAGGAGACCATTGACATTGCGAAAAAGGCAGGCATCGCCGATGAGAATATCATTCTTGATCCGGGTGTCGGATTTGGCAAGACTTATGAAAATAATCTGGAGATCATCAACAAACTGGAATGCATGCATGTGCTTGGCTATCCGATCCTGCTTGGAACTTCCAGAAAATCTGTGATCGGACTGACACTGGATCTTCCGGCAGATCAGAGAATGGAAGGAACCGTGGCAACCACTGTGATCGGTGTGATGAAAGGGGTCGCTTTTGTCCGTGTACACGATGTAAAAGAAAACTACCGTGCCCTGAAGATGACAGAAGCCATCCTCGGCAGATAACAGGCAGATGGGAGAAAGATGATGGATAGAATTTATATCAAAGATCTGGAAGTGTTTGCCAACCACGGTGTCTATCCGGAAGAGAACAAACTGGGTCAGAAGTTTGTGATCAGTGCGGATCTTTCAGTGGATGTGCGGATGGCAGGCCTGACAGACGAACTAGAATATTCGGTAAATTACGGCGAAGTCAGCCATACGATCCAGGATTTTTTGCAGAAACATACCTTTAAGCTGATCGAAGCGGCGGCAGAGGGGCTGGCAGCGGAGCTGTTTTGCAAATATCCGCTGATCCGGGCACTTCGCCTGGAGATCCAGAAACCGTGGGCTCCGGTAGGACTGCCGCTCAGGACAGTCTCTGTGGAGATCAGAAGAAGCAGACATACCGTTTATATCGCACTTGGCTCCAATATGGGAGATAAGATGGCCTATCTGAAAGAGGCAGTGGAAAAACTTTCAAAACTGCCGGGCAGCAGCGTGAAAAAGGTGTCAGATTTTATCAGAACAGAACCTTATGGAGTGACAGAGCAGGACGAATTCCTTAATGGCGTCCTTGAGATGGAGACGCTTCTGACACCGCAGGAACTGTTGGCTCAGTTGCATCGGATCGAGGCAGAAGCAAACAGGGAGCGTATCCTCAGGTGGGGACCGCGTACTTTGGATCTGGATATTCTGCTGTATGATCAGGAGGTCATCGACACAGAAGAGCTGCATATTCCGCATATTGATATGCAGAACCGGGATTTTGTCCTGGTGCCGCTCTCTCAGATCGCACCGTGGGTACGTCATCCGGTTTTGAACAGGACAATAGAACAGTTAAGGAGAGAACTTGATGGTTGATTTACAGGACTTAAGAAATGAGATAGACTCCATTGACCGTCAGATGACGGAGCTTTTTGAGAAGCGTATGGAGATCAGCCGAAAAGTGGCAGAGTACAAGATCAGCACCGGCAAAAAGGTGTTTGATAAGGAACGTGAAAAAAAAGTCATTGAAAAGGCAAAAGATATGACACACAACGACTTCAACCGTCACGGGATTGAAGAACTGTTTCAGCAGATCATGGCGATGAGCCGTAAACTGCAGTATCAGCTGTTGGAGGAAAACGGTGTGGCAGGCCGCCTGCCGTTTATCGGTGTGGATGAGCTGGAGAAAGAGAATGTCCGCGTAGTGTTCCAGGGCGTGGAAGGAGCATACAGTCAGGCTGCAATGCAGCAGTATTTTGGCAATAAGATCACCTCGTTCCATGTGGAGCACTGGAGAGATGCGATGGAGGCGATCGCAGAAGGTGCGGCAGACTATGCAGTGCTGCCGATTGAGAATTCAACGGCAGGGAGTGTCAATGATATGTATGACCTGCTGGTAGAGTTTGAAAACTATATCGTCGGTGAGCAGATCATTCGCTGTGAGCATTGTCTGCTTGGGCTTGAAAATGCAGAAATCTCCGATATTCGTACTGTTTATTCCCATCAGCAGGGACTTTCCCAGTGCAAGAGCTTTCTTCAGGAACACCGGGACTGGAAACAGATCCCGCTTGAGAATACCGCAATGGCAGCGAAAAAAGTGGCAGAGGACGGCGATGTGACGCAGGCATCCATTTCCAGTGCCTTTGCGGCAAAATGTTTCGGACTGAAAGTGTTAAAAGAAAATATTTACAGCAACAAGGCAAATTCTACGAGATTTATCATTGTGACAAATCAGAGAATTTATCAGAAAGATGCGAAGAAGATCAGCATCTGTTTTGAAACGCCACATACCAGCGGATCTCTTTACAATATTCTGTCTCACTTTATTTATAACAATCTGAATATGTTCGGCATCCAGTCCAGACCGATCCCAGGACGCAACTGGGAGTACCGTTTCTTCATTGATTTCGAGGGCAATTTAAACGACAGTGCGGTCAAAAATGCCCTGCGTGGTATCCGCGAAGAGGCAACGAATATGAAAATACTTGGAAATTACTGAAAATACAGCGGCTTTTGCAAAAAAGCTGCTGTTTTTAGAAAGGTTGATAAAAATGTTTCGAATTGATGAATTAATCGTATACCGAGAATATGAGCAGGAGCAGGATCAGGTCTTAAACGATATGGCATTTATCGTGGAAGAGACAGAAACGATGGGGATGCCGGTTTCGGATCTTCGTGGGCTTTATTTTTCCTGTATCCACAAACTGACCGAACTTGCCGGTACTTATGGATTTGAAGGAAATTTATGGCACAGCTATCTGACCTGGCTTCTGGTAAACAATGAAAATGTGTTCAGTCATGCAAGCGAGATCCGCGGCGAGGTGGATGGCAGCATCAATGCATTGGTGGAGCATGATTATGAGATCTTTCGTGAACTATATGCCCTGAACTTTGAGGCACTGGAAGAAAAGCTGGGTGCACATTGCTTTTTCATGATTGCAGATTATGTTAATGCACCGCAGAGCAGCAAAGTATTTAACGAGCGTATTCGCGACCGGATCTGTGAACTGAGCGAAAAACTTGCAGGAGCAAAAGATGTGCATGAATTTAAAGAAGATATGACTTCTTTCTACAAAGATTTCGGTGTGGGAAAACTGGGACTGCATAAGGCATTTCGCGTGGCACATGATGAAGATGGCGTACAGATCGTGCCGATCACCAAGATCGCACACGTACACCTGGATGACCTGGTAGGTTATGAGCTGGCAAAGAAGAAACTGATCGAAAATACCGAAGCTTTTGTGCAGGGAAGAAAAGCAAACAACTGTCTGCTTTTTGGTGATGCCGGCACCGGAAAATCCTCCAGCATCAAAGGCATTCTCAATGAATATTACGACCAGGGACTGCGTATCATTGAAGTTTACAAACATCAGTTCCAGGATCTGAATGATGTGATCGCTCAGGTCAAAAACAGAAATTATCGTTTTATTATCTATATGGATGATCTTTCCTTTGAGGAATTTGAAATCGAATATAAATACCTGAAAGCCGTGATCGAAGGCGGACTGGAACGCAAGCCGGAAAATGTACTGATCTATGCAACTTCCAACCGCAGACATCTGATCCGTGAAAAATTCAGTGACAAGGAAGAGCGAAGAGACGATCTGCATACTTCTGATACGGTGCAGGAGAAACTGTCACTGGCATATCGTTTCGGACTGAAGATTTATTTTGGTTCACCGAGCAAAAAAGAATTTCAGAATATCGTCCGCGTCCTGGCAGACAAACACGGAATTACGATGTCGGAAGAAGAGCTGTTTTTAAAGGCAAATCAGTGGGAACTGCAGTATGGCGGACTTTCCGGACGTACTGCACAGCAGTTTATTGATCATCTGCTTGGACAGGAGAGAAAGGACGTGTGAGTATGAAACTTTTTGCAGCAATCGATATAGGTTCCTGTGAAGTGGAAATGAAGATTTTTCAGATCACTTCCGGAAAAGGAATCAAAGAGATCGACTGCGTGTGCCATCGCATGGAACTTGGCAAAGATGTATACCGTGATGGCAGGATCGGTGTGGAGATGACCGATGAGCTCTGCCGGGTTCTGAATGACTTTGTAAGGATTATGAAAGGATATCGCGTGGATGACTGGCGTGTGTGTGCCACGAGTGCAGTAAGAGAAGCGGGTAACCAGCTTGTTTTTCTGGACCGTGTGAAACGCCATACCGGTCTGGAAGTGGAAGTTCTCTCAAATGCATCACAGCGTTTTATGGATTATAAATCGATCGCATCCAAGGAAAATGAATTCAACCGTATCATCCAGAAAGGAACGGCGATCGTAGATGTCGGCGGCGGCAGCATTCAGATTTCTCTGTTTGACAAGGATCGTCTTGTTGCAAGCCAGAATATGAAAATCGGAAATCTGCGGCTGCGTGAACGGATGATGAATGAGGGTGTGAGCCTGAAACATTATGAGACACTTCTGACAGAAGTTGTGAAAAATGAATTTCTGTCATACAAAAAGCTGTATCTGAAGGATCGTGTGATCTCCAATCTGATCGTGGTCGGGGACCATATCGGCGATGCCGTTCATAAAAATGTGATGACAAGAGCGGATTTCCTGAATTTTTACGATGACATGATCTACCGTTCCGACGAAGATGCGGCAGGACGCTGCGAGGTTCCGGAAGATGTGATCTCGGTATTGCGTCCGTCTCTTGTCGTTTACCGTTGTTTCCTGGAAGCAGCCGATGTGGAGAATATCTGGATGCCGGGTCTGCACCTGACTGATGGCATGGCGTATGAATATGCACAGCAGAACCAGCTTTTGAAACTCGTCCATGACTTTGATGAGGATATCCTGGCGGCTGCAAGAAATGCTGCCAAACGTTATCAGTGCAGCAAGTCGCATATCAAAGTGTGCGAAGATCTGGCAGTTGGTATTTTTGACAAGATCAAAAAGAGCCAGGGATTCGATGACCGGGACCGCCTGCTGCTCCGCATTGCGGTGATCCTGCATGGATGCGGTAAATTTATCAGCCTGTCAAATGCCGGGGAGTCCGCGTACCATATTATCATGGCGATGGATATCATCGGATTATCGGAAGAAGAGAAAGAAATTGTGGCAAATGTGGTAAAATATAATACGGTGCCGCTGGAAGGATACGACAAGATCGGAAGCAGCCGGATGACAAGGGAAAATTATCTGACCATTGCCAAACTGACGGCAATCCTCGGAGTGGTAAATTCGCTGGACCGCAGCCACAAGCAGAAGACCAAAGAGGCAAAACAGATATTGCATGAAAACGAACTGGTCATTCAGCTTTATTCGGACGAAGATCTGTCACTGGAAAAGAAAGAGTTTGCAAAAAAAGCAGAATTTTTCGAGGAAGTGTTCAGCATCCGTCCGGTGCTGCGTCAGAAAAAAATGATGTAACAAAGGAGGTATGTCCGTATGGGTGAAATGGATTTAAAAAAAGCAGAATACTATACAAACCGAGAATTAAGCTGGCTGGGGTTTAACAACCGCATTTTGGGAGAGGCAAGAGATGCCTCACTTCCGCTGTTTGAACGGCTGAAATTTTTAAGTATCACAGCATCCAATCTGGATGAATTCTTTATGATCCGTGTGGCATCTTTGAAAGATATGGTGCACGCAGGTTACACCAAAAAGGATATTTCCGGGATGACGGCTTCGGAGCAGCTGAAAAAAATCTTAAAAGAGACACACGAACTGGTAGATCTGCAGTATTCTACTTACAATCGCTCTCTGATCCCGGCTCTGAAAAAGCGGGGGCTGAAAATTATTTCCGAGCACGAGAGTCTGAGCGAAGAGCAGAAAAAATTTGTGGATGCTTATTTTGAGGAAAATGTCTATCCGGTTCTGACACCGATGGCGATGGATTCTTCCAGACCATTTCCGCTGATCCGCAACAAGACCCTGAATATCGGTGCCCTGATCTGCAGAAAAGACGGCAAGGAAAAGCATAAGACACTGGATTTTGCAACGGTGCAGGTACCATCTGTCCTGCCAAGAATCGTGGAACTTCCGGAAGGAAAAGACGGAGAAAAACGTGTGATTCTTCTGGAAGAGATCATAGAGCGGAACATCGGACAGCTGTTTTTAAGTTACGATGTCGTATGTGCACATCCATACCGTGTTATGCGAAATGCAGATTTATCCATTGATGAGGATGAAGCAGAGGATCTGCTCAAAGAGATCCAGAAACAGTTAAAGAAACGTCAGTGGGGCGAAGTGATCCGTCTGGAGATCGAAGGAAAGATCGACAAACGGCTGTTGGATATCTTAAAAGAAGAGTTTGCCGTGAAAGACAGCGATGTATTTGAGATAGGCGGACCGCTGGATCTGACTTTTCTGATGAAGCTGTACGGCATGGAAGGGTTTGAAGACTGCAAAGTGAAAAAATATATTCCGCAGCCGGTACCGGCACTGATGAACGATGACAGCATTTTTGCCAATATCCGCAAAGGTGACATTTTACTGCATCATCCGTACATGACGTTTGATCCGGTCGTAGATTTTGTAAAACAGGCAGCGAAGGATCCGAATGTTCTGGCGATTAAGCAGACACTTTATCGTGTCAGCGGTAATTCACCGATCATTGCAGCACTGGCACAGGCGGCAGAGAACGGCAAACAGGTTTCTGTTCTGGTAGAATTAAAAGCCCGTTTTGATGAAGAAAACAATATCATCTGGGCGAAAAAGCTGGAAAAAGCAGGCTGTCATGTAATCTATGGACTGGTGGGTCTGAAAACACACAGCAAGATCACCCTGGTTGTCCGGAGAGAAGAAGACGGTATCCGCCGTTATGTGCATCTCGGAACTGGAAATTATAACGATTCTACGGCAAAATTGTATACGGACTGCGGTCTTCTGACCTGTGCAGAACCGATAGGGGAAGATGCGACTGCGGTATTTAACATGCTCTCCGGCTATTCCGAACCAAAACACTGGAACGACCTTATCGTTGCACCGATCTGGCTCCGCAAACGTTTCTTAAGACTGATCGAACGAGAGAAGAACTGGGCACTGGCGGGAAAAGAAGCCCATATCATTGCAAAAATGAATTCCCTGTGTGACCGGGAGATCATCGAGGCACTCTATGCGGCATCGGCGGCAGGGGTGAAGATCGAACTGATCATCCGCGGCATCTGCTGTCTGAAGGTCGGCATCCCGCATATCAGCGAAAACATATCGGTACGTTCGATCGTCGGCAATTTCCTGGAACATGCCCGTATCTTCTATTTCTATAATGACGGGGCAGAAGAGTTGTATATGGGCAGTGCGGACTGGATGCCGCGAAATTTGGACAAACGTGTTGAGATCGTATTTCCATTAAAAGATGAAAAGATCAAACAGCAGGCAAAACATATTCTGGATATCCAGCTTGCTGATAATCTGAAGGCTCATATCCTGCAGCCGGACGGAAGCTATGAAAAGATTGATAAAAGAGGGAAAAAGATGCTGATCTGTGCACAGGACTATTTCTGTGAAGAGGCGGTAAAAAATGCAAAGCAGCCGACAGATCCAGTTCTGGATCATGTATTCATCCCGGCAGAAGCAGGCATCTTTTCCGACAGAGATTGAAGATAACAGTTGACGCAACTTACGGAAATTGTTATAGTAAAAGTAACGTATCCCTGCCTGTTTATGACTAAGATAAAGAGGTTTTTGTGCAGGGGTACAAAAAGAAAAGGAGGAAACACATGAAAAAGAAAACAACATCACTGGGTATGAAGCTCGTTGCTTTTCTGGCAATGCTTATGCTGTTCTGTATTCCTGTATCCGCAGGCGTAAAAGAAACAGCAGGTGAGTATGAGATCTACCCGACACCGCAGGAGATCACCTACGGTGACAAAGAAATGCAGCTTACCGATCAGGTGAAACTGTCGATCGGAAGTGACATTGACGATTACACAAAAACACGTATCACAGACACGCTGAATGTGCTGAAACTGACCGGAAACGAAAGTGCAGCGTCAGACAAGACCGAGCTGATCGTTGGTGTTTATGGTTCCGGGGATGCAGCAGATACTTACGGAAAAGCAAACGGAGCGGTTCAGGCGACCTTTGATAATTACGATGCTTATATGCTGTATGTCAAAGACGGCAAGATCGTAGTCCTTGGTAAAGACACCGATGCGGCATTTTACGGTGTCACCACACTGAAACGTATTTTTGAACAGCTTTCCGCAGACAAAAAGATCAAAGAGCTGACGGTGACAGACTATGCAGAAGTACAGTTCCGTGGATTTATCGAAGGATATTATGGAAATCCGTGGTCACTGGAAGACCGTATTGATCTGATGAAATTCGGCGGCGAGATCAAGATGAATCAGTATGTGTTCGCACCAAAGGATGATCCATACCACAACAGTCAGTGGAGAGAGCTGTATCCGACTGAAAATCTTGAAAACATCAAGAAACTTGCCCAGGCAGGAAACGAAAACAAATGCTTTTTCGTATATGCTCTGCATCCATTTATGAACAGTCCATTTAATTTCAACAATTACAATGCAGATCTGGCAACCGTAAAAGCAAAATATCTGCAGGTTATTGAATCCGGTGTGCGTCAGATCGCCCTGCTGGAGGATGATGCGACCGGATCAAGTGCAGCAAATTTAAGCAGACTGCTCAATGACCTGACAAACTGGCTGACGAAACTGAAGAACTCCAAATATCCGGATCTGAAAACCGACATCCTGTACTGCCCGACAGACTACATGGGAAATGGTTCTTCTGCAAAACTGAAGGGCATCAACGCTTCTGCAAACAGACAGGTACATATGCTGATGACCGGTAATGCAGTATGGGGACAGGTAAGTGCGAACTTTGCAGATAACTTCTATAACAATGTAGCATCCAATGGCGTTGCAGGACGTTATCCTTACATGTGGGTAAACTGGCCGTGCAACGATAACTATAAAACAGGTCTGATCATGGGTGGTCACAATACCATCTTGCATACCGGAATTGACGGTCACAAATACGAAGGTATCATTCTCAACCCGATGCAGCATTCAGAACCTTCCAAAGTAGCGATCTTTACCGCAGCAGATTATTGCTGGAAACCATGGGATGCAAAAGAAGAAGGTGATCAGGCATGGGAAGATTCCTTTAAATATATCGACCATGTTACTGCACTGGAATCCGATTCTTCTAAAGCCCTGCGTGAAGTGGCAAAACATATGATCTATCAGGGACCGGTTCAGACAGCCGGAAGACAGGCAAAATTCGAAGAGTCTGTTGACCTGAAAAACAAGCTGGCAGAGATTCAGAAAAAAGTAGAAGCAGGAACGGTTACGACAGCAGAGTTGGATGATATGCGTAACGAGTTCAAGACCATTTACGATGCAGCTGTAAAATATCTGACAGATGGCACCAATAAACGTCTGAGCGAGCAGATGACACCGTTCCTTGCGTGTCTGCGTGATGAGTGTGAAGCAGATATCGAGCTGATGGATGCACTCAAAGCCGTTCAGACAAAAGAAAATGATAAAGTATGGGAGCACTATTCTGCAGCACAGACTTTATATGAACGTTCCCGGACTTATGGATTCCGTTATGTAAATGAAACAAAATATGCGACAGCAGGTCTTCTCTACATTGTTCCGTTTACCGAAAAAGTTATGAAAAATGTTTCTGATACTGTAAAACAGATCATTGATCCGGAACACATCAAACTGGAAAGAACTCTGATCTACCGTGTCGGCGGAACAGAAAACTCCGGAAATACGGGAAATGCAGCCAATGCAATTGATGGAAACTTAAATACCAATTTCCAGATCCAGACCGACCAGCAGACTGGTGACTATGTAGGACTTCTCTTTAACCAGATGACACCGGTTAAAAAAATGACGGTCGCACTGGCATGCAGCGGACACGAAAATGATTATATTCCAAACGGTGTTATGGAATATACGACAGACGGCAGCAGCTGGACGGCATTTGAAACACAGCCGGCAGCCGGTTCTACCACAGATGTAACTCTGGAGCTTGCAGAAGCAAAAGAGATCAAAGGATTCCGCTGGAAGAACAGCAACAACGACAGAAATCGCTGGCTGATCATCCGTGAGATTTCCTGTGATGCATTTGAAAAAGATGGCAACAGCGAAGTTACAGATAACAAATATACTGGAACCATCAGCTATACGAGCGGATGGAGCCTGTATCAGTCCGGAAGTTATCCGCTGTCCAATGTGACAGACGGGGATGATTCTACCTTTACCTGGTTTAAGCCAGCTTCCAATGATACCAGCGTTGCCGGAGATTATATCCAGATGGATCTTGGTGAAGCAAAAGAAGTATACAAAGTGCGTATCGCCATGGGTGCGGGCAGTCCAGATAAATGGATTAAATACCATCTTGAATATTCAGAAGATGGAAACAGCTGGACTTCAAAATCTGCACAGACCGGAACAGCCAATGGCACCGATACTTACGTTGAAGATTTAAAAGGCACGTCTGCACGTTATATCAGACTGGTAAACAACGAAGATCGTCGTAACTGGATCAAATTCAATGAATTTTCTGTTTATGGAAAAGAAGCAGAAGCAACCGGCGATGTTATGGATTACACCAATACAAACGATGAGAACTGGAAAGTAACTTATGGAGATGAAGTTTCCAAAGTCTATGCAAGAGACAATGTAACCCTGAAAGCAGGACAGTACATCGGACTGAAACTTGACCGTATCCATGCAATTGCATCCATCAATACAGAAGGCAACGGAACTGACAAACTGACTCTGCAGACTTCCCTGAATCAGAAAGAGTGGACAGATAGCACATCTGCAAAGAGTGCACGTTACATTCGCCTGATCAACAACGGAAGTACGGATGTTACCTTCAGCCTGAGCAAATTTGAAGTGACAAACGATGAGATCGGGGCTATGGATCTGCTTGAAACAAACATTGGCGGAGCGTCAAACAGTGAGGATGCAAGAAAACTTGGTACGACCGCAAACTGGATGGACGGCGATTTGACATCGAAGGCAAAATATTGTGCAACACCGGCAAAAGACGATTATATAACATATACACTCGGACAGGAAATCACACTGAAATCTCTGAAAGTATATGTTCTGGATACTGCAATCGATTATCCGCGTGATGCAGTGATCCAGGCATCTGTTGATAATAAAACCTGGACAGACCTTATCAAGATCGGTGACGGTATCGAAAACGACGGAACAGATCGCGACACCAAACCGGCAGAAAATGGCTGGACACATGACACTGTAGATGTAGCATATTCTTATGTTGAAAATGCAAACATTAACAATGTAAAAGCAAAATACATCCGTCTGTACTTTAACGCAGGATACAGTGCTCGTTGGGTAGAACTCAATGAAATCCAGATCAACGGCGGAGAATACATCCAGACCGTAAACGATCCGACCTTTGAAACCGATGCAAAATTAAAAAGAGGATACGAGCCTTGGAACTTAAATGATGGTGACCTGACAACCGCATTTGAGCCGGATATGACGGATAAGACCGAAGGTTCTCTGGTATATCATCTGTCTGATACAACCAATGTCCGCAAACTGAACATTGTACAGAAATCCATCAGCAATGCAGAAGTTTCCATCCGTACCGGTGCAGACACCTGGGAGACGATCGGTAAACTGGATAAGAGCCTGAACACCTTCTACACGTATGGATATGATCAGGTATACGATGTAAAGATCACCTGGGGTGAAACAGCACCGTCTATCTGTGAGATCATCACACTAGAGTGCCCGAAACAGACCGGCGAAGATCTGAAAAAAGAGGAGATCGAACAGGCAACGACCGCTCTGAAAAACGCAGTGGAAAATGCAGAAACAAAGGGTATCTACGAAGATGGTAATGCATCCGGTACTTACACGAAAGAAAGCTGGGCAGTATTTAAAACAGCATATGAAAACGCTGCAAATGCCAAAGCAGATGCAACAACAGAGGAGCTGCAGAACCTGCTGATCGCTTTACAGGATGCAAAAGCAAAACTGAAGAAAGCGGAAACGGAAAAACCGACCGAAAAACCAACAGAAAAACCAACAGAAAAACCAACAGAAAAACCAACAGAAAAACCAACGGAAAAACCAACGGAAAAACCGACCGAGAGACCTACAGAGAAACCAGGTGAGCCGGAAAAACCGACTGTGAACAAGAGAGTTCTGAATAAGGTCACTTATCAGATCCTGAACGCAAAGAAGAAGACAGCAGCAGTTGTTACAGCAGATAAGAAAGTGACTTCTGTAAACGTTGCCAAAACCGTTAAGATCAACGGCGTTACCTACAAAGTAACACGGATCAGCAAAAATGCATTCAAGAGCTGTAAGAAGCTGAAGAAAGTTACGATCGGAAGCAATGTGAAGAAGATTGAGAAAAATGCATTTGCAGGCTGCAGCAAACTGAAGACTGTCAATATGAAGAAAGCAACCGGCATTACTTCCATCGGAAGCAAAGCATTCAGCAAGATCGATGCAAAAGCAAAAGTGACCGTACCGGCCAAGAAGCTTTCCAAGTATAAGAGAATGCTGAAAAAAGCAGGTCTGCCAAAGAAAGCAACTGTAAAAAAATAAAAAAACGGAACATGTTTCCGGAACAGTAAAAGCTACTCTGTAACAGAACCGTTCCAAAGAAACATCCGACAGCAAGAAAAAGAGCGGGAGAGAACCCAAAAAGGTTTCCCTGCTCTTTTGCTGTATAAGATTAGATATGATGGTCTGAAACGCTCTGACCGGAATGAAAATTTGAGCAAAAGAAAAAAGAGCCGGGACATCGGTCGTTCTATCCCTGCTCTTTCATATCCATGTTTTTATTTTATGATCCTTATGCTCTTTCAACTTTATCAGAACGTAAGCATGAAGTACATACATACATTTTCTTTGTTCCACCGTTTACTTTAACGCGAACAGATTTAATGTTAGATTTCCACATTTTATTGGATCTTCTATGAGAATGACTCACGTTGTTACCGAAATGAGCTCCCTTATCACAAATAGCACATCTAGCCATGACTGCACCTCCTTGACATTATATTGCCTACAATAGGCTCACAACAATAAGTATTTTACCAGAAGCTGCATGATAATGCAAGCAAAAAATGCGAAAATTTAAAAAAACTGTAAAAAATGATTTTTCATGTTTTCTTTTTATATGAAACAGGTTATAATGAATAAATAATACAGCTATTAACATAGGAGGTATCATGATATGAAAGGAAGAATGGAAACAGAACTGGGTTCGATTTTGATCGACACGGATGTGATCGCTACCTATGCCGGAAGTGTTGCAGTAGAGTGTTTTGGAATTGTCGGTATGGCAACGGTGAGCATGAAAGACGGTCTGGTAAGACTTCTGAAGAAAGACAGCCTGAAAAATGGAATACAGGTTACCGTTGAGGATAATAAAATTTCACTTGATTTTCATGTGATCGTGGCTTATGGCGTCAGCATTTCTGCGGTTGCAGACAATCTGATCAACAATGTCAAATATAAAGTCGAAGAATTTACCGGTATGGAGATTCATGAGATCAATATTTATGTAGAAGGTGTCAGACCGATAGATTAAGGAGGAACTCGTTGTGGAAATAAATACAATAAATGCCGCACTTTTTGCCAAAATGTTTCTGGCAGGAGCAAAAAACCTGGAGTCAAAGAAAGAATGGATCAATGAACTGAATGTTTTTCCGGTACCGGACGGTGATACCGGAACCAACATGACCATGACCATCATGGCTGCGGCCAAAGAAGTAGCGGCACTGGAAGATCCGACGATGGAAGTACTTGCAAAAGCGATTTCTTCCGGATCTCTTCGCGGAGCACGCGGTAACTCAGGTGTTATCCTCTCTCAGCTGTTCCGTGGATTTACAAAAGGCATCAAAAAATATGAGGAGATTGATGTTGCAATCCTGGCAGCTGCTTTTCAGAAAGCAGTGGAGACTGCATACAAAGCAGTTATGAAGCCAAAGGAAGGCACGATTCTCACGGTGGCAAAGGGTGCAGCAGACAAAGCACTGGAGCTTGCAGAGAATGATATTTCACTGGATGATTTCTTAAAACAGGTGATCGAAGAGGCAGATGCTGTCCTTGCAAAGACACCGGAGATGCTGCCGGTTCTGAAAGAAGCAGGCGTTGTAGACTCCGGCGGACAGGGACTTGTGCAGGTGTTAAAGGGTGCTTACGATGCATTTCTTGGAAAAGAGATCGATTATACGGTTGAACCGGCTGAAAGCACCAAAAAAGCCCCGGCACAGGAAAAGGAAGCCCCGGCTCAGGCAGAGATTCGATTCGGTTACTGTACCGAATTTATCATCATGCTCGAAAAAGAGTATACACCGCAGACGGAGCAGGAGTTCAAAGGATTTCTGGAGTCCATCGGTGATTCCATCGTTGTTGTGTCAGATGAAGATGTTGTCAAGGTCCATGTACATACAAACGACCCTGGCAAAGCAATCTCCAGAGCACTCACTTACGGCTCACTGACCCGTATCAAAATCGACAATATGCGTGAGGAGCATCAGGAGAAACTGATCAAAGATGCGGCAAAAGTTGCAGAACAGCAGAAGTTCGAAGAAGAAGAGCGTAAAAAAATGGTGCCGCCGAAGCCGGTCGGATTTATTTCCGTTTCCATTGGTGAGGGTATCGGTGAGATCTTCCGCGAACTGGGCGTTGATTATCTGATCGAAGGCGGTCAGACCATGAATCCGAGTACCGAAGATATGCTGCGTGCAATCGAAGAAGTAAATGCGGAGACGATTTACATTCTTCCGAATAATAAAAACATTATTCTGGCAGCAAATCAGGCAAAACTTCTGACCAAAGACAAAGAAGTGATCGTAATTCCGACCAAAACCGTTCCGCAGGGAATCACAGCCGTTGTCACTTACAGTGCCGAGGCTTCTGTGGAAGAAAATACGGAGGCAATGTCTGAAGAGATCAAAAATGTAAAAACCGGACAGATCACTTATGCAGTGCGTGACACGCACATTGATGATAAGGAGATCCATGAGGGCGATATCATGGGAATCGGCGATCATGAAATCCTTGCGGTCGGAAAAGAGATTCAGGATGTTACACTGGAAACGATTGCCCTGATGGATGCCGATGATGCAGAACTGATCACGGTATATTACGGAGAGGATACAAAAGCCGAAGATGCAGAAAAATTGGAACAGGCACTGACGGAAAAATATCCTTCCTGTGATGTGGAAGTCTATGCCGGAGGTCAGCCGATCTATTATTATGTTGTTTCTGTGGAGTAATTATGAATACATTATCACCGCTTACAGAGCTAAAAGGAATTGGTGAAAAGACAGAAAAACTGTTTGCAAAAGTGGGCGTAACGAATGTCGGAGAACTGCTTTCCTACTATCCGAGAACGTATGAAACGTACGGGGAAATACAGAAGCCGGATGCCGTAACAGACGGCATGACGGCTGCTCTGTATGGTCAGTTTCAGGGACCGCTGGCAGTGAAGCGTGTAAAAAACATGCAGATTGTATCCGGCGTATTCGAAAGTGATGCACAGAAAATACGCATCACCTGGTATAATATGCCTTATCTTCGCAGCACCGTAAGAGCCGGTGTGCCTTATGTGCTGTGGGGCAAAGCAGCAAAGAAAAACAGACAGTTGGTATTGGAGCAGCCAGCTGTTTTTTCTTTCGAGGAATATCATAGGATGCGGCAGCATTTAAAACCGGTGTATCCTCTGACGGAAGGACTCTCTGCAAAGACCATCGAGAAAGCAGTGCGGCAGGCACTTGAAAGTCTGCCCTTTTTCAAAGAGACACTGCCGCCTGCTATCCGCAGCAAGTATCATCTCGCAGAATATCATTTTACAATTGAACAGATTCATTTTCCGGAGAATCGGGAACAGATGCTTCTGGCGAGAAGAAGACTGGTATTTGATGAATTTTATCTGTTTATCCTTGCACTGCGGCAGCTGAAGCAGGTAAATGAACGAAATCCGCAGAGATTTCAGATACAGAAAATTCCTCTAACAGATCAGATCATTGCAAACTTATCTTTTTCACTTACCGGGGCACAAAAAAAGGTCTGGCAGGAGATCGAGCGTGATATGACAGGTGATTATCTGATGTCACGCCTGATACAGGGAGATGTAGGATCTGGAAAGACGATCCTTGCCTTTCTTGCCCTATTTCTTGCAGCGGGAAATGGCTGGCAGGGATGCCTGATGGTTCCGACCGAGGTGCTTGCAGTGCAGCATATGGAGGCTATCCAGAAGCAGATCTGCGAACAGAAACTGCCTTTTTATGCAGAACTGCTTACTGGTTCCATGACAGCGAAACAAAAACGGGAAGCCTGCGGCAGAATTGTCTCCGGAGAATCACAGATCATCATTGGGACGCATGCGGTCTTTCAGGAAAAGATCCAATATAAAAATCTGGCACTTGTGATTACCGATGAGCAGCACCGTTTCGGTGTGCGGCAAAGAGAGTCTCTGTCGGAAAAAGGAGATATGCCGCATGTGATGGTTATGAGTGCAACTCCGATCCCAAGGACACTGGCCGTGATCCTGTATGGAGATCTTGATATTTCGGTTGTGAATGAACTTCCGGCAAACCGTCTGCCGGTCAAAAACTGTGTGGTTGACACCTCTTACCGTCCGAAAGCATATCGTTTTATAGAGAAACAGGTAAAGATGGGGCATCAGGCGTATATCATCTGTCCGATGGTGGAGGAGAGCGAGCAGATCGAAGCAGAAGATGTGATTTCTTATACAGAAAAACTGAGAAGTACACTGCCACAGGATATTACGGTTTCGTATCTCCATGGCAAGATGAAACCGGCCAAGAAGAACGAGATCATGGAAGCTTTTGTGAAAAATGAAATCCAGGTTCTTGTTTCCACGACGGTGATCGAAGTTGGTGTGAATGTACCGAACGCCAGCGTTATGATGATCGAAAATGCGGAGCGTTTCGGTCTTGCACAGCTGCATCAGCTTCGCGGGCGTGTCGGAAGAGGAGATGCACAGTCTTACTGTATCCTGTGTTATGGGAAAGACGGAGAAAAGACAAAAAAGCGTCTGGAAATTTTGAACAAATCCAACGACGGTTTTTATATTGCGAACGAAGATCTGCGTCTGAGGGGACCGGGAGATCTCTTTGGAATTCGTCAGAGCGGAGAGCTTGCATTTCGCATCGGAGATGTTTTTCAGGATGCCGCGATCTTACAGGAAGCAAACGATGCAGCAAACGACACCCTGCAGGATCCATCCTATCCGGAAGGGAAAGATTACGCCATTTTAAGACAAAATCTCGAAAAATATATGTACAAGGATCTGTGCAATTTGAATTTATAGTTGATAATTTGTAAAAAATGGTATATGATTAAGCCGATTGCTTAAGAAGCATTAAAAACAAGAGAGTTTAGAATGTTTTTTTATGAGGAGGAAACTATTATGGCAAACCGTAGACAGGCAAAGAAAAATGCAGCAGCTGCTGTAAACAAAGAAGCAGCAAAGAAAGAAGTAAAGACAACTGTTGCTGAAGAAACAGCAGAAAAAGTTACAGCAGTAGAAAAAGTTGCAGAAAAAGCAGCAGAAGTAAAAGAAGCTGTAAAAGAAAAAGTTGCAGAAGTAAAAGAGACAACAAAAGCTGCAAAGGCTGCCAAAGCTGAAACAGCTGAAAAAGCAGAACCGAAGAAAACTCCGGGAAGAAAAGCAGCAGTAAAAGAAGAGTTCGTTCTGGAATTTGCCGGCAAGCAGATCACACAGGAAGAAATCAAGAAAAAAGTAAAAGAAAACTGGACAAAAGTTCAGAAAAATAAAATCAAAGATATCAAGACGATCAAAGTATTCCTGCAGCCGGAAAATAGCTGTGCATACTATACGATCAATGACGAAGGAAACGACAGCTACAAAATCGAGCTTTAAGATCAAATTGTCATAAGATGCTATACTTTGAAACACTTTCCAGTTTAAAACCGGATGAAATCCACATACTAGGATCGCAATAGAAAATTGCACATCTGAAAAAGAAAAGGAAAACAAAACATTTCAAAGGAGGCATGTAATTATGGCAAATCGTTCATCTAATGTGGCGGCAGTACCGGAAGCAAAAGGTGCTCTTGACAGGTTCAAAATGGAAGTGGCAAGCGAACTTGGCGTTCCTCTGACGGATGGTTACAATGGTAACCTGACATCAAAACAGAACGGATCTGTAGGTGGCTATATGGTCAAAAAAATGATCGAAGCACAGGAGCGACAGATGTCCGGAGGAGCCGGAAGCGGCATGAACGGAAACGGCAGTGCACAGTACTGATCGGGAACTTCTGAAGTTTTGGATTGAAAAATGACAAAAGCGGGTGAGAGAAAACTTCTCTTGCCTGCTTTTTTTAAAATTAAGAATATGGTGACAAAATACTTTCTTTTTTGCAGGAGTCTGTGCTATAATGACCATAGTCTGCGAAAATACAGTCAGCAGAACTCTATAATGATCTGAGGTAGATAGAGAATGAACATAGGATTAATTGCACACAATGCAAAGAAAAATCTGATCGAGGATTTTTGCGTTGCCTACAAACGTATCCTGGAAAAACATGAGTTGTATGCGACCGGGATCACAGGAAGGCGTATAGAGGAGGCAACGAACCTTCATGTCCACAAATTCCTGGCAGGAAGCGTGGGCGGAGATAAACAGTTTGTAGAAATGATCGAACGAAACGGATTGGATATGGTGATTTTTTTCTACAGTCCATTATTTACCAATTCGAGAGAGCCGAATATTGAAATGATTTCAAAAGCATGTGATATTTATAACATACCGATTGCTACCAATATCGCAACAGCAGAATCTCTGGTCATCGGTCTGCAAAAAGGTGATCTGGAGTGGAGGGAAAATATATGACGATCACAGACGTTGGGAATCTTTTCATGTTTGCCGGAGGTCTTGGTATGTTCCTCTACGGTATGCACAGTATGTCCGGAGGCATTCAGAAAACAGCCGGCAATAAAATGAAAGAGCTGCTCGGGATTCTGACGAGCAATCACTTTATGGCAGTTGTGGTCGGGGCACTTGTCACGGCGATCATCCAGAGCAGCGGTGCCACAACGGTTATGGTGGTCGGATTTGTCAATGCGGGCATCATGACACTGACACAGGCCGTTGGCGTCATTATGGGAGCAAACATTGGTACCTGTATTACGGCGTGGATCGTATCACTTGGACAGCTGGGAGATGCTTTCAAGGCATTTTCCCCTTCTCTGTATGCACCACTTCTGGTCGGGATCGGAGCCTTTCTGATCATGTTCAGCAAAAAGGCGAAAAAGCAGACGGTCGGTGAGATCCTGGTAGGACTTGGCCTTTTGTTTATCGGTCTGGATTTTATGGGAGATGCTGCGGGAGATTACCTGCATTTTCCAATCTTTACCAGGGCATTTGAGCTCTTTGGCAGCAATCCGATCCTTGGTATCCTGATCGGTGTGATCGTTACGGCGATCATGCAGAGTTCATCGGCTGCAGTTGGTGTCCTTCAGACACTTGCAGCGGCAGGTGGTGTTGTGACTGCAAGTTCTGCCATGTATATCAGTCTTGGATCGAACATAGGTTCCTGCTGTACGGCACTTTTGTCCAGCCTTGGCGAGTCACGCAATGCAAAAAGATCAGCTGTGATCCATCTCACGTTCAATGTACTCGGTGCACTGGTCTGGGGCAGCGGATTGTTTGTCCTGTTTCAGTTCCGCCCGGCTTTCGGGACAATGGGGATCGACAGTGTCGGTATCTCGGTATTCCATACGATCTTTAACCTTGTCTGTACGGTTCTTATGACACCGCTGAGGGGGAAACTGGTTGCATTATCCGGTCTTCTGGTCAAAGGCGGCGATGAACAGGAACAGGCAGAGCAGAGTGACGATGCGATCACACTGCGTCATCTGGATGACCGTATCCTGGAGACACCGTCTTTTGCCGTTGAGAATGCGATTCTGGAAGTTGTACACATGGGGCACATTGCAAACGAAAATATGGAACGTGCCTTTGAAGCCGTTATGAATTATGACAAAGAAAAAATCGAGCAGGTTTACCGTACGGAAAAAGTCATCAATAAGATGGAAAAACTGATCACAGAGTACCTGGTTAAGATCAGCAATCTTTCTTTGAATGAAGACCAGCACATGGTTGTCAACGATCTGTTTTATTCGGTCAGTGACATCGAGCGTGTCGGCGATCATGTGGAAAACATTGTGGAGCTGATGGATGTCAAAGAGGATGGCGAACCGATCACTTTTTCCGAAGAAGGCAGATGTGATCTGGCAGAGATCATGGATCTGGTTGAAAAATCTTTTGTATTTTCCATATCGGCCAGAGAAAAGGTCAGCATGGATGATGCAAATAAAGTTGTAAAATATGAGGATATGGTCGATAATCTGGAAGAAGAGCTGAGGGAGAAGCATATTGAACGCCTTTCCAGACAGTTGTGCAATCCGACAAGCGGAGTGGCATTTCTGGATATTATCAGCAATCTGGAGCGTATCTCTGACCATGCCTACAATCTGGCAGGCTATGTGATGTCAGAACAATAAAAAGGAATATAAAGGAGCAGTCATGGGAAAATGGATCTATTACGTGGAAGACGATACAAGTATAAGGGAGTTGGTGCTGTACGCACTGAAAACCGCAGAATTTCAGGTGATGGGATTTGAAAATGCTGCTTCTTTTTATAAAAGAATGAAAGAACAGCAGCCGGATCTGATCCTGCTGGATATTATGCTTCCGGATGAGGATGGAGTCAGCATTCTGAAAAAACTGAAAAGCAGACCGGATACGGAGAATATCCCGGTCATTATGATGACGGCAAAATCTTCGGAATACGATAAAGTACTGGGTCTGGATTCCGGTGCGGATGATTATATCACAAAACCGTTTGGAGTTATGGAACTGATCTCCAGAGTAAAGGCGGTGATCCGCAGAAGTGATCGGAGCAAAGGAAGTGCGGGAGAAGTCTTAAAGATCGGAGAGCTGGTTCTGGATGAACAGAAGCATGAGGTTTATGCCCGCGGACAGGAGGTTAGTCTTACGTTCAAAGAGTTTGAACTTTTGTCTTATCTTATGAAAAACCGAGGGCTGGTGCTCTCTCGTGATAAGATCCTTAACACCATATGGAATTATGAGTATGAGGGAGAGAGCCGCACCGTAGACGTACATATTGGTTCCCTGCGACAGAAACTTGGGACATGCGGAGATTTTATAAAGACAATACGCGGAATTGGTTATAAAATAGAGGATTAAGCGATGAAACAACGGATCTATCGAAACTATTTCTGGGTTGCACTTACAACGATACTCATTGTATCGTTTGTTTTTGTATTTTCTTATAATCGAACGATTCATGATCAGAAAGAGGAAGGGATGCGGGAAGAGGCAGAATTCATTTCTGCACTTCTGGAAAAGCAAGGAGATGCAGATATCGGTTTTCAGGCGGCAGCTGGAAAGACAGATTTTCGCATCACCCTGATCGCTGAAAATGGTATGGTGTTGTATGACAATAAAGTCAAAGATGTATCGGGTATGGAAAATCATGCAAAACGGCCGGAAATCTTAAAAGCCAGTAAGAACGGTGAAGGTTCCAGCAGCCGTATTTCCAGTACGATCCAGTCGGAGACTTATTATTATGCACGAAAACTTTCCGACGGCAGATATCTGCGTCTTTCAAGTAAGGGACTGAGTATCTGGAGCGGGTTTGTACAGGTACTTCCGGCACTTACCGGAATCGCATTGTTTGTCATATTTATCACATTTCTGATCGCCCATTTCCTTACCAGAAATATCGTAGAAGCGATCAACGGCATTGATCTGGAAAATCCGATGGAGCAGCTTGTATTTCCGGAGCTTGGCGTTTTGCAGAAACGGCTTGGTTTTCAGAATCGAAAAATCCAGACGCAGATGCAAAATATGAAAGAACAGGAGTATAAATTAACTGCAATTACGGAAAATATGAATGAAGGGCTCATTATGCTGGATGCAGACCGCAGGATTCAGTATATGAACCAGAGCTGCCAGGATCTGTTTGAAGTATCCGGAAGCAAATTTATCGGGCAGACTATTTCCGGATTCTGTGACAGCATTCCGATGCAGGAGGTAGTAGAATCTGCACTGAAAGGAAATGTTCATACTGCCATGCAGGAACTGGATCATAAAAAAGTTCAGTATTTTGGAAATCCAATCCTGGAAAATCAAAAAATTCAGGGAATTATCATTCTGGTCCTGGATATTACTGAACGGGAGCGGACAGAGCGGATGCGAAAAGAATTTTCGGCAAATGTTTCACATGAACTGAAGACACCGCTGACTTCCATCTCTGGTTTTGCCGAGCTGATGGAGAATCATCTGGTTGCACCGGAAGATGTGCCGGAGTTTGCCGCCAAAATACACAGGGAATCCGAGAGACTGCTGACGCTTGTAAATGATATTATCAAAGTCAGTCAGCTGGATGACAAGGAAGTATATTATGGAAAAGAGAATATAGATCTGCTGTCTTTTGCAAAAGAGGTCTGTGACCGCCTGGAACCGATGGCACAGAGCCGGAACGTTACGGTTGAACTTTCCGGAGATGCTGTTTTGTATCTCGCGTCCAGGCAGCTGATGAATGATCTGTTTTATAATCTGATCGAAAATGGAATTAAATACAACAAGCCAAACGGAAAACTGTGGGTTACGGTCAGCGAAAAGAAAGGACATCCGTGCATCAGTGTGAAGGATACCGGGATCGGTGTGCCGATGAAATATCAGAGCCGGATTTTTGAACGGTTTTTCCGTGTGGATAAAAGTCATTCAAAACAGACGGGCGGAACAGGTCTTGGACTGTCCATTGTCAAACATGTGGTGGAATATTATGGTGGTTACATTGAAATCCACAGCAAAATGGAAGAAGGAACAGAAATCGTTGTACATCTGTAAATGAATGAAAGGATATTCAAAGGTAAATATGAAGAAAAGAATCAGTATCATCATGTTGCTTACAATCTCCGTGTTGATGACAGGATGTGAAGAGCTGCATAAAAAGCCGCTTGCTTATATTGAAACAAATGCAGATGACCGACAGAGCGAAACGTCTGAAACAGAAACAAAAAAGAAAAAAGAGACAGAGCCGGAAACGGAAGCCGTGGAAGTGGTCGAGCAGGGCAGCTTGGAAACAGAACGTCCGGAAACGGAGACAGAATCTGAAACGGAAGAAGATAAAACAGAGGATGCCACTCCGGAAGGAGAACTTCCTGTCCTGGAAAAAACAGACAAGACTTCAGAAGAAATTGAGATGGAAAATATTCTCCAGAATCCGGAACTTCCGACCGGGTGTGAATCTGTGGCACTGACAATGGTTCTCAAATATCTCGGATTTGATTTGGAGAAAACAACCATAGCAGATGATTATCTTGTTTTTGCAGACCGGAATTTTGCGATGGGTTATATTGGAAATCCACATACGGAAGACGGGGCAGGTATTTTTGCACCGGGACTTGTCAAGACTGCAAATAATTTCCTGGAAGCACAGGAAAGTGAAAAAAGAGGCTTTGATATTTCAGATACTGACTTTGAAGATCTTTATAATTATGTGGCGGCAGGGATACCGATCATAATCTGGAATACCATGTATCTGGAGAAACCGGTTCCGACGGATGAAGTATGCGAGTTTGAGGGAAAAACCTACCGCTGGTTCCGCAACGAACACTGTATGGTGATGTGTGGTTTTGATAAAGAAAACGGTACGCTTCTGATTCAGGATCCGCTGGACGGACTGGTAGAACGCGATGCAGAAACATTTGCAAAATATTACGAGGAACTCGGAAAAAATGCAATGATCATTCACTAAGGGATTGCATACTCTTGCTTTTTTTGGTATGCTTATTCCAAGGAGGATGAGGCTTATGGGAGAAAAGTATGAGTATTTGAAAAAAGTATTAGATGACAGCCATTATACCGTGGCATTGTGTGGTTCCGGCATTCTCGCAGAGACGGGATGCAGGACTTTCCAAAACCAGGATTATGCTTATGAGATTGAGCAGAAGTACGGAAGATCACCGGAAGATATTTTCGCAAGTGCCTATTACATGACAAGACCGGATTCCTTTTTTGAATTTTACAGGGCAGAAGTTCTTGAAAAGGACTGGAAGCCTTCCGAATCCTGTTATGCACTGAAAAAACTGGAAGATGCAGGAAAGATCCAGTGTATTTTAAGCGATAATATTTTTGATCTGGAGAAACGTGCAGGATGCAGCAATGTGCTCAGTTTGCGGGGGAGCATCTATCAGAACCGCTGTCCGAAATGCGGACAGGAATATCCGATGGAATATATCCGGGATTCCAAAAAGACACCGCGATGCCGGAACTGTAATAATGTGGTACGTCCCGGTGTGACTCTTTACGGAGAACAGCTGGACAGCCATCTGACATCACTGGCAGCGACAGAAGTCGAAAAAGCAGAAGTGCTTCTTTTGCTCGGAACAAAATTATCTTCGGATGTGTACTCAAATTATGTTAAATTTTTTGAAGGTGAGCAGATCGTTGTGATCCATGAAAAGGAACACTACACGGACTGCAAAGCAGATATAGTGATCTACGATCAGCCGGGAAAGGTACTTTCCAATCTGGGATATGATTTTTGAGCCGGCAGATGCCAAAAGCAGTCCGTCCAAACCGGATGTGCGGCACAGAAAAACAAAAGAAACGACATTTGCCGGGAGACGGCAATGTCAGAAAAGCGGAGATAAAAGTAAACTATGAATGTATTGTTTTCTTTGACACCAAAAAGTGAAGTAGCGTATCTGTATGATGATTACTCTCTTCGTCAGGCACTTGAAAAGATGGAACACTACCGTTACAGTGCAGTACCCGTGATTGACCGCAATGGCTGTTATGTGGGAACGCTGACGGAAGGAGATCTGCTCTGGTATATCAAAGACCATAAGATTGTGGATCTTCATATGACAGAAGAGATCCCCCTTTCGCAGGTGGAACGCAGATGGTACAATGAACCGGTCAATATCGACTGTGAGATCGAAGATCTGATCTTAACTTCCATGAATCAGAACTTTGTCCCGGTGATCGACGATAAAAAGATCTTTATCGGTATCATCCGCAGAAAGGATATCATAGAGTACTGTTATAACTGCTATAAAAATGTAGCAGGAAACGAAAAAAACTAAAATATTATGGAAGTAAAAGGATTTATCGTTATATTTTAGTGACACTTTACATTGACAAAGTAAATATTTGTTGGTAAAATACAATAAGCCTCAAGAGAACAGAGGCAGTTTTGAAAGAAGGCAGGAAATCCCAATGAAGAAAAGAGTATTATCCTTATTGGTTGACAATACCTCCGGTGTACTGAGTCGAGTAGCAGGGCTGTTCAGCCGCCGTGGTTACAATATCGACAGTCTGACCGTTGGCGAGACAGCGGATCCGAGATACTCACGTATGACTGTTGTCGTAAACGGCGATCAGCAGATTTTGGATCAGATCACAAAGCAGCTGGCAAAGCTGGTTGATGTTGTTGATATCAAACAGCTGGCAGAAGGCGAAAGCGTGACAAGAGAACTGGTGCTTGTAAAAGTAAGAGTTGGCCGTGAAAACAGGCAGGATGTAATGTCCATTGCAAATATTTTCCGTGCCAAAATTATTGACGTGGGAGTTGATTCTCTGATCATTGAACTTACCGGTACAGAGTCCAAGATTGAAGCATTTTTCAAACTTCTTGGCGATTACGAGATATTAGAGCTGGCAAGGACAGGCATGACAGGTTTATCAAGAGGAGCGGAGGATGTCCGTTACCTGTAAAGAAGAAAGCTAGAGGCATTAATTATACCTTTAACAAATATATACATAATGGAGGAACATAAAATGGAACCAAGAATTTTTTATCAGGAAGATTGTAACCTTTCCGCACTGGAAGGACACAAGATTGCAATTATTGGTTACGGCAGTCAGGGACATGCACATGCACTGAATCTGAAAGATTCCGGATGTGATGTTATTGTTGGTCTGTATGAAGGCAGCAAGTCTTGGGCAAAAGCAGAAGCTCAGGGATTAAAAGTATATACAGCAGCAGAAGCTGCAAAACAGGCAGACATCATTATGATTCTGATTAACGATGAGCTGCAGGCAGATATGTACAAAAAAGACATTGAACCAAACCTGAATGAAGGCGATATGCTGATGTTCGCACATGGTTTCAACATTCATTTCGGATGCATCAAACCGCCGGCATATGTTGATGTAACTATGATTGCTCCAAAAGCTCCTGGACATACTGTAAGAAGCGAGTACCAGGCAGGAAAAGGAACCCCATGTCTGATTGCTGTAGAGCAGGATTACACCGGAAAAGCATGGGACAAAGCACTGGCTTATGGTCTTGGAATCGGTGGAGCAAGAGCAGGTCTGCTGGAGACAACTTACCGTACAGAAACAGAGACAGATCTCTTTGGTGAGCAGGCAGTTCTCTGCGGTGGTGTATGTGCACTGATGCAGGCAGGATTCGAGACACTGTGTGAAGCTGGATATGATCCGAGAAATGCATACTTCGAATGTATCCATGAGATGAAACTGATCGTAGACCTGATCTACCAGAGTGGTTTTGCAGGAATGAGATATTCTATCTCCAACACAGCTGAGTATGGCGATTATATCACAGGTCCTAAGATCGTAACAGAAGACACAAAGAAAGCTATGAAACAGGTTCTGAAAGACATCCAGGATGGTACTTTCGCAAAAGAATTCCTTCTGGATATGTCACAGGCAGGACGTCAGGTACACTTCAAAGCGATGAGAAAACTGGCTTCCGAGCATCCTTCAGAAAAAGTCGGTGCAGAGATCAGAAAACTGTACAGCTGGAATGGCGAAGACAAACTGATCAACAACTAATCGTTTATCGTCTTATAGTGAGAAATGATTTAAGGTTTCAATTTATATTGGGCAAGATAAAAGCAGATTCCGTTCTGGAGTCTGCTTTTTCCCGTTTTCAGGTGATGTCCATGTTTTGTGTGTCCCACATCTTTTCCCGGCGTCATCCTGATATTGCGTTACTGCTATGATGCGGCGGCTTGCACTGCATTGCCGGACAGGGTAGAATAAGAACAGATTATCCGGAAAAACTAAGGAAAAGGAGAAGGCACATGAATAAGAAATTGGGGTATCAGATTTTGGAATTGTGCGGTATTTTGCTTGGAAATGCGATCCTGGCATTTGGAATTGCAGCTTTTGTATTGCCGCACGGCATGATCACCGGAGGAGCGACCGGTCTTGGACTTGTTACGAGCAGAGCATTTGGGGTGGATCTCTCGGTGGCAGTAGCTGTTTATAATATTATTTTGTTTGCGGTCGGGGCGTTTGTACTCGGCAAAAAATTTGCACTGACAACCATCGTGAGTACTATTGTGTATCCAATGTTCCTTTCTTTTTTTACACAACAGCGGTGGATCGCAACGATGACAAATGACATTTTGCTTTCAGCTATCTATGCCGGCATTATGGTCGGTCTTGGTGTCGGTATCGTCATCCGGTTCGGAGCATCGACCGGAGGGCTGGATATCCCGCCGCTGATCCTGAATAAAAAATTGGGGATTCCGGTGGCGGTTTCTATGTATTTTTTCGATTTCACAGTGCTTCTGTTACAGGTTGTTATATCGACAAAAGAACAGGTTCTGTATGGAATCCTGATCGTAATCTTAAGTTCCATTGTACTCGGATATGTCTCTTTGGCAGGACAGAAAAAAGTACAGGTTATGATCATATCCAGGCATTATCAGGAAATTCGCGATATGCTTCTTCAGAAACTGGATCTTGGTGCCACAATGTATCATATTGAGACTGGCTACCTGCAAAAAGATGAGATGGCAGTCTGTTGTGTGATCTCATCCAGAAAGCTGCATACTGTGACCGATATGGTGCAGGAAGTCGATAAAAAAGCATTTCTTTCCGTAACGCAGATCAATGAAGTGCGTGGAAGAGGCTTTACACTGGATCGAAAATATATATAAACCTTGACAAGTCTGGTCGAAAATGGTAATATTTATTCATTAATAGGAAAAGCGTTGATGAGGAATAGTACATTTTGACCAGAATACAGAAAGCTGTCGGGTGATGCGAGACAGTGGAAGGAAAGAATGGAACTGACCTTGGAGCAGCTGCCTGAAATCAAAGGAGAGTAGGAGCAGACGGAAGTCCACCGTTACAGGGACAGGATATAAGATGCAAATCCGTATCCGGTGAGAGTATGAATGAATTCATAAAATAGAGTGGTACCGCGGAAGACTTGACCTTTCGTCTCTATGATAGCAGATATGTTATAGTGAGACGTAAGGTTTTTTTATGTTCTTCAAACGATGCCTGCCGGATAAATTAAAGACAAAAAGAAAAGGAGATCTGTTAAAATGATGAAAAATGTAAGTAAATATCAGAGACAGTATTTTATGCCGCCAGTAGAATGCAATGACTGGGTGAAAAAGACTTATGTAGATAAGGCACCAATCTGGTGCAGCGTCGATCTGCGTGATGGAAACCAGGCACTGATCGTACCGATGAGTCTGGAACAGAAGGTAGAATTCTTTAAACTGCTTGTAAAGATTGGTTTTAAAGAAATCGAAGTCGGTTTCCCGGCCGCTTCCGAGACAGAGTATAATTTCCTGAGAACACTGATCGATCAGAACCTGATTCCTGATGATGTGACCATTCAGGTACTGACACAGGCAAGAGAGCATATTATCCGCAAGACTTTTGAAGCAGTGAAAGGTGCTCCGAGAGCGATCGTACATGTATACAATTCTACCTCTGTGGCACAGAGAGAACAGGTATTTAAAAAATCCAAAGAAGAGATTCTGAAGATTGCCGTAGACGGTGCAAAACTTTTGAAAAAGCTGGCTGATGAGACAGAAGGAAATTTTGCATTTGAGTACAGTCCGGAGAGCTTTACCGGAACAGAACCGGAATATGCACTGGAAGTATGCAACGCAGTTCTGGATGTATGGCAGCCAACCGCAGATAACAAATGCATCATCAACCTGCCAAGTACCGTACAGAATGCAATGCCGCACGTTTACGCAAGCCAGATTGAATATATGAGCAAAAACATGAAATATCGTGAGAATGTGCTGATCTCTCTGCATCCGCATAATGACCGTGGATGTGGTATCAGTGATGCAGAAATGGGACTTCTGGCAGGTGCTGATCGTATTGAAGGCACTCTGTTCGGAAATGGCGAGCGTACCGGAAATGTGGATATTGTGACGCTGGCACTGAATATGTATTCTCAGGGTGTAGATCCGCAGCTTGACTTCAGTGATATGCCGGCAATTTCTGCAGCATATGAAGAATATACAGGCATGCATATTGATATGAGAAGTCCGTACGGCGGAAGCCTTGTATTTGCAGCATTCTCTGGTTCCCATCAGGATGCAATCGCAAAAGGTATGCATTACCGTGAGGAGCATGACTGCCCGACCTGGACCGTTCCGTATCTGCCGATTGATCCGACCGATATCGGAAGAAGATATGAGGCAGACGTGATCCGTATCAACAGCCAGTCCGGAAAAGGCGGCGTAGGCTATATTCTGGAGCAGAACTTTGGACTGAACCTTCCGGCAAAAATGCGTGAGGCAATGGGATATGCTGCAAAAGACAGCTCAGACCATCAGCACAAAGAACTGCAGCCTCAGGAAATTTTCAATCTGTTTAAAGAAAAATTTGAAGATATCACAACGCCGTTCAATATCAGCGAAGTACACTTCAAACAGCATAATGGCATTATTGCAGAGGTGACTGTAGAATGTGAAGGCAAGAGCGTGGTTGCGATCGCAGCCGGAAATGGTCGTCTGAATGCAGTAAGCAACGCACTGAAGAATCAGTTCCGTCTGGAATATGATCTGACAACTTATCAGGAGCATGCACTGGAACAGAGTTCCAGATCCAAAGCGATCGCCTATGTTGGTATCCGCAGCAAAGACGGAGAACATTACTGGGGTGCCGGCGTGGATCAGGATATCATCCGTGCTTCCATCAATGCACTGCTGACTGCAATCAACAACATGGTAAATGCAAAATGAGATTTGTCACAGAGCATTTCTGTGACAAAGATATGGAAAGGCCTGTAATCTATATGGATTGCAGGTCTTGTTTGTGATTTGACTGGAATTTTCTATAAAATGCTTGACATTCAAGCAGCTTTATACCTTACAATCCCACTATAAAGTACTTGCCTGATGCAAAGTACAAAGAGAGGAGAGGTTTTATGAGCAATATCAAAGAAGCAGAAGAACAGACCGGTATCAGTCGTGCAAATATCCGGTACTACGAAAAGATGGGCCTGCTGCAGCCAAAGCGAAATGAGAAGAATGGATATCGTGAATATAGGCCGGAAGATATAAAGCGGATTCTTCAGATTAAGATTTTACGGAAGCTGGATGTTCCGATTGAGGAGATTAAAGATACCTTTGATCGTCCTGAAATGTTTGGTAAGGTGATCCAAAAGCAGAAGGAAAGATTGGAAAAGCAGAGAGCGGAGCTGACGGATGCGATTGATTTCTGCGAAGAGATTAAAGAGGAAAATCTCGGAGAGTTTGATCCACAGTACTATTTGAAGAAAATGGATGAAAAGGAAAAGAAAGGTGCCGTTTTTGCGGATTTGCTGAATGATTTCAAAAAAGTATCGAAAGCAGAAGCAGAGGCACGCTTCTCTTTCAGGCCGGATACCATGTGCATGAATCCGGAAGAATTTGAAGAAGCATTATTGCAGTATGCCTCTGAAAAAGGAATGAAGATTGTGATAACAAAAAAAGGAATGTATCCGGAATTTACTTTGGATGGAATTCCCTATACTGCTTACCGGCACTTTTCACGTTTTGGTGCGATAATAGAATGTGAGACAACAAATGCAAAAACAGCAGAACATGAAATGTCACCGAAGCGTTATCACATGTTTAAATGGCTGCATCGGATGGAACTGCCGACGTTTCTTCTGATCTTGATACTGGTATTATTTGTACGCAGCGTTGAGGGATTCGTTTTGGCAATAATTTTTTATGCTATCTGTGGAATTGTGGCATATTCCAGATATTTTGATTATACGAGAAATTCCTGAGAACAATCCGTAGGCATCATAGTTGAGGACTTTTGACACCCACATCATAATTATAAAATTGACAAAAAATATAACTCCCTATTATAATGGAGACATCTATCGTGCATTGCAATTTAAAACGGGTAATGTTATACTGAAAACGATAAATTTTCACAGGAGGATTTTGGAGCAATGGGTATTAAAGTAAGCGAATTTGGAAAAACTTCAAAAGGTAAGATTGCACATATCTATACACTGGTAAATGGAAAAGGTATGGCACTGGAAGTGACCGATTATGGTGCAACCATGGTGTCAATCCTTGCTCCGGATGCAAAGGGCAGAAGCAAAGATGTACTGCTTGGATATGATGATGTGCAGGATTATGAGCAGGGAACCTGTTATTTTGGTGCAATCATCGGAAGAAACGGAAACCGGACAAAAGATGCACAGGTCGTGATTGACGGACATGTGTATCAGATGGAGAAAAATGAAGGCGAAAACAATCTTCACAGCGGAAGTGAAGGTTACAGCAATATCATCTGGGATGCGTCCGTAGACGAGGATGGCAACAGTGTAAGTTTCCATCATGTCGGTGCAGACGGTGAACAGGGACTGCCGGGTACGTTTGATATCACCGTTACTTATACACTGACCATGGAAAACGAAGTGAAGATTCACTACGAAGGAACTTCTGATAAAGATACGATTGCCAATATGACTAATCACGGATATTACAATCTGGCAGGACATGCAGCAGGAAAGATCGAAGATCACATTTTATGGCTGGATGCAGATGCATTCACACCGGTAGGACAGGGCATGATCCCAACTGGAGAGATCCTTCCGGTTGAGGGAACACCGATGGATTTTCGTGCTGCAAAGAGCATCGGAGCAGATATTGAGGCAGATTATGAGCAGCTGAAGATTGCCGGCGGATATGACCACAACTATGTACTGAACAACAGCAACGGAACACTCCGTAAGATTGCGGAAGTAACCGAACCGGAAAGCGGAAGACGTATGGAAGTCTTTTCCGATGCAGTTGGCGTTCAGTTCTATGCAGGTAATTTTGTTGAGAGTATTCCAAAGGGAAAAGAAGGTGTCGTTTATCAGAAACGCTCCGGTCTCTGCCTTGAGACACAAGGATTCCCGGATGCAACACATCACGAGACGTTTCCGTCTACCGTACTGCGTGCCGGTGCGAAATACGAAACGACAACCATTTACTATTTTTCAGCAGTAAAATAAAAAATCAGGTATTTTATACAAGGACAGGAATATATTTAAAAAACAGGTAATGGTTCTGAAAAGTAAAAGGAGTGTCCGCAGGTGAAAAGGATTGCAAAAAGACAGTTTTTCTTACTTGGATGTGCATCATTGGCTGCAATGCTCCTGTCCTTGTATGATCGTTATGGGATTGTTTTGACAAGCAGCAGTCGGAGTTTTCTGGCAGAACAGAGTCAGCTTCAGGAACAGGTGCTGAGAGAAAACCAGGAAAAAGGCGGAAACCGCAGCACAGGGCAGAGCGGAAAAGAAAGCAAAACAATGGCGGAAAACAAAGCGGGAGCGGAGACAGAAACTGCAGAAAAGGATGAAAGAATGGCATCAGATGCAAATCCGGACATCCGTGTCCTGCTGTGCAGTGACAATTATGCGAGTGAATATCATGACCGGATCACGATTACGGCAGATGTGCCGTTTCGGGTGAGCGGACAGGGCACAGAATGGCACTACCAGGCCGGTGAGCAGGTTGAGCTCACGATGCAAAGCAATGAATTTTTGCAGGGCGATCTGGTCTTTACAATGGAAGAAGACGGCGTATTTCAGCTTCCGTATCTGAAACGTGCCGCAGAATCTCCCTCTTACGAAGGGAGTCTTCAGGTGGAAAAAAGAGAGGAAGGTCTGATCCTGATCAATACGCTTCCGCTGGAAACTTATCTGTGCTATGTGGTTCCAAGTGAAATGCCCTCTTCCTATCCGATCGAGGCGTTAAAAGCCCAGGCAGTCTGTGCCAGATGTTATGCCATGCTTCAGATGGAGAACAGTCGCTGCGAGGAATTTGGTGCAGATCTGGATGACAGCGTTTCTTATCAGGTGTATAATAATATTGGAAAGACGGATGCTGCCGTGCAGGCAGTGCAGCAGACTGCCGGGATGGTGATAAAAGAAGACGGGCAGATTGAAAATACGCTGTATTATTCAACGTCCTGCGGACTTCGCATGGAGGAGGAAGCTTCCAACGAGGCCGTTTTCTGTGCAGCGATGTCCGGCAGCAGAGCATCCGATGCGGAGTGTGAAGAATCCTGGTATCGCTGGAATACACTTTTTTCGACAGAGGAACTAAATGCCGCTGCCGAAACGTTTTATCCGGGACAGATCGGGCAGATTTTAAGCTTAAACGTTTTGAAGCGACTTGAAAATGGAAGGGCAGAAGTGCTGCAGGTCACAGGGACACTTGGGACGGTAGCAATCGAAGGAGAGTATGCGATCCGCCAGTTTCTGCGGCCCGGTGATCAGGCTGTGATCTTACAGGATGGAAGCAGGGCACCAAGTCTTGGACTTCTTCCGAGTGCGTTCTTTTATATTACCCCACAGTATCAGGGTGGCGTGCTGTCCGGTTTTCTGCTGAATGGAGGGGGATATGGGCACGGGGATGGCATGAGTCAGAATGGTGCAAAACACCTGGCGGAAGAGGGATGGAGCTGTCAGGAAATTTTGAAGTATTACTATGGAGACGGAGTGGAGATCATATGCGATACGTGATACAGCTGGTTCGCTGGCTGCTGAGATTTATGGATAAAAGTTCAGAGGACAGAGTGGATGCCTATTCGGCACAGTCTGCTTTTTTTATCATTATGGGATTTATTCCCTTTGTGATGTTGCTGCTTATTTTGCTCCAGTACACGCCGATGACAAAGGAAGACGTTATGACCTTGTTGAAGGTGATCTTTCCGGAAGGTTTCCATGCGTACCTGGAAACGTTAGTCGGATCTGTGTATACAAAATCCACCGCATTGCTCTCTGGAACGGTGATCACAGCAGTCTGGGCGTGCAGCAAGGCCATGATGTCTGTATCCAAAGGACTGAATAAGATTTATGACACAAAGATCCGGAAAAATTATTTTCTGGCAAGATTCCGGGCAGCTCTTTATATTATTTTGCTGCTGATATCGCTGATTCTGGCGATGGGGCTGTTTGTGTTTGGCAATCTGCTGCATGATTATCTTCTGCATTATCTGCCGTGGCTGCGAGCCGTATCCTGGCTGATCATCAGTGCCCGGACGATTGGAACGATCCTTTTGCTGTGCATGATCTTCTGTGCGATGTATGCGTGGCTTCCGTATAAGAGACAGGATTTCTTTTCCCAGCTCCCGGGAGCAGTGGCCACTTCTTTTGCCTGGTCGGTGTTTTCCTATGGCTTTTCGGTCTATATCGAATATTCCAAAGGGATGTCGGCAATCTATGGAAGTCTGACAACGGTCGTGATGGTCATGCTGTGGCTGTATTTCTGTATGTGGCTGCTGTTTATGGGGGCAGAGATCAACTGCTATCTGGAGCAGCCGGAAAAGTTTTCAAAAGATGCGATCGAAAAAGGGTTGTAATTTTAAAAATTGATGTTATAATGATTTTGATTGAAATGCGAAAGGCTTTGAAAGTGCAAAGTAGTTTCCTGTTTCCCGACAGAGAGGGAGGATCATCGGCTGAAAATCTTCCACGGTACAGACAGAGAGATGAATTTCACACTGGAGCTGCGTTCCTGAAGACAGTAGGGAGCGACGTGCTTGTGCGTTAAACAACAGTGAGTGTCTGTCAGATGACAGAAATCAGGGTGGTACCACGGAAAGATCGCTTCGTCCCTATTTTGGGATGGAGCTTTTTTATTTTAATTTACAAGGAGAATGAGACATGAAAGACAAACTGCAGGCAATCCGGGAGGAAGCACTGAAACAGATACGCGAGTCAAACAGACTTGATAAACTGAATGAGGTAAGGGTTTCTTTTCTTGGAAAGAAGGGTGAACTGACTGCTGTATTAAAAGGAATGAAAAATGTAGATCCAAAAGAGCGTCCGTTCGTTGGCCAGATGGTTAATGAAACGAGAGAAGCGATTGAGGAATTTTTAGAAGAGACAAAGAAAAAACTGGAAGAAAAAGCACGCGAAGAAAAGATGAAACAGGAAGTCATTGATGTGACACTTCCGGCAAAGAAGATCAACGTTGGCCATCGTCATCCGAATACAATCGCTCTGGAAGAGGTAGAGCGTATCTTTGTCGGTATGGGATATGAAGTCGTAGAAGGACCGGAGATCGAGTATGATCTATACAACTTCGAAAAACTGAACATTCCGGCAAACCATCCGGCAAAAGATGAGCAGGATACATTCTATATCAATAAAGATATCGTGCTTCGTACCCAGACTTCTCCGGTACAGGCCCGCATTATGGAACAGGGCAAACTGCCGATCCGTATGATCGCACCGGGACGAGTATTCCGTTCTGACGAAGTGGATGCAACCCATTCCCCGTCCTTCCATCAGATCGAAGGTCTGGTTGTAGATAAAAATATTACATTTGCAGACTTGAAAGGTACTCTGGAAGAGTTCGCAAAACAGCTGTTCGGACCGGAGACAAAGACGAAATTCCGTCCGCATCATTTCCCATTCACAGAGCCGAGTGCGGAAGTTGACGTAAGCTGCTTCAAATGCGGCGGCAGCGGTGAGATTGAAGGTCATTCCTGCCGTTTTTGTAAAGGTTCCGGCTGGATCGAAATCCTTGGCTGCGGTATGGTTCATCCGCATGTATTTGAGATGTGCGGCATTGATCCGGAAGAATATACCGGATTTGCTTTTGGTGTAGGTCTGGAGCGTATTGCACTTCTGAAATATGAAATCGATGATATGCGTGAATTATATAAGAACGATATTCGCTTCCTGAAGCAGTTCTAAAAATGCGGATGCGAAACAGAAAATCAACGGAAAGTACAGGAAAGGAAATATAACCATGAATACATCATTATCTTGGATTAAAGCATATGTTCCAGAGTTGGATGTTACGGCACAGCAGTACACAGATGCCATGACATTATCCGGAACAAAAGTAGAAGGATTTGAGCGACTGGATGCAGATCTGGACAAGATCGTCATCGGTCAGATCGATAAAATTGAAAAACATCCGGATGCAGACAAACTGATCATCTGTCAGGTCGATATCGGCGAGAAGACGATCCAGATCGTAACCGGTGCTCCGAATGTAAAAGAAGGAGACAAGGTTCCGGTTGTTTTAGATGGCGGACGCGTTGCAGGCGGACATGACGGCAAAAAAACACCGGGCGGTATCAAGATCAAAAAAGGAAAACTTCGCGGCATTGAGTCAGATGGTATGATGTGCTCCATTGAAGAACTTGGTTCTACCAGAGATATGTATCCGGAAGCACCGGAATACGGCATTTATATCTTCCCGGAAGATGCAGTGGTAGGCGAAAGTGCCATCAAAGCACTGGGACTGGATGACGTTGTATTTGAATACGAGATCACATCCAACCGTGTAGACTGCTACAGCGTGATCGGTATTGCAAGAGAAGTGGCAGCAACTTTCGGAAAAAAATTTGTGCCTCCTGTTGTAAAAAAGACCGGAAATGATGAAGATGCAAACGATTATGTGACCGTTGAAGTGGCAGACAAAGATCTCTGCCCAAGATACTGTGCACGTGTCGTAAAAAATATCAAGATCGCTCCGTCACCGAAATGGATGCAGAGAAGACTGGCATCAAACGGAATCCGTCCGATCAACAACATTGTCGATATCACAAACTATGTAATGGAAGAATACGGCCAGCCGATGCATGCCTATGATTATGATACCCTTGCAGGTCATAAGATCGTGGTCCGCAGAGCCGAAAACGGCGAAAAATTTACCACACTGGATGGTCAGGAACGTACGATGGATGATTCTGTTCTGATGATCTGTGACGGTGAGAAAGCTGTTGGCATTGCCGGCATCATGGGCGGTGAGAATTCCATGATCACTGACAATGTAAAGACGATGATGTTTGAGGCTGCATGTTTTGATGGCACCAACATCCGCCTTTCTGCAAAGAAAATCGGTCTTAGAACCGATGCTTCCGGCAAGTTCGAAAAAGGTCTGGATCCGAACAATGCACAGGCAGCGATCAATCGTGCATGCCAGCTGATCGAAGAACTGGGTGCCGGTGAAGTAGTCGGTGGCATGGCAGATGTATACTCCAAACGCAAAGAGCCAGTTCGCGTGAAATTTGAGCCGGAACGCATCAATGCACTGCTTGGAACCAATCTGTCCAGCGAACAGATGTTGGATTATCTTGCAAATGTAGAACTTGCCTATGACGAAGAGAGCAATGAAATTATTGCACCGACCTTCCGTCATGACATTTTCCGCACCGCAGATATCGCAGAAGAAGTGGCACGTTTCTATGGATATGATAATATCCCGACGACGCTGCCAAAAGGAGAAGCTACTACAGGTAAACTTCAGTTCCATCACAGAGTAGAAAATGTTGCAAAAGATATCGCAGAATTCTGCGGATTCTCCCAGGGCATGAATTATTCCTTCGAAAGCCCGAAGGTATTCGACAAACTGCTGATCCCCGAAGATTCTGTACTGCGTCAGGCCATCAGGATCTCCAACCCGCTCGGCGATGATTTCAGCATCATGAGAACGACTTCCTTAAATGGTATGCTCTCTTCTCTTGGCTATAACTACAGCCACAGAAACAAAGACGTTCGTCTCTATGAACTGGCAAACATTTATCTGCCGAAAGCACTGCCGCTTACCGAGCTTCCGGATGAGCGTATGCAGTTCACGCTTGGTATGTACGGCAGCGGAGATTTCTTTGTCATGAAAGGTGTCGTAGAAGAGTTCCTGGAAAAAGCAGGCATGCATAAGATTCCGCAGTACGATCCGAACGCAGGACAGCCATCTTTACATCCGGGCAGACAGGCAAACATCCTCTACGACGGAGAAGTGATTGGATTCCTGGGCGAAGTTCATCCACAGGTTCTGGATAATTACGGAATCGGTGAAAAGGCATATGTTGCCGTTCTGGACATGCCGAAGATCGTGGAAAAAGCTTCCTTCGACCGCAAATACGAAGGTATTCCGAAATTCCCGGCTGTGACACGTGACCTCAGTATGGTGGTTCCGAAACATGTACTTGCCGGTGAAATCGAAGAGATGATCGTTCAGCGTGGAGGCAAACATCTGGAAAGCTTCAAACTGTTTGATATTTATGAAGGAACTCAGATCAAAGAAGGCTATAAATCTATGGCTTATTCTGTGGTATTCCGTGCAAAAGACAAGACCATGGAAGAAGCAGAGATCACTACGGTGATGAAGAAGATCCTCAATGGGCTGGAAAGCATGGGTATCGAACTTCGTCAGTAATCTGGAGAATAACACATGAAAATGTATATCATACGTCATGGTCAGACCCCCTGGAATGCACGTAAGTGCCTCCAGGGGCGTTCTGACGTTGATTTAAATGAAAATGGGATCTATCTGGCAGAGTTGACCGGAAAGGCACTTCGTGATGTAACGTTTGACATGGCTTTTACCAGTCCACTGATCCGTGCAAAACACACGGCACAGTGTATCCTTGCCGGAAGAGAGGTCCCGATCATAGAGGATGAGCGTCTGATCGAGATCAGCTTTGGAATCTATGAGGGCTGCTGTTATGCAGAAGAAAACCGGCAGGTGCCGCAGCAGTGGATTGAAAACTTCTTCCATGCCCCGCAGGATTATGTGGCAGCACCGGGCGGGGAAAGTCTGGATGATGTGGAAAAGCGTACCCGGGATTTTATGGAAGATATCTGCAGTCGAAAAGAACTTCAAGATAAGACGATCCTCGTGTCGACGCATGGCTGTGCACTTCGCGGACTGCTCAACAGCATAAGAGAAAGCAACCGGGAAGATTACTGGCATGGCGGCGTATCAAAAAACTGTGCCGTGTCGATTGTAACCTGTAACAGAGGCGAGAAGCCGGTTTTAGTTGAAGAAAATCATATTTATTATTAAGGAGTATATATATGAAAACATCGGATTTTTATTTTGATCTGCCGCAGGAACTGATCGCACAGGATCCACTGGAAGACCGTTCCTCTTCCAGACTGCTGGTACTTGACAGAGAAAGCGGAAAGACGCAGCATCGTGTTTTCCGTGATATCATTGAATATCTGAACCCGGGAGACTGTCTGGTAGTCAACAATACGAAAGTAATCCCGGCAAGACTCTATGGAAGCAAGATCGGAACGGATGCAAAGATTGAAGTACTGCTTCTAAAAAGAAGAGAGAATAATGTCTGGGAAACGCTGGTAAAACCGGGGAAGAAATGTCGTGTCGGTGCAAGAATCAGTTTTGGCGAAGGGCTGCTGATTGGTGAGGTGATCGATGTGGTTGACGAAGGAAACCGTCTGATCCGTTTTGAGTATGAGGGGATTTTTGAGGAAATCCTGGATAAACTGGGACAGATGCCGCTGCCGCCGTACATCCATCACCAGCTCAAGGACAAAAACCGTTATCAGACGGTGTATGCAAAGCACGATGGATCTGCCGCAGCACCGACAGCCGGACTGCATTTTACACCAGAACTGTTGGAAGAAATCAAAAAGAAAGGCGTTCACATTGCACATGTGACTTTACATGTCGGACTTGGAACCTTTCGTCCGGTCAAGGTAGAAGATGTGACAGATCATCACATGCACTCGGAGTTTTACATTGTGGAGCCGGAGCAGGCGGAGCTGATCAACCGTGTGAAAAAAGAAGGCGGGAAGATTGTGGCAGTCGGAACGACAAGCTGCCGTACGCTGGAGTCGGCAACCGATGAAAACGGTATTTTAAAAGCAGGAAGCGGATGGACGGACATCTTTATTTATCCTGGTTATCCGTTTAAAATGATCGACCGTCTGATCACAAACTTCCACCTGCCGGAGTCCACACTGATGATGCTGGTTTCCGCACTGGCCGGAAAAGATAAGATTATGGCTGCTTACGAGGAAGCGGTAAAAGAGCGTTATCGTTTCTTCTCCTTTGGGGATGCGATGTTTATTATGTAGTGCTTAAGATGCCCCGGCATTCTTCTGTGCACCTCTGATCTACAGTTTGTCAGCAAGTTCAGATAACGGGGCGAAATGATATCCCATTTCTTCCCATTTTGTCAGAAGTTCATCGAGAATGGCTGCATTCGTAGAAGAGGTGCTGTGAAGCAAAACTACAGCTCCTGGATGGATGCGGCTTAAAAGTTTGGAAAAAGCCTGCTCTTTTGTTGGCTGCTCATCCTGGATCCAGTCCACGTAGGCGAGACTCCAGAAGAAGGTTTTGTAGCCAAGTTCTTTTGCCATTTCAAGGTTGGAGGTGCTGTATTTTCCCTGAGGTGGGCGGTAGTAGTGAGCCATTTCGCTTCCGGTGATCGACTGAAAAAGTGTTTTCACGTCATTCAACTCTTTTTCAAAAGCTTCCTTTGTGGAGATTTTAGACATATCCGGATGATGATAAGTGTGGTTGCCGACGATGTGACCTTCCGCTACCATGCGTTTGGTAAGTTCCGGACTGGTTTCCAGAAAATTTCCGACGACAAAGAAAGTGCCAACCGCCTGATGGTTTTTCAGGGCATCCAGAATAGCAGGCAGATTGCCGTTTTCATATCCGGCATCAAAGGTGAGGTAAATGACTTTTTCATCTGTTTCATCTGCGTAGGCTGCCTGATATTTTGCAAGCTCAGAAGGTGTGGCGTTGCCGACAGGCCGCACACCTTCTTCCTGAAAACTGAGTCCCCAGTTGCCTTCTGAAGAAGATGAGGCAGGAAGTACCGTGGTCGGCTGTGAAAACAGATAATGGATCCCGGATCCGGAAAAGTAGGCGGCTGTCAGAAGCAAGAGTGTGACAGCTGCTTTTTTGAACGGAAAAACAGACATAAAAAATCCCCTGGTATGAAATTGGTTATTTATATGAAAAAACAACCAGAGATATACCAGGGGATTCATTTTAACTGCTGTATTTACAGCGGCAGAATTTTCCCGTCTGCGGTTACGAGAACCGTACTGTTTTCATCGATATGATCTGCATAGAGCTGCTCATCTTCTGCCATCAGGCAGAATTCTTCGGATTCCTGCTCATAACGCAGGTAAACATGATCCATTGCAATCACCCCATCCGGTCGTCCTTCACATCCAAAATCCGACTCTTCGATACGTGTGACGATTGCTCTTCTTGCATGCATCCGTGCATGTTCTTTTGCAATCTCCTGATAGAGTGCGAAAAATGTCCAGTCTGCATTGGTATCGGTCACGATCGCCTTCAGGTCGATGGAAGGAATGCCGGCTTTTTTCAAATAAGAAAACAGCACATCCATCCGCACACCGGAAAAATGATCCATCACCAGCACAGATTGTGGAATTTTTGAAAAAGGGACATCGGAAGTGCTTTTTTCGAAGCCTGTACGGCCGGTGAGATAGCCGATCTTCTGAGCAGTAGATGCGGCATCCAGAATACGAAACTGGATACCGAGCTGAACGAAGATGGATTTGATCTTCGGCAGGTATTTGGGCTTCTTCGGGTAATATAATAAAACGGTTTCCTGTACAGGGTTCATAGATCTACTCCTTGTTTGGTTGATTTTTGTTGAATATTCTTGAAATTTATAGTACTCTTAACAGGAGCAGATGTCAATATGAGGAGGGAGAAAGGTGAAACGTAATATCGATATAAAAGAAATTTCAGACGGAAAGCTGTATGGGCCAAATGATATGGTAAAAGCAGACTGCAGGGGATGTGAGGGATGTTCTGCCTGCTGTCATGGGATGGGCACTTCGATCGTGCTGACACCGCTTGATATTTACCGGCTTGAAAAGGAGCTAAACGCTTCTTTTGGAGAACTGATGACAAAAGGTGTGGAACTGAATCTGGCGGACGGTGTGATCCTGCCGAACCTGGCCATGCGTGGTGAAAAGGAAGCCTGTGCTTTTTTGAATGATTCCGGGCGATGCACGATCCATGGGGCAAGACCGGATATCTGTCGTCTCTTTCCGCTTGGCAGAATCTATGAGGAAAAAGGATTTCGCTATTTTCTGCAAGTCTACGAGTGTGAAAAGAAAGACCGGCTCAAGGTGAAGGTGAAAAAATGGATCGATATTCCAGATCCTGCACGCCATGATAAATTTATTTCTGACTGGCATGCTTATCTGAAAAAGCAGGAGGAGATTCTGGAAAACGATTCGTCGGATGAAAGCAGAAAAGCGGTATCCATGGGAATTTTGAATACGTTTTATGTGCGAAACTATGACAGGACAAGGGATTTCTATGAACAGTTTTACGAAAGATTAGAGGAGACGGAAGCAGTATTATGAGATATTATCTTGCACCGCTTGAGGGGATCACGGGATATATTTTCCGCAATGCACATACCAGGCTTTTTACATCGGCCGATAAATATTTTTCTCCGTTTCTGGTTCCGAAACCAAACAGCGGAAAACAGTTCAGTGCAAAAGAAAAGGCCGATATCCTTCCCGAGCATAATCAGAACATCCATCTTGTCCCACAGATCATGACAAACAAAGCAGCAGATTTTATTGCCATGACAAAGGCTCTGGAAGAATATGGTTATCAGGAAGTCAATTTAAATCTGGGTTGTCCATCCAGAACGGTTGTCACCAAAGGCAGAGGAGCCGGGTTTCTTTCAGATCCTGAGACACTGCAATTTTTTTTTGATGAAGTTTTTCGGGAAATAAAGATCAAAATTTCAGTGAAAACGAGGATCGGTCTGGAACATGCAGAGGAATTTCAGGATCTGCTTTCGGTATACAATCAGTTCCCGTTTGAAGAACTGATCATACATCCACGTGTACAGTGCATGTATTATAATGGAACGCCGGATATGGAAACGTTTGCATATGCCTGCCAAAACAGCAAAAACAGTCTCTGTTACAATGGAGATCTGTTCCGAAAAGCGGATTTTGAAAGATTCAGGGAGCAGTATCCAAAAGTTCCGGCAGTAATGTTTGGACGCGGAGTGCTTGCCAATCCGGAACTGATCGGTGAAATAAAAGGCAAAAATGCCATGGACAAGAGGAGGTTTCGTGTATTCCATGACTGCATTTTTGAAGCATACCGGGAAGCATTTCAGGATGATAAAAATGCCATGTTTAAAATGAAAGAATTCTGGTACTATGCGGCAGATATGTTTACCGCTTCTTCGAAATATGCAAAGAAGATCAAAAAGACGAAGAGTGTCTCGACGTACGAGGAAACGGTGGCACAGCTGTTTGATGAACAGGAGCTGATCGCGGGGGCGGGATTCTCAAAAAAGACAGAGTGAGGGAGCATTTATGATTGCAGACAGTCCTTTGATAGGAAAAATAATTTTGATCCTGGTTCTGATCGCCATTGATGCGTTCTGTTCCTGTGCGGAGATCGCAGTGATCTCACTGGATGCATCGGAACTGGAGAAAATGGCGGAAGAAAAAAACAAAAAAGCAGAAAGACTTTTGAAATTTTTAAGACAGCCGGCGAAATTTCTGACCATGATCCAGGCGGTGATCACACTGTGCGGATTTCTGATCAGTGCCTTTACGGCAGATCTGCTTGCACTGTGGATGACCGGTCTTGTGATGGAGCAGTTTGTACACCTGGTTTCGGCAAAAGTCTGGCATAATATCTTTCTGGTGCTGATCACGTTTTTGCTTTCCTATGTGGTGCTGGTCTTTGGTATCCTGCTGCCAAAGCGTCTTGCGGCAAAGCGGGGGCAGAAGCTGGCATTTCGGATGAGCGGGCTTCTGGAAGTGTTCTGGATCGTTTTTTCGCCGTTTACGGCTCTTTTAAATGCGACTACAAATCTTCTGTTACGTCTTTTCGGGATCGATCCAAATGCGGAGGCGGTGGAAGTCAGCGAGGAAGAGATACGGAAAATGGCAGATGCCGGAAGCAAAAAAGGTGTGATCGATCTGGAGGAAAATGAGATCATCCAAAATCTGTTTGAATTTGATGACATGGCAGTGGATGAGTTTGCCACGCATCGGACAGACATCACGCTTCTGTGGACGGATGAGACGCTGCAACAGTGGGAGGAGACCATTCACGACAGCCGCCACACCGTTTATCCGGTCTGCGAAGAGACGGTTGATCATGTGGTCGGCGTATTGAATATCAAGGATTTCTTCCGGTTCCGCGGGCGGACAAAGGATTTCATTATGAAGCATGCCGTGAAACCGGCTCAGTTTATCCCGAAATCGGTAAAAGCAGATGTTCTGTTCCGGCGGATGAAAGTCTCACATAACCATTTTGCGGTGGTTCTGGATGAGTATGGCGGCATGGTCGGTATTGTCACGATGAACGATCTGTTAGAGCAGCTGGTCGGGGATCTGGAAGATGATTTGGCAGAGCTTGCCGAAGAACCGAAAATCTCCCGGATTTCAAAGGATACCTGGAAGATTGACGGCGGTGTAGATCTGGAAGATGCTGCGGAGGCACTGGAAGTGGAACTTCCGGTGGAGGATTATGATACCTTTGGCGGTTTTGTCTTTGGCATATACGGAACGATCCCATCCGATGGAACACAGTTTGAGGTCGATGCATGCGGACTGCATATCAAGATTCTTTCCATCAAAGAACATCGTCTGGAGTCGGCACTCGTCTGTAAAACGACAGGTTCAGAAAATGCGGCAGAACAAGAAAGAAGTGAAAAAAATGAAGATAAGTGAAGCGGATCTGTTTGAAAAAATCGAAGCATTTCTTGCAGATTATCCAATTTGTCAGTATGGATTTCTGAAAAGTGAGGATATTCTGTTTTCGGATAAAGTGCGGTATATCTGCGAGAAGGAGTGTCCAAGGTATGGAAAGTCCTGGTCCTGCCCGCCGGCTGTGGGAGAGGTTGCGGACTGTAAAAAACACTGCATTTCTTATCAGTATGCACTGGTGTTTACGACGCTCTCGGAAGTGGAAGATATTGACGATATGGAAGAGACGCTTGCAACCAGGCCGGAGCATGAAGAGGTTGTCCACGCGATCTGTCAGGAACTGGAGCAGTTATCCGAAGCATACTTTGCTCTTTCTTCCGAATCCTGTGCAATCTGCAGCCAGTGTGCATACCCTGAAAGTTGCCGCCATCCGGAACATATGATCCCATGTATTGAGAGTCAGGGGATTTTAGTGACGGATGTGGCAGAAAAATGCGGCATCGAATATTTTTATGACCGTCATACCGTTACCTGGTACGGCATTATTTTTTTTCATCATGATCAAAAGAGCTGCTGATTTCCAAAAAGGATCGTAAAACAGATCAGCAGGAGAAACTAAGAAAGCAAAGGGCAGGTATTTTTTGGAAACGCATCACATAAACTGCATAATAAAAGGTGATGACAGCGGTATGAGTTCGAAAAAGAAAGCGATCCGGCAGCGTATTTTAGAATCTGCCCAGATACCGGAGGATCTCTCCAGAGGAGCCGTTCTTCTTCAGATAACCGGAAGAGAAGAGGTATACATAGAGAATTTTAGGGGGATTTTAGAATATACAGACTGCGGTATTTTGATCCTCGGGAAGCAGGGAAGGATTTTGATCGAAGGCAGATACCTTCAGATTCCGTTTTATACCTCAGAAGAGATGAAAATTACTGGACAGATCGACCAGATCCGCTATTTATAAGGAGGCAAAAGCTTGGTTTTGAAGCTTCTTTTATACCGAAAAGGGATGCTGAGGATAAGCGTAACAGGTGAAAGTTATGACCGTTTTTTAAATCTCTGTGCAAATCATGGAATTGCACTGTGGAATCTGGAGTATCATGGAAATGCCTATGAGATGGATATTTCGGTTCAGGGATTTCGCATGCTGCGTCCGCTTGTGAAAAAGAGCAGAACCAGAGTGAGGATCATACGGCGGCAGGGACTGCCGTTTTTTTTATATCGCTGCCGGAAGAAAAAGATGCTGTTTGCCGGATTGCTGTGCGGTATCCTGCTTCTGTATTTCATGTCCTGCTTTTTGTGGCGGATCGATATTGAGGGAAATCAGCAGATTACAAGAGGACAGATCTGTCGCTATCTGGAAACCGTGCATATTGAAAACGGCACTCGTATTTCCGTGATCGACTGCAAAGAACTGGCGGCGATGCTGCGAAAACAGTTTGATGCTTTTACCTGGGTTTCCGTAAAACAGGAAGGAACCAGACTGCTGATCCAGGTAAAAGAGAGCACAGATCCTGAGGCAAATGTGGAAAATAATGAAAAAAAAGAAACAGAAGGAACAAATTCTGCAAATCTGCCCACGGATCTGATCGCAGATAAAAACGGTGTCATAACATCCATGATCACAAGAAAAGGAGTACCAATGGTGTCAGTCGGTGACACGGTGAAAAAGGGTGACTTGCTTGTGAAAGGAGAGCTGGAGATCCTGGATGATTCCGGGGAAGTATCCGGTTATCAGTACTGTGCTTCGGATGCAGATATTTTTCTTAAAACTTCTTATGAATATCGGGAAAAGATAAGATTAAAGAGAAAAGAGAAGCATTACAGCGGAAAAGAGAAACAAAAGATCGGACTTCGAGTCGGAAAATGGCAGATGTATCTGCCGGGTGCCGGCAAAAAAATGCAGACGTTTGATACGGTGACAGAGATGCATCCACTATGCATTTTTCAGAATTTTTATCTTCCGGTTTCTTTTGAAAAGCAGCAGTTTTTCGAGTATACATACGAAACGGTGACATTGACAGAAGAAGAAGCATCTGCCATGGCTGAAAAAGATCTGTATGATTTTCTGAATAAAATTCAGGAAAAAGGGGTTCAAATATTTGAAAATAATGTTAAAATAGAGTTTGATACAAACTATTGCATCGCAAAAGGGTCTGTTATTTTGATAGAGAAGGCCGGAAAAAGTGTAGAAAGGATAACAACGGAATGAGTATTGTAGAAGCAAGTATTTCTGTTCCGGCGGAGCATGAAACAAATGTTTTCGGACAATTTGACCAGCATATAAAAAAGATGGAGCGGGCACTGAATATCACCGTTGTGAACCGTGATGGCGTTTTAAAGATCATCGGCGGGGAGACGGCAGTGAACAAAGCCAGGAAGATTTTTGAACAGCTGATCGAACTGTCAAAGCATGGAAATATTATTCAGGAACAGAATGTTGACTATGCGATCGCACTTTCTTATGAGGATAAAGAAGAAGCACTTTCTGCGATCGACCAGGATACGATCTGCCATACGATCAACGGAAAGCCGATTAAACCAAAGACGCTTGGACAGAAGCAGTATGTTGATGCAATCCGCAAAAAGATGATTGTTTTCGGGATCGGTCCTGCCGGAACCGGAAAGACTTATCTGGCCATGGCGATGGCGATCCAGGCATTTAAAAACGATGAGGTCGGCAGGATCATTCTGACCAGGCCCGCGATCGAGGCAGGAGAAAAGCTTGGATTTCTGCCGGGGGATCTGCAAAGCAAGATCGATCCGTATCTGCGTCCGCTCTATGATGCACTGTATCAGATCATGGGACCGGAAAGTTTTGCCAAAAACATGGAAAAAGGATTGATTGAAGTAGCACCGCTTGCCTATATGCGGGGAAGGACTCTGGACAATGCCTTTATCATTCTGGATGAGGCACAGAATACGACGCCGGCACAGATGAAAATGTTCTTAACAAGAATCGGTTTTGGCTCAAAAGTCATCATCACTGGTGACAAAACGCAGAAAGACCTTCCATCCAGTGCCGCTTCCGGACTGGATGTAGCCATGAAAGTCCTGAAAAAAGTAGATGGGATTTCGTTCTGTGAACTGACCAGCAAAGACGTTGTACGCCATCCGCTGGTGCAGAAGATTGTGCAGGCCTATGAGGAATACGAAAAGAAAGCTGTACAGAAAAAGACAGACAGAACGGTGAAGAGCAAAACGAAGACTTCGACGGGTACAACAAGGAGAAAATCATGACACTGAATTTTGAGAGCGAGTACGAAAAAGAGCTGCCGTTTGATGCCAGGGAAGTGGCGGAAAAGGTATTTACATTTACGATGGATTATCTTGGCTGTCCTTATGAGGCAGAAGTAAGCCTTCTGCTGACCGATGATGAAACCATCCACCAGATCAACAAAGAACAGCGTGATATTGACCGTGCCACTGATGTGCTGTCTTTTCCGATGACAGACTATGTCACAGAAGGTGATTTTGCATTTCTGGAGGAGGAAGGGGCAGACTGTTTTCATCCGGAAACGGGAGAACTATTGCTTGGCGATATCGTGATATCCGGTGACAAGGTGTTGCAGCAGGCAGAAAGCTACGGCCATTCTCCGCTTAGGGAGTATGCTTTTTTGATCGTACACAGTCTTCTGCATCTGGTCGGATACGATCATATGGAAGAGCAGGAAGCAAAACGTATGGAAAAGAAACAGGCAGATGTCCTGGAATCCATGGGAATTACAAGATAGGGGGAAGAAAGAATGAAAAAGAAATTAGCAGTTCTGGCGGCTGTACTGATGGCAAGTGCCGTAGTTGGAGGCTGTGCACAGAAAGCACCGGAAACCGAGACACAGACACAGACGCAGACGGAAACGCAGACGGAAACGGAAACCGAAACGGTTGCAACCGAAGCGGGAACGTTTGATCAGGGAGAGGCACTGCCGAAAGGAAAAGTACGCAGCTACCTGACCGGAAAGATCGTTGATAAAAAGATCGGTCGGAAAAGACCGTATGCGATCATGCTCAATAACATTTACGGTGCCATTCCGCAGGCCGGTATCGAACGTGCCGATGTGGTATACGAAGCTCCGGTAGAAGGTGCGATCACAAGACTGATGGGTATTTTTGAAGACTATGACGGGATGGAGAAGATTGGTTCTGTTCGAAGCTGCCGTGAGTATTATGTGCATTTTGCAAAAGAATTTGATGCATTGTATGTACATTACGGACAGGCTGTTTATGCGTGTGAGATTCTGAACAGCAACATTGACAACATCAGCGGACTTTCTTCACAGGAGGGATTTGGACAGCTTTATGGATATGCCGGAGAAGAGACGTTTTACCGCACGGATGACAGACCGTCTCCGCACAACTGTTATACCAGTGCCGACCGTCTGATCGAAGCGACAAAAAAACTGTGTTACAGCCGAGAGTATGATAAGGATTACGATGGTCATTATCAGTTTGCGGGCGATGATCAGACCGTCACCTTTACAGATCCGGCAACCCATATTGAACCGGGATATGAAGTAAATGAACCGTGGTTTGACTATAATGCAGATGAAGGTGTATACTATCGTTATCAGTATGGCGACGCACAGATCGATCAGCTGACCGGAGATCAGCTGAAATACGATAATGTCATTTTCCAGCTTTGCGAATGTTATCCGCTGGATGATCACGGATACCTTGCCATTGAGGCAGAAAAAGGCGGTACCGCGTATGTCTTCACAAAGGGAACTTACGAAAAATGTACCTGGACCAAGGATGATATTGAGAGTCCGGCACGTTATTTTGATGAAGATGGAAATGAGATCACCATCAATCAGGGAAAGACCTGGGTATGTGTTGTTTATGATACAAAAGAAGACCAGATCGTGATCGAATAAAAAAATACAGAAAATATACCCCGTCGCAGGTGCGTCTGCCTGGTTCGCTGCCCGCGGGAACAAAGAGGTATGATAAAATATGAGTAAAAAGAGTTCAAGCAAAACAAATTTTCTGGCACAGGGGACGATTCTTGTAATCGCCTCCTTTGTCGCAAAAGCAATCGGTATGATCTACCGTATTCCGCTCACTCACATTTTGGGGGATGACGGAAACGGTTATTATTCTACCGCAAATGAGATTTATACTATTATCCTGATGATTTCTTCTTTCAGCCTTCCGCTTGCTGTATCCAGGCTGGTAGCAGAGCGGGAGTATGCAGGAGAAGTAAAAAATTCCTACAGAGTCTTGATCTGTTCCCTGCGTTTTGCAGCCGTGACAGGCGGTATTCTTTCCATTCTGACTTTCCTGCTTGGCGGTGTGATCACCAAGTATGTGATGGGGGTGGAGCTTGCAAGCTATGCACTTCGTGTCCTTGCACCGGCGATCTTTCTTTTTGCACTGACCGGTGTACTGCGTGGTTTTTTCCAGGGACATGGTACAATGGTTCCGACAGCGATATCACAGATCATTGAGCAGGTCATCAATGCAATTATTTCCGTAGCAGGTGCTTATGTGATGCTGCAGTATGGTCTGAAACTTGGTGAGAAAAAAGGAGATGCGGAGCTTGGAACTGCACTTGCAGCAGCAGGCGGTACGTTTGGAACGGTTGCCAGCGTCGGTGTAGCACTGCTGTTTATGATAGTGATCTATCTTGGCTATCGTAACGGTTTCAAACGCCGCATGAAAAAGGACAAAACAAGGAAAAGAGAATCTGACCGTGCCATTTACCGTGCGATCACTTATACTATTCTTCCAATCGTGCTCAGTACGCTGGTATATAATATCAGTACGATCATCGACCAGGGTGTGTTCAACCACATTCTGGCAGGCATGGGATTTACCCAGAAACAGTATGCAACCGTCTGGGGTATCTACAGCGGTAAATTCCGCGTGTTGATGAACGTCCCGCTGTCGATCGCATCCTGTCTGGCACCTTCGGTTGTACCGGCTCTGACAGAGGCGATGGCGAACAATGATTTACGGGAAGCCGGACTTCGGACCCGCGATACGATCCGCTATACCATGGTATTTACAATCCCGTGTGCAGTCGGTATGGCGGCACTGGCAAGACCAATCATGATGATGCTCTACGGAAACAACGACAGTCTGGCCCTTGCGGCAGGCATTATGCAAAGCGGAGCACTTCTGACCGTCCTTCTGGCACTGTCTACGCTTACCACCGGTATTTTACAGGGACTTGGTGAGATGCAGGCACCGCTTGTGCATGCAGCGACAGCCGTGGCGATCCATCTTGGATTTTTAGTTCTGTTTGTTGTAAAGTTTAAATGGAACATTTATGGAGTAGTCTATGCAAACATTATTTTCGGACTGATCATCTGTCTGCTCAATGCACGTTCCATCCGCAAAAAACTGCACTATCGCCAGGAGATTAAAAAGACCTTCCTGGTTCCGGTGATCGCGGCCGGTGTGATGGGCATTGCCGCATATCTGGTACACAGAGTGTTCAATCTGTTTGCCGGAAATACGATTTCAACGATCCTGGCGGTATGCGTGGGAGCTATTGTCTATGGTATCTGTCTTGTAAAACTTGGCGGTATCCTGGAGCGTGAGATCCGCAGACTTCCAAAAGGTGATCTGCTGGCAGATCTTCTGATTCGGCTAAATATACTGTAATAGCAGTCATGTGTAAAAACAGGCCGTGAGCTTTGATGTTCACGACCTGTTTTCTAAGTGCTGTAATTTTCCAGAAAATCATAAAGTTCTTTTTTGGTCCGGATATATTTTCCGTTTTTGATTTCTGTTTTCAGAGCGTCCGGCAGGCTGCTTAAGCGGATGCTGGTGTTTTCGTACAACGTTTCTTTATCATCCAGATAGATACAGACGCAACCCTGTTCTTCCTTAAGATAATATTGATATACCGGAAGTGGATTCCCGGCATTTGCCGGAGCAGAGCGTATGGTTTCAATTTCATGATCAGCAGGTTCTTCGGCGGAAGGCGGATTTCCGGTGATATAGTGATAACTTAAATTGTAGGCGGTGCAGATCAGAAGAAGTAAGAGAAATGCTGCCGCAAAATAAATATGCCGGTGTTTCATGATCTTTTTCATCTCCTTTTTTTCAGTATTTCCGCTTTTTCCTGTTTTATCCGGGCAATTGACCTCTGGACGTACCTGACAAAATGGTGTAAGATAGCATGGAAAATGATCTGCAGACGAGCAGCAGATGGATGATACTTCAGGAGGAAAACATGAACAGCAGTATCAGAGAAATATTAAAAGATAAAAAGCGAATTGTGATAAAGATTGGTTCTTCGTCCCTGACTCACCCGGAGACAGGGGCGTTGAACCTTACGAAACTGGAAGTTCTGGTGCGTGAGATCAGTGATCTCCATAATATGGGCAAAGATGTGGTTGTGGTATCGTCCGGGGCGATTGCGGTCGGAAGAAGAGCTGCAGGTCTCGGACACCGACCAAGTGAGACAAAAGAAAAACAGGCATGTGCTGCAATCGGACAGGCCAGACTGATGATGATCTATCAGAAGCTTTTTTCGGAATACAATCAGCTGGCAGCACAGATCCTGATGACCAAACGTACCGTCATGGACAATCTGAGTCGTTTTAATGCACTGAATACCTTTCAGGAACTGTTAAAATTAGGGGCGATTCCGATTGTAAATGAAAACGATACGGTTTCCACGTATGAGATGCAGTTTGGTGATAATGATACGCTTTCTGCGATCGTAGCGGCATTGATCGATGCAGATCTGCTGCTCCTGCTGTCGGATATTGACGGTCTGTTTACGGATGATCCGAACAGCAATCCAAATGCGGAATTAATCCATGTAGTAGAAAAACTGGATGACCATTTGCTGAAAATGGGAAAGAGCACATCTACAAGCGATGTCGGCACCGGCGGTATGGCATCGAAATTGACAGCGGCAAAGCTCGCTTCCGCAGCAGGCACGGATATGGTCATTGCAAATGGAGAAGATTTCCGAAATATCCATCGTGTGATCGAAGGACAGGACTGCGGTACCCTTTTTCTTTCTCACAAAAAAGATGAGTTTTATCTGATGGATTATCTGGAAAAAATGTTATAATGCCGGGAATGTGCAAGTTGACTCTGGCATCATAGTTGGGGACTTTTGACACCCACATCATAAAATAAGGAGAAATATAGTATGATAACGGATGAAAAATTAGCAAGAATCAATGAACTTGCCAGAAAAGCAAAAGCAGAAGGACTGACAAGTGCCGAGACAAAAGAACGCGATGTGCTGAGAAGAGAATATATTGAAGCAGTCCGGGCAAACCTTCGCGGACAGCTGAACAATATCAATATTCAGGAACTGGATGGAAGCATTACAAATCTTGGTGAAAAATATGGAAAAAAAGGACATTAGAAAGCAGGTTTTTGCACAGCGGGCAAAAACAAGTGAAGCATTTGTGCAGCAGCAGAGTTCTCTGATTGCCGGGAAGATTTTTGCACTGCCGCAGTTTCAGGATGCTTCCTGTATTTATGTGTATATGGATTACAACAAAGAAGCATCAACCAGACCGATCATTGAAGAAGCATGGAGACTTGGAAAAAAAGTGGCAGCACCAAAAGTTTTCGGTGAGGATATGCGATATTTTTACATTCATTCTTATGATGATGTGGCTCCGGGATATTTTAATATACCGGAACCGGATGAGACGAGAAATCTGAAAGAAGCGGCAGATGAGACGGCACTGCTTCTGGTGCCGGGTGTGGCATTTGATAAAAATCGCCACCGCTGCGGATATGGAAAGGGATTTTATGACCGCTATTTAAGCAGACATACACAGCATGCTACCGTTGCCATGGCACTGGATTTTCAGATCGTAGAAACGGTTCCGTCAGATGTGTATGATATCTGCCCGCAGATGCTGATCACACCAACGATGATTTATGGAAAATAAAAAGGAGGATTTGTCAATGAAGCGAACACTGGACGAGATTGGAATGTATGCGATGGCTGCGAAGCCGCATATGCAGTTGCTTGGGACAACAAAAAAGAATCAGGCACTGGAAGCAGTTGCAAATGCATTGAATGAGAAAGCAGATTATCTGATCGCAGAAAATGAAAAAGATATGCAGGCCGGAAAAGAAGCCGGGATGCATCAGGGACTTCTGGATCGTCTGCTGCTGACCAAAGACCGCATTGCCCAGATGGCAGAAGGACTGGTACAGATCGCAGGGCTGGAAGACCCGATCGGGGAAGTGCTTTCTATGAAAAAACGCCCGAACGGACTGCTGATCGGTCAGAAACGTGTTCCGCTTGGCGTGGTTGGCATTATTTACGAATCCAGACCGAATGTGACGGCAGATGCCTTCGGACTCTGCTTTAAAACAGGAAATGTGGTCGTGTTGAAAGGCGGAAGCGATGCGATGCATTCCAACATTGCCATTGTAAAAGTGATCCGTGAAGCTTTAAGAGCGTGCAAAGTGGATGAGGATGCGATCCAGCTGATCGAGGATACCGACCGTGCCGTCACAACGGCGTTGATGAAGCGGAAAGATTTTCTGGATGTTCTGATCCCAAGAGGCGGTGCGGGACTGATCCGTGCTGTTGTGGAGAACAGTACCGTTCCGGTGATCGAGACCGGAACAGGGAACTGCCATATTTATGTCGATGAAAGTGCAGATCTTGACATGGCCGTCAATATCATTTTCAATGCAAAGACACAGCGGATCGGGGTCTGCAATGCCTGTGAATCACTGGTGGTACATGAAAAAGTGGAAAAAGCACTGATGCCGCTGTTAAAGGCAAAACTGGATGAAAAATCAGTTGAGATCCGTGGCGATGAACAGGTACAGGAAAGCGTTTCCGGCATCGTTCCGGCTGTGGAGAGTGACTGGGGAAAAGAATATCTCGATTATATCCTCTCCGTTAAGACCGTTTCTTCCATCGACGAAGCAATCGCACATATCAACCGCTATAACACCGGACATTCCGAGGCGATCATCACAAGAGATTATGCAAATGCTCAGAAATTTCTTGAAGAAGTGGATGCAGCAGCTGTCTATGTCAATGCCTCCACAAGATTTACCGATGGCTTTGAATTTGGCTTTGGGGCTGAGATCGGGATCAGTACACAGAAACTCCATGCAAGAGGACCGATGGGGCTTACGGCACTGACGACCACGAAGTACATTATCTATGGAAACGGTCAGGTGCGTTAAAAGATAACGGGAATAGATAATGCCAATACCTGGAAGCAAGAGCGGAGGAATAGAAAGATATGTTAGGAAAATTAGGTATATTTTTCATTGCCATTGGATTGGCAAAAATCGCATGGTATCTTATCTGGAAAGACAGAAAATATACTGAGCAGTAATCAGATAAAAGTAAAGAATGATATAACAAACGGGCATCTGTTTAACAGATGTTCGTTTGTTATACGCTGAGAAAACGGGATGGCACTTTTGGTTTCCATGGGATTTATGTTTCTGCTGATCATGGTCGCTTTGTATATTGTTCTGATCTTTCCGCTATTTAGGATTATGAGAAGAGTATAGCAGACCTTTCCGTTGCTTTTTGCAATATCGTATGTTATATTAGAAAAAGTTATTGCAATTATAGAAGGGAAGAAAATTAGTGACAAACAACGAAGAATTCGAAAAGATATTAGAGAACATTGACGAGAATGGTCCGGAGCCACAGGAAGAACCGCAGAGACAGTATTATTTTATGAAAAAAGCCCGTGCCATCCTGAAACAGAAAGCAGAAGAACTGGGACGTCCGCTGACTGCGTGCACGGTGACCTTTGGCTGTCAGATGTTTCCTGAACTCGAGACGGCTTAAACCCGCATAAACACTGCACTTTTCGAATTCGGACAATGAAAAAGAACACAGGCCAACTGTAAAAGTAAGCTTGTGTTCTTTTTTGATTTATGGATTTATTCACGGTACAAGAACTTGTGTGTAAGTCCATTTTGGAATGTAATTTCTGTGATGCGTGCATCCACGACCACAATCTCTTTTATCACCAGATTCAAAAAATCTTTCAGGACTTCATCATCAACAAGCGGAGCAAACGTATTATACTGAATATGATCACCGGCTTTCAGACGGTGTGCCAGCAGAAACGAAGATGCAGACTTGATGAAAGCAAGATCCTCTGTCTGGACCGGAAACGTTGCACTTTCCTGTTCCTTGATCTTATTATCCAGTTCAATCCGTTCTCTTTCCAGCTCGCTTTTAGTTTCCAGATATTCTTTTTCACTCATAGCTGCATCATCAAACAAGTATACCTTTTTCAGCCTTTCTATCGCACGGTCAATGCGGACAATTCCCTGTTCCCATTTCTGGACATTATCATCTTCCTGAACATTGTGAGAGGCAAGTGGAAGCGGTCGGTAAGGCACAGAGCTATCTGTTCCGGAAAGCATTGCATACGTGGCGTTCAGACCGTCCGAGACGATACCGGCAACATTCTGAAAAACGCTATCTGACAGAAGAATTTTTTCCAGCTCTTCTGGAGAGTGGATCTGTGAACGCATATCAGAAGCACGGATCATAGCGGAAATGTAGTTCAACACAAATGGACCAACAACAACCTCACTGCAGCTTTTAGAAATACAGTGTTGCTTTCGGTAGCGTCTCCCACATCGGTAAAGAGATGGAGCAAAACCGTTCCTGCGTACACGATCTCTTTTTTCAACTTGAAAATAAGATCCGCACTTACCACATTTCAGAAGCCCTGCAAAAATGTGTATATGAGTACCTTTATGTGGAAATCCAGAAGAACAGCGAAGCTTTGCATTGTGATCCATGATTTGGTTGCATCGATCCCACTGATCGGGAGGTACAAGAGGCGGAAATACATTTTTTACATAGACTACTTCTTCATCCGGTTTTCTCCGTCCTTTTGCACTCTCTCGATAATTGTAACGATAATCTCCTTTATTCATAGGATTCCGGATCAGATCGGCGATGGTCTTGGTAGTCCATTCACCGCCGCGTTTGGTCGCAATGTCATGTGAGTTGAAATAATCACGGACGCGACAGCTTGATCGTGTTTCTTCGTACATATCATACATAAGTCGGACAGTGGGGGCTTCCTTATCACTGTGTACCGGCATTTTCTTTTCTTCGTCCCAGTCCCAGCCGAACGGCATCCGGGCACCATTCCACTGACCGGATAATGCACGGTTGATCATAATGTCTGTGACACGTTCAGAAGTTAATTTGCGTTCCAGCTCGGCGAAAATCAGAATAATCTTGAGGACAGCCTCACCGATCGCAGAAGAAGTGTCAAATTGCTCATTTAACGAGATGAACGTGACACGATTATATTTGAAATCGTCATACATGAGTGAAAAGTCAACCAGATTTCGTGAAATACGGTCGATCTTGTAGACAATCACGTGCGACACCAGCCCGGCTTTTACCTTTGTCATCATACGCTCGAAAGCGGGACGCTTAGTGTTCTTTCCGGATTTACCGGCATCTTCAAACACCTCCAGCCGGCTTTCCTCTATATGCAGTACGTGCCTGCAGTAGTTCCGAAGCTCCTGCTTCTGGAACGGCAGACTGTCCTTGTCCACCTGATAACCGGTTGACACACGGACGTACAGGGCAACGGTTCTGGTATCAGGGGCAGCAGTTTGCTGTGAAAAACGATATGCCATAAATAACACCTTCCTGAAAAAGGGTATAAAAAATACACCCTATGCAAATTGGAAGGATGTGTGGTATAATGCTCTTGTCTAGGGAGATTATGCCACACGATCCTTCAAGGTTCGTAGGTTACAATCTTAGCAATTCCGCTTCGGTACGCCAATACCGGGGCGGTTTTGTTATTTAATTAAATTACAAGGTTAGTTATACAACTGCATCCATGTCAAGATATTCATAACTGTTTTCGTACATATATTCAGGAGCACAGTCAATTTCTTCGTTCATCCAGGTGATAACTCCATGGACAATCTTAAAATTGTTAAAGACAGCCGGATCGTTTAAAGGGGCAAACACATCACCTTTCAAAACAGTAGCATCAAAGACTCTTTTTTCTCCGGAAGAAAAAGTGAGAAGTAACATTTTATCTCCGGTAACCTTTGCATCCTGTATTTTCAGCAACTCTTTTGCAGAACCTGCATATAAAATACCATTTACTTCAAACATAATAACCCTCCTTACAATGGTTTGATCTTGTCAAAATATTTGCTTTGCACTGCATTGTTCCAGGCTTCGTATAATTCCGATTCATGCACTGCCATCCAGCCGCTGATCATTCGGAACTGTTTCGAAGGAATAGAACCGGCAAGAAGCAATTTCTTACGAGATCGACTTGCCAAGGGGATGAAAATAACCATTCGGTGAAACTACCGAAATACATAACGATAAGCGGATTCATACCCACAGTTAATAGAATCATGGATTTGTAAATTAGGTTTTTCAATTTTCCATGAGGAACCTTTTTTAACCAGTTTAAATGTAATGGCAACATCTTCTAGAGAAAAAAATGATTCACCGCCATGACGTATATTAAACAGCATATCTTTGTATACGGCTTTAAGGAGGTCTTGATCAGATGCATATGGATGATAAGCAAAATAATACATGTTGTTCCTTAAAGCGTTTTCTATTGCCAAGCTTGCATCTGGATACGTACAATATATTTTTACAGTTGCTTTATTCTTTTTTATAGATAATGATCTAAATTTATATCGAATTCGCTTATTATATTTTTTACAGAAAGAAGCCATATCTTTTAGTTCAATAAATGCTTTTAAGTCAGAACCCTGAACAAAACACTGTTGCATTTTTTTAACATCATACTTTTTGGCAGCAGAGTAAAAAGTATCGATCACTTTCTTTACGTTCTTTTCTGCTTTAGTCATTTTCTTTTTAGGAATTGTTTTATATTCTTCTTCGCCACAGTTAATACAATATCGTAATGCTTCTCCTTTAGAAAATTTTGTAGCTTTTTCAGATACTTTCCATTTACTAAAAATATGATCCGTTTTTGGAATTAATCGTTTCTGATATTCTTGGCACACGGAACAATAGCGAATTTCCAGACCTTCATCTTCACAATCTGCATCATACTCCACATTCCATGGATCGTTGTTGTGCTGACATGCAGCAAGTGCTGTTAATGGCGATGAAAGTGTTAAAGTTGTTGCTAATAATATAAAAAATTTCTTTTTCATAACTCTTTCCTTCCTTTGAATATTTTTTTTGACTTTTAGAAATAATAGCAGTATGAAAATACTATTATATGACCACATCATCAAACACGACCTGACATTTCGCCAGGTAGCCGAACTTACCGGCATTCCACGTTCTACTGTCAGCGACATCGCAAACGGCAAGACATCACCCACCATGAATCAGATGGAACAGCTGGCAGCGGGACTGCAAATTACTATTTCAGACCTATTCGAGTCTGATTATAAGTAATCTTATCTGAGTTGTCCGGGATTTCGGACAATTCCGAAAATTGCATCACTTTTTTCCTCCTGAAACGTTTGTTAAGATGAAAGGAAAATTTTACTAAAACAAATGTTCGAAAACGGTTGCATCACAAATATTTCTGTGATAATATGAAATCAAGGAATTTCGAACAAATGTTTGAAAACGTAATCGGGAGGTACATAGGATGGAAACGGTAAAAAATAAAATTATAGGTCTGTTGGATAAGTTGAAGCCGTCAGAATTGGATTTTGTATTGAAAATAATTCTGAGACTTCTGGACTAGGCGAAAGCCTAGTCTTTTTTTGTAATTTTATTTGCGATATCCTCAAGAACTTGCCACTCGCTTTCATCTAATGCAGCCAGTGCAAAAAGCAGACGTTCTTTAAATGATCCGCTTTCGCTTTTAAACAGATCAGCACCCAAGCGAGCAATTTCGTCATTTCTATCTATAGGTGCTTTCATGTCACCCTTGCCTTCTGTAAGCCATTCTTTGCGAATTTTGTACTTTTCGCATATGTCATCTATCAACCGATCGCTTGGAAGAGCATCGTCTTTATTAAGAAGTTTCCAAATGTAAGCTGGTGTTACATTTAAGTCCTTTGCCAAAGCGGTTTGTGTTTTGTTTTCTTCTTTAAAAACCTTTCTTACACGATATATTAGTTCGTTCGTATAATCACCTCCCTCTGTTATTCCAATAATACAACAGCCTAAACTGAAAGTCAATAAAAATTTAAACTGAGTTGCAAAAACATGATTGACAAATGAACTTAGAAGTGATAAGATTAAACCAAGTTGCAAGATAGAGCAACCAAAATCAAGAGAGGCAGGTGATTAGATGACGAAGCAGGAGAGAATCAAAAGACTTTCTGAAGCAATCGAGGCAGTACCGGAAGAAAAGAAAGATTACATTCTTGGTATCGCAGAAGGAATGGCAGTAATGAAGCGTCTGGAAAAAGAGAAGTTCGCAGATGAAGCAGAGCAGAAAGCAGGGTAGGAGGTGAGAAATAATGAAATGGTTTAAGAAGAAAGAAAAGCAAGAAAGACAAAACAAGACAGGGGTAGATCTTGAAACTTTTGATTGGATTAGTATAACGCTCGTCTCATTTACGACTATTATCGGTATTGGATTACTTGCACTGTGCTTAGCTTCATCTTATGCAACGATAAAAGGAATAAACTTAACAAATCAGCGAACTTGTCTGTGTAACGGACAAATTCGCTGAAGGGCAATCAGAGTTTTTTCTGTAGCATTTCCTGAAGCGTATATGAAATCACATGAATATTTGAGGAAATAGCCTTCTTTTTATTTGATGATTTGCCGCATTTGGCAGTTAACATAGAAGTTGCAGCCCTGAGATTTATGATGTTCTTCTCAGAATAGGTTTTTTCGCTGGAGTGATATGTAACATCAAAAACAACTTCTTCTGGAACTTTTTCGTAAGTAAGTTTGCATATTCTCGATTGCCCCGGTGGAATTGTACATTTTGAAAGATCATCCAAAAAGTTACGGCTAGTATTCTTTGTTTCAAGGCTCTGGGATAAATCTGGACTGTACGAAAAATTCGTTATAGTTGCTGGAGAAGCACCAGAATTTTTAACAACTAGGTAAAAGTGTTGATTTCCATTGCAGTTGATTGTTTGACCATAAATAGAAAGATAAGGTCGAGTTGCATTTTCAATCATTATATTGTTTTGCTTCAACGTTTTTTGAGAGGTTCTAATAGAAATCCAACACAGGACAAAAGATAAAATACTGAGAATGCCGTTTACGACAATACTTACTATCTGAGGATCCATGAAAATTCTCCTTTCTTAAGTACTCGGCTGTTGCAGCAGCCTGTACATCAAGAATAAGAGGAAAAAGCGATAAAGTCAATAGAAAAGAGGAATGAAGCAATGGGTTATATGATTTACACAATTTACATGCTTGGAATTGCAATTTGGGGAATTGGCATGGCAAAGGCTGTTAAGTCAAAATTTAAAGATTTGAATGCACCGATCTTTCAATATGTTGGTTTAGGGATTATGTTGGGAGCAAATTTTGCTATGAGCATGCATTAAAGAAAGAAGTGAAAACCAATGAAAGAACCGATGAAATTAGAAATAAAAAATGGGGGTATTCGAGGACCACGTTTAGTACTGGATGGTAAGGAATTGCATCATGTAAAAGGGTATGAAATAAAGAGTTCTAATTTTGCCGGAAAGGTAGAATTCTCGGTGAAGATGCTTGTTGATTTTCCGGTTGATCAAGGAAATGTTTAAGCGAAAAGCAGGGTAGGAGGAAAGTCAAAATGGCAGGAAATAACTTGCAACTTACATTTGCTGTTGCCAGATGTGATGAATGTAAAGCAGAGAATAAACTGTATGAGATTCTCAGAATCCTTCAGTGGAGATGTGCAGACAATATGGCTTCGGCATTGGCATATGACAAAGAAACAGAACAGATACTGGTTGACAAGGACGCATTAATGAGGGCGATCCAATATGCAAATCCCGGACAGGCGTATCGCGATATTCGCCTTGTTACACACGAAGAGTATAGAGCGAGAAGAGACAACTGGAAATCCGATTGTACGTGTGACAGTGAAAAGATACGCCATAACGGGAAGCCGATTTACATCGATAAGCCATTTTTATATTAGGAGGAAAGGAAGAGGTGAAAGTGAATGGGAACACCAATGGCGTTGGAGATTCAATATAAAGATGATGGAGGCTATCGTGTACTGCTGGACGGAAAAGAGCTGAAATATGTAGCAGAGTACGAAGTAAAAAAGAGTTCCACTATGAAAGGCATGGCAGAACTCATGTTGAAAATGCGTGTGAAGTATCCGAATGAACCGGATAAGACAGAGGACAGATCCGATGACCTGATCAAGGTGATGGATGAAGCGGTGGAGAAAAAATATCAGAAGATCAGGGAAACAGGGAAAGTATACACCGGAATACAGGAGTTCTGTCAGCAGTTGAGATGGACGAACCCGCAGATTGCAGAATATGCCAGAAAGAAAATGATGGATCTGGCGATTTATAATGGGGATCTGAAGTAGAGGAGAGAGTATGGAGAAACGGCAAAGAATCGAAGAAGCATTAAAAGAGATTGGAATCCATAGCATCAAGGATCTGAACGAAGCGATTAAGAAGGAAAAGCCGCTTGATTTGGGGATTATGGTCGGAGATGCGGAAGCAGTGAGAAAGGCAGGGTAGGAGGTGAAAAGAGTTGAAAGACATAGAAGCAGAAAAGAACAGAGCAACGGATACATGCAAAAAGGCAGAAGCTCTTGCACATGAAATCATTGAAATGTGTATCGGGAAAGGAATCACATTAAAAGAGTTTCAGATGTTAAAGAGCGTTCTGCCTGATGCGATCAACGATAAAATGAACGAAATGCTTTATAGTACGAAACTATCTTAAATCAGATTGTCCTTCTTCCTTTAGTTCTCAATCCGTGGCCGGGTTGGTAATTAAAGTATAGGATTCGGGCAGGGGAAAAGCAGAAAGGAGATGAAAAGAGATGAAAGACAAAAAGAAAGCCGCTGAAGAGGTGCAGCGGCTTGTGAATACAAATTTCACAGATAAAGATATAAAAATAAAATTCAGTTACGAAAAAGAAGATTCAAAGGCTGATACAAGTTTGTTGATGGTGAAAATGTGATTCATACATTCTTTTTTGGTTTCAGCGTCAACTTGATATTCCCCTTGAAGGATAAGCTGGGAAGCTTTAAGAGATGCAAATATGACGCGGAATTCATTAGGTAAAAGATTTTGGACTCCGGAAGTGATTTTCCGGGCGGCAGACATACAACACTGTAAATTTATTTCAGCCTGTATATCTGTTATTTCCATATCGAGAGAAGGGAGAATCGAAAGAGTGCATAAAATTGTGTCGATATCTTCTCTTGTAAGTTTATAACTTATAGGTTTCATAAATGCCTCCTTTTAATTTGATGTGTGAAGATATTATACGACTAAAAGGGAGAGAAAACAATAGCAAGGAAAACAGAAAGGAAAGCATGACAACAATCACAATCTATAGAAATAAGAGAAATGAACATAAATTCATCGAAGTACACAATGATGGACATTGTCATAATTCACTGAAGCAGTACCTGCAATGGGAAAGAAACGTCGTAACAGGCGAACCACTCCCGAAACCAGTGAAGAACATCACAGGAGACAGACGGCTCCATCGTTGGAGAAAAGCGAACCTGAAAGAACTGCTCGAAGATTACGAACCAGTAACAGCATAAAGAAAGGAGGAACACACATGGCAGCAGTTGACAGAAGAAAAGAAACTGTAAACCGTAAGGCCGAAGACGCACGTGAGTTCGTTGAACTGCTGGAGCAGCTGACAGAAGCAGACAAGGAAAGAATCAAGTACGTTATGATCGGCCTGAAGATGGGCGAAACAGTTCGCGCAGGATTGACGGCATAGGATGTCCCCGACAGAAATGTCGGGGAGTACATAGAAAAGGAGAAAAGAATGAAGCTGAATGTGAAAAAGTTCATGAAGACAGCAACGGGATCCGATGCAGGTTAGTGTGCTGGGACTGCTACGATCAGATCATGGCGAAAGGCTATGACGATGCAGAAGTAAACAAAGAATATGAATATTGAAGGGAAAGCAGATGGCAATCATCAGGATAGTAGAGACAGATGTGTATTGCGATATTTGCGGGGAATGGATAACAGGCTGGAGGTCTAAAGAAACAGGTGTAAGCAAAGAGTGGGCGAAAACATTTGCACGAGAAAAAGGATGCACAGCCGGAAAAAGGATCGTATGCAAGAAGTGCAGGATAGAAAAGAGAATGAAAACATGCAGCATACAGAAAAAGATCGGGACGGCAGGGAGAGACGCAGATGGAACTTGCATGGGATTCGGAAATGGGGCATCAGACGAACCGATAGAAAAATGCAAGAGGTGCATAGCAAACACATCATATCAATGGGAATAAAAATGTTCAAAGGATAGAAGCCGAAACAGGGGCGAGGTCCCTGTCTGGACACGACGGCAACGTGTTCACTGATGATGGCAAGCCGAGAGACATCATCGGAGCATTGCGAAAACATGGCGGTGCGTACAGTCTGCCAGAACACTGTATGGATGGATAACAGGTTTTAGCACTTTTTAAGGCGAAAAGGCAGACACGGCGAGAACGCTTGCCAGAAAGAAGGCGGAGGAAGAAAAATGAAATTCATTGATTTTTTTGCCGGAGTCGGAGGGTTCCGCAGAGGCATGGAATTAGCAGGGCATGAATGCGTTGGCTTTTGCGAGTTTGACAAGTTCGCGACTGCAAGCTACACCTCGATGCACCTGCTCACCCAGGAACAGAGAGAGTTTCTGGACAAAATGCCACTGAAACAACGGCAAAAAGAGATATTGAAGGAGGAATACAGAAATGGAGAATGGTATGCAAATGACATTAGAAGAGTGTATGCCGGAGACATTCCGAAAGCAGATTGCTGGTGCTTCGGATTCCCATGTCAAGACATCTCCGTCGCAGGAAAGCAGCTTGGATTTCAAGGAAACCGTTCAAGCCTGTTTTTCAGAGTTATGTACCTTGTCGGACAGCTCGAAGAAGAAAATAAACCCACTTACCTTTTCATTGAGAACGTTAAGAATTTGCTTAGTGTTAATGGAGGATGGGATTTCGCCAGACTGCTCATTGAAATGGAGCAGGGGAGGTATGATGCAGAATGGCAGGTGCTCAACTCCAAAGATTTCGGAGTGCCACAGAACAGAGAAAGGTGTTTCATTGTCGGACATCTTAGAGGCAGAGGTTCTGCAGAAGTATTTCCTGTCGAAGGAACAAACAGAGAGAATAGTGTTTCAATAATTGACCACAGAGACGGTTACAGGAGAAATACACAAGTATTTTCAAAGGAAGGAATTACGGAAGTATTAGACACAGCGGCCGGCGGAGGAAGAGGACATCACATTGCATTGCCGTGTTTTATTGATTTATGCAACGAAGGCTCAAAAATGACAGACCAGGCACGATGCTTAAAAGCGAGATACTACAAAGGAGCATCGAACCATGCAGGGCAAGATAGCGGAATTGCTATTCCGGTATTAACACCAGACGGGGCAGAAAAACGTCAAAACGGAAGAAGGTTCAAAGAAGATGGAGAACCGATGTTCACGATAACAGGACAGGACAGGCACGGAGTTGCAATCAAGGTTAAAGGAAACACATTAGACACAAGTTGCAATCAGGGGATATTCGTTCAAGTGTCAGAAGAATTGGTCGTATATGCGGTCTGGTATGAAAAATATCAGTGTTACATAGCAATCAGAAAACTAACTCCGAAAGAATGCTTTAGATTGCAAGGATGGACGGATGACTATTTTGAAAGAGCAGAGTTTGTCAATTCAGACAGACAGTTATACAAACAGGCTGGAAATGGAGTGACGGTGACGGTCATCGAAGCAATGGCAAGAAAACTCGGAAAATACAGAAAGGAGGAATGAATATGGAAACAAGAACACAGCCGGATGCACTGAAGGTCTTTACAGCGATCGCAATGATCGTCAACAGTCGGGAAGATTCAGCAAAAGTGAAATTGACAAGTGTAACCAGAAAGACGGATAGAGAAGAGAAAAGAAGTGCATGAAATGAAAAAGCCTTCGGAATTGCTTGCAGGCTTCCGAAGGCGATTCGTTGACGTTCAGGTCAACACACATCTCGGTATTATTGTACTGCGAACGGCCTGAAAAGTCAATCAAAACAAGCGTCCCGAAGCGGTTCGGCGGACTTGTAATGGATAGTAACAATTCAACGATAAAGAGAAGTAACAGAGGTGATTCAGGATGGAGCAGAGCAAGAGACGGAGAAAGAAAAACGTCTATGTAGAGTATGACTATGAAGAGGCATATCAGAAACAGATTGAGAATCTGGAAGAGGACATCATCAAGAGGATGATGGATGGAAAGAAGATCAAGTATGTGTATGCCACAAAGGAGATCAAAGCAGGGGAGCAGTTGGAAGTCGAGATATATCCAGAGTTCACCAGAAAGAGAGTCGAAGAGATTCCAGAGGAGGGCAGAAGGAAGAAGGACAGACAGGCACAGAGGAACCTGAATGAGACGAACAGCAGAAAGCGGTGCGAGAGAGTCATCAATGAGAATTTTGGTGACAGGGATATATGGGCCACGTTCACATATTCGGCAGAGTACACACCTGCGAGCATGAAAGTGGCGAAGAGCCATATGCAGAACTACATCCGCCGCCTGAACTACCAGAGAAAGAAGAGAGGTCTTCCGAACGCTCGGTATGTGTACGTTACGGAGCAGGGTGAGAAAGGCAGATGGCATCATCACATCGTACTCGATGGAGACATGGACATGGACACAGTGGAAAACCTCTGGACATACGGAAAGAGGAATCAGGTTCGCCGCCTTCAGAAAGACGAAAACGGCCTCGTGGGAATGGCGAAATATGTGTCAAAGCCGAAGGGCAAGGGGAAGGACTCCGAAGAAGGAAAGTATCAAAAAATCTGGACTCCATCGAAGAACCTGAAGAAACCGGATGAACACAAGAATCATTACAAGACAAAGCAGAGCCATGTGGACAAGATGGTCAACGGTACGCTTCCAGTGCAGGAGCATCTGAACAAGTGGTACGCATCAGAGGGTTATGAGTACACGGAATCAGAGATCAGGTACAACAAGTGGAACGGCCAGTATTACATATATGCTCGAATGAGAAAACAGCAGGAGGAGAAAGGAGGGAAGAAGAGAAATGAATTTGAGATACGCAAAGCGAAGCGAGGACACAGAGCAGATTAACGTGGCATCGTGGGCGGCTTGGAACGAGAGACAGTACCCGGAACTGAAGTGGCTGCATCATATCCCAAACGGAGGAAGCAGAAACAAGGCAGAGGCGGTCAAACTGAAGCAGATGGGAGTGAAGTCAGGTGTCTCTGATCTCTGCCTGCCGTACCCGAAAGGAATTTACTGCGGACTGTACATCGAGATGAAGTTCGGAGACGGAAAGCACCAGAAGTCACAGAAAGAGTTCCTGACCGACATGGAAGCGGTTGGACACTATGTCGCAACCTGCTACACATCAGAGGACGCAGTGAAGGTGCTGCGAGAGTATTGCGAGTTATTATCTCCGCAGTGGATGAAAGAACCGAATAACAGCGTCTGGAAAGAGGGAACAATCTCACCACTGAAGAAAAAGTGAGGACAAGAGCATGGATGAATATGCAGCGGTAGTCAGAAAGTTCTATGAGGTGTACAGACCTATCGGGAGAAGATACAACTTGCGTGTTCACAGTAGATTCTCCATGAACAGACCCGGATTCATCAAAATTTATCAGGGAGACGGTCCCGATCGGAAGCAGATCATCAAAGTTAAAGAGGACGATGACATCGCTTGCTATAAAAGAGCGATTGACGAACTGGAAAGCTGGGCGAAGAGCCGGGAAGACGAAAACGCGAGATACAGGACAGCGTGAGGCGGAGTGAATACGCTATCCCGTGCGGAGAATATTTCGTGACGAATGAACACGCAGAACGCTTGCGAAGAAAAATGAAATTGATAACAGGAGGACACACATCATGAAAATTATTGCAGTTATGACACAGAAGGGCGGAGTCGGAAAGACGATGACAGCATCATCGCTGGCATACATCCTCGGAGTAGAGCACGGAAAGAGAGTGCTCATCGCTGACGCAGATCAGCAGGGGAACATCTCAATGTTGTACGGCAGATTCGAGCCGCAGGGCATCGGAATGTCGGAGTTATTAGAAAAGCACCGGGCGATCGGTGGTACATACAGCACAGAGCAGTTGATTGACGAGACACCATACGAAAACATTAGTATCATTCCGGCGAACGGATTCCTGATGAGAACGAACATGACACTGCTCCTCTTGGAACAGGACAACCAGATTCTCCGTTTCAAGATGGCGATGGAGGAGATTCAGGACAGATACGATTATTGCATCGTGGACTGCGGACTCCTGATGGATATGACAGTGACGAATGTTCTGGTGGCAGCAGACCTCGTGATTCTTCCGGTGAAGGTCGGAGGGTTCGAGATCGAGGCGATTGTGAACATGGAGGAGCAGTTGGAAGACCTGCGAGGATTCAATCCAGACATCAGGATGAAGCTGCTCATGACGATGCGTCAGAAGAACATGACAAGTCTTCAGGTTGAGGAGTGGTTGAAAGCGTCATCCGGTCAGGATTGCTTCCAGACGGCAATCAGACGCTCAATCGTGGCAGAGAAGGCAACAATGGAGCACGTACCCCTGCCGAAGTTCTCAAAGAGCGGAATCGTCGCAAAGGATTACAGAGAAGTGGCAGAAGAGTTGCTGAAGGACATGGAGGGATAAAGGATGATGTTCGAATCAAGAAACAGCAGGAAGGAGGCAGACGGCATGGAAAGCACGGCAACAATTAGAGGCACGGCAACAATTAGCCTGAAGACGCTGGATGAGTTAAGAGCGAAGGCGAAAGAGGCAGAGCAGGAGAAAAAACGGAGCGAGAAGTTCACAAAGAAACTGATGGACTGCTATGAATTCGATGCAGAGGAGTATGACAAGGCACTGAAGGAGATAGATAACAACAGGGACCTGACAGACAAGCAGTGCTCAAAACTGGTCAGAGAAGCAATGACGAAGCACCTGAAGATCGTGATTGACCCGGAGAAACTGAAAGAACTGATTCAGGAATACATCGACGAGGAAGCATCGGACGAGCATCTGGACATTGCGAAAGCAAGTATGAAGGAACTGAGACAGATTCAGGTGGTACTGAAAGAATAGTTATCCCAGCAGAAAATGTGGATATTGTGGATAAGTCATCAGATACAGAGACAAAGGAGGATAAGTAATGGCAGCGGGATGGAGCGTCATGGACGCAATCAACCGGAACAGCAAAGCAGCAGCGGAAGAAAGACCGAAGGCACGGTTCAGAACCAGAGACATCAGCGTGAAAAAGATGTACAGCAATGACATGAACTTTTATTCCAGACAGGATATCGAGGAGTTGTCGAACCTCATTCTCGCCGTGGGACTGATTGAGAATATGGCAGTTACATATGACCCTTGCGAGAAAGGAGAGTACAGAATCATATCTGGTGAAATGAGATGGAGAGCATTGAACCTTCTGCTCGAAAAAGGGTATTCAGAGTTCGAGGTGGCAACGTGTCAGATTCTGACACCTGCCGAAGAACACGAGGAGATGGTGCAGATCATCGTTGCGAACTCATACAGAACGAAGAACATCAAAGATCAGCTTGAAGAAGCACAGAAGCTGAAAGAGTCATTGCAGTACATGAAGGAGCATGGCCTGACACTTCAGGGGATGAAACTGGACGGAAAGAAGATCAGAGATGTTGTGGCGAACATCATGAAACTGTCAGGAACGAAGGTGGCACAGATTGACGGAATCAACAACAATTTGTTGCCGGAGTTCGTGGAGCAGTTGAAAGAAGGCAAGCTGACGTTCTCTGCTGCATATGAACTCTCTGGAATGCCGAAAGAAGATCAGGAGGAGATGCTGAAGGCACACGAGGAGGGTGAGGCTCCGACATGGAAAGAGGTCAGAGAAGCGAAGCGGACAGAACCGGAAGAGATGTCAGAGTCTGACACGTTACCGGGACAGATGGAATATCCGAAGGACTATGAGGAACCGGAGGACGAAGAAGAGTGGGAGCAGGCACATCCAGAGAGCATCACATCGTTATGCTACTCCTGCCAGAGATACGCAGATTGCAACGTGAAGACAGGAACCTGCGAGAACTGCGATCAGTATGTCAACAAGGCAGAGGCGGAGAAAACAGACGAGCAGAGGTACGATGAGGAGCAGGCAGCAATCGACAGAGAAACAAAGAGAAAGCTGCAAGAGCGAGAGCAGGAAGAGAAGATGAACAATCTTCCGTCTGACAGCAAGGAGGAAAAGGAGTACATCAGGCTCTCCACGGACACATTCGAGGATGTGATCGCCGGAAGAAGACCATACCTGATTCTGAAAAACGACAAGATCAGAATCGGAATGATCGTGAGTGTGCTTGAATTTATGCAGGGCAGAGCAACCGGAAGAGAACTGGCACTGGAAATCGTCTGCATGGACGATGCAGGAACATCCTCTGCACTGGAAGACGGATATTGTGTCGTAGGCATCCGGCAGCAGGAGGTTCTGAAAGAGGCAGGAGCAGATGCAGCAGAGTATGCAGATCAGCCTGCTATGCAGTACGGAGCATAAGGAGGAGAACATGATTTTTATAAATTCACCATTCGCGATTCTGGATGAGGCTTTTCGGAGTCTCTATCCAGACAAGAAATATAAAGCCTGCATTGAACCGAGCATAAAAGACGATGAAGGAAACCGAGTGTTCGGGTTCACACAGTTCAGCAAAGGAGAGACACCAGTCATCGCAATCAGCGCAGAACTGAACATCATGGACGCGACGGAGATATTCGCACATGAACTGGCTCATGTAGCAGCAGGCGAGGGAGTAGGTCACGGAGAAAGATGGGACGAGGAGTTCCAGAAGATATTCGACGAGTACAACCGGATAGGCAGGGAACGGTTCGGAGAAGACGGAAAAGAAATCGAAACCGCACCAGAATACAGAGGAGGATGGATCCGGTCAGAAGACCGGATGCCGGAGGAAGGCGAAGATGTGCTCGTGTGGTTTGAGTATTTCCGGTTCGGGAACTATCAGGAATTATTCCAGACGGTAGGCATCAGTTGCGCATGGAGAGGCAAGTGGTCAGGGTTCGTGAATGGTTCGAGCGGTTGGAGAGATTTGAGAATTATCGCATGGCAGCCATTACCGGAGCCATACAGAGAGGAGCAGGGTATACGATAGGCGAGAAGAAAGAACCACCAAAGCAGCCTATGAGTAACAATCGCCGCAAGATGAAAGGAATCCAGATGATCAGACGGCAGCAGCTGAGAAGAGTACAGAGGAAGCGGAGAAAAAAAGACGAACGGCTGGCAGCAGCTATCATCACGCTGACAGTGAAGGAACTGAAAGCACAGCACAAGAGAAACAAGAAGGGAGGACACCGGAATGAATAAGGTGATCCTGATGGGACGATTGACAAGAGATCCGGAAGTGAGATACACACAGGGCGAGGAGCCTATGGCAATCGCCAGATTCACACTTGCAGTAGACAGACGAGGCAAGAGGGACGGAGAAGCAAGTGCAGACTTTCCTTCCTGCGTATGCTTCAGACGGACAGCAGAATTCATCGAGAAGTATGCACACCAGGGAACGAAGCTGGTAGTTGTGGGAAGGATTCAGACGGGAAGCTACACAAACCGGGACGGACAGAAAGTATATACGACAGATGTGGTCGTCGAAGAAGCAGAGTTCGCAGAGAGCAAAGCGGCCGCACAGAGAAAACGGGAAGGAAGCAGCCAGGAACGGCCAGAGCCGGTGGATGCAGACGGGTTTATGAATATCCCGGACGGTATTGACGAAGAGCTGCCATTTGCATGATGAGCAAGCAGCGGTATTTATGGCTGGCAGTGACCGCGGATGAATACGAACTGCCGCTGGCCGTTGAGAATACGGCAGCGGAATTAGCAAGGCGGCTGGGAGTCAGTGAGGATACCGTCAGGGTGATGGAATACCGCGGAAAAAATGAAAGGTACAGAAGAACGAAAAAGGGACCGATGCCGGGCTTTGGAGTCCGGTACAAGGTCCGGAAAGTGGAGGTGGATGGATGAGAGATATACTGTTCCGGGCAAAATTAAAAGATACGAATTACTGGGCAGAGGGATTCTATTGCCGTATGAGAGAGACGACATACTGTTGCGAGGAAGATTATAAACGGCATCCTGTACCGTTGCATCATCTGATTGCAGTGGACGAAATGACAGACTGGGGTCTGCCAAACAGATTGCGACTGTATGAGATCAACCCGGAAACATTATGCCAGTATACAGGATTGTGTGATAAGAATGGTAAGAAAATCTGGGAAAATGACATTGTACAGTATGGGGAATATACGGCTGTTGTCAGATATGGAAAATATACAGCAGGATTTTATGTTGATTTTCCAGAGGAAACAAACTACAGAAAAGATCTTGGCTACTGGTACGAAAAAGTAAGTGTGATCGGCAATGTGCTTGAAGATACAAAAGGAAACCGTCTGGAATCCCATACGGTTAGCGAGTCCGGATGGATTCCGGTGACAGAGAGATTGCCGGAAAATGGTGATTATGTGCTGATGTCGTTTGAAAATTTCCCCCTTGCGTCTACTGGGTATTATGTAGGAAATAAAGAAACAGGCGGTAACTGGTATTTAGCTAATTGGATTGATGAATATACCTGTCTGGCAAATGACCTGTTCGTCAATGCCTGGATGCCGCTGCCAGAACCATACAGGGAGGATGAGTAGAATGATGGCCTGGAGATCTCCGGAAGTATGGTGGCTGTGGAAGATATTGCGGGAGGTGAAATGGGATGAATTACGACAGAACGTGTAACACATGCAGATACCACGATAAGGGAATATGTTATTGCCCGAAGAGTGAAGAGTTCAGAGATGTTACAGTGAACACATACTGCTGTGGACAATACGAAAGAAGCTGGAAAAAAGCCATGGTTGAGGCGTTCATGAAAGGGGCGAGAAGATGAAGGATGAAAGCAGCTGAGAAGAACGCCAAACGGCGGGCACATTATAACCATCTGGAGCGTGCAGTGGATGCTGAGGCGGCTAAACGGTTCCAGGAGCAGACGGTTTTATGAACATACCGGACGGAATCGAAGAAGAGCTTCCGTTCGATTAGGAGACAACGATGGAAGACAGATGCGTGATGTGTGGCGAAATCATACCGGAGGGAAGAATGGTGTGTCCGGTATGCGAAGAAAGAGTATTGACCAGAAAAGGAGAACAGACAATGAAAGCAAGAACAATCAGAGAAACAGAGTACACATGGGAGCAGATCGAGGAGATCCTGGCAGCAGGTAAGGCAAGAGAAACATTCGGAGAAGATGGACAGATCACAGTCCAGGTCGAAGGAATTGGAACGGCCCTGTTGAATATCCTGGACTACGACAAAGACAAGGCTGCGGATCCAGACATGCGAACGATGACATTACAGTTCGCAGATCTTCCGTTCGATGAAATGCCATTCGATGAAAACGGCTGTAACAAATGGGAGAAGTCCAGCATTCGCAGAAACATGAACAGCATCGCCTTCAAGGAGAGATTCGAGGAAGGGTTCAGAAGACTCCTGGTTCCTGTGCTGAAGGAGAACGAAGACAGAAAGGCAACACTGGACACGTTCTTCCTTCTGTCCGTGGAAGAAATGAAGGACAAAGAAAAGAAGTATCAGCGGTTCAGATCAGAATGCGACCGTGTGAAAGTCAATCCGGAGCAGGAGACAGAGGGGCACTGGACAAGATCTGCGTGCAGAGGCAACGCGTACTTTACGTGGAATGTGTACGCGTCCGGCAACGTCAATAACGGCTACACCGCAGTGTACAGCTTTCGCTTCGCCCCGGCTTGCGTCATCGGAGCGAAAGCAATCAAATAATCAGTGCCCGCCACGCAGGGCACAGGAGATCGAAAGGGGCGGGAAGATGAGCGATGAAAGCAGCAGAAAAAAATGTAAAACGTAAAGCACATTATGATCATCTGGAGCAGAGTGTTGATGCTGATGCAGCCAGAAGATTCCATGAACCAGCCGCAGTAAAGAGCAAGATGACAAAACTGGCATCAGTCAAAATTATAGAACATTACATAGAACACACCGATGATGAAGACGGTGAAATCCTGGAAATAATAGCAAGGAAATGCATGAGGGGAGGCGATGCCGGTGGAGATGACAAGGGCAAAACTTGACGGGTATCGGAAACTGGTGCAGGAGATTCCGATACTGGAGTGCGAGCTTAGGGAGCTGCGGCTGACAGATAAAGGCATGGGGAACAGTGTGATCATTAACGGAAAGAATGGATCGAAGAAACCGGAAAGTGTTGTGGGGTTTGATCATGAGCGATACAATCGGCGGAAAGAATCTTTGCAGCGGAAGAAAGAGGAAGCCAGAGCAATCCGTGAATGGATCGAGGCAATAGAGGACGGACAGACAAGATGTGTGTTCCGGATGTTCTACGTGGATGGGATGACCTGGGAGCGGATCGCAAGCAAGACCGGACACAGCAAAAGCCCGGATTATCCGCGGCTGATGATAAGGGATGCATACCTGAAAAAAATGAAGATAAAATAAAAAAAGTTCGTTTTATTCGGATTATTCGTTTTATAATACAATGGAAGCCAAAGGCAGAGTTGCCGCTGCTGAATAATCATATTAATTCCTTTTCATTTTACTAAGCACTTGCATGCAGATGCAGGTGCTTATTCACGTTCGGGGTGGCGTATATGGAGAAAGAGATGCAGGACTGGATCACGCAGCTGATCCGGGAAAATAATGTACACAAGTTCTATGCATCACCGGTCTGGCGAAAGAAACAGGCACAGATACTGCGTGAAAACCATTATGAGTGCGAAAGGTGTAAAAGGAAAGGGCTTGTCGTAAGGGCGAGAACCGTGCACCATAAGAAGTATCTGCGGGAACATCCGGAGCTGGCACTGGAGGATGAGAACCTGGAACCGATCTGTGAACGGTGCCATTATGAGGAGCATCATAAGAAACGCAGGTTTATCAATGAGGAGCGATGGTAGAAAGAGCGGTGGAAGGGCATCCCCCCGGCCGAAAAAAATGAAAAAACTCTGGGGAACCGGTGACCGGGGAGGGGGCTCGTATCCGGAGAAATTTTGAAAAAACTGAAAAAGTTGGGTGGTGAAGGCAAAATGGCAAGGAAAAAGAGCGAGGCGGCACAGAGACGAAAAACGCTGGAAAGCTTGAAAAATGCACTGGTTTCGAATAAGCTGTCTGAAAAATTTTTACAGGATAAGGTAGATGAATATATGTCATTTTACGATGATTTATCGTGGATTAATGAGACACTTATTGCACTGAAATCGTCCGGAAACTGTTCCCTAAAGGTATACACGGATGCCACAGCCGAAAAACGCCGGATCTCATCCGAGATGCGTAACATCTTACGCTTCCTGGGATTGAAGCCACAGGATGTGAACCTGACGGGCGGTGAGGACGATGAGGAGCTATAGCCCATATATTGACCCTTATCTGCGTAAGATCAAAAACAATGAGGTTCTGCATTGCCAGGAACAGGAGCTTATGATCGACAATCTTGTAATCCCTGTGCTGGAACGTGAAGATGTCATTATCGATAACGAAAAAATAGAAAAAGGATTATCCCTGCAGAAGTACTTCCCATATCGTCTGATCGAATGGGAGGTTTTTTTGTTTGCCCTGATCGTCGGAGTGTATTTTACAGACGGCGATATCGTTTTCAATGAAATCCGCGTAATGGTAGGACGCGGAAGCGGGAAGAATGGTTTTATTTCTTTCCTGTGCTTTTACTTCCTATCGCCGTATCACGGGATACGCGGTTATAACATTGACTTGATGGCAAATGCAGAGGACCAGGCGAAAACGTCATTCAAGGATGTCTACGAGGTGATCACAGATCCGGTGGAAGCAAAGTATAAAACCGTCCTGAAGAAGAATTATCATGCAACCAGGGAACTGATCACAGGAAAGGATACAAAGTCAGAACTGCGTTACAACACTTCTTCGAAGCGTGGCAAGGACAGTAAACGTACCGGCTGTATCATTTTCGATGAGAAACACGAGTACACGGATGTGCAGAACATGAACACGCTGAAATCCGGACTTGGAAAAGTCTGGCACGGCCGTATCATCACAATCACAACGGATGGGCACATCAGGGGAGCGGTACTGGATCAGGAGAAGGAACAGAACAGGGCAATCCTGAAAGAATATAATCCGCTGAACCGTACACTGGTATTCTGGTGCCGTATCGAGAAAGAAGAGGAATGGAATCAGATTGATAAGCTGGTCAAGGCAATCCCGAGTCTGAATGATTTCCAAAGCCTTCGGACTACGATACAGAAGGAAATCATTGATATGCCGTACAACATGGATTATTACCCAGAGTATATGGCAAAGCGGTGCAACTATCCGATCGGCAATAAAGAGGTGGAAGTTGCCACATGGGAAGACATCAAGGCAGCCACAAGCCAGGAAATACCGGATCTGACAGGAAGGAACTGTGTCGGAGGCGTGGATTATGCAAAGACGAACGACTTTGTGGTTTGTGGTCTGACATTCCACGTAAAGGGAAAGGTGTATTACATTCAGCATACCTTTATCTGCCGAAGCTCCCGTGATCTTCCGGGCATTAAGGCACCGCTTCAGGAGTGGTGTGAAAAAGGAGACGCAGAGATGGTGGACGATGTGGAGATTCCGCCGCATCGGGTGACCGGATGGTTTGAGAAAATGGGACAGACATATAACATCCTGAAGATTGCGATCGATAACTTCCGTTACTCACTGCTCAATTCCGAGTTTAAGAAGATTGGGTTTGATGCGTTTGAACGGAAGAATATCCTGCTGGTACGGCCGAGCCATATCATGCAGGCAGCACCGATCATCAATTCTTTGTTTATCAACCATAACATCGTGTTTGGAGATACGCCGATCATGCGGTGGTATACCAACAACACAAAAAAGCAGATGGACAGCAAGGGCAACATCACCTATGGGAAAATCGAGCCGAATTACCGGAAGACGGATGGCTTTATGGCATTTGTCAACACGATCGTGATCCTGGATGAAATACCGGAAGAAATGGACTATAAAGAGATTGACTTTGGCGTATATACCTATTGAGAGGAGGTGGGAAGATGGGGTTCTGGAGTTGGCTGAAAGGTAAAACACTTGGCGGGAAAAGCGTTGAAGTTTCTATGGAAACGCTTCAGAAATACGTGGATCAGGAGAAGATGGCGAAGCTTGTCATGGAAGAGTTTACGATCCATGCGGCGATCAATCTGATCGCAAACTGTATTTCAAAGTGTGAATTTAAGACCTATTCCGGTGGAAAAGAAAACAGTGGGGAAGAATATTATGCATGGAACTTTGAACCGAATCTGAACCAGAATGCAAGCCAGTTCCTGCAGGAACTGGTGGCGAAGCTGTTATATAACAACGAATGTCTGGTGATAGAGTCTAAAGGGCAGCTTATGATTGCAGAAGGGTTTGTGAAAGAAGAATATGCATTAAAAGAAACCGTATTCAGCCATGTGTACCGGAAAGGCATGACGTTTGATCGGACGTTCCGAATGTCTGAAGTGTTGTATTTCCGTCTGAGCAACAAAAATATCCGAAGTCTTCTGTCAAATCTGTGTGCAGGATATGATGAACTGTTGAATGAAGCAGTGGATAAATACGAAAAAGCAGGCGGAGAGAAAGGAACATTGAAGATCGATGCGATCGCAAGCGGTAAAAAGTATGGAGAACGGACCTTTGAAGAAGTCTTTGAAGACCTGATGAACAACCGTTTTAAGATATTTTTCAACAGCAGGAGTGCAGTTCTTCCGTTGTTTGACGGGTTTAATTATACAAAACAGGCAGCAGAACAGAGTAAAAAATCTACTTCGGAGGTTAAAGATATCACAGATATTCTTGATGAGATTGTAGAAACGGTAGCACGGGCGTTTTCCATACCGGTGTCCCTGCTGAAAGGCGATGTGTCGGATGTGGAGAAGATCACAAGGAACTTTCTTACGTTCTGTATCGATCCGCTGTGCGAGATGATACAGAAAGAGATCAACCGGAAACGGTACGGCAGGAAGGAGATCCAAAAAGGGAACTATCTGAAGATTGACACTACGGCCGTTATGCATATTGATGTCTTTGACATTGCCGAGAAGATTGACAAGCTGATCGCAAGCGGTATGTACTGCGTTGATGAACTGCGTCAGAAACTTGGTGATGCAGAACTGGGAACGGAGGAAAGCCAGATGCACTTTATTACGAAAAATTATACGGAATTATCCGAGGTTTCGGATGTGAAAGGGGGTGACACAGGGTGAGAAAGAAGACAAAGTACCGTTTTGAACAGATGGCGGGGCAGGGAGTGGTCAAGCTCTATATTTACGATGATGTGACGGCTTATGGAAATTTCAACTGGGAGACCTGGGAATATGATGACAGCGAAACCAGTGCCAATTATTTCCGGGAGCAGCTGGCGGCGATTCCGGAAACGTCTACGATTGAGCTTCATGTCAACAGCAATGGCGGAAGTGTGAAAGAAGGGATTGCGATCTACAATCTGCTGAAACAGCACAACGCAGAAAAGGTCTGCTATGTGGATGGATTTGCGTATTCAATCGCAAGCGTTATCTGCATGGCATGTGACAAGATCGTTATGGGGCTTGGCACATCGATGCTGATCCACAATATGGCGATGTCCGTATACGGCGATGCACAGACACTGCGGAAATGTGCAGATGATCTGGACGTTCTGATGGAATCAAACCGCAAGATCTACATGGAACGAGCCAAGAACCTGACAGAAGAACAGCTGACCGAGATGATGGACAATGAAACATTCCTGACACCGCAGCAGTGCCTGGAATATGGTTTCTGTGATGAGATCGCAGAGTATCAGGCAGACCAGAATAAATTAAACCAGCAGGCAGCAGAAGAAATCCGGCACCTGCGGCAGGAGCTGTCGGCGATGAAAAGCTTCCGTGAGGAGATGAAACAGTTTTCGCCGGCGAAAAAGAAAGAGCCATTTCCGGGAAATCCAGAAGGAACACCGGGAACAGAACAGGGCAAAGAACAGAAAGTACTCAAAATGCTGAGTGCTTTTTTTGATGCATTTAACAAGGAGGAATAGGATGAAAAACAAAGATCTGTTGAAAGAAGAAAACAAAGAACTGATGCAGGCACTTTCCCAGGCACTGAAGGAAGATGATGAGGATGCGATGGCAGAAGCCTTTGCGGTGTTTGCGACAGGTGTACAGGAACGTATCATGGAAGAATACGGAGACCTGCGTCAGAGCAAAGATGCTACGATCCTTGCATCCCGAGGCATCCGACAGCTGACAGGGGAAGAGAAAACATTTTACCAGGCATGGATTGATGCGGCAAAATCTGCAAATCCAAAGCAAGCATTGATCGACATTAACAAAGCAATGCCGGAAACGATTATTGATGAAGTGATCGATGATATGCGTGAATCCCATGAACTGCTGTCAGAGATTGACTTTATCAACTGCCAGGGAGCAGTGAAGATGATCATCAATGCAGACAATATCGACCTCGCAACCTGGGGAGCGTTAAATTCTGCGATCAGCACAGAACTTGCAGGAAAGATTGACCTGCTGAACATGACACTGGCAAAGCTGACCGCATTTATCCCGGTGCCGAAAGATATGTTCGTCCGTGGACTTGGACCGGAGTGGCTGGATAATTATGTGAGGATCATTCTTTCAGAAGCAGCTTCAGCCGGTCTGGAAAAAGGCATCCTGAAAGGGACAGGAAAAGACCAGCCGATCGGCATGTGCAAAAACCTGGACGGTGCGGTGACGCAGGGCGTGTACGCAGATAAAGCAAAAGTGTCATTGAAAACGCTGGAACCGAAAGAATATTGTGCAGCGGTAGCACCGCTGGCAAAGAAGCCGGACAGCGTTGGCGGTTACCGTACCGTTCCGGAAGTCATGCTGGTGGTCAATCCGGTAGATTACATCCAGCGTGTGGTTCCGTCTTCTACAGTACGTGCCACAGACGGAACCTATAAGAACAACATCTTCCCATATCCGACCAAAGTAGTACAGTCTGCCGCACTGGATGAAGGGGAAGCCATTATGGGTATTGCCAAAAAGTATTTTATGGGTGTTGCAGCAGGTGATTCCGGCATGATCGAGTATTCTGACGAATACCAGTTCCTGGAAGATAACCGTGTATACATCACAAAACTTTACGGAATGGGCCGTCCGAAAGATAACAATGCATTCCAGTATATGGATGTATCGAACCTGCAGCCGGCACCGATGAAAGTGGAGATCACAAACACGGTGGACAATCCGGTGAACACAAAGGCGAAAGCGTAATTTATGAAGGTCGAGAAAATGTTGCAGGATACCAGGAATTATCTTGATATCACGTATGAAGACAATGATACCGATGAAAAGCTCCTTGGCATTATCAGGCGTGGTGCAGACTATCTGGACAGGGTGGCCGGAACGCCGCAGGATTACGATACAGATTCTGCGGTAAAATCCCTGCTCCTGGACTACTGCAGGTATGCAAGGAATAATGCACTGGAGCTGTTTGAACAGAATTTCAGATCGGAATTGATCATGCTGAGAATCGGGGTGCAGACAGGTGAGTATGCAGAACGACAAGAGTGATTTCCAGACCTATAATGACGGAATCTGCCATTTTCATGAAATAGATGAAGATGGCAGACCAGAAAAAGAAGTGGAGCGACTCCGTTATCAGGAACGCACGGTCGGTGTCAGGCGGTATTATGAAGCAATGACGGCAAAAATGCAGATTGACCGCCTGATCCGTGTACCATTCCGGGAAGATATCACCACAGGACATTATGCCGTTATAGCAGGGCAGACGTATAAGATCCGGCAGGTGCAGACAATCGCAGATTGCAGACCGAAGTCTATGGATATATCCCTGCAGAAGATCCGGCAGAGAGGAAGATGATATGGCACAGTTTGAGTTACATGGCTTTGATGACCTTATGATGCAGCTTGACCGGCTTGGAAGGACGGATGAGGTCGCACCAAAAATGCTGGAAGAAGCGGTGCCGATCCTTCAGGAGGAAGTTGTCAGCCAGGCAGAAAAGCACAGAGATACCGGTGAGATGGCAGCGTCCATTAAACCAACAAAAGTAACGAAAAGTGCAGATGGTTATCGTGTGGTTGTCCGGCCGACCGGGAAAGCATCCGGAAGAAACGTTCGGAATATGGAAAAGCTGGTGTACCTGGAATATGGTGTCCGGGGAAGACCGGCGACTCCGGTTCTGACAACCGCTGTGTTAAATGCAAGACCGGATGTGATTCGGAAAATGCAGGAAGTATTTACGAGGGAGATGAGCCTGTGAAGTCAGATGAGCTGTTAAAGAAAACCCTGGAGCAGACCGGACTTCCGGCAAAGTACCAGGAATACCGGGGAACCAAAGAAGCGTACCTGGTGTACAACGAAGAGGATGAACGCAGCATCGCCCATGCAGATGACAGGCCGCAGGCGGTGTCAATCTGGTGGCAGGTTCATCTGTTCGCCCCGGAAGGTTATGATTTCCGGGGTATGAAGAGAAGACTGCGTGCCCTGCTCCTGGAAGCAGGTTTTGCAGTGCGTGACGCAGTGACATTATTTGAAAAAGAAACAGGAAGTATACACGTGATCTTATCGTGTAATATGACAGAAGACATGGAGGATGAAACATGGCAAAAATTGGATTAAAATATCTGGTAGCAGCAAAACTGAATGAAGACGGAACTACATACGCAAAAGGATTTGTAGTTGCGAAGGCGATCAAAGCGAATATCACTGCAAACAGCAATGATGTAAAGTTATATGCGGATGATGGAGTATCCGAATCCGATAAAAGCTTTAAGGATGGCAATATTTCCCTGAACGTGGATGACCTGACACAAAAAGTATATGCGGATCTGCTTGGCCATGAGTATAAAGCAGCAAACAGCGAGGGAAGCGAGCCGGAGACCGTTGTTGCATCGGCGGATGATATTGCACCGTATCATGGTGTCGGATTCTATGGACGTGTCAGACGGAACAACAAAGACTCATTCCTTGCAAAATGGCTGAAAAAAACACAGTTTTCTGAGCCGAACGATGAAACAGATACCAAAGGAGAGACGGTGACGTTCCAGACACCGACCATTGAAGGAACGGTATTTCAGATGAGTGACGGAAGCTGGAAGGAACAGGCAGAGTTTACGGACGAAGCCAAAGCGGTAGAATGGCTGAACAAAAAAGCCGGAATCGGGGCATGACATGAGTGATATGAATCCAAAAGGGGAATTGCTGGTATTCGGGGGAGAAACAAGGTATCTTCTCCTGAGTATCAATGCGATTGCGGAAATCCAGGATCATTATGATATGACACTGGATGAAGTAGTAGGAATGCTGACAGATAAGCGTGAGGCGGCAAAAGTACTGCGTACGGTAGTCACGATCCTGTTAAATGATGAGGCAGACCGGAAGAAAAGGGAAGGCTATGAACTGAAACATTATACGGAGCAGGAAGTCGGGTGGCTGATCACACAGGAAAATGTCTCGGAAGTACTGCTTACCGTACTCAGGGCATATGGGCTTTCACTTCCGGAGCCGGATGAATTCGAATCCCCAAACGTGACGAGCGGGCAGACAGGATAAATGTCGCCCGCATTTTATATATCGGATGCAAGTTGCTGAATTTTTCCCAACAGGAAGTGTTTGACATGACGCTTCGCAAGTTTTTCCTGATCTACAACGAATATCTGGAAGCGAACGGTTTAAAGGAGCAGGAACTGACCGTGGACCAGGTTTTCTGAGTGAAAACCTGGCCGGTCCTTTCGATACCGCTCGACTTTTGTATATATGAAATCGTATAATCTATATAAAAGTAAGGAGATATCCGACACAGGAGAAAAGGAAGGGGAATGTAATATGGATCTTGATATTGGAAGACTGGTTCTGGCAGCAGCTATCATTTTTTTGCCGATGTACTTCTTTCAGAAACTGGCAGACTGGAACACGGTAAATCAGAAGATCGACCATCCGGATATGGATGAACAGAAGTTAAAACAGATCGGCACAGAGAACCGGCTGGTTGGCTTTGTGGTGGCAATGATTGTATCCGGGATAGCACTTTTGGTTTCTATGGGATTTATGTTTCTGCTGGTTATGGTCGCTTTGTATATTGTCCTGATCTTCCCATTATTTAGAATTATGAGAAGAAAAAGGAAATAAGAATCAAATATATAGTGTGTAAGTAAAAAGCATCCGAAAATGATCGGATGCTTTTTTGCGTGGAGGAAACAAAATGGCAGACGGAAAAACATTTGACATTGGTGCAAGTATCAAGCTCGAAAATGATAAGGAGTTCCGCGATGCAGTGACGGGGATCAATAAGTCCATCCGGACACTGGACTCGGAACTGAAGCTTGTCAGTGCACAGTACGAGGGAAATGCGAACAGCATGGAAGCCCTGAGCAGAAAGCAGGAAGTGCTGAACCGGTTGCTGGATGAGCATAAGAAAAAATCAGAAGCGACAAAGACGGCACTGGAAAATGCGAAAGCTCAGAGGGAACGTCTAGGAGAGACGCTGGAAAAAACACTTCAGCAGTTTGACCAGGAAAGGGAAAAGCTGGAGGAAGTAAAGAAGATTTACGGCGAGACATCAGATGAGGCAAAAAAGCAGGAACGTGTTGTGGCGGAGCTGGAAGCCGGGATCAGCAAAGGCAATGAACAATATGACAAAGCCGGAAACAAAGTCCAGGAATGGCAGACGAAACTGAACACGGCAGAAGCACAGGTGATCAAGGCGACTTCTGCGGTCAACAGGAATGCCGCATATCTTCAGGAAGCACAGGAAGCAACGGATCACTGTGCACAGAGTATTGACCGGTTTGGTAATGCCATGCAGCAGGCAGAAGAAGCAACGGACACTTTTGGTGATATGGTCCGGGCGAATTTTACGGTCAAGGTTGCGGAGACAATTCAGGATGTTCTTTCGGAAATCGGTTCCGGAGCATATGAGAGTGCCACGGAACTGAAAAAAGCAGAAAACCAGATCGAAGCCAGTACGAACCTTGCCGGAAAAGCTTTGCAGGATTACAAGGAGACACTGAAAGATGTCTATTCGAACAATTATGGTGACGGACTCGATGATATTGCAGAGACGATGCAGAAGATGAAGCAGAACATCGGGGAACTGAATAAAGCGGATCTTCAGAACGTGACAGAAAGTGCAATCACATTGCGTGATACATTCGACATGGATATGGACGAAAACATCCGTGGTGCTAAGAGTCTGATGTATCAGTTCAACCTGACGGCAGTAGAAGCATTTGACATGATCGGCAAGGGAGCAAAAGAAGGCCTGAACTATACGGATGAGCTGGGGGACAATGTTTCGGAGTATGCCGGAAATTTTGCACAGGCAGGGTATTCTGCATCGGAATACTTTCAGCTGCTGAAAAACGGCAGTTCGAACGGAGCTTACAACCTGGATAAAGTCAACGATGCGATCAACGAGGTTACAAACCGACTGGCAGATGGCACGATCGAAGGAGCGTTGTCAAGCTTTGGTACAGAGACACAGAATGCTTTTCTTGCATGGCAAAATGGAAGCGGAACGCAAAAACAGGTCATTGATTCGATTGTGCAGGATATCCGGAACTGTACCAACGAGCAGGAAGCACTTACCATGGCGGCCACTGCATTTGGTACGATGGGAGAAGATTCAAACCTTAAGTTTGTTCAGTCTTTAACCAGTGTCGGAGATACCTTTGATACGGTCAAAGGGACGATGGAAAGCATCAAAAATGTGAAATATGATGACATTAACAGCCAGATCACGGAGCTTAGCCGGTCGATACAGATGCAGATCGGGGATCAGATCAAGAACCTGCTTCCGTATGCAAAGAGCGGTCTGAAAATGGTTTCTGAAAACCTAGTACCGATCGAAAGCGGGATTGTGGGACTTGGCACGGCAATCGGAGTATGGAAAGTACTACAGAACGAAGCGTTCCGTTCAGCAGTACTTTCAGCAGCAACATATATCAGTTCCCTGGAGGGAATGACTGTTGCGACAAAGATACAGACCGTTGCAAATACGGCATTAAATGCTGCGATGAATGCGAATCCAATGGTGCTTTTTGCTTCAGCAGCAGGCGTGGCGGCAGCTGCACTGGTTGCATTATGGGCAACGTCCGATGATATCAAGACGGAAAGTGAAGAACAGGCCGGAAAAGTAAAACAGCTTACACAGGAATATAAGGATCTGAAAAAAGCGAGTGATGAAAGCCGGGAAGCCTTTGAGGAGACAAAGAACAGTGCAGTAACCGAGAGTGAATCCCTGCAGGTCATGGCGGATAAAGTATATGCCCTGGCAGAAAGCGGAGATGCCGTTGGCAGCAGTAAGACGGAGATCCTGGCTTATATTGACCAGCTGAACGAAGCGATACCAGGTCTGAATCTTGCATTTGATGAGCAGACCGGAAAGCTGAATATGCTCAAAGGTACGCTGGACAGCTACATTGATTCCATGAAGCAGAGTGCGATCAGCGATGCGTATGGGGAACAGATGAACGATGTTGCCGGGCGAATCGCACAGGCAAATCAGAACCTGACTTCTGCAATAACAGAAAAAGCGAAAGCAGAAGAACGGCTGAAACAGATCGAGGAAGAAAGAAATGAACTGCTGACAGATAACGAAGACCTGACCGGTACAGCCGGGGCAAGACTTGGCGAACTTAACACAGAAGAAGCACTCCTCCGTGAAAATATCCGTGAAAGCAATAAAAACATCGACCAGTATAACGGTTATATCAAAGATGCACAGGATGAGCAGGACCAGCTGGGAAAAGAGATGGAGCAGACAGCGAAATCTATGGGACTGTTGACCGATGAAACAGAAGCGAATACGAAAGCATCCAAGGAAAATGTTATAACGGCTCAGGAAGTCACAGCATCGACCAAAACCACAAAAGAAGCCCTGGATGACCTGAAAGAAAAGTTCAAAGAGACAAAAGAAGAGATCCGTGCGGGACTGGAAGAAAAGATCAACCTGTTTGATGTGTTTGACGGCGGCGTTGACCTTTCTGTGGATACGATGGCCACAAATATGGAATCTCAGCTGGAAGGTATCCAGAAGTATAAAGAAAACCTGGAAAAACTGAAGGGTGCTGTCGGCGATACGATCGCACCGGAATTTATGCAGTACATCGAAGATATGGGGCTGGAAGGTGCAAACCTGGTCAAAAATCTTGCCGATTCTATGGACAGCGAAGATGCGAAAGCAAAGCTGAAGAAGGCATCCGATGATTATATGTCCTATCTGGATGAATCTGATGCAATCGCAAAGGCGGGTGCAGCAAATAAAATGGCATTGCGTGCGGCACTTGGTGAGCTTGGTTCCACAAAGGCGGATTTTTCAGAGCTGAAAAAATCCGTAAAGGAAGCAGCAAATTCCACGGCAGCAGGATGGAGCGATCTGGCAGAAAGAACGAAGGAGTCTTTGAATGAGACGATTAAGACAGCCCGGGAATGCGGAATCCAGATTCCGGAAGGACTCGCAGATGGCATTAAATCAGGAACGGTATCTCCGGAGGAAGCGATAGCCCAGTTAAAAGGCGGCATCCAGGGACAGTTTGAATATTTTTCAAAACTGGCAAAACAGGCTGGCATTACAGTACCGGAGGGACTGAAAGAAGGTATTTCACAGGGCGGTGATGCGGCAGTACAGGCGATGCAGCAGTTATATGAAATGCTTGCCGGTACACAGCAGCAGGCAGAAAAAACATCACAGGAAGCCGGAAAGAAAAACACACAGGCGGTTGGAACCGGTGCACAGCAGGCATCCGGTGAAGTAAACCAGAAAGTGTCATCTGTTATGAGCCAGGCGACAACGACTGCGGGAAGTTACAGCGGATCGTTCCAGAACGTAGGCTATAATATGATGTCAGGTGTAGCAATCGGTATGAATTCTGGTTCCGGTCTGGTATACGACAAAGTACAGCAGATCCTGAATGAAGCAAAGAACCGTGCAAACAAGACAACGGATTCACACAGCCCTTCAAGAGTGTGGCGTGATCAGGTTGGCCTGTATATGCCGCAGGGTGTTGCTGAGGGTATTACGAAAGGAAAACAGGACGTAACGGACGCTGTTGTAGATATGGCGGAGAGTGCCCTGACAGCGGCACAGGAAACATTGGAGATTCATTCCCCATCGAAAAAATTCAGAAAAGCAGTAGGAAAAGAGATACCTGCAGGTGTGACACTGGGCATCAAAGAGGGGACGGGGGATGCCAAAAAGGAAGCCAAAGAATTTGCCAAGGAAGTTTTTGAATCTGCCAGGGATCATTTAAACGATCTGCAGAAAAACAACGCCAATTCCATGAACACGACACTTGCGGATATTAACTGGTACTGGGACAAAATCCTGAAGAGGTCAAAAAAGAAAGGAAAAAAATACTATGCTGCCATGAAAAAGCTTGTAAAAGAAGAGAAAAAAGCATTAAAGCAGCAGCGTATTTCAGAAGGCCTGAGTGCACAGGAGTCGGCTCTGGATGCTTATAAAGTATACTATGGTGTATCATCAAAGGCAGAGATGCAGTACTGGGATGCTGCCAGAAAAAAATATGAAGAAGGTACAGACCAACGCCTAGAAGCAGATAAGAAATATTATGAAGCCAAAGCAGACTACACCGATAAGCTCAAGGAACTAGAAGATGATTACAAGGATAAGTGCAAGGAAACAAATGAAAAGCTGGAAGAAGACCTGAAGGAAATACAGAAGAAATATGATGAGACGCTTACGGAACGTAAAAAAGCAATCAAGGATGCATTTGGACTGTTTGATGAGTTTGTAAGTGAATCAGATGGACCGGATACGCTTCTTTTTAATCTTCAATCCCAGGTAAAAGGCTATCAGATGTGGGTGGATCAGCTGGCGGAGCTGGAAGGCAAGAGCATCCTTGGAGATGATTTTCTGACAGAACTTAGGGAGATGGGACCGGATGCCACGGCAACCATCGTAGCTTTGAACCGTATGACGGAAGAGCAGCTGAAACAGGCACAAAAGGCATACGCAGAAAAGAACCGGATTGCAGAGGAACAGGCAGCACGTGAGACAGAAAGCCTGAAACAAGAAACAGAGAAAAAACTGGAGGCAGCACGTGAAACAGCCGCGAAAGAACTGGAAAAGTATAAGACGGACTATATGGAAGCCTGTAAAAAACTTTCTGCCGATATGGATGATAATCTGGAGAAACTGGCTTCAAAAGCATACAAAGGCGGCGTCAATGCAGTTGCCGGACTGATCAAAGGGATTACGGATGCAGTAGCGGCAAAAGACACAGATACCGAATTAACACGCCTGGAAGCTACCTTTGCGAAAAGTAGCAGCTCATCGCCGAAAACGAAAAAAAATACGAAGGCATCAACCCCTGCGGTTTCAGCAGCTTTCGAAAAAGCAAAATCCGGCACAGCAAAAGCAGCAGAATATCTCGGAATTAAAAATACCGCGGAACAATTACAAAACCTTATCAAAGCTACAGCAAAGAATATGAATTTAAATACCTCTTCTGCATCCGTACATACATTACGGTCAAACAACGTTGCAAAAGCAAAATCCATAGACAGTGAGATACTGAAAAATACAGAACGGGCACTTGCTGAAATACAAAAAGAGGTAAAAAGCATAAAAAACATGGGGATCTATTTGGACGGTGACTTGCTGGCAGGCAGGCTTGCGGATCGAATCGGATCAGAACTTGCAAACATTGCATTCAATACAAGGTAGGAGGAGAACATGAAGATCAATGGGAAAACAGTAGCAGAGGAATATGATCTGGAACAGTGGAACGTTGAAATGAGTTATGGAGAGGTTACGAATGAAAGCAGCTGGGAACCTGGCTGTCCGGTGCCAATTCTGCTGGAAAGTGAATTTGGCATGAAAAAGATCAAATTGTCCATGCTTGCAAAAGGGAGCGGTCGTGGTCTGATCTGGGAAAAATGCGAAAAGATTATCGCAGAACTTGCAAAACCTGCAGTCTTGGAACTGGAAGGCTTTAACCATAAATATAAAGTGGTTCTTACAAATGCCCAGCAGGTAGAGAGCAGCATCAAACGTTTCCATAAGGCAGTTCTGGAATTGATAGGCTATGAATTTGGTGAGCATAGAACCGTTACGATAAAACCGGGACAGAACCTGTGGCTGGAGAATAATGGGACGGTCTATGCACCACTGAAGATCACAGTGAACCAGAACAGGCAGTATGAACCAAAGAATACCATTTATCTGTATTACATAGATGATGAGATCACGGGAACATCCAATTCTGTGATGGTTGGAAGATTTTTGTTTGAGGGAAAAACGGAACGCCTGATGTTTGATGCATCAAATGGGAAAACGGAGGAAAAGATGGTGAACGAAGAAAAGACAACAGCCGGAGGACTGCAAAAGATAGAAATCTTTGATATTCCACGAATCAAACCGGGAGGTATGTATTTTGCATGCAAACAGTCAGGAGGAAGTGCAGATACAACAGTAACCATAGAGTATGAGGAACGTTATATCTAGGAAGGAGAGCCATGGATACAAAAACAATTATCAAAATTATTTCTGCTTCCAGAACAAAAGAATATTACATCACACAGCGAAAGGATTTCAAGATTGAAACGATACTGGACAGTGCAGATGCATCGGTAGCGTTTTCTGTTCCTGATCAGGTGTATCCCATCACATGTGAAAGTTATGTAGTAGTGGAGCATCAGGAGTATATTGTCAAGGAAATTTCACCGGTTAAAAATGGATATCGTGATGTGAAAGCAATCCTGAATCTGGAAGATCTGGAAGGAAAGCTGTTTTCGACATATGAAAAGAAAGCGACCGCAGAAGCACATTTAGAGGAAGCACTGAAAGATACCGGCTGGAAGCTCCGGTGTCAGTTGGATGATAATACCGAATTGACGATCGAAGATGAAAATACCACGGCAAAAGCGATCATTGATCAAGTGCGTGAGATTTTTGGAATCGAGGTCCGGTATGACACACAGAGTAAAGTATTGTATGCTGCCAGACAGATCGGGGACGATGAAGGAGTTGTATTCCTGAAAGGAGTCAATCTCCTGAAGACAGAGATTAAACGTGACACTTACAATTACTGCACAAGACTGTATCCGATCGGGAAAGATGGTCTGACTATCGAAAGTGTGAACAGAGGAAAGAAATACATTGATGCCGCAGGTGCAGAGAAAGTGGTCGCCCAGTACTGGGAAGATACTGCATATGAGACGGCAGAAGAGCTTATTGCTGCAGCGAGATATAAGCTGGCAGAAATGGCACAGACTGCAGTTACCGTGACGGTTAAAATCGTTGATCTTGCCGGTAAGAACAAAAATAAATATGCAATGTATGCGTTCGAGGTCGGAGATACAGTAAGTGTTGTGGATGTCAAAGAAAACGGAAAATATCGGGTAACAAAGAAAACGATATATCCGGATCAGCAGCATAAGAACACGGTACAGCTGTCAAACCGAAATAAAAGCTTTGCGGACTACGCAAAACAGCTGAAAGCGAAGTCCTACGAAACGGATAAGATCATCATAAAGTTCGACCGTAATCTGAAAAACGTCCAGGCAGAAATCAAAGATATGAAAGAAAACCCACAGAAGAATGTGGAAGGAAATGCAGGGACATCAACGAAGCTGCAGACAGGGAGAAAGATAGAAGGAATGCTTTTTGACGGAACAAAAGACATCAGTCATTATGCGACCTGTTATACTTCGGCATCAACAGCGGCAAAAACGGTCAGCCTGTCAGGCTTCAGTCTGGTTACAGGTGCAAGAGTCTGTGTTCGCTTCAATTATGGCAATACTGCAGCGAATCCAACGCTGAATGTAAATAATACAGGTGCGAAAGCGATCTATTACCGGAACGGAAATATTTCGGCAGAGCTGATCACATCGTATACCGTGTTAGAGTTGGTATATACCGGATCTTACTGGTACGTGATCGGTGTGATCGACAGAGCTACAGCGTTATCAACAACAGCAGTAACTCCAACAGCAACAGGAAGCTGGTACTATTCTTCAGCAATCAGTTCTCTGGCGAATTATGATGAAATCCGTGTATGGCTGGAAATTGCCGATGGTGAAAAAGGCTGGATCACACTGACCAGAAAAGATGCGGCAGAGACAGTGCATACGCTGTATCTTACAGCATCCTATAATGCACGCGTTCAGCTGAAATGGGATACAACAAACAATAAAGTGGGTGTATATGTCCGCAATATTGGATCTGGATGGACAGCAAACAAGGTAAGCGTGAAACGAATCGAAGGGGTGAGATAATGTTAAAAGCAGTATTTTCAAGATTCGGTGAAGAGATTGAGCTGACAGATGAATTATGGCAGTATGATTTCGGCCAGAAGATTCAGGTCACGGGCATCGAATTGCCGGATGTCTGCGAAGTACATTTCCAGTATGATAACCTGACCGAGACAAAAACAGTAACAGGGTATAAGCAGGAAGATGCACTGATTATTGACATACCGAATGAAGCACTGACAAGCAGGGGAATCATCAAACTGTATATCTATCTGGTCAGTTCAGAAGAAGGCAGAACAGTAAATGTTGCGATCATGCATGTGAACAGACGAATGAAACCAGAAGGATTTGAAGTTCCGGAAGATATTGACCTGTTCCACCACACACTGCTGGCAGCAAATGAGTATATGTAGCAAACTAAGAGTGCGAAAAAGTCTGCTGAGACAGCAGCAAATCAGGCGGAGGATGCGAAGAACGCTGCAGAGTCAGCATCTGAATCAGCAGAGACAAGTGCCGATGAAGCAAAAACATCAAAAGAAAATGCAGAAACAGCTGTAAAAGTTGCAGAAGCATTCAAAACAGAAGCCGAAGCCGCCAGATCAGAAGCAGTCCGGGCAGCAACAGAATCCACAAATGCTAAGGACTCAGCAGAAAAGTCCAGAGCCGCAGCAGAAAAAGCGAAGCAGGATGCAGAGGCAGCGAAAGCGGCAGCAGAGGCAGATAAGGAAGCGGCTGAGACCGCCCAGGCAAAAGCAGAGGCTGCACAGAAAGCTGCGGAAAAAGCAGAGACAGAAGCAAAGAAAGCACAAACATACGCAGAAACAGCCAAGAGGGAAACAGAAACCACAAAGAACGATGCAGTACAGGCAAAAGAAGCCGCTGAGAAAGCAAAGAGCGGAACGGCAGCAGATAGGGAAGTTACAGAAACGGCATCAAAAGCGGCACAGATGAGTGCAGTTTCAGCGGAAAAGTCGGCAGAAAGAGCTGAGACGGCAAAAGAAGAAATCCAGGAATCAGCGGATCAGATCCAGAAGAATGCAACAGAAATTGATTCGCTAAAGGAAAATAAAATTGAAAAACCAGCCGATTTGCCAATAGTCGGCAAAATTCTTCGGGTAAAATCCGTCAACGAAGATGGCACATTCATTTGTGAATGGGCTGACGGTGGTGGAAGTAACTTGGATGTGCGGATTGCTGGAGAGAGTATCGTGCAGGATGGTGTTGCGGAGATTCCGAAAGCAGATACTAATACGCATAATTTGGGGTTAATACGTGTGAATGCGGGAAATGGGTTTGCTGTTTCCGCGGATGGAACTTTGAACATAATTGAATGTACGGATGATTCGCTGAAAAAACGTTATGCAAGAATTGTTAGTGGTAATGTTATTGACTACGCTGTAAAAGCCGCCATGTGCGATGGAAAAGGTACAGCATGGACAGCAGATGAACAGACGGCTGCTAGAGAGAGGATGGGGGCTTGGACGGGAGACTGGCAAATAATCATGGATGAGACTTTAGCAGAACTAACACAAGAAGTTTCGTTTGAAGTCCCAGATGATACAAAAGAAATGATTTGCTATTTTAAAAGCGGAGCAGCACCTAAGAATGCTCAGGTATATTTACGTACAAGCAACAACGGCAGCAGTATCGCTGAAAGTTTCACTTCATTTGGCGGATCATTATCTAATAATACGATTTCTATCGGTTGCCAAAAGATACAGTTCCTTAATTCACAATACGGCTTAATCGAATATAGCTATTTGTCGCATTCAACCCCATCGTCAGCAGATTATGTTCAACGAGCGGGAAAACCATCCTTATTAAGGATTGACAGCAAGCGTTTTGCCTTTCATTCGGTCGATATAAATGGTGGATATCCAGTAGAAACTCGATTGTTAGTGCTTGTTAGGAGGTAACGATGAAAGTAGCAGAATACAAACAAACAGGAACCCGTACAGAATCTTACACAGTAAC
>OGCN01000102.1_pt1 | contig 139198 bp, 119 predicted proteins | sample 1570181 | NCBI WGS metagenome assembly OGCN01 (sample SAMEA4370584, study PRJEB24528) | human gut metagenome | reverse complement strand
CCTGAGCCAGGATCAAACTCTTCATTGTAAAATATCTTGTACATCCGTCAGGATGTGTTTTTGTCTCTGTTCAGGATACCGTTTTATCTTTAAAATTGACGGTTTATTCTTACTTTTCATCACATATTATATAATGTGACGCTTGTACTACATTCTGTTTGTTTATCTAAAATCTTTCAAAGAACTTTCTTTCGTTTTGGAAGCGAAAGCGTTTGCAAAGGTAAGGGATTTATTTTTAACCACCAAACTTTTTCGAAAGTTTTTTTTGAAAAAGTTTTTTTCAGTTTAAAAACCATACTTTCTTTCTCGCTCCCTTGCTACTACAAGGTAAGATACTCAAAAGGATTTTCATATCTCCTTACTCAGCTTCAGCATGTCAACTTAACCGCTCTCCCTCTCGAAAGCGGATGCAAAGGTACAGACTTTTTTCATTCCTGCAATAGTTTAAACGACTTTTTTTCAAAAAAAATATCACTTTTGGCGTAATATACTGTAAATCAAAATAAAAAAGCAATTGAAAAAGTAATTGGATATAAAAGACAGATAGAAGGATAAAATTTACACACATTATAATAAATAAAAAAGGCCATACCTGTATCACACAGACACGACCTCAGGAAAGAAAGAGAGTGTTTTTATTAATTTAATAATTTAGCATAATCATCACTATGCCATATCTTCAAGAGTGAAAACAGAACTTATTTCATTAAAGAAATCATGTGATATATCTTGAAGATTTTCTATAGCTTCATTTTCAGTTTCGCCATAAGCACAACATTGATTGTAATCTAGCAAGTAAGCATAAAACTCACCATTTGGCAAACTTTCTATTACATAATTAACTTCATTCATATTCAGTCCTCCTGTTTTTTTAAGACACTGCAAAATTAATTACGCCGTATTACAATCAGAATAACAGGATGTTACGATGATATTAATTTAAATTTTCACTTTCTATCCTTACTTCGAAACACCTCTACCAAGAAAGCTACAATCATACCTAATCCGCCACCAAACAAAGTACTGGCCCCGTATATAATTGAAGCAGTTTCTCTAACTTGTCTATTCGCCTCATCAATCCAATACTCAGGCAAGGAATTACATATGATGATATACCCAATCAAGATACCAAGTCCTAAACCAAGCAACAGACACCCGAAACGGAGTGCAGAATATGAAGACGACATATTAAGCCCCTTAAACTTTCCCTCTGTCAAAGAGTTTTCAGAGAGTTTGTCTATCAACATCTGACGTTCCTTTTTTCCTACAAACAATTCGAACAACTTGTAAATAGTTCCGAAAACGATGGCCACATTTGCCACAATCATTAATTCTTCCATAAATGTGATATTTAAATATTAAAAAATTTGTTCCTTTGCCATATTAGACGACAGTTCAAGCTAAAGGTTACAATATAGTTACTACAAAAAAGAAAAAAATTATACCAGATGTAACCTTAAAGCTGTTCTTGCGTCTAAATAAACAAATGAAAAATGAGGAATTAAATATTATAACAAGAATATTGTCAGGAAAAACAGATGAGTTCACGTATTTCCTTGACACATACGGACAACAAGTATATAGTCTTATTGTCCGAATTGTCAGATCAGAAGCAGACGCCGAAGAGCTGACACAAGACACATTCATGAAATGTTTTGAAAACCTTTCATCATTTAATGCAAAAAGCAGTTTCTCTACATGGCTCTATCGAATAGCTTACAACACAGCAATATCATTCACCAGAAAAAAAGAACCTGAGGTAAACGTATATGACGAAAAGATATGGAACACCATATCTGATACAGAAATAGATGAAACGATGAATGACGACTCGGAAGAAAACATCAATAAACTATATAAAGCATTGACAATGTTACAATCTGACGAAAGAGCATTGATAACGTTATTCTACGAGCAGGAGAAAACAATCCAGGAAATACAGCAGATACTAAACGTAAAAGAGAGTTTTATAAAAGTAAAACTCCACAGGATCAGAAAAAAGCTATATATTCTAATGAAGAAAGAGGAGGAACTATAATGGGAAAAGCAACAAATTCAGATAAATTCAAAGTTGAAAGCACAGACAGATGTATTAGAAAAGCTGTTGGCATGCAGCAAAAATTCCGTTTGCCAAGCAACTTCAGCTATAAAATGATGGAAAAAATAAACGAAAAAATCCTACTTGAGGAAAAGCAACGTGAAAAAAGAACATTCGTTGCCATAATAATTACATCATTGTTAATGCTCACAGCATGTATATTAATCATTATAAGTTATACAAACATAACATTGACAGATATTACCAACAGAATTTCGAATGTCTCAATTCCTTCGGAAACATTGTTCTATCTGCCAATGCTGATTTCCCTGCCATTATTATTAGGATTCAATTTCTGGCTAAGAAAAAAATACGGGCACCTTATTAAACGTTAATATTCAAGCTATACCCAACAGTTCTATCTCAAAAATCAATGTCGAAAACCCAGGTATAGGCCCTGATGCACGTGTTCCATATCCCAGATTATATGGGATATACACCATCCATCTGTCGCCCACATGCATCAGTTTCAAGGCTATACGCCAACCGTCAATCACATCAGTCAGTCTCAACGCCTCAGGGCAGTTACGTTTCCATGAATTATCAAACTCTCTGCCATTTATAAGCGTACCACGATAATGTACAGAAACTATACTTCTGTCAACCGGCGATACTTTGCCGTCTCCACTGTTGATAACTCTATAAAGTATGCCCGAAGGATGTTGCACCACACCTTCCTCAGCAGACATTTCCTTCAGAAATTCCTGATTCTTTATCTTGTACTCTTCTTTTTTTGCCATAAACACGTTTTTTATTCTGTACAAAGATATAAACAGAGCAGTAAAAACAAAAAAAATCGGAGGACAAGATATTTACAATACCAAGTCCTCCGAAAACTATTTATTCTTCAAATATTATTTTCTGTAGTTTAAAAGCTCTTCAGCACTGAACTTACGGATAAAGTTGAAATGCTTTTCAACTTCCGACTCAGCATAATTAACATATACGTTAAGTGACTGAGCGAACAGTTCAGGAGCCTTAGTAGCATCCTGCAGCAACAGATGACTCATTACGCAGACTGCAGACATTTCGTACAGACGACGCGCTACGAAATCAAGCAGTTCCTGGTTCATCGCTTCCTTAACAGCATTAGTACAAGCCTCAAGTTTACGAGTCATATCCTTAATTCTGTTCATATAGCCTTCGAATTCAGGAGCGCAAGGAATCAGTTCATATTCATGAAGAGTAGCTGCATAAGCACCGTTTGTTACATAACGGATAGCTGCAACTGTCTGCAACTGGGTAGTACCTTCATAGATACTTGTGATACGTGCATCACGATAAATACGCTGGCAAGCATATTCCATCATGAAACCTGAACCTCCGTGAACCTGAATACAGTCGTATGCATTCTGGTTGGCATATTCAGAGTTCATACCCTTGGCAAGAGGAGTGAAGCTGTCGGCCAACTTAGCATATTTCTTCTGTTCCTGACGTTCTTCCGGAGTAAGTTTGCGTTCGCGTGCAATATCATCAAGAGCCTTATAGATATCCACATAGCGTGCAGTCTGATACAACAGAGCACGACCTGCATCAAGTTTAGCTTTGATAGTAGCCAGCATATCATATACCGCAGGGAATTCAATGATAGCCTTACCGAACTGCTTACGATCCTTAGCATAAGCCAAAGCTTCATTGTACGCAGCCTGGCTCAGACCTACTGACTGAGCAGCAATACCAAGACGGGCACCGTTCATAAGTGCCATAACATACTTGATAAGTCCCAACTTGCGTTCACCGCAAAGTTCAGCCTTGGCATTCTTATATACAAGTTCACACGTTGGAGAACCGTGGATACCGAGCTTGTTTTCGATACGACGTACATCTACCCCACCGTCATTCTTGTCATAAATAAACATAGAAAGGCCACGACCGTCGTGAGTGCCTTCTTCTGAACGCGCAAGTACAAGGTGCAAGTTAGCATCACCATTAGTGATGAAACGCTTAACACCGTTCAGACGCCAGCAGTTATTAGCCTCATCGTATGTAGCTTTAAGCATCACACTCTGAAGGTCAGAACCTGCATCCGGCTCTGTCAAGTCCATAGACATTGTTTCACCTGCACAGATACGAGGAATGAAACGGCTGTGCTGGTCTTCATTACCAAACTCATAAAGAGTTTCGATACAGTCCTGAAGAGACCAGATATTACCGAAACCGGCATCAGCCTGTGCTACGATTTCTGCACACATAGTATATGGAGTGATAGGGAAATTAAGACCACCGTAACGGCGAGGCATAGTCATACCGTTAAGTCCGGCCTTAACCATAGCATCAAGATTAGCTTTTGTACCAGATGCATATTCCACACGTCCGTTTGCACAGTGAGGACCTTCTTCGTCAACGCCTTCAGCATTGGCAGCAATCACCTCACCTGTAATTTCGCCTGTTATTTCAAGCACTTTATCATATGAATCGATTGCATCAGCATAGTCCTGTGGTGCATAATCGTATTCTTCCTTATCTCTATAATCGCGTTCTTTCAACTGACAGATACGCTCCATCAACGGATTGTTCAAGTGAAACTTGAGTTCCGGATGTTCTGTATAAAAGTTTGCCATTATTTACTGTTTTTCTTATAATACTTAATCATTTTCGGAATCACTTCTTCCACTGTTCCGTTAATCACATAGTCTGCAATCGCATTGATAGGAGCATTCTCATCATTGTTCACAGAGATTATAATACCTGCATCCTGCATACCTGCAATGTGCTGAATCTGTCCTGATATACCACATGCGATATACAATTTAGGATGAACAGTTACACCTGTCTGGCCAATCTGACGGTCATGGTCGCAGAATCCGGCATCAACAGCTGCACGGCTTGCACCAACTTCAGCATGGAGTTCCTTTGCAAGTTCGAACAACATGTCAAAACCTTCCTTAGAACCCATACCATAACCACCGGCGATGACAATAGGAGCACCTTTCAGATTGTGTTTAGCTTTTTCTACGTGACGGTCGATAACTTTCACTACATAGTCTGTTTCAGGAACAAACTTAGCCACATCATGACGAATCACTTCACCCTGATAGTTTTCATCAAGAATTTCTTTCTTCATCACACCCTCACGCACTGTAGCCATCTGAGGACGATGTTCAGGATTGATGATAGTAGCAACGATGTTACCACCGAAAGCAGGACGAATCTGATAAAGCAAATTTTCGTATGTAATGCCTGCCTTTTTATCCTCATGACTACCTATTTCCAACTGAGTACAATCGGCAGTCAGACCACTTGTCAGTGCAGAAGAAACACGAGGGCCAAGGTCACGACCGATAACGGTAGCACCCATAAGACAGATCTGAGGTTTTTCCTGCTTGAAAAGATTTACGAGAATAGATGAATGAGGAAGAGAAGTATAAGGGAACAGCCCCGGAGCATCGAACACGTGAACACGGTCAACTCCATACGGCAAAACTTGTTTTTCTACATCAGTAAGGTCGCTTCCGGCACAAATAGCTTCAAGCTGGCATCCCAACTCATTGGCTAACTTACGACCTTTAGTCAAAAGTTCGAGACTTACATCGGCAACATGGCTGCCTTCCATCTCACAATATACAAATACATTATTCATAGTCTTATCCTATAGTGTGGTTAGCCAAAAGTTCAACAATAAGGTTTTCTACATCAGCATCACTTCCTGTGATAGTCTTGCTTTCCTTAGCCTGGAAGATAATGTTTTCAATCTTCTTAACTTTTGTAGGAGAGCCTGACAGACCGCACTGCTTTGTATCACCGTTTACGTCAGCTACACTCCATTCAGTGATATTCAGATACGGACGGTTTTCGTAAAGCGAAGCGTATGGAAGTTCAGCACCATCTTTTGTTATGGCAGCCTTTTCCTGTGCGCCAAGAGCACGTTTATATTTCTGAACCAGTTTTGCATTACGCGGACGGCAAGGAGCAGCGCTACCGTTTACTGTCAACACAATAGGCAATGGACCTTCTACAGTTTCAACACCACCGTCGATATGACGTTTAACACGGATGCGTCCGTCTTTCACTTCCTGGATTTCCTCTACATATGTAATCTGAGGCAATCCCAGTTTTTCAGCAACCTGTGGACCAACCTGAGCTGTATCACCATCGATAGCCTGACGACCACCAACTATGATGTCATACTCGCCAATTTTACGGATGGCAGTTGCAAGAGCATAAGAAGTTGCCAGTGTATCTGCACCTGCAAAAGCACGGTCTGTAAGCAGATAGCCGTTGTCAGCACCTCTATATAAACCTTCACGAATGATTTCTGCAGCACGACCCGGACCCATAGTCAACATAGTCACAGTAGAACCAGGATGAGCGTCTTTCAGTCTGAGAGCCTGCTCCAAGGCATTCAAGTCTTCCGGGTTGAAAATTGCCGGAAGAGCAGAACGGTTAATTGTTCCGTCTGCATTCATGGCATCTTTCCCAACACAACGAGTATCAGGAACTTGTTTTGCCAATACTACAATTTTTAAACTCATTAGATAAAATATTTTGGTATTAGTAATTTTCTGACGGCAAATTTAATGAAAGCATTTATACTACAAAACGAAATACCACAAAATATGCACATAATGAGTAGAAATGAGCAAATTAAAACAATAAAAAAAACGTGCGCACGTTCGGTTTAAAACGTGCGTCCATTCGATCCAAAGCGTGCGCACGCTTTACCTTAAACGACAGTTCATTTAATTTTTGACCTTTAAACCTATTATTTTGACGGGGCGAAGATAATATTTAACAGTCTTTCCGGCTGGCCCCATTTCTATGCTTCCAAACATATTAAATGCGTATTCTCCATTCTCGCATAAATACCTATTTCTGGTATTCCCGTTTGGGGTATAGAATATATTATGACCATTCGCTTCCAGATAAGGATTAAGTTCATCCAATTCATTAGAAAATTCCTTAAAAAATTCCTGAGCCTCATCTTTTGTGAAAGTTCTCCATCCGGAAATACCATCAATCTCGTATCCTTTCAGTATTTCCATAGCTTCTCCCTCTTTATAAATCTGATACCATTGGTCGGGAGATATAATAGTAGCTTGCGCCTCCCCGACACCAATCTCTTCCAGTTTCCATAAATAGAAAGGTCCCCAAATTTTATTGGCAGAAGGCATAGTTTCTACATAAAACACATCAATATCCTCATCGAATGAGCTCCCATCGGACTCCTCACCTTCTCCATCCTGTTCATTTTCGTCATTTTCATCATCTGCCGGTTTTTCATTTTCAAAATCCATAACGATTTCCTCTTCCATTTTCCAGGCACTAATCTGAAAATCTCCGTCCATACTCAAATCCTCATCATATCCACCCGTAAACTTATAAGGTTGTCCGACACTCAATCCTTCGGCAAACGTATAAGAATATTTCTTTATTTCATCACCATAATCAAGAATTACAATAACACTGGTCTTTACTTCTTCGGCCGGGAATATAAATTTCTGACCGGAAAGCCATTTACCATTATTTAAATTACATTCCAAAGAGGCAGCTTGTGTTCTGTCGGAGAAACCTCCTTCAATCTGATAGCCACAACTAACCGGAGATACTTCCACCTGGATTTTCTTTACTTCGGAAGGTATATTTGTAAACTCAAACTCTAAAGACGCTACTATATACGATGGAATAAGATTAATTTCAGTCTGTTTCTCCAGATTTATCGAAGAATGTGCCGCCATTAAAGGTCTGTCCGAGACACCACTTCCATTGACTGAGATTATAGGTTTCCCTGAAATATCATTTACTTTCGAATAACTCTCTTCTCCTATACCTAAAAATGCATTTATTGAATATTCACCTGGGATAAGTGTAGCCACTATACCCTCACCTTTCAAATAATTAAAGTCTGTAACAACTGAACTGGTCTTATCAACGCAATATATCCTGACAGGATAGTCTATATCAAGAATATCGCCCACCGCATTCTTTTGAAAATTTATATATACGTTTATATTGTCTGTGCCATCTGTACCATCTTCATTGATGGCATATCGGCTACATGAAAGAAGAAGTGACGCAACAAAGAGTAGAAATATATTCAGTTTCATAGGAAATCCATATTTTAATATATAACTGTATATGTCACCGATTGTACCCCTATTATATAAAAAAAGCTATATACCGCTCATAAGAAACGGTATATAGCAATCGGTTTAATTATAAAAAAAGTAAATATTATTTTCTATAAGCAATAGTTGCAGATTGAGGTGCTGCAACAAGAGTCTTTCCTTTAGTATCTTTCAAACCTTTTTCTGGAGAAATCTTTCCGTCATAGCACACCATCCTGTATGTATCCTCAGGCACCTCAACTCTTACAGTCTCGGCTTTAGCATTGAGGATTACCGTTATATCTTTCCACTCCTCTCCTGCAGGCTGACCTTTGATACGGAATGCCACTACACCTTCTCGTCCCGGATTAATAAATTCAAGATGTTCGTAAACCTTTTCCGCAGAACCTAAACGGAACGCAGGATGCGCTTTTCGTAAAGCTATAAGTCCCTTTATATATTCGTACGAGTCGTTATGTTCTTTTTTCAGACGCCAGTCTATGACATTTATTGAATCAGGACTGTTGAAAGAATTCTTTACCCCTTTCTTGTCGCGCATAAGTTCATCACCTGTAAAGATGAAAGGAACACCCTGCGATGTAAATACTGCTGTTTCTGCCAATTTCAACAAACGCATGCGCTGTTTGGTGTCAGCCTTTGGAACAGTAATAAGAAGACGGTCGCCTATACAATGGTCATCATGACAGCTGATATAACTTATCATCTGAGTAGGCTGTACTGTCCATGATGCCGGATAGTCTTTCAAAGCCCCTTTCAACTGCGGATGAGGTAGTGCAGCAGTTATACCGAACATTACCCCCGACTCATATCCCTTACCTTCAGTGACAAAAGCACCCTTCGTATCGTCACTCCATGAACCACGCAAGCTGTCGCGGAATTCATCGCTGAATGCAGCAATACCAGGCATCTGCCATGTGTTAGCCTTCATCGCCAGTTTTTCTTTAGGATATTTAGGAGCACTTGCAGCCCATCCTTCGCCATAGATGAATATTGTAGGATCAATTTTGTCAAGCTCAGCACGGATGGCCTTCATAGTCTCTATATCGTGTATCCCCATAAGGTCAAAACGGAAACCATCTACATGATATTCGTTTACCCAATGTTTCACTGATTCCACAATATAACGACGTACCATCTCACGGTCGCTGGCTGTCTCGTTTCCACAGCCTGAACCATTGGCAAATGTTCCATCCTCATTCTGACGATAGAAATATCCAGGTACAGTCAATTCAAAATTACTGTGTTCTGTATTGAAAGTATGATTATATACCACATCCATTATCACCCTGATGCCAGCCCTATGGAGCGACTGCACCATCTGCTTGAACTCACGTATTCTGACTTCAGGCTTGTACGGATCTGTTGAATATGAGCCATCAGGCACATTGTAGTTCTGAGGGTCATATCCCCAATTATACTGAGGTGTATCAAGCTTAGTTTCATCTACAGATGCATAATCGTATGACGGAAGAATATGAACATGAGTGATACCCAGTTCCTTCAAGTGGTCAATACCTGTAGTCTGTCCATAAATATTCCTGGTTCCTTCTTCAGTCAACGCAAGAAATTTTCCCTTGTTATTTATACCCGACAAACTGTCCAATGAGAAATCACGATGATGCATTTCATACAGAATAATGTCATTGAAACTCTTCAGTTCCGGACGCTTGTCGTTTTCCCAACCTTCAGGATCAGTACTGTTCAAATCCAATATGGCAGCACGCTTACCGTTCACACCTACGGCCTTTGCCATTACTCCCGGAGTATCGTCAAGCCATTTGCCGTCGATACATACATTGAATGTATAGAACTTGCCGTTCAGATCTTCATCTATCTCTGCCATCCATTGGCCGTTATCGCCACGGCGCATTTTCACAGAATTAACAGCCTTACTGTCAAGTCCTTCGTCAAAGATATTGACCTTTACAGCCTCGGCAGTAGGTGCCCACAACATAAAGTTAGTCGATTTTGGAGTATATACCATCTCCGTCCATTCAGAAGTGAAAGACGGATAGTCTGCATACGACTCATACTTATTAGTTTCTCCACAACCTATAGTAGTTACTATCAGTGGTAATGTCATCAATTGTTTTAGTTTTATCATGATATTATCGTCAAAATAAATAAAAAAATAATTAATCCCATAGAAATAATCCCAAATCTCTGAACTACTCAACTTTTCATATTCAGACTGATTCTTATCATATCATTTAGTTATTAACGAGAAAATTAGAATATATAACAAAGTCATGTGGAGCTACAGTCGGCTGTGTTCCGGCAACATTACTTACCTGTTCAGTACTTATAAAGTTATAATATCCGCTCCAACCCGACGGAACTTGAGCCGAAGAGGTCTGTTCTTCTGTCGTGAAATTACCCACGATGAAAAGTTTCTTTCCGTCTATACTTTCAATTGAAATATTACGGCATCCTTCCCAATAACTCTCGGATACTTCCCAACTGAATGTAGCATCAGAAGAGAAAAGCTGTGGCAGTTCACTTCTTAGTTTAAGGATCATGGTATAAGTCTCAGTGAGTTTCTTTCTATACTGATCATTCAGATACTCCCAATGTAAAGGCTTACGGCCTGTACGACCATTCTCTTCAATAGAAACATCATAACCCATTTCACCGAACTGCCATATCATCTTCGGTCCTGGCACAGTAAGGAAGAAAGCCGTATTTGTAGCCATACTTTTCATTCGGTTTGCCAGATTAGTTTTTAAGTCACCATTACCGTACTCCTTTGCCTTAAAAGCGGTACGTTCTTCGTCATGGCTCTCCATAAAACTTACATAGCCACCGAACTTCATATCATTAGTGCCTGTATATATTCCTTCAAAACCGCTGTCGTCTTGCCATCCCATTCCAGACTGGCAATACGCATTGTTACCATTTCGCCATAGTTTAAGACCATAGTCTGCGAGTTCTTTTTCTTCTTTATCACAACAGAAATGTTCCAATATAACCACGGCATTTTCGTTTGCCTCGTTAATAGCGTCATAATAATCTTTCAAAACAGCTATACGATTTTCATCATAGTCAGATGCGTTACTTTCATTACATTGACGCTGAGTGAAACCTTTCGTAAGGTCAAAACGGAAACCATCTATCTTGTATTCATCAAGTAAGAATTTGAGATTTCGTTTTACGAAAGTCTTTACAAGCTCTGATTCATGGTTGAAATCATGGAATACACTATAAGGATGAGGTGCGTCAACATTAAACCAAGGATTCTCGGCAGCTGTCTTATTATTCTTGCTGTCCCAATACAATTTTGCAAAAGGATGTGCTCCTGTAGCATGATTATATACCACATCAAAGAGAACGGCTATTCCCCTATTGTGACATTCATCAATAAATCTCTTATACATTTCTTTTGTACCGTACGCTTTGTCCATAGCAAAGAAGAAACATGGATTATATCCCCAACTGTCGTTACCATCGAATTCCTGTACAGGCATCAGTTCTATGGCATTTATTCCAAGACATTCCAAATAGTCGAGCTTGCTCATTGCACCATTAAGATCGGATGTTGAAGTAAAATCTCTGAGGTGCAACTCATATATAAGGAGATTATCTCTGTCATTTATCTTGAAATCATTATTCTGCCATGAATATTCATCCTTATTAATCTTGAATGTGGAAACTATTCCTATACCTTTCTCCGGATAAACCATTTCAGATGAAGGATATGTCGATTCAGGGATATACTTATCATTATCAGGGTCAAGAATCTTTTCGGAATATGCATCCGCCAGTCTGATTACATCACCGTCTTTAGTTCCTGTATAATATTGAAAGCGATATTCCTTTTCCGGATCCAAATTTTCAACAGTTATCCACCAGCATCCTGCAGAATTATCCCTATACATTTGAGAAGTGCCGTCATTGGCTAATGTCCAGTTATTGAAATCACCTAATATGTATGCAAAATCTTTATAATTTCCATTCTTATCCTTATCATAGAAAGCAAAAGTCACACTGCTTCCACCTGAGATGTTTATACCTTCTACTGTCCCTGCCGGCATAGTCTGCTCAATTATAGGAGCAGGTTGGAAAGCTGTGTATTTATTATCGGTTACCTCAATAAAAGAGTCTTCTTCTATTCCTTTCTTACTACCATCGGAACTACGTATTACTATACCAAGTTTATTAATAGCAGTCTCACCCGAAGCAAACCATTCTCTTATAGACGGAGAAAGAGATATAGACCAGCAATTGTTATCCTTCTTCGTCATTTTACATTTGGCTATGTTCTCGTTCCATTCGGCAGGAACAAAGGTCCAAACATTTTCTGACACAATTCCAATATGTACATAAACATCTCCAGTATATCCATAAAGTTTGGACTTAGTAGAAGCTTTAAAGTTAATAGTAAGTTCTGAATCCGCATCTGGATTTTCAGGTAACCAAGTAAGTCCTTCCTGAAAATATTCTGTTTTTACATCTGAATCGTTTTTTGTACATGATGAGATTATTAAACAGAGTATTAATTGTAAAAAAATATTCTTTCTCATAACTAAAAACAAAAAGTGTACTGAGAATCAATATCCCAGCACACTTTATTTACAAATACTTATCTAAAAACTTATTTACTGCTTAATGAGTTCATAAGTGTAGCTTGGATTTGACAAATCAACAACAATCTGATAGTCTCCAGCACTAACAGGAATATTACCGCCTTTAGCAGCTAATTCTCCTTCTTTTTCCCCGGCACCGAAATCAACATCCCAAGCATCATTAGCTCTGAACTTTATTTCTCCATCAGTTAAAGTCGTGGTTACTTTTAGCTTAAGATCATTCGGATCATACACTAAATCTATGTCTTCATTCCAACCTCCAGATGTAGCACTACCTATAACACCAAAGTTCCGTAAATCAGCTTTATAAGTTAGATCCTTAATATTAACTGTTATATAATAATACCCTTTATCCTTCGTTAGATTACCGGCTTGAGCATCTGTGGATAAACTACCTTCAGCATCACCTGAACCATAATTGGGACCGTCCCAGTTATTTTGAGAAGTAAATTTGAACTCACCGTCCAAATATGCATAACCCTCATAATTCCCATCAGCATCAACCGGATAAACTTTACCAATAACCTCAGCTCCAGGATTCCAGCTTTGATGGTTTCCAACTACAAGTAAGAATTCAGGTCCTTCTATTGGAACAGAGGGTTCTGGTTCGTAAGGAATAATTCTCCAATTCTCATTATCTTGGCAACTTGTTCCAAGCATGATGAATAAAGCAAATGCAATTAAATATTTTATAGTTTTCATATAAATCATTTTTTAAGTTTGTCATTTCTTATAACCTGGATTTTGAGAAAGGTTAGCATTAACAGCTAATGTATTTGTATGGATTGGGAATACTTGCAAATAAGCTTCAGTCTTAGGTCTGTCTGTTATTGCATCATTGAATTTCTTGAATCTAATCAAATCTTGTCTTCTCCATCCTTCCCATGCTAATTCCAACAATCTTTCTTTCAGAATATTATCTAATGTCGCAGTAACTTGAGGAGCTCCAACTCTATTTCTCACCTGATCAAGGTCAGCCTGTCCACTCTTACCATCACGAATCAATGCTTCAGCTCTCATTAATAATACATCCGCATATCTGAAAAGAACCCAATCGTTATGAGGGCATTGGCCATCTTCAGTAGCAGTAGCATCTGCTTCATATTTATACATACGTGCGCCTGCCATTTTCATTGATGTGTCACTCTTATCAAACATTAATTTTACAGCCATTGGCAGATATTCAAGTTCTTCTCCAGTCTCGCTAAGAATAACATACTTACCATCTGGACCTTTCACCTTTCCTGTATAATATGTCAAGTCAAGTCTTGGATCAGGATTAGCCGTTCCATAACCAAATGCATTCATAGCTTCAATTGTTGCAGACGATCCGTTCCATCCTCCATTACCAAATCCATAAGCCTTACCTACATCATAATGTCTTGAACGGACCAAATACATATTTCTTGCTTTATATAACGATGGATCCATTGGGATTACAAATATATTTTCCTGTGAACCTTCATTATTTACTGCAAAATTTGAAAGGAATCCATCTGTCCCTTGGTTTAATGCATATCCGGAATTTGTTATTAAATCAGAGTAAGCAACAACAGCTTCCCAACAATTCATTTCTGTATCACCAACTTTGAATTTAATATTCTTTCCATCAGGACGTACATTGTCTGTCCAGTCATCATCGGTATAAACTTCAGCATTTAAAGCAAGCTTAGCCATGAGGAAATATGCAGCAGCCTTCGTCATTCTACCATAATATTCTCCCGGATCTGCACTCTTTTCATCCTCTAATAGTGGAATGGATTCTTCCAATTCTTTTTTTACAAAGTTAAATACTTCAGTACGTGTAGCTTGTTTTACATCCTTCATTTGAGTTAATGAAGACTCTACAATAGGTACTCTCGCATACATATCCAACAGATAGAAGTAATACATAGCTCGCAAAGCTCTTACTTCAGATTGATAGACTTCATAATATGGGTTACTTGGATCTGCTTCTTTTAAACTCTCCAACTTGTCAATTGACTGATTACATTGAACTATAAATCCATATAGATAATCCCAAGTTGCAATAATAAGGTCATTATTTTCACCCCAATTATGAGTAAACAGATTTCTCCACAGACCACCATCATCCCAGTCGCCACCTCTTGTAGGAAGAATAGCTTCATCAGCTGTAAAAGTATTAAGATCGTATAGTCCACGGTCTGTTCCGGCTAATCCTTTACCTCCACCGTCGCCACCTATCATTGTGTATAAGTTTGCAACAGTATTCAGATAAATCATTTGAGGATTCTTGTATGCTTCATTTTCAGGCATCTGATCTTTAGGATTCTCTTCCAAAAACGAAGCGCAGCTGCTTAATCCCAAGAATGCAGCCATAGTAATACTATATAAAATATTTCTTTTCATAATTCATTCAATTTAAAAATTAACACTTAATCCAAGTGAATAAGTACGAGTAAGAGGATAGAACTGTTTATCATCGATACCCAAACTACTTGAAACTGTAGAACTATTAATCATCGGAGATAATCCGGAATAGTTTGTAAATGTAAACAGATTGTTTACAGAGAATGTAACTCTTAAAGAATTTATATTTTTCAAATTCTGAGTGTTCAGATTCCATCCTAAAGTTACATAGTCGATATGTAAATAATCACCTCTTTCCAACCAATAATCAGTTACAGTCTGATCATGGATATTCAACCTAGGAGCATCTGTAAGCACATTATATGTAGGGAACAGACTCATATTCATATATGACAAAGATGTTCCATTATAAATCTTATGTCCAAAAGCACCACTAAATTGTGCCTGAATATCAAATTGTTTATATCTGAAGTTTACATTACCACCTAAATAGAACTTTGGAATTGCCTGACCTGCAATATAACGGTCTTTTCCATCAGACAGATCAATACCTTCCTGACCATCAATATCAAGAATATGATATGTATATTCGCCATTACCTTTCATATCAATAATTCCATCACATTTTGGTAAATAGAATACACCTAGAGGTTGCCCTACCATTTGGTAAATAATCTGGTTATTACCACCAATAAATCCAGCTCCATTCATTCCTCCTAAATTCATAAATTCCTTAGCATTCAGTTCTTGTCCCATATAAGTTCCACTTAATGAAAGCAATTTATTTTTTTGCCATGAGAAGTTGGCAGATATATTCAATTCCATATCCTTATTCTTTAAAGGAGTTCCTGAAATTGCAACTTCAACTCCTGTATTTTCCATTTCTCCAAGATTTGCAAGCAATGTATTAAATGCAAATGGAGGAACAGGAACAGCATAATTATAAAGCAAATCACTAGTCTTTGAGTAGTAATAATCCAATGTTGCTGTTAGTCTGTCTTCGAAAAATCCTGCATCAATACCTACATCAAACATTCTCTTAACCTCCCACTTAAGATCAGGATTCTCATTTCTATTAATTCCATATGTTGTTACAGGTTTGCCATTAATAGTTGTAACACCTGTAGGACTCATAAGTCTTAATGAGTTATATGCACTGATTGCATCTTGGTTACCTGTAAGACCATAACCAGTCCTTATCTTTAAATTGCTGACTACATCAACATTCTTAAGAAAAGCTTCCTCTTTAAGAACCCAAGCAAGAGACGCAGATGGGAAGAAACCCCATTTGTTGTTTGCTCCTAATTTTGAGGAACCGTCAGCACGCATATTAACAGTAGCAATATACTTGTCAGCATAACTATAGTTAAAACGTCCCATGAATGAAGCCAATGAATATCCGTTCAAGAAAGAACCGACATCACCATATTTAACTTCCGCACCAGCACCCAGATTATTATATTCAAAGAAATTTGTTCCAAACTGTTTAGCTTTTGCATTGAAACCTGAGTATGAATATTTCTGCAATTCAGACAAACCAAGGATATCAACATAATGTAACCCAAATGCCTTTTTATAATTTGCAGTAAAGTTACCCAAAAGGACTCCACTCTTGTTGTCATATTTCTCAGCTATACCGTTTTGTCCCAAACCAGCCTTAATATTTGTAGGAGTATATTTTGAATTTTCCTTAACATTATAGGTATAAGATCCAAAAGCACTCAGTTTAAGACCATCAATAACAGTCCATGTTATCCTGGCATTAGCATTTATATAGCTGTTTGATTCTACATCTTTTATAGTAAGTCGGCCAAGAGGGTTTTGAGTTTCGTTCGCATTAGGATCTTCCGGCCATGTTCCATCTTCATTAGGAAAATCAGGGAAAGTAGGATTGAATGAAGCTGCAGAATAGAAAGTCTTCTGATAATCATTTACATATCTTTTATCAACTTTAGAAGCAAACATACCAAAATCAATCTTAACTTTATCGTTGAACATTGTCTGGGAAGCATCAAGTTTTGCAGTATAGTTTCTCATATAGTTATCAAGAATAATACCCTTTTGATCTATGACACCTATAGAAGCGCGATAATTAGATGATTCTGTTCCTGCACCAAACGATAATCTATGATTTTGAGTATATCCAGTCTGTTGCATTGCCTCAATAAAGTTAGTACTGTAACCCATATCAAGAGCATTGGCATAACCTCTATCAGCAACAATCTGACGATATGCATTTGCATCAAGCATCTCTAAGTTCTTATATACAGTCTCTATACCGAAACTACCATCATAACTCAATGTTTTAGTACCATTTTTACCTTTTATAGTAGTTACAACAATAACACCACTAGCACCTCTTGAACCATACTGTGCAGTTTCTGAAGCATCTTTAAGAACTGTAAAGCTCTCTATATCTGCTGGAGAAATAGCGTTAAGCATAGATAAGTCTCCAAAAACTCCATCTATAATAACAAGTGGATCATTTCCTCCGGAAAGAGAAGTTGTACCACGTACACGAATAGAAGCAGAAGCTGTTGGATCGCCTCCAGTTTTAGCGATATTCACACCAGCAATCTTACCTTTAATAGCTTGAAGAGGATTTGTAACAACTCCAGCATTCATTTCTTCACGACCAACACGTTTGATTGCTCCTGATACTGTACGCTGGCTTCCTGTTGCATAACCAATTACAATTACATCATCAAGCAGTTCAGCATCTTCCTTTAAAACAATTTGCATATTCGTACTTGCAGGAAGTTCCTGTGACTGGTAACCGACAAAAGATACAACAAGTATATCTCCTTGGTTTGCTTCTAAACTAAAGTTTCCATCGAAATCGGTAATACAACCATTTGTTGTTCCTTTTACAACAACGTTTGCACCAATAACCGCTTCTCCAGTTTTGTCTTTCACAATACCATTGACTGTTATAGCTTGTGCAAAGCTTTGTACAGCCATCAGCATTCCTACCAAACATAATAGCAGGAATTTTCCATTAGAATTTAAGATTTTACTTTTCATTTGTTATTTAATTAAGTGTTAATAAATAGCCTATATAAAGTATACCTATTGAAAACTTAGATTTACCCTAATAAAAACATCTTTCATATTTTGATTTTACAATACCTAATAGGCTGTTCCTACCTTTAAGTAACTGTATAAACCTAGTTTTTACCTTCAAAAATTATTATTCAGATTTTGTATGACTATTTGATTTCTTTAATTGATATAGCATAGCCACCGCCTACACCTGCAGTAAGTTTAAGTTTTGACTTGTTTGTCACTTTTTTCTTGGTGATAGTATATGCCTGTGGATTATTATCCCAAGATGTTCCTTTTGCATCAGCATATATAATAGCCTCATATTTCTTGCCTGGAGTCAGGAAATCAAGTTTAAGATCGGATTTGTGTCCGTTATATCCGGCTGTACATCCTACATACCAGTCGTCTGTACCTTTGGCACGACGTGCAATAGTGATGTATTCACCCGGTTCAGCTTCAAGGTAGCGGCTTTCGTCCCAGTCTATAGCCACATCCTTAATAAACTGGAAAGCATCCATAAAGCGTTCATAGTTTTCAGGAATGTCTGCTGCCATCTGAAGAGGGCTGTACATAGTGACATAAAGTGCCAACTGACGTACCAATGTACTGCGTACGTGAGATGTATTTGTAGGATTCATCTTACTGCAATCAAGCTCAAATATACCAGGAGTATAATCCATAGGACCTCCAATCAGACGAGTGAAAGGAAGTATAGTGGTATGATTTACGTTACTTCCACCGAATGATTCATATTCTGTTCCACGAGCTGACTCATTACCAATCAAATTAGGATATGTACGGCACAAACCTGTAGGACGTACTGCTTCATGAGCATTTACCATAATTTTATAGTCAGCAGCCTTTTTAACTGCGTAAAGATAGTGGTCAACCATCCACTGTCCGTAATGATGTTCTCCACGAGGAATAATATCGCCCACATATCCACTCTTAACAGAGTTATATCCGTTATCTACCATAAACTGATATGCCTTATCCATGTGGCGTTCATAGTTTCTTACAGAAGAAGATGTTTCATGGTGCATCATCATCTTAACACCCTTGCCGGCTGCGTAACGGTGAAGTTCTTTCACATCAAAGTCTGGATAAGGAGTTACGAAATCAAATACATAATCTTTTGTTTTACCAAACCAGTCTTCCCAACCTTCATTCCATCCTTCAACAAGTACTGCATCAAATCCGTGTGCAGCTGCAAAGTCAATATATTTCTTCACATTTTCTGTATTGGCAGAATGTTTTCCGTTAGGTTTGGTCTGTTTATAATCTGTAATTCCAAGTTTAACACTAGGAACCCCATCAGTATACGCCCATGAACCTTTTCCGGTAATCATATCCCACCATACACCGACATACTTCACAGGATGTATCCATGATGTATCTTCGATCTTACATGGTTCATTAAGGTTTAGTGTAACACGAGCAGCCAATATATTACGTGCATCGTCACTTGCTATCACAGTACGCCAAGGAGATACGCATGGAGTCTGCATGTGACCTTTATCACCCCTAGCATCAGGTGTAAGCCATGATTCGAAAATCATATTCTTGTCATCAAGATTAAGGTGCATGCATGAATAATCCACCAATGCTGCTTCATGAAGATTAATATACAGGCCATCATCTGTTTTCATCATAAGAGCTGTCTGAACTCCTGTAGGCGAGAATACATACTGAGATGAATTAGGAGTGATTGCGTCTTTCATTTTTCCACGAATTTCACTCAGACGTGATGTAGTGTAATCATATTCCTGAGTATCATAATCTCCCGGAATCCAGAAAGCCGTATGGTCTCCAGCCATTGCAAACTGGGAATGTTCTTCCTTGATAATGAAATAATTAAGATTCTTCTGTTGAGGAAACTCATAGCGGAAGCCTAAACCATCGTTAAACAAGCGGAAACGTATTACTATGTAACGGTCATTTGACGGTTGGTCAAGTGTAACAGCCAGTTCGTTATAGTTATTACGAATTTCTTTTTCTTCTCCCCAAACAGGACTCCAAGTCTCATCAAAAGTGGAAGTACTTGTATCTTTTATTTTAAAACCAGTCATAAGATTGGTTTTTGCATCAAGCTGATCTTTGTCTGTACGTTCCGTCCATTCGAAAGTTGTCTTCTTGTTTGCATCTTCTTTTTTAAGTTCAAGTCCCAATGTACTTGGTTTAATAATCGGTTTATCTTTATAAGAAAGTTCATAAACCGGTGCTCCTTCAGGACTGAGACTAAAATTCATGACGAAATTTCCATCAGGAGAAGTAAGTTTCTGGGCATTTACTGCCATAGCGAAACAAATACATGATGTTAATGAAAAAATACTTTTAAGGTTCATAGCTTTTCAGGTATTTAAGTTTTAAAATTTCAGGTTAAAAAAACTCTCTGCTGCAAAAGTATTGTTCTTAGTAACGCTTTTATTGATTTAGAAATAAAATATAAATGTCATATTAAAGAAAATACCACATAAACATCTGATTATATGACATTTATATTTATAGAGCAATAACTGATTTTATAAATGATTTTTAGAATGTCAAAAGTAGTATTCCACGTTTTTCAAGAAGTAATTCATCTTTTAAAGCCACTTTCTTTCCTGTAATAAAGTCAATAGCCTCGGATTTCGGAAGTACTTCCTTATATGGTGCAAGATTTAAAGTCTGATTTTCATCTGTTCCATTCATAAATACTACTACAGAACTGTCGTTGTACTTTCTTTCATATACATAAATTCCATTACGTATAGCGAAATGTTTCATCGTACCTTTACATATAGCCTCGTTACCTTTTCTGAAATTCAAAAGCTTACGAGTATAATCGAATGCTTCGTTCTGAAGTTCTGTTCTGCCTTCACGTGTAAAACAGTTTACTTCATCTCCTTCCCATCCACCAGGAAAATCACGACGCAGATATCCGTCTCCTTCACTCTTATCGGCAGCCATAAGTATTTCCGTTCCGTAATATATTTGAGGAATTCCTCTCGTTGTAAGTAAATATGTTATTGCCTGTTTATAACGTGTGATGTTTTTTGAATCTTCTTCATTCTTGCAGAAACGAGATGTATCATGATTATCAAGAAATGTCAAAAGACTCATAGGATTGGCATACACAAAGTCTTGAGTATGATAATCATATAATCTGTAAAGACCGCCTGACCATTCGGTAGTTTCCTCATCAAAGGCTTTGGTCATAAGATCGGTAAGAGGGAAATCCATAACTGTAGGAAGATTTGAATTCTTTGGAGCGGCAAGTTTGCTGTCTTTCTGCCAATACGAAACTAGTACATTACTGTTAAGCCATGTTTCGCCTACGATATTGAAATGAGGATATTCTTCCAGAACTTCCTTACACCATGTTGACATAAAATCATAATCAGCGTATGGATGAGTATCCTGACGTATTCCATTGATCCCAGCATATTCTATCCACCATATACTGCTCTGAATAAGATAACGTGCTACATGACGGTTTCTTTGATTCAAATCAGGCATTACTTGAGTGAACCATCCGTCTGTAGCTATAGCTTTTTCATAATCCGATGCATGAATATCCATTACGCTTGCTGTCTTGAACGATGTCTGGACATAATTGGAACGGAAATTAAACCAATCATCCTGCGGTCTGTCCTTAAACAGATAGTTCTCACTTCCGCAATGATTGAAAATCATATCCATAACAACTTTCAATCCTTTATCGTGAGCTTCATTTACCAATTTGAGAAATTCTTCGTTACTACCAAAACGTCTGTCTATCTGATAGTAGTCAGTTATCGCATATCCATGATATGATCCTTCTTTCATATCATTCTCTTGAGTAGGATTAAGCCAGACTGCTGTAACACCAAGATCTGATATATAGTCCAAATGTTCTGATATACCTTTAAAATCCCCACCATGACGGGCATACTGTTCATTACGGTCAACTTTATTTTCCAACATTCCAGGTACTACATCGTTTTCAGGATCTCCGTTGGAAAATCTGTCCGGCATTATCAAATAAAGCACATCGCTTGCTGTAAATCCTTCAATATCGGAACCTTTACGTATACGTTCCTTAAGTTCATATGGTACCTTAGTAATCTTACGACCTTTCTTGAGTATTATATCAAAATTCTGTGCCTTCGCTTCATTCAGGTCAAGATAAATGATAAGATAATTGGAATTGGACTGTCTGACTATTTCCTTCAGATAAATATCTTTACTGGAAATAGAGACTTCGGAGGAAGATATGTCATCGCCGTAAAGTAAAACTTGTAATTCCGGATTTTTCATTCCGGCCCACCAGAATGTAGGTGCAACCTTCTTAATTACTGCATACGATTTTGAAGAAAAAGGAAATAATAATGACAATACAGCCATAACGGTTAACAGTGTTTGTTTCATGATATTGATTTTTACATTTAAATATTGTTATATTGCAAAATTAAGATTATTGTGGACATTTTATCACCGACACAATAAAAATATAAATATGTAAAATAGCTATATCATTATTAATAAGCATATTAGGCAGATTATGTTATTCAAAAAATATAAATAAAAACGTATTCAAACATCAGTAAAATAATAGTCATGTTTTTGTACTTATTGATAAAAAAACATATTTTTGTATCAGCTCTAAATTTAATGTCATGAAAAACATATTTATAATACTTATTTATATTCTTATCATACCTACTATATTAAAAGCCAATCCGGAGAATGAAAAGTTGTTGAAAGAACTCGATAAAGTCATTTCAAACAAAAAATATTATCATAATCTGAGAGAAGAGAAGTTGTCCCAATTAAAGGACAGTCTCAAGCGTTCTAATGATATAACTGAAAAATATAACATTAGTGGTGCTCTTTTCTATGAATACTTGCATTATCAGGCAGATTCATCATTATATTATATTAATATGAAGCACAAATACTTTCCGTTACTTAACAATCCGGAACTTGAAGACGAGATACTAATAAACAGAGCTGAAGTATTCGGAGTTATGGGAATGTATAATGAGGCTAAAAATGAACTTGACAAAGTTAATAAAGCCAATATAACCAATAAAGGACTTTTAGGATATTACTATAGAACTCGAAGAGCATACTACGGATGGCTTGCCGATTATACTGCTGACGACAATGCCAGCAAATGTTATTCCTTAAAAACTGAAATTTACAGAGATTCCATTTCACAACTGGGAATAACAGACATTAACTTCAAAATAAATCAAGCCGAAAGAATGATTCATGACGGCGACTATAGGAATGCTATAAAAGCTTTGTTACCGCTGTTGTCTGATTCAATAAACTTAAAACGAAAAGTATATGTGAACTATACTTTATCAGATGCTTATGAGGCTATAGGAGATACATCAAGCCAAATAAAGTATCTTGCAAGTACAGCTATAATGGATATAAAAATGGCTGAACGTGAATATGCTTCGCTACAGAAACTGGCATTACTTATGTACCATCAAGGAAATCTGGACAGAGCTTACAATTATTTGTCATGTTCTATGGAAGATGCGGTAGCTGCCAATGCAAGGCTACGATTTCTTGAAGTAACACAGATATACCCTATTATAGATAATGCATACCAGAAAAAAGAAGCCGAAAAACGAGATGCGACAAGACGACTGCTAATTGGCATAAGCGTATTGGCATTTCTTCTTATCATAGCTACTTTCTACCTTTATTATTGGATGAAAAAACTATCTGTTATGAGAAGAAATCTGTACAAGGCCAACAAGAAACTTGTTGAAGCTAACAGAAATCTTGCTCAAACAGGTAAAATAAAGGAAGTTTATATAGCTAAATATCTGGACCGATGCGTTGTATATCTGGAAAAGCTGGAACAATACAGACGTTCGCTTGAAAAGCTTGCAATGGCATCAAAAATAGACCAACTGTTCAAAACCATAAGATCGGAAGAATTCATACGAGACGAAAGAAAACTGTTCTACGATGAATTTGACCGTTCATTTTTGGATCTTTTCCCAAATTTCGTAGAAGACTTTAACAATCTGCTTACAGATGACAGTAAAATATATCCAAAAAAGGATGAACATCTGAATACAGAACTAAGAATCTTCGCCTTGATAAGACTGGGAGTTACAGATGCAAACCGCATAGCACATTTCCTTGGATACTCACTGGCTACGGTATATAATTACAGAAGCAAAATCAGGAATAAAGCCAAAGGAGACAAAGACAGATTTGAACAGGATGTCATGAACTTATAACCAATAGATATTTCATTAACCTACAGACCAACAAAACAATAAAAAACATAACCATATCATGAAAAAAATACCTGATTTGAGTTTCTGGAAGCTATGGAACATAAGCTTCGGATTTTTTGGCGTACAAATAGCATACGCTTTGCAAAGTGCCAATATCAGTAGAATATTCTCTACATTGGGAGCAGACCCGCACAGTCTGAGTTATTTTTGGATATTGCCACCTCTTGCAGGAATTATCGTACAGCCCATCATTGGTGCTTTAAGCGACAAGACATGGTGCCGTTTCGGACGAAGAATACCATATCTGTTTGTAGGTGCACTCATAGCAGTGCTGGTGATGTGTCTGTTGCCTAATGCCGGAAGTTTTGGTATGTCCGTCTCGGCTGCAATGATTTTTGGGTTATTCTCATTAATGTTACTTGACACATCAATAAACATCGCAATGCAACCATTCAAAATGATGGTTGGTGACATGGTAAACGAAAAGCAGAAAGGACTGGCTTATTCTATACAAAGCTTCCTTTGCAATGCCGGTAGTTTGGCAGGATACTTGTTCCCTTTCATTTTTGCAGCAATAGGTATAAGTAATGTTGCCCCTAAAGGTGTAATTCCTGATTCAGTGATTTATTCGTTCTATATAGGAGCTGCAATACTTATTTTATGCGTGATTTATACTACTATAAAAGTAAAAGAGTATCCTCCACAGTTATACGCCGAATATCATGGAATCAGCAACGACCCTAAAGAAGAGAAATCAAATATTTTCATTCTATTGGCCAAAGCGCCCAAAGCTTTCTGGACTGTCGGACTCGTACAGTTTTTCTGTTGGGCTGCATTCATGTTTATGTGGACATATACAAATGGAACTGTTGCAGCCGGAGTTTTCGATACACCTTCGGTAGAAATAATAAAAGACGGTACAAAACATCTTGTTCTTGACACGCAGTCAATTCAATATCAGAATGCAGGCGACTGGGTGGGAATCTTGTTTGCCGTACAGGCAATAGGTTCTGTTATATGGGCAACAATATTACCTCTGATAAAGAGCCGCAAACTGGCATATTCATTGAGTCTGGTTCTTGGAGGTATAGGATTTATATCAACCATGTTCATAACTAACCAATATGGTCTTTTCGTCTCATTCCTGTTGATAGGTTGTGCATGGGCAGCTATGCTGGCACTTCCTTTTACAATCCTCACCAACTCACTGACAGGAGGACATATGGGAACATATTTGGGATTGTTCAATTGTACAATATGCATCCCTCAAATAGTAGCAGCAGTAGCCGGAGGTTGGATTCTCCGGATGTTCACTACTCCAGGAAGCGTTCCTCCTGAAGTAAACATGCTGGTATTGGCCGGAGTACTTCTTATCTTTGGAGCTTTATTCGTAGGAATAATCAAAGAGAAAGAATAGAAAAAAATTAAAGGCATAAATGAATATCCACTTTCATTTATGCCTTTAATGTATCATTCCTTATTTATTATCAGGAGATTCATCCTGCTGTTGCATATAAAGCATATCCCTGCCCTTTATAAACCGTTGATAGTATGAAAGCAACAATGTGGTGCACGGCAATGCAATAATCATTCCTAACATACCCATCAATGCCCCCCATACAGAAAGAGACAATAATATTATGGCCGGATTCAATCCTGTTATCTTACCCATTATCTTAGGAACCAGATACATATCCTGAATAGCCTGGACAACACAAAATACAACTAACGCCAATCCTAATATTACCCAGAAACTTTCACCGGTATCTGCCGCCTTAAGCAAAGCCAATATGATAGTAGGAACAAAGCCTATGATTTGCAAATATGGCACCATATTCAAAAGCCCAATGAAGAGGCCAAGACCTATCGCCAAAGGAAAATCTATTATCAAAAAACCGATACTGAACAATATCCCGACACAGAACGCAACCAAAGCCTGACCACGGAAATACTTGTTCATACTGTCCTTTATATCATTTATTATTCCAAGTACCATATTTCTATATTTTGCCGGTAACAGAGTCACCCATCCATCGGCGATCTCCTCGTAATCCAGCAATATAAAGAATAGATATAGGACAATAATAAATAAGGTAAATATGGTCAGCACTATATTATATGAAGTTGATAATAATGACCACATTTTAGGCAATACACTTTTTACCGCTCCAATGATATTCTCCGAATTAAGATTTTCTTTCATCCATGCCCAATCGACATTATTATGCAAGAAATCAGTTATATCTTTTGGAATGGAGGTAAACTTACCACCTTCTGAGAAATATACCTCTATCAATGATTTCAGTTTAACACACTCATCAATCATCGGAGGTACAATAAGGAATATTGCACCAGTGACCAAAACAATCAGACTCACCATGACAGCAAAAATAGCCAACGCCCTGTTTCTTATCTTTAGTCTGTTCTGATAAAATTTCACCATAGGATACATAAGATAGGCTATAATCCAAGCTATGAAAAAAGGAAGCAAAACACCGCTGAGCCTATTCAGCATATACAGGACTGCAATAAAAATAGCCACGCCTATAACTCCGCGTATAAAACTATCGAATGTAATTTTCTTCTGCTCGTTCATGATAAATATTTTTGTTTTCTATAATTGCAAAAATACAATTCTTGTTTGTAAAATCTAAAATTAAGTACATAAAATTAGAAATACGTACAATAATATACTTTTTAAAATAAAACATCTGTTAAATATTAACATGAAAATAACGACAAGACCAAAAACTTTCTACCTTTGCTATATTCGATGTCAAAAAAGATAATATGGGTAAACTATATGTAGTTCCTACTCCAGTAGGAAATTTGGAAGATATGACTTTACGAGCCATTCGAGTTCTGAAGGAAGCGGATCTGATTCTTGCCGAAGACACTCGCACATCCGGAATTCTTTTAAAACATTTTGAAATAAAGAATTCCATGCAGTCTCATCACAAATTCAATGAACATCAAACTGTAGAAAATATTGTATCACGCATCAAAGCAGGCGAAACCATTGCCCTTATTTCTGATGCTGGAACACCGGGGATTTCCGATCCCGGTTTCTTGGTTGTGAGAGAATGTGTACGCAACGGAATAGAAGTACAATGTCTTCCAGGTGCAACAGCATTTGTCCCGGCAATTGTTTCGTCAGGATTACCAAATGAACGTTTCTGTTTTGAGGGTTTCCTGCCTCAAAAGAAAGGCAGAATGACCAGACTGAATTCTTTGGTGGACGAAAGCCGTACAATGATTTTCTATGAATCACCATACCGATTGGTGAAAACATTAATGCAATTTGCTGAAATCTTCGGACCAGAGCGTCCCGTATCAGTATGTCGCGAAATATCCAAAATTCACGAAGAAAGCGTACGCGGAACATTGGAAGAAGTGATTAAGCATTTTACAGAAACAGAGCCTCGAGGTGAAATAGTAATAGTGCTGGGAGGAAAAGAAGAACAGAAAAATAACTCTAAAAAATAACTATCATGAAAAAGATTGTATTATTTTCAATGTGCTTTGCCGCATTATTGACATCATGTAACAATTTTGGTCAAAAAAAGGATGCGCTTCAAGCGCAAAACGATTCATTAATGTCCGAGCTGTCTAACCGCAACAATGAGTTGGACGAAATCATGGGAGCATTCAATGAAATACAAGAAGGATTTCGTGAAATAAATGAAGCTGAAAACAGAGTTGACCTAAACGGTAGTGTTATTGAAAACCAGTCAGCTGCCGACAGGATAAAAGATGATATCAAGTTCATCAGCCAAAAACTAAAGGACAATCGTGAAAGAATAGCTGAATTGGAAAAACAGCTGAAAAACAGTAACTATAAAAGTACTCAGCTAAAACGCGCTCTTGAAAACCTGACAGCAGAACTAGCAGCCAAACAGCAACAGATAGAAACATTACAGACAGAACTTGCTTCAAAAAATATCAGAATAGCAGAACTTGACGAAGCTGTTACAGATCTGACTAAAAATGTAGATCAGCTTTCTGCTGAAAACGAAGAAAAGAGCAAAACCGTTGCAGCTCAAGACAAAGCCCTGAACACTGCATGGTACGTATTCGGTACAAAAAGCGAACTTAAAGACCAAAAGATCTTAAAAGGTGGCGACGTACTAAAGAACAACGATTTCAACAAAGAGTATTTCACTGAAATAGACATTCGTAAAGACAAGGTTATCAAGTTATACTCTAAGCGTGCAGAACTGCTTACAAATCATCCTGAAGGCTCATATAAGCTGGAAAAAGATGATAAGGGACAGTACGTACTGGAAATTACAAAACCAAACGATTTCTGGAGTGTTTCAAGATATCTGGTTATTCAGGTAAGATAAATAACCAAATAAGTTTAAATATTCAGGTGTATCTTTTATCGGGTACACCTTTTTTTGTACAAAAAACAGGAGCTTGTTATCAAAAAACGCATAATCCAATATAAAATTCAATATAGCGTACATAAAGAAAAAGCTCTATAAGTCGCTGACTTACAGAACTTTAACCCAGTACTCGGAGCGGGATTACTAAATATAGAACACAATAAAATAAGCTAAAATATAATTCTATTAATTTTCAGATAGTTACATATCACAACCTTTGCTTAAAATTGCATGAAATTTTATTAGATTGAAATTATCACGCCAAAAACACGCCAAAAATTTGGATTTGGCGTGATAGCTTTTTATATTTGTAGTGCGTTTTAAATTAATATCATCATGGCAACAATAGAATTAAGACTGTCGCCTAAGATTCAGAAAGAGACAGGTCGCAGTGAAATACTCATCCGGCTATTTCAAGGTAGTAAATTAAATCTTCGTGCCAAAAGCGGAATTTATGTATCTGCTGAACATTTTGAATATTTCATTGACAGGAGAAAAACAGAGCTGGCCGGTGTTCGTGTTCCAGAGAAAGCAATTACGGCAACGATGGCAGATGCTGTAAAAAAGAACTATATTCTTTTTGAAAGGGGCGATGTTTACGTTAGAAACAGAATAGATTCCGAAGATAAAATTTTCCATGATGCGGCAAAAGCAAAGATTGATGAACTTAAAAGAGTTATAACAGAAAGCTATGAAGCGGCAGATAAAAACACTGTTTCAAGTAACTGGTTAGGAATGATTGTTGATAAATTCCATCATCCGGAAAAATATCTACCAAAGGAAGAACAGGGAAAAAGAAAATCATTCTTTGAGCAAATGACCGATTTTAGGGATAATGCAAAAAAGAAAGTAAACGGTAAACGTGAGGGGGAAAAATCAGATGTCTGGAAGAAAAATTTTGATGTACTTATTCGTGCGCTCCGCAGATATGAAATGTTTGTTCGTCTGTCTGATACTGGAAAGAGAAATTACACTCTTGACATTGACACAATAAACAGTGAAACATTAAGCGACATGGAAAGTTATCTGAGGAATGAACACACATTACTGGAGGAATACCCGAGTATCTTCAAACAGATACCAGCCTCCACAGACAGCAGAAGAAGCCCGAAACCTCAGCCACGAGGGAATAATACCATTTGTGCCCTATTCAATAAGCTGAAAGCGTTTTTTAACTGGATGAATGAAAAAGGAATCACAAGCAACAACCCATTTACAGGATATGAGGGTGTTGTTTCTGAAAAATACGGCACGCCTTATTACATCACTTTGGATGAACGCAACCAGATAGCAGATTTTGATTTGTCCGATTTCCCACATTTGGAAATACAGAGAGATATTTTTATATTTCAATGCTGCATCGGCTGCAGAGTGTCCGATTTAATGAGACTTACAGATAATAACGTGATAGATGAAGCCGTTGAATATATTCCAAGCAAGACCAAAGGAGAAAGACAAAATGTAGTTCGTGTTCCACTAAACGCAAGAGCAACCAGTCTTATGAAGAAGTACAAAGGCATTGACAGAAAAGGTCGTTTGTTCCCGTTTATTGCCGCACAAAATTATAATGACGCAATCAAAGAGATATTCAAACTTTGTGGTATAACACGACAGGTAACAGTTATCAACAGTGTTACAGGTGAAGAGGAACAACGCCCGATTAACGAAGTAGCGAGCAGCCACATGGCGAGGCGTACATTTGTCGGCAATCTTTATAAAAAAGTGAAAGACCCGAACCTTATAGCTTCAATGTCTGGTCATGCGGAGGGCAGTAAGGCTTTCAACAGATACCGGGAAATTGACGATGAGTTGAAAAAGGAAGTTGTTTCTCTTATTGACTGAACTATACCAATATAATATTTTTTTCAAGACTGCAAATAAAATGCAGTCTTTTTTATGCCTAATATGGAACAAATAACAAACAATAGGGAAAATGTTTGTTCATAATATGAGAAACAATATATTACAACTCATTGAATAACTAACTTTGCAATACACCAAGACGGAGCGGTGACGAGCACATAATTAACGAGAGGGGTCGGTCTCACGACAACTACAAGCTCGTAAACGAAAGAAGTTTAAGTGTGCCAGACAGCAAGACCGAGAGAGAATAAGGTACTGGAGCTGTTAAGAATAAAAATGAATATTAAACAAATTATCGAAAGTGGCGCAAACGTACAATTAATAGTAAATGCCGTTGACCTTAGAGAAGCATTCCTGTCGTTGATGCAAGAAGTTAATCTAACAGAAAATAAGAAAGAAGAAACTTATCTTACCGCATCTGAAGTTTGCAGCAGATTGAAAATTGACAAAACAACTTTGTGGCGTTGGAATAGAGACGGTTATTTAAAGAAAGTAAAAGTCGGGAATAAACCTTATTACAGACAATCCGACATCGATAAACTACGGGAGGGCTGACTATGGAAGAAAGGAAAAAGGCGACCGGAGCCGCCCATCTCAATCGGAACTACGACAAAGATACAAACATTCTACATCAAGGACAAATAGTTTACCGTTCTTTTTTGAAGAAACCCAAAACAATGTTATCCGTGGCGATGGAAACCGGGATATTTCGTGCTAACATTTGCAGATATGTAGCAGAGATGGAGGGGAAAGGCTTAATTAAGTTGATTTACAGAGCTGAAGACCCAATAACCCAACGTGTAGCGGGATATTATTCAACCAATAAAGAATACTTCAAGGAGACGAAAAAATGAGAGATACATTTATTTTTTACCGTTCATTTAAAGAAAGTATGAGCGATTTGTCAGACAAAGACAAATTAATCATGTACGAGGCCATATCAGATTACAGTCTGGATTTAAAAGAACCTAAGCTTACAGGATTCCCAAAAGCTTTATTTTCTCTTATTCGTCCGATATTAGATGCTAATATCCAACGATGGAAAAACGGTCGTAAAGGTGGTGCTCCTATTGGAAACCTAAACGCAAAAAAACAACCGAAAAACAACCGAAAAACAACCTAATAAGGATAAGGATGTAAATAAGGATAAGGAATATAACATTAAAAATGTAAATATAGAAGATAAATCTTCTAATAATGGTGCGGACAAATCTACAAGATTTGTTCCTCCCACTCTCACAGAAGTACAAGATTATATTCAGAAAAACAGTTATTCGGTTGATGCCTCAACCTTTATAGACTTTTACACCTCAAAAGGATGGATGGTTGGTTCGAACAAGATGAAAGACTGGAAAGCTGCTGTAAGAACATGGCAACGGAAACAGAAAAGTAGTGGAAATTCCTCTGATATCGGTGTTGTGCTAAAAGATAATTCTATTGACAAATACAAAGACAAAGGCTGGTAAAAGGTATGGAAATAGAAACAATATACGGTCAGATTATCGCAAAGGCTAACCATTATCAAGCTGTACCAGGAAAGTTTGGTACAAAGCGGATTATAAAGGATGAGAAGATAAGAACGTATGAACGTTCTTTTGCCCAACAATGCAAGATGTACCGAAATAGGGGCATTTCAAGCCGTTTCCGTTTGTTTGTGCGTGTGTTTCACAGTTCAGTACGTTTCGACCTTGATAATAGCTTAAAAACGCTTCTGGACTGTTTGCAGATGGTAGGAGCCATAACAGATGATAAACTATGTTTCCAGATTGAAGCAGAAAAGAAAATAGACAGATACTCCCCCCGGATAGAGTTTGCTATTCTGGAGGTGAACGAGCAGAAACAATTATTTACTAACATTTAAATTTTTGATGTATGAGAAAAGATTTATTACACGCCATCGCAAATCTGGCAAGTACACAGGGTTACAAGAAAGCTAAAGAAGCTATCGAAAAATGGGATAAGGAAACAGATGTGGATAGATATTGGGCCATGCGTATTGCCAACATTGCAGCAGATGAAAAATTGGGCCTTCAAGTTGCAAGACATGCTATTGATAACCCTGATCAATGGGATAACAGAACTGAATCCGAAAAGATGGCTGATGCGATTTTGGGATATAACGCCCACTTTGACCCGGACTTTGATAATTCAGAGAAACAGTATTTTGTTGGGGGATTGCTGGAGGTCAAAGGCGCACCCGGTTCTTACCAGTTAGCAGAAACCCCACAGGAAGAAATAAACTCATTCGCCGCTATGATAAATGCGGACACGAAAGCCATTTTGAAACATCCCGACATGGAGCCACAGGCAGCAATGGAACGTGAAGCGTTCATGAGAAAATAAAGTGCGACATTCAATCCGGGCAGGTTTGCCACGACGGAGAATCTGCCCGGTTCAAAAGAACTCAAAAATAAAAACAGTGAATCAAGACGGAATGTCATTCAGCGTTTCCGATGGAAAGTTGAAAATTAAATATAAGGATGCGGAAATCATTCTAACAGAAGAAAATACAGATGTATTAAGAGAAATCCTGTATGATAATTATCGCTATAAAAAGGGAATCTGGAAGAAAAAAGAAAAAAAAGTGCTCAAAGCTATAGCAAAACATCAGGGTAAGGAAGCACCTGATAAAGAAACAGAACAGTATTATAAATCGCTTCAGGAGATGATTGGAAACACGGATGATATAGATTTGAAAATTCCAGAAGTGGATTTAAACTTTACAGATTTGCCGGAAGGCTTCCTTGACAGCGACATCTTTCAAATTAAATGAGTTAAATTAAGTCTCAGCGCACGCACACACGCGCGCAAAGAATTGTTTATTTTGTATATTTGTGTATGACGTGAGTATTAATGAGGGGGTCTGCAAAACAAAGACTCCCCTAATGATGTCTATTTGACGGACACCATGTAAGGGGATTACTGTTTTGGGAACTCCCTCAAATTGTGTCAGACAGATTTACATCATATCGAAGTAAGAAATATTACTTCTCGCTCCAGACCTGACCGTAATAATGTTACGGGGGTAAACTCAAAATTGCGTTGAGTCCCACGAGGTGTAAAATACCACATTTATCAAAACCGTAGAATCTACGCATTTAAACCGGCAGGAATTGGCCTAATATGGTTTTAGGGCGTATAAATCAGCTTATAAGCCTTTTTCTATCTCATGCCAGAGAGCTGTCATTTCTTTTGTAGGGGCCTCATCTTTACATAAAAATTCAAAATCTTTTCTTTGGTATGGGGTGTGTTCAAAGCATATCAAGTCAAGGAGGTAGTTTTTAGCCTCTACAGGGCGCAAATAACATAGTTTCCTATATTCTCTATGTTGTTGGTCTGAAAGTGGCTGAAAAAGACTTATTTCTTTATATGAGAAAACAGCCTCATACGCTCCATACCCGGAATAAAAGACATGGAGTGTAAAAGGCTTGTTTGTTTCAAGGATGGTTTGAGGTTTCTTTCTCATTTTTTTATTTTCGATGTATCTCGATAACCTTACCTAAATGAAAAGCTATTTGCCAAAAAGCATATAAATCAGCACGTATCATATTAGGTATGAATCTAAATCCGTCAACTTCTACTAAAGCTGTATCACGTTCCTTTGCATAACCAACGGCAATATACAGGTATTTATAAGGCTTAGGCACAAACGGAAAATTTCCGTTGTTATAATCGTCAATGAAATATTCTTTATTTGGTTGGGTTACATTTGGATTAAGAACATATTTGCCGTTTCCATCTTTGAGCAAATAACGATTAGCGGTAATACCCTCTTTTATTTCTCTATACTCTTCTTTCTTTGTGCCTGCTATTATCTGGTCGAAATAAACTTGTTTTATAGGCAAGTAAAGAGTATTCTCTTTAGTAGGTGTTTCCATAATTATTCTATTTTAAGATTTATATCCTTTCCACAATGGGGGCAAGTGAGAGAAAGGGTGTCTTTCTTTGGTTGCTCAAATAATTCCGTTACCGGGCATCCTATAGCATCAGCAATCCTTAAAAGTACCTCTGTTGATGGATTACCATTAATATGCGTACTAAGTGTAACACGTGATATATTCATTTTCTCTGCTACTTCATTCACAGATGTACCGTAACGCTTCATAGCTTCTTTAATCATTAATCTATCTATCATAATCCTATCGTTTTAAGTTTATGCAAATTTACATAGTTTATCGTCATGTAAAACGATTGGCTTACTAAATAATGTTAAATGTAATATGATAATAATTCTTTTATTTGTTTATGTAAAATGATTGCCTTACATTTGTATCATCAAAGTTAAACAATAAAGGACAAACGATATGGCAGCAATAAATGAAACAATAGCAAATGCGATTTACAACGCAATAGACAGCAACAACGGTACATTCTCTGTTGAGGTAGAAGTAAACAATGCTTTGGTAGTTGTTGATGGCAGCTTTGAGATTGACGGTTATTGCGAAGATGATTATTTCAACGGTACAGGCGCATGGGTAACTACTTACGTTTCTGTTTGCATTGACAGCGTAGAAGCCTATGATGAGGACGGCAACGAAGTAGATGTAGATTGCGACCTTACAGAGATTGAAAGAAGCGTTGAAAGACTGGCAGCATAATATTAATGACTAAAGATATACGATTATGGCAACAGAATTTAAAAACAGAATGAGAGAAGTAATGCGTCTGGCGTGGCAAATGGTTAAGAAGAACGGTTATTCAATGAGTGAGGCTCTTAAATGCGCCTGGCTGAATATGAAGCTGAAAGCGTCAATGAAAGAACGTATTGTAAAGTTCTACTTTCAGAAAGTGGACGGTTCTATACGTGAAGCATACGGCACACTGAAAGAATCATTATTGCCGCCAATAAAAGGCACAGAAAGCCGTAAAAAGAGCGATACCTTACAAGTGTACTTCGACACAGAGAAAAACGAATACAGATCGTTTAAAGTGGCAAATTTGATAAAGATAGGATGATTATTAACCCGGTGTGGGTACTTTCAAAGTACCCCCTACCACAAAGATAAAAGAAATGAGAACAGGAAGAAGAATAAAAGTATATCCAAATTTGGGAGTAGTAACAAAAGTACAACGGCAATTATTAGCCAGTGAACAAGAAAGAAACAAGCTTAAGAAACTGTATATTGATGAGGCTACAGAACATTACAAAGCAGAAAGACGCTTAAAAATAGAAATTCAACGTACTGCCTTTTATTGTGATTGTGTCGAGGCTCTTAATTTGATTCTTATTGATGCTAAGAGCCTCAGCAAAGAAGAAATAGAGGCCAAACTAAATGAATACAGAGAGTTTAAACAGAAAGCCTATCAAACCTTTGTTGAAAGAAAAGATGAACTAAACAAAATAGAACTATCTGTTTGTGGTAAATATAAAGTTCTCCATGCTGATGAAAAAGAAGCACTACAAAAAGATCTGGCACAGACAAGAACGCTGCTTGAAAAAGAAAAAGCTTTTTCCTGTTATCTGTATGATTGCAAGGATTTATTAATAACAAGCCTGTATGATGTAAACAATGAGTGTCCTCAGATAAACAATATCATTGAAAAGTTTATGCAATTTGATAAATCAGCCAATAAACGGTTTGAAGAAAAGATAAAGACCTTATCAAAAGAACAATAACAATGAAACATAAATTTTATATCATGCTGCTGATAGTAGGATTCTTGCTACTGGCAGCGACTGAAAGCGAAACAGGGATAAGTAATATTATGGGTACAGGTCTATGTATTATCTCCGGAATGAAATTAGATTTTTTTGAAGAAATTCAATAAGAAGCACTATCTTTGTACCAGAATGCCATAACGGTATTTTAAAACGCAAATTAAGGTTGTTTGCCAGGTGTGGCAAGCAGCCTTTTTTATTACGATAACAACGCCAAAACTACACGCCAAAAAACTATCACGCCAAAATCACGCCAAAAATAGACAAAAGAAAAACGCCAACTACTCATTTCCAAGCAATTAGCGTTTATACCTGTACTCGAAGCGGGACTTGAACCCGCACAGCTGCAATAGCCAAGGGATTTTAAGTCCCTCGTGTCTACCGATTCCACCATTCGAGCATCCTTTCAAAGAAAGAGCGGAAAACGAGACTCGAACTCGCGACCCTAACCTTGGCAAGGTTATGCTCTACCAACTGAGCTATTTCCGCGTTAACGGGTGCAAATGTATGGAGTTTTTGTATAACTTCCAAACATTTCGCCCGTTTTTATTAAAAAAAATATCCGTTTTAATATATTCAAAAGCCTTTTGACATAGCTTCAGGGTATATTTGCAAAACATTTTAAAAGTCTTTGCAAAGCATTTGCAAGTTTCAATGTTATCTTCCAAGAAGGGCCTTTTCAGCATTTTCAACCACAGCAAAATCAAAACCTGACACAACTTTATCCATCAGTTCTGTGATGCGGTCGTTACACAGGTTACCGATACTTCCCTCATGAGTGTGATGAACCTGTTTATTATGTGTAAACTTTCCTGCTTCAATATCAAGTCCAACCTTCTTGTATGCATCGCGGAATGGCATTCCTTCTGTTGCAAGGCGATTCACTTCCTCAACACTGAAAATGTACAGATACTTGTCATCGTCAAGAATATGTTCGTTCACATAAATCTTGTCCATAATGTATGTAGCCATCTGCAGGCAGTCCTTGAGTTCGGAGAAAGCAGGCAGGAACACTTCCTTTATTATCTGCAAGTCGCGGAAATATCCCGAAGGCAGATTATTCATTATCATCATTATCTGCTGAGGGAGCGCCTGTATCTTATTACATTTTGCACGAGTAAGTTCGAACACATCAGGATTCTTCTTATGCGGCATGATACTTGAACCTGTGGTACATTCATCCGGAAGTTTCACGAAACCGAAATTCTGACTGCTGAACATACAAGCATCGAAAGCCATCTTAGATAATGTTCCGGCTATAGACGCAAGAGCAAAAGCTACGTTACGTTCCATTTTTCCACGTCCCATCTGTGCGTAAACAACGTTATAGTTCATTGAGTCAAATCCTAACAGACGTGTAGTCATCTCTCTGTTCAGAGGGAAAGAAGAGCCATAACCGGCAGCAGAGCCTAACGGATTGCGGTTACACATCTTGTATGCAGCCTGAAGAAACATCATGTCGTCAACAAGACTTTCGGCGTATGCTCCAAACCAAAGACCGAACGACGACGGCATGGCTATCTGCAAATGTGTATATCCGGGCATCAATACATCCTTATACTTATTACTTTGGGAAATAAGGACTTTGAACAAATCTTCTACAGCCTCAGCAATTTCTTTTATTTGTGCGCGTGTAAATAATTTCAAATCGACAAGAACCTGATCATTTCTTGAACGTCCGCTGTGAATTTTCTTACCGACATCTCCAAGTTTCCTTGTCAGCATAAGTTCTACCTGAGAATGTACATCCTCAATGCCATCTTCTATCACGAAGTCACCTTTCTCAGCAGAAGCATATATGTTTTTAAGTTCTTCAAGCAACACTTTCAGTTCGTCAGACTTCAAAAGTCCGATACTCTCGAGCATAGTTATATGAGCCATTGAACCCAGTACATCATGCTTTGCAAGGTAGAGGTCCATCTCACGGTCTCGTCCCACAGTAAAACGGTCTATCTCCTCGTTTACCTGAACATTTTTTTCCCAAAGTTTCTGAGCCATATTCCTGTTTGATTTATAGTTCTAAAATAAAAAGAGATTAATAAGGTATAGCCGAAAGCATGTCAGCCAGTTTCTCCACTCCTTCCTGAAGCGGCTTTGAAACCATAGCCTTCATAAACATGTTTACTTCGGCACGTATTGTAACCTTCATTTTCGACTGATCGTCAGACACCGGAAGCATCTGTATCCACAAGTTCATAGGTACAGGCGATTTGTCACCTTCAAACTTGATACACTTCATCGGTTCGCGTTCGATTATTCTAAGTGTCAGACTTATACCCTGCACCTTCAGAGTAATCGAATCCTGGTCGAACGTCATATCCTCCAGCTTGCCCTCAAGTTTATCTTTTACAGCATCAAGGCGCTGGCGTACAGACTCCAGATTATTCAAGTCCGACAGTTTGTTATAAACTCGTTCCTGACTGTAAGGAACATATTTCACAGTACTTTCGTATTGTAATGTTGCCATATATTATTACGATAACAAAAAACACGGATTTTACCGAATGACACGATTCGCTATCAGGAACCGTGAGACCAGTAGAATCCGTGTCTTCAATTATAAATTAATATTCATTATTTTCCTGTCCAGTGTGCAGGATCTTCTCTCCATGCCTGAAGTACAGGAATATCTTCTTCGTCGATGTAGTTAGTCTTTAATGCAGCATCAAGCACAGCATTGTAGTTTGTCAAAGTAAAAAGTTCTACTTTTGCATTGAGGAATGCCTTTACAGACACATCGAAACCATAAGTGAATGAAGCTACCATACCGATAACCTCGCAACCGTCACGACGGATAGCCTCAACAGCTTTCAAGCTGCTACCGCCTGTAGAAATCAAGTCTTCTACAACTACCACCTTCATACCCGGACGCAATTCACCTTCGATAAGATTTTCCAATCCATGGTCTTTTGGGCTTGAGCGAACATATACGAATGGCAAGTTGAGTTCTTCTGCAACCAATGCACCCTGAGCGATAGCTCCTGTAGCCACACCGGCAATAGCGTCAACCTGACCGAATTTTTCAAGAATAACACGACAAAGTTCCAACTTCACGAAGTTACGAAGTGCAGGGTAAGACAAAGTCTTACGGTTGTCGCAATAAATAGGAGATTTCCAACCTGAAGCCCAAGTGAAAGGGTTAGCCGGCTGAATTTTAATAGCTTTTACTTTCAGCAATTTCTCTGCGAATAATTTTTCCAAAGCTTTCATAATTTTACTAATATCTGATAAACATTTGTGCAAAAGTAGAGAAATACATCGGTATTTGAAAATTTATATGTATTAATTTTGCTAAAAACCGACATAAAGCATCATATATTATGATTTTGTCCACGCCAATGTTACAACACTGATTTTTACGAAATCTATCTTTTTCAGCGCATCAAGACAGGCAGAGATTGTAGCGCCTGTAGTAAGCACATCGTCTATCAGAAGTATATGCCTGCCACTTAATGAATAAGCCTTTTCGGTAACTTCAAACAATCCTTCGGCATTTCCCCACCTTTCAAAAGCTGATTTATGAGTTTGTGTGGCATTATTGTGGGTCCTTATCAAAGCATCCGTAACTACAGGAATCGAAGTTATATCAGAAATACCTCTTGCCAACAATTCCGACTGGTTATAACCTCTGGTTCTCAATCTGTTTTTATGCAACGGAACTGGTAAAATAAAATCTATTCCATCAAAAAATCCAGAATCCAGCAATTCAGTCCCCATAATACATCCCATCTGTCGGCATAATCTCTTCCTTCCATGATATTTCATTCCATGAAGTATATTTGCTACACTGCCTCCTTTTGCGTAATAATACAATGCTGTGGCACGTTCTATAGGAAATATTCCCCAGAAATATCGTTCCATCTCATTCCCTGGAGTATTCAGTAATCCGGTTTTTGGCAGTGATACCATACATGAAATACACAAGCTCTCTTCCTGTGATGAAAGAAGTTTTCCACAACATACACAGGTGCGTGGAAAAAAGAAATCACGTATGTCACCAAGAATATTCATTAATCGAAATCACCTTTTACAAATCTCAATATCTCCTGCATAGCAAATCCCCTACCAGCAGCAAAGCGGATAAGTTTGGCATTGCGCTCATAATCTGTCTCCGCCTTGATACTTTTAAGTTTCTGTTTCAAAAGACTTTGAAGGATGGAGTTATACTCATCTTCATCTATATCTTCCATACCTGCGTTTATCTCTTCCGATGTCAAACCTTTCATACGCAATGATTGGGCAATCTTTACCCTGCCCCATTGGTTGAAACGATATTTGTCGCGTACGTATGCACTGCAAAACCTTATTGTGTCAAGATACTTTTCCTTGAACAGATGAGCCATAACCGCAGCCACTGTTTCCGGACTTGCCCCCCAGCCTTTAAGTTTTGCCTCAACATCCGACGGACACCTCTCCACCGCCGAGCAATAAGCCTCAGCCTTGTTCAATATTTCTTTTTCCGTATATTCTTTCATGGTCTCAAAGCCTTAATCATCCTGTCATTACTAGACAAGTCTTTCCTCAATTCAATATTCTTATATCCCATCGAAGCCAGCATCTCTACTGTCTCACTACCGTATGCCCTGTTTATCTCAAAATATATCAACCCTCCGTCATTCAATATATCCAGCCCTATCTCAGCTATACGTCTGTAGAAACGCAATGGATCGTCGTCAGGAACAAAAAGTGCCAGATCCGGTTCCCATTCCAGAACATTTCTCTCCATATCCTTCTTTTCACTTTCCGTAATATAAGGAGGATTGCTTACAAGAATGTCAACCTTTATATTGGGAATATCAGTTCCAAGCACATCTACACGACTGAAAGCCACATCCGCCTTATTAATACGTGCATTTTCAGACGCTACGGACAATGCCTCTTCCGAAATATCCCATGCCGACACTACAGGCGAATCCATCATCAAAGCCAACGAAACAGGGATACATCCGCTTCCGGTACCGATGTCAAGGACATGTGCACCTTCACGTTTGTTGTCCTTCACTATCCAGTCTATCAATTCCGCAGTCTCAGGTCGTGGAATAAGAACTGCAGGCGTCACCTTAAAGCGATAGCCGCAAAACCATGTTTCACCGATAATATATTGCAAGGGTTCGTACGACTTCAGGCGCGCCAGAATATCATTTACCTCCGAAAGTTTTTCTGACGAAAAATTCATATCTTTGCCTGCATATAAGTCAAGAACCGACAGCCGGAATTTCTCTGTCAGTATATATTTTGCCATGGCAGCAGCCTCAGCATCCGGATAGAAGCCGGAAAGTTCTTGTCGTATATAAGTATATATTGGATGCATAATGTGCAAAAGTAAGAAAAAAGCTCAAGAATATGACTACAGATGAGAAATATATCCGCAGATGTATAGAACTTGCATCAAACGGACTGTGCAATGCAGCTCCCAATCCGATGGTTGGAGCGGTAATAGTTCATAACGGTAAGATTATCGGCGAAGGCTATCATGCCAGATGCGGTGAAGGTCATGCCGAAGTCAATGCCATACGTTCCGTAAAAGATGAAAGCCTGCTCAAGGAATCAACCATATACGTAAGCCTGGAACCATGTTCGCACTATGGGAAGACACCTCCATGCGCCGACCTTATCATCAGCAAGGGTATTCCACGTGTTGTGGTAGGCTGTATAGACCCTTTCTCGCAAGTGTCAGGGAGAGGAATTCGTAAACTGCGCGATGCCGGTATTGATGTTACCGTAGGAGTGCTGGAAGACGAATGCAAAAACCTTATCAGGCGGTTCGTGACATTCAACACACAAAAGCGTCCGTATATTACCCTGAAATGGGCTGAATCGGCAGACGGGTTTATCGACACAAACCGTGAAAACGGCTCACCTGTAGTATTATCAACCCCAATCACATCGATGTACGTACACAAGCAAAGAGCAGAACACAAGGCTATACTCGTAGGCAGAAAAACGGCTCTTCTTGACAATCCTTCACTGACCACACGCAATTGGTATGGAGCCAATCCATTAAGATTAGTCATAGACCGTACCCTCTCTCTGCCTTCCAATCTCAAACTGTTCGACCACACTACACCGACGCTTGTATTCACCGAAAAGGAAAAAGCCGTAGAGGAAAACCTGGAATACATAACATTGGATTTCTCTAAGGACATATTACCACAAATCCTTACCGTCCTTTACGAAAGAAAGATACAGTCTCTACTTGTAGAGGGGGGCACTACCCTGCTCCAGTCATTCATAGATACAGAATTGTGGGATGAGACATTTGTTGAACATTCAGCAAAAGTATTGGGAGAAGGAGTGAAATCTCCTGTAATACATAAAGGGTCAGTGATGGAAACAGAAATGCGCGACGGGGTTTGTGTCAGTTATTATATAACCAAGTGCAATAAAAACTGATGTTCATATCCCGTTCAGTGAACGTTCACTAAACGGGGTATGAACGAACAATGAACAAGAAATAGTGCTTGATCTCTTGACTATACCAAATCCTTTGCATTATAAACTATTTTTTCTATTTTTGCAATAACTCTTCATTAAGATACAAGATGAAACTTCGTTTACAGAATATTCTAAAAGTCGAAAGTGCCAACATAGAGCTTGGCGGACTTACAGTAATAACCGGTGAGAATGATTCAGGTAAAAGTTCTATCGGCAAGATTCTGTTTTCTATTCTCAAAGCAACAAACAATGCAAAACAGGTTGATAAACTTGAAACACTTCAGTTTATAAACTCCAATCTATTATCTATTAAAAGATTATTTGGTCGCTTTAACAATTACGATGTTCTAAAAGACATTAAATCAATAAGCATTGATTTAATAGAGAAAAATATTTCTGTAGAAAAATTGACTGAAACTATCAAAGACGCTTCAAAAAAATATTCATTCACAAGCAGACAAGCAGCCATAATAAATAAAAAGCTAACACAGACTCAGCAGAGTCTTTCAGAATTAGATAATCCGGAATTAGCCATAAGGAGAGAATTAGATATTATATTGAGAAGTGAATTCATGGAGCCGTTAAACTCATACGGAACCAAATACTCAAGCATTAATTTTCACGACGATACGACCGACACCTATGGTAGCGATATAAGTTTCAACTTTGAAGATGGAAAAATTTCAAACATAAAGCTGTCAGGAGAGTCCTCAATAGAAGATATAACATACGTGGAATCCCCGGTATATCTGCATATTCTCGACACATTGCGTATGTCGAGTTCCGTCCCCACAAAATCATTCCGTGGAATGTCCGGCTCCTTACAGAAAGGCAATATCCCATACCATTTGGGTGATATGGCAGAAAAGATACTGAGTACAACAGAAGATTTATTAGGATTATTTCAGTCAACAGGCTACCAGCAACAATTAAATGAAATAAAAGAGCTGATAGAAGGAGATTTTACCGTTGACAAGAAATCAAGGCAGTTACATTTCCGTAGAAACGGTATTTCCATTCCTGCGGTAAGCGTGGCATCCGGCATAAAATCATTTGGTGTCCTTCTTCGCCTTTTGCAGACCGACAGTATTTCCACCTCAAAGATGCTTGTGCTGGATGAACCTGAAATACATTTGCATCCTGAATGGCAAATAAACTTCTGTAAATTCATTGTAGAATTAGTATCCGAAGGTATTCCTATAGTTGTCAGTTCACACAGTCCGTACTTCATTCAGGGACTAAGATATTTTGCTGCCGCCAAAGGGATAGAAAAAGAAGTGACATATTATATGGCTGAACAGAATACCGACACCGGTCTCTCCACCTTCAATGACGTAACCAACGATCTGAATAAGGTATTCACACTGCTGGCTGCGCCACTTCGCGAAATAATGAATGTTGATGCAGCAAGAAATACCTTAAAATGACACCATCCGAAATATATGACAAAATAAAACGATACACAGAAGGTTGCGAAACTATTATTTGCAACCTTCACAGTGCATGTTCGCCCACTAAAGGCAAAACATATATGTGTACATCGCAAAGTTCAAAAACTCCGGTAATTGATTTCGATACAGTTAAGACCGAAGCAGACAAAGTGTTAAATATAGAATCCAGAAATTCAGTCGATGCATTAACAAAATCTCCTTCCGGCAATTACCTATGCCTTGTGGAACTAAAAAGCTGGGATCTGGTTCTTTCATACAATGGTACTGAGAAGGCCATTCGTAAGCAAGCCAAGAAATACGAATCAAACTTACCTCTAAAACTGACAGACAGCATATCTATCTGCAAACAGATATGCAAAGACAATTCGGCACTCGATAATTGCCATATTATATTCATTCTCTTGTCAGATATTTCTGTTGAAGAAGACGGTCTGTCCGATATTAATTCCAACCTTACAGCATTGGCTGGCTCTTCATCCAATCTTAATATGCTATGCAATCAGTTGTCAGCTGATATCATGAACGGTATTCCAAACGTTGAAACACGATATTGGGAATGCAGGGAGTTTGACGAAAAGTTGGAGGTATTGTAAAAAAACTTTTTACTACCACATGATATCCTTGAAATTTTTAACCATGTGATTTGTCCAAAAATACTCAACGATAACTTTATATAATCAATTATATCAGTCAACTTTAATAAAAGTTGCATATAAAAACTCGAATACCTTCCAGAGTACGCAGTTCTACGGAAAGCATGGAAGATTAGATCATGTACGAAGGTAATAATTTCAACTTTTAATAACATCTCTTTTCCCACGTATAACAATATTTAAGTTTATTGTATTTCAACATATTTCAAATTGTAAATGTCTTTTTCATCTAAAACCATTTTATAAAAATTGGGTAATTTAGTTCGTCGCTGAATAAATATATTCTTAATGGTGTCAATAACATTATTTGTACATCTATATCCCAAAAAAATAGAATCAATTTCAGACTCTTCATCTAAAGGTATTCCGTAAAACATTTCTGTCTTATTAGGATTATAGACAATAAGACGAACCTCTTTTTCGTATTTCCAATCCCGTTTCTTTGTAGCAAAAGCTAAATTAGAATCAATAGATGGTATTAATATACTTATCTTTTTATTTGTATAAGAGATTTTTTTTAAATACATATGCTCATACTTATCGTTTTCCTCTTGTCGTATAAAATGGTTAGATAATTTATACTTAACACAAAAACCAGTATGTTCTCCTGCATAATGAGACCACATTAAAATATTCTGAGTTGGAGAATTTCCATATCCTAAACAAAAAGACCTAATTCGATAAGAATTAAATGAATTACACATCGGTTTTATATGTTTTTTTTCATTGCATTGACCTGCAAGAATATTTTCATCCCCCCATAAATTTATGATACTATCAAATGGATCATTCATTTTAGTTGTTGGACTTACTGTTATTGTATTATTTATTAAATCCGATAATGAATACTCATTAAATCTTCTAAAAGAAAAAACTGTCACTTTTTTTTGTGTATCAAATTCGGATTTAAAAAAAGAATTATAATAGTTTGCTATCTGATAATATTTTAGAGAAGAGTTCTCATTGTCAATTTTTGCATATATCTCTCCAGCACATGAATATACTTTTGATATTTGTTCTTTTATAGGACCTAATGTTACAATATTCAATTTGGTTCCATCAGAATCAGGGATATATAAATATTCCCCATTACCATCTATTTTTAATATAGAATAATTTATTACTTTCGTAAGTTGAATAGCTTTATCTATATAACATTTGGCCTTTTCCATTTGATTTTTACAATTCATATAATGAGCACGATAGAAATAGAATCTAAAATCGTAGCAATTCAAACCTTCTATTTGACTCTGAAACTCAATATATTTATTGACTCTTTCTTCATTTGAACATTTGTCGCAAGTTATATAAGTATTAAGTGCTTTTGCGAATTTTACAAGATCAGTCATATTTACAAATATTATTATAAGAACACAAAGTTATAAATATCAACTTTATTATCCATATCAAAAATAAGTTTCGTTGATTATATTTAATATCTACTTCCTAACACTATATTGAGAAGTTTTTACTTTTATATTTTAAATATCAAAAACTTTTCTCTACATATTGTATTTCTTCATCAGTCAATCCATATATTGAATACACTATATCATCTATCTTACTCTCCAATTTTGATATATCATGGTTTGCATCAATTTTCTTTAAATCTATGATTATGTCTATTATTTCCACAATAGAATTCTGAATATCAACTGTAGCTTTCTTAATAGGAATTTCAGATAATGGTTTCTGATATAATTCCAATGTTTCTCCTTTACGTTTTCCTTTATAATAAAGCCACACATAATATAATTTAGAATTAAGGAGTCCTAATATATATTTAATATGATATTCCTTATTGGGATTAGTTATATAATATACATCAGCACTTGCGAACCAATCACATTCGTTATATCCAAAAGTATTACTTTTACTTCTTTGAGGACAAACTATCTTAGGTCCTAAAAAGATATTAGGATGTGCTGTTCCACGTCTCAATTGAAACCAACAATCTTTCTTTTCATTATTAATTTCTCGTATTTTAATCAAAATGGGCTTATACAATGATAAGCATGATTTAATAATCTGTTGTTCTTTTAATTGAGTTTGAAGTGAAGAGAATATTATTTTCTTTGTAGTTTCTTCATTTGTGCTATAACGATTTATATCTGAATTTTTATAAAATGCTTTTAAGAAAAGAGAATCCTCTACTCTTTGAATTTTATCTCTATCACGAGAATAATTGGAATCCAAAACAAAAACTCCATCTCCTTTTTGAATATCATTATCCTGTATATACTTTACACTTGCATATTTTATATTATGATTAGTAATACTATCACAACCTCCCATTATTCCGGCATTAACTTCTGCTATTTCCCCCAATGTTAGATTATCCAATTTAATTTTATTCAACAAAGAAGAAATAAAAATATCAGTACTATTATTCTGTAATCTAATATATTTTTCCTCCCCATCAAACATATCTGCTTGTGATATTTCTGAATATATAGTATCATTATCTTTATGATTGGTTATTTGTGCAAACATTAAAGGATTTAAAGTTCCTTTTTTATGAACATCTACTATATTACATTTCCCATAATCATTAACTTTTGAAAATAAACTAATCATATTATGTTGCCCAGGAGCATTCTCAAATAGACGCAATTCACCAAGATTAAACAAAGTCATTATACTCATCCTCTCCTTAATATCTGTTCTTAATTTTTTGGCTCCTAAAGCTGTTATGTAATAGTTAGTTGTAATAAAAATGCCAACACCATTTGTAGATAGCATATTAAAAGAAAGATGAAAGAAGAAGTAAAAATAATCCATCTTACCTAAATAATATTTTCCCATATGGACATCTTTTTTTACTGGCTGAAAAATCTCTTTATGACCCTTCTCTCCAATATACGGCGGATTCCCAATCACAATATCAAATCCACTCCTTCCATCCTCACGGCTAAACACATCGCTAAACCAAGTATGCCAGAGGAAAAACTGATTATTCTCTGCGAGGTTTATACCTTTCAGCTTTTCAAGGATTGCACTATCCACAAAACAAACTTCCAACTGCCTGTTTATAGTTTCCGATATTTCACGTTGCAACTTGACTTTTCGGTTATGGTCGAAACATGAATAATATACTTTCAAGAGGTTTGAAACTGTTTTCTGAAGTCGGTTTTTCTCATTGTCGAAAAGTGATATTTCACCTTTGTCCTTTTTATGTTCCTTCTCATAAGTCAGTTTGCTCAAATCAATACCCATGAAACTTTCTATCAGAGAGTTTCCCTGCATGATTTTATAGTCTAAGTTTGGGAGCGGTGACGGTGTTTCCTCATCCACTACTATTGACAGCCAGAAACGGAGACGGGCTATATCGACTGCTCCTTTCTCTATGTCCACACCATAGATATTGTTCTGTATGATACTCTTTTTCAATTCGGAACGGTCATAACAATCTCCACTCAATGCTTCACGACAGCGCAACAAGGCGTTTAGCAATCCCATAGGGAAAGCACCGGAGCCAATGGCAGGATCGCAAATCTTTACTTCCTCCAGTGCTGTCAGCAGTTTGGACTTCTTGCTTTCAGGGATATCCGAAACGGCTTCTTCGGGCGAAAGTACAAAAGCACGTATCTTATCCTTTGCCACTTTGGTATTTGTTTCAAGATAGGCTATCAGCGATTCCTGACACATATATCTCACTATCTCTTTCGGAGTATAGAATGCGCCTTTATCCTTATTGTCTTCCAAAAGATTTTCGAATATCTTACCGAGCATTTCCGGGTCCACACCTACTTCGGCATCGTTAGGGTCGTTCTCGTCGATGGTAAAATTATATTCGCTGAAGAACTGAAACAGACGTCTGAAATATTCCGCAGGAAACACACTCTCCGGCTCATCATCTTCATCACGTTCAAAAAGTCCTCCATTCAGATACGGTATGTCTTTCCACTCCATCAGCAGAGTCTTGTCCCAACTATAATAATCGAAAAGGCTTTCACGCTCCGAAGGCTTAGTATTCAGTATGCCGAAAAACAATGGTTCAAGCACGGAATCCAGATAATCATCCTTATAACGTGAACGTTCAAAGAGGTTCTGCATATAGTTGAGGTCGCCATTCATCCATCCTTTGCGCTGTAGGAAATGCAGGAAGGTGATACGCCCCATCATCTTCTTTATATAATCGCGTATTTTCTTCTCATCATTGCCGAATGCACGCATCAGAGCAGGACTGGGATTTCCCATATCCTTTTCCACCCATTTACTGCCGGATTTTACGAAACGCTTGCCGGTGACATACTGAATGAAATCGGCATACTGCTCACGATAACGGTCGAAGAACTCATCGGAGAGAGCCTCAACAGAGAAAGCGGTCTTCAGATTTTCGAATGATATACCTTTTTTCTGAAGATTAAGAAGACGTTCGATAGGTGTTCTATACAGTAGTTCTCTGCTACCGAAAACGTAGGTGTATCGTTTGGGCGATGTTGATTCTTCCTTGATGTCACATATAAATGAGAGTCGCCAGTGATCATGGCTGTAGAACACCACCAAAGCAGCATCAAACGCTCCCCAACGGGGATTTATGAATGATCTGACCAGATTACGGAGTCCAACACGCCTGTTGGCCACAGAGCCTTGATTTATGCTGTAGCAGAACAGTCCGATGCGGAAGTAATCCGATGTATCAATACTGCCAATGTAATAGCCTTCCTCTGTGGAATGAGCAGTGGAAAATCTTTCAGGAGTAAGTTTCAGTTCGGTAGCGTGAAAAAAGTAACGGACAAAAGAATACCATCCGGTCATGTCGAATGCCGAACGGAACATCTCTCTCAATGTATCTTTGGTATAAGTGCTTGCCATGATAATGATTTTTAAATGAATGTTTCGGATATTATGATTTGCGGATCTGAGATTTCACAGTTATCTTTTTGCTGTTCTCTTCCGTTGGTACGATACCGGTCAAGCAGACTGCTGATCTCATTCTGTAACTTGTATTCATCCCTGCGAATGCCCGCACGGTCATTTCTATATTCGCGTGCCAATGTTTTCAGATAACGTGGTAGTTGTGAATAGATTCCTTCGTTGATATAGCCTGTAAGGATATCACAGTTCGTACGGAGTTCATTGTCCGCGAGCTGCTGTTTCAGGGTACGCAAGAAGTTTATCGCTTCGAGGGATGTACGGTCCAGGTCCTGACGGTTGACTGTAGATGTATCTGCAGCCTGTATATACTCTTGCGCATATTGCCGCAGAGCTTTGTTTACATGATGGTAATGAAGCGTATCGTCCGTGAATGGTGCTACCTGTTCTTCTGGCTTCGCTTTCAGGTATTTCACTGCATCAAGGAAATCTATTACCCTGACTCCGGATTTTGTAGCCAAATAGAATTCGGTCTTTACATCGGAAGAGACGAAGATTACCGACTCGCCACTGTGCTTTCCGGTGTTTCGCATCACACGACTTTTCATCGGCAAGGACTTGATTTTGTGATACAGTTTTCTGTCATTGGTATAGATTTCACGTACCTCACGCAACAATGCTATCTTTCGGTCTATACTGTCTTTTATGTTGCTGTCGAACAGTGTGAACTGCTTTACAATTTCCTCTCGCGAATAAATCTGCGCATCTTCACCGAACGCGGAATGGAAACCCTGCAATTTTACAAGAGCATTCTTATAGAGCTGTATTTCCTTATCTCCCTGACGAGAAGGATAAAATATATAGTTATAGATATGCGGTGCGGAAGAACCGATACGGTTTACACGTCCTATGCGCTGCATAAGTCTTGTGGCATTCCAAGGGGAATCATAATTTACTATGACATTGGAGCGATGAAGGTTTACACCTTCTGCAAGTACATCAGAAGTCAGTATGATATTATATTTGCCAGCATCCGCAGGATAGTTGGCATCGAAGTTTTCCTTAATGGTCTGCCCCAGACGACTGCGGTTGGCAGCCGTTACCATAAGAACGTCGTTACGGCCTAATTCCGTTGTTATACGGCTGTAGAGATATGTCAGCGTGTCAACACTCTCGGAGAACAATACAAGTTTGCCGGACGGATTGATTGACTTATTCATAAACTCGTTCTTCAGCTTTGCAGCGAAAAGGTCGAATTTAGGGTCGGCTGTCTCGTTTTCCCAGTCCGCATTCAGTCGTTCCAGTATCTGTGCGTCATGGTAAAGCATCTGAAGGAATTCCGGCTTGAAGGCATTTGCAGGGAATACTATATCCTCAACCACGTAACCTTTTGACACTGCATATTCGATAATCTGGTCCAGTTCCATATCCTTTGCCTGAAGGTCTTTAACCTTTAGGTCGGGAGCGATGATGACTTTATCCTCGCCGAACATCTTTATCATATCTGTAGTGATACGCAGAAGTGTGCGAAGCGATTTTCTGAAAGCATAGAAACTGCTTTCGAGGCGTTTCACCATGTGAACACGATAAATGCCTGCCAAGGTCTGACCTATATGCTCGGCATTACGGTATTTGTTTCGGTGTTCAGGTTTCAGAAACTCCACCGCGCGATAGCGGGCATAGTCAAGACCTGTACCGCCTGGATTTCTTTCCGATTTTCCGTCGGTCAGTTGCTTTAATGTTTCATAAAAGCGGTTATTTGTCGCCGTACTCATACGGTATTCCAGTTCATTTGGAGGAAGTATATCCGGAAATACTATTCCTTGCGAACGTATGTCTGCCCTATAGTCCGGGTCGTTCAGAATATTGTTTCTTGTACGGCGTATAGTAATCTTGTCTATGACATTGCTTCGTATTTTTTCATAAATGCCATCTACATCTGTAGTAACATCTCTATGGTCGCGCTCACGCATCAGTTTGTTATAATCCTGAATGAGCGGCGAAAAGAAGGATTTGAGATTTGGTATTCCGTCGATGGTACAATGACGGCTGTTCTGGAACAAAAGCAGAAGATTCTGCAAATCATTCGGACGGTTGTTCAAAGGGGTGGCAGAAAGAAGCATAACTTTCTTCTGCATGGATTTCAGAAGTCCGGTATTAGCGCAAGGTGCTTTGCAAATCTTTTGCAATTCGTCGTATTTGCCGGAGGTATCGCTACGGAATCCGTGAGCCTCATCTACAATGATGAGGTCAAACTCTTCTTTGTCTTTATACTGGTCGCGTCCTTCAAGGATTTTTGAAAGACTGCCATTTGTGATGAACTGCGCCTTCCTGTATATCCCGAAAAGCCTGAACGTATTCTTCCAGTTGTCTTCCAACGCCGGAGGATAGACCACAAGTATATTGGTGTTCCTGCCGTTTGCCTCGACAAAACGTTTTGCTATCATTGTGGCAATCATGGTCTTTCCCAAACCTACGACATCGGCAAGGAACAGCCCGTTATGCTTCATCAACATCTGGAAGCCTTGTATTACGGCATCTTTCTGATACTTCAGTTCTTTCACACCGTCGGGAAGCTGCAGGGAGAAATCGTCTTCCACCTGGTCGCCGAATGTATCAATCAGTACCTTTATATAAAGTTCGTATGGTGTAGGCTGACAGCCAAGGTATGTATGTTTCTTATAAGACTCTATATCATCGGCAGTCAGCGGTACGGCTTCTTCCCACAACTTACAGAATTCATCGTAACAATAGCTTACATCGTCGTAATCCTTCATTGCTACATTCAGTTCGTAACGTGGCGCCGAGGATATGCCCATGCCTGACTCTGAAATATTGGATGAACCCATTATCACCCATCCGTCGCTGTTAGGGCTGTGTTTCTCCGGCAGACAAAGGTAGAACTTGGCATGAAGGTTCTTTGTGGCATGTATTCGCATCTGTAATCTTCCGCACAGCAGGTCGTCGCACATCCGGAGTATGCCTTCCTCCACTTCAGGAGAATACGACGCACTGACAATATCCTCCTTAAAACCTGTCTGATATACTTCCTTAGCCTTGTTTTCATCGGCAAGCATAAGCAAAGCCTTGTTGTGACTGCGAAATATGTCGTCTATGTTTATTCCTACGAGGATTTTTATTTCCGATATGTCGCCCAGCTCTTTCCGGAGCCTGAAATAACCGGATGAGCGGAAAAAGCCTGCCACGGCAAGAAACCTGTCGAATGCCGTCATCTCCGAGGCTATACCTTTGAGTTTTTCGAAAAGCGTATTGCCCTGTCCGTTGTTGAAAAACTTTGTACTCACTACGTCTGTCAAAGTTTCAGGGTTCAGGACTCCGGCAACCCATGTTTTTCATTAATACCCTTCGCGCAAAGACATAAAAAAAGCGTGAAGCCCTGCATTGTCGCTCGCTCCACGTTCTGAGGCTCCTGGAAATTGCCCATCCTGTCGAAACGAGCAACGCCGAAGCCCCACGCCGATATGTATAACACACCTATATACCGCTATTCAGCTAATGGCATATGGATACACCATTGGCTGTACGGCATAGTTCAGGTATGTATATAGCACACCCACGGGGCATTCACGCTGCCTTGTTTCTGACAGGATATTTGAAATTTTTCCAGGATTTCAGAACGTCAAAACCAAAGCGTAGTAAACGCCTTTCAATATGTCTTGTCCCTCCCTTCCTACGCTCCATGATAAAGCGTCCGGCGGCGCGGGACTGTGCAAAGGTAATAAAACAATCCGAGTTTTCACTAAAACGATGAAGGAATATCAAAATAGACTGATAAAAGCGGACATTATAAAAAACCAATTACGTACTTTTGTGTTCAGAAAGCTAATAGAGAAGAAGCCTGACATCGTTTGGTGCCGACTACAGTGGGCAATGCTGCCGACTATAGTGGACACCTCTGCCGACTACAGTGAGCAGTGCTGTCGACTACAGTCAGCACCAAAACATTTAAACATAAAACAAATACTATATGGGAAGAATAAAATATGATTTCTACACTAATCCGAACGTAAATAGTGAAAACAGCAAATCGGAATACCACATAAGAGTCTGCGAACAGCAAACCATCAGCACTAAGAGGATTGTAGAATTGATACACAATGCCTGCACTCTTACACCGGCGGACATTAATGCTGTAATCTTCGCTTTTCAGGAAGAGATAGCCAATCAGCTGGCAAAAGGAAACATTGTGAAACTGGAAGGGCTATGCAGTTTCAATATCAGTCTTAAATCCGCCAACGGGACGTGTACAGGTAAAGAGACAGGAAAGGCTATTGAGGTGAAATCTGTCAATATCAATCCGGAAAAGGAATTTACGGAAAGGGTAAAGGAATTGGCTGCAAAGAACGGAATGGAAAAGGTTACGGCAATACATTCAGACGCTATCACAGACGAGAAAGTCGATAGAATACTGACAAATTATTTCAGCACAAATAAAGCTATCACTCGCCCAAAGCTGCAAGACATCTGCTCGACGACGAGATATATGGCCATGCGGCAGATCAAGCGTCTGACCGAAAGCGGGAAACTGGTCAATGTAGGTTTCGAGAACCATCCTCTGTATATTCCGACGCCGGAGAGTTTCGAAACTAAGGAAGAGTAAACTGATAATTAGACAGGATACGAGAAGAGGGCATATCTGCTGCGACATGCCCTCCTCCTTATGAGTATTTTTCCTGAAAATACTGTCCAATAAAGTTTAGTTCGTATTACTTGTAGAACCTTAAAGTTCCAGATTCTACCAGCGAATTATGCTTCACTCTATATCCGCATGATGATTTTCCCATTTCGATACGTTTTATATACCCGTCGGTATTCTTTTCATCATCCACGACCTCTATTACAAGCTGTTTCTGTTTATAGAACTTTGGATTCAGAGTTATGGTTATCTTGTCGAAAGTAGGAGCAGTCAGAGTATATTCCGGCACTCCAGGACAATCAGGATAGAATCCCATCATACTGAATATCGCCCATGCCGACATTGTTCCTGCGTCATCATTTCCAGGAATACCGTCGGGAGTTGGTTTGAAATATTTTTCAAGCAACATTTTGACAGTCTTCTGCGTTCTCCATTCTTCACCTTTAAAGTAACTGAAAAGATAAGGATAGGCTATGTCCGGCTCGTTGGCAGGGTCGTAATACCCCTTGTCGAATATCATCTGTAGCTTATCTACAAACTTTTTCTTTCCTCCCATAAGTTTTGCCAGTCCTTTTACGTCGTGAGGCACATAGTATGTATAGTTCCATGCGTTTCCTTCGTGGAATCCAGGACTAGGCTCGAAGTTTTCGCCCTGTTTAGGATCGAAAGGGCTGTAGAACTCTCCGTTTGGCAAGATAGGACGTAAGGTGCCGAACTCCTTGCAGTAGTAATTCTTATATCCCATAGAACGCTTATAGAACATCTTTGCGTCATCATTCTTTCCCAGTTCTTTAGCTAGAGTTGACAAAGCATAATCAGCAATGTAATATTCCAGTGCATGAGACACGGAATTATCAAACTGTTCCATCAACGGAACATAACCTTTTGAGATATAATCGTCATTATCAGGACGCATCAGATTATCTTTTCCCGGCATGGTGGCTGACTTATACATTGCCTCGTATGCCAGATTGATGTCGAAATCTCTGAGTCCTTTCATCCATGTATCGACTATGACCGGCAAACTAGGGTCGCCCTCCATAGTGAGCGTTTCCCTTCCATAAAGTTCCCATTTTGGAAGCCAGCCATGTTCTCTGTACATATCCAGCATAGTTTTCACCATCTCAATCTGGCGTTCAGGATAAACGAGTGTCATCAGCTGATGTAGATTTCTGTAAGTATCCCATAAAGAGAATACCGTATATCTGTCGCCCTTAGTAGAAAGTATCTCATCACCTTCCATTGATGGATACTGTCCGTTTACGTCCTGCAGGATGTTCGGATGAATAAGTGTATGATAAAGGGCTGTATAGAACACTGTCTTCTGTTCTTTTGTTCCTCCTTCCACCATTATTCTGCCCAGGTCGTCATTCCATCTGTTTCTGGCTTCCTGATGTATTTCAGCAAAATGTCTTCCGGCTTGTTCCTTATCAAGATTTTCTCTGGCATTTGCAATACTTACAAACGAAACGCCTATGGATACTTCTATTTCTTCACCTTCGGAGGTATTGAATGTGTACCACACTCCTATATCGTCGCCTGCAATGTCTTTTCCATATTTATCGTAAATCTTGTATTTCCCGTTGTCTTTGTCCCATTCTGCCTCAACGCCATACATTTTTCTCTGTTTTTTCCAATATCCGGACTCGGCAGGAGTCTTGCTGACTCTCATCACGAAATATATCGGAAAGACAGCCTGTGGATTATAGCAGAAAGTACCAAGAAGCTTCATTCCCTCAATCTCGGTTTCACTGACTTTTCTTACGAAAGCACCTGTCTCATTGGTCAGACCTTCGCCCAGATTAAGCAGTATATTGCTTTTTCCTTCAGGAAAAGTGAAACGTGTCAGTCCGCTTCTCATGGTAACAGTCGCCTCTGCCAGTATATTGTACTTTTTCAGATAGATGCTGTAATATCCCGGATTGGCCGTTTCCTTTTCATATTTACTGCCGTAGTTCTTATAATCGACATCCAGTTCGCCGGTTGTAGGCATCAAAAGCAAAGATCCCAACTCCGGACATCCCACTCCACTGAGGTTTACATGAGAAAATCCGGTAAAGTAACTGTTCGTATAATCATACGGAGTTGACCACCAACGCGCATCCTTGTCATACACATTATCGGCGGAACCCATAACATTAAACGGAACTACGGACATCATCCCATTTGGACAAACGGCACCGGGATTACATGTTCCGAAATTGGTAGTACCTATAAACGGATCAACATAATCTGCCGGCTGCTGCGACATTGCAGTTCCGGCAGAGAAAAAGAATAAGGTGTATAATAGTAGTTTTTTCATAATTATATATAACTACTACAGTACAAGTCAGTATTTCCTTATACTATAGAATTGTTTTTTACAAAATCTATTATCTCTGAGATATACCCGAATGCCATACCTACCACTGTATCGGCAGCACCGTAATAAACGGCTACCCTTTCGCCATCCTGGAGTGCGGCACATGGGAACACTACGTTAGGCACATCTCCCTGGAGTTCATAAGGAGCGGCAGGAGCGAGCAGATAAGGGCGAGTACGATACAATACCTTTTCCGGATTATCCTTGTCGAGTATCACAGCCCCCATTGAATATCTGAAACCGTTGCACGTAGTAATAACTCCGTGATAGAACATAAGCCAGCCTTCATCTGTAAGGAACGGAACAGAACCTGCACCTATCTTTGTGCACTGCCATGCACTTTCAGGGAAAGGAGTCACTTTCATCACACATCTGTGTTCTCCCCAGTATTTCATATCAGGACTGTAGCTGATATATATATCACCAAATGGAGTATGTCCATTATCACTAGGACGACTCAGCATGGCATACTTGCCGTTAATCTTCTGTGGGAACAGCACACCGTTTCTGTTGAACGGAAGGAAAGCATTCTCACACTGGAAGAATTCCTTGAAATCGAAAGTATAGGCTATGCCGATAGTTGGTCCGTGATAACCGTTACACCATGTAATCCAGTAGCGGTCTTCAATCCAAGTGACACGAGGGTCGTACTTGTATTCCGACTCTATCATATCAGTATTTCCCGCCTTGAACTTAATAGGTTCATGATTAATTTCCCAGTTTATACCATCCTTACTGAAACCTGCAAAAATATTCATCTGGACAGCTTTGTTATCACAACGGAAAACTCCTGCAAATCCATCCCCAAAAGGAACAACAGCACTATTGAATATACTGTTAGAAGTCGGAATATGATATCTTCCGATAACAGGATTCTTTGAATATCTCCACATTACATCGTTGCAACCTGCCGGGCGTTCTTCCCAAGGCATAATAAATTTTTCTGTCATAATTACTAGATTTAAATGTCATATAATAAGTTTACTCTCTCTGTTCTTCAATAAGTGTACCATCCTGATTATATTTGAACGGTATAAAGTAAGTTATCAAAAATGCCGGTATAGTGGCAATCAGAACGAATATGAAGAATGGTTCGTAACCTCCAGGTCTGTTGAACCATTCACCCAATGTCTCACAAACCCATCCGCTCATCATTCCCGGTATCATCACTCCAAGATTCATTATTCCTGAGGCAAAAGCATAATGTGCCATCTGGTGTTTGCCAGGAGCTACCTGCTGCATCATAAACAAGGTCAGGCCAACGAAACCGAAGCCATATCCGAAATACTCGAATACTATTCCACTGCATATTATCAAACCGCTTTCCGGTTGGAAGAAAGCCAGAAAGGCATATACCACAAACGGTAAGTTAAATATACAGCATAAAGTGAATAAAGTATTTTTCAACCCTTTTGCAGAAATGTAATATCCGGCAAGCAATGACCCTAATACAAAGGCTGCAGCACCATATGTACCATAATAGAGTCCTATCTCTTTTTCAGACAGTCCTAATCCTCCGGCTTCTCTGGCAGCTTTCAGGAACAATGGTACAATCTTCATCACAAAGCCTTCCGCAAATCGGTATAGAATAATGAAACAAATATAATATATTATATGAGTCTTACGGAAAAAATCCGACAATACATTATACAACTCGGATAAAATTTCTTTTCCGCTTCTCTTACCTTCATTCTTTACCACCTTTGTCGATGGCAATGCAAATATATGATACAAGGCCAGCAATATCATAACGGCAGACAGTATAAGCATGATTGTCATCCATGATTTCTTGTTTGCCTCAAGCACCGAACCTGCTTCCGAATAACTCTCTATAAAATATCCGGCAAGATAGACCAGTCCTCCTGTAGCCACAATCTTAGCGATATTATAGAACGCGCCCTGCCATCCTATATATTTAGCCTGTTCTGAATTGGATAGTTCGCTCATATAAACGCCATCGCACGCAATATCATGTGTAGCCCCACTGAAAGCTATCACAGCAAGCAATGCTATGGATATTGCAAAGAAGCTGCTCAGATTCAGCGACAAGGCTACAAGACCGAATGCGATACCCGTTGTCAGCTGGGTTGCCACTACAAAAAACTTCTTGGTCTTGAAAAGTTCCAGGAAAGGACTCCACAAAGGTTTCAATGTCCACGGGAGAAGTATCAATGATGTCCAGAATGTTATAAGCTTATCATCTACTTCCAATCCCTTGAACATGAGTACCGTCACCATATTCAGGACTACAAAAGGCAGTCCCATAGCAAAATACGCCGACGGAACCCACGTTATAGGACTTCTACGTTTAGTGTTACTATTATCCATAACAATCATTTCTTTTCGTTTGAGAATGAATATGGAGCATCTGTCAATTCTATACCACGTTTCAGATTAGGTTTACTATCCATCTGAATATCAATGGTACAGCCCTTCATAAGTTCCGAATGATTAATATAGTTCTTCGAATAATCAGTGCCGTTCCATTTCATATTCCGGATATACTTATTATCATCGTTATTTCCGTTCGCATTGATAACAACTTCATTGCCGTTTTCAAGATGCAGCACTGCTTTCTTAAACAATGGAGCTCCCAATACGTACTCATCTGTTCCAGGGCATACAGGATAGAATCCAAGTGCAGTAAACACATACCATGCAGAAGTCTGTCCGTTATCTTCATCCCCACAATAGCCGTCAGGAGTGGCAGAATACATTCTGTTCATCACTTCCCTCAACCAATACTGTGCCTTCCATGGCTGACCTGCATAGTTATACAGGTATATCATGTGTTGTATCGGCTGGTTTCCATGTGCATAGTTACCCATATTCATTACAGTCATCTCACGAATTTCGTGTATCACCTGACCGTAATAGCTTTCGTCGAACAATGGTGGTACAGAGAAGACAGAGTCAAGCATAACAACAAACTGTTCCTTGCCTCCCATCAGATCAATCAATCCTTGAGGATCGTGGAATACCGACCATGAATAGTGCCAGCTGTTACCTTCAGTGAAGGCATCACCCCATTTCAGCGGAGAGAAAGGTTTCATGAATTCTCCATTCTCATTACGTCCTCTCATCAGGCAAGACTCCTTATCAAAAAGGTTTTTGTAGTTCATTGCACGTTTGGCATAAAGATTTACCTCTTTCTTAGGACGTTTCAATTCTTTTGCCAGTTTATAGATACACCAGTCATTATAAGCATATTCCAAAGTACGTGCAGCGTTCTCATTTATTTTTACATCGTAAGGTACATATCCCAGTTTGTTGTAATATTCATATCCCAGACGTCCTGTAGAAGAGATTTCAGGATGTACATTATTTGTACCATGAATTAATCCTTTATAGAGTGTTTCCAGATCTTCCACTTTCACACCTTTCATATATGCATCTACCAATACAGAAGCCGAGTTGTTTCCTATCATACATCCTCTATGTCCCGGACTTGCCCATTCAGGGAAGAATCCGCTTTCCTTATAAGTATTGATCAATCCTTCCTGAATTTCTTTATTGACAGACGGATACATCATGTTAAGCAAAGGGAACAGACATCTGAATGTATCCCAAAAGCCAGTATCTGTGTACATATATCCTGCAAGAACCTTACCGTTATAAGGACTATAATGAACCACTTGTCCGTCTTTATCTATCTCATAGAACTTTCTAGGGAAAAGCAATGATCTGTAAAGGCATGAATAGAAAGTCCTGTACTGGTCAAGGTTTCCACCTTCTACCTCTATCCTCCCTAGAACATCATTCCATGCGTCTTTTCCCTTGGCTACGATAGTATCGAAACTGTCATTACCCAATTCCTTCAGATTTATTTCTGCCTGTTCGTGGCTTATAAACGATGAAGCCACACGGGCATGAACTTTTTCGCCTTTTTTAGTACTGAATCCAATAACGGCATACACATGGTCAGCATGTTGTTCTTTAGCCTTTTCGTCCAGCTTTCCATCTGCCACTGTAGCAGTATAGGTAAAAGGTTTGTCGAACTCTATAACAAAATAGTTCTTGAAATTATCAGGCACTCCACCGCTGTTTCTTGTAGTGTATCCTATAATCCTGTTCTTATCGGCATCAACTTTTATATATGGGCATTCCTTAAATTCGCCTTTATGGAATGCATCAACCACGATGTATGATTTTTCATTCTCTGGGTATGTAAATCTGAACATTGCAGCTCTCTCAGTAGGAGTCAACTCCGTCACTACATCATGTTCCGCCAAATACACTTTATAATAATAAGCTTTAGCCACTTCACCCTTATGAGAGAACCAGCTGGAACGTTTTTCCTCATCAAACTCAGGTTTGCCTACAACCGGCATTATAGAGAATTGTCCATAGTCATTTATCCAAGGACTTGGCTGATGTGTCTGTTTAAAGCCCTTGATTTTATACGCATTATAGGTATATTGCCATCCGTCACCCATTTTTCCTGTCTGAGGTGTCCAGAAATTCATACCCCAAGGTCTGGCTATAGCCGGATAAGTATTACCTGTTGACAATTCGAAAGACGACTGGGTTCCTACCAATGGATTTACATAGTCCGCATAATTACTTGCATATGCTGCAAATGCTATGCATAATAGAAATATAGGCAGCAAAAGTTTTTTCATGGTTATTGATATATTAAGTTTATAATTATTTTTCTGCAATCACGCCCCATTTTGTAGGTTTGTCGGTCATAGTAAACTCTATGACACCACCTTTCATAATATCTTTATGGTTGATGAACGGTTTCTCTAAAGCGACACCATTCAATTTTACAGATTTCACATAGCAGTTTTCACGACTTACATTCTTTGCTAATATCTTAAAAACCTTACTTTCAGCAAACCTTATTTGCATTTCCGGGAACATAGGAGTACCTATCTGATATTCCCCTGATACTGGATTGACAGGATAAATTCCCATTGCACTCATTACATACCAAGCCGACATCTGTCCGCAGTCCTCATTTCCACATAATCCGTCAGGCGAATTCTTATATAATTCATGCATTATTTCAGAAACATACTTCTGCGTTTTCCACGGGCTGTCAGTATAATTATATAGATAAGCCACATGATGACTAGGCTCATTTCCGTGAACATACTGACCTATCATACCTGTACTGAATATAGGAAGCTGTTCATTTTCTTTAGGAATAAGTGTAAACATACTATCCAATTTCTCCTCAAAACGTTTTTTACCACCTATCAACTCTATCAGTCCATCTACATCATGCTGCACTGACCACAAATACTGCCATCCGTTGCTTTCCGTAATGTGCGGTGTATATTCCTCCGGTTTGAACCCTGCTATAAAATTACCCTTACTGTCCTTTGGTTGCATGAACGAAGAATTTTCATTGAATACATTCCTATAATTTGAGGCTCTTTTATAGAAATTATCTGCAAGATCTTCCTTGCCCATCTTTTCTGCCATTATGGCTATACAATAATCATCGAATGCATACTCTAAAGTCTTTGACAACGACCAATTTTCGATATTGTATTTATCTACAACATCATAAGGTATATACCCCATATTTTTATAAAGCCCTATCTGTCTGTAATCATCAAGATTTGCAGTTTTCACACACTCTTTCAATGCCGATTCTGCATCAAAATCACCTATACCTTTAAGGTATGCATCAACTATTACCGGAACAGAATGGTAACCTATCATCATATCAGTCTCACTTCCAAACATGTTCCACACCGGCAACCTTCCATTCTGCTCAGAAAATGCAATAAGGGATTTTACCATATCATTTACCCTTTCTGGCTGTATGATAGTAAATAACGGATGTGCCGCTCTATAAGTGTCCCAAAGAGAGAATGTACTATAATTGGTCCATCCGTCTGCCTTATGTATCTTTTTATCAGGCCCGTAATAGCTACCATCCACATCCCCATAAATTGTAGGTGCCAGCATGCTATGATAAAGAGCTGTATAGAATGTTACAGTTTCATCCATATCGCTGTTTTCAACTTCTATTTTACCCAAAGCATCATTCCACAGCTTTTTGGCTTTATACAAATATGAGTCAAAATCACTTTCCTGTGCTTCGGCCATAAAGTTTCTTTCAGCACCTTCCATACTTACACCGGAAATAGCTGTTCTTATCACAATCTGCTCATTTTCGGAAGTATTATAATTTATTCTGGCAACATATCCATGACCGTTCTCCTTACCATCTTTAATTATCGGAGACTTATCGAGTTGCAAACTGTCAAACGGTCTTGAGAACTTGGTATAGAAATATATTTTCTGGTTTCTTGCCCAACCATTGGAATATCTGTAACCTTTAAGTGTTACCGAATCGACCTGTTCTATATATGAATCCTGTGTTTCATCCCAATTCATAGCTTTTTTCAGGTTAAGGAATATAGCAGATTCTGCCTTAGGAAATGTATATCTCTGTATGCCACACCTCTCTGTTGCAGTCAATTCCACATTAATTTTGTAATCTTGTAAGAACACTTGATAATATCCTGCATATGCACTTTCTTTTTCATGTGAGAATTTGGAATGAATTCCCAAAGGCTGTTCGGCTTCATTGTATGGCAGAGTTACAGGCATAAACGATATGTCATAAAGATCTCCGGCTCCCGTGCCAGAAAGATGTGTATGACTGAAACCTGCAATAGTACTGTCCGGATAGAAATATCCGGCTATTCTGTCCCATCCAGGCAAACCGTTGTCGGGACTAAGCTGTACCATTCCGAAGGGTACCTGTGCCCCCGGATAAGTATTACCTGTAAAATCCGTCCCTATAAAAGGATTCACAAACTGAGTATAATCTAAAATCTGATTACTCTCTTTTTCATTACATGACGAAACTGTTACAGCCGTCAAAGCCAGACCCACACATATAATAGTCAAATATTTCATATAAATAAAGTTACAGTTATCACATTAATAACAATTACATATAATTACGTTTTAAACGGTCATTGAAAAGAAGTCAAATGCCATTATAAAACATAATCTAGTCTAGCAATTTAAAATAAACAGCCTGTCCACCTCCACGCGCCATCTTTATATGCAAGGAGTCTTTATTACTCACTTTACAATGAGTTATTTTGTAGGAAGACGGATTTGTTTCCCAATCGGCATCATCGCCGTCTGCATATATCACAGCATCATAATAATATCCATCTTCCAGAAAGTCTAGTTTTATATCTATATCACGTGCCTGTTCATTTGTAGAAGCACCAAGGAAAAACTTATCCTTAGCTTTCCTTACTATTACTACATATTCACCTGGCTCACCGTCTAAAGCCTTAGACCATTCACAGTCCGGGTCAAAATCACGGAAAAACTGGAATGCTGGATGACCTTCATAATTCTCTATCATATCCGAAGCCATCTGAAGTGGCGAATACAATATAACCCAATTGGCTATCTGTTTTGCCAATGTAGTATTTACACGACAGTCTTTACTGTCTTTCATATTCCACTTTTTCCTGTCAGGAGAGTTTTTTATACGCTCATAAGTAATATCAAATATTCCCGGAGTATAGTCCATAGGTCCTGCAAGTAGTCTGGTAAATGGCAATATAACATGATGTGAAGGAGGATTACCATCACTCCATGCGTTCCATTCCATACCTCTGGCACCTTCACGAGTCATCATATTAGGATATGTCCTGCGAATACCGGTATCTTTTATCGGTTCATGCACGTCAAGTGTGGTATGATACTTGGCTGCTGTTTCCACAACTTTACGGTAATGACGTACATTAAACTGTCCATGATGATTATGACCATTAGGAAGTCCGCCGGCATAGCCTGTCTTTACAGCGTTTATACCCATGTCATAATACCATTTATAGGCATTGTCAAGCTGGCGCTCATAATTCAATATATTTCCACCTGTTTCATGATGTCCTATTATCCTAACTCCTTTTTTATTAGCATAATCCACAAGTTCTTCTATATTGAAATCATCATATGGAGCTGTATAATCAAAATGTTGTGTACCTCCCCAGTTTTCCCAACCTTTGTTCCACCCCTCATACATAACAGCATCAATGTTATTCTCAGCTGCAAAATCTATATAACGTTTTGCGTTGGCAGTTGTTGCACCATGTCTTTTACCTTCATACCACGTTTCCACCCCTAAATGCATACCCCACCAGATACCGATATATTTCATTGGCCGAATCCAATCCGTGCTTTCCAATTTACAAGGCTCGTTAAGATTCAAAATCAATGAAGAGTTTATCAAATCCACGGCTTTCGAACCAATCTGAACAGTCCTCCACGGAGTTACAAATTTTCCTCCTGCAATCTTAACCTTTATCCCATCAGGCCATGGTGCAAGTTCCGATTTGAAAGTTGTACCTTCAATACGTTTCAATGTCATCTCAGGAAAATCCGTAAGAGCTGCTTCATGAATACTTGTATAAACACTTCCGGACTTAAAGGTAATCGGAGTATTGGCGTTCTTTATCTCGCTTAACGATTTGTTTCTATATAATAATTCATAAGTTTCAAAATTGGCAGGTATTGACCAGGATTTGCCATCTTTTGCAATATTGAATTCTGTAAGTTCATCAATAATAAACAGGCTGTCAACATCACGGACATCGTATTCGTATCTGAAGCCAACACCATCATCAAAAGCCCTGAAACGTATGGTCAGATCTACTTGTTTACAATCTGAAAGTCTGACTGCCATCTCATTATATTTATTCCGTATGGTTTTATTTTCTCCCCACGGTTGCGTCCATGTTTCATCAGCAGAAGTATGTTCTACACCGTTTATCTTAAGATGAGATGATAAAGAAGCACCATACAAGTCCCTAAACCCCATTACTGAAGGAAGAATCAGAACACTGTCTTTCACTTTTATCTGATATGTAGGCTTATTTTCATTATTTACAGTAAAAATCACATTAATTGTTTTATCCGGTGAAGACACTTCTGTTTTTCCTCCGGAACAAGCATAAATAAAAAAAGACAAAACGGCAAGTAATGTTATTTTATTCATAATAAAAAGATTTGATTTATAAAGGGTTAACTAATCAAATGGTTTTAAGATATTATTGTTCTTGTTATTTTTACATTAAAAATAATAGCAAAAAACCATTGTACATAAAAAAGACAAAATAATAAGTATTTCAGTGACTATTATTTTCAGGGCTCTGTGCTTTTCAATTCATTTCCAATATCAGCAACGTTTTAAAAAAACTCATATATGCAAATATACTATTTTAATTTATTATTTACAATAATAATCCTAGAGAACTATTAAAAACAAAGACAGCAAAATAAAAGCATATATTCTCCGAAATGCTCATATACAGATTTAAAAACCTATTAAACAGCGTTTAAATACATTTTAAAATACTATACATTCCACTGTTGGGCGATAAAAACGGAGAGTTTATCCATAATTTTATATAAAACTGACGGAAATGTTCTGTTTAGACAAAAAAACTTTCTACTTTTGCAACTTGTAACATAGAAATCATTTGCAAATGAAAATAAGAATATTACCATCTTTAGTTGCCGGCATAATGACGGCTACATTTTTTTTATCTTCGTGTCTGGGAAATGATTACGAAGAAATAGAGTATCCTTCTACATCTAGTATCACATCATTTTCTATCGGTACACTGCACCAGACATTCTATGTGAAAAGTTCGAAAGGGGAAGACAGTGTATATACAGATACAGTGAGCTATGCTGATGTCCCTTTTACCATAGACCAAATCAACAGAAAAATATATAATAAGGACTCTTTGCCTAAAGATGTTGACATAACGAGAGTTGTGGCAAGTATTTCTGCAGATTATGCGGCTGTATATTACGTAAAGAATGATAAAGACACAATATGGACAACCGCCGACTCACTGGATTTCAGCAAACCGGTGACATTCAAGGTAATGACTTTCAATCCTACACTTAACCAGTTTGATTTTGGAGCTCCATACGTAGTAAGCGTTAATGTACATAAACTGAATCCGGATTCTCTGGTTTGGAAACATTTCGAAAACAATAAATTTGCAAACGGTACTACTTATGCCAGACAAAAGGCCGTTTACACTAACGAAACTTTATATGTATTCGGTGAAACTGCAGACGGAAGTGTAAAGGCAAATAAGACATCAGTAGAAAGAGGTAATATATCCAGCTGGAACGAAATTACTCTTCCTGCAGGTACAAACATTTATTCTGCTACAGCTTTCAACAATAATGTCTATTTCGTAGCAAACGGAGAATTATATTTCCTGGAAAATCAAATAACAAAAGTCGGCAATTCCACTGGACTGACTAATCTGATTACTGTCAGCAACGGTAAGCTTTTAGCATACAAAGGTAATGAGAATAAAGTAGTTACTATCGATTCTGAAGGAAATGAACTGACAGAAAGTAATTTTGTGAACGGCAATGACCTGAAGGGACGTATGTCTGCCATATCAATGCCTTCATCTCACAATAAGGATTTATGGAGAACCATCGTAATGACAAACAATATCGGGACATCTGAAGCGGATTCTACAGCTACAGTATTCAGCTATATTTCAAATGACACAGAATGGGTGAAATATCAGCCAAACAACCCGACTACATGCCCTAATCAGGGAAATATCTCTATGATTACTTACGACGGCAAAATATATGCATTCGGTGAAGATTTCGATTATTTCTATACTTCAAACGATAACGGACTGAACTGGAATCAGGAAACCGGATACATGGTGTTCCCATCTGAAAACAAAAACGGAATAGACAAGCTTACAACTTACCGCGGAAACGGAAGTTACTCTGCTGTAGTAGAGGAAAATGGTAACAAAGGCTCGTTTATCTGGTTCATATGGGAGGACGGAAGTGCTACCAGAGCACTCCTAAACAGACTTACGCCTAAGGAATAATCATTAAAACAAAGAACAAGATGCTATATAGAGAAAAAATAGATAAAACCAGAATACCCGCACACATAGCAATAATAATGGACGGTAACGGCAGATGGGCTAAGGAAAGAGGTCATGCCCGTACGTTCGGTCATCAGGCTGGTGCGGAGACTGTACATATAATAGCAGAAGAATCAGCCAGACTTGGTGTGAAATTTCTTACCCTATACACTTTCTCGACAGAGAACTGGAACAGACCTGTTGACGAAGTGGCCTCCCTTATGAGTCTGCTCATGGATTCGATAGAGGAAGAGACTTTCATGAAGAACAATATCAGCTTCAGAATTATAGGTGATACATCAAGACTTCCGAAAGATGTACTCGACCGTCTGAAAAAATGTATTGAAAATACATCACGCAATACCGGCATGTGTCTGACTCTGGCTTTAAGCTATTCTTCAAAATGGGAAATAACAGATGCAATGAAACAGATTGCAGGAAAGGTAAAACGAGGAGAATTGTCTGTAGATGAAATAACAGACAAGACCATCGACAGCCATCTGGCAACTAATTATATGCCTGACCCTGAACTGCTGATCAGAACAGGAGGAGAAATAAGACTGAGCAACTACCTTTTGTGGCAATGTGCCTACTCTGAGCTTTATTTCTGTAACACCTACTGGCCGGATTTCAAGGAAGAAGAGTTATGTAAAGCCATCTGCGATTATCAAAGCAGAGAACGCCGATTTGGAAAAACTAGTGAACAATTATAATATTAAGCAATGAGATACCGTCTTTTACTCATATCTATGATGACCATGGGCTTGTCTTTCGTATATGACAAAGGATATGCCCAGGATAATACTACCGAAAACGATAAACCTGTAATACTCTACAATGGTTCGCCTAAGAAATACGAGATAGCGGATATTAAGGTTACAGGCGTGAAAAACTATGAAGATTATGTGCTTGTAGGAATTTCAGGTCTTGCTGTGGGACAGACCATAACTGTGCCGGGCGACGACATCACCGGAGCGGTAAAGAAGTACTGGAGGCACGGATTGTTTTCGGACGTAAAAATCTCGGCTGACAAGATTGAAGACAACAAAATATATCTGCATATCGAGCTTAAACAACGCCCGCGTATAACTGACATCCGTTTCTATGGGGTAAAGAAGAGCGAGCGTGAAGATTTGCAGGCAAAACTTGGATTGGTAAAAGGTAGTCAGATTACACCGAACCTGATAGACCGCGCAAAAATCCTGATCAAGAAGCACTTCGACGAGAAAGGTTTCAAAAATGCTGAGGTAAACATCGTAGAAAGAGAAGACACAGCCAATGTAGAACAGGTATATGTAGATGTGAACATTGACAAGAAGGAAAAAATCAAAGTTCACCAGATTACAATAGACGGTAACACTGTCCTGACAGACAAGAAGCTTAAAAGGGTAATGAAGAAGACAAACGAAAAAGGTAAACTAGTAAACCTTTTCCGTACAAAGAAATTCATCGAAAGCAACTTCGAGGCTGACAAGCAGCTCATCATAGACAAGTATAACGAACTCGGTTACCGTGATGCCCTTATCGAAATGGACAGCGTAAGCCAATATGACGACAAAACTGTAAACATCTACATGAAGATATACGAAGGTGATAAATATTACCTGAGAGACATTACATGGGTGGGTAATACAGTTTATCCTTCGGATTTGTTGAGCGAACAGCTTAGAATGAAGAAAGGTGACGTATATAACCAGAAACTGCTTAACGAACGTATCAGTGGAGACGAAGACGCCATCGGTAACAATTACTATAACAGAGGATATGTATTCTATAACCTTGATCCAGTGGAAGTAAACATAGACGGTGACTCTATCGACCTGGAAATGCGTATCACCGAAGGTCCGCAGGCTACTATCAGCCACGTACGCATAAACGGTAACGACCGTCTGTATGAGAACATTGTCCGTCGTGAGTTGAGAACCCGTCCGGGTGACCTTTTCAGTAAAGAAGCTCTGGAACGTTCATATCGTGAAATCGCGCAGATGGGACACTTCAACCCTGAAAACATCCAGCCTGACGTACAGCCTAATCCACAGGACGGTACGGTTGACATCAACTGGGGTCTGGAATCAAAGGCCAACGACCAGGTGGAATTCTCTGCAGGTTGGGGACAGACAGGTGTTATCGGTAAACTGAGTTTGAAGTTCACAAACTTCTCGTTTGCCAACCTGTTCAGAAAGAATGACAACTACCGCGGTATTCTTCCTCAGGGAGACGGCCAGACACTTACCATCAGCGGTCAGACAAACGGTAGATACTATCAGTCGTACAGCGTTTCATTCTTCGACCCATGGTTCGGAGGAAAACGTCCGACATCGTTCTCTGTATCGGCATTCTATTCCGTACAGACAGACGTGAGCAGCAACTACTACAACTCGGCATATATGAACAACTACTATAACATGCTTTACGGTTACGGTAGCTATTACAACAACTATTATGGCAACTACTATAATAACTACGAGTCTTATTATGACCCTGACAAGTCAATAAAGATGTTCGGTGCTTCAATCGGTTGGGGTAAGCGTCTGAGATGGCCTGACGACTATTTCACAATCTCGGCAGAACTGTCTTACCAGAGATTCATGTTGAAAGACTGGAGCTACCTTTACATCAAGCTGAACAACGGACAGTATATGAACACAGGTAACTGTAACAACATCAACCTGAACCTGACACTTGCCAGAAACTCTACAGACAACCCTATCTTCCCAAGATACGGTTCTGAATTCTCGGCATCGGTATCGTTCACTCCGCCATACTCACTGTTCAGTAAAAAGGATTATTCTACTTACGGAAAAGATAACTACGAAGAAGCTGCAAGCATGTACAAGTGGATTGAATACCACAAATGGAAATTCAAAGCAAAAACTTATACAGCATTGCTGCCTATACAGAAATGTCCTGTATTGATGACACGTACTGAGTTCGGTATCTTAGGTCATTACAACAAATACAAACGTTCTCCGTTCGAAACATTCTATGTGGGTGGTGACGGTATGACAGGATATAGCTACAACTACGCATCTGAAACTATCGCACTCCGTGGTTATGAAAACGGTTCATTAACTCCATACGGTAGCGAAGGTTATGCATACATCAGACTTGGTGCTGAGTTGAGATACCCGCTTATGCTTGAAAATTCAACAAGTATCTATGCTTTGGGATTTGTGGAAGCAGGTAACGCCTGGACAGATGTGGCTGACTTCAACCCATTCCAGTTGAAACGTTCAGCCGGTGTCGGTGTTCGTATCTTCCTTCCAATGATCGGTATGATGGGTATTGACTGGGCATATGGTTTCGACAAGATAAACGGCTCAATGCAGTATAGCGGCAGCCAGTTCCATTTTATAATCGGACAGGAGTTCTAATATTAAGAGAACAAGGTCTCAGTTACAAGTTGATAGAAAGGTTCTCCATCCGGATGGCAACCTTGTCAACTTGTCAACTAACTTAAGAACTAACAAACTCAAAAACTCAAATATTATGAAGAAATTGTTTCTATCACTGCTGATAATTATGTCAGGCATAGTAGCAGCACATGCACAGAAATTTGCACTCATAGACATGGAATTCATTCTGAAGCAAATCCCTTCATACGAACAGGCCAACAAGCAAATGGAAACCCTGTCAAAACAATGGCAAGCAGAAGTTGAAGCCAAGTCAAAAGAAGCAAAAGCACTGTACGAAGCATATCAGAAATCAGCATCAGGCTTAAGCACTGAACAAAGGACAGCCAAAGAAGAGGAAATAATTGCCAAGGAAAAGGAAGCTGCTGAATTGAGACAGACATACTTCGGTCCTCAAGGCGAAGCAATGAAGAAAAGACAGGAGCTAATTTCTCCAATACAGGATGCAATCTACAATGCTGTAAAAGAAATAGCTACACAGAAAGGATATGATGCTGTAATCGACAGAGCTTCGGCACAAAGTATGATTTTTGCATCTCCGCACATTGATATTAGTAATGAAGTTCTTTTGAAATTAGGATATTCAAAATAATTTTATACATTTGCAACCGAAAGAAAAACACACGTAATAAACTAAGAATATAACAATAAAATAGAAAACAAAGATTATGTTGAAAAAATTAGCATTATTGCTTATGCTCGTTGCACCAATGAGCATATTTGCACAGAAGTTCGGATACTTCAAATCAGAATCAATTATCTTGGTAATGCCTGAATACGCAAAAGCTCAGACTGATATCCAGGCCTTGCAGAAACAATACGAAGATGAAATCAAACGTGCTTCTGACGAGTTCAACAAGAAATTCGCAGAATTCCAGCAGGAACAGAAGAACCTTCCTCAGAACATCCTTGAACGCCGCCAGAAAGAGCTTCAGGAACTTTCTGAAAAAGGAATGCAGTTCCAGCAGGATGCTCAGCAGCAGCTGCAGAAAGCTTACGCTGACATGATGAACCCTATCTACGAAAAGATGGAAAAAGCTGTTCAGGCTGTAGGTAAGGCAGGTGGTTATGTATTCGTATTCGACTTGAACCGTACAGATATTCCTTATGTTGACGAAACTCAGGCTAAGGATATCACAAACGATATCAAGACTAACCTTGGAATCAGCTTGACTGCTACTCCATACGTGCCACAGGCTCCTGCTACACTTCCAGCAGCTCCCAATACTAACAAATAATTAAAGAATTTATAAATTAAACATACCGGTGAGGAACCTGTTCACACAAATGCCGTGTTTACAGGTTCTTCACCTTTTAATTTTATTTGCATGCCATATTTAATTAATCAGATAAAAGGACCTATAGGAGTTTTTGACTCCGGATACGGCGGACTAACCATACTGAAAGAAATAAGAAAGCTGTTGCCCAAATATGACTTTATGTACTTGGGTGACAATGCACGCACTCCTTATGGAACACGTTCATTCGAAGTCGTGTATGAGTTTACTCTACAAGCTGTCATAAGACTTTTTGAACTAGGGTGTCCGTTAGTTATTCTGGCATGTAACACAGCATCAGCAAAAGCTCTTAGAAGCATACAGCAAAACGACCTACCTTATCTTGATAATTCCAGAAGAGTGCTTGGAGTAATAAGGCCTACAGCCGAAAGTATCGGTGAAGCAACCGTAAGCAGACATGTAGGTATATTGGCTACATCAGGGACAATAAAATCTGAATCTTATCCGATGGAAATAAAGAAACTGTATCCGGATATAAAGGTTACGGGTGTAGCATGCCCTATGTGGGTACCACTGGTAGAGAACAACGAATTCGACTCGGATGGAGCTGACTTTTTCGTAAAGAAGTACATAAACGAACTTTTGGAAAAAGACAATCAAATAGATACAATAGTACTGGGATGTACCCACTATCCGTTGCTTATAGACAAAATAAGGGAATTTACTCCTGACGGAATAAGAATAATTACTCAAGGAGAATACGTGGCAGACAGTTTAAAAGACTACCTGAAAAGACATAAGGAAATAAACTCCAGATGCACAAAAGGAGGAGACTGTCAGTTTCTCACTACAGAATCTGTAGAGAAATTCAAAGAATCAGCATCAATCTTCCTACATGAGGATGTTTCAGTGAGGAGTATTACACTGGGGTAAACAGATTGGTTTTACAGTAACCTCTTGCTAAGATATCTTACCGGATACCACACTGAGATAAAGCCAATCACAAGTACCGTAATAAATATAAGTACTACATCCCAAGCATGAACACTTACAGGATAAGAATCGACAACAAAACTGCCGGAATTTCCCAATGATATTATTCCATACTCCTGCTGCACAAGACAGAGAATCAATCCCAAGATTACTCCTGCAACAGCACCAATAAATGATATCATCCTTCCTTCAAATAGAAATATCCTTACTATCTGATTGTCGGAAGCTCCAAGGTTTCTGAGTGTCTGAACATCGTTTTTCTTGTCAATTATAAGCATGGACAATGAACCTATAACATTGAAACATGCTATCATGAGTATAAAGGTCAGGAATATATACGAAATAAGCTTTTCTATCTCCATTATTCTGAATGTATCAGCCTGCTGCTCGTATCTGTCCTGCACATAGAAGTCTTCACCCAGAATTCTTTTTATCTTTGAGATTACATCCTTCTCGTTAGCTGTTGGATGAAGACGTAAGTTGACAGCCGAAACCTCTTTATCATACTGAAACAAATTGCGTGCAAAGTCAATTGATGTCAGAATATATGAGCCATCATATTTCTCCTGATTTACAGTAAAAGTCAGTCCTGAAGAGAAAAGGTCATCACTCACAAAACTGCTCATTGGATTAGCCATGTTTATTTTTGCTCCACGCTTTGGAGCATAAACTTCAAGAGGATCAAGGAAACGGATACCAGTACCTAATGTGGAAAGCAACTGCAAGCCAGGAATAGCATAATCCGCAACTTCGTCGTGAAGAATAAGTTCGCCACGACCAAACAATATACTGTCTATTGGAGTAAGCTTATCAAAGTTGTCCTCTACTCCTTTTATAACTGCCATTACCTGTCTCCCTTTATATTGCACCATTGCATTATCTTCAACAGACTCTGAATAGACGGCTACCTCAGGCATATTTTTAATCTGCGACAGAACAGGCATACTACCGTCAAACACTTTTCCTTTGACTGAAGTTATCTTCACCTGAGGATCAAACGCAGTGAAGAATGTTGCCACCATATCCTGGAAGCCATTAAAAACAGAAAGTGTGCAGACCATTGCTAATGTAGCCAAAGCAACTCCGCACACAGAAATACCTGAAATTACATTTATTGCATTATGCGATTTCTTCGAAAACAAATACCTTTTCGCGATGTAAAAAGGGAAATTCACGGCAATTAAATTTTATCAGTAATACGACAAGCCTCTATTATTTAAGAAGCTGATCTATCTTTTCAGCATAATCCAAAGAATCGTCGATAAAGAACTTCAGCTCCGGAATTATACGCAGCTGATGACGCACGCGTCCTCCGAGTTCAAATCGTATTGCTTTGGCATTTGCATTAATATTCTTTACTATCTCTTCTGCCCTTTCCGACGGGAAAATACTTAGATAAGCACGAGCATAGCTCATATCTGGACTGATTCTCACTACGCTGACAGATACCAATACGCCAGGCATTGATTTTGTCTGTGCCAAAAATATTTCGCTCAATTCTTTCTGAATCAGTCTGGCAATTTTATTTTGTCTGGTTGTTTCCATAAAATTATTTCTATTTTTTTCTTATTATTGTAAGACCGTCACGCATTGGCAATATCACCTTTTCCACCCTGTCGTCTGCCGCAACCAAGTCATTAAATTTCTTTATTCCTATAGTCTGCAAATCTGTGTGATGCGGATTTTCCTCAAGAACATGACCATCCCATAAAGTATTATCTGCCAGAATATACCCACCACTTCGAAGCTGTTTCAATATCATTTCGTAGTATTCCACATAGAAACGTTTGTTGCCATCCATAAATGCCAGATCGAATGTTATATCCAGTGTAGGTACTATCTGCATTGCATCACCTATGTAGAACTTTATCTTGTCGGAATATGGCGAATTTTCCAACCATGGACGTGTAAAGTCCTCTTGTTCATCATTAATCTCGAAAGTGTGAAGCATAGCTCCATCCTCTAGTCCTTCAGCCAGACAAAGGGCGGAATATCCACTGTATGTTCCTATCTCAAGAACCTGTCTTGGGCGAATCATTTGGACAAACATCTTCAACATTCTACCCTGAAGATGCCCTGAAGCCATACGGGGACGCAGTAGTTTTACATGCGTCGCCCGATATAATGCTTTCAGATAATCTCCTTCTTCATCAATATGCTGAAGTATATAATCGTCCAGAGCGTCCGTTTCTTTCATTATATTGATTATAAATAACGGTTCTTGTTAGGAAGAACATAATCTTCTGCATGTTCAAGAACATCGTTCACCTGATTGATTTCAAGGAATGAAGTCTTTGTACCTGCCTTACCACTACTCAAATATGCCACCATATCATTGCCGGACAATACTCCATCGTTTATCAGCTTACGAAGAGCAGTAAAATAATATTCCTGTCCGTTTGCCTTCTCTGGCATATAGATAGCTTCTACACCATACGAGAGAGCAAGATGACGCATTGTCTTTTCCTTATAACAGATAGCCAATACAGGATGCTTTCCACGATATGCAGCAAGGCTGCGAGCTGTCAAACCGCTGAAACTATCTGTAATGATAGCGTGTATAGGCATTAGGTTAGTAGCACGTACTGCCGATTTTGCAAGGAATCCTGTTACATCTGCATTTTCAGGAGTAAGACGAATCTGAATATCGTTTTCTTCCATTTTATCCTTTTCTGCCTGAGCAGCAATCTTAGCCATAGTCTTAACTGCTTCAACAGGATACTTACCATATGCAGTTTCACCACTTAACATCAAAGCATCTGTACGATAATAAATGGCATTTGCAATATCGGTAACTTCAGCACGTGTAGGACGTGGATTATTAATCATAGTGTGAAGCATCTGAGTTGCAACGATTACCGGTTTACGTGCAAGAATACACTTCTTGATCAACTGACGCTGAATACCAGGAATGCGTTCCTGTGCCACTTCAATACCAAGGTCACCACGGGCAACCATCACACCGTCTGCTACTTCAAGGATTTCATCAATATTGTCAACACCTTCCTGATTTTCGATTTTTGCAATAATCTTTATATCACTGTTGTGAGCATCAAGAATTTCACGAATATCAAGTACATCCTGACGATTACGTACAAATGAATGTGCAATAAAGTCAATATCTTTTTCTATAGCATAAAGAATATTGTTACGGTCTTTTTCAGTCAATGAAGGAAGGTTGATACGTACACCCGGAACGTTCACACTCTTACGGCTTCCCAATGTAGCATCGTTCTGAACTTCACAGAACAGGGTAGTTTCATTCTTATCGACAACTGTCAATGCCAAATCACCATCATCAATAAGAACAGAAGCGCCCACTGACAAATCGTGAACAAAATTCTTATATGTAACAGAAATACATTCTCTTGTAGTTTCCTGATCCGGATTTCCTACAATCTGTACTTTATCACCTATTTTAAAATCGATAGGACCTTCTGCGCTTGCAGTTGTACGCACTTCAGGACCTTTTGTATCCATCAGAATAGCTATACGGTTAGAAACTTGGCGCACATTGGATATCAATTTTTCGAAACCTTCACGGCTGGCATGCGCTGTGTTCATACGAACAACATTCATACCCGCATTAAAAAGATCTCTGATAAAATCCACTTCACAGCGCAAATCTGAAATGGAAGCAACGATTTTTGTTTGTTTAAGCATCATAATAAAAAAACTATTATACCTGTTTTACATTATTTCGAATTTAAAAAAGCTTCGACAGCCAACCTGTATGAGTCAAGCCCGAAACCACATATTACTCCACGGCAAGCACATGATATCATAGACTTATGTCTGAATTCTTCCCTGGTATGGACATTGGAAATATGTACCTCAATGGCAGGAGTAGTGACAGCCCGCAAAGCATCCTGAAGCGCTATTGATGTGTGCGTATAAGCTCCGGCATTCAAGATTATGCCATCATAAGAAAATCCCACTTCATGGATTTTATTGATCATTTCACCTTCCACATTCGATTGGAAATAGTCAAATTCTACATTCGGATACAGCTGAGACAGTTTCTTATAGTACTCTTCAAAAGAAACAGCCCCATAAATGGAAGGCTCACGTTTTCCCAATAAATTTATATTCGGGCCATTGATAATTTGTATTCGCATCGTTTATTTGATATAAACTTTTTGTACCTTTGTAATAATATGGTGCAAAGATAATAAAAAAGAATGAATAAACAGGAAGTTAACGGACAAATTATAATAAAGTATAGACAATATCTAAGACTGGAAAAGTCACTGTCAGACAATACGGTCATGGCCTACACCAACGACCTGGACAAACTTTTACATTATCTTGAAGAAGAAAAAATAAACATCCTTGACGTTTCTCTTGAAGACCTCGAACACTTCAGCGCCGGTCTGAGAGACATAGGCATCAGCCCGCGTTCACAAGCAAGAATTCTGTCAGGTATTCGTACATTCTTTCATTTTCTACTGATTGAAGACTATATCCGTCAAGATCCGTCGGAGCTGCTAGAATCACCGCAAATCGGAAAACATCTGCCCGACATTCTGAGTGTAGAAGAAATCGACAACCTTATAAGCGCCATCGACAGAAGTACAAGAGAAGGCCAGAGGAACTGTGCAATACTTGAAACACTGTACAGTTGCGGACTTCGTGTTTCAGAATTATGCAACCTGAAGATTTCCGATTTGTATCTTAACGACGGATTTATAAGAGTAGAAGGAAAAGGAAGTAAGCAAAGACTTGTTCCAATATCCCCAAGAGCCATCGAAGAAATAAAGAATTATTTTATCACGAGAAACGAGGGACTGATAAAACCGGGATATGAGGATTTTTTGTTTATCAGCAAATTCGGCAAAAACATTTCAAGAATAATGGTGTTTCATATAATAAAAGAACTGGCTGATAAAATCGGATTAAAGAAAAGCATAAGTCCGCATACTTTCAGACATTCATTCGCCACACACCTGCTGGAAGGTGGGGCAAATTTAAGAGCTATTCAGAGTATGTTAGGACATGAAAGTATTGGCACAACCGAAATTTACACCCACATTGACAGACGAAAACTTAGGGATGAAATAATAAATCATCATCCCAGGAATAACAAAAAATTACTATAAACGGGGTAGAAACTATCATTTTTAAGCATTTTTCAGTCATGATAGAGTAAAAAAAAGGACAAATATGGACGACACTATATCTTTTTTCGTATCTTTGTGGCGACTGAACATATTAAAAAGACAAATTTATATAATTATACAAACCTAATTTTTAAAGATCATGATTAAGAAGTTGTATTTGCCTATCGTGGCATTATTAGTTCTTGCTTTCTCTTCATGTAGCAAGATGGGAGAATTGTCTTCTGACTACTTCACTACAAATCCTGAAGTTTTGGAAGCTGTTGGAGGTAAAGTTCCTGTAACTATCACAGGTAAGTTCCCTGAAAAGTATTTCAAGAAAAGTGCAACTGTTGAAGTTACTCCAGTTTTAAGATGGGAAGGTGGCGAGGCTAAAGGTCAGCCAGCTATGTTCCAGGGAGAAAAAGTACAAGGCAACAACCAGACTATCTCTTACAAAGCTGGTGGTACTTACACTATGAAAGCTTCTTTCGACTATGTTCCAGAAATGGCTAAATCTGAACTTTATCTTGATTTCAAGATAAAGAAAGGAAGCAAAGAATACACAATTCCTTCAGTTAAAATTGCTGATGGTGTAATAGCTACTTCAGAACTACCAACTGTAGCTTCTGCTAACGCTGCAAACTCTACAGATGCATTCCAGCGTATAATCAAAGAAGCTAAAGAAGCTCAGATTATGTTCTTGATCCAGCAGGCTAACCTTCGCTCTAGCGAATTGAAAGCAGAAGGTATTAAAGATTTCCACAAACAGGTTGCAATCGTCGCTGGCGACACTAAGAACTACAAACTTAACAATATCGAAATTTCTGCTTACGCTTCACCTGATGGTGGTGTTAAACTGAACACAGGATTGGCTGAAAAACGTCAGGACAACACTGAAAAATACATGAAACAGCAGTTGAAGAAAGGTAAGATTGAAACTACAGTTGATACTGAATACACAGCTCAGGACTGGGAAGGTTTCCAGGAATTGGTTTCTAAATCAGATATCCAAGACAAAGATCTTATCTTGCGTGTTCTTTCAATGTATCAGGATCCAGAACAGCGTGAAACTGAAATCAAGAACATTTCTTCAGTTTACAAGACATTGGCTGACGAAATCCTTCCTCAGTTGCGTCGTGCTCGCTTGACTGCTAACTATGATGTTATCGGACGTAGCGACGAAGAAATCAATGCTGCATTCGATTCAGATGCATCTGTATTGAGCGTAGAAGAACTTTTGTATGCTGCTACTTTGACTAACGACAACGCTCGCAAAGAAGCTATCTACAAGAAGACTATCGAATTGTATCCTAACGACTATCGTGCATACAACAACCTTGGTGAAATGGCATATGTATCTGACAAGGCTACTGCTGAAAAATACTTCAAACAGGCTGCTAGCAAAAACGCTAACGCTCCTGAAGTTAACACTAACCTCGGTTTGATCGAATTGTCTAAGGGTAATGTTGCTAACGCTGAAACTTATCTTGCTAAGGCTACAGGTGCCAACACAGCTAACGAAGCTCTTGGTAACTTGTATATCAAACAGGGTCAGTATGACAAGGCTGTAGCTGCATTCGGTGATACTAAAACTAACTCAGCTGCTTTGGCTCAGATCTTGGCTAAAGACTACAACAAAGCTAAGAATACTTTGACTGCAGTTAAGAACCCAGATGCTTACACTGACTATTTGATGGCTATCGTTGGTGCTAGAACTAACAATGCTGACTTGGTTAAGACTAGCATGGCTAAGGTTGCTCAGAAAGATCCTGCTCTTGCTGCTAAAGCTGCAAACGACCGCGAATTTGCTAAATATGCAAACGAAATCAAATAATTAGATAATTATAAAATCTACTATATTAAGGCTGGAACGAACTGTTCCAGCCTTTTTTTGCAAATTAAATACTGTATAATTCCGACTTTACATCATTTTTATGTATTTTCGCAGAAAACAAACTATAATTTTATGAAAATACTCTACAAAGCTATATTACTATACACTTCTATCGTATTAACATCATGCGGGGGTAGCGACATGTTTACATTAAATATTGAATTAAACAATAAAAAAGAAAAAAACATATATGCCATATACGATGATCCTATAGCTAAAATAGATACAATAAAATTAAAGGAAGGAAAATACGAATATACATTTTTGCCAGATACAATAACACTAATCAGGCTTGTAAACGACTCAGGACTGTCAGTGCCAGTTTTTGCAGATAAAAAATGGAAGGTAAACTTTAAAGGAAATTTTTCCAATCCACAAATCACAGGCAACGGTCCGAACAACGAACTTCAGAACTTCAGAAATCTCATCAGCAAAGATACGACTGACATAATATCCAAAGCTCAAGATTTCATCTTATCAAACAGGGAATCATATGCTTCGGCATATATATTCAATCAGTATTTCATACAAAATCCTAACCCTGACCTGCAGAAACTTGATGAAATTATATCTCAGATGGACGGACATATAAAAGACTGCAGAATAGTAGATATAATCCAAAAGACATTGTCCGAGAACAGGGATAAAAAATCAGAATACTTGAATTACTTTTCCTGCAAAGACAGGAGCGGCAAATATGTATCATGGAGCAGCAAAGAAGAACTTTACACACTGGTAAATATATGGGCTTCTTGGGACGAACAAAGCAAATCTATAAGAGATTCACTATACATAAAAATAAAATCACTGCCTAAAGAAGAATTCAGAGTATTGAATATATCAATCGACTTTGACAAATCAGAATGGGAAAAACATTGTAAGAAGGAAAACGAACAATGGATTGAAACATGCGACTTTGAAGGATGGCAAAATGTTATAGTGAAACAAATGAACATATCCAAACTGCCATACAATATACTGGTTACAAAGAACAGAAAGATCATCACGTCATGCATATATGGTGATGAACTTGTTCAAAAAGTTAAGGATCTGATACAGGAAAACAAGAAAAAGAAATAATCAATTATGCTTGTAAAGCTATACGGAGCCGCAGTTCAAGGCATTGACGCAACTATAGTAACAATAGAAGTCAACAGTTCAAGGGGAATAAAATTCTTTCTTGTAGGACTTCCTGACTCTGCCGTAAAAGAGAGTCACGAAAGAATCATGTCGGCATTGAATGTAAACGGATATAAGATTCCCGGATGCCAGATAGTTGTCAACATGGCACCTGCAGACATCCGTAAAGAAGGTTCATCATACGATCTTCCATTAGCCATTGGAATAATGGCCGCAACCGGTATCGTATCATCTGAAAAGCTTGGACAGTATCTAATTATAGGAGAACTCAGTCTGGACGGAAGCCTTCAACCTATAAAAGGAGCCTTGCCTGTAGCTATAGCGGCAAGAGCCCAAGGATTCAAAGGCTTCATACTTCCAAAACAGAATGCACGCGAAGCCGCTGTAGTGAACAATCTGGATGTTTACGGCGTAGATAATATAAAGGAAGTAGTTGAGTTTTTCAATGGTACACGTGTTCTAGAACCGACTATAGTACATACCAGAGAAGAGTTTTATCAGAACCAGAAAGATTTTCCATTCGATTTTGCAGATGTCAAAGGACAGGAGAACGTAAAACGTGCCCTAGAAGTAGCAGCCGCCGGAGGACACAACATCATAATGATAGGTGCTCCCGGTAGCGGAAAGTCAATGATGGCAAAAAGGCTCCCAAGTATATTACCGCCACTAACTTTATCAGAAAGTCTTGAAACCACTAAAATACATTCCGTTGCAGGGAAATTAGGCAAAGACATATCACTGATTGCTACAAGACCTTTCAGAAGTCCACATCACACCATATCGCAGGTGGCAATGGTAGGTGGAGGCACTAACCCTCATCCGGGAGAAATAAGCCTTGCACATAACGGAGTTCTTTTTCTGGACGAACTGCCTGAATTCAACAGAAGCGTATTGGAAGTTCTAAGACAACCGTTGGAGGACAGACATATCACAATATCAAGGGCCAAATACGTGTTGGACTATCCTGCAAGTTTCATGCTAGTTGCCTCAATGAATCCATGCCCGTGCGGCTACTATAATCATCCTACACGCAACTGCGTGTGCTCGCCAGGACAGGTACAGAGATATCTGAACAAGATATCCGGCCCTCTTCTTGACAGGATAGACATACAGGTAGAAATAGTTCCCGTACCATTCGAAAAGATCTCCGAACGTGAAAAGGGTGAAAGCAGCGCCGCCATAAGAGAAAGAGTTATTAAGGCACGTAAAATCCAGGAAAAAAGATTTGAAAAAGAAAAAGGCATACACTGCAATGCACAGATGACCTCATCACTCCTGCACATACACGCACAACCTGACGTACAAGGTCTGAATCTGTTGAAAAATGCAATGACAAGATTGAATCTGTCAGCACGTGCCTACGACCGTATTCTCAAGGTATCAAGAACAATCGCAGACCTTGAAGGCAGTCCGAACATACTGTCATCGCATATAGCAGAAGCCATCAGCTACAGAAATCTGGATAGAGAAAACTGGGCTGGATGATATATCATGCCAGTATTTTTCACTCAGCCTTCATCTCGTCTTCATTGAGAATAAAACTAGACAATGTTATTTTCTCCGGTTTAACCATAGGAGCTTTTCTATGTTTGCATGATTCAAATATACATGTACTGCATTTAGGTCTCTCAAAAATATCGCACGGATCAAGATGTAATGTCAGCTGTACTTTCTCATTATATCTACTCGTCAGTACACTCTTGAGTTTTTCGCCTGCCTTATGTCCTTCAGATACTGTATAATACCATGGAACAGTAAGATCACAGTCTATGTATATACAGTTACCGGATTTTATAACCTTGGTATTATGTATATCCACCCACTCCGGCTGTCTGTTGTCATTCAGCAGTTCAGCCAACTCTTCCAGCAACTTGTCATCTGCCGTGTCAAGCAATCCGGCAATAGTATTTTTCAAGATAGATATACCGGTTATTATAATTATCGACCCGAATACAAGTGCCAATGCACTGTCTATCCAAGCCAGACCTGTAAAATACAACACCAGCAGTCCGGCAACCAGTCCGATAGTAGAATAAGTATCCGACTGCAAATGCTTTCCTCCAGCCACTAATGCCATAGAACCATACTTCTTGCCCGTCTTAATACTATAATATCCCATCAGATAGTTCAATGCGCCAGATACAGCAACTATCACTATACCGATGTCCAGTTTATCAACTTCTGCAGGGATCAGAAGCCTCTTTATAGCCTCGTATATAATCATGGCTCCAGCCACACTGATCAAGATTCCTTCTACCGATGCTGATATAAGCTCTATTTTTCCATGTCCGAAAGGATGTTCCTTATCGCCAGGCTTGGCTCCCCATCTGAGACAATACAGACTTATAAGTCCAGCCACGACATTTACTATACTCTCCATAGCGTCTGTCAGTACTCCCACAGAGTTAGTAACGAAATAAGCGATAAATTTACCTATAAGTATTAGTCCTGAAACAATAACTATACGTTTCTGGACCTTCAGTTTTATCTGTTCTTCATTCATAAGTCAATACATTAATCTTCGGCAAAGTTATAAATATTAGATTTAACAGGAATAATAATTTATATTAGCTTTTCCAAATGGTGTTTAAATGGTACATAAACAGTATTTAAAAGAACTGCATCTTTGAGCTATTCAAATTGCACAGCTGATAAATAATGTATATCTTTGCACTCATCTTAAACCAGTTACAACAAAATATAACTATATAGCAAATGGAAAAGAAATTCAAAAGAACAACCGTAACATCGGCACTTCCATACGCCAACGGTCCTGTACACATAGGACACCTGGCCGGAGTTTATGTTCCTGCCGATATTTACGTCCGCTATCTTCGCCTCAAGAAGGAAGATGTAATCTTCATCGGAGGATCAGACGAACATGGTGTGCCTATCACTATCCGCGCAAAGAAAGAAGGCGTTACTCCACAAGATGTAGTAGATCGTTATCATACACTTATACGCGACTCATTCAAGGAATTCGGTATTTCATTCGATGTTTACGGACGTACTTCATCAGAAATACATCATCAGACAGCTTCAGATTTCTTCCGCAAGCTTTACGATAAAGGCGAGTTCATAGAAAAGACTTCTGAACAGTACTACGACGAAGAGGCAAAGACATTCCTTGCCGACAGATATATCACCGGTGAATGTCCTCGCTGTCATGCAGAAGGTGCATACGGCGACCAGTGTGAGAAGTGTGGTAGTACACTCTCTCCTACTGAGCTTATCAATCCTAAGAGTGCCATCAGCGGTAGCCAGCCTGTAATGAAGGAAACAAAACACTGGTATCTGCCACTCGACAAACACGAAGGATGGTTGCGCAAATGGATTCTTGAAGACCATAAAGAATGGCGTCCTAACGTATATGGTCAGTGCAAGAGCTGGCTTGACATGGGACTTCAGCCACGCGCCGTAAGCCGTGACCTTGACTGGGGTATTCCTGTTCCTGTAGAAGGAGCAGAAGGAAAAGTGCTTTACGTATGGTTCGACGCTCCTATCGGATATATCTCAAACACTAAGGAACTGCTTCCTGATTCATGGGAAAAATGGTGGAAAGATCCGGAAACACGTCTTGTACACTTCATCGGTAAGGACAACATCGTGTTCCACTGTATCGTCTTCCCTGCCATGCTGAAAGCTGAAGGCAGCTATATCCTGCCGGACAATGTTCCTTCAAACGAGTTCCTGAACCTTGAAGGCGACAAGATTTCAACTTCACGCAACTGGGCTGTATGGTTGCACGAATACTTGAAAGACTTCCCTGGCAAGCAGGATGTTCTGCGTTATGTCCTCACAGCTAACGCTCCTGAGACTAAGGATAATGACTTCACTTGGAAAGATTTCCAGGCACGCAATAACAACGAACTTGTTGCCGTTTATGGTAACTTCGTAAACCGCGCACTCGTTCTTACAGGCAAATATTTCGACGGTAAAGTTCCTGCTGCAGGCGAACTGACAGACTACGACCGTGAAACTCTGAAAGAATTTGCGGACGTTAAGGCTGAAGTGGAAAAACTTCTTGACGTGTTCAAGTTCCGCGATGCACAGAAGGAAGCAATGAACCTTGCACGTATCGGTAATAAGTATCTTGCAGATACAGAACCTTGGAAACTTGCCAAGACAGATATGGACCGTGTGGCTACTATCCTGAACATAGCTCTTCAGCTTGTTGCCAACCTTGCAATAGCATTCGAACCGTTCCTGCCGTTCAGCTCAGCAAAATTGCGTACAATGCTTAACATGGATTCATTCGAATGGGATAATCTGGGACGTACAGACCTTCTTGCTACAGGTCACCAGCTTGGTAAAGCAGAACTTCTGTTCGAAAAGATTGAGGACAGCGCCATCGAAGCACAGGTACAGAAACTTCTGGACACAAAGAAAGCCAACGAAGCTGCAGCTTACAAGGCTACCCCTATCAAGCCTACAATAGCATTCGAAGATTTCGAAAAGCTTGATATCCGTGTGGGTACAGTTCTGGAATGCGAAGTAGTGCCTAAGATGAAGAAACTGCTGAAATTCAAGATTGCCGACGGACTTGAAAACCGTACTATCGTAAGCGGTATAGCACAGCACTACAAACCGGAAGATCTGGTAGGAAAACAGGTATTGTTCATAGCCAACCTTGCTCCACGTCAGTTCAAGAACGGTCTGGTGAGCGAAGGTATGATTCTGAGTGCAGAAAACTTCGACGGCTCTTTGGCTGTTACTTCACTGCTTAAAGAAGTAAAACCGGGAAGCCAAGTTTGCTAACAGATTAATCAACACAAATCAACAATAAAAGGGCGGGATATGGATGTCCCGCCTTTTTCATAAAAGACAGAAACGTGTCAAACAATTCTCTAAAGGAAAAAACAGCGAAAGGACTTCTATGGGGTGGGCTCAGCAACAGTATGCAACAACTGCTCAACCTCTTTTTCGGGATATTCTTATCACGAATACTGTCTCGTACAGATTATGGAATGATTGGGATGTTAAGCATTTTCTCACTCATTGCATCATCCATACAAGAGAGCGGATTTACTGCAGCACTGACAAACAAAAAAGATATACAGCATAAAGATTATAATGCCGTATTCTGGTTCAGTTCTTTAATGGGACTGTTCCTTTATCTTGTACTGTCAATGTGCGCCCCACTTATTTCGCGTTTTTACGATACGCCCGAACTGGAATCATTGTCAAGATATTCATTCCTCTGTATATTCATATCCAGTCTTGGCACGGCACAAAGCGCATACATGTATCGTAATCTGATGATCAGACAACGTACCATAGCATTGAACATAAGTCTGGCAATATCAGGCATTACCGGTGTGATAATGGCACTTAACGGATATGCATATTGGGGTATAGCCACACAGAATTTGGTTTACGTGTCATCTGTAACATGTTTCTACTGGTATTTTTCTCCATGGCGCCCAAGCCTTAAGATAGATTTCAATCCGTTGAAAAATATGATCTCATTCAGCGGGCGTCTGCTTCTTACAAATATATTCGGTCATATAAACTATAATATACTGTCTGTTATTCTTGGTAAATTCTATTCTGGTCAGGAAGTCGGCGATTTCAATCAGGCTAACAAATGGAACTATATGGGCTACTCTGTAATTACAGGAACTATATATGGTGTAGCGCAGCCGGTACTGTCAAGGGTTGACGACGAGAAAGAAAGACAAAAAAGGATTTTCAGAAAAATGCTGCGTTTCACATCTCTCGTCACATTTCCTGTCATGTTCGGACTGTCCATCACAGCAAATGAGCTTATAACAATAGCCATCACTTCCAAATGGTCAGAAAGTGCATATATCCTACATATATTATGTATAGGTAGCGCATTCACAAGCATATCCTATCTTTACTCCAATCTGATAATCAGTAAAGGCAAATCAAGGATTTTCATGTGGAATACCATATTCCAGGGAATTACACAGACCATAATAATGGTAATCAGCCATCCATACGGAATACCTGTAATGATAAAACTTTATGTCTGCATAAACATTGCATGGCTTGCCGTATGGCAGTATTTCGTATGGAAAGAAATCAGACTGAGCATTATGGAAGCATTGCGCGATATTATGCCATACCTGTCAATAGCGGCAATAACAATGTTTGTTACTACATATATAGTTGAAAACAGTATCTCAAACATTTATCTGGCATTAATATCAAAAATCATCATAGCGTGTATATTATACATCTCGTCTGTGTGGTTGTGCGGCTCTGTCACTCTGAAAGAAAGTTTTGAATATCTAATAAAAAAGAAAAGATGAAAACTGTTTCTGTAGTAATGTGTACATATAATGGAGAAAAATATCTGCGCGAGCAGCTTGATTCTCTTGCCGGACAATCGTATCCTGTGATGGAGCTGATTATCCAGGATGACGGTTCGAATGATGAAACAATAGAAATCATAAACGGATATAAAGAACGTCATCCGGAGTTGAATATCAGGTTATACAGGAATTCCATAAATCTGGGGTTTAACAGAAACTTTTTCAGCGCAATACTGAAAGCAAAAGGAGACTACATAGCATGTTGCGACCAAGACGACATATGGGAAGCCTGCAAGCTGGAAATGATGATAAAGAATATAGGAGACGCATCACTTATATTCCACAACTCCGTTCTTTTCAATTCCAACTCAGTTATAGGAAAACTTCACAACAGACCGTTGTGCGAATTTCCATCAAGCATAAACGCCCTGATGATTCCCCGTAGTTACGGACACCAGATTATGTTCAGAAAAGATATACAGGAATTACTCATACCGTTCGCAACACTAAACCTCTCGTATGACTATTTCATATACAGTCTGAGCGGGGTTACTGGAAAAATCAGATACATTGATACATCGCTCGTCAGGTGGAGAAGACACGAGAGTGCATCAACATATTCAGAAAAGAAAGACGAAGGAAAAATCCATGGATACATAAATGCTGCAAAAGCATTATTCAGAACGTCGAACATGAATACTACGCGAAGCTACTTCAAGTTATACAGTTCAATTCCTGTGGCAGACAAAACAGCAAGAAAATTGGCTGATAAAATGAGCAGAATAAACATTGTAAATTTTATCGGTATATGCTACCTTTGCTATAAACATAGATACGAACTCATAACAGAGTGTAGCGGAATAAAACAAAGTTTAAGGGCTTTCTTTGTTCCATTGTTTTTTGTACGGGATTACGGACAATATATTTTAAGGAAATAGGAAATGAAAACAATACCGGTATTTTTCACTTTCGACAAGAACTATGTTCTGGCAGCAAAAGTGGCTATCCACTCCATGCTGGTTCATGCATCAAAAGATTATAAGTATGAATTATATATTCTGCATACTTCTCTTGATGACAACGACTATAGAAACATCCGATCCGTAACAGAAGATTTCAACGCCGGAATTCATTTCATCAATGTTTCTGAATACGAAAAGAAGATAGAAGGACTGCATGGCAAGGCACACTATTCAAAAGAAATATTCTACAAACTGATTGCCGCCGACATTTTTCCGGAATATGACAGAATTTTATGTACTGATGTAGATGTTATATTCACAGGAGACATATCAGAAGCCTTTTTCGTGTTCCCCAATGAAGATTTCATCTATGCAGGAGTTGGGCCTACAAACAATTCGGGACGTATGCCTAAATATATGGATAAATTTTCAAAAGACGAGCTGGCAATATTGGAACATGAGATTGGAGCAGGTTTTCTCCTGCTGAATCTAAAGGCGATACGTCGCCATGACAAGCAGAAAGAGATGACAGACTTCTACATCAACAACTACGAAAGACTTTTACTGCCCGAACAGGATTGTATGATTCTTACATGCTGGCCTTTAGTGAGATACATACCAACCAAGTTTGTTGTTATAAACTCATTTTATAAAATAGACATAGACAAATTTCATTTCTATGAAGGGACTCCGGATTTCGACTGCCCGCACAGAGAAGCTGTAGAACATTTCAAATCAGCATTGGACAACCCAGTACAAATACATTACGCCGGCCCCGACAAACCATGGAACAGTATAATGGTGACAAAACAAATGGAATGGTTCAAAGCAATGATCAAGGCCGGATGTTTATGGGAATATATCTATAGCCAGCCTAAATTCTTTGCGCAAAAAATAAAAAAATACAGTTTAAGAAGATTTATCCGTAAACACTTCAATATTTAACAAGCGGAACATGAGCAACAGACAAAATAAAGTACGAGTTATAGCATTTTATCTTCCACAGTTTCATCCTACACCGGAAAACGACAAATGGTGGGGTAAAGGTTTTACAGAATGGACAAATGTAGGCAAAGCCAAGCCTTTGTTCAAGGGACACTATCAGCCTAAGGTTCCGGCAGACCTAGGATATTATGACCTTAGAGTACCGGAGACAAGAAAAGCTCAGGCTGATATGGCCAAGGAATATGGTATAGAAGGTTTCTGCTACTGGCATTATTGGTTCGGCAACGGAAGACGTCTTCTTGAAAGACCTTTCAACGAAGTATTGAACAGTGGTGAGCCGGATTTTCCTTTCTGTCTGGCATGGGCAAATCACAGTTGGGAAGACAAGCAGTTCAGTAAGGACGGAGGACATAAGATGCTCATGGAACAGCTTTATCCTGGAGACGAAGACTATATAGCACACTTCAATGCTGTTCTTCCTGCATTTAAGGATCATAGATACATCCGTGTGAACGGTAATCCTGTTTTCGTAATATATTCACCTATGAATGTACCTGATGCGGCTCATTTCATCAGTTTATGGCAGGAATTGGCAAAACCACATGGTTTTCAGATACATTTTGTGGCACATACATCAAAACCCGAAGAAATGGAACAGTATAAGAAATGGGGATTTAAAGCTACAATAATGGTCAGACTGTTCGATGTTTTCAAGCACGACTTTTCCCTATTGGAACGCATAAATGCCAAATTCCAGCGTATTGCTTTCAAACAGGGACGAAGGATAGACTATTCAAAAGCCGCAAAATATTTCTGCGGACCTGAAGACAAGAATACAGACTGTTATCCTACTCTAATACCAAACTGGGATCACTCGCCCCGTTCGGGAAGAGCAGGACACATACTGATAAACTCAACTCCGGATAAATTTGAGAAGCATGCGGAGCAGACGTTTAATAATGTGAAGGACAAGCCTGAAGAAGAAAGAATCGTTTTCCTGAAATCATGGAACGAATGGGCTGAAGGTAATTATATGGAACCCGATTTAAAATTCGGAAGAGGATACCTTGAGGCTCTGATGAAAGCAATAAACAAAGTCTTTGGAGAATAAACATTCAATTATGAAAATAGCATTAGTCAAACAAGAAGTATATCAGGATCTTTACGTTTGCCCGGTAACAGAGAAAAACGCGGCAAACATTCTCTTTTCGTCAATGGGAAGAGTGGGCCCTATCGGCCTTATGGCAGAACTTGATGCAGACTTTTATATAGTGAAGGAAGAACCGGAGTACGAAACACAGATTTACCGCAAAGTGATACCACATATCTCCAAACATCTGTATCTGCTCAAGACTGAGACACTCGACAAGATTCCAGGACAGGAATTCAAACAGCCGGGCAGTCCGTATCCGAACGGCAAATTCGCAATTGACAGCCACGACATAGACTGGAGCAAATACGATGTTGTGATTTCCATTAACGTCAGCCTTCCTACGTCTGTCGTAAGAAGGTACCCGCAGACACTCTTCGCATATATGATAGGCGAAGCCAACATGGCTACGGGAAGCGTACACTTCGGATACGATGTCACCATGAACCAGATGGCAAGAGGAATAATCTCCAGGAAATGCGGCATTATGGATTTTCCATATACATTCCTCAGTTCGGACACTCTGCAGAAAATCATGCAGAATCATCTGGGAAGAGAATCGGAGAATAAAGGAATCTTTATGGAAATAAATTCCACTACAGAACGCCCCGTAACAAAGGCACCAGCACATTTCCAGCCTCTCATAGATGCAGGATACGAAATAATTCTCCACAAGCAGCGTATATTCGACAATCTGAAAAGCATATACGATGCCAAGTATTTCGTAAAGATGGGTGGACGACATATACGCGGAAACTCTGTGGCAGAAGCAGTCTCTTTAGGGACACTGGCTATAATGGACAAGAACGAAGTGACACACCATGAACTGATTATAGACGAATGTGACGTGAAGACTATGGACCAGATGGTTAGCCTGATAAACAAGTTGGAAAACAATCCGGATTTGTATCAGGAACTATTGGCCAAACAGCGTAAAGTGTTGAAAGAATTATTCTTCGATGCACCGGTACAGTCACTCGCCAACTGTCTTGAAGAAAAAAGAAAAGCCGGGAAGGCAAAACCTTATAAATGGTATAACAAAATAGCAGACAGACTCTGTTTCATTAAATAAAAGACAATACTAACATGAATGCCCCTATACTACTCTTCGTATTCAACCGTCCTGATCATGTACGTCGGACTGTAGAAGCTCTGCAACGCAACACTCTTGCTGCGGAAAGCATACTGTATATTTATTCCGATGCCGCACGCACTCCGGAGCAACAAGACGCAGTGGGCGAAGTGAGAAGATACATACACACCATCGGAGGATTCAAGGAAATAAACATCATTGAGAGAGAGGAGAACTGGGGACTTGCCAGAAGCATTATCGACGGCGTTACAACACGTGTGAAAGAGTACGGAAGAGTAATAGTGCTTGAAGATGACCTTATCACCGCACCGTATTTCCTTCAGTTCATGAATGATGCTCTGGAGACTTATAAAGATGAAGAGAGAGTGGGTCACATACAGGGATGTGATTTCACTCAGGATTCTTCCCTGCCCGATACTTTCCTGATAAAATGGACAGGAAGCTGGGGATGGGCTACATGGGAACGCGCATGGAAGTATTTCAACCCCGACGGAATGGCTCTTCTGAAAGAACTTGAAGACAGAAAGCTGACATATACCTTCGACTTCGACGGTAAATACGGTTACACACGTATGCTCCGCCGTCAGATTGAGGGGAAGAACAATTCCTGGGCTATACGATGGAATGCCTCTCTATTCCTTAATAACATACTTTCGCTTAATGTAGGAAAATCACTTGTACAGAACGAAGGTTTCGACGGTAGCGGTACCAACTGCGGCGGTGGCAGACTGTATTCCTCAAATCTGTTCATGGACAGGATTGAGGTGAAAAGAATCACTCCGGCAGTGGAAAACAAAGAAGCAAGACAGGCATACGTGAGATACTATGCCCGCACCAATTCATTCATGGCTAAAGCCATCAGAAGGATAAAACGCACTCTGAAAGGTGATTTTGGCAGATAAAATGGCCTCAGACGTCGTTTTTAACTATATTATCATTAATTATTCATACATCAATTGGGATAAAAAAGGACGGTTTGCACTATCTTTGCAAAAAAAAATTCCCGACCATGAGAATACTAATCATAAACACGGCAGAACGTATAGGAGGTGCGGCTATTGCAGCGAGCCGACTGATGGACGCACTAAAAAATAATGGAATAAAAACAAAAATGCTTGTCCGCCACAAACAGACAGAGCAGTTAACCGTCATCCCTCTGAAAAACTCATGGAGGAGAATATGGCAATTCGCCTGGGAACGTATCGTAATATGGATAGCAAACGGATTTACACGCCGTAACCTCTTTGCCGTTGATATAGCAAATACAGGTACAGACATCACAAAACTGCACGAATTCGTACAGGCCGACGTGATACATCTGCACTGGGTCAACCAGGGAATGCTTTCGCTTAACGACATCGAAAAAATTCTTAAATCAGGAAAGCCTGTGGTATGGACAATGCACGACATGTGGCCATTCACCGGAATATGCCACTATGCAGGCTCATGCAAGAAGTATGAAGAGACTTGCCACAACTGTGAGCTTCTTCTGAGACCTCACAAGAAAGATCTTTCATATAAAACATTCAAAAAGAAACAAAGGATTTTCTCAAACTCGAAAATAACCTTCGTAGCATGCAGTCACTGGCTGGAGGAAATGGCAAAGAGCAGTGCACTTATAGGAAGACAGAACATCACAAGCATTCCTAATGCCATTAACACCAACCTGTTCATGCCACGCAACAAACGTCAGTCAAGAGAGAAACTTAACTTACCTCAGGACAAAAAACTTCTGCTTTTCGGATCGGTCAAGATTACTGACAAGCGCAAAGGTATAGACTATCTGATAGAGGCATGCAAGATACTGACACAAAGCAATCCGGAACTAAGCAAAGAACTCGGAGTTGTGATATTGGGCTCGCATCCGGAACAACATTCTTCACTGTTCCCGTTCCCTATATATACAATGAATTATGTGAAAAGTGAAAAAGATCTGGTAGATATATACAATGCAGTTGATATATACGTTACGCCGTCACTGCAGGACAATCTGCCCAATACCATAGTGGAAGCCATGTCGTGCGGTATCCCTTGCGTAGGATTCGAAACAGGAGGTATCCCGCAGATGATAGACCATCTGCACAACGGATATGTAGCAGAATATAAGTCGGCATCCGACCTCGCCAACGGCATAAAATGGGTGCTTACCGACGGTGACTATCAGACCTTAAGCGAGGAAGCTCACCGTAAGGCAGTAAACACTTATTCCGAATCTGTTGTCGCACACCAGTATCTGCAAATCTATAACAAGCTGACAGGCAAAAATGCATAACACCGCTCCAAATTACCACATACAGCACCAGCATCCTAAATTCAGCATTATCACAGTGACGTATAATGCCGAAAAGGTATTGGAGGACACTATACAGAGTGTCATCACACAGTCGTACAAGAATGTGGAGTACATCATTGTTGACGGCGGTTCGAAAGACGGAACACTAGGTATAATAGAAAAATACAGACAGCACATAGCACACCTGGTAAGCGAACCTGACAAAGGACTGTATGACGCGATGAACAAGGGAATCAGACTTGCTACCGGCGACTATCTGTGTTTCCTCAATGCCGGTGACGAATTGCATGAGGATGATACTTTGTTCTATATGGTACACAGTATAAAAGGAGATACACTGCCGGATGTTATTTATGGCGAGACACAGATAGTTGACGAGAACGGACATTTCATCAGGATGCGACGTCTATCGGCTCCGGAAGTACTCACGTGGAAAAGTTTCAAGAAAGGTATGCTTGTATGCCATCAGGCTTTCTTCGCACGCCGCGAACTGGCTGTAAACGAACCATATAATCTGAAATACCGTTTCTCCGCCGATTTTGACTGGTGCATACGCATAATGAAGAAAAGCAGCAGCATTCATAATTCAAGGCTAACCATAATAGACTATCTGAACGAAGGTATGACCACACAAAACCATAAGGCTTCGCTGATGGAACGTTTCAATATCATGTGCCATCACTACGGATTTATATCTACCATTGCTCATCATCTGTGGTTCGTAATAAGAGCCGTGTTGAAGAAATAGACTGGCATTTCAGCCGAAAGTTGAAAATACATCTTAATAAATCGGAAAAACAAATAAGATTGAGTATATAAATTTGTAATAATTACAATTTTATATACTTTTGTCTCATAAGCTATTCATTAACCATTTAAAACCAAAAACTTATGAGAAAGATCTTAACACTATTCACACTTTTCGTATTATTTTCAACCATACAAGTTTTCTCACAGGAGAAACAATATCAGCTGTCAAGCCATATCCTCGATATCAATACAGGCTACCCTGCAAAAGATGTAAAGATAAGTCTCTCAAAGATGAACAATGCCGGCCAATGGACTGTAATAGACGAGAAAATTACCGATACGAACGGTAGGGTGAAAGACTTCCTCCCACAAGACGGCAAATCGGAAAACAAAGGTATATACAAACTGACATTCCACACTGAACCTTATTTCAAGTCGCAGGACAAGAGCTCCTTCTATCCGTTTATTGAGGTAGTGTTCGAAATAAAGGACGACAGCCATTACCACGTACCTATAACCCTCTCACCTTACGGATATTCAACCTATAGAGGGAACTGATAAATACAGTCCACACACATAAATGATACAAAAGAAGGCGTTTCAATGATTATTACCAAAACAATCCTTGAAACGCCTGTGTTTATTTACCGTTACACGTTCGTGTAACGCGCGTTGCACGGCCGTGTTCCACGCGCAACACGTTCGTGTTCCGCTAAATATGATTATTCTTTGCGCTTTTTATATTCCGAAATCAACACCGCCACTACCCCAAGGGCGAGTAAAGCCAATGCTATATAAGCAATGGTTTCAGTAGTATGAAGCGATTTTGGATCGAACTTGAACTCTATCACATGTTTTCCTGCAGGAACATTCATCGCACGGAGGATATAGTCGGCACGTCCGTGTTCCACCTCCTCGCCATCTATAGTTGAAATCCAACCCGGATAATATATTTCCGAGAATACCACTACCCCACCGTTCTTGGAATCAACCTCATATTTCAATGCGTTAGGCTGATACTCTTTCAGAACAATTGAGCTGAGTGAGTCTGGAGCGGCAGTCATCTTAACCTGTTCAGCAAATTTCTTGTCAACAACAGCTGTATGAAGCGGATTAATATCATGCAATGCATCTATCTCCTCATTTGCATTGTCAACATATTTCACATCGCCTACAAACCAAGCGTTTCCACAAGCATAAGGATTAAACACCGGAGCAGTCTTTCCGTCCTGAAGCGGAAGAATGAAATATCTTGTGTTAAGCATGTTCAGAACAGGGAAAGCATTCCGTTCAACCTTACTCATATCACCACCTGCCTCTGATAGTTTAGAGAATATAGCGTTCATTTCACCATGGATATGTTCCTCAATTATCTCCTGATAACGGCGAAGTTTAGCTGCGTGATATCCTCCGATACTCTTATGCCAGTAAGCTGTATTGTTCTCATTAAATGTATTTACAGCCAGGTTCAATACTCTGTAATCTAACGATTTGTCCTTCAGGATTTCCTTGTCTGTTTCCGAAGGTTCCAGATATGGTTTCATCTCAGTACCTTTTGCCACGAACTGTTCGTCGTACAGATAGCGTTTGTTCACACTCCACATATCCACAAGACACAACAGAGCTATAAGAGCTACCGTAACCTTCGGTTTCAGTTTTCCAATCGAATAAGCATATACCAAAGCCACACCTATCAGAATAATTACAAGGTTGCGCCATGCATCGGAAGTAAATATTGAAACACGAACCTCTTCAAGATTTGTCAATATAGGAACAAGCTGGTCCTGAGGGATAGCATTCTGAAGAGCTGACATCTCCATTGTGGAAATATACGAAGGGAAGAACACCTGAGGAGCCAAAGCAAACAGAAGCGACAAACCTCCTGTCAGTGCCAGACTGGTATAAAATCCTTTCGCATTCTCCTTAATTACGGAAGGACGTTCCATTATCTCTTTCAATGCCATGATGGCAAGCAGAGGAATAGTAAATTCCGCAATTACAAGAATAGACGAAACGGCACGGAACTTATTGTACATAGGAACATAATCGATAAAGAAGTCTGTCACTCCCATGAAATTCTTTCCCCACGACAACACAATAGAGAAGACTGTTCCCACTACAAGAGCCCATTTCATTGGGCCTTTCACTATGAAACATCCAAGGATGAAAAGGAACATCACAAATGCACCCACATAAACCGGACCTGAGGTACCCGGCTGTTCGCCCCAGTACTGTCCCAACTGCGAGTACAGCCCACGATACATAGGATTAGCCTTCTTCATCGCATCCTCATTTGCAGCCAAAGGCACAGACGCTCCACCCTTCACATTAGGTACAAGCAGCGAGAATGTTTCGCCTATTCCATAGCTCCACTGAGTGATATAATCGCGTTCAAGTCCGCTTCCTGTCTGATTGGCAGAGTTCTTCTTCACAAGTTCACTCTTGCCTCGCATACTCTCCTTGCTGTACTGATATGTGTGATAAAGATTGGAAAGATTGATACAAACACCTATCACACCTGCCACTACAAGCACTCCGGTCGCCTTGAAGAAATCCTTCAGCTTATTTTCCTTATAAGCCATCACGCCATAGGCTACAGCCATAAACAGCATAACGAACAGGAAGTAATAACTCATCTGAGGATGGTTTGACACTATCTGCAGAGCAACAAACAATGCAGTGAGCAATCCTCCGGCAAGATATTTTCCACGATAAACCAGTACCATACCGGCTATTGTAGGCGGAATGTAAGCCAGAGTAACAAATTTCCATATATGTCCAGCCGCAATGATAATAAAGAAATAGGATGAGAAAGCCCATATTATTGCGCCAAGAGCAGAAAGCCATACCTTGAAGTTGAATGCACGAAGCAGGATATAAAAACCTAGGAGCATCACAAACACATACCACACGTATGTAGGCAGGAACAGATGATAAACCTTCTGGATGAATCCCAAAGCTTCGGTAGAGTCATAACTAGGTGCCATCTGATAGGTAGGCATACCCCCGAAAATAGAGTTTGTCCAACGGGTACGCTCACCTGTTTTTTCCAGATACTCCTTTTGTTCCTGACCAGAGCCGATACCTGCTACGGCATCATGCTGGGCCAATATTCGTCCTTCGGTGACTGCCGGGAAGAAGTATGCGAACGATATTACCGCAAACAATACCACAGCCACAATGTCCGGAATAAGTTTCTTGAATAAATTCATACTATATCAAAGAATTGAAAAATTAAATAAACTATTAGTATTCAGTCGGCAAAGATAACATAATACTGCTTGAAATGTTGTAAATTTGCCCGTGGAAATTACGATAAATATCTAAATAATTGAAAATGAGTCATAGCTACCAATTTAGGTTACGGATTTATTAGTTATAAGCTGTTGTATTCTTCTGCGCATTGCGCGCACCTTCAAGTTTCTTGGGAACTTATCATGTCAGTAGTGAAGTAGATAACATGAATTATATACAGTCTTATATTGGCTTATCAGTTATTGCATGGGTTACAGGTACTGCTTGAGACGAAATAGATACATCTGTTAAGGATAATGAAAGCTGTCCAATCATGGGAGGAGTCCGACAGTACTCTTGCTAATACCCACACAGTCGGTTCGGATGAAGATAACAATACAGGAAAATGAAGGAATTGCCTGGCTATTTTTGGGAAAAGGTATAATGTTTATAGTTCTAAAACTTGAATTAGCATCGCATATATACAATATACTAATGTATATCAGACTTTTTTTTCTTACGCTTTGATATGTAAGCCGAATTATCCATTGCCCACGATATAAGATTGTTTAGTATTGGAATCAGGCTTTGACCGAGCTCAGTCAGAGAATATTCTACTCTTGGTGGTATTTCTGCATATAGTTTTCTTCTTACCAATCCGTCAGTTTCGAGATTCTTTAATGTCTCGGTAAGTACTTTAGGAGAAATATCCGGAATTGCTTTACCTATCGTATTGAAGCGTGTTGCTTCATTTTCAGAAAGCACACATAATATGAGCATGGCCCATTTACTGGAAAACCGCGACAGAACATTCCTGATAGGACAATCTTCTATGCGAGTATATTTTTTCAGATTTTCTTGTAATTGCAAACTGTTCATTTTCAATAATAATTACCTTAAAGTAAGTGGGTTACATTCATGTAACCTCTTGTATATCAATATAAAAAACATTAATTTTGCACTATCTGAACGATAGTAAGTTTAGAATGCAAAGTTAATCAACTTTATAAAAAACAAAAAATATGGGCAACATTAAAACAATGAACAAGGGCGAAAAATACGCTCACGCAACAATAGGTTGCATCAAAAGCTTTGAAGGTAAGCAGTTTGTAAAAGAAGCTACAGAGGCTACTTCATGCGAGGTCTCTTTCGGTTCATTACCGACTGGAGCATCTGTTCCGTTTTTTCATAGCCATAAGACGAATGAAGAAAACTACATTATTCTATCAGGAGCTGGAAAGTTTCAGGTGAACGATGAAGTTTTTGAAATCGGTGAAGGGTCAATCATTCGGGTATCACCGAGATGTGACCGAAACTTGAAATGTACTTCTGCCGAGCCTATGATTTATATTTGCATTCAGGCAAAGGACGGAAGTCTGGAAGACTATACAATGACGGATGCTGAAATAACCGAGCGCGAAAGCCTGTTGTAAAAAGCTTTATTCATGATTATCAGATAAACTGGAATCTCTGACAATGACGGTATATTATATATTGCATCATTGCCAGAGATTTTCTGTTATCCTAAGTATTATATCCATTATTCTCAAAGAGATACCTAAAGGAATGTGTCAGATATACTGTTCACATTCCTTTCGTGTACTGCATGACTTCTTGAGCATCATATTTACGATAGCAAGAAGCAATCCGTTCACCTTTCTTGCATGATGTGGACATACTGTGACGCATCGCATGCACGAGATACAGATTTTCTTGTTTACTTTTGCCGGATTGTTCTTGTCGATGGCACCTACAGGGCATCTGAAAGCACAGATACCGCATTGGATACATGCCTTTGTAGTTTTAGGCACTATACCTGCATTGGCTGCTTTGCGGTAAGGCCTGTTACCCGGTATTGCAGGAGTTGAAAAATCATTTCTCTTCAGCTTATTTCCAATCTGTTCTGCAAACACTCTTAAATGTTCGTAATCATCCTTGTCCGGCCTGTTCGTGGCATATCGATGAGCGATGGAATGTTCGGCAATAGCTACTATTGCCGATATGACTGTAAATCCGGCTTGCTGCACAATATCCTGAAGTTCTACTAATGTGTCTTCATAGGCCCGGTTACCATATACGCAAACTATGATTGCTTTTGCACCATTAGCTTGAATCCTTGAAATACGCTCTGCGGCTGTAGAAGGTACTCTACCACTATAGGATGGAACGGCGATTATGGCTATATCCTCATTTTTCAATGAGAATTTATGTAAATCTTCATTACTATCTGACAGGTCAATGCCTGTTATGTCTAGACCCAATTCGTTTGCCAGAAAATCAGCAACTTTCTTTGTTCCACCAGTCGGACTGAAAATTATTTCATATATCTTCATATATTCTATCTCCTTTTTTATTTTCTATTTTTACTCTGCATACCAAGAGGTAATATAATAAGTATTCTGGTGCTATGGATACGGCAACTTGTCCGAAACTGCCGGACGCACCTGTTATCAGCTGTGTTTTTCCCGCCTGGACTTCAAGTTCTTCAATAAGTCCCTGATAGGCTGTCAGTCCGGCTAATGGTATAGCGGCAGCGGTAACAAAGTCATAGTCTGACGGCATTTTAGCCAGAGCTTGATGGTAAACAGTAACATATTCAGCAAAGGCACCTATCCTGTTTATTGGAAGTCGTGTATATACACGGTCACCTGCGCTAAAGTCTTTTACGTTATTACCCGTCTTTTCCACTATACCAGAACACTCGTTCCCCAATGTCAGAGGCATTCTGTAATCCTGTATCAGTCTGACACTTCCTGTCAGTTGAAGAATATCCAAAGGATTTACAGCGGCAGCCATAACCTTTATAATAACTTCATTTTCATTTGGTTCTGGAATAAAAACTTCATTTACGGAAACTTTGATTCCCTTTGTGTATTTCTTGATTTGTGCTGCTTTCATTTTTATGTTATTATTAAAATAAAACTATCAATCATTAACAGAAACTGTTTTTTTGCGGTCATTCATAATATCATCCATATTATCAACAGACCATTGGAGTAGTGAATCAAGGATAGGCTTTAGTGATTTTGCTCTTTCCGTCAGAGCGTATTCCACTCTTGGCGGTATCTCCGAGAATATTGTTCTTGTAACATATCCGTCTTCTTCCAGTGTACGGAGTGTCATTGATAGCATTCTTTGTGATATATCCGGCATTTTTTGTTTCAATTCTGTAAAACGCATGCTATCCTTGCCTGATCTGTCCAGGATATAAATAACAAGCAATGTCCATTTATCACATAATCTTGCCAGTATGTTCCTTACCGGACAAGTCGGAAACATAGCATCTTGTATTGTTGATCTTTTCATGAATTATAAATAATACTGTCTATATTTAATAAATTTCAGTGTACAAAGATAGATAATATACTTTAATTACCAAGTATATTTTTTATACCAATATAATGGATGATTGATAAATATTTTTTATGTGATTTAGTTTATTGCTTGATGACTGAGAAATATAGACTGACTTCATTCGTAAAACCTAATATATCTATTTAATTCTTATCAAAACACTAAATGGCTATTTCATTGCTTTTTCAGTCTTTTATTTTTTCAAGCCATCCTCCTAAAATGCCTATCTGCCAATAACTTTGATACATTTTTCTGTTTATCACTTTTTATTCGTACTTTTGCTGACTAAAATCAAAATCAGAACAAATTTACCGAATGAAAATAGGAATTATCACAGCCATGTCTTCCGAACAGAAGCAACTGGCAAACCAACTCACAGAGATAAAAGAATCAAGTAAAGGTCCTTTCAGCTACATAGAAGGAAAAATCAACAGCAACGAAATAGTACTGATGCAGTGCGGTATAGGAAAAGTAAACGCAGCTGCCGGAACAGTGGAAATGATAAACAACTTCCAGCCTGACTGTATCATCAGTACAGGAGTTGCAGGAGGTATAGACACTTGTCTGAAGATAATGGACGTAGTTGTAAGCCGCAATATTGTATATCACGATGTATGGTGCGGCGAAGGTAATGCCTACGGACAGATTCAGGGACTGCCTACATTCTTCGAAGGTAACGAAACCCTCTACAATACAGCAATGTCTCTTGATACTGAAACAGCTATCCACGGAGGCCTCATCTGTACCGGCGACAAATTCATCACCGACCGCAAGGAACTGGACGAAATAAAATCAAACTTCCACGAAGGTCTGGCTGTAGATATGGAATCTGCTTCAATAGCTCAGATTTGCTATCTGTATAAAGTTCCGTTCATCAGCTTCAGAATAATAAGCGACACTCCGGGAGCAGAAAACCACTTCGACCAGTATCTGAACTTCTGGGGAGAAATGGCTAACCGTTCGTTCAAGGTAACAGAAACATTCCTTAAGGCATTGCCTAACAGAATTGGATAATTTTTAATTATTAATTTTTTAATTCTTCACTCATGGAAAAGATACCAAGCTTTACAATAGACCATATCCGTCTGCTACGCGGAATATATGTATCAAGAAAAGACCAGGTAGGAACAGAAACTGTAACTACATTCGATGTACGCATGAAAGAGCCTAACCGTGAACCTGCATTAAGTCCTTCGGCTATCCACACAATTGAGCATCTGGCTGCAACATTCCTTCGCAACCATCCTGTATGGGCAGACAAGATTATATACTGGGGACCTATGGGCTGCCTCACAGGTAACTATCTTGTAGTAAAAGGTGACTTGAAATCGGCAGATATACTTCCGCTGATGATAGAAACTTTCCGTTTCATTGCCGATTATGAGGGTGATGTTCCGGGAGCTACAGCCAAAGACTGCGGTAACTATCTGATGATGAATCTTCCTATGGCAAAATGGGAAGCTAAGAAATATCTGGAAGAAGTACTGGAAAAAGCCACAGAGGAGAATTTGAATTATCCTGCATAAAGGAAACAAGCCGTTCAGTGAACGTTTAGTGAATGTTCGCTGAACGGCTTTAATTTAAAATGATACTACAGATTTCCATATATTATCCCAATAACAGAGAACATGCTATTAGCAAAGATAATATTAATAAGAAAAACGCCTCGTCGTTTTAATTAAAATAACAAAGCGTTTTAATCAAAACGACAGGGCGTTTAAAAAAAATGAGTTATCACCCATTTTAATTCGGGAGATAACTCATTTCTAAATTTCCGTGCAGCAAGTAATAATTACTTACGCAAGCCAAGCTCTTTAACGATAGCACGATATCTTTCGATGTCGCGATCCTTCAGGTAGTTAAGTAAAGCACGACGCTTACCTACCAAAGTTGTAAGAGCTCTTTCAGTACTATAATCTTTTCTGTTGAGCTTCATGTGCTCAGTCAGGCGAGAAATACGGTATGAAAACAATGCTATCTGCGATTCAGCTGATCCAGTATCAGTGTTAGACTTTCCGTACTTTTCAAAGATTTCTTGTTTTTTAGCTGCGTCTAAATACATAATTTTGACTGTTTTTAAAATGTATAAATTTGATTTGCGGGTGCAAAGATACTGATAATCTTATACATTACAAATATTTTGTTATATTTTTTCACCATTTCCCATTTCTACACAATAAATTATGGAAACTATATGTATATTTACACATTATATAGAAAATATTGTATGAAACCGCTTACGGGAAAAGAGAAAATGACAGCCGAAAAAATTCTGTTAAAGAAAAATATCAGTATCGACGATATAGAGAGTTTCCAGTTCATAAAATACGATGAATATCCGGAAGCACACGACAAATTTTGGGGCAGATCTCTGTTCCGCATTAAAATGAAATCAGGCACATTTGCCTATATCCGTATTTATTACAATTGCAGCAAGAGGGCTTCCGCTTTATTAAGGTATCTTGTCTCAAAAGGAATCGAATTTTCCAACTACAACAAGCCGTACACCACCGAAAACTGTCTGAAAGAATTATCTGACAAAAAATATAAAAGACGCTTCTCTGAAGTTGAAGTGTTATCTATATTAGGCATATATTCTTTTATTGGCGGTCTCTTTATATTGAATACAAAAAACAACGAACCAATTTTTACAGCCATATCAGGGGTAGTATTTATTATCCTAGGATATGCAATAGTACATACGGCGTATGCAATAAACTGCCAAATATCAATCAATGGCGGAGACTTGGTCATCGCAAACAAATTCAAAACATATACCTACCCAATAAAATCAATCCTGAAAGTAAACATTTATATATTCTATACCGGCAAACGTAGCATAAAATACATAGAAATCATTGATTCAGATTATTTCTACCATAAACATCAATGCAACGGATTAAGCCGCAAAGATACCGATAACATTATAAGAAGTTTATTTTCAATTGGTATTGACGCAACCAACAATACATAAGTACTCATATCTAAAAAATATAAAAACCATAGAGCATTATACCTGTCTTTCAATGAAAAATAGTAAATTTGCAGCCAATAATATATAGGTATATAGTATGCAAGACATTAGAAACATTGCCATCATTGCCCACGTTGACCACGGTAAAACAACGTTAGTGGACAAGATGATGCTGGCGGGACACCTGTTCCGCGGAGACCAGACAAACGGTGAACTGGTATTGGATAACAACGATTTGGAACGTGAAAGAGGTATAACAATCCTTTCAAAGAACGTATCAATCAATTACAAGGGTACTAAAATCAACATCATAGACACTCCGGGACACGCCGATTTCGGTGGTGAAGTGGAACGTGTGCTGAACATGGCAGACGGTTGTATTCTTTTGGTGGACGCTTTCGAAGGTCCTATGCCACAGACACGTTTCGTACTGCAGAAAGCTCTCCAGATAGGACTGAAACCAATAGTAGTAGTAAACAAGGTAGATAAGCCAAACTGCCGTCCTGAAGAAGTACACGAAATGGTATTCGACCTGATGTTCAGCCTTAACGCAACTGAAGACCAGCTCGATTTCCCAGTACTGTACGGTTCGGCAAAAAACAACTGGATGGGTGAAGACTGGAAAACTCCTACAGACAGTATCACTCCGCTGCTTGATGCAATCGTAAAATATATTCCTGCTCCACAGATTCTTGAAGGTACCCCACAGATGCTTATCACATCATTGGACTATTCTTCTTACACAGGACGTATAGCTGTAGGACGTGTACACAGAGGTACAATCAAAGAAGGAATGAATATAACATTGGCCAAACGTGACGGAACATTGGTCAAATCAAAAATAAAAGAAGTACATACATTCGAAGGTCTAGGACGTAAAAAAGTAGAATCGGTTTCTTCTGGTGATATCTGCGCAATAGTGGGTATAGAAGGTTTTGAAATCGGTGATACTATATGCGATTTCGAAAATCCGGAACCACTTCCACCAATTGCTATCGACGAGCCTACAATGAGTATGCTTTTCACAATAAACGACTCGCCTTTCTTTGGCAAGGAAGGTAAGTTTGTGACATCACGTCACATACACGACCGTCTGATGAAGGAACTTGACAAGAACCTTGCCCTCCGCGTGAGAAAGACTGAAAATGAAGACGGTAAGTGGATTGTCTCAGGACGTGGTGTGCTCCACTTGTCTGTACTTATCGAAACAATGCGCCGCGAAGGTTATGAGCTTCAGGTAGGTCAGCCACAGGTTATCTTCAAAGAAATAGACGGAGTGAAATGCGAACCTATCGAAGAACTTACAATCAGCGTGCCTGAAGAATTCTCAAGCAAGATGATTGATATGGTGACTCGCCGCAAAGGTGAACTTACATCAATGGAAACTCAGGGCGACCGTGTAAACATTGAGTTCAATATGCCTTCGCGCGGTATCATCGGTTTACGTACAAACGTACTTACCGCATCTCAGGGAGAAGCTATCATGGCACACCGCTTCAAGGAATACCAACCATATAAGGGTGAGATCGACCGCCGTACAAACGGTTCAATGATAGCCATGGAATCAGGTACAGCATTTGCATATGCAATAGATAAGCTTCAGGATAGAGGTAAGTTCTTTATCTATCCGCAAGATGAGGTTTATGCAGGACAAGTAGTAGGTGAACACGTACATGAGAATGACCTGGTAATCAACGTAACAAAATCGAAGAAACTTACAAACATGCGTGCTTCCGGTTCAGACGACAAGGCACGTATCATTCCTCCGGTAATATTCTCACTTGAAGAAGCGTTGGAATACATCAAGGAAGACGAATACGTAGAAGTTACTCCTAAGAGTATGCGTATGCGTAAGATAATACTTGACGAAACAGAACGCAAGCGTGCAAACAAGAACTGATAAACAATAAAGAACATAAAACAAATTCCATTGGACAAATCAAAAGTCCAATGGAATTGTTATTATTGACAATCCTTGAATTTTATATCTGGAAAACAATCATATCCTATCATTAAGGATTCACATCTAAAAACAAAGCAATTATGAAAATATTGGTTACAGGTGCAGCAGGTTTCATTGGATCAAAATTAATGTACCAATTGGCAAAAAAAGGTGATACAGTAGTAGGAGTTGACGAAATTAATGATTACTACGACGTGCGTCTTAAATTTGCAAGGTTAAAAGAATTCGGAATAGCTGTTCCTGACAACTCTTACATCTATAATGAAAGAGTGCAAAGCACTGTTTTCAATAATTGCTCGTTCATAAAGATGTCAATAGACGACAAGGATTCAATAGACAAACTGTTTGAAAAGGAGAAATTCGACAAGGTTATGAATCTTGCAGCACAGGCCGGTGTAAGATACTCGATAACCAATCCGTATTCTTATCTTAACAGCAATATAGTAGGTTTCCTTAATATACTTGAGGCATGCAGAAACTATGAAGTAAAACATCTTATATTCGCATCATCAAGCTCGGTTTACGGACTGAACTCAAAAACTCCTTATTCTGAAGACGACAAGGTGGACAGCCCGGTAAGTCTTTATGCAGCCAGCAAGAAATCGAACGAACTGATGGCACACGCCTACAGCAAGCTATATGGTTTTGCCGTTACTGGATTAAGATACTTCACTGTTTATGGTCCGTGGGGACGTCCGGACATGGCTCCCATGCTTTTTGCAAAAGCCATTTCCAGAAACGAACCTATCAAAATATTCAACAACGGAAATCTAAGCAGAGACTTTACATACATTGACGATATTGTAGAGGGTACGATACGTGTGATAAACAACACCCCGAAAGCAGAAGAATGCGAAAACGGTGTTGCATACAAGATATACAACATAGGCTGCTCGGAACCGGTAAGACTTATGGACTTCATCAGAGAGATGGAACAGGCTTTGGGTAAAGAAGCTATCAAAGAATATCTTCCGATGCAACAGGGAGACGTATTCCAGACATATGCAGACACCACTAAACTGGAAAATGAAACCGGATACAAACCGCAAATCAGCCTTCACGAAGGCATCACAAAGTTCATTGAATGGTATAAATCAGAGAGCAACCCTTTAAAAGAATAGTAAAGATAATTGTTTTCTGAAAGTTTTGGATAACTTTGCAAAATCACCACTAATCAAACAACATTATGAAAGAATTTGCGCAAGAGTTACTTGCTATCAACAAAACAGCTGATTATGACCTGACTGTCATAGTGCCTGTATATAACGAAGAAGAGAACATGAAAATGCTGGAAGAAAAGCTGTCGGCATTTACAGCCATTGCCAAGTGTCCGGCATGTATCCTATTCGTAAACGATGGTTCAAAAGATAACAGTCTGGCAGGGATACAGGATATCTGCAGCAGACACAATGACTTCTTCTATATCAGTTTTCTAAAAAATGCAGGACTTAGCGCAGCTATAAAAGCAGGCTTTGACACAGCACAATCAAAATATGTAGGATATATTGATGCCGATTTGCAGACTGCTCCGGACGATTTCAACCTGCTGCTTGAATATATCAATGACTTTAAACTGGTAATGGGTATCCGTGCAAACAGAAAGGATTCTGGTTTCAAACGTCTGCAATCCAAAATAGCCAACAGCTTCCGACGCATGATGACACACGACGGTGCCACAGACACAGGCTGTCCGCTAAAGATTCTCCATACAGACTACGCAAAGCGTATTCCTTTCTTCACAGGAATGCACAGATTCCTTCCTGCACTTATATTGCTTCAGGATGGAGGATGCTTTAAGGAAATTCCAGTAAGACACTTCCCAAGAGTTGCAGGAAAATCAAAATTTAACCTATGGAACAGACTTATATCACCATTTAAGGACTGTTTTGCCTACAGATGGATGAAACACAGATACATAAACTACCATATTAAAGAAAACAATATCTAACTAAACCGCTCCTAATGACAATTGTATATATAATAGGCTTTTTGGCACAGATATTTTTTTCGGCAAGAATTCTTGTACAATGGATATTGTCGGAAAAAGCAAAAGAAATTGTATCCCCATCTATCTTCTGGGTACTTAGTATTGCCGGATCATACCTTTTGTTTATATACGGATGGTGCAGGGATGATTTCTCGATAATACTTGGACAAATCATTTCCTATTATATTTATATCTGGAATCTGAATGCCAAAGGGATATGGAGAAACATAAATATCATATTGAGAATAATACTCTTCATAACACCTGTAGTGGCCTGTGCTTTCCTTCTGGAATCGCCTGAACAGTTTATAAGCCAGTTCTTCAAAAACGAGGACATTCCAATATGGCTGCTCGTTTTCGGCTCGGCAGGACAGGTGATATTCACTCTGAGATTCATATATCAGTTGATATATTCATACCATAAGCATGAGTCGAAACTGCCGATAGGCTTCTGGATAATAAGCCTGATAGGCAGCAGTATTATAGTAAGCTACGGTATTTTCCGACTTGACCCTGTACTCATTTTAGGACAGTCAGTAGGATTTATAGCATATATAAGGAATATAATCCTGGGAGTAAGAAAAAACAAATCAGCAAACTTAGAACACAAATAAAGATGTACAATGCCAAGAACTTTACGGACAAAATAGACAGCATAAGCTTTCTGAAATGGATGTTGTTTATTTTCATCTGTCTGATACCTATAAGTGCCTTACGCGATTTTACTCCGGCTAACGAACTGAGATACATCAGCATTGCAGACGAAGCAATCAGAAACGGGCACTGGTTCATGCTGACAAACAACGGTGAGCCATACAGTGACAAACCGCCATTTTATTTCTGGCTGCTTATGATAAGCAAGATGATAACAGGCGAATATCATATATGGCTGCTTATGATGTTCTCAATAATTCCTGCCTTGGGATGTATGTACACCATGGATAAATGGTGTGACAAGGAACTTGGTAAAGGATATAGGAATATAGCACCTCTCCTGCTTATAACTACAGGATATTTTGTAGGTACAGCTATGGTACTGCGTATGGACATGCTTATGGTATGGTTTATCATACTTGCCATAAGAGAGTTCTACCGTATGTACACCGGAGAAGGAAAATTCGAACGTCATCAGATACTTTTCGGCATATACATTCTTTTGGGATTCTATTCAAAAGCATTCATGGGCGTATTGATACCACTGATGACTTCTCTGGTTTTCCTTATCACAAAAAAGGAAGGAAAAACATTTTTCCGCTATTGGAACTGGAAGGTATGGAGCATAGTAATCGGAGGTATCGCTTTATGGTTCGTGATGGTATGGGTGGAAGCAGGAAGCGAATATCTCTATAATCTTACTGTTGGACAGACTGTAAGCCGTTCCGTAAAAGTATCAGTACACAAACATCCATTCTATTTCTATATCATATATTTGAGTTATGGAGTAGCGCCATGGACATTCCTTTATGTCGGAAACATAATATGGGGCATGAAAAACAGGATGTTCAAAAGCGATTTGCAAAAACTGTTTGTCATAGAAATATTGTCAACCTTCGTAATGCTTTCATGCTTCGGAAGCAAACTGGCAATATATCTGGTTCCTATTTTCCCATTTATGACTTATCTGAGTCTGATGTGTATGGAAAAGCTACAATGGAACAAATGGCAAGCTTTTGCAGCCAGTTTCCCCGGTTTTGTAATTCTGTTGGCACTGCCGGCCTATATAGTAGCAACAAGGTTTATACCTGAAATTACATCTCCACTGCTTATGATATGCTCAATACTGCTTACAGTTACAGGAGCGATATCAATAGTCATGGCATGGAAAGACAGAAACATCAGAATGACCATAGTGACATTCTGCTCCGGATTCCTGATAACAGCCTTTTTAGCAGGTTTTGCCATGCCTAAGTTCAATCCGCAAATAGGATATGGCGAATTATGCCGTAAGGCTCAGGAAAAAGAAAAGGAATGGAATGTTTCAGGAGTTACAACGCTCGGAGTATGGAGAGCCCAAAACATGGATGTATATTTCCCGGACAGACTTACCGTTTATTCACGTCATGAAGCAGACTCACTGAAGAACATCAATAATAGCCTTCTTATTCTAGATGGAAGATATAAGGAAGAGGAAAATATAAAATCATATATCGACGGCAAAGAGCAGGTTGAGATACTGGATGGCAAATATGTTTTGGTGAGAATACAGTAAGTATGTGTCATAAAAGATAATTGTATTATTACATATTATTAAAAACATGCCTATCTTTGCTATATACTTAAAATGAAAAACAAACGATAAGTTCTGAAATATGAATCATAATACATCAAAACAGCAAGTCATAGTTTCAATGACTTCATTTCCCGCAGCAATACCATACGCACAAAAGGCTGTTGAATCAATCCTAAATGGTTCTGTACTTCCTGATAAAGTTATACTCTATCTAACTTTCTCTCAATTTGGAGAGAAAGGTATACCTCAACAGTTATTGAACCTATCGCAGGTTAATCCTAAGTTTGAGATTCGAAATTATGACAAAGACATACGTTCATATAGAAAATTAATTCCTGCATTAGCAGATTTTCCTGACGCTATTATAGTAACTGTGGATGACGATGTGGCATATAACAAAAATATGCTACGTGACTTATTGCAATTTCACATGCAATATCCTAAAGCTATATTCGCTCATAGAGCAAAACTTATGTATCCGGGAAAACCATATCGTAAATGGAAGAAGTACAGATGGTATAATTTCTTATTCAAGAAAATACACTCCGATTTCAGGAATATACAAACCGGAGTAGGTGGAGTATTATATCCCCCACATTCATTAAAGGCCGAAATGCTTGATGTTAATTTATTTACCAAAATAGCACCTACAACAGACGATATATGGTTTTGGGCTGCAGCAGTTGCTAACAATGTGCCAGTCATACCTGTACCATTTGGTTATAACAAGCCCAAAAGTCTAAATAAGCCACGAAATTTATCATTGAAAACTACAAATTTTAAATCTGGCATTGATAGAAATGCCGCAGCCTTGGCTGCTATTCTTAAAGAATTTCCTAACGTAGGAAAGAGAATTGGTTTTGAGACAAAATAATATTAATTATTTGATATCATGATATACTATTTACCAAAAAACTACAAATTCAAACGTATTAATGACGCAGGCAGTAAAGCCAGAATTGATATAGAAAGGACAATGGATTTATTAGGTTATATTCCAACTGGTAAACATAAAGCTATAAGTAAAAACCGTCTAATACATTTCATACAAACATTAATTACGGTTGTACAAATGCCAATGTACATTAAAAAAGGAGACATACTGATCTTACAATATCCAGTAAAATACTATCGTTTACTATGTTTTCTAGTTCATTTAAGAAAAGCAGAAGTAATTACAATAATACATGATCTAGAATGTTTCCGTAAAAAAAGGAATTCTGTAAGAAAAGAAATAGAATTAATGAACATGTCTGATGCCATAATATGCCATAATCCGACAATGAACAAATGGCTATGCGATAATGGTTTCAAAGGATACAACGGAAAAGGTATTTTAGTTACACTTAATGTATTCGATTTCCTATCAGATTCTCAATGCACAGACAAACAAAAAAGATGGCCTTCACACAGTATTACATACGCCGGACAACTTGCACCTATAAAAAACAAATTCTTATATGAAATAGGAAGCTATATAGAAAACTATACTATGAATGTTTACGGAAAAGGATTTGATAAATCCATAGCGACATGTCCTGAGAAGTTTGACATAAAAGGATTTATGCTACCAGACAAATTAATCAGCTGCGCAGAAGGTGATTTTGGACTCGTTTGGGACGGAGGAGATATTAACAGCTGCGATGGTAATTGGGGGGAATACCTCAAAATAAATACGCCACATAAAGTTTCATTATATATACGCTGTGGCTTACCGATTATAATATGGCGAAAAGCTGCAATGGCACAATTTGTCGAAGAAAATGAAATTGGAATATGTGTAGATTCATTAAAAGACATCAATAACATATATAAAAATATAACAAAGGATGAATATGTGAAAATGTGTGATAACGTACTAAGAATAAGTTATAGATTATCAGAAGGCTGGTATTGCAAAACAGCTATTTCTGAAGCTAGCTCACGACTAAAAGAACTTTAGCCCCCACCAAAAAGCAATAGATAATAAATATGCAAGCTCTCAATACTATATTTTTAGAGCTTGCATTATAAAAATTAAACTACTTTTCAATCTTATCTTATTAGAAAAACGATCATAAACAGTCATGACTCTATTCCTCAATATCATTTAAATCGTATAAATCAAAGTAGCCAAAATCACGCAAAGTATTAATACGGGCACGTCCACGAGCACGTTTAGCCAAGAATTCCTCATAAGATTTTACAGCATAATGATTAATACGAATAACATCTTGTTGAGGCTCACGATCACGAAATCCTTTCTTCAATGACACTCCATGTGAATCAGCAGCGCGTCCGGATATTCGTGCAGCTTCATGACAGCCCACCATTGTACAGACACGTCTCGGATCAACTATACTTTTCACATGAGTATTAAGCTTATGGTTTGGAACTGAATGCTTTCTAAACCTCTCCATAACACCTCCAGGCTCATGTTTCTTAGCTCCCCCACTACCATACACTAACCAATTTATCTCAACAGATGAAAAACTCTCCAGACGCTGAAGAAATTCCCGAATATTTTTATCTTTTACAGGGACTATAAATTCATCCAAATCTATAACTGCAATCCACCGTGCCTCCGTGCGATGCTTCTCAAAACAATTATCATAGGCAGCAAGTTGTTGCTTATGACCTGGCCAATAATTATACTCAACCAAACCAGATTCAATAAAAGGAGCAAGCACTTCTTTTGTACAATCATCACTTTCATTATCATAGATATAAAACTTCTCTACACCTTGCTTACTATGCCATTCTATCCATTCCTTGAAATAAGGCCCCTCATTTTTAGCTATTGCACAAACTGTCAGATAATACTTAGGAACAGTTTTATCATGCATCATCCTATATTTTAATCTTATTGCATTGAAAAGCCCATAGCGAAGGATTCCACGCCATCTATTGCGCTCCATCTTATTAGGAATCACTCCTGCTATAATTTCTGCCAATACTTTATTCATCGTAAATATGTTTACTTTTTAATATTAAAGCTCAAAACTTGACTTTTCTGGAAGAATTGACTCAAAAGCATTCTTTATATTCTTCATGACCTGTTCATAATTACGAATATGCACATTATCATTAAGACATATTAATTTATATGACTGATTATATATCGCTCTGACAGCCTGCTTAGGCTTTACCATCAAAGGAAACATTTTTGTATCACTATATGTGTTATATGGCTCAAAGTTCCCGCTACATATCTGCCAAGTTCTAAACAACTCCGGCGTATAATCACTTAATGAACGAAACCTATTGACTGAGGTTTCTGTAAGTTCTTTCTCAGCCACAGCCCATACGTCATTAAATGTACTCTTTAAATATGGCTGTGCATTATGCGGTGTACGCAAGGTGATAAATTTCCCGTATGGCTTAAGTATATAATTCCAACAGGCACGTGACCCATAACTTGAGTTAAACCACTTATCATGATCACGAGCCATCACTTCTTTCTTATCAAAATAACGGTTTATAATCCTCATATTATTTTTAATTCTTATATACCATTGCGACCATGAAGGATTGTATAGAAAGGTGGCAATATCACATGGTAAACCATTACGAAAAAAACGTTCCTCTCCAGTTGGACTTATTATATAAAAATCGTCATTAAAATATACGAAATGTTCAGCCAAATCAGGTATCCTGTGTATATACCTTTCTATAACAACCGAATTATATGTAGGCAAAAACTGTTCAGGTATATAATCTTTATGATTTACCAAATTTATCTTTGGATTATTGGCATCTAGCCAATTAGGTTTCTGTCCACTAGTGATAAAATGTATTTTACGAACCCAAGGGGTGAATTTCTCAACCCCACGAAACCAATATTTAAGAAAGCCATAGTCTCGGAATCTAGCTTTAGATACTCCATTCTTTGTGTTTTCCTTATTACCAGAATATTTAGCAAATTCAGCTTGCCATTTTGGGTCATTCATATCAACCCATGTGACTACAAAATCTATATCCATTTTTATATGGTTTTTCATTTGGTTCTTAATCAATATTTCTTCTATGACTATTTAGCATGTTTAAAACGATTATGCGTCCACAAATAAAGTTCCGGACTTTCTTTAATCATTTTTTCCAACATGTTGAAATATATAGTAGTTAATTCAAAATCTGGAAGTGATTTCGGATCATCATGCATTCTTACAAATTCAACTTCATAATAACCTCTCTTTACACGTTTCATTTTAATGAATAAAGCTTCAAAGCCATAGTGTTTGGTTATTTTTTCCGTTCCAGTCAATACAGGCACGTTATGATTTAAAAATGGTATAAAATAGCGCGATTCTATCTTTCTAGGTGACTGATCAGCTATAAACCCTATTACAGATACTTTATTTCCCATAGCTAACTCATTTATATACCGTGCTGTCTTATGCATCTCTACATTTATAGCACCCATTCGACCGCGATTCTTAAGAATCAACTTATCCATATACTTATTCCGTAATTTATGATATATCTGAGCAGCTACTATTCCTTTTTTTTCAATGTACAAAGGTATAGATGATACCCATTCCCAATTTCCATAATGTCCCAAATAAAGTGATACGGATTTGCCATCCCTAAGTATAGCGTTCAGGTCCTCAAAGTTTTTAAATTTCATGCGATTACCTATTTCCTGCTTTGAGATTGTGGCCATTTTGCAACTTTCAAGAATATTATCCGTAAAGAAACGATAGAATTTTTTCTCTAAAGCTATTATCTCTTGTTTATTTTTCTCAGGGAATGATTCTATCATATTCTTACGTACTATCCTCCTTCTGTATCTAACTATATAATATACTATGTAAAAAAGACAATCTGATATTATATATAAAACTTTGAAAGGGATATAAGACAAAAGTCTCACTAAAAAAAACAACAGAGAATATACCATAAAATGTCCTTTATAACGTTTCTAAACTTTTTAACAATCTGAATTACTTCCAGAAACCATCAATTAACAACTATAGAGATAATAATATTCTAAAGAAATATTAAACTTTAAAACGTCTTTTCTTTTGGTAATGAACGTTTTGATATAAAAAGATAATCATATTCAAGACTATTCTACTTTTAACTATTTTATATAGTTTAAAATAGAACTTACTCATGATTTTACTTTCCGCCTTATACTTCTCTGCCCTGACTATAATATTTTCAACTACAGAATATTCATCATCAGTAAGCGGTTTATGCCACCTAAGACTATTAATGAACATATTATAAATCTCCGATAGAAAATATCTCTGATTTGATACTGTAATCTCACTATTATTACTATATGACTTATCCATATAGTCAAGCACAAAGCTTATTACCTTAACTACGTGTTGATAGTTTCTTAACAAAGAGACAGCGCTTGTTGACTGATCATCACGTCCAATAAAATAATAGTACAAATACAAATCAAATACAATAAAGTCCTTTATCCTGTCTATAGGAAGAAAACAGTACTGGATATCAGTATAACATATACCTTCTATATGCTTTAATCCAACCTTTCTCAAGATTTCGGTTTTGTATGCCATACTATGCATATTGAATTCTCTACCCACCACATGAGGCTCTATTTCGAATTCCTGCATTTGATAGACTTTATTATATTCAACCGTGTTGAAAGGAAATTTCTTTATATCTACACTACCATTCTTCTTTACTCTGTACTCTGTTCTTAATGTAACAAACAAATCGGTATCACATGTTTCCAATCTTCTCAACAGTTCTACAAGAGCTTTTGTATCGAACCAGTCATCGGCATCAAGCATTCTGAAATATTTACCTTTAGCTACTGCAAGTGCAGCATTTATGCAAGAGCCATAATGACCATTTGCCTTATCAATTACCGTAATTATATCCGGACGCTTCTTTTCATAACTACGGATGATTTCAAGCGATTTGTCCTTGCTTCCGTCATTGACAACGATTACCTCCAAAGTAGATGGAACTATAGCATCTGTTACTGTATCCAGACATCTTGCTATATATTTCTCCATATTATACGTTGGAACAACTAATGATAATAACTTCATATATTTAAATCATATTAAAATGTTACAAAATATCAATATATAAAATGCAGATAATTTATATTTACTGCTTTACGGGCATAACTAATATTTACCCACCCTTATAATTTTCAAAATATATCCATATTAAGAACTTTTTCTATGATTGGAGCCATATCGTAATATTTATATTCAGCCAATCTTCCGCCAAAAATTACCCTTGTTTCTTTATCTGCCAGCAATTTATACTGCTGATATAATTCGTTATTCTTAGGATTGTTTATAGGATAATATGGTTCAAGATTTTCATTCCATTCAATAGAGTATTCTTTAGAGATAACCGTTTTTTTACACTTATCAACCTCATCTCCAAACATTTCAAAATGTTTATGTTCTATTACTCTTGTATAAGGAACGTCTATATCTGTGTAGTTGACAACAGCATTTCCCTGATAATTTGAACAGTCCAACTCTTCCTCTTCAAAATAGACTGTTCTATATTCAAGCTTTCCAAACTTATAATCGTAGAATTCATCTATTTTACCTGTGAATACTATCTTTTCAGCCATTTGTTCCCAGTATTCTCTGTTCTCAAAGAAATCGGTATCAGTTATGACTTCAATATCTTTCAGCAAGCCTTCTATCAGTTTATTATATCCACCGATTGGAATACCCTGATATTTATCACTAAAATAATTATTGTCATAAACGAATCTAACCGGAAGTCTCTTGATAATAAAAGACGGAAGTTCAGTACATTTTCTTCCCCATTGTTTTTCTGTATAGCCTTTAATAAGTTTCTCGTAAATGTCAACACCTATCAGAGATATTGCCTGTTCTTCCAGATTTGCAGGTTCTTTTGTTTCAGATAATGAAATCTTCTCCAACATTTCCTGTCTCTGGCTGTTTATTTTATCAAGAGCTTCGGCTGGCGTAATTACTCCCCACATTTGATAGAAAGTATTCATATTAAAAGGCAAGTTGAACAACTTTCCTTTATAATTTGCAACCGGTGAATTAGTATATCTGTTAAATTCAACAATGCGGTTTACAAAATCCCATACTTTTTTATTTGATGTATGAAATATATGTGCACCATATTTATGAACATTTATTCCATGTTTATTCTCACAATATATATTACCACCAATATGATTACGTTTATCTATAACCAAACATTTCTTGTTTGCTTGCTTTGCTCTGTAAGCAAAAGTAGCACCGAACAAGCCACTTCCAACTATCAAATAATCAAATTTATACATATGTGAATGAATTAAATATTTTATATATCAGTTTATAAGTCCAATGTTTAAACTCAAATACAAATTCATGAAAAGCCAAATATTCTTTTAAGTCTGCATTAAAGTAAAAACATATATTAATTTATTGTGATTAACATGGTACACCATTTATGTTACTTTGTAATAGCAACCATCCTTATATTTTATTTTGTTAAATTTAAATGATTAATATAAACCGACATCAAATATAGTTTATTAGTTGCTTATTTCAAAACTTCTTTCGTTTTTTCAATGCATAATACCCAAAATCTATAATAATCCTATAGTAAGGTATATATAAACATACGATAATATAAAAAAACTGTCCCAAAATCATCAACCGGATTTTGAGACAGCTTTAACCATTATTTCATAATCACCATACTGGATATAGGAGTCATTATGAATGTAAATTCATAATCATCATATGGGATTCTATATTCAGGACGCGGAATTGCTCCCCAACTGTCAACACAAGCCAAACCTTGCTGTACTTTATCAATCAACAAGTTTGTGAGCTTCGACGGAACGACCTCATTAGAATGGCGCTGATTCTTTTCACTGCCATCATCAAGAGACTCCATTGTATAATGTAAAGCAGACGCAGAGAATGGTTTCTCGGCAACAAACATTAATCCCTTACCTTCTTCATTAAACAGCTTCCACCAACGTATATCTGTCTTGGTTCCATTTTCCTGAGGACGGATATATGGATAGAACTGCTCAGTGACTGTCTGAGAATAAATACCTATATCTGTACTGTGATTTCTATCTATATAATTCTCAACAGGACCACGACCATAATATACAATATTCTCAAACGATTCTGGCATTGGCATCTGCATTCCGAAACGGAACATATCAGATACTTTTGCCGATTTGTCTGCAACCATCTTCTGTGTTACTTTCACAGCACCTTGATTGTTTATGGTATAAGTGAGATATAACTTGGCTGAAACACTTGCGATATCATATTCTGCAGATACTACAATCATATCATTCACCGATTCGTGTTTCATTGAAACAAGTTTAATCTCAGGATTTTTCCATACTGCATACTTATTCTGCAAACCTGCACCATAATCATTGTCAGTAGGAGCACGCCAGAAATTCGGAGTCAGCTGAGCATCTTCGTTTATCATTTGTGTACCATTGACACAATAACTGTCCATAAATCCGTTTTGCTTATTGAACTGAATATTGAATGTTTCGCCACTGACTTCAAGACAATTAACATTTTCATCATTAGCTACAGGCGCTATAACAGAAATATTCTTCTCTGCTATATTCTCGAATTTCATATCCGAAGCATCATAACCTTTCAATACTATCTGATTCTTTGCTACTACATGTCCTGCAGGAACAAGATTTTCACTTGTCTTCTGTATATATTTCACGTTCAGAAGCCACTCACCCGATTCATCAAGCTTACCAAAATCTATTTTATATGATACCGTCTGACGTGGTGCTACATCAAGATTTTCAACGATTCCGGTACGAACAGATTTACCATTGTTTATTACCTCCCATTGCATGCGGTAAGCGGAAAGGTCTCTGAAGAAATTCTCATTGTATATCTTTATTTCTCCGTTAGCAATATCACCAGGGGTTGTCCATATGTTCTGATAGAAATATCCTACTTCATACATGTGCGGATTAGGAATACGATCAGGACTAATCAATCCATTATCACAGAAATTATTGTCACTGGCATCAAAACGGTTGAAATCACCACCGTAAGCATATATCATTTCTCCATTCTTACCGGTCCAACGGCATGACTGATCTACAAAATCCCAAATAAAGCCTCCCTGATATTTCGGATATTTACGTATCAGATCCCAATATTCCTTGAAACCTCCTTCTGAATTACCCATAGCATGAGCATACTCACACTGAATAAGAGGTTTATTTTTGCTGTCATCCTCAGAATATTTCTCGCAAGCATCGTAACCATAATACATTGGACAGAAGATATCGGTCAATCCGGAATATCCGGCACGTTCATATTGTACCGGACGGCTATTATCTTCATTCTTCACCCAATGATATGCAGCCTCAAAATTAGATCCATATCCGGCTTCGTTTCCTAAAGACCAGAATATGATACTAGGGTGATTAAAATTACGTTGTACATTGCGCATGTTTCTCTCCATATGTGCTTTTTTATAGAAATCAACTTTCGCCAACGTAGTTTCTCCATATCCCATTCCATGTGATTCAATATTAGCCTCAGCAACCATATAAATACCATACTTGTCACAAAGCTCATACCAATATGGATCATCCGGATAATGGCATGTTCTAACTGCATTTATATTGAACTTTTTCATTATCTGAATATCCTGCAACATACGTTCGCGTGATACCACGTATCCACCGTCAGGATCCATTTCATGACGGTTGGCGCCTTTGAATAAAACAGGCTGTCCGTTTACAAGAACCTGGGCATTCTTTATCTCGATTCTTCTAAAACCAACTTTCAACGGAACAATTTCTGTAATATTACCTCCATTAACCAGACTCGCACGAAGTGTATATAAATATGGAGTTTCTGCTGTCCATTTATTAGGATTTTCAACATTAAATTCTGCTTTAACTGTTCCAGAGCCCTTTACTTCCTTTACCTGTACAACATTGTTGTCAGCGTCAAGAAGTTCCAGACTAACGTTATTGTTACCTTTAAGGCTTAATTCCACATCAAGAATTCCATTCTTATATTCATCGTCCAATGACGGAGTAACACGAATATCGTCTATACGATTACGATTGCGTGTGTATAAATAGCAGTCACGTGACACACCGCTATATCTGAAGAAATCCTGATCCTCCAGGTAAGTACCGTCACACCATCTGAACACTTGGAATGCTATAAGGTTTTTTTTGCCGGGAACAAGGTATTTAGTGATATCGAATTCGGCTTCCAGTTTACTGTCTTCACTGTATCCCACGAACTTACCATTCACCCATAAATACATATTTGAAGTAACAGAGCCGAAATGAGCTATTATGTCTTTTCCTTTCCAATTGGCAGGAACAACAATTTCCTTACGATAGGAACCCACATGATTCTTTTCAACAGGAACGTAAGGAGGATTATTTTTATACTGGTTTCGCCAAGCATAACCTATATTGACATAAATAGGATCACCATATCCGTTAAGCTCCCATACTGCCGGAATACGGAAATCATCCCATCCGTTATCATCATATCCTACACGGAAAAAGTCATCAGGTCTTTTATCCGCACTTTCAACCCACAGAAATTTCCACTTTCCGTTAAGCGTCATAAAATTATCCGATTCTTCTTTTACTCCTTTATTTGCTGTTTCAAGGTTCTCATAAGCAAAAAAGCTTGTATGCATAGGAGCACGATTAATGGCATTTACCTCCGGATCCTGCCACTCCTTAAATGACTGGGCAGACACAGATAATGCACATACACACATTGTGCCTAATAATAAAAAGTTTCTCATGGTTATTTTATTTATGATATTATGTTTTCAAATATTAGATAATTACCATACAGTGACTTATTTATCAATCACCCAATTCCTGCTGTATGGCATTGTAAAATCCGGATTATAATTCATATTGTTTTTGTCCGGAAGCTTTATTTCATACTCTTTTCCGTTCTTGCATGGGAGAGATGTACTTCTGAGCCAAGGATTCAGATTTTTCAAAAGTGCATAAGTCGTTCCCTGACTTTTTGCAAAACGCGCCAAATCTGTTATAGTTTCAGACACTTTTACAGTTCTATAATGAATTTGCGGATATAAATCAGATGATCTCAAGTAAAAACCGAAATCGGTAGGATTTTCAAACAACATTTTAACTGCAAAAATCCTATATATATATCTTGCGGTTTCTTCCACGAGATAAAGATCCAAGGTTTCATCTGTATATTGCTTCTCCTGTTGCTGTGAAATTCTTTCTTGTCCTGCATTATAAGAAGCTGCAACACTTACCCAATCGCCAAATTTATTATATGCATCCTTTAAATATTTACATGCTGCATAAGTGGCTTTCTCTACATTATATCTTTCATCCACATGAGAATTGACCTCAAGCCCATATTCCTTTCCTGTTGTAGGCATAAACTGCCATAATCCGGCAGCACCTGCACCTGAACGTGCCAACGGGTTGCAAGCACTTTCTATTGCCATAAGATACTTGAAATCTTCAGGTATTCCCTTTTCTTTAAGGATAGGAACAATCACAGGGAAATATCTGTTCGCTCTTTTAATAGTCTGGATAGATGTGCTGTGCATAAACGAGAATGCCAACAACTCCCTATCCATACGTTCATGCCTGTCATATCTTGTCAAATCTATTGTATCTCCACAAAATACAGTATATCTCGGAACATCAACACATGTATATCTATCATCATCTGTTTGCTCTTCTCTATTATCAGAGCCAATACAGTATGCACTTACAAGAAAAGGCAATACACATACCAAAATCAATACTTTGTATATTCCTGAAAGCTCTTTCTTCAATTTGTTAATCATAATATATGGATTTTAATTATTAGGTTATTGAAACCCGTCATACAAAAATTGTCATTCCACCAAAGAATCCAACGGATACTTATTACCTTTTATCTTTGTCAGGAATGCCTTGGCAGATCCGAAGTTAAGATACATATCCAGACGCACAGGCAAATGATTCCGGTCGTCTGTCACATAGAATGTAATAACTTCCTTTTCTTCTCCTTTTACATATTCCACAAGCGAAAATACAAGGCAACGATATTTACATCCGTCTTCTGCCTTATAAACATCCTTTCCTCTGTAGATAAGAGTCTGTTTATCTACATCTTTTCCTGTAGCCATAGAGAACAGGATTTTATCACCGATATTATAATTTGTGGCATCATAAGAACGTGCCTGCAAAAGTATGCTGAGCATATCATAAACGCAAACGGATGATTCCTGATAGTTCTTTCTCAAGTTTCCATTTACTATCCTATACTGATCTACTATACACTTTCCATTCCTATAACTGAACTTTACATCATCCACACTATATCTTTTGCCTTCTGCTGCTCCTTTACGGAAATATAACGGCACAAGTTCATCTGACGTAATACAAGTAAGAGTATCACGCATTCTGAAAAACATATCAATCCTCTTGTTTGTAAACGACTCCAAATCTGTCCTAAGACATTTCATTCCATTATATGTGGTAGTGTCAACCGTCATTTTAGCCCAGCCGGCATTTATCCATATAAACTTCCAGTTGAATTTCAGTTCATATGAGAGTTCTTCACCGGGCTTGATTGCGTCATTTACAGCGCCACATTGTGCTTTAGCACATATTCCAGTAAATAGGAACAATAATATGCATATATATATACGTTTTATCATGATGTCAGTCCTAATTTTTTTGCACGTTCCTTATTTCTATCTTTTATTTTCTTGGCTTCCTCAGGCTTCTGCTTCTTTATCTCATCAAGTTTCTGTTTTTCCAAAGGCACAGCCTTAACATCCCAATTTTCTTCAAACTCAAAGTTTGCTTTCATTTCCCATACTTTAGGGAAATAATAAACTTCCTCAGGCTGTATTTTTTTATCATACTCGCCTGTATCCCATTTTCCGTTGCCATTCTTGTCAATATACATTCTTATGTAATATTTCGTATTTGGCTGAAGAAAATAAAAATCACATGTATTGTTATTCTTTACTTTCTGTTCTCTTACTACAGCATCACTTGAATTCAACAACTGCACATAGGCATCATTACCTTCTATTCCGCTTATATTCAAATAAAGAGTTCCATACTCCTCAAGAGTTTTCACCTTGACAGTATTTTCCACCTTGTTGGTATGAAGTCCATAAATACTCTTTATTGCAGTAGAGTCTATTCTGAGCCTGTATTCGTTTCCGGGCTTCCAATCGCTCAGTATATAATATTGACGTGGCACTACACTGTCTGCCATCAATATGAAACGTTCATTTTCCCATAAGGTATCAACTTTCACGTCAACATGAATTGCAGAAGTATCAATACTCAATACCGGTTCATCGAATTTCAAGCATAAATTTCTGTTTATATCCATTGAAGAAGGAGCATCAACATTCATGTTGAAGAATTTTGTTTCAACCACATTTATAGTATCTCCTTTCTTCCTTTTTTTCTTCAATTCCTTCTCTTTCTTCTCCATTTCTTCTTTTGCCATAGCCATACGTTTAGCCTTGTTCACCTTGTTCATCATGATCAATGTATCGCATTTCGGCACAAGTTTACCCAAGGTATCAGTATAAAGATAATCTACTTGAAGAGTCAATGTATCTCTTTCACAAAGCACAGTATCTTTTATCCAATATCTTATTGTATCGTTGTTAACAGAAGATTCAATTATAAAAGCATCTTTAGCATCGAAATCAATTCCTGTAATTGTAGGCAGAGTATCTGCCTTGGCGCTGAAATAGAGTGAAAATCTGTTTAGCTGTTCTCTCTCGCTTTTAGCAAGATATTGCATTGTATTTACTTCTTTGAAAGCCCTTAGGACAATATCATCAGGCATAAAATGAGTATAATGCACCGTCAGAACAGTATCAATTTTTAAGGTATCAATAGAGTTCCATACAGTATCATTCTTTACTGCTGCTTCCATAGAAGGAACTATAACAGAATCATTGTATGCAATTATTTCTGTTTTCGAATCGAACAGATAATTCTGGTTTCCATCCTTCAATGCATATATTCTATACTTTCCAGGAGCTATTCCCTTAATTGAAAATCGTCCTCTACTATCAGTACGCGAAATTCTGTCGAAAGGTATTTTCACGAAAGCCGAGTCGTCCAGATTTTTGTGCAATCCAACCTGGATACCTTTTATAGGTTCCAAATCCTGAGCATTAAGAACAGTACCCGAGACTTCCATTGTATCTATTGTCTCTCCTGTTGAAAAAGCATAAGAGAAATTTCCCATAGGATTTCCCTCATTATTATCTACAATAGCATCGCCAAAATCTATTGTATAGGTAGTATTTGCTTTTAAAGAGTCAAAAAACTCTACTAAAACTCTTTTTCCGCTAGCCTTTACTTCCGGCATTTCTGCCTGTGGTGGCGAGATTATTACCTTTTCTGCAGCATTTTCAATTTTGATGAACTCATCAAACTCTAATGATACTTTCTTCCGTTTATTGTTTATAGCATTAGGTTCGGGAGTAGCACGCACAAATTTTGGAGGAGTTTCATCATATGGTCCTCCATCCGGAGTACCCGTACTTGCACATGCATATATCATCAATATTATTACTGCAATTGGCAAAATATGTAGTGTAGATAATTTCATCGTAAAACTTTACTATGGTGTAAATGATATTAATTCAAACAAACATTGCTTACATATTAAGAGTTAACATACTCTCAATATATTCTCGATTATTACTTAAACGTGGGATTTTGTGCTGACCGCCTAATTTTCCTTTCTGCTTGAGCCAATCATGAAACAATCCCGGACGAGCTACAATAATCTCCAATTCCTGCAATGTAATGTCTTTATGTCTTTTGGCTTCATAATCAGAATTTATACTCTGAAGGGCCTTATCAAGCACATGGCGGAAATGTTCAACAGAATCAGGCATACAGCTGAATTCAATCAGCCATTGATGACGGCATTTAGCCTCAGCATCCATAAATACCGGTGCTGCCGAATATTCCAAGACCTGTGCACCTGTTTCACGACAAGCTGTCTGCAGTCCTTTTTCTGCATTATCAACCATCAGTTCCTCTCCAAAAGCATTTATAAAATGTTTGGTACGTCCTGTTATGACAAACTTATATGGATTTTTCTGAGTAAATTTCACAGTATCACCTATGACATATCTCCACAATCCACAAGAAGTACTTATAAGCATTGCATAGTTTTTGCCTACTTCTACTCCCCATAACGGAACTACGGTAGGATTTTCATTCTCAAACTCATCTAAAGGAATAAATTCATAAAAGACGTCATAATCAATCATCAGAAGCATAGAAGGATCCAACAAAGAATTCTGAAGTCCGAAAAAGCCTTCACTTGCATTATAAGTCTCCATATAATGCATCTTGTCTGATTTTATAAGGCCCTTATACTGTTCCCTATAAGGAGTAAAACATACTCCACCATGGAAGAATACTTCCAGTCCTGGCCATACTTCATCCAAAGTTTTTGCCCCTGTCTTTTCCAATATTCTTTTTATTACAGCAAGCATCCATGACGGAACGCCGGAAATATTAGTAATATTCTCATTAACAGTAGAAGAAGCTATTCTTTCAACTTTCTCCTCGAACTCACTCAGCAATGCTATCTCCTTGCTTGGTACACGTATAAGATTTACCAAAGGACTCACATTCTGTATAAGTATAGCAGACAAATCACCAACCAGACTATCCTTCAGATTATAATTAGGCGCATGACTTCCACCTAGTATCAGTCCCTTACCTTCGAAGAAATGGCTGTCAGGATTTTCACCGAGATATAAGGCAACGGCATCTTTGCCTCCTTTGTAATGGATGTTTTTAAGTCCGTCTTTTGAGACAGGAATAAACTTGCTTTTATCATTAGTTGTACCGGATGATTTCGCATACCATTTAACCTGCCCAGGCCACAATATATCTTTTTCGCCATGGCGCATGCGGTCAATATACTCTTTTACATCCTCATAAGTCTGAATTGGAAGTTTATTAAATCCGGAATAATCTTTTATATTCTTGTAATTATAACGTTTTCCCCACTCTGTACACGAAGCAGAAGTTACTAGTCTGTTCAAGACCTTTTCCTGTATTTCTTCGGCATGTTCCGAATACTTTTCAATCTGCTTTCTACGTGGTTCAAATATTCTGTCAATCAATTTGGTTGGATTCATATTGATTACAATTTTCTGTTTTTGATATTATTGCAAAGGTATGTTTTTTATTATTATATATATGTTTGGCAGGATTATTTTTTATTAAAATCGAGTAAATCTTGTTTTTTTAATAACTTTACATCATAAATTAATTGTTTGCCATATGAAAATAGGAATACTGACATCAGGAGGCGATTGTCCTGGTATAAATGCAACGATACGCGGTGTATGCAAAAGTGCACTAAATCATTATGGAATGGAAGTTTACGGCATTCACAACGGGTTCCGTGGCCTAATGGACGGACATGTAAACCGTCTTACAGAAGATTCAATATCAGGTTTACTCACATTAGGTGGTACCATACTCGGAACATCACGTGAGAAACCATTCAAAAAAGCCTCAGCCTCGATCAACAATGACAAGCCATCAATGATCATAAATACCATCAAGGATTATGGCATAGACTGTCTTGTCTGTATTGGAGGAAACGGCACCCAAAAGACTGCTGCCAAATTAATGGAAGTAGGTATAAATGTAGTAAGCATACCTAAAACCATTGATAATGATGTATGGGGTACAGACATATCATTTGGCTTTGATTCAGCAGTTTCAATTGCTGCCGACGCGATAGACAGGCTACATTCTACAGCCAGTTCACATCAAAGGGTAATGGTTATAGAGGTCATGGGACATAAAGCCGGATGGTTGGCCCTGTATTCAGGTATGGCAGGTGGCGGAGATATTATATTAATGCCTGAAATTCCATTTGATATTCACAGGATAGGTGATACCATAATCAACAGATTAAAAAAAGGCAAACCTTACTCAATAGTAGTAGTAGCAGAAGGAATAAACACCCCTGAAGGTAAAAAAGCCGCGCAATATATAGCCGAGGAAATAGAATACGAAACAGGTTTCGAAACTAGGGAAACTGTTCTTGGATATATCCAACGTGGTGGAAGCCCTACGGCATTCGACAGAAATCTGGCAACACTGATGGGAGGTCATGCTGTAGAATTAATCTCAAATAAGCAATACGGCAGAATGGTGGCATTGCAAGGCAGCAAGATATCATCCATACCTCTTTACGAAACTGCAGGAAAACTACGTTTGGTAACAGAAAATCATGAACTGGTGGAACAAGGCAGAAGAATGGGAATTTGTTTCGGATAAAATATCAGATATAACAAAAAAAGAAGAGCAGTAACTCTATATTATTCATTAAGTTACTGCTCTCTTTTTATATATTAAGAATAGATTATTCTACGTCATTATAGTCCAATATATTCTTTTTATTAGCAAGGATTCTATCGTATTCGTCTTTAGAACCTACCACAATCTTTTCGAATTCACGCTGTCCGGTACCTGCAGGAATCAAATGACCACAGATCACATTTTCCTTCATACCTTCCAGACGGTCAACCTTACCGTTTATTGCAGCTTCATTAAGCACCTTAGTAGTTTCCTGGAAGGAAGCTGCAGACATAAAGCTTGAAGTCTGAAGAGCTGCTCTAGTGATACCCTGAAGTATCTGAGTTGATGTAGCAGGAATAGCATCACGAACTTCAACCAGTTTGAGGTCACGACGTTTCAACAAGCTGTTTTCATCTCTCAACTTACGAGCTGTTACTATCTGACCCGGTTTAAGGTTCTGAGAATCTCCCGCACTCACTACAACTTTCTTACCCCAGATTCTATCATTTTCTTCGTTAAACTCTTGGCGGTCAACCACCTGAAGTTCAAGGAATCTTGTATCACCCGGTTCGTCAATCTGTACCTTACGCATCATCTGACGTACGATAATTTCGAAGTGCTTATCGTTGATCTTCACACCCTGCAGACGGTAAACGTCCTGGATTTCGTTAACGATATATTCCTGTACAGCTGTAGGACCCTTAATAGCAAGGATATCAGCTGGAGTAATAGCACCATCAGACAATGGAGTACCGGCACGTACATAGTCGTTTTCCTGTACAAGAATCTGCTTAGACAACGCTACCAGATACTTACGTACTTCACCAGTCTTGGATGTCACGATGATTTCACGGTTACCACGTTTGATCTTACCCATTGTGATTTCACCGTCAATTTCTGATACCACAGCAGGGTTAGATGGGTTACGAGCCTCAAACAACTCTGTTACACGTGGAAGACCACCGGTGATATCACCAGCCTTACCTACCGCACGTGGGATCTTAACAAGAATGTCACCAGCCTTAACGTTTTCCTTATCCTCTACTACTACGTGACCACCTACAGGCAAGTTGTATGTACGCAGGATACCACCGTTTTCGTCAAGTATATGCAATGATGGGATCTTGTTCTTATCCTTAGACTCAATAATGATGATTTCACGCAAACCAGTTGCTTCATCAGATTCAACCTTATAAGTTACGTTCTCGATTACTGATTCAAAGTCTATCTTACCACCAACTTCAGTTACGATTACAGCGTTGAATGGGTCCCATTTTGCAATAAGTTTACCCTGTTCAACAATTTCACCGTCTGCTGCATAAAGTTTAGAACCGTAAGGTATGTTGTGAGTTGACAATATGATACCAGTATTGATATCAACGAAACGAACTTCAGCCAAACGTCCTACAACAATCTTAACTGGTTCGCCTGTTTCTTCAACAGCATCAACAGTACGCAATTCTTCAAATTCCAGACGAGCAGGGTTCTTGGCAACGATAGATGCATTAGCAGCCATGTTACCGGCGATACCTCCGGCGTGGAATGTACGAAGAGTAAGCTGTGTACCCGGTTCACCGATTGACTGTGCAGCGATGACACCCACAGCCTCACCTTTCTGAACCATCTTACTTGAAGCAAGGTTACGTCCGTAACATTTAGCACAAACACCCTTCTTAGACTCACAAGTAAGCACAGAACGGATTTCTACGCTTTCGATAGGTGATTTTTCTATTTCTTCAGCTATTGCTTCTGTTATTTCCTCACCGGCAGCAACAATAAGCTCACCAGTTGTAGGATGTATAATGTCGTGTACAGAAACACGTCCCAAAATACGTTCATAAAGTGTAGCAATAACTTCATCGTTATTCTTCAATGCTGTACAAACAAGTCCGCGCAATGTACCACAGTCTTCTTCGTTGATAATCACATCGTGTGATACGTCAACAAGACGACGAGTCAAGTATCCGGCATCGGCAGTCTTCAACGCAGTATCGGCAAGACCCTTACGAGCACCGTGAGTTGAAATAAAGTACTCCAACACGGAAAGACCTTCCTTAAAGTTAGAAAGGATAGGGTTTTCAATGATCTGAGCACCTTCGGCACCTGCTTTCTGAGGTTTAGCCATCAAACCACGCATACCAGACAACTGACGGATCTGTTCCTTAGAACCACGGGCACCTGAATCAAGCATCATAAATACTGAGTTGAATCCCTGGTCGTCGTTCTTGATAGTCTTGTACAGAATATCAGACAAATCACTGTTAACGTGTGTCCAAGTATCAATTACCTGGTTGTAACGTTCATTGTCAGTGATGAATCCCATGTTATAGTTCATCATAATCTGTTCAATTTCTTCGTTACCACGTCTTACCAGTTCTTCTTTTTCCTTCGGTATAATGATATCACCAAGGTTGAACGACAGACCACCTTCGAATGCCATCTTATAACCAAGGTTCTTGATACCGTCAAGGAATTCACAAGCACGTGCAACACCCACAGCCTTGATTACATCGCTGATGATGTCACGCAATGACTTCTTAGATATGATTGTATTAAGGTAACCACATTCGTCAGGAACGATTTCATTTACGATTACACGTCCTACAGAAGTTTCCTTAATCATCTTCTTGACAATATTTCCGTTTTCATCCAAGTCATTAGCAACTACGCTAACTATTGCATGAATATCTACTTTACCTTCATTGTATGCGATAAGAGCTTCTTCAGGTCCGTAGAATATAAGTCCTTCACCTTTTGCACCCTTACGCAACTTAGTAATATAGTAAAGACCAAGAACCATATCCTGTGCAGGCACAGTGATAGGCGCACCGTTTGCAGGGTTAAGGATGTTGTGTGACTGCAACATCAACATCTGAGCTTCCAGAATAGCTTCATTGCTCAAAGGCAAGTGTACGGCCATCTGGTCACCGTCGAAGTCGGCGTTGAACGCAGTACATGCCAATGGATGCAACTGGATAGCCTTACCTTCGATCATCTTAGGCTGGAATGCCTGGATACCCAAACGGTGAAGTGTCGGCGCACGGTTCAGCAATACCGGATGTCCTTTCATTACATGTTCAAGGATATCCCAAATAACAGCTTCCTTGCGGTCAACTATCTTCTTCGCTGATTTTACAGTCTTAACGATACCTCTTTCAATAAGTTTTCTGATGATAAATGGTTTGTAAAGTTCGGCAGCCATCAACTTAGGAATACCGCACTCACCCATCTTCAATTCAGGACCAACGACGATTACCGAACGTGCAGAGTAGTCAACACGCTTACCCAGCAAGTTCTGACGGAAACGTCCCTGCTTACCTTTCAAGCTATCAGAAAGAGATTTCAAAGGACGGTTAGCGTCTGTCTTAACCGCGCTTGCCTTACGAGAGTTATCGAACAATGAGTCAACAGCTTCCTGAAGCATACGCTTTTCATTACGTAAGATTACATCAGGAGCCTTGATTTCAATAAGTCTCTTCAGACGGTTATTACGTATAATAACTCGACGATACAAATCATTCAAGTCAGAAGTTGCGAAACGTCCACCATCCAATGGTACAAGAGGACGCAATTCTGGTGGTATAACCGGAACGTTCTTGATAATCATCCATTCAGGCTTGTTTCTTCCCTTTGAAGAACGGAACGATTCAACAACCTGCAAACGTTTCAATGCTTCATTTTTACGCTGCTGAGATGAATCATTGTTAGCCTTATGACGAAGTTCATATGAAAGTGCGTCAAGATCCAATCCTGCAAGAAGATCGTAGATTGCTTCAGCACCCATCTTAGCGATGAACTTGTTAGGATCACTATCGTCAAGGAACTGGTTTTCCTTAGGAAGTGATTCCATGATATCAAGATATTCGCCTTCTTCAAGCAAGTCATACTTGCTCAATCCGTCTTCAGCCTTAATACCCGGTTGTATAACGACATAGCGTTCATAATAAATGATTGCATCAAGCTTCTTTGTAGGCAAGCCGAGCAGATAACCGATTTTATTAGGCAATGAACGGAAGTACCAGATATGAGCAACCGGTACAACCAGCTGTATATGTCCACTACGTTCACGGCGTACTTTCTTTTCTGTTACTTCAACACCACAACGGTCGCAGACAATACCTTTATATCGAATACGTTTGTATTTACCACAGTGACATTCGTAATCCTTTACCGGACCGAATATACGCTCGCAGAACAAGCCATCACGTTCAGGCTTATAGGTACGGTAGTTAATGGTTTCTGGTTTCAGAACCTCACCGTAAGAGTTTTCAAGAATCTCTTCTGGTGAAGCCAAACCAATAGTAATCTTAGAGAAATTACTTTTTATTTTAGTATCTTTTCTAAAAGCCATACTTAAATTTGTTTTTTTGTTTATTCCATTGTTATGCTCAAGCACAGACCTCTCAATTCATGAAGCAATACGTTCAGTGACTCTGGTATGCCCGGTGTAGGCATTGGTTCACCCTTGACAATAGCTTCATAAGCCTTAGAACGTCCTACAACGTCGTCTGACTTGATTGTCAGAATTTCCTGAAGAATGTGAGCTGCACCGAATGCCTCGATAGCCCAAACCTCCATTTCTCCGAAACGCTGACCACCGAACTGAGCTTTACCACCAAGTGGCTGCTGCGTAATCAACGAATATGGACCGATTGAACGAGCATGCATCTTGTCTTCAACCATGTGACCAAGTTTAAGCATGTAAGTTACACCAACTGTTGCCGGCTGGTCAAACTGTTCACCAGTACCACCATCATACAAATAAGTCTTGCAATAACGTGGCAAACCTGCCTTGTCTGTCCATTTATCAAGATCCTCAAGTGTTGCACCATCGAAGATTGGTGTTGCAAATTTGAGTCCAAGTTCTTTTCCTGCACGTCCCAATACAGCTTCGAATATCTGTCCGATGTTCATACGTGAAGGCACACCCAATGGGTTCAATACTATATCTACCGGAGTACCGTCAGCCAAGAATGGCATATCTTCCTGTCTAACAACTCTTGATACAATACCCTTGTTACCGTGACGACCGGCCATCTTATCACCGACACCGATCTTACGCTTCTTGGCAATGTAAACTTTAGCCATTTGCATAATACCTGATGGCAACTCATCACCAATAGTAAGAGCGAATTTCTTACGTTTCAATTCAGCATCATATTCCTTATACTTCTTGATGAAGTTCATAATCAATGAGCGTATCATGCCATTCTTATGTTCATCAGAAGTCCATGAGCTGAGCTGGATAACAGTATAGTCAAGAATTTCAAGATCACGTTTGTTGAATTTAGCGCCCTTAGCAATAACTTCTGTTCCCAGATAATCTTTGACACCCTGAGAAACGAGGTTATTAGTAAGAACCATCAATTTTTCAACAAGTATATCTTTAAGTTTTGCTACTTTTTCTTCAAACTCCTCATTCAGTTTAGGCAAGATAAGTTTATCTGCATTCTTTTCACTGCGAGTCTTGACTACACGTGAATACAGCTTCTTGTCTATTACCACACCTCTCAATGATGGTGAAGCCTTCAGAGAAGCATCCTTAACGTCACCAGCCTTATCACCGAAGATTGCACGCAACAGTTTTTCTTCAGGAGAAGGATCAGATTCACCCTTAGGAGTAATCTTACCGATAAGTATATCTCCCGGTTCGATACGTGCACCTATACGTACGATACCTGTCTCATCAAGGTCTTTAGTTGCTTCTTCGCTTACGTTAGGAATATCTGCAGTAAGCTCTTCCATACCACGTTTTGTTTCACGCACTTCAAGGATGTATTCATCAACGTGTACAGAAGTAAGGATATCTTCTCTTACTACACGTTCGTTCAATACGATAGCATCCTCATAGTTATATCCCTTCCATGGCATGTATGCTACAAGCAGATTCTTACCCAAAGCCAACTCTCCGTTTGCTGTTGAATAACCTTCAGTCAGGATATCACCCTTCTTCACGCGCTGACCTTTTGAGCAGATAGGACGCAAGTCGATAGTCATGCTCTGGTTAGTTTTGCGGAACTTAGGTATTTTATATTCAACCAAAGCAGAATCGAAGCTTACAAACTCTTCATCCTCTGTACGGTCGTACAATATACGTATTGTAGTAGCATCAACGAAGTCAATAACACCATCACCTTCAGCAGCAATCTGAGTTCTTGAATCTTCGCAAAGCTGTTTTTCAATACCAGTACCTACAATAGGTGCTTCAGTACGCAACAATGGAACAGCCTGGCGCATCATGTTTGATCCCATCAACGCACGGTTAGCGTCATCATGTTCAAGGAACGGAATCAAAGAAGCTGCTATAGATGCAATCTGCTGAGGAGAAACGTCCATCAACTGTACCTGATCCGGTGTTACTACTGGATAGTCAGCGTCACGACGAGCCTTAACTTTTTCACGGATAAATGTACCATCGTCATTAAGTGGAGCATTACCCTGTGCAATTACTACATCTTCTTCCTCTTCAGCTGAAAGGTATTCGATACCTTCTGGTGACAAGTCAACTACGCCATCCTTAACTTTACGGTAAGGAGTTACGATAAATCCAAGGTCGTTGATCTTTGCATATACACACAAAGAAGAAATCAAACCGATGTTCGGACCTTCAGGAGTTTCAATAGGGCACAAACGTCCGTAGTGAGTATAGTGAACGTCACGTACTTCGAATCCGGCACGGTCACGTGAAAGACCACCAGGACCAAGAGCAGAGAGACGACGCTTGTGTGTAATCTCAGCCAATGGGTTTGTCTGGTCCATGAACTGTGACAAAGCATTTGTACCGAAGAATGAATTGATAACAGACGAAATAGTCTTGGCGTTGATCAAGTCTATCGGAGTAAACACTTCATTGTCACGTACATTCATACGTTCACGAATAGTACGGCTCATACGTGCCAAAGCGATAGAGAACTGGTTTGAAAGCTGTTCTCCCACGGTACGTACACGACGGTTACTCAAGTGGTCGATATCATCAACGTCAGCCTTAGAGTTAATAAGCTCGATAAGGTATTTGATGATTTCGATAATATCTTGTTTAGTCAACACTCTAACATCCATTGATGTATCAAGTGACAACTTCTTGTTAATTCTGTAACGACCTACATCACCCAAGTCATAACGTTTCTCAGAGAAGAACAGGTTATTAATAACCTCTCTTGCGCTGGCATCATCAGCAGGGTCAGCATTTCTCAACTGTCTGTAGATGTACAATACAGCTTCCTTCTCAGAGTTAGACGGGTCTTTCTGCAGTGTATTATATATAATTGAGTAGTCAGAAGCGTTAGCGTTTTCGTTATGTACTAGGATGTTCTGTACTCCGGATTCAAGTATAGTATCAATATGCTCCGGTTCGATAACTGTTTCACGGTCGATAACTACTTCATTACGTTCAATAGATACAACTTCACCAGTATCTTCATCAACGAAATCTTCTGTCCAGGTTTTAAGAACACGTGCAGCAAGCTTTCTGCCTACAATCTTCTTAAGGTTCTGCTTATTAACCTTAATTTCTTCTGCCAGATTGAAGATTTCAAGAATGTCTTTATCGTTTTCAAAACCAACGGCACGTAGCAATGTTGTTACAGGCAACTTTTTCTTACGGTCGATGTATGCATACATGACATTGTTGATATCTGTAGCGAACTCAATCCATGAGCCCTTGAACGGGATAATACGTGCTGAGTACAGTTTTGTACCATTAGCATGTATGCTCTGTCCGAAGAATACACCAGGAGAACGATGTAACTGAGAAACGACAACTCGTTCTGCACCATTTATTACAAATGTACCCTTTGGTGTCATATATGGAATCGGGCCTAAGAATACATCCTGAATTACTGTATCAAAATCCTCGTGATCGGGGTCTGTACAATAAAGCTTCATTTTAGCTTTCAAAGGGACACTATATGTAAGACCTCTTTCCAGACATTCATCGATAGAATATTGTGGCGGGTCTATATAGTAATCGAGGAACTCGAGCACGAAGTTGTTGCGTGTATCTGCAATAGGGAAATTCTCAGAGAATACCTTGTAGAGTCCATCCTTCTTACGCAATTCAGGCGGTGTGTCCAGTTGCAGGAAGTCATGAAACGACTTCAATTGTACTTCCAGGAAATCCGGATACTGCATCGGATTCTTAATAGAAGCAAAATTAATTCTTTGATTTTGAGTGTTTAAAGACATCTGTAATTCAATTATGAATTAAAAATAATTATATTTTTCTGTTGTTAAGACAACGATACGCTGTGAGACGCAAAAAGGTTAAGAATCCTCAATGACGAGGACTCTTAACCGAACTACCTGATTTACAGGATAATCTTATTTAAGCTCAACTTCAGCTCCAGCTTCTTCCAATACTTTCTTCAAAGATTCAGCTTCGTCTTTAGCCAAACCTTCTTTAACTACGCTAGGAGCACCGTCAACCATGTCTTTTGCTTCTTTCAAGCCAAGACCACAAGCTTCTTTAACGGCCTTAACTACCTGCAACTTAGCAGCACCTGCGCTCTTCAAAACTACATCGAAAGATGTTTTTTCTTCAGCAGCAGCTGCACCAGCAGCAGCAGGACCAGCAGCAACAGCTACAGCTGCAGCAGCAGGTTCAATACCATATTCTTCTTTAAGGATAGTTGCAAGTTCATTAACTTCTTTTACTGTCAAGTTAACTAATTGTTCTGCAAAAGCTTTCAAATCTGCCATTTTTGTATGAATTTAATTGTTTGTTACTAAATTGAATATAAATAATTATTTTTTGTTCTTAATGGTTGAACCGCTGTATTATTCAGCACGTTCGCCCAAAGTCTTAAGAACTCCGTGAATGGTGTTACCACCAGACTGAAGAGCTGAAACAACATTCTTCGCAGGAGATTGCAACAATGCAATGATATCTGCGATAACTTCGTTCTTGCTCTTGATTGTAGCGAGTGCATCGAGTTGATCAGCACCTACATAGAAACCTTCTTCTGCATATGCAGCTTTCAATGCAGGAACTCCCTCTTTGTATTCCTTAAGTAATTTTGCAGGAACGTTTGCAGTTTCTGTAAACATTACTGAAGTTGTACCCTTCAAAGAGTCATACAATGGAGAGAAATCAACATCCAAACTCATCAATGCTTTGTGAAGCAAAGAATTCTTCACAACCATCAGCTTAATACCAGCATTAAAACATTTTCTACGAAGTTCACTTGTAGAAGCTGCATCCATTGCAGTTGTATCAACCAAGTAGAAATGTCCGTATTGCTTAACTGTATCAGCCAACTGACTTATAATTGCGCCTTTATCTTCCTTTCTCATGATTACTCCTTATTTTAAATTTCGTCCACTGATTTAGGGTCAACCTTAATACCCTTACTCATTGTACTTGAAAGATAAATACTCTTTATATAAGTACCTTTAGCTGTAGTAGGTTTCAGTTTTATGATTGTAGCGATAAATTCTTTCGCATTTTCACGGATCTGGTCAGCAGTAAATGATACTTTACCGATTGAAGTATGAACGATACCGCTCTTATCAACCTTGAAATCAATTTTACCTTGCTTAACTTCCTTAACAGCCTTAGCTACATCCATAGTTACAGTACCACTCTTCGGATTCGGCATTAATCCACGAGGACCAAGAACACGACCCAAAGCACCGATCTTACCCATGATAGACGGCATTGTAATGATTACATCAATATCAGTCCATCCACCTTTGATCTTTTCAATATATTCATCAAGACCAACATAGTCAGCACCAGCTTCTTTTGCAGCAGCTTCAGCATCAGGTGTACACAGAACAAGCACTCTAACCTGCTTACCTGTACCATGAGGAAGAGAAACAACACCTCTTACCATCTGGTTTGCCTTACGAGGGTCAACACCTAAACGTACGTCAATATCCAATGAAGCATCGAATTTTGTAAAAGTGATTTCCTTTACCAATTCAGAAGCTTCTTTTAGTGAGTATGCTTTCCCTGCTTCAATTTTTTCTGCAGCTAACTTTTGATTTTTTGTCAGTTTACCCATTCTCAATTGAAGTTAATTAGTTATTACCCGGGAAGTCACCTTTTACAGCGATACCCATACTTCTAGCTGTTCCAGCTACCATTCTCATAGCAGCTTCAATAGTAAAGCAGTTCAAGTCAACCATCTTGTCCTGAGCGATAGTACGAATCTGATCCCAAGTCAGTTCAGCAACTTTCTTACGGTTAGGTTCAGCAGAACCGCTCTTCAATTTAGTCATTTCCAACAACTGTATTGCTACAGGAGGAGTTTTGATTACGAAATCAAAAGACTTGTCTGTGTAGTAGGTAATGATTACAGGTAATACCTTACCTGCCTTGTCCTGGGTTCTGGCGTTGAATTGCTTGCAAAATTCCATGATATTAATACCCTTAGAACCCAAAGCAGGTCCAACGGGAGGTGATGGATTTGCAGCGCCTCCTTTAATCTGTAATTTGATTAGTCCAGCAACTTCTTTAGCCATTTTTTTTAGATTTAATATAATTGAATAACGAATAGAACAACATCACGTAACAGAATGAGTTATTCCTTTTCCACATCCGTAAAGCCTAATTCCAGCGGAGTTTTACGTCCGAAGATTTTGACCATTACTTTCAACTTACGTTTTTCCGAATTTACTTCTTCAATGAGACCACTGAAACCAGTAAACGGTCCAACACAAACTTTCACTGTTTCGCCTACTGTGTAAGGGATACTCAAATCCTCTTCCACTTCTTGCAATTCATCTACCGTACCTAAAATACGATTCACTTCCGATTGTCTTAGTGGCACCGGATTTTCCTGACCACCAAGGAAGCCAATCACGTTAGGGATGTTTCTCAAATAATGAGTAACCTCACCTACCAGAGCTGCTTCAACCAAAACATATCCAGGAAGATAACTTCTTTCTTTCACAATCTTTTTGCCATTGCGAACCTGAACATATTTTTCGGTAGGAATCAATACCTGAGATACGAATTCGCTAAGTTCATTATGCTTTAAATCAGCATCAAGATATTCCTTTACCTTAGCTTCTTTTCCGCTTACGGCACGAAGTACGTACCATTTTTTTACAATCTCAGACATCTTTTCTTATTTTTAGTGCGGATAGATAATATCTCCCATTATAAACTGGAAGGCAGAATCCATAAGAAAAACAACCAGTGCAATGAGTAGGGAAGCAGTTAAAACAACCACTGCACTGCTAGAAAGCTCTTTACTCGTAGGCCATGTAACTTTATGGACTAGTTCGTTGTATGATTCCTTAAAATTATTAGCTATCTTTTTAAACATATCCTATCAATTTTAGCACGGGAAGAGAGGCTCGAACTCCCGACACTCGGTTTTGGAGACCGATGCTCTA